>VFQR01000017.1_pt1 | contig 569473 bp, 516 predicted proteins | sample 3512321 | NCBI WGS metagenome assembly VFQR01 (sample SAMN10412374, study PRJNA504923) | tailings metagenome | isolation source: Relicate 3 Philex TSF1 revegetated site | place: Philippines: Tuba, Benguet | collected 2017-08-29
CATTTACAATGGAGAGTTTGATCCTGGCTCAGGATGAACGCTAGCGGCAGGCTTAATACATGCAAGTCGAGGGGCAGCATGACTGTAGCAATACAGTTGATGGCGACCGGCAAACGGGTGCGGAACACGTACAGAACCTTCCTTCGAGCGGGGAATAGCCCAGAGAAATTTGGATTAATACCCCATAGTATAGCGGAGAGGCATCTCTCTGTTATTAAAGATTTATCACTTGAAGATGGCTGTGCGGCTGATTAGGTAGTTGGCGGGGTAACGGCCCACCAAGCCTACGATCAGTAACTGGTGTGAGAGCACGACCAGTCACACGGGCACTGAGACACGGGCCCGACTCCTACGGGAGGCAGCAGTAAGGAATATTGGTCAATGGACGAAAGTCTGAACCAGCCATGCCGCGTGGAGGATGAAGGTCCTCTGGATTGTAAACTTCTTTTATATGGGACGAAAAAAGGGTTTTCTAACTCACTTGACGGTACCATATGAATAAGCACCGGCTAACTCCGTGCCAGCAGCCGCGGTAATACGGAGGGTGCAAGCGTTATCCGGATTCACTGGGTTTAAAGGGTGCGTAGGTGGGTTGGTAAGTCAGTGGTGAAATCCCCGAGCTTAACTCGGGAACTGCCATTGATACTATCAGTCTTGAATACCGTGGAGGTCAGCGGAATATGTCATGTAGCGGTGAAATGCTTAGATATGACATAGAACACCAATTGCGAAGGCAGCTGGCTACCCGAATATTGACACTGAGGCACGAAAGCGTGGGGATCAAACAGGATTAGATACCCTGGTAGTCCACGCCCTAAACTATGGATACTCGACATACGCGATACACTGTGTGTGTCTGAGCGAAAGCATTAAGTATCCCACCTGGGAAGTACGATCGCAAGATTGAAACTCAAAGGAATTGGCGGGGGTCCGCACAAGCGGTGGAGCATGTGGTTTAATTCGATGATACGCGAGGAACCTTACCTGGGCTAGAATGCTGGGAGACCGTGGGTGAAAGCTCATTTTGTAGCAATACACTGCCAGTAAGGTGCTGCATGGCTGTCGTCAGCTCGTGCCGTGAGGTGTTGGGTTAAGTCCCGCAACGAGCGCAACCCCTATCATTAGTTGCCAACAGGTAATGCTGGGAACTCTAATGAAACTGCCGCCGTAAGGCGTGAGGAAGGAGGGGATGATGTCAAGTCATCATGGCCTTTATGCCCAGGGCTACACACGTGCTACAATGGAGTGGACAAAGGGCTGCAACACAGCGATGTGAAGCTAATCCCAAAAACCACTTCTCAGTTCAGATTGGAGTCTGCAACTCGACTCCATGAAGCTGGAATCGCTAGTAATCGTATATCAGCAATGATACGGTGAATACGTTCCCGGACCTTGCACACACCGCCCGTCAAGCCATGGAAGCTGGGTGTACCTAAAGTCGGTAACCGCAAGGAGCCGCCTAGGGTAAAACTAGTGACTGGGGCTAAGTCGTAACAAGGTAGCCGTATCGGAAGGTGCGGCTGGAATACCTCCTTTTTAGAGCAAGCACTTACTTGCTATTGTTTCCCTCAACTTTCAATTTTTAGTTCTTTTACAAAAAGTAACCCGTAACACGGGGGCTACAAATACAGATCCGTAGCTCAGCCTGGTTAGAGCACTACACTGATAATGTAGGGGTCAGCAGTTCAAATCTGCTCGGGTCTACGAAAAGCTGCGAGCCATAAGCTATGCGCTGCGAGCTCGAATCCTCAGGGGGATTAGCTCAGTTGGCTAGAGCATTAGCTTTGCAAGCTAAGGGTCATCGGTTCGACTCCGATATCCTCCACAAAAGTTCTTTTAGATGTGATTCATTCAGGTGAGTCATTTGGTTCAAGTCCAACACATCTGCGAGTCATGAAAATGACAAGCTCTTTGACATATTGGAAAATAAAATGTTAGACGAGTATCTAACAATTCGATCACAATTTTTGAACAGCACACCATTTTATGGTTGGTCTGAAGAAATGTGGTCGGGTAACAACTACAAGAATAACAAATTCTAGTTTCTAATTTTTTTAAAGCAACTAAGGGCGCATGGTGGATGCCTTGGGTCTGAGAGGCGATGAAGGACGTGGTAAGCTGCGATAAGCCAGGGGGAGCTGCACACAAGCATTATATCCCTGGATCTCCGAATGGGTCAACCCACTATACTGAAGGTATAGTACTCGAAAGAGAGCCAACCCCGAGAACTGAAACATCTAAGTACCGGGAGGAAAAGAAAACAATAGTGATTCCCTGAGTAGTGGCGAGCGAAAAGGGAATAGCCTAAACTTGAGCGGCGTGCCGCTTGAGGGTTGTAGGACTGCATTTAGAAATCATCATCAAGTAAAATCATCTGGAAAGTTGAGCCATAGAGGGTGATAGCCCCGTAAACGAAAATTGATGAGGACGAGCAGTATCCTGAGTAAGGCGGGACCGGAGGAATCCTGCCTGAATCTGCCAGCACCATCTGGTAAGGCTAAATACTCCTCAGACACCGATAGTGAACCAGTACCGTAAGGGAAAGGTGAAAAGCACCCTAAACAAGGGAGTGAAATAGTACCTGAAACCGTGCGCCTACAAGCGGTCGGAGTCCGCCTCGGCGGATGACGGCGTGCCTTTTGCATAATGAGCCTACGAGTTGCTCCTCACTGGCGAGGTTAAGTTCGAAATTAACGGAGCCGTAGCGAAAGCGAGTCCAAATAGGGCGTTTAGTCAGTGGGGGCAGACGCGAAACTTTGTGATCTATCCATGGGCAGGTTGAAGGTTGGGTAAAACCAACTGGAGGACCGAACCCGTTAACGTTGAAAAGTTCTGGGATGACCTGTGGATAGGGGTGAAAGGCCAATCAAACTGAGAGATAGCTCGTTCTCCCCGAAATGTTTTTAGGAACAGCCTCGGATTATGAAGTCTGTTAGAGGTAGAGCTACTGATTGGGCTAGGGGGCTTCACCGCCTACCAAACCCTGACAAACTCCGAATGCTAACAGATATCTCCGGGAGTGAGGCTGCGGGTGCTAAGATCCGTGGCCGAGAGGGAAATAACCCAGAATAGCAGCTAAGGTCCCTAATAAGTAGTTAAGTTGATCAAACGAGGTAGGACTTCTATAACAGCCAGGATGTTTGCTTGGAAGCAGCAATTCATTTAAAGAGTGCGTAACAGCTCACTGGTCGAGAGGTCCCGCACGGAAAATAATCGGGCATCAAACTACTAACCGAAGCTCTATGATTGCCACTTGGTGGTATATCGGTAGGGGAGCATTCTGACTGCATCGAAGGTGACCGGCGACGGTTGCTGGAGCGGTTAGAAAAGAAAATGTAGGCATAAGTAACGATAAATAAGGTGAAAAACCTTATCGCCGAAAGTCTAAGGGTTCCTGATCAACGTTAATCGGATCAGGGTTAGCCCGGTCCTTAGCCAAACCCGAAAGGGGTAGGTGATGGAAAGCAGGTTAATATTCCTGCGCCTGCTATACACTAAAAGTGACGGAGAATGCTAGTCGTATAAGCTGACGGAATAGCTGAGGGAATCCTTCGGGTGAACCGTAACGATGAAAGTTCTTCCAAGAAAAGCGAGTATAGCAGCCGGTACCGCAAACCGACACAGGTAGACGGGATGAGTATTCTAAGGCGCTCGGGTGAGCCGTGGAGAAGGAACTAGGCAAATTGACGCTGTAACTTCGGGATAAAGCGTACCTACTTCGGTAGGTCTCAGTAAAATGGTTCAACCAACTGTTTAACAAAAACACAGGGCCCTGCAAAATCGAAAGATGACGTATAGAGCCTGATACCTGCCCGGTGCTGGAAGGTTAAGGAAGGGTGTTCGCCGCAAGGCAAAGCTCCTGACTGAAGCCCCAGTAAACGGCGGCCGTAACTATAACGGTCCTAAGGTAGCGAAATTCCTTGTCGGGTAAGTTCCGACCTGCACGAATGGTCTAATGAGTTGAACACTGTCTCCTCCACGAGCCCGGTGAAATTGTAGTATCGGTGAAGATGCCGGTTACCCGCCACGGGACGGAAAGACCCCGTGAACCTTCACTACAACTTTGCATTGATTTTGAATTACGGATGTGTAGAATAGTTGGGACGCTTTGAAGCCTTGCCGCCAGGTAGGGTGGAGCGGTCGTTGAAATACCAACCTTCTTTGATTTAGAGTCTAATCCCTTGCGGGAAACAGTGCATGGTGGGTAGTTTGACTGGGGTGGTCGCCTCCTAAAGAGTAACGGAGGCTTGCAAAGGTACCCTCAGTACGGTTGGTAATCGTACGTAGAGCGCATTAGTATAAGGGTGCTTGACTGTGAGGCAAACACGCCGAGCAGGAGCGAAAGCTGGCTAAAGTGATCCGGTGGTTCTGCATGGAAGGGCCATCGCTCAAAGGATAAAAGGTACTCCGGGGATAACAGGCTGATCTCCCCCAAGAGCTCATATCGACGGGGAGGTTTGGCACCTCGATGTCGGCTCGTCACATCCTGGGGCTGGAGAAGGTCCCAAGGGTTCGGCTGTTCGCCGATTAAAGTGGCACGTGAACTGGGTTCAGAACGTCGCAAGACAGTTCGGTCCCTATCTGTGGTGGGCGCTAGTAAATTGAGAGGACGTGACCTTAGTACGAGAGGACCGGGTCGCATGTACCGCTGGTGTCTCAGTTGTGCCGCCAGGTGCAATGCTGAGTAGCTATGTACAGCCAGGATAAACGCTGAAAGCATCTAAGCGTGAAACCTTCCTCAAGATGAGTTTACTTTTAAGGGCCGTCAGAGACTATGACGTTGATAGGCTACAGGTGTAAAGGTGGTAACATCAAAGCCGAGTAGTACTAATTGCCCGTACGCTTTAATTTTTTTTCTTTCTTTATAACCTTTACTGGTGAAAAGAAGGTAGATACTCTCTAACATTTTCCAATATGACATTATTAAAGTTGACTGGTTAACAAGTTAACAGGTTGAAAAGGACTCCCTGTCAACCAAATACTTTTAAACTTATCAACTCAAGACCTTATGGTGGTTTTGCCGAGGGTGTTCACCTCTTCCCATACCGAACAGAGAAGTTAAGCCCCTCATGGCCGATGGTACTGCACCACAATGCGGGAGAGTAGGTAGCTGCCATATTTATTGAAAGCCCTTCAGTTTTACTGAGGGGCTTTTTTGTTTTTGTAACGAAGCTAAATGCAACTGCTATTTTTACTCTAACTTACGTTGTAGGCTTAAACATTACAATATGAAATCTTTATTCTTAAGTGTTGCATTCATTGTTACTTCACTTTTACTCAACGGGCAAACCAACACAAATGGCTGGACGAATCTCTTTGACGGAAAATCTCTCAACGGATGGAAAAAAGTTGCCGGCACAGCCGAATATATCATAGATAACGGAATGATCACGGGCATTACAGTGCCTAACACACCCAATACGTTTCTTATCACCGAAAAAGAATACAGTGATTTTATTCTTGAACTGGAAGTGATGATAGAAGATACCACATCTAATTCAGGCATTCAGTTTCGCAGCCAGTTTGATGAGAAGGCTAATAATGGCAAAGGCAAGGTATTTGGCTACCAGTTTGAGCTGGATCCTTCTTCAAGACAATGGACAGGTGGCATATATGATGAAGGAAGGAGGGACTGGTTATATCCCTTGTCACTAAACCCGTCAGCTCATACTGCCTATAAGCGTGGAGTTTTTAATAAAGTCAGAATTGAGTGTATTGGCAACAACATAAAAACATGGGTTAATAATGTCCCTGCTGCTTATTTGGTGGATACAGTAGACAGTAAAGGTGTTATCGCTTTGCAGGTGCACAGCATTAACAATCCTGCCATGGCCGGTAAGAAAATTCACTGGAAGAATATCCGGATCAAAACATCGGGTTTGAAACCCTTGCCTTTTCCAAAAGATGTTTATGTGGTGAACACTATTCCTAATCATCTTTCTGACTTTGAGAAAAGCAATGGATGGAAATTATTGTTTGACGGGAAAACAAGTAGTGGATGGAAAGGTGCTTATAAACAGCGTTTCCCTGAAAAAGGATGGGAGATAAAAGAAGGAATATTGAATGTATTGGCTTCCACCGGTGGCGAATCCACCAATGGTGGCGATATCGTGACAATGGAAAAATTCAGCGCCTTTGATCTTTCTTTTGAATTCAGGCTCACCCCCGGCGCCAACAGCGGGGTGAAATATTTTGTAACTCTTTCTGAAAACAATCCTGGTTCAGCTATCGGCCTCGAGTATCAATTACTGGATGACAGCCTGCACGCCGATGCAAAAATGGGTCGGGGCGGCAACCGTACAATGGCATCATTGTATGATCTTATCAAGGCAAACAAAACTGCCCGTTTCATCAAACAGCCCGGAGGCTGGAATACAGGGCGGGTTGTTGTATATCCCAACAACCATGTGGAGCATTACCTGAATGGTGTTAAAGTGCTGGAGTATGACAGGGGTTCACAGGCTTATCGTGACCTGGTGGCTATAAGCAAATACAAAATATGGCCAAACTTTGGTGAAGCAAAAGAAGGACATATCCTTTTGCAGGATCATGGGGATAATGTGAGTTTCCGAAGCATCAAGATCAGGAATTTGAAATAACTATTTTCGCAGCAGTTCAGGATTGATCATGTTCGGGATACTATTGCTCTTGTAAAATTCAATAATATTCACGGCCGCCATTCTCGACATTTCACTTCTTGCTTCAATCGTGGCTGAACCGATATGGGGAAGAATAGCAACATTTTCCATTTGCAGCAGCGGGTTTTCCGGCGTCATCGGCTCCGGATTTGTAACGTCCAGTCCCGCACCCCAGATTTTTTTTGAATTCAATGCTTCAATAAGATCATCTTCATTGTGCACTTGTCCCCTTGTTGTATTGATGAATATTGACGATGGTTTCATTTTTGCAAAAGCCACTTTATTAAATATCCCTTTTGTTTCGGGATTAAGTGTGCAATGAACCGACAGTACATCGCTTTGCTGTAATAACTCATCAAAACTCACGTTCTTTGCCTGCAACAATTTTTCTGCTTCTTCATTGTGTTTCCGGCTTGTGTAAATAACATTCATATTATAGGCGCCTTTGCACCGCTTTGCCATTTCCATCCCGATCCTTCCCATTCCGAAAATACCCAGGGTTTTATTTTTCAGCTCAAAACCAAGGTGGGCAACAGGACGAAAATGGGTCCATTCGCCTTTGAGAATCGTTTTGTGCATATAAAAGAATTTGCGGGACACAGCGATCATCAATCCAAATGCGATATCTGCTGTAGCATCGCTCATGGCGCCGGGGGCATAACCAAGTGGTATCTCAAGCCGGGTGGCTTCCGCCACATTTATGTTGTCATACCCTGCAGCGAACTGGGAGATAATTTCAAGATGTTTACATTCATTCAGAAAGCTGGCATTGATATCATCCGCACTGATACAAATAACTGCATCAGCTTTTTTCCCCTCTTTAATTAATTCATCAGCAGGGATGGGCCGGTCGTGTGGCCATATGGATACTGTGAATCCTTCTTTCTTTAACAGTTCAATGCCTGCAGGAGGGATTACCCTTGTGACAAATACTTTTTTACTGCCAAAGTCCGTATTCACTGTTTTAGGATTAAATCTTAGGCTCCCAGCCCTTCTCATATTCTCTCCGCCAAAATTTCATAGCCCCTGCATCGTTGACTATGCGATGGGTATTCGGGTCTAATTGCAAAGTCCTGCCTGTTCGTTGTGCAATATTGGCCAAATGACAAAGCATGACAGTTTTTTGTCCTTCGGCAACGGGAGAATTGAGTTTTGCATCACCCCTGATGCTATCCACGAAATTGTGGAAGTGGAAGAAGTCAAGATTGCCTGTAGCGCTGACAGTGTTGGTACCGTCGTTACTGCTACCCGTTTTCACTTCTTTCACCAGTTTATTGTCAGCATCAAAGATGGCATAGTCATCATTTCCTTTATTCACCAGTGTTCCTTTATCACCATAGATCGTGAAGCCGCGGCTGGCGCCTTCCACATTCATCTTATTGCAACTTCTTCCTTCCCAGGTGATGGCCTTGTTGCCAAATTCAAAGCTGGCTACTTGTGTGTCAGGCATTTCCCAGTCATCTTGGTAGGCATATCGTCCGCCTGCTGAAGTTACTTTGGTAGGATAATCAACGCCGAGAAACCACCGGCACATATCTATTTCATGTGTGCCGTTGTTGCATGTTTCAGCAGTGCCCCAATGCCAGAACCAATGCCAGTTGTAATGAACGAGGTTGTCTTTAAAATCTCTTCGCGGCGCAGGACCCTGCCACAGGTTAAAATCCAATGTGGAGGGAACAGGAATTATTTTACCAACGCCAATGGATCTCCGGTTGTTGGCATACCAGGCTTTTGCAAAATATGCATTGCCGATAACACCTTCTCTCACTTCTTTCACAGCATTGATCAGGTTGGGCATTGAACGCCGCTGGTTGCCCATCTGCACCAGCAGTTTTGGATACTTCGCAGCAGTTTTTGATAGCAACTCTGCTTCATGCGGGTTATGGCTGGAAGGTTTTTCTACATACACATGTTTGCCATGCGCCAGGGCCATTAAAGTGGCAGGTGTATGCCAATGGTCAGGGGTGGCAATCAGCAAGGCATCAAAATCATTTTTCTTTAAGAGTTCACGGATATCTTTTATAACTGCTGGTTTTCGCTGGGCATTGGCAAAGGGTCTCAGGCCGTTGGCAATGGCTCTGTCTTCCACATCGCAGAGATAGGCGATCTCCACATTCGGTAATTTGGAATAACAATCGGCGAGATAAGCCCCGCGGCTGTTCACACCCATCACTGCCAATACCACTTTATTGGACGGTGCATTGTTTCCAAAAACAGGAAAATTGAGAATGGTAATGCCGGCTGCAGTAACGGATGTGTGTTTTATAAAATCTCTGCGTTTCATTTTTCCATTTTTTATACTTAAAGATAACTATAACTGTCGTTTCAAAGCAAAAACCTGCATTCATCCCTTATCGCTTTGATTTACCTGAACTATTACCGACCTTTGCACACATTCTATCTATGACCAGGAACGAAAGGATCATATTATTCCTGCTGGCTGCGCTGAACTTCACGCATATTCTTGATTTTATGATCATGATGCCGTTGGGGAATTATCTTATCCCGTCGCTCAAGATCACCCCCTTTGCCTTCAGTATCCTGGTAGCGAGTTATTCAGTGAGTGCATTTTTTTCCGGACTGGCCATTGCCATGTTTATTGACAGGTTTGACCGGAAAAAATCACTGCTCTTGGCCTATATAGGTTTTTTGCTGGGCACTTTGGCCTGCGGCATTGCACCCACTTATGGTTTATTATTGGCAGCAAGAATACTGGCGGGTTTGTTTGGCGGAGTGATCGGAGCACAGGTTCTTTCCATTGTTGCTGATCTTTTTACTTATGAAAGAAGGGGCCGGGCTATGGGAGCCGTGATGAGCGCCTTTGCGGCAGCATCTATCATCGGTGTTCCGCTTTCACTTTATCTTACCAACCTTTTCAAATTTGACTGGCATATACCTTTCCTGCTGATAGGTTCACTGGGTGCGGTCTTTGTTCCATTGATCATCAAATATATCCCGCCACTGACAGGACATATTCGGCCAAAAGAAAACGGTGCAAATTTATTTGATGCGCTGATAACGGTCTGCAAAGTTCCGGAACAACGTTCGGCGCTTATTTTTTCTGGCCTCCTGATGATGGGACATTTTCTAATCATTCCTTTTATCAATCCTTATCTCGAGTTCAATAAGGGATTTTCCAAGGACCTTACACCTATGATTTATCTCGTAGGCGGTTGCGCTTCAATGATAGCTGCAATTTTCCTGGGAAGATTCTCTGATAAAACCGGGAAGCTACCCGTTTTTTCCTGGTCGGTCTTTTTGTCTTTGCCAATGGTGTTGATCATTACAGCAATGCCGGCTGTTCATTTTTCTGTTGTATTGGCCTTTTTCGCTTTTTGGTTTGTCGTGGCCACCGGCCGTGCCATTACTGCCCAGGCGATGATCAGCGAAGTGGTGAAAGCTGAACAAAGAGGCAGCTTTATGAGTGTGAACGGCAGTGTGCAGCAATTAGGCAGCGGCATAGCAGCCTTGTCTGCCGGCGCCATTGTAATCACGGAGAAATCTGGTAAGATACAGCAGTACAACTGGGTGGGCTACCTTAGTATAGCCGTGTTGCTCGGCAGTTTATTCCTCGGCCGCTACATCTTTAAGCGTCTTGACAAAACAGAAGACGAGGTTCAGATAGAAAAGGAATTGCTGAAAGAATCGGCCTGATTAATTATAAAACCCTGAACACCGGGTAGCGCATATGCGCCGGTTCATACCAGGGTGAGTTTTGAAAAACAAAGGTCAACTGTGCCCGGCCGTTATTAGCAAATGCAGTGTCGCTGAGTTTTCTTTCTTCCAGTTGTTGTTTCACCGAAGGGTTTTTTTTCAGGTAATCTGCCGCAATATCCTCAAATACATAAGCAGAGTAACCTTCTTTCTGACTGAGGATTGCGTCAAAATAGTTCCAGGCGAAATAAGCATCTTCTGCCTGTGGTTCCAATGTTTCAATCAGGAAACGATTGGCCACCTGGTTCAGGGGAATGTACCAGTCGCCTTTGGCAAATTTTATCTTCTGAACAGAGGATGACAATTTCACGTCGCTGTTCAGGTGGTGCATTTCATATTGTCTTGCTGCAGTCTTATAATCTTCTATCCTGTACACTTCCACTTCAATGACCGTATCTTTTTTCAATTGTGTCATCTGCACTTTGTTCAGCTTCAGCAGGTCAGTCACCTTCCACCAGCCCTGCGGAATGATGTAGGCCTTTGGTTTCTTTACAAAGGTTTTGGGTGTAAAGTGGTTGAATATCTTCACCTGTTTTTCATAAGGTTTGTTACGGTCATAATAGAGCCGCGGCAAACCGGATATTTCGCTGGGTTTCCGGCCGGGCTCATATCCTTTATACAATACCTCTTTAAAAAAATTGCGGTCAAGCGACCAGGTGAGTGGAAATTCAGCCGTTGTTTTTACTGATTGTTTTGCCTGGCTGCGCAGCTGCTTTATTTTTTCATGATTAGCAGCGGTGAATTCTATAAAACTTTTCATCAGCTCATAAGTAGCTTTCACCCGTTGGGGGTAGGGTTTTAGCATATGTGTTTCCGGCACAAATGCAAATGTATGCCACAGTGCTGCATAACCGCTGGCATAGCGGGGACTGTCCCAGTATTCCGGCCAGCCATTATCCGGTGTGTCACCAAACGAATTGACATAGGGAATCAGGTCATATCCTTTTGTTTTCATCGAAGCATAAATGCCTGGCTCAAATTCTTTGCTGATAAATTCTCCCATAGCGCCGCCGAGTTTGCTGCTTTGGGTAGTGAGCAAGGTCATTACATGCTGGTAATCGGCGCCATTGCTAACATGGTTATCTACAAACACATCCGGATCGGTAAGATGAAAAATTTCAGTAAATGCCCTTGCATCTCTTGAGTCGCATTTGATGAAATCACGGTTCAGGTCAAGATTTTGTGAATTACCCCGGAACCCAAACTCTTCCGGTCCGTCCTGGCTCACCCGGTAATAGGAGCTGCGGTTAAGACAACCACCGATATTATAAACAGGGATAAATGCCAGCACCAGGTTGTCAGGTATTTTATATTTGTTGGTAACAATATCCCTCACCAGCAACATACTGGCATCAATACCATCCGGCTCGCCGGGATGGATGCCATTATTGATGAGGATGACCCTTTTGTTATTCTTGCGGATGTTTTCGAAATTGTGATCGCCATTGTTGGACACCACAACAAGGTGCAGCGGGTAGCCGGCATCGGTCATGCCCATGGTGAGCATTTTCACTTTTCCGGAAAGGGCATCAAGTTTTTTCCACCAGTCAACGATCTCAAAATAAGCGGGGCTTTGTGCGCCTTTTGATTGTTCAAATTTTGTTGTAATAGTTTGTGCAGAAGCAGAAAAAGCAGACAATAGAAATGCTGCAAAAATAAATTTCCTCATGAAGCAGTATTGAATCCTAAAAATAAAAAAGGCATCCTTACAAAGAATGCCTTTCAAAAAAATTATTGCAGCAGTTTATTTCGCAGCAACATTGGCTTTTTTAGCCAGCTTGCTTTTCAGGTTGGCGGCTTTGTTCTTATGGATCACACCACGTTTGGCCAGTTTGTCAATCATGCTGGCAACGGCGGGCAATTGCTCACCCATTTCTTTTCCTTTTGCATCTTTCAGGTCGCGGATGGCATTACGGGTAGTTTTGCCATAGTACCTGTTCCTGTCCCGGCGTTTAGCAGCCTGGCGCACATCTTTTTTGGTTGCCTTGTGATTTGCCATCTTTGTTGATTTTAATCCCGAATTTTATCGGGAGGCAAAGGTAAGGGCGGGGTCTTTAACCACCAAATTTACAGTCATTTAATTAGGGCCGGGTTCTCCCCGGCCGGGCTGCTGGTTTTGGGAACAAAGCCGGCCCCGGCATGGTTTCTAAAACCCTCGTAATGAGCAGGGATTTTCGGTTTTTTCAGCGATATTTGTGGCCCGAAATTCGGCAATCTCAAACCTCCCCGTTTCATGAAGGATTTTTCCTATATCACCCAGTCGCATCCTGAATACATTGAAAACCTTTACCGTGATTTTGTAAAAAACCCCGGTAGCATTGACCCGGAGATGAGAAAATTCTTCGAGGGTTTTGATTTTGCTGTAGCGGCGGGGGCTGCTGCAAGCAATGGGCATGGCCCGGCGGTAAAAGAAAGTCCTGCTGTAACGGCGGATGGTGTGGAATGGAAAAAAGAACTGGGTGCCTACCGTCTTATTCTTGGTTATCGCAACAAAGGTCACCTGCTGGCGACCACCAACCCCATTCGTGAAAGAAAAGACAGGGGCGCCAATCTTGAACTTTCTTTCTTCGGCTTCTCGGAGGCTGATTTGGATAAACAATTTTTTGCAGGCAACCTGATTGGTCTTGGCACCACCACACTTCGCAACATTTTTGACCACCTGGAGAAATGTTATGCCTCTAATGTGGGGATTGAATTTAAGTATATCAGCGACCAGGTGAAAGTGGACTGGCTGACCAACGAGATGGAAAGAAATTTTACCAAACCAGTGCCACTTGAAAAAGAGAGAAGGATACTGGAAAAACTGAACCAGGGGGTAATGTTTGAAAAATTCCTGCACACCAAATATGTTGGACAAAAAAGATTTTCACTGGAAGGAGGAGAGAACACCATTTCTGCGTTGGATGCTATCATTAACCAGTCGGCGAAAGAAGGAGTGAAAGAAGTGGTGATCGGTATGGCACACCGCGGCCGTTTGAATGTGCTGGCCAATATCATGGGCAAAACCTATGAGCAGATATTCAGTGAATTTGAAGGCACAGGGTCATTAGATCAAACCATGGGCAGCGGGGATGTAAAATATCATATGGGTTATGGCAGCCAGATCGAAACACCGGATGGCAATGAAATTCACCTGAAGCTTATGCCCAATCCCTCACACCTTGAAGCGGTGAATCCCGTGGTGGTGGGTTTTGCCCGTAGCAGCGCCAACATTTTGCATGAAGCTGTGTATGAAAAAGTGTTGCCGGTGCTTATTCACGGCGATGCTTCCATTGCCGGGCAGGGCATTGTGTATGAAGTGCTCCAGATGAGCAAGCTCGAGGGATATTACACAGGCGGCACCATTCATTTTGTGATCAATAACCAGATCGGGTTTACCACCGATTTTGATGATGCAAGAAGTTCGGACTACTGCACTTCGCTGGCGGCTATGGTGCAGGCGCCTGTGCTGCATGTGAATGGTGATGATGCAGAGGCTGTGCTGAAATGTGCAGAGATAGCAGCCCGCTACCGCAGCGAGTTTCATTCGGATGTGTTTATTGATATGGTGTGCTATCGCAAACATGGGCACAATGAAGGCGATGACCCGAAATTCACACAGCCCCGTTTGTATGCGTTGATTGACAAACACCCCAACCCGAGGGAAGTGTATATAAAATATTTGCTGGAGAACGGAACGGAAGATGCACAGGAACTGGCCAAAGAAATGGAAAAGAAATTCTGGGCCGATTTGCAGGACAGGCTGGATGAAGTGAAACAAAAACCATTGCCCTACACTTACCAGCAACCGGATATATGGTGGAGAAATTTGCGACGGGCCACGGCGGAGGATTTTGATACTTCACCTGTTACGGCCATCAGCCGCGATGATTTCAACACCATCTTTACTGCTATGATGAAATGGCCCGATGGTTACAAACCATTGCGCAAAGTGGAAAAGATCATTCAGGACAAGATCCGTTTGTTTGAAACCGAAGAAAAATTAGACTGGGCATCAGGTGAATTACTCGCCTATGGCAGCATTTTGCTGGATGGAAAAGATGTGCGGATGAGCGGACAGGATGTTTGCCGCGGCACTTTCAGCCACCGTCATGCCGTGTTGCGGGATGAAAATACAGATGAACCGTATAACAGGCTCAGCCGCATCCCCGGCGCCAAAGGAAAATACAGGATATTCAATTCTTTTTTGAGTGAATATGCCGTGATGGGTTTTGAATATGGGTATGGACTGGCCAACCCCAATGCATTGGTGTTGTGGGAAGCCCAGTTTGGAGATTTTGTAAATGGCGGACAGATCATGATTGATCAGTTCATTTCTGCAGGGGAACAAAAATGGAACCGGATGAACGGGCTGGTGATGTTGTTGCCGCATGGTTATGAAGGACAAGGACCTGAACACAGCAGTGCAAGAATGGAAAGATTTCTTCAGCAATGCGCTGAACTGAATATGGTGGCAACGAATATCACTACGGCTGCTAACTTTTTCCATGCCATGCGAAGACAACTGGCATGGCCCTTCCGGAAACCACTGATCAATTTTTCACCCAAGGCTAACCTTCGCCATCCCGGCAGTTATTCAAGAGTTGAAGAATTTACAACCGGCGGTTTCAAAGAAGTGATAGATGATGTCAATGCTGATGCAGCCAAAGTGAGTAAAGTGCTTTTCTGCACCGGTAAGATTTACTTTGACCTGGAAGAACGCCGTCAGAAGGAAAACAGAACGGATATTGCTATCATCCGGCTGGAACAATTGTATCCCCTGCCGTATAAGCAACTGGAAGCGTTGTATGGCAAATACAACAGGGCCACCTGGTTTTGGGTGCAGGAAGAGCCCATGAATATGGGCGCCGCCTCTTTCCTGCAGATGAACCTGAAGACGATCAATTATGGTGTTATCAGCCGCCAACCCTCTGCTTCCCCGGCCACTGGTTATAACAAAGTGCATCACCAGGAGCAGGCAGAAATTATAGAAACAGCATTCTCAATCTAAATCTGAAATACGATTGTATGATCGACATAAAAGTACCAACGGTAGGAGAGTCCATCAGCGAGGTGACTTTGCTTAAATGGAATAAGAAAGACGGGGATTATGTGGAAAGAGATGAAGTGATTGCTGAACTGGAAAGCGAAAAAGCTACGTTTGAAGTAAATGCTGAAAAGGCCGGCGTCATCAAACTCGGACCTGTGCAGGAAGGCGACACGATAAAGATCGGCGACTTGCTGGCCAGCATTGATGAAACGGCGGCAAAGCCTGCGGATAATGGAAAGCCTGCCGAAGAAAAAAAGACTGAAAAGAAAGCGAAAAAAGAAGAAGCAGCACCGGTTAAATCAACCGCCTCAGCTGTCGCCGGCGAAGAAACAGGCATTAAAGCTACACCAGTAGCTTCTGCTATTATAGCTGATAAGCAGGTAAAGGTTTCCTCTATCTCCCCTTCAGGCGTAGGGGGTAAAATTATGAAGGATGATGTGCTGGCGGCATTGTCAAACCCCGGCAAAAAAACTTTTGACGGGGCTGAGTTGTTCAGCCGTAATGTCCGCAAGGAAAAGATGAGCAACCTGCGGAAAACGATCTCCAAAAGATTGGTGGAAGCCAAAAACACAACGGCCATGCTCACCACATTTAACGAAGCGGACATGAGCCGTATCATGGAGATCAGGAACAAACACAAAGACAAGTTTAAAGAAATACATGGTGTAGGACTTGGCTTCATGAGCTTTTTTGCAAAAGCCTGTTCGGTGGCGCTGGCCGAATGGCCTTCGGTGAATGCATATATCGATGGGGATAATCTTGTTTTTCATGATTACGCCGACATCAGTATTGCCGTGAGCACACCGCGGGGATTGACCGTGCCGGTTATCCGCAACGTGGAAAGTCTCAGTATGGCGGATATAGAAAAGAAGGTGATAGAATTGGCTGCTAAAGCAAGAGACAGCAAACTGACGGCAGAAGAACTGACCGGCGGCACTTTCACCATCACCAATGGGGGTGTGTTTGGTTCGCTGATGAGCACACCTATCATCAATATTCCGCAAAGCGCCATTCTGGGGATGCACAAAATACAGGAACGTCCGATAGCGGTGAACGGGCAGGTGGTCATCAAACCGATGATGTACCTGGCGCTGAGTTATGATCATCGTATCATTGACGGCCGTGAGTCGGTTAGTTTCCTGGTAAGAGTGAAAGAATTGCTGGAGAATCCTGAGCAGTTGCTTATCGGGAAAGACCCGGTGAAGACATTATTAGAACTATAATTTTATGAAAATTAAAGTTATTCCTGTTGCAGCGTTGCTGACCCTGTTTCTTTTTTCCTGCCAGAGGGAAATTGATGATACAATTTCAGGTGGTGGTGGCGGAGGTTCCACTCCGGGCACTGATGGCGACCTGCTGGTTAAAGCATTGCAGGTTACCCCGGCCACCAATGATACAAACACCATTACTTTTCAATGGGACGCAAATAAGCGGCTTATTGAGTATAAATCTGCCGGTAAGGTAAACGGCATCGCCACTGATATTCTGCACAAGATCACCCGTCTGCCCGATGGAAAAATCAAAAACATTGTTTACAAATCGTCGCTTGCTGCCGGTGGTCTTGATTCAATAGTTTATGTTCCCTATTATAACGGGAACCGGTTGGCATATGTGATAGACACCCAATACAGCATAATCGGGGAGATCAGGGACAGCATTGCCTTTAACTACACCGGCGACAGGATTTCATCAAAAGATGTGTACATGGATTTGTTTGGGTTCGTTGTGCATACGGTGAGGGAAACCTATACCTATGATGCAAACGGCAATATCCTTACGCAAACTGCATTGTCGCCAAACGGAACCGGTGGATTCGACCCTGTATCCGTAGCAACGCATGTTTATTCCACGCATAAGAACATGGTGGTGCTGGGTGAGGAAAGTTATATTGCGATTGGGGCTGCCAATGTGTCAAAGAATTTTGCTACCAGTATATCCATGACCAGCTCGGGGGGTGCAGGTTCTTACACTTCCACATTCTCCCAGGTTGCCTATAACTCTTTCGACAGGCCCAGGGAAGCAACAGTGACAGTTACCCCGCAGCCGCCCGGGTATACCATGAAGGTTACTATGTTCTATCAATAAAAATTTTCTTTGCTTACTTTGCCCGGTGGGCCGTTATCATTCATACCTGAATTCAGCAGTTTCAGTACTGGGTCAGTATAAAGGCGAAGAACCTTTTTCTTCTTTCCTGAGAAAATATTTTTCCTTCAATAAGAAATTTGGCTCAAAAGACAGGAAGCAGGTTAGCCATCTTTGTTATTGTTATTTCCGTTTGGGGAAATCAGTAGCGACGCTGTCCATTGAAGAAAAGATTTTAGCCGGGTTGTTTCTTTGTTCTGTCGAACCAAATGAATTACTGGCTGCATTAAAACCGGAATGGAATGAACTGGTAAAGCAACCCCTGGGCAACAAATATTCAATCTTAAACGATCATTTTTCGCTTGCTGATGTTTTTCCCTGGAAAGAAGAATTGAGTGATGGAATTGAACATGAAAAACTCTGCGCTTCTTTTTTTATCCAACCCTGTCTTTTTGTTCGTTTACGACCGGGTAAGGAAGAAGTGGTGAAACAAAAACTGGCTGGTGCAGGTTTTGCATTTGAACAAATAACAGCCAGTTGTCTTGCATTGCCTAATGCTGCAAAGATTGATTCATTAATCGAATTGAACAGGGAAGCCGTTGTGCAGGATTATAATTCGCAACTGACAGGTGAATTGCTGCAATCAGCAATCCAAAACCCGATAGCTATCGGGTCGAAAATATCCGCCTGGGATTGTTGCGCAGCCAGTGGCGGGAAATCTATCATGCTCTATGACCTGAACCCGGCAATTGAACTTGTTGTTTCGGATATCCGGGAGTCAATACTGGTCAATCTGAGGAAAAGATTCAGCGAAGCCGGGATAAAAAAATATAAAAGCTTTGTTGCCGACCTCGTTCAGGGCTCACCACTCAACAATCAAAGCTACGATCTCATCATTGCCGATGTTCCCTGCAGCGGCAGCGGCACCTGGGGGCGGACACCGGAGCAATTGTTCTTTTTTAAGGAACAGAAAATTCAGGAGTACGCAGCACTGCAAAAAAAGATTGTTGCCAATGTGATACCGTCTTTAAAACCCGGCGGACAGTTGCTTTACATTACCTGTTCTGTTTTCAGGAAAGAAAATGAAGAAGTATCGGAGTATGTCAGCAGCAAGTTGAAACTTTCTTTGATTGAAATGAAGTTGCTGAAAGGGTATGATAAAAAAGCAGACACGATGTTTGCTGCCTTACTGCAAAAACCTTTATAGCCGTATCATCGTTGTTCTCCCGGCTAATTGCAATCCATTGTAAATACTGATGTGATATTGACCGGCGGGAAGTTTGCCAACTGGCAGTTCCATTATCTTGCGGCCCGAAGTTTTGGAGCTGCTGAGTTGCAACAGCCGGCTTCCTTTCATATCGTGAACGATCACCCGCATTTGAGGAATGGCATAATTAGTTTCTACAACAAGGGTGGCAGTGTTATTTCCCTGCACAGGGTTGGGTTGCACAAAAAATTTATCTATTGCCGGGGCCGGGTCATTAGTGCTGGTAGGAAAGCAGCCGGCAATGATCACTTCGGTGCTGTCAATATAAACGGCCGTAAAAGTGGCAGCAGTTGTATCAATGATCTGCCGGATGCGGTAAGAAACCGTACCTGCATTCACATTCAGCAGGGTATTATTAAACTGGTAGCTGCGGTTGGCCAATATTTTCCCGGAAGCAGCATTCACATCTCCGACCTTACTGTAATTCGTTTCTCCGGGCAGTTTTCTTTCAATCTCATATCGCATTGCATCTACATCCTTGCTGTTCCAGTTAACCGTCACCTGGCAGGCATTGACCGATGAAGAAACTGTTGCATATTCAGCCAGCAGGCTGCTGAATGCTTTTTTCATATCAGGAATGCCATAACCGGTTCTGTCGTCAGGTGCATGTGCGATATGACCGGCTTGTCTCAGCGCTGTGATGATCCTGATATTATTGAACTCCTGGAAGCCCTGCCACAAACAGGCAGCGAGACCAGCCATATTGGGGCCGGCAAATGAAGTTCCGTTTGACGTGAATAAAGTGTTGCTGCTTCCCTGTATCAATGCTGCAACACCTACAGAAGCCACATCTGGTTTTATCCTGCCATCGGCAGAAGGCCCATAACTTGAAAAACCACCCACATTGCCCGATGAATTCACGGCGCCAACAGCCACTATACTATCTACATCCGCGGGTGCAATAAGAAATTTCCAGCTATTATTTCCTTCATTGCCATTGGCATTGAAGACGAGCAGGCCTTTCCGGGCTGCTATCACTGCACCACGACTGATAATAGTGGTCCGCCCGTTCATATCGTTATAAGTATAATTGAATGCGGCATTATCAAAATCATAATAACCCACTGAAGAAGAGATGAGATCGCTGCCTGCACTGTCGGCTCTTTCTGCGCCGCACACCCAGTTGTGTTCTTCAATAGGATATTCTGTGGCGGCTTCTTCTGTTCTGAACAAATGAAAACTTGCTTTCGGGGCTTTGCCAATGAACTGACCGGGGATATTGGCGGCGATAGTGGAGAAACATTGCATACCATGGGAATTGTCTTCTGTTACGCTGGCATGACGGGCTACAAAATCCCAGGTACTTAACACCTGGCCGTTGGCATTTACACTGTCGAAGGCACGCAGGCCGGTGTAGTTAAAAAATCCTGCATCCAGCATGGCGATGTGTATGCCTTGTCCCCGCAGGCCGATATTGTGCAAAAACTCCCCGTTGTGCAGTTTGATCTCGTTCAGCGAAGTGCTGCCATAATCAAAAAAGTTTTCGGCAACCTGTGCAGTTCTTGCGGATGGCTGGTATGGGATCAGTTCATCCTCATATTTATTGCGCTGGTTATTTTGCTGACGGGCCGCAATACCACTCACTGACTCTACAAATGGCATTGCATTAATGGCCACTATAGCATTGGCGTCGGTTGTCTGTATGGAAACCTGGTTGAGCCAACGGGACGCATTCAGTATTATTACGTTGGGAACAGCAGCCACCTGGCCCAGGTAAGATTGTGTAACAGGAAGATCTGCGCTGTCAAGTGCAATACCATAGCGTTGCCTGCGATCGAGGGCCCTTTGAGAAAGAAACTGAAGCGGGTTGCTAAGTGTAAAAGAGTTGTTGGCTTTGTTCTTAAACTTTACAAGGTAGCGGGTAAACTGTGCCTCTGTTGCAAGGGTAATTGATGATAATACAAGAAGAAGTAAAAGTTTCTTCATGGGGTTTGAAGCTTATGCCGGCATCAAAATTAGGTGATAGCGGCCGAACTCAGTTATGATCAATCATCCACATGGTGACCCCGAAACCTGTTTTGTAAGGACCGCCGCTGCCGCCGGTGTTGGGCTGGTATTCCCATAGTTCATACTCCCGGTAAACCAGGCCAATGCCTTTGGCATATTTTTCAACAGCCCTTGACCTTGCTGCATAGGCATTCACATCGGTAATGGGCACATTGTAGGCTTCATCGGCTGCTTCAATGCTCCATACGTTGGTATAATTCTGACCGGCATGACTAAAGCCGCTGCTGAAGCTGTCAAAATAATAATCCCAGTCAGCCATATTATCATCATTGCTGAAATTGTATAGTGTGCTATAGGGATCAGCCGGTAAAAATTTATTTCCCTTCCAGCTAAAGCCTTCCCGCATTGGCAAATGCATTTTGATAAAACGGAGATTGTCTTCCGTCACTTCCACCTGGTCGGGCAGGATGGTGATGATATAGGAACCGCCGGGTTCCCAGGGTTGCGCCTCTGTCCAGGAAAAAGCATCTGTGGAATCACGGAAATAGCGGAATATCCGGTAGGCTGGTCTTCCCAGGTTGTCGGTGATCAGGGCATCAATGACATGCTTTTCCTGGTATTTGTGTATCTCGGTGTTACGGCCAAAATTGGTAAACACCAGGGAGTCGGTGCGGTAGGTAATGTATTTACCCGGTTGCGGGTTGATGTATTCTGCCAGCAGTTCGGTTTCAAACTGTTCTTTCTTTTCTGAGCAGGAAAAAAGCAGGAAGGAAACCATGGCGACAGTGGCCAAAGCGAATCTCATAAGTGGTTTGTTTGTGTTCACGGATACAACATTGTTCGGTTATAAAGACTTTTTTCACAGGGACTTAGCTGCCTCAAAACTAAAAACAAAAAGCGGGGAAACATAGTGCCCCGCTTTAAAACGTATTTCGACCGGCTTTATTGCCTGAGAATCAACAGGTGGGCTGAAAACAACACACCGGGTGCAGTAAACTAAATCTTATACTTTGTTGGTGATGCCGTAATTAGCAGCGACTTATTTACCTATTGGAAATCTATCTGCTACGCTCATGCAGAATAAAATGCGGTAGGAACCAACGTAAAAATCTGTAAGTTTAAACAGGAACTTAATGGGTAAAGATGAATAACTGGATAATCTTTTTATTGCTAATCATTTTGCCGTTTGTTTTTGCTTTTTCTGGAAACAGGAAAAAAGACAAAATGCCTGAAAATAAAATCACTTTTTATTTTCAGGATATACTGTCTTGTATAATTATTCTTAGCTTGTTCTTTTTACTCAATGCAGATATTTACCCTCCGTTGAACTTTGAACAGATAGGGAAAGGAATTCGAATTAACAGTAGCATTGAATCGGCTTTAATGACTATTTGTATATTGCCTTTCATAATGGCCTTAACACCGCGGAGTAATTTTTATCCAAAAGATATCTCAACTGCCAAGGAAATATTTGGCTATCCTATAATACTTTTACCGGATACCCGCATCGAATTTTTCCTTTTTAATATAAAAGTCATTACGGGTGTGGTTTTTGAAGAATTTTATTGCAGGCAGTTTATGTTTTATTCCTTCAACCAGACTTTAAAGCTGCAAGGCGATGCGATACTAGTCATCTCTTCACTTTTGTTTTCGATGGGTCATATTTACCAGGGCTGGAAAGGAGTGTTGGGATCGTTTATTGCCGGGCTAGTACTCGGGAAAATCTTTATGATGAAAGAAGATATTTCGTATCCTATTATCCTTCATCTAATTTCTAGCTTGACTATTTCAGTGCTTGCATATAGGAGAATTAAGGCAATGAAAACGAACGTTTAGGCAAGTTTAATTGTATTATATATTTTTCATATTATAGTTAAATGTTAGCTGAAAAATAGGGATATTGAAGTTGGGTGAACCAGGCTTTAAGTAGCGATAATAGTACGATTTAATATTTAGAACATTGTTTATTTCAATGCCAGCACCAATGGAAATTCCTTTAAAAGAACTTTTGTCAGGAGGGTAACCTGACAAAAGTTCAAATGAATTACCCATTTTTATTAAGTGGAACCGAAATAACAGCCAAAAAGTACCCATGTTTTTTTCTTTATCCTTCTCCCAAGCACCTGTTCTAAACAGGAACCCTGAGTTTGCATATGTACTAAAAAAAGTAAATGGCTTGAAAGTAACAGCCTGATTCCCTGTAATCATTTTTTCTCCTACTTGATATACAAGTGAAAAATCGGTTTGTTGTTTGCTCTTACCAAAAGTTATAGTATTTTCAGTGGAAAGATTAAAAATACCACTCATTGGGTTTATCAAGCCAAGGATTATTTGTTCACTGCTTCTTGAGGCTGTACTTCCGTTATTGAAACTATTTCCTGATACACCAGAATACACGGAAATTGGAAGAGTAAATTTTTTAGGATCTCCAATGTATAGCTTGAAAATTCTGGCAGAAGCGTTCATTTGCCCACTATTCTGAAAGTCAATGAAGCCACTGTTAAATAGTTCGGTTTTTTTGACTTGAACAGTTTCTGAGGACACTGTTTTGGGCTGAATCAGTCCCAGACTGGTTTGCTCAACCTTAGCTGTATCAGCTTGGGATTTCGAAGAAATAGATAATAAAACAGCTAAGTATTGAAGGATCGCCTTAGCTTCCTCTAAGCTAAACAAAAAGCGGGAAACATTAGTCCCGATTAAATCGTTTATCCATTAGGTTTATTGCCTGAGACTCAGGTGATAAACCGTCATCTGGCAATAGCTTACAGCCCCCATATTGCTATTGAAGCAGTACTCGTTCAGACCCTGCATCAGTTACCAGGAAATACATCCCTTTTCCAAACCGGCTTACGTCAACTGACTGGATGCCTGCATTCATAAATTTTCTCCATAACAACCTGCCGTCGCTGCTATGGAAAGATACCCAGCGGGATTCGGACAAGTTAAAGGAAAGGGTTCCGTTTACAACCGGGTTTTGAAGTAAGGTAAGGGCAGAACCTGCGGCATTAAAAAACAAAGTTCGGGTACTACTGTAGCTGCTTTGTCCATCAAGATCTCTTTGCCTGATGCGGTAATAATTGATGCCACGAACCGGGTTTTCATGCCTGAATTGATAGGTGGATGGAGTGTTGGTATTTCCGTTTGCAGCGATCACTGCTATATCAACCCACACAGTCCCGTCTTTGCTGTGTTGCACAATGAAATCTTTTGTGTGCTGCTCTTGTTCCGTTGTCCAGCTCAGTTGCGATTTATTGCCCTGCTTTTCGGCTGTGAAACTCCGCCAGTGCAAGGGCAGCACAAACAATGAATTGTTTTGCGTGATAAAGTTGGAGGAAGCGCTGCTTAAGTCAAAATTGTTCAACGTCCCGTTATTACTGCCCTTCATGTCATAGGCAGTAACAAGCCCGGTGTTAGTTCCGCCAGGAATTCCCTGGTTAAAAGAATAATAAGCCACCAGCGAGGATTCAGCGGCAGGATTGATTTCAAAATTCATGGCTGCCTGAATTTGCGCTTGGGTGCGCACCACATTCCAAATCCTTACTTCATCCAATGACCCATTGAAAGTATTGATATTCGTTTGTAGCATTCCGAATGTGATCCGCGGAGGTGCAGACCGGCTGTTGGTGCCTCCTGCTGAAAAGTTTCCCTGGTCTGCTCCGTTAATATACATTTTCATGGTTCCTGAAGACTGTTGCCAGGAAACAGCCACATGCACCCAGTTTCCCGTATTCACATCTGCTGTCGAAAAAACGGTTTGGTCAGGATTGCCAATGCCAAAGGCAAGTTTGCTGCCTACGAGTGATGTGCCCCAGTCATTGGTCCCACCACCCACTTCTGCATCTACAATGCCATGACCGCTATACCATTGTGTGCCGCCCGGTCCGGTTGAAGTAGTTCTCATCCAGTATTCAACCGTAAAATCACTGCTCACGGAATGAGGAACAACTACATGATCGTTGATACCATCAAAATTGAGGGCATTCATGTTATAGGTGACAGGCGAAACGGACCAGCCGGGTGAGGCATTAATATAATTTCCATTGATGCTGCCGGTTGCATCGGTTACCACCGCCCCGCTTCCGTCATCACATTTATAATAGGCCAGCAAACCCGGTTCTGAAAGAGAAGCCCCCCTGAACATGTTATGTTTGAGCTGTGCCGCAGTCAGAGCATAATTCCAGATCCGAACTTCATCTATCATGCCGTTGATAAGGCTGTTGCCGCCGCTGTGTGACCCGATAAAAGTGGTTTCGTTTGCATAATTGCTGGCTACACTGGTATTCACGCCAACCTGCACGCCGTTCCGGTAAAGACGCATGGTGGTAGTGGCGGCATCATAAGTAACGGCCGCATGCACCCACTGCCCTGCGGGAAATGAACTGCCGGCGGTGACCTGTGTATAATTACCTCCATGCCCGGCGGATAGATTACCGTTATTGAGCCATAGAGGCGCATTTGAAGACGAAATGATGTTTTGAGGACCACCGACCACACCGACATATACCCAGGCTTCTTTTGTGTAAGAACTGGCGTTGGGAATAGGAGCCCCGATATTTACATATTGATTACTGCCATTGAGCGGTATCGCATAGTTGGGTTGTGAGTAACCGCAAATCCCGAAAGAGAAAAATAAGAGGAGTAAAAAGTATTTCATTGAATATTCGTTTGATTTTTTTCCAAGATCGTCATGGATCATTTAGAATCACATTGAAAATTATACACAACAGTGAATAAAGAAAGCTGTTGTAAGGAAAAGCCGGAAAGTCAGGTGGTTTATATATTATATCTTCTTATAACCTTGTTGTAAAGGAATATGATAGCGGGTTTCTCTCAACTTCAAGTGCATGGAAAGAATGAGGATTCAGATCGCCTGAGTTTTATTGATGTATAAGTACGCCGGACTGAATAATGCCCCCGCCGATCACATCATCTCCTTCATAAAATACAGCGCTTTGCCCCGGTGCAATTCCTTTTACATGCTCATAAAATTTGACGTTTACACTGAGCGAAGCTGAAGTGTCAGGGTAAAGATTGGATAATGCGCCTTTATCCTTGTAACGTATTTTAGTTACTGCTTCCATGCCCGGAGTGATGCTGTCGTATTTGATCATGTTCAACTTTCCAACCTTCATTTCATTTTGCTCCAGGTCTTCTTCATCCCCCAGCATCACCGTGTTGTGTTCAGGATCAATTTTAGTAACAAACACAGGTTTGCCAAAAGCAATGTCTAATCCTTTACGTTGCCCGATGGTATAAAAAGGATAACCTTTGTGTTGTCCGAGGATGTTTCCTTGTTTGTCAATGAAATTGCCGCCGGCCACTTTTTCTTCCAGCCCTTCCACCCGGCGTTTTAAGAAACCACGATAATCATTGTCGGGAACAAAACATATTTCGTAGCTCTCGCTTTTCTTAGCCAGTTCGGGATAACCATAGTCTAAAGCCATTTGACGTATCTCCGTTTTGCGATAAGGGGCCAAAGGCAGCAAGGTTCTGCTGAGCAGGTCCTGCTGCAGACCCCACAGCACATAACTCTGATCCTTGGTGTCGTCAATTGCTTTACTAACAACAAAGCGGCCATTGTCGTGTTGACGAATTTTGGCATAGTGCCCTGTTGCGATATGATCGCAACCCAGCGCATCAGCTCTTTTCAGCAATGCTCTCCACTTGATATGCGTATTGCAAAGCACACAGGGATTAGGCGTTCGTCCGGCGAGGTATTCATCCACAAAATTCTCGATCACAAAATCACCAAACTCTTCCCTGATGTCGAGGATATAATGGGCAAAGCCATGCTCCACGGCAGCTTGCCGGGCATCGTTAAATGAATCCACATTGCAGCAGCCTGTTTCCTTCTTGCTGCCGCCGCTGTGGGCATAGTCCCATGTTTTCATGGTGATGCCCACCACTTCGTATCCCTGGTCATTGAGCATCAGGGCGGTAACGGTACTGTCAATACCGCCGCTCATTGCCACCAGCACTTTTCCTTTCCTGCTCATAGTTGAAAAAATTGCAAGCCGCAAATATACGACGAACGGGCGGCTTTTTTATAAAAGCCGCCCGTTGCTATTGATCTTTCCTCAAAATGTTCTCATTTATTTTCCAGCCTGAACCCATTGACATCAGCATATCTTTTCTGGGCTCTTTGCATATCCTGGAGCACTTCCCTTTTCCGGGTTTCCAGTTCCAGAACTTCTTTAAGCTGTTCCTGTCTTTCTTCACCGGACGATGCCTGGCCATATTTTTTGTAACTGGTGAACAGGTTTTTTAAATAGGCGAAATAATCAACAGCCGCTTTCTTAAAATTCTCCGCATCTTTTGCTTCCGGCAGCGGCAAATCTTTTACTTCCTGCAATTTGATTTCAAGCAGTGATTCCATTTTTTCGCTTACAGCTGCAAGACTATCATATTCCTCCGCTTCTGCAAGCCTGCCAACAGCTTCAGCAGTTTTTTTCATATCGTCAGTAATTTCTTTTTCCTTTTTTACAATATCCTGGCTAAACTGGAAAGCAGATTTCGATTTACAGGCAACAAGGCAAACAAGTATTGCAGCAGTAATAAATATTTTCCTGAACATAATACGGGGTTTTGGTTTGGTGAATGATAAAAGCCACGCAAAATAAAGTTTTTTTCCCGGCCCGCCGTTTGAAACCGATTCTGTAATTTCCGCACCTGTTTAATAATTACATATACTCATGAAAAAGATCATTGCTGCTTTTTGCCTGCTCTTTGTTTTCGTAAAGATGCAAAGCCAGGACCTGAACTATTTCCTGCCTGACTCTGTCACCTACAACCCTGCTATTCCCAAACCCAAAGAAGTGATCTACCACGAAGTGGGAGAATGGCATATCACCCACGATCGCCTGGTGAATTATATGAAAGCCATTGCTGCCGCTGCACCGGACAGGGTGAAATTAGAAACCATGGGGCTGAGTTATGAAAGCCGGCCGCAGGTACTGCTGATTATTACGTCTAAAAAGAATCATGCAAACCTGGAACAGATCCGCCAGCAGCATGTGCAACTGACCGACCCGTCCCAATCGGCATCACTGAATATTGAGAATATGCCTATAGTGGTGTATGTTGGCCATTCCATTCATGGCAATGAAGCCAGCGGCGCCAATGCCTCATTATTGAGTGCTTATTATCTCGCAGCGGCACAGGGAAAACAAATGGATGAACTGCTCGATAATGTGGTGATATTATTTGATCCTTCTTTCAATCCCGATGGCCTTCAACGTTTTTCTACCTGGGCCAACCAGCATAAGAGTAAGAATTTGGTCAGCGATCCTAACTCCAGGGAATTTAATGAAGTATGGCCGGGTGGTCGTTTTAATCACTACTGGTTTGACCTGAACCGTGACTGGCTGCCCGCCGTACATGTGGAAAGCCAGAACCGGCTCAAATGGTTTCATGCCTGGAAACCGAATATCCTCACCGATCACCACGAGCAGGGAAGTAATGCTACTTTCTTTTTTCAGCCGGGTGTTCCTTCGAGGGTAAATCCATTAACACCGGAAAAAAACCAGGAACTGACTGCCAAACTGGGAAAATTTCATGCTGCTTTCCTGGATCGCATCGGCTCTCTGTATTTTACCAAAGAGGCGTATGATGATTTTTATTATGGAAAGGGTTCCACCTTTCCTGATGTGCAGGGTTGCATCGGCATTCTGTTTGAACAGGCCTCATCAAGAGGGCACTTGCAGGAAACCAGCAATGGTTTGCTGAGTTTTCCGGCCACCATCAAAAACCAGTTTGTAACTACACTCTCCACACTGGAAGGTGCCAAAGCATTGCGAAAAGAGTTTTTAGAGTTTCAAAGAGAGTTTTACCGGCAGGCGGCAAGTCGTGCCGCAGCTTACAATGTAAAGGGCTATGTGTTTGGCGATAAAAATGACCTTGCCAAAACCTTTCATTTTGCAGAAATGCTGAAGCGGCAGCAAATAGAAATTCACCAGTTACCCGAAAGCTGGAAAGATGCTGAATTTGAAAAGGGCAATGCTTACATGGTTTCCCTTAACCAGCCGCAGCACAGTTTGATCCGTGCCATATTTGAAAAAACATTTGACTACAAAGACAGCTTATTTTATGACATCACTGCATGGACTTTTCCATTGGCATTTGGCCTTCCTTATCGTGAACTGACCGGTCCATTCACTATGGGTGACAAAGTGAATGAACTACCCATGCCCAAAAGAAAAGTGGAAGGCGGCAAAAGTGATTATGCCTATCTCATTGAATGGAATGAACTCTATGCCCCTGCTGCACTGAATGAATTATTAAAAGCCGGGCTGATCGTAAAGGTGGCTACCAATAAATTTGAAATCAACGTGGCTGGAGCCAATAAAAAATTTGATTACGGCACACTGATGATACCGGTGAGCCTGCAAAAGGAAACCAGCGAAACAGTGGCAGTGATGCTGAATGCCATGGTAGAAAAATACAGGCTGAAAGCATATGCTGTTTCTTCCGGTTATGTGAATGCGGGGAGTGACCTGGGCAGCAGCCGCTTTGCTGTTGTGCAGCAGCCAAAGATTGCAATGATTACAGGTCCTGGTGTGAATGCCACCGATGCGGGTGAGATCTGGCACCTGCTCGATCAGCGAATGAATATAACAGCTTCGCATTTGGAACCGGCTGTTTTCAACCGGGTGGATATAAACAAGTATAATACCCTTATCATGGTGGGAGGAAGTTACCCTGATATCAATAAAGACAAACTGAAAGCATGGGTACAGGCCGGCGGCACATTGATATTAACAGAAGAAGCGGTGAACTGGGCGGCGCAGGCCGGCATCAGTGATGTCAAATTCAAAAGAGCAAAATCACCGGTTGACAGTACGCAGAAACTGACTTATGTGGACAGGGTGCAGATTGATGGCGCACAACAAATGAACGGTGCCATCCTCGGTGCCGAAGTGGATCTGACCCATCCGCTGGCTTATGGATATAACCAGAAAGCAGTGAGCCTGTTCAAGTCCAATAAAGTGTTTTTGGAAAAAAGTAAGAACCCCTATGCAACACCATTTTATTATGGCACCGATCCTTTGCAGAGCGGCTGGATAAGCAAAGAGAATAAGGATGCGATCAAAAATTCGGCGGCTGTGGTTGTGAATACCGTGGGTAGTGGCCGTGTCATCAATATTGCTGACAACCCTAATTTCAGGGCCTTTTGGCTGGGTGGCAGCAAACTGTTTATGAATGCTGTTTTCTTTGGAAGAATCATTGATGCTGCCAGTGCAAGAAGCGAGGAATAGTGCCGGGAAATATTTTGTAAATTCGGTGCATGGAAGTCAGGGAACCTGCAGTGGCATATGGCAAAAGCAAGCTAACGGCTGAAGAATATCTTCGGTTTGAAAAGGAATCTGCAGAGAGGCATGAATTTTACCGGGGAGAAATTTTCCGCATGCACGGGCATGGTGACCTGTTGGCCATGTCCGGAGCATCCAACCGGCACAATATTATTTTTTCCAATCTTTTCGGGGAGTTTACGATGCGGCTGAAAGGAAAACCCTGCCAGCCTTATGGTCCTGATCTGCGTATCAATATTCCACAAAACACTTTGTATACTTATCCTGATATTTCTGTTTTTTGCGGAGAACTGCAAATTGCACCGGAAGATGAGGACACGGCCATTCACCCAACATTGCTTATCGAAATACTGTCACCCGGAACGAAGGAGTATGACAGGGGTGGCAAATTCAAACTCTACAGGGATATTCCCACCCTGAAGGAATATATCATGGTAGATTCTTTATCCATCAATATCGAGGCTTTCCGGCTGAATGCAAAGGGCCATTGGGAACTGGAAGAGTATAAAACAGTGGATGGCGATATTGCATTCCCTTCTATCGGCATCTCCATCCCGGCAGCAGAAATTTATGCGAGAACAAGACTGGAGCAGGGGCACGGCTGAGCACTTATGCACAGGCGGTTCACAAAACGGGCTACCACAAAAGTGGTATTGTTTTCCCTGTTCAAATAATCTTACATTCGCTGTCTAATTAATTACGTCATTTAAAATTTGAGCACTATGATTAAAATGCAAGTTATCGGCAACCTCGGCAAAGACTGCGTGGTTAACACCGTGAATGGTAAAAATGTTATCAACTTCACCGTGGCGCATACAGAGAAGTATAAAGACAGCCAGGGCAACCAGCAGGAAAAAACAACCTGGGTGGATTGCGCCTACTGGACCGATCGCACCGCCGTGGCACAATACCTGACTAAAGGCAAACAGGTTTTTGTGGAAGGCCAGCCCGAAGTAAGATCTTTTACAAGACAGGATGGAACAGCCGGGGCATCTCTGTCAATGCGTGTCCGTGACATCCAGTTACTGGGTGGCCGTGGCGATAATGCCGGTGGTGGTTCTTCTTATGCTGGCAGCAGTTCTTCTGCAGCTTCCTCACAGGCCAGCAATGTTCCTTCAGCCAGTGAGATTACTGAGCCGGTAGACGATCTTCCCTTTTAAAGAGCATATCACGACATAATTGTTAAGACCCGTTTCGTTTTGAATGAAGCGGGTCTTTTTTTATTGGTGTGATAATGTAACTTGAGGGCATGAAGCAACTGCTGATACTTTTACTCTTTATCCTCCCTGTTGTTAGCCCTGCACAGCGGCAAGGCCGTAGCATGGAAACAGAAGTGCTGGTGATTGGCGGCGGAACCGGCGGAACCGCTGCGGCAATTCAATCGGCCAGGCTCGGTGTCAAAACGATTTTGGTTGAATCCACAACAATGCTTGGCGGCATGCTTACAGCTGCAGGTGTCAGTTGCACCGATGGCAATGATCAGTTGCCAGGCGGCATATGGGAAGAATTCAGACAGGCTTTATACAAACATTATGGCAGAAAACGCCTCAACAGCGGTTGGGTTAGCAATACCAACTTTGAACCCAAAGTGGGTGACAGTATTTTCAGAGCATGGGCCGGCAAAGAAAAGAACCTGCAGGTTTTTTATGGCTATGAATTCGAATCCATACAAAAAGCAGGAAATAAAGTTACCGGGGCAACATTTCGGAATAAAGACAATACCGCTGTAATTAATATCAAAGCGGTTGTGGTGATTGATGCCACCGAAATGGGTGATGTGTTTGCAAAAGCAGGTGCAGCCTATGATTTGGGAATGGATGATCCTGCGGTAAGCGGTGAAAAAGAAGCAAGAGAAAAAAATAACATTATCCAGGATTTAACCTGGGCAGCAGTATTAAAAGATTATGGCCCCGGCGCAGATAAAACCATTGCAAAACCGGAAGGATATGACCCTCAGAAATTTTATTGCACCTGCACCGATGCCCCCTGCAACGACAAGCCCTGGAATGGTGATAAATTCAAAATGCTGAATTATGGTAAACTGCCACGCAGCCCGGGTGCCACACAGGATAAGTATATGCTTAACTGGCCGCCGTTTGGCAATGATATTTACCTGAATGTGGTGGAAGAGAGTTCAGCGTCGAGAGTTAAGAGTTATGAGTTAGCGAAGCAACATACGTTGGGCTTCATTTATTTCATGCAGACTGAACTGGGCATGAAAAACATTGGCCTTGCCGATGATGAACTGGACGGGGGCATGGCCCTGATCCCTTATAACCGGGAAGGCAGAAGGCTGAAAGGAGCGGTGCGGATGAATATCAATCACATCAAAAACCCGTATGACTATACTTTGTACAGAACCGGGATTGCTGTGGGTGATTACCCGGTGGATCATCACCATGCCCGCTACCCGGGCAAAGTGCCGGAGATAGAGTTTCCGCATATACCGGCTTTTACTATACCGATGGGAACATTGATACCGGAGAAAATTGACGGGTTGATTGTTTGCGAAAAAGGAATTTCGGTGACTAATATTGTGAACGGATCCACGAGGTTGCAACCTGTAGTGTTATTAACCGGGCAAGCCGCAGGAGTGCTGGCGGCTAAAACAATTCAGTTGAAAAGAAAAGTAAGAGAGGTTCCCGTAAGATTGGTGCAGGAAGAATTACTGAAAGCAAAAGCTTATTTGATGCCTTTTACGGATGTGAAACCGGATGACCCTCACTGGGAAGCTATACAAAAAGTGGGTGCAACGGGTATTTTAAAAGGAACAGGCAAAGCAGAAGGCTGGGCCAATAAAATGTTTTTTTATCCGGATAGTTTAGTAATGGATATTGAGCTAATTATTGGGTTTGGTAGATATTTCGGAACAAGGAGTGGCTTTAGATTACCTCCTGGGAAAGAAAGGACAATATTTAACTGTTTTAGTAAAATAAAGGGAGTAAGAAAATTTTGGTGGAAAGAAGTGCTTCATACAATATTGAAAGTTGAGGATTTAAAAGTGCATTGGGAAAAATGGGGTTTAAAAGATTTTAATCCAGAACGTTTTATTACAAGAAGAGAGCTTTGTGTATTGCTTGATAACTGTATACTGCTTTTCGGCAGCAAAAACCTGCCGATGGATATAAACGGTAAAATGAGTTTTAAATACAGTGAATTTTGACATATGCGTAAACATTTTATTATAGCCGGCTTTTTCTTTACTGCTTTAGCATCATCAGCCCAGAAAGACTGGCAGCTCGCCATCCAGACCTGGACCTTTCATAAATACAGTTTTCTCGAATCTGTTGACAAGGCCGACAGTCTGAAAGTATCTTTTTTAGAAGTCTATCCGGGACAGCGGGTAGGTGGCGAAATTCCCGGAACATTCAGTTACAGCTTAGATAAGGATGCCAGGGATAAACTGAAACAATACCTCGCCTGGAAAAAAATAAAAGTAGTGGCGCTGGGAGTAATTGATAAATATTATTACAATAAAGACAACCTGGAAAAATTCTTTGAGTTTGCGAAATACATGAACATCCCATACATCACTGCCGAACCTGAATGGGAGGACCTTAACGAATTTAACCGGCTGGCTGCAAAGTATAAAGTGAAAGTGGCGTTGCACTGTCACCCCAAACCCTCCAGTCATTACTGGCATCCCGACTCCACCCTGAAGGCCATGAAAGGAAGACCGCATATCGGCGCCTGGCCGGATATCGGTCACTGGGCAAGAAACGGCGTGGCTATCATTCCGGCCATGAAAAAACTAAAGGGGAAAATATGGGGACTTCACTTCAAAGATGTGCAGGATTTCAACAATGTAAACACACCGGATGTTTTGTTTGGTAAAGGAGTATGTGATTTGCCGGCTGTATTAAAGCAACTGAAGCAACAACAATTCAAAGGAGTAGTGGCGATGGAATATGAAGCTAATGAGAACGATAATATGAAAGATATGTGGAAGAACAAGCTGTACTACCTTGCTGAAACAAAAAAGCTAACTACGGTAAAACAATAAGCCGTTTATGTCAACAAGAAGAAAATTTCTGAAACAATTCGGGGCAGCTTCACTGGCGGCTCCGCTTGCTTCTTATGCGGCTGTCAGGGAAGAAGAAATAGAGAAGCGCATCCTTCCGTACGAAAAAAAATATTCATCCTACGACGACATCCATGTTGCTATAATTGGCTTTGGCATCATGGGCAGCCGTAACGCCAAAACGATCCTGCAAATACCGGGAATAAAACTGAAAGCTGTCTGTGATCTCTACAAAGGCCGCCTTGAAAGAGCAAAGGAATTATACGGTAATGATCTTTTTATCACGCAGTCTTATGAGGAATTATTGAACAGGAAAGATATTGATGCTGTCATCATCTGCACCAGCGATCAATGGCATGATAAGATTTCCATTGATGCCATGCGCAAACGAAAAGCAGTGTATTGTGAAAAGCCGATGGTGCACCAGTTGAACCAGGGCTGGAATGTGATCAATGTGCAGAAAGAAACGGGTGCGGTGCTGCAGGTAGGCAGCCAGCGGGTCAGCAGTATTGCTTATGCAGAAGCAAAGAAGTTTTACAAAGCCGGTGAGATCGGGCAATTGAATTGTATCGAAGCCTCGTTCGACCGGCACACTGCTCTTGGCGCCTGGCAATATACCCTGCCAACAGATGCATCTGCAGAGACAGTTGCCTGGAAAAAATATCTTAAAACTCCCTCCAGCCTTGCTTTTGATGCCAAACGATTTTTCTGGTGGCGCAATTATAAGGAATACGGAACAGGTGTGGCGGGTGACCTGTTTGTTCATTTATTATCCGGCATTCATTTTCTCACCGATTCAAAAGGTCCGTCAAGGATTTTTGCCACCGGTGATCTCAGTTATTGGAAAGATGGCCGCAATGTACCCGATGTGATGACGGGAGTGATGGAATACAAAGCCAGCAAAGAACACCCGGCATTCCAGGTTTTATTAAAAGTGAATTTAGCCAGCGGTGCAGAAAAAGTGGAAAGCGGCAAAGTAAAATTTTATGGCACAGAAGGAATGATTGATTTTGGCTGGAATGATTTTACCATTTACCGGAATAAATTTTCTTCTTTCCCAAACATAGGCGGCTGGGATGCATTGGACACTTACCCGGAAGCCATGCAGCGGGAAATCATGCGGAATTATAAACAAAAATACCCGCAGTCGGAAGGTTTGCAGGCAGAGGCTAAACCCATCCGCTTCATGGCCCCGGGTGGTTATGATGACCGCTTCGATCATTTTGTCAATTTCTTTGAATCCATAAGAAATGGTAAACCGGTGGTAGAAGATGCGGCATTCGGTTTTCGAGCAGCAGCGCCATGCCTGGCCTGCAATGAAAGTTATTTTCAGAAAAAGGTCATTAACTGGGACGCATTAAATATGAAGTTGAAACAAAATTGAACTACTGCGACACGAAGAATCTGGCTAATATTCTCTGCATCTCAGCGCCTCTGCGGTTATTTTTTCTTTTCTTTGCCTCATGCCTGAACAATTGTTTTCTTACCAGCATTTATTAGAATTTACTAATGCTGTTTTTCAAAAGATCGGCTGTTCAAATGAACATGCAGCAATAGCGACAAAAACATTATTGTCTGCCGACCTGAGAGGTATAGATTCACATGGCATAGCCCGTCTCAGTGGTTATGTCCGGCTCTGGGAAGCAAAAAGAGTGAATGCAACACCTGTGATTAAAGTGATACATGAAACTCCGTCAACGGCCGTGGTGGATGGCGACAGTGGGTTGGGATTAGTCGTTGCACCCTTTGCCATGCAGATCGCTATTGAAAAAGCAAAACAGGTGGGCACAGGTTGGGTAAGTGTGCAAAACAGTAATCATTTCGGTATAGCAGCTTATCATGCCATGATGGCCCTGCAGCATGATATGATCGGTATGGCGATGACCAATGCCAGTCCGCTGGTGGCGCCTACTTTTTCTATTGATAAAATGCTTGGCACAAACCCGATTTGTGTAGCTGCACCTGCTGGTAAGGAACCGGCCTTTGTCGCAGACCTTGCCACCACCACCGCTGCAAATGGTAAGCTGGAGATCTTACAACGTAAAAATTTGGAAACACCATCCGGCTGGGTGCAGGACAAAGATGGAAACCCAAGCACCGATGCTAATATTCTGAAGAAAGGCGGCGCTTTATTACCATTAGGCGGAGACAGGGAGCATGGCTCTCACAAAGGCTATGCACTTGGTGCGGTGGTTGATATTTTTTCCGCATTGCTCAGCGGCGCCAACTATGCGCCATGGGTGCCGCCGTTTCCGGCCTATGTACCTATGCCATCCCAGCAACCCGGCAAAGGAATTGGTCATTTTCTGGGTGCTATGCGGGTGGATGCTTTTCGTCCGGCTGATGAATTTAAGGCTGCTATGGATCATTGGATAAAGGGATTCAGAAATGCAAAGACTATTCCCGGTGAAGAAAAAGTGTTGATACCCGGTGATCCCGAACGGTTGTTTGAAACAGAAAGGATGCAAAATGGCATTCCACTGCTCGATGCGGTAGTAACTGATCTTTCGCAATTGGGGCAACGGTTTGGACTTTCTCTCTGATGGCATCGTTTCCGCAAATAGATAGTTATTCTACAGCTATTGTATCCCTTCGGCTGTTATCTTTGCAGCCCTGTTTGAAGACAAACAGACACTTTTTTTAATCCTATAAAATCTCGGGAGGGGGGAACAAATGAAGATCATGAAATTTGGGGGCACCAGTGTGGGCAAACCGGAACGGATGCATCACATCGCATCGCTGGTGACCAAAGAAACAGAACCAACAATTGTTGTTTTATCAGCTTTATCCGGCACCACCAATGCGCTGGTAGAGATTGGTGATCATATTGCTAAAGGTGACCGTAATGCCGCCAAACAATCTATTGATAAACTGGAGGCGCACTACCAGGCTTTCATTGAGCAATTAGTGAAAAAAACCGAAGCTTTGGCAAAAGCAAAAGCCATCGTTGCGGAGCATTTTGAATTTCTCAATATCATTCTCCGCATATCTTTCAGCGAAGCATTAAGCAAAGATATTTTAGCACAGGGTGAACTGCTTTCCACCAAACTGTTCTGCACCTATCTTGAAGAGCAGGGCATTGATCACCTGCTGCTGCCTGCATTAGAATTCATGAGCATTGATAGCTATGATGAACCGCAGATCGGCAGCATCAAAGTAAAGCTCTCACAAATATTACAGCAGCACAAAACCAAAAAACTGTTTGTGACGCAGGGCTATATCTGCCGCAATGCGAGGGGAGAAGTGGACAACCTCAAAAGAGGAGGGAGTGATTATTCCGCATCCCTGATCGCTGCTGCCATCAATGCATCGGTGTGTGAAATATGGACAGATATTGATGGCATGCACAACAACGACCCGAGAGTGGTGAAGAAAACCCAGCCGGTGGAGCAACTGAGTTTTGATGAAGCGGCTGAGTTGGCTTATTTCGGCGCTAAAATTCTGCACCCGGCTTCTATCTGGCCGGCACAGCAATATAAAATACCGGTGAAGTTGCTCAACACGATGCAGCCGGAAGCAAAAGGAACACTGATCGCCGAGCAAGCCGGCAGTGTGGGGGTGAAAGCAGTAGCCGCAAAAGATAATATCATTGCCATCCGCATCAAAAGCAGCCGCATGTTGCTGGCCTATGGTTTCCTGCGGAAGATATTTGAAGTGTTTGAAAAATACCGCACACCCATTGACATGATCACCACCTCCGAAGTGGCCGTATCATTGACGATTGACAACGACACGAATTTAAAAGAGATACTCAAAGAACTCGAACCCTTCGGCACAGTGGAAGTGGACAAGAACCAGGCTATCATTTCCGTGGTGGGTAACGAGATTTCCCAGACACAGGATATGGTGAAAAAACTCTTTGGTTCCATCATGAACATTCCTGTCCGCATGGTGAGCTATGGCGGCAGCCCTCACAATATATCGTTGCTGGTGCCTGCAGAATACAAAACACAGATACTGCAGCAGCTCAATCGTGGCATGTTTGGATTGGAATAATTGATTTTTTATATTAGGGATTAATAATCTTGTAAAAAATACAGTTCATGGAAGGAAAAGCAAGAATTGTTCTTCGCCGTTCATCCGAATGGCTCAACAGGGCCCGCAACCTCAAAGTATTTATTGATGGAGAACAGGCCGGCACTATTGCCAATGGCGACACAAAGGATTTTCTTTTATCCCCGGGTCCGCATACTATTTCCTGCAAAGTGGATTGGTGCAGCAGCCGCGACTTCAGTGTCAGTTTGGGTGAAAATGAAACTGCTTATCTCTTTGTACGCAGCGGCATGAAATATTACTGGCAGACAGCCTTCCCTTTGTTTGTGGTGCTGGCGCTGAATTTCTACTATGTCTTTTCCGAAGGTAAAAGACCGGAATGGCTCAACTACCTGCTCATCATCGTGGCGCTTCCGGCGCTGTTATACATCATGTATTACGTCACATTTGGCCGCAGGGATTACCTGGTTGTAAGCAAGGATGACAAAACAGTTTTCAGTAAATAATCACTGTGTCATAGTTAAATAAAGTTAATAAAACCAGTGGCAAACAATTACATGAAGTAATTTGCCGGTATGAAGAAGCTGCCGGTAATTTTATGGCTGTTCTTATCGCTCAGCGGGATGGCACAGCAGAGCATCAAAGGCCGTGTTGTAAACGCCACTACCGGCGCCCCGGTACCCGGCAGCAGTGTATTCATCACCAACACTTCCAAAGGCACTGTCTCCGATGCAAACGGCCAGTTTGAACTTACTGCCGTGCCGGCCGGCAAACACGAACTCATCATTTCTTCCATCGGCTATGAAACCGTTGTTTATCCCTTCACGGAAGCACAACTGCCCCTGCAGTTGCGGGTGGAGTTGCAGATAAAAGTGAAAGAACTGCAGAATGTGACTGTGGAACCATACGTTGAAGAAGGCTGGGACAAATGGGGAAAGACTTTTACAGACAATTTTATCGGCTTCACCGATAATGCAACCCGCTGCCGCATCAAAAATGAAAAAGCGATCCGCTTCCGGTATTTTAAAAAAAGCAACCGCCTGGTTGCTTTTGCTGATGAACCGCTCAGGATCGAAAACAGGGCATTGGGTTACACCATCACCTACCAGCTGGAGGATTTTGAGGTCAACTTCAAAGAAAAAAGCACGGTATACCTTGGGTATTCACTTTACGAAGAATCAGGACGTGACCGCAAATCGCTGCAAAAAAAAAGAAACGAAGCCTATCATGGTTCCATGATGCATTTTATCCGCAGTTTGTACAGTAACAGCCTCGCAGAAAATAATTTTGAAGTGCGCCGGATGGTGAAAGTGCCGAATACGGAGAAAGAACGGGTAAAAACCATTTACAAACCTGTGCGGACAACTAATATGATGGGAGGGGGTGTGACCATTATTACGCAAAGCGAACAGGAAGGTATTCACCCCGACAGCGTCCGCTACTACCAGTCGGTGCTGCGCCAGCCCGACGAAACTGATGTGTATGGGAACCACCTGCTCAATGCCGACAGCCTGTTGCTGAAAGAAGACAAAGGGCACAAACTTTTTTATTTTACAGATTACCTCGTTGTCACTTACAAAGGCGAATTGGAAAAAGAAGCTTACCTGCGGTCGCAAATGCAAAACAGGAATCCTTCTTTTCAGCGGTCACTGCTTTTCCTGCCCGGCCTGAACCCTGTCTGGATTGAAAGAAACGGAAATTATTTTAACCCGAAGGATATGTATTTTCTCGGTTACTGGAGCTGGTCGGATAAAATGGGTGACAGCCTGCCGCTGGATTATGTGCCGGGTAACTGATTTACTTCATTTCTTCTTCCTCATCCTCTTCCCCCCGTAGTGTATAAATGGCTATAGCGCCGTTGCCACCGTTGAACCCGCCGTAGAAAGGCTGTTTGATCACTTTCACCATGGCAATATCGTTAACGTTGAGAAAGTTCAGGAAATTGAACGGCATCGGTATTTCATCCACGAACAGGCCCGGAATGCCGCCCCGGATAACAGGTATAGGTGTGCCTGTTGATGATGGATAGATCTGCAAACCGGCCACCCGGCCCTGCAGCCAGTCGAGAATATTGATAAAACTGCGGCTGCTGACGTTGGAAGCCACATCCAGTATCGTTCCTTCGGTGGAGCGGAACAAACCGGTGCAATACATATCATTCAGTTGTTGTTCGGGGCTTTTCGTTACCCGGTCACCGCGGTAAGACTGTGCGGAAACTGATAAACCTAATAAACCGGCGAAACCGGCCAGTATGATCTTTTTCATATCGGGTTCCTCCTGTCTGTAAGTTACGTAATTTTTGCTGTTAGGGGATAGTTAAGAAAAAGGGGCAACGTTCAGGCATTTGTGCTGTTGGGGACTTCATCTATTCGTCGCCCCCGGCGACGGCTGCTGAACGAAGAACTAAAGTACAAAACATATTCTGTTGCTTAATAGTAAAAGTCAAGCTGAGACAAAAAGCTGAGCAGCGTTACTGCAGTTGAACGACGCTTTGCGTCGCACCCCAATAGCACAAATGCGCCTGTTAGCTGCATGGTATCATTTATATTCAAACCTTAATAGGCATTGTGTTGATTTGAATCTATGTCGAATTGTGTCTAATAGAGTCATGCTATTGTACGAATAAATGTTTGTGAAATTTCCACCGTCTGGACATTCCGTGCCCATACCAGGATATGACTTTTGAATATATTTTATTATTCGGTTTGTCGAGTCATAAGTATAATGCTCTTCCTGTAATAGCTTGTTCGATTTATCATAGAACTTAGACACAGTCGGTTTGTTGAACTTATTAAAAAAAGTATTCTTCGTCGTAAACAATTTTTTATTGTCGAATGTTTTGGTTACCGAACGATTTAAAGTGTCATTATAAGAAGTTGCTCGGTAAAAGTCCTTTGGTTTTGTCCAGTCATAATAAGTGTAGTAGCTTGCTTTAGTCACCCTTCCCTTTTTGTCGTATTCATAAGATTCATAACTGGCTTTTTCGTCTGGCAAAATATTTTGTTTATCATCTCTTTTTTTGGTCTTCGATAAATAGCTTCCTGTGTAATAATAGTCTTCCGTTTCAACTAAAAAATTTTCATCAGGTATACCCAAACTGTCAAGGTAATGGAACACGACTTTAGTAATTCTCCCGAATGCATCTCTTGAGTAGTCATAAACTGAATGAAACTGACCTAATCTGTTAAAGACAATCTTTTTCTCCATCAATCCTTGGGAGTTGAATCTGTAAATTAACTCTTTGTATTCCTTGTCAACAACTGAGTAAGATGTGTCTTTACCCTTTATTGTCATTTTTTGTGAAGTGGTAAAAATGGTCAACTCATTTATTCTATTGGCTTTTATTACCAAAGGATTGAACAGACTGTCATCAAATTCACTTTTATAGTACAATGAAGCGGAACAGCAGTCACAAATTGTATATTGTCCTACTGCTACTTTTATAAATGTCGCAAGAATTAATGTAATTGTGATTTTTAGCATGAGGGTCTTTTTTCCTTGCAGCTAACAGTTGTATTTACGCTAGTATACGAATCTACAATTTTTTTAACTCATTGACAATCTATAGGATCATGTTATAATTTTAGTATTGAGTAGTTGCGTAAATACCCGATTATAAACGTTTAGAAACGTTTATAATCGGATAATCAGCCGAACAAAAAAGCCCCACTTCCGTGAGGCTTCCGCTTATTTTTATCTATCAGGTAAATCCGGGTTTTAAATAATCAGCAACGCATCGCCATAGCTGAAGAAGCGGTATTTGTCTTTGATCGCTTTTTTATACGCTTCCATCGTCAGTTCATAACCGGCAAAGGCGCAGGTCATGATGAGCAGGCTTGTTTTTGGCAGATGAAAATTGGTGACCAATGAATCCGCAATATTGAATTCATAAGGCGGGTGGATGAACATATTGGTCCAGCCTTCGGAGGGCTTCAATAATTTTTGTGCGGTGAAAGATGATTCCAAAGCCCGCATGGTAGTGGTGCCCACTGAGCAGATGCGATGACCATACTCTTTAGCACGGTTCACAATCTTGCAGGCCGTATCATCAATGCGATAATACTCTGCATCCATTTTATGTTTGCTCAGGTCTTCCACTTCAATAGGGCGGAATGTGCCAAGCCCGGTATGCAGGGTCACTTCCGCAAAGCGGATTCCTTTTATCTCTAATCTCTTGATCAGTTCGCGGCTAAAGTGCAAACCGGCCGTGGGGGCGGCCACAGCGCCTTCATGCTTGGCATACACCGTCTGGTAACGTTCCTTGTCTTCTTCGTCGGGTTTGCGTTTGATGTATTTGGGTAGTGGTGTTTCGCCGAGTCTTTCCAGCACGGCACGGAATTCTTCTTCGCTGCCTTCCCACAGGAAACGGATGGTGCGGCCGCGGCTGGTGGTGTTATCAATCACTTCAGCCACCAGGTCTTCCTGCTCGCCGAAATAAAGTTTGTTGCCCACCCGAATTTTTCTTGCGGGATCAACGATCACATCCCAGAGACGGTTGGGTTTGTTCAGTTCCCGAAGCAGGAACACTTCGATCTTGGCGCCTGTTTTCTCCTTGCGGCCATACATGCGGGCCGGGAACACTTTGGTGTTGTTCACCACAAAACAATCCTTGTCATCAAAATAGTCAAGGATGTCGCGGAAATGTTTGTTTTCGATCTGGCCCGTGTGGCGGTGCACCACCATCATGCGGGCATCTTCTCTTCGTTTCGCAGGGTTTTGGGCAATAAGGTTCAACGGGAGGTCGAAACGGAATTGTGAAAGCTTCATGAGTTATATGGGTTTATTCAGGGGTCACAGGACGCAAACCTGGGCGGAGAGCCGGAAGGGGATGAGCCAATTCCCGACAGGGTCGGGACAAGTCCGGCCTTACGGCGCCGGGTTTGGTCAGCCTGGTGACTTTTTAAGGCGGCGAAGGTACACTATCCGCTGCCAAAATCCCGTTTTATTGTTCACATTCTTTTCATTGGCCGGCCCCGGGTGGTTGCCGGGCGGGGGCTAAGTGAAACAGCGTATTTCAATAGCTTGATTTTCAAATTAATTTTATGGTTTTTATTGCCAACCGGCATCTTAAATTTGTTCAACATCAAACTGGCCATCCCTCATGAAGAAGCCCCTTATCTTATTGTTGCTCCTTTTGCCTCATGTACTCCATGCTCAGACCAAGAGCATACCCCGGAATTATCCCAGCCTGTTGTGGGAGATCAGCGGGAATGGCTTGAAAAAAAACTCATACCTGTTCGGCACCATGCATGTGAGCAGCAAGATCGCTTTCAACCTTTCCGATTCATTCTATCTCGGCATCCGCCATGCCGATGTGGTGGCGCTGGAAACCAACCCCGAAAGCTGGCAGGAAGATATGAGCAAATTTGAGTTTGGCTATGGCGGATCCGGGTATGGCGGCCGCTTTGCATCTTTTATGCAGGTGCCTGATGAATATTTAAGCATCAACACCCTTAAGTTTTATAAATATGATAAAAAAATAGAACGGTCGCTCTACAGCAATCCCTCCACCATCAACAACCTGCTTTACCGCTCTTATGGCAACGCTTCGAGTGATTTTGAAGAAGACACTTACCTCGATATGTACATTTACCAGTGCGGCAAGAAATGGGGTAAAAAAGTGACAGGGGTGGAAAGTTATGCCGAAAGTATGCGGCTGATGCAGGAGGCCTATAAGGATGCGGCCAAAGACAAGAACAAAAAGGAAAGAAGCTATGACATGGAAGAAGATTATTCCATTGCCAAATTGCAGGAAGCTTATCGCAAAGGAAACCTTGACCAGCTTGATTCCATCAACAAACTCAACAGCTTTTCAGACGCCTTTGATGAAAAGTTTATGTATAAGCGAAACGAGATACAGGCCGCTTCCATTGATTCTGTCCTGAAAACAAAACAATCATTGTTTGTGGGAGTGGGAGCCGCCCACCTGCCGGGCCAGCGGGGTGTGATCGAAATGCTGCGGCAGATGGGATATAAACTGCGGCCGGTGATGATGGGACAGCGGGACAGCCGCCAGAAAGAAATCGTGGAAAAGATACGGGTGCCGGTCAGCTTTCAGACAGCCACCGCCGATGATGGTTTTTTTAAAGTGGATATTCCCGGCAAGTTTTACAAGTTTGGTGATGATGAAGCGCTGGATCAGCGTCAGTATGCCGATATGGCCAACGGCAGTTATTACATGGTGACCCGCATCATGACCAATGCCTGGCTGTGGGGCCACAGCGCCGACGATGTTTATAAAAAAATAGACAGCCTGCTCTATGAAAATATCCCGGGTCGCATACTCAGCAAAACAAAGATCAGCCGCAATGGCTACAGCGGGTTTGATATTACCAACAAAACCCGCCGCGGCGACATTCAGCGTTATCATATTTTCATTACGCCTTTCGAGATCATTTTTTTCAAAATGAGCGGCACGGGTGAGTATGTGAGGAATGGGGAGGAGGCCAAACGTTTTTTTGGCAGCATACAGTTGAAGGAACTGAAACCAGTGGCCGGCAACGGGAACGGCTGGATAAAATATTCACCACTGTATGGCGGTTTCAGTGCAGAGTTACCGCATGAGCCTTATGCAGGCAATGATGGCAGCCGGATCTATGAAGCAGAAGATAAAGCGGCCGGTCTTTTTTTCCGGATCATCCGTTCTGACATCCATAATTATCATTTTGCAGAGGAAGACAGTTTTGACCTGGAACTGATGCAGGAGAGTTTTGCAGCTTCTGAGTTTATTGACACACTCCTGCAGCGCAAACCCGGCAATCACGAAGGTTATCCATCACTGGATTGTCGTTACAAAACCAAAGAAGGGCTGAACCTGCAGGTAAGATTTATTATTAAAGGGCCGCAATATTTTACCCTGGTGGCAGGTGGCAAAAAGGAACACCCGAAAATGCAGCGCTTTTTTGATAGTTTCCGGTTTAAGCCTTACCAGTATGGTGAAGCAAAGGAAAGGACCGATACCTCATTGTATTTTTCTGTCCGCACACCTGTTTTCCCGCAGCAGGATAAGGAAAAACTTGATTTCACAGGCTACAATTATTACGGCTATGATGAGGATGATGAGGAGGAGGAAGAATCGGAGGAAGACCTGCTGGAAAGCGGCGCCTATCGCAGCATGATCATCAGCAACGACACAACAGGAGAGAAGATTTATGTTTCTTTTTTTCGCTCCCACCGCTATCACTACAGCAAAGACAGTACACGTTTTGATAAAGACAATGAATTTACTTTTTTGGGTGACACTTCCTGGATCGTAAGAGAAAAGAAGAAGTATGAACTGCCCGGTAAAACCAAAGTGTGGGAAGCCGTGTTGTCCGACACGGGAAGCAGCCGCAGCATCATCACTAAAAGTTTTTATAAGGACGGCATTGCGTTTTCACTCATATCGCAATCTGACACACTCACCGGGCCCAGTGAATTTGTCCGCAGTTTTTTTGAAAGCTTCCGGCCTTCCGACACGCTGAAAGGTGTGAACCCTTATGAAAAAAAATCAGCAGTGTTCTTTGCTGATCTTGCTTCTGCCGACAGCGCACAGCAAAAAAGGGCAATCAGGAATATCAGTACGATATACCTTGATTCCAGCGACCTGCCCCAGCTGAAAAAAACAATCGAAGGGCTTTCCTGGAGCCTGAAAAAATATCTTGATGTAAAAAAATCACTGATCGGTAAACTCTCAGGCATCACTTCGCCGGCCTCTGCACAGTATCTCCGGGATATTTATTATGCTGCCGGTGATACCATCGAACTGCAGTATGCTGCACTGGAAGCATTGTTGCAGCAAAAAACAACAACGGCTTACCAGGTGTTCAGGGACATCATCAGCAATGAACCCCCGGTGATTGAAAAAGCAGAAAGAGGCGGCTGGTCCATGTATCCCCCGCTTTCTGCGCTGCGGCCTCTTCCGGGTTACAATAATCTATTCAAAGGCAGTGACGGTTATTTCCTGGATGAACTGCATGATTCATTGCAGCTGACCCGCAGCATTTTGCCCGACCTGCTGTCGCTGCTCAACCTCGATGATTACAAATCAAAAATCATGCGGTTGCTGGGCCGTATGATTGACAGCAGCCTGGTGAAAACAACGGACTATGAAATGTATTTCAGCAAATTCCTGATTGAAGCCAAACAGGAATTGAAAAAGCAGGCGATTGCTGAGAAGAAAAGGGCCATCAAAAAAGCAGAGGAAAGCAAGAGTGAAAAAAAGAACAACCCGCTTTATTATAATGATGAGGACAAAGACAGCGGCAATGAAAATCTCGGGCTTTATGCCAAGCTGTTGCTGCCATACTGGGAAAGCAAACCTACAGTGCAGCCGGTGATCCGCCAGATGCTGCATTCTGATGACAAGCGGCTAAAGTATAGCACCCTGTTGCTGATGATACGCAACCAGCGGCCTTATGAAGATAGTCTGCTGCCATTCTTTGCTTCGCAGGATGAGTACCGCTACGAATTGTGGAGTGACCTGCGGAGATTGAAAAAGGAAGCATTGTTCCCTTCAGCCTATAACAACCATCTTGCCCTGGGCCGGAGCAAGCTGGTGTCTATGAGGATTTATGGCAAGGCCGACTCTCTTGTTTATGTGGACCGCCTGCCTGCTGAAGCGAAAGGGAAAAAGGGCTACGTTTATTTTTACAAATACCGAAATAAGAAGGATGACCTTAGCTGGAAACTGGCCATTGTCGGGCTTGTTCCGGAAGATTCTTCCCGCATAGAGTTTGAGATGGGTGCTAATACTATGTATACTGCAATTGTTCCGGGTTGGCATACAACGCTGGCCGGCAATGAGCTGAATTTAACATCCTACCTGGATACCAAGATCAAAGAGGATGAGCCATTGGCTGCCCAGTTGAAAAAAGAACTGAAGAAGCAGTTGTATTCATTGCGGAAAAGCGGTAAGAATTTTTACGACGAGAATGAATATGACCGGTATGATTATGCCAGCAGGATAGATATGGGTGATTAAACAACCAGTCCTTTTGGCACTGATGCGATCAGTTGCCGGGTATAGTCAGATTGCGGGTTAAAATATACGGCGTCGGCATCGCCGCTTTCTTCTATTTTTCCTTTGTTCATCACCATGATGCGGTCGCTGATATAACGTACAACAGACAAGTCATGCGAAATAAATATGATGCTGAAGCCAAATTCCTTTTTCAGATCATTCAGCAAATTGAGCACCTGCGCCTGCACACTCACATCCAGGGCCGAAACCGATTCGTCGCAAACAATAAAAGAAGGGTTTAAGGCTAATGCCCTTGCAATGACGATCCGCTGCCGCTGGCCCCCGCTGAATTCATGCGGATATCGGTTGAAATGTTCCGCTTTTAAATTCACTTTTTCCAGCAGCTCCCTTACTTTATCTTTTCTATCTTTTTCATGAGTGAGCAACCCATGCACTTTCAAAGGTTCTGCAATAGCTGAACCGATGCTGAGTCTTGGGTTCAGCGATGAGTAGGGGTCCTGGAAAATGATCTGTATGTCTTTTCGCAATGAACGCAGTTCATCTCTTTTCTTTTGTGTGAGATCGGTGCCATTATAAATGATAGTGCCGGATGCCGGCTCTATCAGCCGCAGCAGGGTTCTTCCCAGCGTGGTTTTGCCGCAACCGCTTTCACCAACCAGCCCCAATGTCTCTCCTTTGTAAAGATCAAAGCTTACATCATCCACCGCTTTGATAAACGCAGACGGTTTACCCCATATGGATCGCTTTGCCGGAAACAACACTGACAGATTCTTTACGGTAAGAAGCAAAGGAGATGTTTGTGTTGCTGCTCTTTGCTTTGTATTTGCTGTATGGTTTACGCCGTTGGTTTCTTTTTTATCTTCTAAAAAATCACTAACCACCGGCAATCGTTCTCCCCGCTGGTGGTTCACAGGTCTGCAGGCCAGCAAAGCACGGGTATAGGGATGTTGAGGTTGCAGGAAAATATTGCGGATGCTGTTCTCCTCCACGATAGCGCCTTTGTACATCACCACAGCCCTGTCGGCTATTTCTGCCACCACACCGAGATCGTGGGTGATGAAGATGACACCCATGCCCGATTGCTGTTGCAGTTCTTTGATGAGCGACAAGATGGTTTGCTGTACGGTTACATCCAATGCGGTGGTCGGTTCATCGCAGATCAGCAGCGAAGGTTCGCAACACATGGCCATAGCGATCATCACCCGTTGCTTTTGCCCGCCACTCAACTGGTGAGGGTACCGTTTAAACACGGCTTCCGGATCAGGCAACTTTACTTTCCGGAACCATTCAATGGTTTTTTGCCTGGCTTCCTTTGTTGAAATTTTTTTATGCAGCAACAATGCTTCCATCACCTGGTCGCCGCAACTGAGCACCGGGTTCAGGGATGTCATCGGTTCCTGGAAGATCATGGCGATCCTGTTGCCGCGGATGTCCTGCAGCGAATGCTGTTTTCTTTTCAGCAGGTCAGTGGCCTCTTTCCCGTTTTCGGAAAAAAGGATTTCTCCAGAGCTGTACCGGGCAGGCGGCGAAGGCAGCAGTTGAAGCACCGAAAGCGAGGTTACTGATTTGCCCGATCCTGATTCGCCTACAATGGCAACGATCTCACCACGGTTCACGGCAAACGTTACATTTTTTAATGCGGTTGTAGTATCGGCGCCGGAGATAAAATCAACCGACAGGTTTTTTATGTGAAGAAGGGGGAGCAAGATTTCTTGTCGTTGCTGATTTTAAAATTTCAAATGCCTGACCGTCGCTCCTTCATTGATGAGTTGTTTGAGAGAGTCTATCCCGATTTTCAAATGTGTTTCTACAAAATTTGCCGTCACTTTTTTATCACTTTCTTCTGTTTTCACCCCGTCAGGTATCATTGGCTGGTCACTCACCAGCAACAGGGCGCCTGTGGGAATTTTATTATAAAAACCAACCGTGAAAATGGTGGCGGTTTCCATATCAATAGCATAGGCCCTGACCTGCTGCAGGTATTCTTTGAATTGCTCATCATGCTCCCACACCCGCCGGTTAGTGGTATAGACCGTACCGGTCCAGTAGTCCACCTCATAATCACGGATAGTGGTGGAAACAGCTTTTTGCAAAGCAAAGGCAGGCAGCGCCGGCACTTCCGACGGAAAATAATCATTCGATGTCCCCTCGCCACGGATGGCAGCAATGGGTAATATCAGGTCGCCGATCTTATTTCTCTTTTTCAGCCCGCCGCATTTTCCAAGAAACAACGCTGCTTTGGGGTCGATAGAGGAAAGCAGGTCCATTACGGTAGCGGCAGTGGGGCTGCCCATACCAAAATTGATGATGGTGATATTGTCAGCGGTGGCGCATTGCATGGGGCGGCCTTCGCCGATCACCGGCACTTTATGCCATTCGGCAAACAAGGTCACATAATTGCTGAAGTTGGTGAGAAGGATATACTTTCCGAAATTTTCCAGCGATTCCCCGGTATAGCGGGGCAACCAGTTTTGCACAATTTCTTCTTTCGTTTTCATGATTCATCAAATTAAATTGGGCTAATTTAAAACTTTATTTTTGGAGTGATGATAAAGATTGATTACCCGCAGCCTTCCTGTCGCATACAAACGGAAAAAGGGAAGGAATATATTTTCGATACACTGCGAAAAAAATGGGTATTGCTAACACCGGAAGAATGGGTGCGGCAGAATTTCATTCAATACCTGGTGCAGGAGATGCAGTATCCGGCTTCACTGATTGCGGTTGAAAAAGAAATAAAACTGGGAGAGCTTAAAAAACGCTTTGATGTTTTGGTGTATGATAAAGACCACCGGCCCTGGATGATGATCGAATGCAAGGCAGCTGATGTGAAATTGAATGATTTGGTTTTGCAACAAGTGTTGCGGTATAATATAACCGTACCGGTTAAGTACATAGTTATTACCAACGGCAATACAACGATTGGCTGGGAGAAAAAAGGAAATGATTTTGCACTGATCCATTCATTGCCTGCCATTTCATAAAGAAAAAACCCGTTCAACAACTGAACAGGTTTTTGTTATAAGCAATTGGTTTATGTACTGATTTTCCCTAAGAATTACGGGAAGATGCCCAGCTCAGCGTAGCTGGTGCCCACCTTGTTAATAGCAACCACATAAGCAGCTGTACGCATATCCGGTATTTCCGGGTTGGCTTTCCATGCATTCATGATCTCATGGGTTGCCGTGATCATGGTTTCTTCCAGGCCGCTATAAACCAGGTCCACTTCATCGGGGCCATGCACGATGAATTCTTTATCTGATGATTTTACCTTTTTCCCACTCAAATCTTCCATGGTAGAAAGGATATGAGCATTCAGGTTTTCGGTAAAACGTTTTTCCAAACGGCCATAACGCACATGACTCAGGTTTTTCAGCCATTCAAAATAAGAAACGGTAACACCACCTGCATTCAGGTACATATCCGGCACCACCAGCACACCTTTTTTGGCCAGTATTTCATCAGCTTCGGGTGTCAGCGGGCCGTTGGCTGCTTCGCCAATTATTTTTGCTTTCACTTTTCCGGCATTGCTTTCATCAATCACATTTTCCAGGGCAGCCGGTATCAGTATGTCGCATTCCATTTCCAGCAGGTCTTCTTTTTTCGCAAAATCGCTGGCGCCGGGATATTTCAGGATAGTGCCGGTCTTTTTGCGGAAAGCAAATACATCGTCCACATCAAGTCCTTTATCATTATAAATACCTCCGTCATGCTCGGATAAACCAACAATGATAGCGCCGGCATCCTGGAAGAATTTGGCGCTGTGGTAGCCCACATTTCCCAATCCCTGTACAGCCACTTTTTTTCCTTCTACTCCGGTGGTCAGTCCCAGCTTTTTCATCACATCTTCCATATTGCACACTTCACGCAGGCCAAAGAATACACCAAGGCCGGTGGCTTCACGACGGCCGCGGACGCCGCCCTGTGTTACGGGTTTACCGGTTACACAACCGGCCGCATCAATTTCGCCTGGGTGCATGGCAGTATAGGTATCAAGTATCCAGGCCATTTCTCTTTCGCCGGTTCCATAGTCAGGTGCAGGAACATCAGTGCCGGGCCCGATAAAACCTTTCTTGATCAGCTCTGCCGTGTAGCGGCGGGTGATCTTTTCAAGCTCATAAGGAGAATATTTTTTAGGATTGATCTTGATCCCGCCTTTGCCACCACCAAAAGGCACATTCACAATGGCGCATTTGTAGGTCATCAGGGCGGCAAGGGCCATCACTTCATCCTGGTTCACTTCAGCCGCAAAACGGATACCTCCTTTACAGGGGGTTTTGTGATGAGAATGTTGCACACGGTAAGCTTCGATCACTTCCACCGTGCCGTCATCCCTTTTCAACGGGAAACGCATCTGGTACACCGCATTGCAAGCTTTAATCTGTTTTAAAATTCCGGGGTCCCACTTGGTGAATTTGGCGGCAATGTCGAAACTTCTTTCAACGGCGCCGAAAAAACTGTAATTGTCTGACATGAATTCTGTTTTTGTATTAGCAATCGTTTTTATCAACCTGTTAAATGACAAGAGCCTTTGGTTGGCTGAGATGATCAATATTTACCCAATGCCGGTTAGCTTTCTTTTTCCAGTTTGCTTATTTTTTTGTCGAGTCTCACCAGGTAAAAGACCAACCCGGCAAGGATGGTAAGCATCACCGCCACCACCACATATATACGGCCGTTACTGCGCATCAGGTCGGCCATTTCGCCGTTGCCATTTTGTCCAAACCCTGTATTAAGGATGAGGAGCAGTGGTATCATCAATAAAATTTTCTTCAAACTATTCATGACATCATCTTTTTTTCGTTGAGTAAATGCAGTCGTATTTTAAGGGTAGTGATCCATACGGCCAGTAACGTCCATCCGGCAATGGCAGGATAAAACACCAGTCGCATGATCATGGAAGCGTCTTTAAAATTAAGCGCCGGGTTTCCTTCGCTGCCGCCGGGATGAAGGCTCGGCAACATTCTTGGAATGATCCAGATTGAAGGGAATAGCATAGCAAAAGCAAAAATGTTATACACGGCACTGACCTTTGCTCTTTTATCCATGTCGGGAATGGATTGGCGCAGGATCATATAGGCTGCATAGATCAGCAAGGCGATGGCTGCACCGATCAGTTTGGGTTCGCTGGCAATAAGGCTGAATGAATTGAACGGTGAAACATTGGGGTCGGCCCAGGTGTAACTCATCCAGATGGCGCCGGTGGCATAGCCCAGTATGCCCAGTAAAATACCGGTGCCGGCATACTGGCGGGAGGCAATATCATGTTCCAGCTTGTTGCTCCGGAGATATTTGATGGCGTGAATAACTGAAATGATGAAAAGAATCATCATGGCAAACCACATGCACACATGAAAGAAAAGGTTCCTGATCGTTTCACCTAATTCCCTGTCCCGCGGCACTTCCAGCAACAGACCTGCAGCGAAGGTGTATACCAGCAATATAACACTCAGGATCTTCCACCAGGACTTGTACATATAGTTTTTTTCGTGGGCCATGGGAGGTCAGCTATGAAGCAGTGCCAACGGCTGAATAAAGTGGGGCAAAAATAAGGGGAAAAAGCAATATCAAAAGAACAACCGGTAATATCAGTGAGTTGCCTTGAGGCCCGGATTAGTTTCGCTTTTTAATCTTTCCAGAGAAAAGGAAACAAGATAATGGCCAGCAATATCACCAGCACATCCAGTGCCGCTAGCAATAATACCGTACCTGCTGGTATAAACACAATTGGTGCAAAGGCAATATTGGACAATTGCATCAGTAATAAAAGTTGAGGAATGATAAGCGGGAAACCCAATACGGCCATGATCGCAGCATTTTGCTGCGCTTTTGCGGCAATGGCAGCCAGGAATGTGAAAACAAGACTCAGGCTCCAGCCACCTAATACCACCAGCCCGATAAACTGCATGGTTTTTTGCAACCCCGGTACTCCTAAGAACAAACTGAAGAGCAGCAGGCTCAATAAACTCATCAACAACATGAGCAGGGTATTGAACAATAGTTTGGCCAGCACAAAGTCAACGGGGCTGGCAATAGAATAGAAGTAAAGCATCCGGCCCCTGCTTTCCTGTAAAAAACTTTTAGCCACGGCATTGATGCAAATGAATAGCTGTATCACCCAGAACAAGCCATTCCACACTTTTGCTTCAGGTTCTTTGATGGCCATGTTCAGTACAAAAATGGTGGCGCCGATATATAAAAGGATACCATAAAAACTGTATTGCTGCCGCAATTCCAGCAACAGGTCTTTTTTAAAAAGGGTGAATATGTACTTTGCCCGGCTCAATCTTTATTTTCATTATAGCATTTGCGGCATCTTGGTTCATACACGTCTTTTGCCCCCAGCATCACCTGGTCTTCATTAGGTACTTTCCTGTAGGAATAGTTTGCAATGTTGCCGCATTTCACACAGATAGCATGCAGCTTGGTCACATAATCCGCCTTGGCCATGATATAAGGCATCTGGCCAAAGGGTTTTCCCATAAAATCCATATCCAGCCCGGCCACGATGACCCGGATGCCGCGATAGGCCAGTTCATCACACACATTGGCGATTTCTTCATCGAAGAACTGGGCCTCGTCAATCCCGATCACATCCACATCGTTGGCCATGAGCAGAATCTTCTGGGAATTGTCAATGGGAGTAGACTGGATGGCATTGGTGTCATGCGAAACGATCTTCACTTCATCATAACGTATATCTACGGCCGGTTTGAATATTTCCACTTTCAGGTTGGCGATCTTCACCCTTTTCAGCCGCCGGATCAGCTCTTCGGTCTTGCCGCTGAACATGGAGCCGCAGATCACTTCTATCCATCCCCGCCGGTCGCCCCGGATATTTGGTTCTATGAACATTGTTAAGATTTATACTTCGTAAAAAACCTGACGGCTTTATTGGCAAACAGTTTGTAATTTTAGTCCGCTCCCGGCCAACCGGCCAAAAGTAGCAAAATGCAACGAATAGAAACATTGATACATAAACTGAAAGCACAGTTTGATCAGCAATCAGACCCTGCTCAAATGCTGCTAACAGTGCAACTGCTGCAACAGGAGCTTGCTTTATTGCAGCAGCAGGAAAGCGGCAAAACACTAGGCACTTCAAAAGTGGCTGTTTTGCTGCCTTCAACACCGGCTGTTTCAGCTTCTCAATATGAAAAATTTGCTCCGAAACCGGCACCGGTGAATGAGCCGGCAAAAGAAACACAAACACAGCGGGTGAAAGAAACCCTGTTGGTGGATGAAGGCACAGTATCCCTGTTGCAAAAGAACGGCCAGTTGGATATGGTGTTTGACCCGATGACCGAAATACCCACTCTTTCGCATCAGCCAAGAGAAAAAGAACTGAATGAAAACAGCAGCCTTGCTGAGTCGTTGAATGATAAACTGAAGCAACACAAAACAGAGCTGGTGGAAGTGCTGAAAGAAACACCGGTGAAAGACCTGCGGAAAGCTATTGGTATCAATGACCGGTTTCTTTTTATCAATGAACTTTTCCGGGGTGATGAAGCGATGTATGAACGCAGCATCAAAACGATCAACAGCTTTAATATATATGCAGAAGCAGAATACTGGATCAGCAGGGAAATGAAAACAAAAATGGGCTGGAGCAATGACAACCCGATCGTGGTGCATTTTGATCAGTTGGTCAAAAGACGTTTCTCCTGAATGAAATGAACAATAGAAGCCGTGGCCCCGCGGCGATCCCTTACAAAATCCCCGGCTGCCTTACTGCGCAATGCATATTCTTCTTCCCCGGCTAATAATACTTCAATCACCTGCCGCAGCAACTGCCCGTCTTTTTGAATATCATTGATGGGAATGCCGCCACCGGCTTTGACAAGTTCCGTCACTTCAGGATTTTTATCATACTCCGGGCCAAACAGAACGATCTTGTCATACACGGCCGCTTCCAGCACATTGTGTATGCCTCTTTTGATCATGGCGCCGCCCACATAGGTGATCCAGGCATATTTGTAAAGCCGTGACAACATGCCGATATTATCAATGACCAGGACAGCAGCCTTTTTTGCTGCATCAGCATTGAACCTGGAGAACAGCAATGCGCCGGGAAATAATTTCAACAGGCTGCCGATATGGCTCTCATTGATCTCATGCGGGGCAATGATGAGTTTGATGTCCGGTTCAGTAATGGTTGCAAAGGCTTTTTGAATAACTTTTTCATCTTCGGGCCAGGTGCTGCCGGCTACAAAAGCCTTTTTGTTATCAATGAATGTTTCAATTTGTGAAACAGGTTCAAAATTCCCGGCGATGGCCGAAACCCTGTCAAAGCGGGTGTCACCTGCTATGCTGCTGCGATCAGCGAAGCCGGCTTTGTCCAGCAATCCTTTTGACCGGCTATCCTGAACAAATATGTGAGTGAAGCAATGAAGCATTTTGCGATGCAGGCCTCCATACCAGCGGAAAAAAGGCTGGTGGCTGCGAAAGGCGGCAGAGATAAGTAATAAAGGAATGTTTTTCTTCCTAACCCCGGTGAGATAGTGATACCAGAATTCATATTTCACAAAGATGACCAGCGCCGGGTGGGTGATCTCAATAAACCGACGGGCATTGCGTCGGCTATCCATGGGTAAATAAAAAACCCAGTCGGCACCATCGTAGTTTTTCCTGATTTCATAACCCGAAGGGGAAAAAAAGGTGAGCAGGATTTTATAACCTGGATATTGCCGGCGGATGTTCTCCAGTACGGGGCGGCCCTGTTCAAACTCACCCAGCGAAGCACAATGCATCCAGATGATATTTTCATTTACCGGGATGGATTGCTTCAGCCGTTGAAAAATATTGCTGCGTCCTTCCCTCCATTTCCTGGCCTTTGCACTGAACAAGGAGGAAACCGCTGCGGTCACCCTGAACAATCCTAAAAAGATAGTATAGAAAATTAGTCCCAAGCCTTTGATAGTTAAGCCGGACAAATGTAAAAGCAATCGGGTAAACTATCCTTATTTTACTATTTTTGCGCCACTTATTTTAAAGTCAGGCAGGTTAAGATGGCCATAGGGCAGAAGAAAAGGTGCAGTGGATATTGACATTTTGATCTTAAAGACTTCAATCACTCCTTAAACCCTTTCCAGGATGCGACCGATTCAGATGGTTGATACGAAGACGCAGTATCATAAAATAAAAGATGATGTGGACAGGGCTGTGATGGAAGTGATGGAAAGTACAGCTTTTATCAACGGAAAGGCGGTGACTGATTTTGCCAATGATCTCTCTGCATATCTTGGCGTTAAGCATACAATACCCTGCGCCAACGGCACCGATGCTTTGCAAATTGCCATGATGGCCCTTGGATTACAGCCGGGAGATGAAGTTGTCACACCTTCTTTCACCTATATTGCCACCACGGAAGTCATTGCTTTACTCCGGCTCACACCTGTATTTGTGGAAGTGGATCCCAAAACTTTTTGCATGGATCCGGTATCGCTGGAAAAAGCAATCACTCCCAGAACAAAAGCAATTGTACCTGTGCACTTATACGGGCAGGCTGCAACCATGCAGGAGATCATGGCCATTGCTCAAAAGTATAACCTGTTTGTCATAGAAGATAACGCACAAGCCATTGGCAGCAGTTACAGGTTTGCAGACGGCTCAGTTAAAAAGACCGGCACCATTGGTCATATTGGCGCCACTTCTTTTTATCCTTCAAAAAACCTGGGTGCTTTTGGTGATGGGGGTGCAATTTTCACTAATGATGATGACCTGGCCGCTAAGATGAGAATGATAGCTAATCATGGACAAAGCAGGCAATATTATCATGATGTGGTGGGTTGCAACAGCCGGCTCGATTCCATACAGGCAGCCATATTGGGCATCAAACTAAAACATCTTGATGAATATACTTTGGCCAGGAGGGCTGTGGCCGATTATTATGATAAGGCTTTTGCCAATCATCCAAAGATCAGCACACCTTACAGGGCTGAGTATAGTTACCATGTTTTTCATCAATACACCGTATTGCTGGAAGGAGTGGACAGGAACGGATTAAAAACATTTTTGGCTGAGCATAAGATACCTGCTATGATCTATTACCCGGTGCCGGGGCACAGGCAGCAGATGTTTGAGCAGTTCAATGTGGCGTCGCAGGAATTGCCGGTGACAGACTGGCTCACCAAACGGGTGATATCGTTACCGGTGCATACAGAAATGGATGAAGAGCAGTTAAGTTTTGTCACAACAAAAGTTTTAGAATACTTAAATAAATAATAACTCAATGAAAATCGCAGTCGTTGGAACAGGCTATGTCGGATTGGTAACAGGTACCTGTTTTGCTGAAACCGGCAACCTGGTAACTTGTGTGGATATAGATGTGAACAAAGTAAAAAAACTCAGCAATGGTGAAATAACAATTTATGAACCGGGGCTGGAAAAGATATTTCTACGCAATCTTAAAGAACAAAGACTGCATTTTACTACTGATCTTGCCGAAGGCGTTCGTGAAGCGGAGATCATCTTCCTGGCATTGCCTACGCCACCGGGAGAAGATGGTTCAGCCGACCTGAAATATGTATTGGGAGTTGCTGAAGATCTTGGTAAGATTTTGCAGAATTATAAAGCGATCGTTGATAAAAGCACCGTCCCGGTTGGCACGGCAGAGAAAGTCCATGCTGCCATCGCAAAGCATTACAAAGGAGATTTTGATGTGGTGAGCAACCCGGAGTTTTTACGGGAAGGCGTGGCGGTGGATGATTTCATGAAGCCAGACAGGGTGGTGATAGGCACTAATTCCGAACGGGCAAGAAAACTGATGAGTGAATTGTATGCACCATTTGTTCGGCAGGGTAACCCGGTTATTTTTATGGATGAACGTTCGGCGGAACTGACAAAATATGCGGCCAACTCTTTTTTAGCTACCAAGATTTCGTTCATGAATGAAATAGCCCGTTTATGTGAACTGCTGGGTGCTGATGTGGACATGGTCCGTCGCGGCATTGGCAGTGATGACAGGATTGGTAAAAGATTTCTCTTTCCCGGAATCGGTTATGGCGGCAGCTGTTTTCCAAAAGATGTGAAGGCCCTGGTGAAATCGGCCAGCGAAGTGAAATATGACTTCCAAATACTCAATGCCGTGATGGAAGTAAATGAGAAACAAAAACTGCATTTGTTACCGGCTATAAGAAATTATTTTAAAGACAATCTGAAAGGGAAACATTTTGCATTGTGGGGGCTAGCCTTTAAACCCAATACGGATGATATCCGCGAAGCACCAGCTTTGTATATGATCGAAGAATTAACAAAAGCCGGCGCAACAGTCACTGCATTTGACCCGGAAGCCATGGTGAATGCCAAAACGCTGATCGGCGATAAAATAATATATGCGAACAGCCGTTATGGTGCATTGAAAAATGCAGACGCATTGATCATTGCTACTGAGTGGAATGAATTTAGGACGCCGGATTTTTCGCAGATCAGTTCAGCATTAAAAAACAAGGCTATCTTCGATGGTCGGAATCTTTTTGACCTGGAGACAATGAAAAAACTTGGATTTCACTATGTAAGTGTGGGGCGGGCTACCATAAACTAATATTTAAATGCAACAACGTAAAAGAGTTCTCGTCACCGGCGCAGCCGGGTTTCTCGGCTCTCATCTCTGCGACCGGTTTATCAAAGAAGGTTGTCATGTGATTGGCATGGATAACCTGATCACGGGTGATCTGAAAAATATTGAGCATTTGTTTAAACTGGAACAGTTTGAATTTTATCATCACGATGTAACGAAATTCATTCATATTCCCGGCAAACTGGATTATATCCTGCATTTTGCGTCGCCGGCCAGCCCGATTGATTACCTGAAAATTCCAATCCAGACACTCAAGGTCGGAGCGATGGGAACGCATAATTGCCTGGGCCTGGCCAAAGCAAAAGGAGCAAGAATATTGGTTGCTTCCACCAGCGAAGTATATGGAGATCCGCTGGTGCACCCCCAGACAGAAGAGTATTGGGGAAATGTAAACCCTGTTGGCCCGAGAGGGGTGTATGATGAAGCCAAACGTTATATGGAATCCATTACGAGGGCTTATTACACATTTCATGGCGTGGAAACAAGGATCGTAAGAATATTCAATACTTACGGACCTCGGATGCGGCTCAACGATGGCAGAGCCTTGCCGGCTTTTATTGGCCAGGCTTTGCGGGGCGAAGACCTTACTGTATTTGGCGATGGATCACAAACCAGGAGTTTTTGTTTTGTGGATGACCTGGTAGAGGGTATTTATCGGTTGTTACTTAGCGACTATACAATGCCGGTGAACATTGGCAACCCTAACGAGATCACTTTAAAGGAGTTTGCAGAAGAGATTCTGGCATTAACGGGTAATAAAGTAAAGATTGTGTATAAACCCCTGCCGGTAGATGATCCCAAACAAAGACAACCGGATATTACTAAGGCTAAAACAATATTGGGATGGGAACCCAAAGTGAGTCGCAGTGAAGGTTTGAAAATAACGTATGAGTATTTCAAATCATTGCCGGACGAGGAACTGAAAAAACAACCCAAAGAATTCATCAGTCAGAAATAGACGAATAATGTACCAGGATTTAGTTGATAAAAAAGCAAAGCTGGCCGTTATAGGCCTTGGTTATGTGGGATTGCCCATCGCATTGGAGTTTGCCCGGAAATTATCCGTGATCGGGTTTGATATCAATCCCAAACGTATTGAGTTAATGAAAAAGGGTATAGACCCGAGTAATGAACTTACCAGTGAAAATTTTAAAGGGTGTGATATCGTGTTTACTGATTCTTTGGATGTGCTAAGAGAGGCACAATTCTTCATTGTGGCTGTTCCCACCCCGGTGGATGAACACAATGTGCCTGACCTGGTGCCGGTACAAAAGGCTTCGGAAACCATCGGAAAAGTGATCAAGAAAGGGGATTATGTGGTTTTTGAATCCACCGTTTATCCCGGTTGCACGGAAGAAGATTGTTTACCCGTAATTGAAAAACTATCAGGTTTAAAAGCAGGTACAGATTTTAAGATCGGTTATTCGCCTGAAAGGATAAATCCCGGCGATAAACAGCATACACTTGCTACTATTGTAAAAGTGGTGTCAGGTTGTGATGCAGAATCGTTGGAAGTAATCGCCAACGTGTATGAACTGGTGGTGAAGGCCGGTGTGCACCGGGCCTCATCCATCAAAGTGGCTGAAGCAGCCAAGATCATTGAAAACACACAGCGGGACCTGAACATTGCGTTGATGAATGAATTGTCCATCATTTTTGATATGATGAACATTAATACCTATGAAGTGCTGGAAGCAGCCGGCACCAAATGGAATTTTTTGAAGTTTCATCCCGGATTGGTAGGTGGTCATTGCATTGGTGTTGATCCGTACTATCTGACTTATAAAGCCAATGCTTTAGGCTACGATGCCGAAGTGATACTGGCGGGTCGCAATATCAATGACAACATGGCCAAATATGTTGCTAAAAAAGTGGTGCAGCATATTATCAAAAACTCAGGAGATGTAAAATCTTCAAAAGTGTTGATTAAAGGCGCCACCTTCAAAGAAAATGTAAGTGATATACGCAACTCAAAAGTTGCCGATGTGGTGAAAGCGTTGCAGTCTTATTATGTGAATGTGGAAGTGGAGGATCCATATGCTGACTCGGATGAATTAAAGCATGAGTATGGCTTTGGTCTCACAAAGGAAAACGGCACCGGTTATGATGCAGTGATTATAACAGTGCCACACCGGGAATATATGAAGCTGGGGGATAGTTATTTCGCTGCAATAACACATCCGCATGGTTTAGTAGCCGACCTGAAAGGAATTTATCGCAATAAAATAAATAGCCGGACCTACTGGAGTTTATAATATGTCATTCTATACAACTGATATTCCCGGTTTGCTGGTGTTTGAACCCAGGGTGTTTGAGGACAGGAGGGGGCATTTTTATGAGTCCTATAATGAAGATCTTTTCCGCCAACAGGGAATTGATCTGCGTTTTGTGCAGGATAACCACTCTATGTCCGTGTATGGTGTTATAAGGGGACTTCATTACCAGTTGCCGCCATTTGCCCAGTCAAAACTGGTGAGAACAATTTCCGGAGCAGTGCTGGATGTTGCTGTTGACCTGAGAAAAGGATCTCCGACATTTGGCAGGCATTATGCGATAGAGCTTTCCGCAGAAAATAAAAAAGAGCTTTTTATTCCAAAAGGATTTGCACACGGATTTTCTGTTTTGAGTGAAACGGCTGAGCTTTTGTATAAATGTGATGAACTGTACAGCAAGGAAAGTGAAGGAGGGATTATATACAATGACCCGGCTCTTGCAATTGACTGGAAAATTCCTGCAGGCGAAGAAATAGTTTCAGAAAAGGATAAGATACTGCCTTTGTTTGCTGATTGCCGAAACAGTTTTGTATTTGAACCATGACTGAAAAATCCAGTATACTGGTGACAGGTTCCAACGGGCAGTTGGGAAAAGAACTCAGGGAACTCGAATCAGCATATCCACAATTTGACTTTATCTTTTTATCAAGAGAAGACTTGCCTATACATCACTTTGAACTGGTAAGAAATTCTTTCCGGGCCTATCATCCGCAATACCTCATCAATTGTGCTGCCTACACAGCTGTTGACAGGGCAGAAACAGAAAGAGAACTTGCATTCCAGGTGAACGGGGAAGCTGTGGGTGTGCTCGCAGCAGTTTGCAGGGAAAATGATTGCCGGCTCATTCACATTTCCACCGATTATGTTTTTGATGGAACGGCAAATGTTCCATATAAAGAAAATTCACCCGTAAACCCACAAAGTATTTATGGCGCTTCCAAACTGGAAGGAGAAAAGCTGGCGCAGCAACTCAATCCTGCTTCCATTATCATCCGTACCTCATGGGTATATTCGGAGTTCGGGAAAAATTTTGTGAAGACGATGCTCCAGTTGATGAAAGAAAGGGAAGAGATCAGTGTCGTGAACGACCAGGTCGGTTCTCCCACTTACGCAGCTGATCTTGCAGAAGCAATAATTAAGATCATTGACAATAGCCAGATGCCAGGCCGCAATTGGCAACCCGGAATTTATCATTTCAGTAATGAGGGAATCATCACCTGGTATGATTTTGCGGTAGCCATTAAAGAGCTTTCCGGAAGTAAATGCAATATTAATCCTGTTCCCACTTCAGCATATCCCACGGCGGCCAAACGGCCCGCCTATTCCGTTTTGGATAAATCAAAAATTCAGCAAGCAACCGGTATCACATTAAAGAACTGGAAAGATAGCCTTAGCCGTTGTTTGATGAAAATGAAAAAGCACAACGGTTAGGCTGTGCTGAATAATTTTTTTTACCGGCCTACTTTATTGCGGTTATTTCCGTTTTGCCGCCACCAGATTCGGATTTCACCACGCCAACCCCCGGGGCATACCATTCTGTTGTTTCTACATTAACAGGAATACCTATCACTAACTTCATTACTATCCTGCTTTTGGAGGTTATTTTGAAACAATTCCAGGTTCCGGCTGCAGTGGTCACGGATTCCTTGCCCTGCACCTTTCGGTTGGTGATACTCACAGAGACACTGCCACTCATACCGCTTTGCATTTTGAAATCCATATTGAACTGTCCGTCTTTGAGTTCATCGCCTTCTTTCATACCGGACGGGTATTCAAGATATACATCACTGGCAGTAGCAGCGGCCGTTCCCATTTGCTCCTGCTGTGCAGCCGGGATAAACATTTTCATATCCATCATCATGGTTCCATCCATGCATTTAACATTGTTGATTGCTTTGGAAGCTGTTTTCCCTTTTGCATCAAAAACTTCCAGAGCAACAGTAGACGAAACAATGTTCCCGGATTTTTTCACATCAGACATGCTGTATACCATCTTCCCGGTTTCTTTTCCTTTCTTATTGTAGTTGGTCATTTCCACCGTTTTATTATCCTGGAGAAAGAAAAAGTCATTGCAGTTTTGGCCCCAGAGCACCATAAAACCGTTTAGAAACAGCGCAAAGCAGAAAATTCGTTTCATGTGTTGTGGTTTTGTATTGCCAAGTTAGGAAGTTGGCAGATTTCAGGCAATTCCACTTTTCGGGCAATAAAAAACCCCGCCGGGGCGGGGAATCTGTTGAGCTACTAGGATTCGAACCTAGACAGACAGAACCAAAATCTGTAGTGCTACCGTTACACCATAGCTCAGCCTGAAGTTCCTTTCGGAACGGGGTGCAAAAATAGGGGATGAAGGGGTTTGTGCCAAATGGATTTTTTGGCTTTTTGCTATTGACTAATGGCTAACAGCTAACGGCTTTCCCTCCTTTTCCTCTCTTTCTTTCAGTTCCCTGATCTTGTCCAAAGCCCTTGCCACCACATCACACATAATGGTGTATAAAGCCCCATGCCGGGGATTTTCGTAGATATAATCCAATGCCTGGTCTTCGTTGGGAATGGTCATTACCGGGATGGAAGGATTGATCTTTTCAATCCCTTCTTTTAATAAACCGATTATTTCATCGGCTGTTCTTCCCCGCAGATTCTTGTCGCAGCGGATGATGATCTCGTCAAAATATTTTGCTGAAATCTCTCCCAGCTCACGAATGTCTTCATCCCTTCTGTCGCCGGTGCCGGAAATGACGCCGATTTTTGCCGGGTAGTCGAGTTTGCTCACAAAATCACAAAGCAATTGCAGTCCATGGGGGTTGTGGGCAAAGTCGGCCAGCATGGTGAAGTTTTTGAAATGAAAGAAATTCAACCGGCCGGGTGTGAGGCTTTCACTGGGAATAAATGTTTGAAGGCCTGTCCGGATATCTTCAATCGTTATATCCCTGAACAGGTAAGTGGCCAGTACGGCAGGGAGACAGTTATTAATATTATGTGTGGCCTTGCCTTCATAGGTCAGCGGGATGCTTTTCGCCGGCAGCACTCTTATCTTCCAGTTGCCTTTCATCAGGGTCACATACCCGTTTTCAAAAACACAGGACAAACCATTTCCGGCCGCATGTGCTTTGATGCGGGGATTGTTTTCATCCATACTGAACAAAGCAATATTGCATTTCAGGTCATCCTTCATTCTGTATACAAGATCATCATCGGCATTCAGCACGGCATAGCCATGTGGAAAAACTGTTTCCGGCACCACAGCCTTTACCTTGGCCATCGCATCCAGGGTATGGATACCTCCCAGCCCCATATGATCAGCAGCCACATTGGTAACAATGGCTACTTCACTGTTCTGAAAAGCAAGACCTGCTTTCAATATGCCACCCCGTGCACATTCCAACACGGCAAAATCAACTGTTGGATCTTTTAATACAAAAGCCGATGAAACCGGTCCGGTGCAATCTCCTTTCATCATCAGTTGGTTTTGTATATACACACCATCACTGGTGGTATATCCTACTTTTTTACCGGCACTTTTTGCAATATGCGCTGTTAGCCTGGTAGTAGTTGTTTTACCATTAGTTCCCGTAACAGCAATGATGGGAATACGGCCTGCTGTTCCTTTGGGGAAAAGCATATCCACGACAGGTTCGGCTACATTTCTTGGAAGACCTTCGGCCGGTTCAATGTGCATGCGAAATCCCGGCGCTGCATTCACTTCGAGAATAGCGCCGCCATTTTCTGCAACGGGTGTTCGCAGATCGGAGGCCATTACATCAATGCCGCAAATGTCGAGACCGATGATCTTTGCAATTCTTTCAAACATGAAAATATTGGCAGGGTGCACTTCATCGGTCACATCGGTGGATGTGCCGCCGGTGGAAAGATTGGCGGTGGGTTTCAGTAATACTCTTTCATCTTTTGCCGGAATGGTCTCCAGTGTGTAGCCAATATCATCCAGCATTTTTTGGGTAAACTGGTCAACGGTGATTTGTGTCAGCACTTTTTCATGACCATACCCGCGGCGGGGATCTTTGTTGGTTTCATCAATCAGCCATTGAATAGTGTGCTTGCCGTCGCCCACCACGGAGGCAGGTGTTCTCAATGCAGCGCAAATGAATTTGTAATTGATAACAAGACAGCGAAAATCATAGCCGGTGATGAAACGCTCCACGATCACACTGCGGCTGTATTCCTTTGCAGCGGCAAAAGCTTTCATTGCCTGCTCCCTGTTGACAATATTGGTGGTATTGCCTTTTCCATGATTGCCGTCAATGGGTTTTATCACCAGCGGGTAACCAACTTTTTCAATAGCATCATCAAGACCGGCTTCTGTTCTGATCACTGTTCCTCTCGGCACCGGTATCTCGGCTGCTTCCAGCAGCATCTTCGTTTCTTCTTTATCACAGGCAATATCTACCGCTATATTCGATGTGGTGGAAGCGATTGTTGCCCTTATCCTTTTCTGGTTCACTCCGTAACCTAACTGCACCAGGCTTTGTTTGTTAAGCCGTATGTAAGGAATACCTCTTTTGGCTGCTTCTTCCACAATGCAACCGGTGGAAGGGCCAAGCCTTGTGTCTTCCCTGATCTCCCTTAACTGTTGAATATCCACTGCAAGATCATAGTCTGTTCCTTCAATCAAAGCCTCTGCAATTTTAACGGATGCTTTGGCTGCATACACGCCGGCATCTTCTTCCATATAGCTGAACACTACATAATATACTCCTTCTTTTTCGCCTTCCGGTGTCCGGGTTCGGCCAAAACCGGTGTCCATGCCGGCAAGGGTTTGCAGTTCCAATGCAATATGCTCGATCACATGGCCCATCCAGGTGCCTTCATCCACCCGTTGAAAAAATCCACCGGGTTCGCCCACACTGCAGCGATGTTCATACATGCTGGGAAACAATTTTTCCAGTCTTTCACGAAAACCAGGGATAGTATTGGTGGGACGCTGTTCCATTTCTTCCAGGTCCAGCTTCATTTGTATCAATTTGGGACGGCGGACACTCCAGTAGTTGGGTCCTTTCAGCACTTTGATCTCCAATATTTTCATAAACAGCAGTTTTTAATAAGCCATACCGGCAAATTGGAAGTTAGTTTTTTTTGACTTCCCGGCCAAGTCAGTACATAGTGGTGGGAAAATAAAATGACCCGGCTTTTGACCGGGCCATACCAAAACTACTAAAACGGTTTGCTACTAAAACTTAACGGGCAAATTCAGGCTGGTTGTTGATGAAATTAACCAGGGCTGCTGTGTTTTTCAGGTTGAGTTTTTTCAGGATATTGTAACGATGCACTTCCACTGTTTTATTCGATATCTGCATGGTGCAGGCAATTTCTTTTGAAATAAAACCCTGGCGGATGAGTTCAATACATTCAATTTCACGGGCAGAAAGAGAATGAAAACCTGTATTGGCCGTTTCTTCGCCAATCACTGCATCGCAGAGATTTTTCTTGATTTCTTCGCAGATGAATTTTTTGCCTTTGGCCACTTCTTTGATGGCTTCTATCATTTCAGAAGAGGTGGAATTTTTGGTTACATAGCCCAGTGCTCCTTTCTGCATCATCCGCTTGGCATAGGCTGGCTGGCTGTGCAACGATACACCAAGAATTTTGGAAGCCGGCGAAAACCTGCGGATCTGCCCCGTAGCTTCAATGCCATTGATGCCGGGCAAATTGATGTCCATTGTCACTACATCAGGACGCAGTTCTTTTGCTTTTTCTATTGCTTCTTCACCGCTGCTGCAGGCGGCCACCACTTCCATGTCGGGCTGGCTGTTAAGCATGAGTGTCCACAATTCCCGAACAAGGGTGTGGTCATCGGCTATGAGAACACTTATTTTTTTGCCGTTTGTGGCTGGGGAATAATTTTCCATATAATCTGGTTGATAAAGGTTGTTTTTCCGGGTGTAAAGAAAGACATAGCCCTGCTCATGGAAAATAGAGTATTCAGCGATTGTGTTGTCTGATAGTTTTTGCAGCAGTTGTAGTAAATTTTCTACGTCGCAGCCCAGCCGGTTTATAACAGGTTGTTTTCAACGGCATAACGTACGAGGTCGGCATTGTTTGCAGCGCCGGTTTTTTTCAGGATACGGGCCCTGAAACTGCTGATGGTGCTGGGTGATAGTGATAAAAGCTCTGCAATTTCCACCAATGCCTTTCCATTTGCCAACAGCTTGAACACTTCCATTTCACGGATGGTGAGGTGTTCATGGGGCAATTTGCCACTGAAAGCCTCATTTTCATTTCCCGTTATCGCCGCTGCCTGTCTTTCGCCTTTGAGCACCCGTTTAATCACCGAGATAAGTTTATCGGGAGCCGCATCCTTACCTACATACCCGGATGCGCCGGCACGAAAAGCGGTTTTGCTGTATTGATCGCTGGTTTGCACACTGAGAATGATAATAGGAACAGTCGGGTTCACTTCCCTGATCTTTTGCAGCGCCAGGATGCCGCTGAGTTCGGGCATCGTGATATCAGAAAGGATAAAATCCCATGTATCCCGGAGGGCTTCCTGCACAAGCGACTTGCCATCGGCCACTTCTTGTACATGGGCTGATGGAAATTCACTGAGAAGGATATGTTTTAATCCTTTTCTCACAACATCATGATCGTCTGCGATAAGTATGCGTAGCATGGGGATTGATCCGGCTTTTATGGCATTTCCGGTGTAAAAAAAGCGGAGCCGAAATACCGGGGCAAAAATAGAAGCCCACGACTTGCCATATGGTAGCAGGCAGTTGAAAAATGCTGTCAGATAACCGCTACAACCGGTATAAATGATTTGGGATCAGATGAGTTGGTGATTCATTGCATAGCGGGTCAGTTCCGCATTGCTCTTGAACCCCATCTTCAGCAACACCCTTGCCCGGTAGGTGCTCACGGTGCTGAGGCTGATGGCAAATTTTTCGGCAATATCGGATACCGCCACACCGGCTGCGAGGAGTTTGAATACTTCAAATTCCCGGTCGGAAAGCAATTCATGCGGAGCTTTATCGGCCGGGTTTTTATCCAGTTCATCAGCTATTCTTTCTGCAATGGCAGCAGAAATATAACGGCGGCCATTCAGAATCTTTTGCACGGCAGCGATCAGTTCCGCCGTAGCTGTGTCTTTGCTCAGGTAGCCGGAAGCACCGCTTTTCAGGGTGCGGATAGCATATTGTTCTTCGGGGTGAATGCTCAGGATAAGCACCGGTATTTTAGGAAAATGTTGTTTCATATGCTGCAGCAGTTCCAGCCCGCTGCGCCCGGGCATGGTAAGGTCGCTGATCACAATGTCATATTCTTTACTGATGGTTTTCTGAATGCCTGACTCAGCATCATTGGCTTCATCAATCAATGCAGAGGGATACTCTTTCAGCAGTATCTGTATCAGCCCGTTCCGGACAATGGCATGATCGTCAACGATCAGAATTTTCAGCATAGGTGTGTTAGTTTATAAATTGCTGTAAAGGAACAGCGATGTACAGGCGGGTGCCCTTTCCTGGTTCGCTGTTCATTTCAAATTTTCCTTTCATCATATGCACCCTTTCCCTTATGCCCAGCAGGCCAAAGGTTTTCGGGCTTTTGTCATCGCCGGCGCTGATCCCTTTGCCGTCATCTTCTATTTCAAGTATCAGCCGGTCATCTTTTAGTGCTAACCTGCTCCGGATCGTACTCGCATTGGCATGTTTCACCGCATTGTTCAGCGCTTCCTGGTAAATGCGGAAAAAACCGGTGGATATATTCATGGGCAGGTCAAGGAAGAATAGCTCGGTTTCAAATTCCACTTTTATGGATGATCTTTTTTCCACTTCGCGGGCCTGCCATTCCAGGGCAGGTGCCAGGCCGAGATCGTCCAGGATGGCCGGCCGCAGGTTGGAAGATATGCGGCGTACCGATCTTACTATTTCATCTGTGAGTTCAATAATATCTTTTATTCTTCCGCTGTTGTCTTCCAACGGATCGTTCAGGCCTTTTTGAAGGCTGTGTACATACATCTTCAATCCGGTGAGTTGCTGCCCCAGTTCATCGTGTATCTCTCTTGCTATATGCACCCTTTCTTCCTCTCTCACAGACTGCAGATAGGAAGAAAGCCGATGTAACTCTTCATTGGCTTTCTGCATTTCCTGCTCGGCTTTTTTCTTGATGGTGATGTCGCGGACAAAGACAGAAAGCCCGTCTGGAGACGGATAGATGTGGTTTTCCTGCCACAACTCCAATGGCGGATGATAATCTGTGTTTGTTACATATTGCTGCTCATCCATAGCTCTCAGGAATGCTTTATAGGTGTCTGAACCAACAGCATCAGGAAACTCTTCCCATACTTTTTTGCCGATCAGCGATTTGGGGTCGCGGTGGGTCAGCTCACCTATTTTTTTATTTGCATAAGTATAGTGCCAGTTTTTGTCTAGTGCCAGGAAGCCGTCAGAGATGCGTTCAATCAGTATCCTGAATTTTTCTTCATTTGCTTTGATCTCCGCTGTTTTGATCTCCACCTGTTTTTCCAATTCCTCGTTAAAGCGTTTCAACTGTTGTTCCATTTTTTTCCTTTCTGTTACATCGCGTATGGAGGCCGAAATAACAATGCCTTTGTCAGTATGAAGCGGGGACAAACTGATCTCAACCGGGAATTGCTGCCCGTTTTTTTTCACGGCCACCAGTTCAAGCCCGGCGCCCATCATCCGGGTGTGGGGATTGTTCATGTAATGCCGGCGGTGCTGGCGGTGGGGTTGTTTCAATGGGCCGGGCACTAACAACTCCACTGTTTCCCCGGTAAGTTCTTTTTTGCTGTATCCAAACAATTTTTCAGCCTGGTCATTCACCATTTGAATGATCCCTTCTTCATTTACGATGACAGCCGCATCCGGTGAACTGTCAAACAACTCCTGCATCCTTTCTTTGCTTTTTTGAAGCGACGCTTCCGCTTTTTCACGCAGCCTGTCTTTATTGTTCAGGACCATGATGCTGTATCGGATGAATGCAAGGAAAACAATAATGATGCTTAGTACCAGCAATGTTACTCCCAATTCGGTGCTGATATGCCCCCGCCAGCTTGCCAGGAGCCGTAAAAACCCCAGTGCCACAGGAATGAGGATGGCTGCCGGCACAAGGATGCGGGCCATGATGCCACCGGTGTAACGACTTGTAAATTCTTTCATAAGGCCCTTATCAGCATGGACAAACAGTATGGCCAGGCATAAAAGGAAAAAGCAAAAACCTGAGTGGATCGCCATCGGGATATGAATGAGCAACCCATAAAAATCTTCGACCCGGTAGAGATAAAGAAGAACGGAAAGAAACCCAATCAGTCCTACCAGCACCGCAATGAACTGGGAAGGTATCTTTTCCTTTATACTCTCCCGGTGGATGAGCAATAGTGCTGCGCCGGTGAGTACAAAGCAGATAGCTGTGTTAAGCGCCATGTCATTAGAAAAATTTCCGGAGACACCTTCTTTATCAGCCTGTATTTGTGCAGGGAACAACAGTTTGTCAATTGCAAAGCCGGTGATATTGGCGCTGTGCAGGATGACTAAAATACCGGTCAGCATCACCAGCATTGCAAACAGGTAGCCTGTCGAAAACTCAGACCTTGTTCTTTTGCTGTTGGCTAAAAGCAGGAACGATGAAGCCGCCAGGATAAAACAAACAGCAGAGACAGGGTTCATAGCTACCAGCCCGCCTGTAAGCGGTCTTTTCAGTCCGTCTATATTAAAAAACCAGCCCGATAATACTGATGCAGCAATTATGATGACCAGCCACACAAGAATGCGGGCCGTGCGGCGGAGGCGGGTATGCAGTAAGCCATCTGCTGGTAAAGTCATGTTTACTGATCGTTGGTTTCAGTTGAAAGTATTTACCTGTCACTGCTTCAAATCATCTTTATTGACATTGAGGGCCCAATAAAGGAAAACACTTAGGTTGATTTTTCCTGCTGACACAGTATTGTATCACGCAGGTTGTTAATAAAACTGGCCGTGCTACGGAAAGAGCTAATCCTTTGGTGAGTTATTAAGAAAAGGGAACGGCAATTTCTTTTTTTAAAGCTACATAAATATTTAATAACAGACAATCATATCCGTTATTAAGATAAATTTTTTTGCTTAATGCTACCTGTTGAATGGCAATACAGTGACCGGGAGGATTTTTGACAGCTAAGGTTGGCTGCAGATTCGTTACATTTAATAATATTTAATATTATGAACAACTACAATCGTCGTTCTTTTTTGCATAAGACAAGTGTTTTTTCTGCTTCTGCTTTGCTGGCTTCACTAACAAAACCTGCCTGGAGCCGCAATCTTGAATGCGCCGTACGTAATGCCGAAGGAATATCCGCCGATGAACTGGCAACCGAAGAAGATTTCTGGTATTATATACAGCAGTCATTCACCGTGTCGCCTTCATTGATCAATCTCAATAACGGTGGTGTGAGCCCGGCTCCGAAAACCGTGCAGGATGCCATGAAGCGGTACTATGATTACAGCAATGAAGCACCGAGTTATTATATGTGGAGGATATTGGATCAGGGCAGGGAGCCTTTGCGAAAGAACCTTGCGAGGCTGGCCGGTTGCGATGCTGAAGAGATTGCCATCAACCGAAATTCATCAGAGGGATTGGAAACCGTGATCTTTGGCCTGCAACTGAAAGCCGGTGATGAAGTGGTGGCAGCTAAACAGGACTATCCCAATATGGTGAATGCCTATAAACAACGGGAGCATCGTGACAAAATAAAGATGGTATGGGTAAATCTCGAATTGCCCAGCGAAGATGAAGAATACTTAGTGAAACAGTATGTGAATGCATTTACAACAAAAACCAAAGTGGTGCATATTACCCATATCATCAACTGGAATGGCCAGGTGTTGCCGGTAAAAAGAATTGCACAGGAAGCACACAAGCGGGGGATTGAAGTGGTGGTGGACGGTGCACACAGTTTTGCTCACCTGGATTTTAACATTCCTGACCTGGATGCCGACTATTTTGCCGCCAGCCTTCATAAATGGTTATATGCACCTATTGGCAGCGGGTTGTTGTATGTGAAAAAGGAGAAGATCAAAAATATCTATCCTCTGTTTGCCAGCAGTGAAGATCCTTTAAAAGATGATATCCGCAAATTTGAAGCGCTGGGCACAAGACCTTTCTTTATAGAGCAGGCCATCAGCAAAGCTGTGGAGTTTCACGAAATGATCGGCAGTGACAGAAAGCAAAAGCGGCTGCATTACCTGAAAAACTACTGGATGGAAAAAGTAAAAGATGTGCCGAAAGTAAAGCTGCAAACCTCATTGCACCCGAAATGGGGCTGCGCCATTGGCAATGTGGCCATAGAAGGAAGAAAACCTGCTGAACTGGATTCATTTTTACTGGATAAATACAAAGTGCATACCGTGGGTATTGTTTGGGAAAATATCAACGGTGTCAGGGTGACACCGAATGTTTATACGACCACAAAGAACCTGGATGTGCTGGTGGAAGGGATAAAGGCGTTTCGATAGACCTACATTTGACCATAATTGCCCATTGAACAAAAGTACTCGTTATTGTTGTTGGGTTTTTACCGAAATTTCTCTCCACGAAGAAAAAAGTGTTTGAATTTTATAAGGAAGAGTTTTGGAAACCAAATCAACTTCCATAGATGCGTACGGAATTGTCGGATTTGCTTTTTTGAAATTGTATAACTTTTTCATAACAGCATTTATACTCTCACTATATGATTTTTCCAATGAAAACATTCTGCTTTGTGTTTCCGGTTGCAAGTACCCAATTAGGAATTCTTTTTCTGGATCTTGACCTTTTAAACTAAAACGTATTTTTTTATATAATATGCCAACGATAGTAGTGTCGCCGAGTGCTTCCGGATGGCCTTGGATTTCAAGGACTTTTTCTGAATAAAAACACCAGCCAGCATCTTTAAACCTAACTTCCGGAAGCGGTCCCATGGATATAATGTTTGCATTTTTTGCAGTATCATTAAAGTCAATCCATATTTTATTACGTAAATCAATAAACCTGTAGGCAATAGTATTATATTTTGTTGATGATCTTCCCGAAGTGTCTGTAAATAGATTTATACTATGAATTTCTTCAATAGCCATGCTGTCTTTGTACCAAATTTTTAAAGTATCAACAAATTGTTGCTTACCCGTTGAGTCATAAAATTGTGTCCTTAGGTATATAATAGCATCTTCGTGATGATTATTAGTTTGACCAACCATTGCACACCTTGATAACAAAAGAAGGAAAAAAATAGCAATACTCTGCTGGACTAATATATTCGTATTAGGCATGAAAAGAAACCATTTAATTGAATGTTGTTATTATAGTGCAAGTGCTTGTTGCGACATTCTGATGTTAGTAGATTATTATGGGAAAAGTTGTTGAAACGACCAGGTTTTACTATTACTCATTAAATAGCCAACACCATTATAAGTTAAATTGCCCGAGATTGTACTAGATGCAGTCTGTCCAGATGCTGAAACGGAACATGATGATTCTGACCAAACGTTATATGGATTCTCATAAACATTACAAAAATTACATACTGATTCGTAATGAAACATTGATTTAAAATGTCCTCCTTGCGGCTCACTTGCAACTCTTTTTCCTTTTATTCTTTCTAAAGAAACGATATGCCCCGATGGGTAAACGGGATTAGCTGCAACTTCCCAATTAACCGTTTTTGCAACGGCAAATTCTTCACTTGTCTCTGGATCGCCAGTAGCGCCGCCGCCGCCGCCGCCGCATGGTAAAAAAGGATCACATTCTTGCCCAGTACAACTTGTTCCGATATATTGTTCAGTTTGATAAATTTCAACACCATTTACATCATAATATGTAGTAACTAAATACCAATCTATGCATGATGCAATCCTATTCGAACTATTTTGGTCGCTATTATAAGGACCAAATTTTCCATATGATTTTAATTTTCCATTATTATATTCAAGTTCATAAAGGCTATGACCTGATACACTTAAATATTTGAACTTACCATCGCATTGAAGATTGCCTGTATTTAGAATGTTGCTAAAAGTGTGTTTTGGAATAAAATTGAATTGGTGGTCTGAATAAAAAATTACAAGGTTTCCTTTTCTAATATTTTTGTTTTTATCTTCAATCAAAACTAGATTAATTAAAGCATCATGATCAATGTTCTTTTTCTGGTTTAAGCCATTTTTAACGGGTATAACAATAATTTGTTCATTTCCGTCAGAAGGGTCAATTTGTATGTTTGGAAAGTCTAAATAAATTTTTAGCAAGTCAATATTTGCTGATGCTATCGGTTTTTCAAGAACTTTTTGTTCATCAAGCCAATTAAGTACATTTTCATTAACCGTTTTTTTGAGATGGGAATCATCAAAAGAGTGATTTCTTTTTTGGCAAGAACTTAGGCTTGATAACATTACAATTAATGTAACGACCCAAATGAAGTTTGTCATAAATTTTAGTTTAATGGTTATATAGAAAGTTTTATGAAAAAGTATAAAAAAAAATCAAATCATCAAAATTAACTTATACAATAGCTGACGGAAAGCAAAATCTTTATTTTTGAGAAGTGTAGAATTAATTGTGTTATTTTTCGTTTATTTTGCCGTTAATCAAACCCTCTTGAATGAGTCATCCTAAGGGAAAACTGATAGCAATCGGCGGCGCCGAAGACAAGGGCACCGACCTGGAAAAAGGCGAGATACACCGCAATAATCTCAACTTCTTTGAACTCGGCATTCTGCGCCGCGTGGTGGAAGAAGCCGGCGGCACATCCGCAAGGATCGAAGTCATCACCACCGCTTCTATGATCCCCTATGAAGTAGGTGAAAATTATCTTGATGCATTTGGTAAGATCGGCTGCACCAATATCGGGCTCTTACATATTCGTACACGGCAGGATGCCATGAACGATGAGTATGTTGAACGCATCCGTCACTGCGATGCGGTGATGTTCAGCGGCGGCAACCAGTTGCGGCTGAGTGCCACTGACGGAGGCACCGAATTTCTTTCCATTCTGAAAAAAAGGTACAAAGAAGAAAATTTTGTGATAGCCGGCACTTCGGCAGGCGCCATGGCCATGAGCAATACGATGATCTATGAAGGTAATGCCACCAGGGCACACCTGAAAGGTGAAGTGAAGATCACCACCGGGCTAGGCTTTATTAATTCTGTTATCATTGATTCTCATTTTGAAAAAAGGGGAAGATTTGGCCGCCTGGTACAGGCTGTTGCTGCCAATCCGGGCTGCATCGGCATTGGCCTTGGCGAAGACACAGCTATGTTGATCACAGAAGGCAATAAGATGGAAGCCATTGGCAGCGGGCTGGTGGTGATTATTGACGGGCATGAGATACTGCATTCCAATATTGCTGATATTCCTGATGGTAATCCCATCAGCCTTGAAAACCTCAAGGTGCATTTTTGTGAAAAAGGAAACGGCTACCTGATAAAGGAAAGAAAATTTCTCCCGGAAGCTTCTGAAGGCTCAGTGGTGAAGAAGCAGGTGGATGTGGAGTGAAAAAAGTTGAAGGGGTTGATCATTCAAAGGTTGGGGCAACTGTTTTAAATTGTGAAGCATCTGCTAACAGGTGCTTTAATTGTTTATCAATCTTTCAGCATGAAAAAAATATTCTTCGTTTCGTTTCTTGTCTTGCTCTTCGCTTTTGTGCCGCAAAAGAAAACAAAGATCATTTTCTTTGGCGATTCCATCACTGAACTCGGTGTTAAAGAAAAACCGTACAAAGGGTATATCCTCGTGATGGATAGTTTGATAAAAGCAGAGAAGAAGGAGGCGCAGTTTGAACTGGTGGGCTCCGGCATCAGTGCCAATAAAGTATATGATCTTTATTTACGATTGGAGGAGGATGTGTTGTCAAAAAATCCTGATGTGGTGGTGATCTATGTGGGGGTAAATGATGTGTGGCATAAAACCTTAACAGGCACCGGAACAGACCCGGATAAGTTTGAAAAATTCTATGCGGCCATTTTGACAAAGCTGAAAGGAAAGAACATAAAAGCCATTCTTTGCACGCCGGCGGTGGTGGGAGAGAAGACAGATATGAGCAACCCGCTGGATGGCGACCTGAACCGGTACAGCAATATCATCCGTGACATTGCCAGGAAGAATGAGTTGCCTTTAGTTGATTTGCGCAAGAGTTTCTTCGACTACAACAAAACCAATAACCCGGAAAACAAGGAAAGGGATATTCTCACTTATGACCGGGTGCACCTGAACAATAAGGGCAACCTGCTGGTGGCTGAGGAAATGTGGAAAGTGATACAGCAGGTAAAATAGCTATATCAATACGTTTCCAGGTCAATCAGTTCATAGCCTTCGTTGTCGTAAACATTGTGATAGGTTGTGAGCCAGTCACAAAAATCATAGCCATATAAGTAGCGTTCGGCAACCGAAGATTTTTCCCACAACCCTGACCATTTTCTTGTTTTCCCGTCCATATAGGTGTCAACATCTATCAGCCGCCATCCTTTATCGTTCAGCTCTCTTCGCTTATCCCTGAAATCATTTGTTTCATAATTTCTTACCATAGCCACATCTTCACCGGCTATCCACACAGCAGCCCACTGGTCGCCATATCGCTCAATATCTATCAGTTTCAGGCCTTTTTTCCCGTTTTCCACCCACTTGTCATGCAACTCCTGCTGGCTCATGTTTCGCTGCAACACATATCCGCCGCTCATTTGAAGAAATAAACCTGCCCATTTTCTTGTTTTCCCGTCCATGTAAGTTTCAATATCAATGAGCCGGTATCCGGCATCACTCAACTCTTTCCATTTTGTATTGAAATCAGCATGGGTATAATCCCTGATCATACCCGACTTCTTATTTGTTTTTTTGAAAATGCCATCCCATTTTCTTGAACCACCCTGCTCATAAGTTTCCAAATCGGCGCAATAATATCCTTTATCAAGCAGCCAGTTCCATTCTGCATTAAATTCATCTTTGGAATAGCCCCTGCGGATAATTGTTTCATCCCCCTTGTCTGTCTTTCGCCACACCCCGGTTGTATTATCACCGCATTTCAGACTCTGCCCGCAATAGTTTACCGGGAAATCGTCCATGCCCCAGTCTTTCCCAAAAAGAGCCTGCACTTTTTTTGCCAGTCTTCCTTCACTGACATTATCATCGGCATTGATCATCACCACCACTCCGAATTTTGATGATGGATAGAATCCCATATAAGTTCTCACATCCTTATGAATGCCGTTATGGTAAACATAAGCTTCACCCTTGAGAGATTCTCTCCAGACACCAAAACAATAGTTGTTGTTGTTGGGTACAGATTGCCAAAGAGCAGCGGTGTTGGTTAAAAAAGTTCCATTTATCAGTCCCTGCATGAACTTGGCCAGGTCGTTGATATTTGAACCCCAGCCACCTCCGGGTAATTTCCATTCCACATCACCTTCGGTAGTGCTTATTATGGCTGCATTGCAATTTTTATTATAACCACCGGGGTCAGCAGGGTAGGGGGTAAGACTAGTCATCCCGGCTTTTTTACCAATATTATCCAGCACATATTTTTCATAGGCTATGTTTGTAGCCTCTTCAACAACGGCTCCGAGCAGGTTAAAGCCAAATGTGGTGTAATTATATTGGCTGCCCGGGTTAAAATCAAGCGATGCATCAGAAAAAACTTCCACACATTCTTTTGCATTAAAGTTGTTCTTGGATTTGTATTTACTTTTTTGAATGTTGGTGTATTGATTCACACCTCCCCGGTTGTTCAGCAGGTGAGAAACTCTCAGGCTGTCTTTATTACCTGTTTTGGGCCAGTAACTGACATGCTTGCTTACTTTGTCCGTAAGTGAGAGTTTATTGGCTTCGATTGCTTTGAATGCTGCCACAGCAGTTAATGGTTTGGAAATAGATGCCCAGCGGAAAACGGTGCTGGTGCTGATAGGTTTTTTCCGCAGACGGTCATGATGCCCGTATGCTTTTACATGAACAATTTTACCGTTTTCTACAACAGCCACAGCACAGCCATAAATTTCCTGCTTGGTCATCTGGTCTTCTACAACCTTATCCACATTTGACAAAAAGGGCAGCGCAGCGTTTTTATCATTTTTGGCGCCGGAAGAGATGAAGATAACTGAAGCGATCACTGCAAAAGCTGTGATTAAAAATGGACGAAGAAAAACTGCGGTAACTGATTTTTTCATATGACCCTTTTTTGAATGAAGAGATGAAGAAATAACCACAGGGCAGGGATTATAGTGACTGCAGGAAGGGAATCGATCAACTTTTTAAAGGTTGCAAAGTAAGATAGAATAAAAAAAGCAATCAGCGGGAACCTGTGGATAAATCTGCATTCCCGGTGATGATCCGGCGAAGCAGAGCAGACACCGTATGCGGATTGTCAAGTGTCATTATATGAGTGCCGCCATCTATAGTATAATCCGCTTTCACATAACGATATGGTAATAGTTTATCAGCAGTGCCGTGAATATGAACCAGGTTGCCCGGCATTTGCCTGTTCTTCCATTTGAGAATAGCGCTGATGGCCCATTTTACAAATTCTGTGTCGGAATCGAGTATGATCTGCCGCAATATCTTTTTTGACTCTTTGTTTTTCCCGCCCAGTATCCAGCCTGAACGAAGCATAAAGCTTTTCGCCATTGAAGCGGTTGTCCATTTATAAACGGGAAAATAGTTGCCTGTTCTTAAGTAAGGTGGAAACTCTGTTGCCGTTTTATTGCTTGAAATGATGATGACCTTACTTTGGGGGTCTGTTTTGGCAATTTCTGTGGCCAGCATTCCGCCAAACGAGATGCCAATTATAACCGGTGATGGTTCAGTAATATATGCTTTCAGCCGCAATGCATAGTGCTCAAGCGATTCATTCGCCTCTGGCCTGATCCAGTCAATAAAAACAGGCTCGCAAAAGGAGAGATCAAGAAAAGAGAACACTCTTTTATCTGCACCAAGACCGCTGATGAAATAAACTTTTTTCAAAAATGTTATTGCACTTCTACCAGGAAATAATTCTTCTTTCCTCTTTGCACAAGGATATATTTATTGTGCAACAGGAATGAGTTGTCAATAGTTAATTGTACGGTATCAATTTTTTTTCTATTGATGCTTACGCCACCGCCCTGCACTAATTTTCTTGCCTCTCCTTTGCTGGGGAATATCTTTGTTTCGGCAAGGAATGATATTACATCAATCCCTGCACTAATCTTTTGTTTTTCAAGACCTGATTTCACCACACCCTCCAGGCCTTCAAGGTCTTCAATACTCAGGCTTTCGGCGGGTGCCTGCTGGTTGGCAAATAGTTTTTGCGTTGTTTCGACTGCTTTTTCGTATTCTTCATTTCCATGCACAAAACAGGTGATCTCCTGTGCCAGTGTTTTTTGCAGCACCCGGGCTGATGGATCCATTTTGTGTTCATGGATCAACATATCAATGGCATCCTTTGTGAGGAAGGTGAAAATTTTTATCCATACTGCCGCATCCTCATCGCTGGCATTTAGCCAGAACTGGTAAAACTGGTAGGGGCTGGTCTTGGCAGGGTCTAACCATACATTGCCCTGCTCTGTTTTACCAAACTTGGTACCATCCGTTTTTTTAATCAACGGACAGGTAAATGCATACGCTTCGCCATTCACTTTGCGTCGGATGAGTTCGGTGCCGGTGGTGATATTGCCCCACTGGTCGCTTCCTCCCATCTGCAGTTTACAGTTTTTGTTTTCGTATAACCAGAAAAAATCATACCCCTGCATCAACTGGTATGCAAATTCAGTATAGCTCAGTCCCACTTCACTTTCAATCCTGTTCTTTACACTGTCTTTCGCCATCATATAGTTGATGCTGATATGTTTGCCGGTGTCACGGAGAAATTCAATAAAAGAAATGGGTTTGAACCAATCGTAGTTGTTGGCCATTTCGGCAGCATTTGACAGACTTGGAGAAAAATCCAGGAATTTTTCCAGCTGCGATTTTATACCGCTAACATTTTTTTCAAGGGTGGCCTCATCCAGCAGGTTTCTTTCCTGGCTTTTGCCGCTGGGGTCGCCGATCATGCCGGTAGCACCACCCACCAGGGCAATGGGTTTGTGCCCCGCTTTTTGCAGATGCACCAGCAATAAAATGGGCACCAGGCTACCAATATGCAGGCTGTCGGCCGTCGGGTCAAAACCCACATAGCCGGTGGTCATTTCCTTTTTCAGTTGTTCATCCGTTCCGGGCATGATGTCCTGTATCATCCCCCTCCATCGTAATTCTCCTATTAGGCCCATGATAAAAATCAATGATTTGCGGCAAAAGTAAGCCAGAATGACTTTGAAGCGGGGACGGTGCAATATTTTTCTAAAGGTTTCGTTTTCAGATGATAGTCTTTTTGACCCGCCACCACTGTGAATTCCGGGGCTTTAAGACTAATTTTACAAGCAGCCCGACCCCATGAATGCATGTCTTATTCCATTGCTTATTAGAAAATTCATTGAATGAAAACGAACCGCTTATACCTGACCCTATTTACAACCATTCTTTTCTTGTCTTCTTCAGCACAGTTTAGGAAGTATTCCAATGAGTTTTTGAATATCGGCGCCGGTGCAAGGGGCCTTGCCATGGGCAGCGCACAGGTGGCATCAGTGAATGATGGCACAGCCGGCTATTGGAACCCGGCCGGGCTGGTGGGTATTAAAGACAACCCGCAACTGAACCTGATGCATGCGGAATACTTTGCAGGCATCGGCAAGTATGATTTTGCAAGCATTGCGTTTCCCTCATCTAATAACAAAAGAACATTTGCTGTTACCGGTCTTCGTTTTGCCGTGGATGATATCATGAACACCCTGTTCCTGGTGGAGCCGGATGGTTCCATCAACTACAACAACATCCAGGCATTTTCTTCGGCTGATTATGCTTTTCTGCTTTCCTATGCACAAAAGCTAAAGGAAACAGCTACAAAAAGTGTACAGTTTGGCGTGAATGCAAAAGTGATCCACCGCAATGTGGGCAAGTTTGCCAAAGCATGGGGCTTCGGTCTTGACGCCGGTTTGCAAATCCATAGTAAGAACTGGCGATTTGGCCTGGTAGGCCGCGACATCAGCACCACGTTCAATGCATGGTCGTTCAATTTTACAGAAAGGGAAAAGGAAGTGCTCTACCTCACGAACAATGAAATTCCTGTCAAATCAACCGAAATGACAGCCCCAAGACTGGTGCTGGGTATTGGCTATAAATTTAATCTTGGCAAAAAATCCAGTTTGCTGGCAGAAACGAATATTGACCTGACCTTTGACGGGCAGCGTAATACAGTGCTCAGCTCGCAGGCCGTGAGTGCTGACCCTAAATTGGGACTGGAACTGGATGTGAACCAGGTATTTTACCTGCGGGCCGGCATAAATAATTTTCAGAAGGCATTGGCCGATGGCGATACGCTGAATCAAAAAAAGGTGTGGATATATCAGCCCAGCGCCGGCGCCGGTTTCAGGATTCAGAATGTGACGATAGATTATGCCTTTAGTAATTTAGCAAATCAATCCAACCCTTTGTTCACCCATGTGTTTTCACTGAGACTGGATATGGTGAACGACAAGAAAAAACAAAAGTAATCTGACCCGATAAACTTTATACCGAATGAAACGAGTTTTACTTTTTACGCTGTTGGTCTTTTCGCTGGTGGCCCGTTCGCAGCCATTCAACAATGAATGGATTGACTACAGTAAAACCTACTATAAATTCAAAGTGGGGGCTAACGGTATCTACCGAATCAACCAGGCTGCATTGCCGGCTGCCATTGCTTCTGCCAATGCCGAAGATTTTCAGCTATGGAGAAACGGGCAACAGGTGCCTGTTTTCACTTCAAGGGAAACGGGAGCTTTTCAGCCCGGCGATTTCATTGAGTTTTGGGGTATGATGAATGATGGCAAGCCGGATAATGTGATGTACCGGTATCCCGATTATCAACTCAACGACAGGTGGAGTCTGCAAACTGATACGGCTGCTTTCTTTTTGACGCTGAATCCCGGTCAGCCTAACCTTAGGTTGGTAACGCAGAATAATGATGTTGCTTCCAATATTTTACCCGCAGAGCCATTTTTTATGTACACGCAGGGCCGCTATTGGAGAGACAGGATCGGTGTTGGCTATGCTCAGGTGGTGGGAGATAATGTATATTCATCGGCTTACGATGCCGGGGAAGGCTGGACATCTGCAGATATTGCCAAAAACGCAACCAATACAACAGCATGGAGTAATTTATTTGTTTATACCGGCGCAGGAGCCCCAACCGAGGCAAATTTTAAAGTTCATGCCAGTGGATATAATGGCTTAAACCCAAGGAAATTCAGGGTTCGTATAAATGGCGACTCTATACTTGGGCAGGACCTGAACTTTTTTGATTATGTAAAAGTGAACAAACCTTTTCCTGTCTCATTGATCAGCTCAGGCAACGCCACTATTGAAATTACCAACCAAAGCCCCGTGCCGGGCTCAGACAGGATGGTGGTGGCACAAATCGAGATCAATTATCCTAGGCGGTTTAATTTCGGAAACAGCGCTAATTTTCTTTTTGAGCTTCCTGCCAGCGCCTTCGGAAATTATTTGGAGATATCCAATGTCAACCACAGCGGAATACCCCCGGTATTGTATGATCTTACTAATGGAAGGCGGTATGTCGGAGATATTAGTACGCCGGCAATCGTCAAGTTTGCTTTATTACCGACAGCACAGGAGCAAAAACTGGTGCTGGTTGCGCAATACGCTTCGAATATTACCAACATAACAAATTTTCAGCAGCGGAATTTTATCAATTATGCAGCTGCTCCCTTGCAGGGAGACTACCTGATAATTACCCATCCTAAAATGGAGATCGGGTCAGGCGGGGCAAACCCGGTGGCCAATTATATTGCCTACAGGAGTTCGGCGGCAGGAGGCGGTTTTAATGTCAAAGCTTATATGATAGATGAACTGGTAGATCAGTTTGGCCTGGGCATTAAATTCCATCCTTTATCTGTCCGCAACTTCATCCGCTGGGCCAGGGCTAATTTCAGTAGTCCTGTAAAAAATGTTTTTTTGATTGGGAAGGGGGTTCATTATGCACAGTTCCGAAATAATGAGGCTAATGCCAATATCAATAACCTTGCTTTTGTTCCCACTTTCGGGCAGCCGGCATCAGACATATTATTGGCAGCAGAGCCGGGTCTTGACCAGGTACCTAAAGTTCCCATCGGCCGCATTGCCACCATTAATGGCGACGAGGTAACAGCTTACCTGAACAAGGTGATTGAATATGAGCAGGCACAGGCATTCCAGTCGCCGCTGATACAGGATAAAGCTTGGATGAAGAATGTTGCCCATGTGGTAGGAGCCAGTGACGATAATCTTGACCTTGCCCTTAACGTCAGTATGGACAGGTTTACCAGGATTATTAAGGATACTTTTTTTGGAGGCAATGTTCAAAAATTCAACAAAACATCAGCAGAAGAAGTAGAGCAGGCTAACAGTACGGCTATTCAAAACCTCTTTAACACAGGACTTGGGATGGTCACTTATTTCGGCCACTCTTCAGCCACCACACTCCAGTTCAACCTGGATAATCCGCAGAACTATAACAACCAGGGCAAATACCCGCTTTTTATATTATTAGGTTGTAATGCAGGTAATTTTTACAATTTCAATACACTGCGGTTGCAGGCCAAAGAAACGATCTCCGAAAACTTTGTGCTAAGCCCTAACCGTGGGAGCATAGCCACCATTGCCAGCACCCACCTGGGCATTGTGCATTATCTTGATATTTATAATACCCGGAACTACACAGCCATGGGAGTGCTGAAATATGGCGAGTCATTAGGCGAAGCCATGATAGAAGCTATCCGGCAGGTTTTTAACCTGACTACGCAGAATGATTATTATGCAAGATTCCATTGTGAGCAATCCACCCTGCACGGAGACCCTGCTATTAAGATCAATTCTTTTCCTAAACCGGATTATGTGATTGAAGAACAGTTGGTAAAAGTAAACCCTTCATTTATTTCTGTAGCGGAAACCAGTTTTAATGTCAGCGCTAAATTCATGAATATCGGCAAGGCGGTGAGTGATAATATAGTGGTAGAGGTGAAGCGGAAGTTTCCGGATAATACAACGCAGGTTATTAAAAGAGATACTATACCGGGCATACGTTATATTGATTCGTTGAATTACGTCATCCCGATATCAGGCCCTGCCGAAAAAGGGCTGAACAGTATTACCATCACGGTAGATGCAGATAATGTGGTGGATGAGTTGTATGAAACGAACAACAGCATCACCAAGGATTTTTTCATTTTTGAAGATGAGGCAAGACCCGTTTACCCTTACAATTATGCTATCGTCAATAAGCAGAATATCAAGTTTCATGCAACAACTGCGGATCCTTTCAGCACCGTGAAGCAATACACGATGGAGATTGACACAACCGTATTCTTCAATTCACCATTGAAAGTGACCCGCAACGGCCAGTTTCCCGGTGGTGTGATCACTTTTGATCCGGGCATTACCTTTACCGAGAATACTGTTTATTACTGGAGGGTGGGCCATGTTCCGGCTTCAGGTCCTATTGTCTGGAATAATGCTTCATTTGTTTACCTGGCCAATAGTGAGCCCGGGTTCAGTCAATCACATTTTTACCAGCACACAAAATCAGAACTGAGCCGGATGCTGCTCGACACAGCTTCCAGGAATTGGAAATATAAAGAAGTGATGAACAACCTGTTCCTTCGGATGGGTACTTACAATACAAGCGGCTCCACACAGGAAGCAGCATTTTCGGTGGCTGTTAATGAAGAACCCTATATTCAACTGACCAACTGGTTTTCATCCCTGGTATTTAACGTCTTTCACCCGGTTACATTTGCTCCCTGGCAAAACCAGGTCGTCGTGCCGCATTCCTATGCCGGTGAACCCGCCAATCCCAATAACCTTGGAAAAGGTTTGTACGAAAGCACATCACCACAATACATCAACTTCAGGAGATACAATTTTGAATTCCGTTATACGGATGTCAACAGCCGGAAAAAAATAATGGACTTTATGAAGGATGTTGTACCGGATGGCTATTATGTAGTTGTCAGAAACTTCACTCTCAACCCGGCCCAATACCCTGCTTTCCCTGTTGCCTATGCAGCTGATTGGGCAGCAGACGAATCTTTGTACGGAAGCGGTGAGTCTTTATATCACTACCTGAAAGATGCAGGTTTTGGAGGAGTTGATTCTTTTTACCGGACCCGTCCCTTTGGACTGGTGTACAAGAAAAATGATCCGTCCTTTACGGCCAGATGGATAGTGGGTGACGGTATGTATGATAATCCCACATTATCGGTTGATTGCCCTTCTCCGGATACATTAGGATTTGTGCGCTCGCCGCTCTTTGGTCCTGCCAAAGCCTGGAAAGAAATGCAATGGGCCGGAAGTATCGCACCGGATATCACTCCTGGTGATGAGGCAACAGTTGATATTATCGGCGTTAGCGGTCCAGGTGGTGGAGAAACAACCTTGTTTGCCGGCATCCCTCTGAACCAGCACAATTTGGATATTTCTTCCATTGATGTATCATCCTTCCCATACCTGCGTCTTCGTATGAAGAATATGGATACAGTGCATTACACACCTTACCAGTTAAATTACTGGAGGCTAACTTATGATCCGGTTCCCGAAGGTGCTTTGGCTCCGGACCGCCATCTTACTGTAAAAGACACCGTGGACATAGGCGAACCGTATGATTTCCGGGTTGCTTTCCAGAACATCAGTGATGCCAACTTTGACAGCCTCTTGCTAAAAGTGGTAGTGACAGGTAGGGATAATGTACCAGTTATCATTCCGCAGCCACGGACAAGAGAATTGACGCTGACACCGGATACAGTAATTGTTAGAGCTAACATTCCAACTGCAAATCTTCCCGGGTCAAATACCTTGTATGTTGAAGTGAATCCGGATAATGACCAACCGGAGCAACACCATTTCAACAACTTTGCTTACCGGAATTTTTATGTTCGTCCCGACAGTCTTAACCCGCTGCTGGATGTCACTTTTGACGGTGTGCATATACTGAACAGGGATATTGTTTCGTCAAGACCGGATATCCTGATTAAACTGAAAGACGAAGCGAAATGGATGATCCTGGATGATAATAGTCTGGTGACACTGAGTGTGAGATATCCTGATGGATCGGTAAGACAATTTGGTTTCACCAGCGACACCCTTCAGTTTATCCCTGCCGGGCAGGCGCCAAATACTGATAACACGGCCACGGTGAATTTCAGACCTTATTTTGAGGAGGATGGCGATTATGAACTCATTGTGACCGGCAGGGACAAGAGCAATAACAACGCCGGCGCTATTGAGTACAGGGTGGCTTTCCAGGTGATCAACAAGCCGATGATCTCCAACATGCTGAATTATCCTAACCCGTTCACCACTTCAACCGCATTTGTATTTACCATCACCGGAAGTGAAGTGCCGCAGAATATCCGGATACAGATACTTACCATAACCGGTAAAGTGGTAAGAGAGATCACAAAGGATGAACTGGGCCCTCTGCGCATTGGCCGCAACATCACGGAATTCAAATGGGATGGCACTGACCAGTATGGCCAAAAACTGGCCAATGGTATTTACCTCTATCGGGTGATCACCAACCTGAACGGGAAATCATTAGATAAGTATAAAGCTGCTGACGATAATACAGATAAGTATTTCAACAAGGGCTATGGTAAAATGTATTTGATGCGATAGTGTTTTTCTTTAAATCGGATTAAAGCGGCTTTCGGGCCGCTTTTCTTTTTCCAATACCCGTAAACCTCACAACTGCCGAAGCAGTATTTTTGCCATTCTTTAAAAAGGCGATTGAACAGTTATGGCAAAGATCGGCATCAATATAGCAACAGGCAGTCTGCAGCAGGCAGAGATGATCGTAGGCATTGACCTTGGCACCACCAACAGCCTCGTGGCGGTGATTCACCCGGAAAGTAAAAAATCCGTGGTGCTAAAGGAGCATGATGGCAACGCACTTGTGCCGTCCGTGATTCATTTTGGCGAAGCAGGTATGGTATCAGTTGGTGATGAAGCTAAAAAACACCTGGTGGCAGAGCCGCACAACACTATTTTCTCTGTGAAAAGGCTGATGGGCAAATCCTATAACGATGTCAGGGATTATGCTTCATTCTTTACCTACAAAGTCATTGATGATAACACCGAAAGCCTAGTGAAAGTGCAGGCAGGGGATAAATTCTGGTCGCCGATTGAGTTATCCTCTTTTATCCTGAAAGAATTGAAAGCAAGGGCAGAACATATTTTGAAAACACCCGTCAACAAAGCGGTTATCACCGTTCCGGCTTATTTTAACGATGCACAGCGGCAGGCCACAAGAGATGCAGGTAAGCTGGCAGGTTTGGATGTGTTGCGTATTGTGAATGAACCAACGGCGGCAAGTCTTGCCTATGGACTTGGGTTGAGCAGGGAAGAAACAAAAACCATTGCAGTATATGACCTCGGGGGCGGCACATTCGATATTTCCATACTTCGCATCACTGGGGGCATATTTGAAGTACTTTCTACTAACGGCGACACCTACCTTGGCGGCGATGATTTTGACAGGGCAATTGTAAACCATTGGGTGCAGCAAACAGAACTTACATCAGAAGAGCTCAGCAGCAATAAAAATCTTGCACAACAGCTTCGTCTCGCTGCCGAGAATGCGAAGATCCACCTCAGCGATCATGATTCTTTCACTACTAATGTGGCAGAAGAACAGCTTTCGCTGACCCGAAATGAATTTGAACAATTGGCTCAGCCTTTTGTGGACAGAACGATGCAGTCATGCAGAAATGCTTTGAAAGATTCTGGTTTGTCTGTTGCTGAGATTGATGAAGTGGTGATGGTGGGCGGCTCCACCAGGGTTCCGTTAGTCAAAAGATCCGTGGCAGAGTTTTTTCAACGACAGGTGCATGATTCGCTGAATCCCGATGAAGTGGTGGCCCTGGGTGCAGCAGTGCAGGCGGATATTCTTGCCGGGAATAACAAAGATTTCCTGCTGCTTGATATAACGCCATTGTCATTAGGTATCGAAACAATGGGAGGACTGATGGATGTGCTGATCCCCCGCAACTCTAAAATTCCATCAAAGGCCGCCAGGCAATATACCACACAAAAAGACGGGCAATCTGGTATGCGTATTACCGTTTTCCAGGGAGAAAGAGATCTGGTAAAGGATAACCGCAAGCTCGCCGAGTTCAATCTTACCGGTATTCCGGCTATGCCGGCAGGTTTGCCGAAAGTGGAAGTTTCTTTTTTGGTAAATGCTGATGGAATATTGGTGGTGAAAGCCAAAGAGCTAAGAAGCGGAATTGAACAGAGCATTGAAGTGAAACCACAGTACGGACTGACAGATGCGGAAGTTGAAAAAATGTTGCTGGACTCTATCACTCATGCTAAAGACGATATACAGACAAGAGCATTGGTAGAAGCTCAAACGGAAGCCCAGCAATTGCTCGATACTACCCACCAGTTTATAGAAAAAAACAGATCCTTTCTTAATGAGGATGAACTGACAAGCACAGAGAAGGCGATGAAGGAATTAGGTTCATTGATGCCAGAAGGGAATAAAGATGCTATTCATGCAGCCATCGAAAAACTCAATGAAATTTCAAGACCTTATGCAGAAAGACTCATGGATAAGGCTATTTCGACAGCCATGAAAGGAAAGAGTATCACCGGCTGACTTTTCAAGGGGTAGCTTCGGTAAGGATCATTGAGTCAGACTCAAATATTCTTTTTGCCGTTAATGGCATAGCTGCTTCTCTTTTCATTTCTGATTCAACATTTTTCCTGAACAGGAAGACTAGTTTTCTTCCTTTCCACGAAGGGTCAATGACCCCCGTTTCAATAAACAATTCAAGCGCCGCCTTTTTTTCTTCAACAAAGGGAGTGGTAAAAGGATGCGACACCCATGTATAAGCGTCTGTATGTACTGTGGCGAGATAAGGAATCACATCATCAGAGCTTATGATCAGCGTTTTGTCGTCCGTTTTCTTTTTTAATTCATGTAGAATTTGTTTCTGTTCACCAGTTATATGTGTGATGGATGCTGCTTTGGCCTTTCCTGCAGCCTGCAATGATATCCATAGTAAGTTGTCAGAAAGAAAAAGAAGTATGATTATGCCCGCCGCTATTTTTTTAAAACTTCCCTGCCAATATTTGTTCAGGAAGTGATGCAGAGCAGGGAGGCCAATAAGATATAAAGCTGTCCAAATGTACCCTCTTGTGAAATGTATTGGCTGTTTTGCCGGCATGAACAATTCATGATTGGCAAGCATAAAAGCAACGATGAACCAGAGCAGCAGCAACCGGTTCTCACTGTTTTTTATCCAAACTGACAGCGGTTTGATCTTTAACATACTGAACAAAGCAAGAAAGCCGGTGATGCAATAGGCCGGTATCATGCTGAAGAAACGAAGCCGCCAGTTCAGTTCATACTGATCGCTTACAGACCGGTGGTCGTCAAACCCGGGCAGGTGCCATAAGTAATACCATAGATGAAATAACAGCAGCAGTACTGTGCTAGCTGTGAACCATAGCGGGATTTGTTTATTCCTGAATGCGAAACGATCAAGACAGACCCATGCGGTGAGGATGCCAAGCAGTTCCATTCCCGTAAAGGGGTGGGATAAGGAAAGAATAAGTGAAGCTATTACGGCTGTCCGCCACTTTTTTTTCAGCAAGCAAAAAATAATTCCAAGGAACAGGGCATGGTACCATGCCTCGCAGGAAAAGAACAATGATCTGCCAAAGTTTAATCCCCACCAGCCAGACCCCGGATCAAGATGAAATATCCCGGGAACAGTTTCTTTGCCCATTACAAGCTGAGCTGTAAAACCTGCGACTGCCAGTAAACCACCTCCCCATGAAAGCAGCCAGATGCCGATAGTTCGGTAGCGGGATGCAGGCGCCAGGTGATCAGATATTGCAATCAAAAGCCTGAAGCAAATCAGGGAGCAAATAATCGTAAAAGGGATCAGTATCCAGCCCGGAGGAATACCGGCTTTCAGCAGCAAAGCGAAAAAAAGAGTTTGTGGCTGAAAGTAGATGGGCTTGTATGCCGGTGAATCATTAAACGGGTTGCTGTAAAAAAAATTAAATGTCTCTGCCTCGTTGTATTGCTTTGCATAAGCGATATAAGAAACATTATCGTATTGTATAAAACCTGTTGGAGAAAGAGAGGGATCATGATTAAACAGGTAGCCGAGAAAGAAAACAACCATGGGTGTTGTCAGCAGCAAGGCAAACAACCAGTTTCTTCCATTTTGTTTCATAAGCGGTTGCGGCTTTTTACAAATTGAAAGATAAAGAATATTGCTATCAGCAAAAGGGTGACGGTGGAAATATATAAAGCCCATTTAACAAAGAAGTGCGGCTCAAACCTGAAAACAAGTGTATGATTCCCCTTCGGAACCGGGACACTCATGAATGCAATGTTGGTACGGTAAACAGGGATCTCAACAGCATTGACCCATGCCCGCCAGCCATGATGGTATTGCTGAAAAATATTCAGCAAGCCATAGCCTTCGGAGGTGACGTTCATTTCAATCCTGTTGGCAGATATATTCTTTATGATAATATCACCTTTTGTGTGTTCATAAACCTGTTGAGGTCTTCCGATACTGTCAAACAACACGATCCTGCCGCTGTCCGGCATTCCATTCATTGAATAAACAGAGCTGTCTGAAAAATATACAAAAGGATAGTTGTTCAACCTGTTTCTGAGCTGGCTGTCGAGCAGGAATTCATGATACCGGATGTTAACTGTCGGCGAAACAATATCCTCCTGTATCATGGGTCTTTTACTATAAAAACCGTTATCGTTGTATGGTTTTTTCTCAACAGACCCTTGCTGTTTTGTCATGATCATTGGCGTATTGGTATCCGGCACAGGAAAACCTTTTGGGAAAGAAGCAATATGTTTATTGACTTCCCTGGTTTTAAGTTGTGAGAAAAAAGTGAATGGCTGCGCCATCCAGCAAAGCAGCAACAAGTTGGCAATGCCTATGGGTAATAAAAGCCTGGTTCTTTGTTTTTGAATAATGAAAAACAAAGCTGCCAGGAAGGCAAGCTGCAGGATACCTTGTAAAACAACGAGGTCCTCAAAACTGAGTTTGTCCAGTGTTTCTTTGCTCAGTGAAAAGGAAGGTTGCTGTAACAAACCGCTTTGCACAGCAGAATAAATAATGAACCCTGCAACAAGAACGATAATAGCAATGGTTGTTTTATACATTGGTTTTGCAACCAATGAAAAGTTTGTCCATGCCATGTTTAAAACAGGAATGGCAATTAATATAATGCCAATGGTTGTAAACAATCTCATGCAGGACGGGTGCCGAAAGCTGTCCATGAGCGGAACGAAACGGTAGCACCATTCCCGTAAAGGAGTCACATCACCAAGGCTGAATGCAAAAGAGAAAATCACAGCGCCAAGAAAAAATTTACTGTTGCCGGTTTTAGATTTGAATAATGCGACTAAAAAGAAAACCAGTATAACGATACCCACAGATGCATTTCGTAAACTTACATCGGTCGTAAGCCAGGAATGTTCTTTATAAACTGCCGAGGGGAATAAATATGAGGTTGTGCTGAAGAGAGGAAAGGAACCGGAAACAGCCTTTTCAAGACTGGTGCCTTTGCCTCTTTCGTAATAATCAAAAAAATCAAGCCAGGATAATATAGCTGGGCTGCTTAGCAGTAATGCAACAATTGCAGCAAGAAAGGAGAATTTAAGCAGTGATTTGATCTTTGCTCCTTGGCGACGGTTCTTATAAAGAATGATAATTGTTGCGACCAGCAGTATATAGGCTGCAAAAATGAAAAAACTTGGGTACCCGGTTGTAAGCAGCAAAAAAAGAGAGAGAGATAGTTTTAAAGATGTGCCAGTGCCAGGTTCGTTTATCAGCCTGAGAAAATAACAAAACACAAAGGGAAGATAAGCAGCGTTACTGATCCAGGGAATGAATGAGCCACTGTCTGTCATGAAGCCGCAACACAGATAGACTACGGCAGAGAGAAAAGATGTTTGGGATGTTCCGCCCAGCTCTTTTACCAATTTATACATCCCAACGGTAGCAATGAGAAGATAGAAGATCAGTTCCCACTGTAGCACTGACATATTATAAGTGGTGAAGCATGAAATAAGCATGACCACTGGGTTCCAAACCCCGCTTTGAATGTCGCTGTGCAGCGGTAGGCCGCTGTATAGCCAGGGAGTCCACCAGGGAAATTCTCCATGCTGAATAGCTTCGCTGACATGGTAGCGGTAAGGAAGAAAATAAATGAGAGCATCATTTTTTAAACTGAAAACACCAAAACTAAGCGGCCAGTATGCCAGCAGGGTGATCAACAGCAGCAACAGGTAGTGTTGCCTTTGACGCACCAGTTGCCCGATCTTATTTAAGAAGTTTGTGTTTTCTTCCACACGGCCAAAATACTTTTTCCGAAGGAATAAAAGAAAATACGGTCAGTGAATTTTGAAACAGGAATGAGGCGTTTGTCCCACCACTGCACTTGTTTGGCAGTGGGATAAGATTGTTTTAACAGCAGTTTGTTGGCCAGGGATGCAAAAAAACCTGCCGAATCAAGATAGATCAGCTTTTCGGTGCTGAGTGAAGCTGGCCGCAAGCGGGATAAGGATTTTTTTGAATAGCGACGGCAGTGACCAATAGCTTTATCAAAAGGACTCATCAAAAAATTAAAAGCAGGTGACAGAATAATTAGATGACCGTCAGGTTTCAGGCGCAAAGAAGCCAACTCCATCTCATGGGCATCTTTGGGGATATGTTCCAGCACATCAATATAGATGATGCAGTCATACAGATCCTCATCTGGAAGCTCAGCAACAGTTCCTTCCTTCAGCAGGCAATTGCGAGGCAATGAACCAGCGCTTATTTTTTCCCGGAGTATTTGCTGCATAGACGGGTCCGGTTCCAGCATCACCCATTCTGCTGCTGTATTTTTATTCAATAGCTGTGTGCTGCCGCCAATACCGGCGCCGGTTTCCAGCACCCTGCCTTTCAGCAGGGGTGAAATGAAGCGGGCAAAATAGTTTTTCCAGTTGATGGCTTTTTCAAAAAGAGCAAGTTCTTGTCCCGGGTATGTATGGTCATTGCTCATTCGCCGATTGTTTCAACAGGGCCGGTAAAATCTTTGTAATGCAGCGCCGGAACAAATTTTCGCTGCGATTCAGATGAAAAATAGAGGAAGAGAGTCACTAATGATAAAAGAAAACTTTGCAACAGCACTATCAGCATAGATGACATAAGGGTGGAGGTCCAGCCGGGAATGGCCTGGTCGGTGAATATTTTAATCCCGGTAAGAATCAAGATCACCAGTAATGAAAAACCAATCAGCAAGAATGAAAAGATCATCAACCTGCTGGCAATTACTTCCATAAAAACAGCAATAGCTCCGAGGCCATGCATAAGCAGGCGGGGAAAATTCATTTTTGAACTACCTGCATATCTTTTGCCCCGATGGGTATGCACCGATGACCAGGGGAGGCCAGATTTCAGAATGCCACCGGCAAGATGATTCCAGATTTCACTGTAAAAAACGATCTTGTCAAGCATGGCTTTGGGCATCACCATGAAGTTGCCAAAAGAGATTCTTTTTCCTGTGAGTATCCTGAAACTCAGTTTGTATAAACCGTAGAAAAACCTGAAGCCCGAACCTTCCTGTCTTGACCGCCTGTAGGCAAATATCACTTGACCGGGTTTCTTTTCAGATGTGAGCAACATTTCGAGGGCATCTTCAGGCCGGTCTTCACCATCGGCATCCATGATGAGCACTTTATCGCATTGATAATTGTCTTTGATGTAAGCAAGTCCTATTGCAAGGGCTTTTTGATGCCCGATATTCCGGTAAAGAGGTAACACCTGCACAGGAAAGCCATTCACTTTTTCAATTGAGAGGGGTTCAGTCGAGCCATCATTTACCACCAGCACACTGAAATCAAAGGTTGTGAGATGTTCAAATGATTTCTTTAATTCAGTCAACAACTGGTTGAATGAAGCTGAATCATTGAAAAGCGGACATAATATGACGATACGGCTTTGCATGATGGTTAAAGATACAATCCCTGCGTTTTATTAAAAAGTATAGGCGGAATATCAGTCATAGCGGGTTTTTAATTTCAGAAAATAACTTTCAAAATAGCGGTAGCTCAACCAGCTAATAGCTACTGCAGTTGCAGTGGCGAATACCGAAACACTAAATCTTGCGGTAAAATCAGCCAGGTGGTCTTTTGCGAATGAAAGCAGGTAGCTGTTCATCAGCAGGTAAACGGGCCAGTGAAAAATGTAGAATCCATAGGAAATTCTTCCAAAAAATTTTAAGAGCCGAAATCCCAGAATATAGTTGAGGATGGGGGTGTTTCTTGTCACCGCTTCATAGATCAGGAGACCAAACATCATGGCAAATGTGCTGTAGCCTGCAAGAGCCAGGTAGGGAAAAGAAAAAGAATACAGCCTGTTAATGAAAAAGAACAGGAAATTGACAGCGGCAAAGGCCAGTACAATTGCCGTTGTGTTTTTTTTGATGAAATCAATGTTCATTCGTACCAGCAGCGCCACGATGCAGCCAATACATATTCCATCAAAACGGGTAAAGGTGTAGAGATTATAATAGGCCAGGTTTTCGATCTTATATACCCATAATCCAAACCTGAACAAGATGACTAACAACAGTACGGAACTGATAAAGATCAGCAGTTGTTTAGGTTTCTTCAGCCATAAAATGATCAAAGGCCAGAAAATATAGAACTGTTCTTCCACAGCAAGCGACCAATAGTGATTCAGAATGTGTGCTGAACCGGGTTCATTGAAAATGTACAACCAGTTTTGCAGGTAAGTCCACAGGTAGATTTGATTGTGCTGGTAATATTCCCAGTTAATAGTTTTGGAGCTGAAAGCAGGAATAATAAAAAGGAAAAGAACCAGGCTTGCATAATACAAAGGAAAGATGCGCAGCACCCTCCTCATATAAAAGTTGCGGAGGAACCCGGGTTTATTCAACGCATTCAATAAAATGTCTGTGATCAGGAAACCACTCAGCACAAAAAACAGGTCAACACCCAGCCAGCCAAAAAAAGTTTGTTTGATGAACCCGAAATTGTGATAGAACACCACCAGCAGAATGGCAACTCCCCGCAATCCATCAAGGGCAGGGTAGTGGGGCCTGTGAGGGGTGTCGGCAGTCATGAATGGAAGAAATGGGTTAGTTATTTCTCTTTCTCACGGAGTCCTTTGGACAAAGATAACTTTCTCAGTATATACTTGCCAAGCAGATCAAATTCAAGATTAACAGTATCTCCCGGCATCAGCGTTTGAATATTGGTGTGCTCATAGGTGTAAGGAATGACAGCGACTGTAAAACTTTTCTTTTTCACATTAAACACCGTCAGACTGATGCCATTTATGGCGATAGAGCCTTTTTCGATGATTAGCTCGGCGAATTTCTTTGGAAATTCAAACTCCAGGTTCCAGCTTCCGTTCTTTTCGGCAATAGAAGTGCAGATGGCGGTACAGTCTGTATGCCCCTGCACAAAATGACCATCCAGCCGGCCATTCACCGGCAGGCAGCGTTCGATATTTACAAGGGTTCCTTCAGCCCAGTTCCCTAAAGTGGTTTTGTTCAGTGTTTCTTCAATAGCAGTGACCCGGTGCAGGCCGTCCCGCACCTCTTCTACGGTGAGGCAAACCCCGCTGTGACTCACACTCTGATCAACCCTGAACTGATCAGAGAGCGGCGATTCCACCCAAAACGTTTTATTGGAGCCGCTGGTAATGACGGCTTTAACAGTACCCAATGTTTCGATGATTCCGGTAAACATATTTGGCAAAATAAATCAATTCCTCCGTCTGTTCTTATTTTCAGATTTTCCGCCTATCTTTGCCACCCGTTAAAAAAATACCAGGAGGAGGTATCAATATGTTAATCATTGACTCAAAAGATTGCGAAAACATTGACAAAGCGCTGAAGAAGTACAAGAAGAAATTTGAGAAATCAAAGGTATTGCTTCAGTTGCGTGAACGCCAGAGTTTCACCAAGCCGTCTGTAAAGCGCAGGGGCGAAGTGCTGAAAGCGATCTATAAGCAGAAAATTGCCAGCGGAAAGATCGAAGGATAATTCTTTCTGTTGTTCAAGATAATAGGAGATAGCTGCAAAGTTTAATAGCTTTGTAGCTATCTTTTTTATGTCGCTAACCCAATCCCCTTTAGAAGCCTTTCTTGATTACCTGAAATTTGAAAAAAGGTATTCGGTTCACACCATCACGTCTTACCAGTCTGACCTCAGGGATTTTTTTGATTATATAGAACTACAGTTCGGATCAACCCGTTTAGAAGACATTTCTCCGGCCATGGTGCGAAGCTGGCTGGCTGATCTCAGGGAAAACGGGATGACAGCTAAATCCATCAACCGCAAAATTTCAAGCCTGCGGTCTTTCTTTAAGTTTCAGATGAAAACCGGCGTTCTTGGCAACACACCAATGGGAAGTATCGTGACCCCAAAAATTGGGAAACGGCTCCCGGTCTTTGTGAAAGAGCAGGAAACAAGGGAATTGATGGCGGCCATTAGCGGCGCTACGGAAGACTGGAAAAGCCTGAATGCCAAAATGCTGCTAACACTTTTTTATTCCACCGGTATGCGGTTAAGCGAACTGATCGGGCTGAAAGAGGGGCAATTGGACCTGGGAAGATCCCGGATCAAGGTGCTGGGGAAAGGAAATAAGGAAAGGGTGATACCGGTAAGCCAGGAGATGGTGGACAATATCCGGGACTACCTGCGGTTAAAGCGGAAAGAATTTGAGCAGCCGTCCGAAACCCTGCTGGTTACAGAAAAGGGCAGAAAGCTCTATCCTAAATATGCTTACCTGCTGGTAAATAAATACCTCGGCATGGCCAGCACCCTTGATAAGAAAAGCCCCCATGTGCTGCGACACACTTTTGCCACTCACCTGATGAACAGCGGGGCTGACCTCAACGCCGTAAAAGAGCTGCTGGGTCACAGTAGCTTAGCCTCCACGCAGGTCTATACCCATAATACCATTGAGAAACTGAAGGATGTGCACAAGAAAGCCCACCCCAGGGCTTGATTTTTTTACTTGGCACAATAATTTTTATCGAAACATTTGTTGGGATAATGCCCCTCATGCAGTAACTTCATAGCAACCACAAAACGCAAGCCTATGTAACATTTCCAGTTCTTTTGTGCAGTTCTTTTTTTTATTGTTTCACTGTTAAAAAATGTGATGACTATGAACGTAAACATTCAGACTGTTCGATTTGATGCGGACAGCCGGCTGGTAGAGTACATCAGCCGCAAATTGCAAAAGCTAAATACTTTTCATGACCGCATCATTCAAGTAGATGTGTTTCTGAAACTCGACAATGTGGTTCATACCATAAAAGACAAGATCGCTGAGATCAGAGTACACGTACCCCGTCACGACTTTTTTGTAAAATCAACCAGCAAATCATTTGAAGAATCGTTTGACGATGCGTTTGATTCCATCGTCAACCAGATAAAGCGAAAAAAGGAAAAGCAAGCCGCTTAAAAAATGTAAGAAAGACCCTGTCAACACAGGGTCTTTTTTAATTACTGATTTTCAGGATAAAATTCTATCTCAAAATTTTGGCAATATCTAAATTCCCTTACCTTTGCCTTCCCAAAATTTGGGGGTAGTTCTTTATTGCTGTGCCCGTCGGACTTTCAACAACGACGGGTGCGAATTTCCGCCCTGTTGCCAGCTAAGGCGGGATTAATTGTAAAAGCCACCTTAGCTCAGCTGGTAGAGCAACTGATTTGTAATCAGTAGGTCGCCAGTTCGATTCTGGCAGGTGGCTCAGCACAAGTACAAAGTTTGAAATCAGCGGTTCCCGGGATTCGCACTTCATGACTTCATACATCGTACCTGGCAGGGGCAAGTAGCCAAGTGGCCAACGGCAACAGACTGTAAATCTGTCCTCTTCGGAGTTCGGTGGTTCGAATCCATCCTTGCCCACAGCTCTTTTAATAACAGCGGGAGTAGCTCATTTGGTAGAGCGATAGCCTTCCAAGCTATAGGTGGCGAGTTCGAGCCTCGTCTCCCGCTCTGAGATGGGGTCATTCGTCAATAAGTCATGGGGTCATTAGCATGGACGACTTTTGTAAATGACTCGTTGACCATTGACTCAATGACTTAAAAAGCCGTTGTAGCTCAGTGGTAGAGCACTTCCTTGGTAAGGAAGAGGTCAAGGGTTCAATTCCCTTTAACGGCTCAATATGCCAGGTGGTTCGCTGCCCGGCATTCCAGATATAACAATTAATAATTAGTCAACTCAACTAAAAACCGATAACAATGTCAAAAGAGACCTTTAAGAGGGACAAACCCCACGTTAACGTTGGTACTATTGGTCACATCGACCATGGAAAAACCACTTTGACTGCTGCCATCACTACCATTCTGGCAAAGAAGGGTATGGCCGAAGCAAAAAAGTATGATGAAATTGATGCTGCGCCTGAGGAAAAAGAACGTGGTATCACGATTAACACAGCTCACGTTGAGTACCAGACGGCCAATCGTCACTATGCCCACGTTGACTGTCCCGGTCACGCTGACTATGTTAAAAACATGATCACCGGTGCTGCGCAAATGGACGGAGCTATCCTCGTTGTTGCTGCAACTGATGGTCCTATGCCCCAAACTAAAGAGCACATCCTGCTGGCCCGCCAGGTGGGTGTTCCTAAAATAGTTGTTTTCATGAATAAAGTGGACCTGGTTGACGACCCTGAGTTGCTTGACCTGGTTGAAATGGAAATTCGTGACCTTTTGACCTTTTACGGTTTCGATGGTAACAACACCCCGATCATCAAAGGTTCAGCTATTAAAGCCCTCGAAGGCGAAGCTGAAGCTGTAAAACAGGTGGAAGAACTGATGGATGCTGTTGACAGCTACATTCCGCTTCCTCCCCGCCCGGTTGATCAGCCTTTCCTTATGTCTGTTGAAGACGTATTCTCTATTACTGGTCGCGGTACTGTTGCTACCGGCCGTATTGAGAGAGGTAAAATCAAAACAGGTGAGCCTGTTGAAATCGTTGGTTTGATCAGTGAGCCTCTTACTTCTACAGTTACGGGAGTTGAAATGTTCCGTAAAATACTGGATGAAGGTGAGGCTGGTGACAATGCCGGTTTGTTGCTCCGTGGTATTGAGAAAACCCAGATCCGTCGTGGTATGGTTATCGTAAAACCCGGCTCAATCACTCCGCACACTGATTTCAAAGCTGAAGTATACGTACTTAGCAAAGAAGAAGGCGGACGCCACACTCCTTTCTTCCAGAAATACCGTCCTCAGTTCTATTTCCGTACTACAGACGTAACCGGAGAGGTAGAACTGGCTGCAGGTACTGAAATGGTGATGCCTGGAGATAACACTTCACTGACTGTGAAGCTGATCCAGCCGATCGCTATGGAAAAAGGTCTGAAATTCGCAATCCGCGAAGGTGGCCGTACTGTAGGCGCCGGACAGGTTACTGAGATTTTGAAATAATCTCTTATCTTTGATACTTCAAAAGTCATTGGTCAAAAGGAATTTTCCGAACGACCGGTGACTTTTGATTCTTACGGGCATAGTTCAATGGCAGAATAGCGGTCTCCAAAACCGTTGATGGGAGTTCGAATCTCTCTGCCCGTGCAGGTTCAATTGTAATAAAAAAAGTATATGACAAAAATCGCTAACTACTTTAGGGATTCTTACAAAGAGTTATTGGAGAAAGTGAGCTGGCCCACCTGGACCCAGCTTCAGCAATCAACAATGATCGTACTGGTGGCAACATTGGTGATTACCGCATTTGTTTCACTGGTGGATTTTCTTGCCGGCGGAGCATTGAAGTTTATTTATAAATTGTTCTAAACAAGATGGAAACAACAACAACTCCTAATACAGAAAATACCCAGCAACAGGAGACCAAGTGGTTTGTGCTGCGGGTGGTGAGCGGCAAAGAAAAAAAGGTCAAGGAATACCTTGATAAAGAAATATCCCGTGGCGGATGGGGTGAAGTGGTAAAACAGGTTTTTCTGCCCGTCGAGAAAGTATATAAAGTAGCCAACGGCAAAAAAGTGGTAAGGGAGAGAAACTATTATCCCGGTTATGTAATGATCGAGATCGCCGATGGTAAACTAAGTGATGACCTCAGGGATATAATCAAAAATACCACCAACGTTATCCACTTTCTTGGCAAGGAGAACCCGATTGCACTCCGCAAGGCTGAAGTGAACAAGATGCTGGGCAAAATGGATGAAATGGCCGAGGCTGGTGGCGTGAGTATGAGTGAACCATTCATTGTTGGCGAAACCATCAAGATCATTGAGGGGCCTTTCAACGATTTTAATGGAGTGATAGAAGAAGTGAATGATGAAAAGAAGAAACTGAAAGTGACAGTAAAAATATTCGGACGTTCTACGCCTGTGGAATTGAATTATATGCAGGTGGAGAAGATAAGCTGATACGAATTTTTGAATTTTCTGAATAAAATCAATCCTGCTGCACTTAACACAGCAGGATTTTATTTTTAAAGAATATAATACATTTTATGCGTCTTAAGGAGATATTCTGGATGCTTGGGTTTAAGCCAAGGATAAAAAAGTATGGCATTCATGTTGAGAAATTGCAACTTGAGGAAGATGGGGAAATCAGTGTTGCCCAGTGGATGCACCCCCGGTTGACTGCTTACAGACCTACTCAGAAAGAAGTGAATGCACTGAGGGGATTTATTAAGCCGGGTGACACATGCATTGATATTGGTGCTCATACCGGGGATACCTCTTTACCGATGGGTTTAGCTGCGGAAAAAGCCGGAACTGTGTTTGCCCTGGAGCCGAATTCATATGTTTATGAAACTCTGCAAACCAATGCTAATCTAAATCCTGACAAGTATACTATTATACCACTGCCGTTTGCTGCCACAACAACCGATGCAGAAATGACTTTTGAATACTCAGATTCAGGATTTTGTAATGGTGGGCTGCACGAAAACATTAGTGTATGGAGGCATGGACATATGTATAAACTGAAAGTGACCGGTAAGAATTTAAGCGATTACTTAAATAAAAATTACCCGGAAAAACTACCCCGTCTGAAGTTTATTAAAATAGATGCCGAAGGGTATGACCTGAGTATTTTAAAATCTATCGACTCGATGATCAGTAAATATCTGCCCTATTTAAGAGTAGAAGTTTATAAAAAAACCGATAATGGATACCGGAGTGAGATGTTTGAGTATCTAAAAAATAAGGGGTATAGAGTTTTTCTCTTCAATAGCCCTGAAAGTTACTATGGAAAGGAGTTAACTGTCAATGAGTTAATGGATAAAAAGCATTTTGACATTTTTGCTACTCCTCCCGGAGCAGGCCAGTAATTTTTCAGAAAGGACTTTTTTTCTCAAAATTTCCGCTTACTTTTGCCGCCCCAATTAGTTCTTTAGAAATCCACCAGTTGGTGGATATAGGAATCCGATAGCTATCGGATTGGGAGATCAAGTAGTTCGTCCTTCGACAGGCTCAGGATGAAAGGTCGTTAACACCAAAAAGTATTAAAATGGCAAAAGAAGTATCTGGCTTTGTAAAGCTACAGTGCAAGGGTGGCCAGGCCAACCCCGCACCTCCGATCGGTCCTGCATTGGGTTCCAAGGGTATCAACATCATGGAATTCTGCAAACAGTTCAATGCAAGAACGCAGGACAAAATGGGAAAAGTTCTCCCCGTATTAATCACCGTTTACACTGACAAGAGTTTTGATTTCATCATCAAAACCCCTCCCGCAGCCGTTCAGTTAATGGAAGCCGCTAAGATCCAGAAGGGTTCCAAAGAGAGCAATCGCAGTAAAGTTGGTAAGGTTAATTGGACACAAGTTGAGGCTATCGCCAAAGACAAAATGCCTGACCTGAACTGCTTTACTGTTGAAAGCGCCATGAAAATGGTAGCCGGTACAGCTCGCAGCATGGGCTTAACTGTTGAAGGTAAAGCTCCATGGGAAAATTAATTAGCGAATTCTAAAACGAATTACAATGGCATTCATTAGTAAAAAAAGAAAAGTAGCTGAAACGAAAGTTGACGCCAACAAAACATATTCACTGAAAGAAGCATCTGCCCTGGTGAAGCAGATCACCACCTGCAAATTCGATGCTTCAGTTGACCTGCACGTTCGTCTTGGTGTTGATCCCAAAAAAGCTGATCAGGCCATCCGTGGCACGGTTACATTACCTCATGGTACAGGTAAAACAAAAAAAGTATTAGTGCTTTGCACACCTGATAAAGAAGCTGAAGCAAAAGGCGCCGGTGCTGACTATGTTGGTCTGGATGAGTTTGTCGCAAAGATCGAGGGTGGCTGGGTAGATGTGGATGTGATCATTGCCACTCCGTCTGTGATGCCGAAGATCGGTAAGCTGGGTAAAGTGTTAGGTCCACGTAACCTGATGCCGAACCCGAAAACAGGAACTGTTACCAACGATGTGGCTAATGCTATCAACGACGTAAAAGGCGGTAAGATCGCTTTCAAAGTTGATAAAGTGGGTATCATCCATGCTTCTATCGGCCGTGTAAGTTTCTCTCCTGAGAAAATCGCCGAGAACAGCCAGGAACTGATCAATGCGATTCTGAAGGCAAAACCCTCTTCTGCAAAAGGTACTTATGTAAGAGGTATCAGCATGGCCAGTTCTATGAGCCCCGGTATTACTATTGACGCAAAAGCATTTGTTCACTAAGCCCCTAAATCCCCTAAAGGGGACTTAAGGACAAATAAAATTTTAAGACAATGACTAAAGATCAAAAAAACGAAGTGATAGAAGTGCTGAAAGACAAGTTCTCTCAGTATAACAACTTCTATGTGACCGATACAGAATCACTGACGGTGGAGCAGGTAGGCAAATTGCGCCGTGCATGCTTCAATAAACAGGTAGAAATGAAAGTGGCTAAAAACACTCTCATTAAAAAAGCACTGGAATCGCTGGATAGCGAGAAATATGCAGGCATGTATGATTCACTGCACAAAGTGACTGCCCTGATGTTTTCCGAAAATCCCAAAGAGCCGGCGCTGATCATCAGTTCATTCCGCAAAGAAAGCAATGGTGAAAAGCCGGTATTGAAGGCTGCTTTCATCAATGGCGATGTTTATACAGGTGACAACCAACTGAAAGCTCTTACACAGATCAAGACCAAGAATGAGCTTATCGGTGAAGTTATCGGCCTGTTGCAGTCTCCTGCGAAGAGAGTGCTGGCAGCATTGTTGCACCATCACGAGCAAAAAGCCGGTAGCGCAGAAGCTGCCCCGGTTGCAGAATAAAAAAAGTTCTTTTTAATAAAACTCATCTCCCCAAGTGAGTCTAATTACTTCCCTTTAGGGGTTGGGGGCAAACAATTTTTTTAATCATCCGTCGGATTGGATGTCTTTAGTTTCAAACAAAGGACAACAAAATGAAGACGGGAAAAATTCAAACAAAATGGCAGACGTAAAAGCATTAGCAGAAAGCCTGGTAGGCTTAACAGTAAAAGAAGTACAGGAATTAGCGGATTTCCTGAAAACAGAATACGGCATCGAGCCTGCAGCCGCTGCAGTTGTAGTAGCTGCTGGTGGCGATGGTGGTGGCGCAGCCGCTGCTGAAGAAAAAACTGCCTTCAACGTAGTGTTGAAGAGCGGTGGTGCTTCTAAACTAAACGTAGTGAAGATCGTTAAAGACCTGACTGGTCTTGGTCTGAAAGAAGCAAAAGAACTGGTTGACGGCGCACCGAAGAATGTGAAAGAAGGTGTATCTAAAGCCGAAGCTGAAGAAGTTGCAGCCAAGCTGAAAGAAGCAGGTGCTGATGTTGAGATAGCGTAATCGGATAGTTATCGATCTTCTTTTTGAATATTAGTTTAAGCCCTTCGCAATGCGGAGGGCTTTTTATTGTACTATCAGATAAGGCATTATCTTATTATACACTTCCTCCGTAACTACCATCACTTTTTTAATCTCCTCCACCTTTGCAAACGGTCCATGCTCATTGCGATAAGCGACAATCGGGTTGGCAATACTAAAACGGATATAAGGATGTGCTTTCAATTCATCAACAGTCGCCGTGTTGATATTGATCTTTTTCACCGAAGGATTTTCTAAAATTAAATACTGTTTTATTTTCTGATAAGTAGAATCGGGCAAGCCAAATGTTTCTGCCACCTGGCTCACAGAATAAAATCCACCGAGTTTATCTCTGAAGTTGACGATCCTTGCCGCCAGTTTGCTTCCTATACCGGGTAAAGCAATAAAAGCAGTGGTGTCCGCATCGTTTATATCAACAGGCTGATACCGGCTGGTCTTTGCAAAAGAGGAAGGCTCTGTTTTAATCGGCCTGTAGTCATTGCTCTGAGTTTGTTCTATCCGGATAAAGGGCTTCAGTCTTTCATAATCATCCTTGCGCAAACCATATATCTTTCCCAGGTCATCAGGTTTATAAAAATGACCGCCTTTTGCGAGATAGTTCTGAATGGTTTGAATGGTTTTGTCCCGGAGCCCCAGTTTTTTCCAGCCTTCTGTTGCCAGTTTATTGGGATCGAAATAAAACAGTTCTGCTTTGCCCGCAGCAAAGTAAGCATTGCTGGAACGGTCGTACTGGTAAAATGATGCATTGCCTGTTTCAGCCATATTCTCACGGGTATCGCTCCTGGCAGTTTCCGTTTCGAGTTTTTTAAGTGCAGTAATCCAGGCCGTATCGGCCTGAACTTGTTTGGAGGCATTGCTGCCACGAAAAAGCTGTGGGGATAAAAACACAATTGCGAGCAGGGTTAATAAAACCGCCACAGCGATAAGGTCTTTCCGGGTAAATGACAGGTATTCGATGAAAAATTTTCTGAAACCCATTCCCGTTGGTTTTTTGCAAGTTAACGGCAGTCCGGTTATCTGAAAATGGCCACTTAGTGGTATTTCTGGCCGGATTATTGGGGGCAAATTTTTCTTGGCCGGGAACTTTAAATCCCTACCTTTGCAGTCCTTTATTTTGGCCAAAAATATTTTGACGTCCCAAATCATGTTTAAGTAATTGAATTTCACCGGCTTTTATTTTTAAGAAAATGGAAGCCTGAATGTGATTTGTGCGTCCTGTATCTCTTTAAAACCGGGTTTTACACTATGTCTTCTACTAAAGTGAATCAAAGGGTGGATTTCGGAAAAATCAAGCATCTCGCCGAAACACCTGACCTTCTTGAAGTACAGATCCAGTCGTTTAAAGAATTTTTCCAGTTGGAAACAACTCCGGACAAACGGAATATCGAAGGATTGTTCCGTGTGTTCAAGGAAAACTTCCCCATCACCGACACAAGAAACATCTTCGTGCTGGAGTTTCTGGATTACTTTATTGATCCTCCCCGTTACACCATCGAAGAGTGTATGGAACGTGGGCTTACCTATGCAGTTCCCCTGAAGGCGAAACTCCGACTCAGTTGTAATGATGAGGAGCATGTGGACTTCCAGACCATCGTGCAGGATGTGTTCCTCGGAAACATACCCTACATGACACCCCGCGGTACGTTTGTGATCAATGGTGCGGAACGTGTGGTGGTATCCCAGCTGCACCGTTCACCCGGTGTGTTTTTTGGTCAGTCTATCCACCCCAACGGAACCAAGATCTACTCTGCAAGGGTGATCCCGTTCAAAGGCGCCTGGATGGAATTTGCCACCGACATTAATAACGTCATGTATGCCTACATTGACCGCAAGAAAAAATTCCCGGTAACAACCCTGCTGCGTTCTATCGGTTATGAAACCGATAAGGATATCCTGGAATTGTTTGGAATGGCCGATGAGGTAAAAACAGATAAAAAGACTTTAAGTAAATATATCGGTCGCCGTTTGGCAGCCCGAGTGCTGAGAACCTGGGTAGAGGATTTTGTGGATGAGGATACCGGCGAGGTCGTTTCCATCGAAAGAAACGAAATCGTTATGGAACGTGACACGGTGCTGGATGAAGAAGCAATAGAAACCATTTCTGAAATGGATGTTGCTACGGTATTTATCCAACGTGAAGATGTGGGCGGAGACTATGCGATCATCTACAACACATTAAACAAAGACACTTCTAACAGTGAGTTGGAAGCTGTTCAGTTTATCTACCGCCAGTTGCGTGGCGCTGATGCCCCGGACAATGAAACTGCCCGTGGTATTATTGACAAATTATTCTTCAGCGACAAGCGTTATGATCTTGGCGAAGTGGGCCGATACAAGATCAACCGCAAACTGAATATTAATCAGCCGCTCGAGAAAAAAGTATTGACGAGAGAAGATATCATCCTTATCATTAAGTACCTGGTGAAACTCACCAATGGTAAGGCTGAGATCGATGATATTGACCACCTGAGCAACCGTCGTGTCCGCACAGTGGGTGAGCAGTTATATGCTCAATTTGGAGTGGGTCTTGCCCGTATGGCAAGAACCATCCGTGAAAGAATGAACGTAAGGGATAACGAGGTGTTCACACCGGTTGACCTGATCAATGCAAGGACACTTTCTTCTGTGATCAACTCCTTCTTTGGAACATCACAGTTGTCTCAGTTCCTCGATCAGACCAACCCGTTGAGTGAGATCACACACAAACGTCGTATCTCGGCACTCGGACCCGGTGGTCTGAGCCGTGAAAGAGCAGGCTTCGAGGTTCGTGACGTTCACTATTCTCACTATGGCCGTTTGTGTACAATTGAAACACCGGAAGGACCCAACATTGGTTTGATCTCTACGCTTTGTGTTCATGCCAAGATCAATGATATGGGCTTTATCGAGACTCCATATCGCAAGGTGAATGAGGGTAAAGTGAACATGAAAGAGCTGACCTTCCTGAGTGCAGAAGAAGAAGACCTTGCAAAAATTGCACAGGCAAATACGACATTGGATGATAAAGGGCACTTTGTGGAAGAGAAGATCGTAAGCCGCGAAACCGGCGATTTCCCTATTCTTGACCGCAACGATGTTCAGTATATGGATGTGGCGCCAAACCAGATTGTTGGTTTGAGTGCTTCATTGATCCCGTTCCTGGAGCATGATGATGCCAACCGTGCCCTGATGGGTTCAAACATGCAACGCCAGGCCGTTCCGCTGATCCGTCCTGATGTGCCTGTGGTAGGTACAGGTTTGGAAGGCAAAGCTGCCCGTGACGCAAGGATCCAGATTCATTCTGACGGAAACGGTGTGGTGGAATTTGTGGATGCCAATGAAATTCATGTTCGATACGACCGTGATGAAGAAGAGAAGTTAGTAAGCTTCGAGGATGACCTGAGAGTTTACAGGCTCACGAAGTTTATCAAGACCAACCAGGAGACCTGCATCAACCTGAAGCCTGCCGTGAAGAAAGGCCAGAAGGTGAAAAAAGGCGATTTTCTTACAGAAGGATATGCTACACATAACGGAGAACTGGCCTTGGGTAAAAACCTGAAAGTGGCCTTCATGCCCTGGAAAGGTTACAACTTCGAGGATGCGATCGTGATCAGCGAGAGAGTGGTTCGTGAAGACCTCTTCACTTCTGTTCACATTTCTGAATATGAACTGGAAGTTCGTGATACCAAATTAGGCGAAGAAGAACTGACACCGGATATCCCGAACGTTTCGGAAGAAGCCACCAAAGACCTCGATGAGAACGGTATCATCCGTATCGGCGCCCATATCAAGGAAGGGGATATTCTCATTGGTAAGATCACACCGAAAGGTGAAAGCGATCCTACACCGGAAGAGAAACTGCTCCGTGCCATCTTCGGCGATAAAGCCGGTGATGCAAAAGATGCTTCATTGAAAGCGCCAAACGGTGTGGAAGGTGTGGTGATAGATAAAAAACTTTTCCAGCGAGCCAAGAAAGACAAGAATGCGAAGGTGAGAGAGAAAGCTGCGTTGGAAAAGCTGGAGAAAATGCATGAGAAGAACGAGGCCGACCTGATGCAGGTGTTGCTGGATAAGCTCACAACGCTGTTAGCGAATTATGTGTCAGCCGGTGTTAGCAATAACTTCGGAGAAGTGCAGATCGGTAAAGGCGCCAAGTTCACCGCAAAAAACCTTGCCGGTTTGGATTATGCCAACATCAACCCGCTGGGCTGGACAGGTGATAAGAAAGTGGATGACCAGATCAATACGCTTCTGCACAACTATAATATCAAATACAACGAAGAACTGGGTCGTTACAAGAGAGAGAAATTCAACATCTCTATTGGTGATGAATTACCTGCCGGTGTATTGAAACTGGCGAAAGTTTATCTCGCTGTGAAGCGTAAGCTGAAAGTGGGTGATAAGATGGCCGGTCGTCACGGTAACAAGGGTATTGTGGCCAAGATCGTTCGTGCAGAAGACATGCCTTTCCTCGAAGATGGAACTCCGGTGGATGTGGTGTTGAACCCGCTGGGTGTACCCAGCCGGATGAACCTTGGACAGATCTATGAAACGGTTCTTGGCTGGGCAGGTGAGAAATTAGGTTTGAAATTCGCCACGCCAATCTTCGATGGTGCTACCACTGAAGAGATCGCTGAATATTGCCAGCAGGCAGGTATTCCGAAGTTCGGTCACACCTACCTGTATGATGGTGAAACCGGCGATCGTTTCCACCAGAAAGCAACCGTAGGTATCATCTATGTGATCAAACTGCACCACATGGTTGATGATAAGATGCATGCCCGTTCAATCGGACCTTACAGCCTTATCACACAGCAGCCGCTGGGTGGTAAAGCTCAGTTCGGTGGTCAGCGTTTTGGTGAAATGGAGGTGTGGGCATTGGAAGCCTATGGTGCTTCTAACATTCTGCAGGAACTCCTCACCATCAAATCGGATGATATCATCGGCCGTGCAAAAACCTACGAGGCGATCGTGAAAGGTGATAATATCCCGAGAGCCGGCATCCCTGAATCCTTTAATGTATTGGTGCATGAATTGAGAGGATTGGGGCTGGATCTGAAATTTGAATAATTGGGGAAGTTCAAAATTTCTCAATCAACAACAATTTAAAAGACAACAGATAAAGTAATATGGCTATCAAAAAAGAAAATCGTCCCAGGGTAACATTTTCAAAGATCACCATCGGCCTGGCTTCTCCGGATACCATTCTGGAAAGAAGCTATGGCGAAGTGCTGAAGCCTGAAACTATCAACTATCGTACTTACAAACCGGAAAGAGATGGTTTGTTCTGCGAAAGGATTTTTGGTCCTGTGAAGGACTATGAGTGTGCCTGCGGCAAATACAAACGCATCCGTTACAAAGGCATCGTTTGCGACCGTTGCGGTGTGGAGGTGACTGAAAAGAAAGTTCGTCGTGAAAGAATGGGCCACATCAAGCTGGTGGTACCCGTGGTGCATATCTGGTATTTCAAATCACTGCCCAATAAAATTGGTTATCTCTTAGGTGTAAGCTCCAAGAAACTGGAGACCATCGTTTACTACGAAAGATTCGTGGTGATACAGTCTGGTATCCGTGCAGACAAAGGCCAAAATCCCGGCGATCTGCTGACAGAGGAAGAATACCTCGATATTCTCGAAACATTACCGAAGGACAACCAGTACCTGCCCGATGATGACCCAAATAAGTTCATCGCCAAGATGGGTGCTGAAGCAGTGCATGATATGTTGCAGCGCATAGACCTCGACCAGTTGTCGTTCGACTTGCGTAACGCAGCCGCAACAGAAACTTCACAGCAGCGTAAAGCCGATGCCCTGAAAAGGCTGAGCGTTGTGGAAGCATTCCGTGATGCCAATACAAGAATTACCAACCGCCCTGAATGGATGGTGATGCAATACATCCCTGTTATTCCGCCGGAGCTTCGTCCGTTAGTGCCGTTGGATGGGGGCCGTTTTGCATCCTCCGACCTCAATGATCTTTATCGTCGTGTTATTATCCGTAATAATCGTTTGAAAAGACTGTTGGAGATCAAAGCTCCTGAGGTGATCCTGCGTAACGAAAAACGTATGTTGCAGGAAGCGGTAGACTCACTGTTTGACAACAGCCGTAAATCAAATGCCGTAAAAGCAGAAGGTGGCCGTGCATTGAAATCACTCAGTGATGTGCTGAAAGGTAAGCAAGGACGTTTCAGGCAGAACCTGCTGGGTAAACGTGTTGACTACTCTGGCCGGTCGGTGATCGTGGTAGGCCCGGATATGAAACTGCATGAGTGTGGTTTGCCGAAGGACATGGCCGCTGAACTGTTCAAACCGTTTATCATCCGCAAACTGATTGAAAGAGGTATCGTAAAAACAGTGAAGTCTGCAAGAAAGCTTGTTGATAAAAAGGAAGCTGTTGTTTGGGATATTCTTGAAAATATTTTGAAGGGTCACCCGGTGATGCTGAACCGTGCCCCGACGCTGCACCGGTTGTCAATCCAGGCTTTCCAGCCAAAATTGATTGAGGGTAAAGCGATACAACTGCATCCGCTGGTGTGTGCAGCCTTCAACGCCGACTTTGATGGTGACCAGATGGCCGTGCATGTGCCGTTGAGCAGCGCTGCAGTGCTGGAAGCACAGTTATTGATGCTGGCTTCTCATAACATCCTGAACCCGCAGAATGGTCAGCCCATCACCCTGCCTTCACAGGACATGGTGTTGGGTCTGTATTATATTTCTAAAGGGAAGAAAACAACCGAAACTGAAACGGTGAAAGGAGAAGGAAAGGCATTTTATTCTGCCGAAGAAGTGATCATTGCCTACAATGAAGGAGTGGTTGATCTTCATGCATGGATAAAAGTAAAAGCCAACATCCGTAACCAGGATGGTTTGCTGGAACATAAACTGATCGAAACAACCGTAGGCCGTGTTATCTTCAACCAGTTTGTACCGGCTGAAGTTGGGTTCGTTAATGCTTTGCTGACCAAAAAGAACCTTCGTGAGATCATTGGTGACATCATTGAGATCACCAACGTTCCAAAAACAGCGAAATTCCTGGATGATATCAAAACCCTTGGTTTCCGCACTGCCTTCCAGGGCGGTCTGTCGTTTAACATTAACGACCTGATCATCCCTGATGTAAAAGAAGAATTGCTGGAAAATGCAAAAGGTGAAGTAGATGAAGTGTGGGATAACTACAACATGGGTCTGATCACCAATAACGAACGATATAACCAGATCGTTGACATCTGGAGCCGTGTAGATACAAGGATCACCGAAACACTGATCCGTGAACTGAGCAATGATAAACAAGGTTTCAACTCTGTTTACATGATGCTTGATTCAGGCGCCCGTGGTTCCAAGCAACAGATCAAACAGCTCGCCGGTATCAGGGGGTTGATGGCCAAGCCTAGAAAATCAGGTTCAACAGGATCTGAAATCATCGAAAACCCGATCCTTTCCAATTTCAAAGGCGGTCTGAACGTATTGGATTATTTTATCTCCACACACGGTGCCCGTAAAGGTCTGGCCGATACGGCCCTGAAAACAGCCGATGCCGGTTACCTGACCCGTCGGTTGGTGGACGTTGCACAGGATGTGGTGATCACAGAAGAAGATTGCGGCACACTGCGTGGTATTGCCACCAGCGCCTTAAAAGATAATGAGGATGTGATTGAGCCATTGGCAGACAGGATTGAAGGACGTACGTCATTGCATGACGTGTATGACCCGCAGACGGATGTGCTGATCGTGGCCGGTGGCGATGAGATCACTTCTGATGTTGCCCGCCGCATTGAAGATGCAGGTATTGAAACAGTGGAGATCCGTTCTGTGCTGACCTGCGAAAGCAAACGAGGCTGCTGCGTGAAATGCTATGGCAAGAACCTTGCTTCAGGTAACCTGGCGCAGAAAGGCGATGCTGTAGGTATCATTGCTGCACAATCCATCGGTGAGCCGGGCACACAGTTGACACTTCGTACATTCCACGTTGGTGGTGTGGCAGGTTCTGCAACCGTTGATTCAACCTTGACAGCTAAGTTCGACGGAACGATCCAGTTTGACGGACTTCGCTCGGTTGCTACCGAAGATAACGAGGGCAACAAAGTACAGGTTGTTATTGGCCGTACGGGTGAGGTGAGGATCATTGACACTAAAAATGACCGCCTGCTGATCACTAACAATATTCCTTATGGTGCTACACTTATGGTGAAAGATGGCCAGAAAGTGCACAAAGGAGATGTGATCTGCACCTGGGATCCGTTCAACAACGTAATCGTTGCTGAGATCAATGGTACATTGAAATTCGAGAATGTGATCGAAGGGATCACTTACCGTGAAGAAGCGGATGAGCAAACCGGTCACCGTGAGAAAGTGGTTATCGAAACCCGTGATAAGACAAAGATTCCGTCAATCGTAGTTGAAGGAAAAGAAAATAAATCGTACAACCTGCCAACCGGAAGCCATATCATCCTTGAAGAAAGTGAAGATGTGAAAGCCGGCCAGGTGTTGGTGAAAATACCCCGTGTGCTTGGTAAACTGAGAGATATTACCGGTGGTCTTCCCCGTGTAACAGAGTTGTTCGAGGCGAGAAACCCGAGCAACCCCGCTGTGGTAACGGAGATTGATGGTGTGGTAACAATGGGAGCTATCAAGAGAGGTAACCGTGAGATCATCATTGAAGCAAAAGATGGTGTGCAGAAAAAATACCTCGTTCCGTTGACAAGACAAATCCTTGCACAGGATGGTGACTTTGTGAAAGCCGGCGCTTCATTGAGTGACGGCCAGATTGCACCATTTGATATTCTTTCTATCAAAGGTCCGTTTGCGGTGCAGGAGTATGTGGTGAATGAGATCCAGGAGGTTTATCGCTTACAGGGTGTTAAGATCAATGACAAGCACATTGAAGTGATCGTTCGCCAGATGATGCGTAAAGTGAATATTGTTGATCCGGGTGATACCAAATTCCTTGAGGATGACCTGGTAGATAAATTTGAATTCATTGAAGAGAATGATTACATCTTCGATAAAAAAGTGGTTGTTGAGCACGGCGATTCTACCAAACTCCGCACCGGCCAGATCGTAAGCCTGCGTGAAGTGAGAGAAGAGAATTCAGTTCTTCGCAGGAATGATAAGAAGCTGGTGGAGTACCGTGATGCAAAACCGGCGACATCTTCACCAACCCTGCTGGGTATCACCAAAGCATCGCTGGGTGTGCAAAGCTGGATATCGGCTGCTTCCTTCCAGGAAACTACCAAAGTGTTGTCATCTGCAGCCATTAACGGGAAATCCGATGAGATGCTCGGCCTGAAAGAGAATGTGATCACAGGTCACCCGATACCGGCCGGTACAGGTCTTCGTGAGTTTGACAGCATGATAGTGGGCAGCAAAGAGGAATATGAATTGTTGCAGACGACCCGTGAAGCAATGGCTTTTGATGAAGAAGAATAGACGGAGATTATTTTTTCTCTGATGTAGGAATAAATTGAGGAGTGAGCATAGTCTTGCTCCTTTTTCTCTTATTAAAGAAAGGCTGTTAAGGGATTCATAAAGTACCCTGATTCCTTATCTTTGGCCGCTTTCATTGTTAATTTGCAAAAAACGTTAGAGATGAAAAACGGATTGCTGGTCTGGAATGTGCTGCTGACAATAGTTGCCGGTTACCTGCTTGTTTCCCACTTAACCGGAGGTAAGAAAAATGCCGCTAATAACAAAGGAAAGGGTGATGATTCAACCGGGATGAACAAGGAGTTCAGAATCGCTTATTTTGAAATGGATTCTGTGGAAGCTCATTTTGAAATGGTGAAAGACGTTAAAAGTGAGATGAACAAAAAGGAAGACGGCATTACCATTGAACTGGACCGCCTGGGGAAGGACTACCAGAACAAACTGATGTATTACCAGAACAAGCAGCAGGAAATGAACCAGCAGCAGTATGAAGCGGCTGCTATGGATCTTAAGAAACTCGAGCAAAACATTTCCAGCCGCAAGCAAACCCTCGACCAGGAATACAACGAACTGGTGATGCGCCGTATGAAGGATGTCAAGACAAAGATTGAGGACTTTCTTAAAGAGTATAACAAGGATAAAAAGTATTCCTACATCGTTTCCTACGAACAGGGCCTGTTTTATTACAGGGATACCGTTTACAATATAACAACCGATGTGATAAAGGGGTTGAATGATATGTACAAACCTGCTAAGAAGAATTAAGCCGGGGTTTATTGGACACACCGTTGAAATAGTTACAAGCGGCAGGTTATCAGCCTGCCGCTTATTTATTATCTTGCAGCAGATCAAGCAGCCACAACAGTATGAAAAAGATTTTTGTCAACGGAACTTTTGATATACTTCACCCCGGGCATCTTCAGTTGCTGAATTATGCCAAAAGCCTGGGGGACTACCTGTTGGTTGCTATTGACACGGATGAAAGGGTGAAGCAGAAAAAAGGAAGCGAACGGCCTGTGTTTTCCCAGGAGGAAAGGAAGTTTTTTCTTATCAATTTAAAAGCGGTTGATCAGGTGTCTTTTTTCTCCACCGATGAAGAACTGGAAAACACGATCAGGGAATATAGCCCGGATGTAATGATCGTTGGCAGCGACTGGGAAGGGAAACCCGTGATAGGCTCACAATTTGCAAAAGAATTAAGGTTTTATGACAGAATCAAAGATTACTCCACCACCAACACGATTAAAAATATTATTGATCGGCGATAGCTGTGTGGATGAGTATATTTATGGCAACTGCACCCGCCTCAATCCAGAGGCGCCTGTGCCGGTGCTGGATTATACCCGTACAGAAAAAAAGCCTGGAATGGCCGCCAATGTTTGCGAAAACCTCAGAGCATTTGATATAGATGTTGATTTTATCACTAACGATGAAGAGATTATCAAAACAAGATACATTGATGAAAAATACAACCACCAGATATTGCGGGTTGATAAGCATCAGGCTTTATCACCTCTGAAAGCCGATATTTCTTTTGCCGGTTATGATGCGGTGGTGATTTCTGATTATAATAAAGGTTTTATATCTGCTGAAAGGCTTTTTGATATTGTTAAGAAAGCCGGTTGCCCTGTTTTCATAGATACAAAAAAGAAGGTTTTGCCGGATAAGCCCAATTGTTACATCAAAGTAAATGAGCCGGAGTATGCAGCGCTTTCCAACCCGCCAGAGAATGTTATTGCTACGCTAGGGGAAAAAGGAGCTATGTTCCGTAATAAGATTTACCCAACGGAAAAGGTGACAGTTTTTGATGTGGTAGGTGCCGGCGATACTTTCCTGGCAGCGCTGGCTTATTTTTATTTGCTGACTGGATCGGTGGAAAAAGCAATCCCTTTTGCCAACAAAGCTTCTGCCATTGTTGTGCAGCACACAGGAACATATACACTCACAGCGGCGGATGTCCGTAAAATAATGGACGCTGATTAATTTAGCATATGGCAAATGATGCAACATTAACCGGGAAAGATTCAGTGATCATTGTAACAGGAGCTGCCGGCTTCATTGGCAGTTGCCTGGCCGGTTCGTTAAATGGGGCGGGTTACGAAAATCTTATATTGGTTGATGATTTTTCCAGCCCTGAAAAGCGAAATAATCTCAGCGGAAAGAAGTTTATTGCACAGGTGGAAAGGGAAGTTTTTTTTGACTGGTACGCAAAGCAGGACAAAGAAGCATCATTTGTTTTTCACCTGGGTGCAAGAACAGACACCACCGAATTTGACTATTCCGTTCATCAGCGGCTGAATGTTGATTACTCCATAAAGATGTGGGAGCTGTGCAGGGATAAAAGAATACCCCTGGTCTATGCTTCTTCTGCCGCCACCTATGGTGATGGCAGTCTGGGCTACAACGATGATCATGCAGTGGTCAGCAGCCTGCATCCACTGAACCCATATGGCGTTTCCAAAAATGAATTTGATAAATGGGTTTTGCAGCAAACATCGCAACCTCCTTTTTGGGCCGGCCTGAAGTTCTTTAATGTGTATGGCCCCAACGAATATCACAAAGGCAGGATGGCAAGTGTGATCTTTCATTCATTCAACCAGGTGCTGCAAAACGGGAGGGTAAAACTTTTTAAATCGCACCGCCCGGATTTCAGGGATGGCGAACAACTCAGGGATTTTGTCTACGTAAAAGATGTGATAAAGATTTGCCTCTGGCTGATGGATAACCACCCGCAATCCGGATTGTATAATCTCGGTACGGGCAAAGCTAGGACCTTTGCTGATCTTGTTACGGCCACTTTCCGTGCTATGAAGAAAGAGCCTGTGATTGATTTTATAGATATGCCTGAAGATATCAGGGACAAATACCAGTATTTTACAGAAGCAAAAATGGATAAGTTGCGGCAGGCAGGTTACCAGGATGATTTTTATTCACTGGAAGACGGCGTGGAAGATTATGTAAAGAATTATCTGCTAAAGCAGGCCTATTTCTTACAATGAAAAAAATTCTTATCATCCGGTTTTCATCCATTGGTGATATTGTGCTAACCAGCCCGGTGATCCGCTGCCTCCGGCAAAAATTCCCTGCTGCTGAGATTGATTTCCTGACGAAAGATAAATACAGGTTTGTGGTGGAGTACAACCAGTACCTGACAAATGTGATCACACTTTCCAATGATTTTTCAGCAGTAACCCGCCACTTGAAGCAGCGGCAATATGATTACATAGTTGATCTCCACAATAACCTCAGAACATTAAGGGTGAAAAAAGCACTGGGCAAAGTCAGGAGTTCTTCTTTCGAAAAACTGAACATTGAAAAGTATCTCTACACCAATTTGAAAATAAATATTTTGCCGGATGTTCATATTGTGGACAGGTACCTGGCGACGGTTGAATCACTCGGCGTGGTCAATGATGGCAAAGGGCTTGATTATTTCGTTGGCGAAAGTGATAGGGTAGGTAAAGACGAATTACCGGGTGTGCATCAGCCGGGTTTTATTGCACTGGTGGCAGGCGGAACCAAAGCCACCAAGCGGTTACCAGAGGCAAAACTACTGGAGCTTTGTCAGCAGCTTGATTATCCGATTATCCTCTTAGGCGATAAAGAGGATGCACAGGTTGCAGAAAAAATTGCCCGGCAGAATCCACAGTTGATTTATAATGCCTGCGGAAAATTCAATTTCAACCAGTCAGCTTCTGTTCTTGCAATGGCAAAACTGGTTATCACACATGATACGGGCCTTATGCATGTGGCGGCGGCTTTTAAAAAACCCGTTATTTCTGTTTGGGGAAATACAGTGCCTGCATTTGGCATGTACCCTTATTTTGGCAGCAAAGATCATCCTTCATCGTTTATTGCTGAAGTAAAAGGATTGCGTTGCAGACCCTGCAGCAAGATCGGCTATGACAAATGCCCAAAGAAACATTTTAAGTGTATGAAGGAAATAGATATTACCGCTATCACTTCTGTGGCCCGGCAATGGGTAACTAATAGTTAATAGTATCGCTAGCTGTTTTTTGGAGGTGTCTTTTTATCTAATTCTGTCAATGATTTACTGATGAAACCTTCATAATCCACCAGCACTTCAAATATTGTTTTGACAGCGGCAAAAATGAGAATAAAGACCTTGCCCAAACCAAAACTGAGGAACATGCTGCCCACGATCACTGTTATTTGCTGAATGAAAATTCTTCCATAGGGTTCAAACATGACCCGCATCATCGAGGCTTTCTTATATTCTCCATTCACCAGGAATGGTATAAACACCCTTGCCAGGTGGCTCACCGCCATGCCGCCCAGCATAATCAGTATTTCCCTGTTTACATATTCATACCAATGAAAAAAGAAATGCATCATCCCTTTATTTTTGGGAACAATGCCGGCCACCTGAGAAAAGATGGTGGTTTGTATGGCGGCAAACATGCCATAGTGAACGATGAAGAAGAGGATAAAGAACAAACCGCCTACCATCATTTTATTTCCATGGTTGTACCAGGTATCAGTTCTGCGGTAAATAGTAAGAGTGAGTAATTTAAGGACAGTGATCACCCCCACCAGCAATGTTTCCAGCGCATACACAATAAATGCTTCCACGGCGCTCCAGCCAAAGAACCAGACCCCGATGACGGGAACCAGGTTGGCGGCAATGATCAGCAGGTCATTCCAGGTAAGTTTGCGCTTTAGTTGCATCATGAACAGGCTGGTGTTTCTGCTTACAAAATAGTTATTTTCGCTTCGTTGCAAAATACCCACTGACACTTATGCCAAAAATTTCATTGGTGATACATGGCGGCGCCGGCACCATCCTTAAAGCTGATATGACAGAAGAACTGGAAATCGCTTACCGGAAGGGCCTGGAAGAAGCCCTTGAGGCCGGTTATGTATTATTGCAAGAAGGCAGGTCGGCAATTGATGCCGTATTGGCCGCCACCATCTCGCTGGAGGATAATATACTTTTTAATGCCGGGCGGGGCTCTGTATTTGCCAAAGATGGCAGCCAGGAAATGGATGCTTCTATCATGGACGGAAAAACACTGATGGCGGGAGCGGTTTCTGCGGTGCGAAACATCCGTAATCCTGTGAAACTGGCCCATGCAGTGATGACACAAAGCCCCCATGTGATGCTGAACGGGAAGGGTGCAAATGATTTTGCTGCCAGCATCAGGATGAAGGAAGAGCCCGACAGTTATTTTTTCTCTCAATTCCGGTACGATCAGTGGAAGCAGGTACAGGATTCAGAGGTTGTAGCGCTGGATCACAATGTTTCTGTAAAAGGAAAAAAGTTCGGAACCGTTGGCGCTGCAGCATGTGATCAGTATGGTAATATCGCCGCAGCTACCAGCACAGGAGGCATGACCAACAAACAATGGGGAAGGGTTGGTGACAGTTCAATCATCGGTGCAGGCACTTATGCTAATAATAACACCTGTGCTATCAGTTGCACAGGACACGGAGAATTGTTCATCCGTGCTGTGGCGGCATACGATGTGAGTTGCCTCATGGAATATAAAGGACTAAGCCTGCAGGAAGCGATGAGTGAAGTGGTTCATGACAAGCTGGTGAAGATAAATGGCGAAGGGGGGATGATCGGTGTGGATGCGAATGGTAATGCTGCAATGCTATTCAACAGTGAAGGGATGTATCGTGGCATGAAAAGCAGCGACGGGCAATCAGTAATTGCCATATACAAGTAAAGTTAGAAACCCTATGCGGTTAATCTTTTTGATAACATTCTTACTCACTACGGTCATCGGCAGGACCCAGGCAGATGAAACAGATTCCTGTGCTATTGCGCCAACGCATACGGCAGCTATACAGGGGCTTGATAAGAAAGGAATGTTGTCTCTTGAAGATATTCCAAAGATCAAAAGACTGGTGGCAGCGGATAAAGACGTCAGTATTCTCCGGTTCACTTTTTCTGTTGATTGTGATGGTTGTGATATTGATATTTACGAAGTGTATGGCGATACCCTTTCAGCAGAAGACCTGAAGAGACTTGCTGCTGTGAAACCCATGCAGGTGTTGTCGTTTGAATGTATAATTGGCAAAAGCAAAATAGGGGAATTGGTTAGTTGCAAACCTTTCCTGTTTTATATTAAGCCATAGCAATGCCTGCTTAAATTTGCACCTATGAAGAAATACGCTGTAATCGTGGCCGGGGGGTCCGGAACAAGAATGGGTGGCCTCATCCCCAAACAGTTCATGCTGTTGAAAGAGAAGCCCCTCTTATATTATACGTTGAAATCTTTCCTGGAAGCATTTGCTGACCTGCAGGTGATCCTGGTATTGCCGGTAGATTATACAGATATGGGACGTGAGATCATTGATGCATATTTTGAAAAAGATCGTATTCGTATTACTGCTGGTGGAGATACCCGTTTTCAATCAGTTAAAAATGGCCTGGTGCTGGCGGAGAAGGATTCCATCATTTTTGTGCATGATGCTGTTCGCTGCCTGCTTTCAAAAGAGTTGATTCATCGTTGTTATGAGAAAACGGTAGAAACAGGAACAGCCGTTCCTGTTATTACCAGCAAAGACAGCGTAAGACTGTTGAACCAGGAAGGGAGTGACGCAATTGACCGCAGCAAAGTGATGCTGGTCCAAACCCCACAAGCCTTTCACGGAAAGATACTACTGCCGGCATTCCAGATAGATTATAAAGACAAATTCACTGATGAAGCCACCGTGGTGGAGGCATTTGGTATGAAAGTGTCGCTGGTGGAAGGAGAGGAGAATAATATCAAGATTACAACGCCACTGGATATTCTAATAGCTGAAAAAATCCTGGAAGAAAGAATTCAGTCCTTATAGCCATACTACTTTAAGTAACTATTTCTTCAACCATTTCAGGTAAAATGGTAACCTGTTCAGCCGGATGCCCGCATATTTCTCTTCCACGGCCCCAAAACTGCTATAGAAAAAAGCAAGATTACGGATGTCCGAGCCTTCAAAATCCAGCAACATTTTCTTTCCTGCATGATCTTTAATGAAAGCATCAATCAGTGCATGAGATGCACCGATTGTTTTCCCGTTTGGGTGATTACCAACGAGAATATAATAAGCCCGGTTATGCGAGAAAAAAAAGATACAAGACGCCACTAGTTCTTCATTCAAAAGCACACCATAAGTGACGGCCATTTTTTTTTGATGAAGGGTTGAATAGAGTTGCCTGAAACTCTCCACATTATCTGCCGATTCACTGCTGTATTGCCGCATTTGCTGCAGTGCCAGTTCAATCACTTTTTCTGCAGCAAAGTCTTTTTGCACAGTACAATTCATTTGCTCCGCTTTGCGGATATTGCGCCGGATGTTTTCACTATACCCCTTATAAAGTTCTTCGTAGGTCTTTCCGAGGTCAAGCACATAATTCGTTCGCCGGTACAGACTGAAACTTTCCAGTTCAAAAACATTGTGGTGGTTCAGGTAAAAATCCCAATAACGAAACTTTGCGGGTATGGCAGAAAGGAATTGCCCGAGCAGTGAAGCACCAGGGTTTTTCCCAAATAATCCCAACTGTGCAGTAAGAAAAGGCTGGTGTAAATAAGCGATCCCGTATTTTTTATTCCATGTCAGCGGCATCAGCATTTCGTAATCGTTAAGCACCAAAGCATCCCAATGCTTTGCCATCTGGTCAAGATAAAAGGAATAGGCGTAAATCAGACCGTTGGGAGCATTGTCAATACATTCGTCCCATTTCTTTTTATCAATTTCTTTATGCGTTAGATATTGTATGTTTCCTGTTGCCGGCATCAGAAGTCCAGGTTTCGGTTAAATTTCCGGAAACTGAAGTTAGAAATATCAATGCTGAAAGAAATTGTTTTCCAGAACCTTCCTTTTTTGGGAATCGTGGATTGAATATAATCCCTGAACACCCCGCTATAAATAACAGGAATGTAGATGTTCACGGTTTCTTTGAAGAAAGGAATATGTATGCCGGCATCAAAAATAAAACGGTCCTGGTCTGAGCCGGTTTTCCATGCCCCGCCTTGTGTGCCGATGTCGGCAAAAACTTTCAAAGGAATCTTCACCGGCAATAAACTCAGCGGATTCATGCCGGAGGGAATGGATGAACTGAAATTAAATGCAAGCAGCCAGTCATCACTGCGCCCCACTTTGTCAGCAAGCAGGTCTGTTCTCACTTTAAACCCGCCGTCTCTCACCATGATCTGCTGGCTGCCCAATCCCTGGAACAGGTTGCGGCCAACGAAGTAATCGCTGTATGTATAATCTTCATAGCCGTTTGGCCCTGTCATATTCAGGTGATAGCGGCTGGTGGTAAATTGTTTGTTGATGGTTTTGGAACTTGTATAAAAAAATTTTCCGGCAAAAATGCGAAGATCCAATCCTCCTTCTTTCGGGTGGTTGAAAAAGTATTTTCCGGTGAAACCGGTGCGGACAAAATCCCTGCCCTGTTCAATTTTCAGCTCGCCGCGATAAGGATATAATGCCCGGTTGTTTTCTACTACGAATTGAAGTTGTTGCAAAGTTCTGTTGGATGATTGTGCCCTGTAGCGGTTAAAAATGCTGGTGTCTTGGCCGGTGATGACCGTATCCCGGTAAAATCGCAACCCGGATTCATTAATGAAAAACGATTTGAACTGGATAAACCGGTGAAGACTGCTGCGGGGATCTTTTTCTTTCATCGTGAGGCGTAAGCCGGGAACGATCTTTTGAAAACCTAAAAAGGTTTTGTTTCCGTCGCTATCCTCGAAGCGGTTAGCGGTAAAAGCAGCGCCACTGATGCCGATGTCAATTTTCCTGAATACCCCTTCCGGGTATGAACTGTGATTGATGAACCCGATCCCGTTCAGCCATTTTGAACCAAAGGCATACATCGGTGCGAATAAAAACTGTAACCGGTTGGGTGGCAACCGCAGGTTGGTAACATACAACCCTAACATCAGTTTATCATAACTATTGAACCCAACTGCAGGGGCGATGGTGACGGCAGTATTTTTATTATCATGCATCCCGCTGACAGCGCCAAGAGGCCCGCGGATGCCGATACCTCTTTTTTCTGGGCCCGGCAAATTCCCTTTTTGTTGCAGCAGTGCAAAAGAAGAGTCTAAATTGCGACCACTTATTTCCTCTAACACGGCTTTTAGGTCCTCCGGCTGCGGATGTTTGAATTGCCAGCGCCGGTAGTATTCCTGCATGGCTTTGTGGAATGTTTCATTGCCTATTTCTTTTTCCAGCCATTTCATCCATTCCGATGTTTTGAAATAACCTACGAGTGCATAGTTCACATAGCTGAACTGTTCAGATGAAGTGGAGATGGGCTGATCTTTTTTTGTGGCAGTGAATGTTTCCAGGATCATTTTTTCAAGCCGCTGGTTGAAACGGGGATCTTTCTTTTTTGCATAGAGGGCATCATAATAAGAGTTGAGCCCTTCATCCATCCAGGGATATTTTCGTTCATTGCTCGCAAGGATGCCATAAAACCAGTTGTGCCCGATTTCATGCGCAATGGTGCGGTCCAGCTCTTTTTCGCTGCTGCCGGGTGAAATGACTGTGATGGTAGGGTATTCCATCCCGCCACCAAAACTTTCAGGGCCCTGCACCACACTCACGGTAGTATAAGGATATTCTCCCACCCATTGCGAGTAATGTCTTACCGCATCTTTGGCAAACTGCATACTGTTTTGCCAGGTTGTTTTTTCTTCCGGGGTGTAGAAGCTATACACATCAATCACTTTTCCGGATGCAAGCAGGCAACTGTCATGGTTCACAATAAAACGTTTATCTGCAAACCAGGCAAAATCATGCACTTTATCCTGCCGGTAGCGAAGTGTTTTCATGTTTTTTGCCGATGCCGGGTAAAGCTGAACGATCGTTTTGATCATTCCCTGTTTGCTTTTTTCTTTTTGGCGAACGGGTTCCCATGTAAATGACCGGCGATCATTCAGCCATACCTTTTCTTTTTCATCCTTCAATTCACCCGTGGCTGCCACCACATAGTTTTCCGGCAGGGTGATACTTACGTCATAGCTGCCAAACTCGCTGTAAAACTCTCCCTGGTCAAGATAGGGCATCGGATGCCAGCCATTTTTATCATACACCGCCGGTTTGGGATACCATTGAGTGACCTGGTATGTTTCACCCTCATGGCCACCGCGGGAAAAATTATAAGGCAACTTTACATGAAAGGGAGTGGTGATCAGTATACGCTGACCCGGCGGAAGCGGGGAAGGAAGCAGCAGTTTGGCAATATCAATATGCTGCGGATGATCTTCCAGTTCGGCAGTAATGTTGTTGACTTTAAAATCAAGCCGGTTGATATAGCCTTTTTGCTCCCTGTCGGAAAAATAAAATTTTGTATTCCCGTTTTCAAGCAGCTGGTCGCTGAATGCTGTTTTATCATTTTTATAGGCATTGGGCCAGAGATGAAACCAGATATAAGTTAATGTGTCGGGTGAGTGGTTGATATATTCAATGCTGGCAAAGCCGGTCAGCGTATGTTCTTTGTCGTTGAGGGAAACGGTCATTTTGTAGTTGACCTCCTGTTGCCAGTATTGTGCAAAAGATACCGTGCCTGCAAAAACTAATGCAAAAAAAAGGAATGATCTTTTCACAAGGGTGATATTGGGTTAATAAAACTGCCGGAGGTTACGCTTACTCAAAGCCCCCTTTTTTGTTCAGCAGTTCAAACAGCTTATCTGCGTTGGTGCCGAGTTGCTGTTCAAATATCGCTTTGAGGTCTTCGGGGTAAGGATGCTTGAATTTCCATTGCTCATAATAAGCCTTCATCACTTTTTCAAGGCTTTCCTTTCCCACAGACAGTTCCACAATATACATCCATACGGCGGCTTTCAGGTAAACGATGAGGCCATATTTTTCTTTGTCGCTGAAATCTGCAGAGTGGGTTTCCACGGCTTCTTCCATCGGTATCTGCGTAAGGGCCATGTAAACCGTTCCGATAAATTCGTCCAGCGGTTTTGCTTTCACCGCAGCAGGCAGCATATCTCCAAAGATGCTGTTGGCCTTGTATTTTTCGGCTTCATAGCGGAACTGGTAATAACTGTTGATGCCTTCATCCAGCCAGGCATGAACTCTTTCGTTGGTGCCTAACACTCCATAAAACCAGTTGTGTCCCACTTCATGGGCAATGACGGCATCAAGACGGGGTTCGTCAGCCGTGGGGCTGGTGATCAAAGTGATCATAGGATATTCCATTCCCCCGGACATGACATTGCGGGGGCCTTCCACCGCCTGCACCACCGGGTAGGGATATTCGCCGATCCAGTCGGAATAACGGCGAACGGCATCTTCCACATAAGCAACACTCTTAGCCCAGTGTTTATTGCCCTTTTCATAGCCATAAGTGAACACATCAATCACCCTGCCGGAAACCAGTTGCGCCGTGTCGTAGCGGATGATAAAATCTTTGTCGGCAAACCAGGCAAAATCATGCACCTGCTCGGCTTTGTAGCGAAGCGTTTTTACAGGTGCTGTTGTTGCCGGCAAATATTTTTGCAATTTGCCGTTGCCGGTGTTATTGGCCAATCCTAGTTCAATATATTTATTTCTTTCGTCTTCGTTTTGCAACACACCGGTGGCGCCAATTACATAGGTGGAGGGAACGGTGATACTTACATCAAAACTGCCAAACTCGCTGTAATATTCCCCCTGGTCAAGATAGGGCATCGGGTGCCATCCCTTGCGGTCATAAACAGCGGGCTTGGGATACCACTGGCACATTATATATGATTTGTCCACTCTTCCCGACCTTGAAGAATAGGTAGGTATCTTCACCGTGAAAGGAGTGCTGATACTGATCTTCTGAGAGGGCAACAGGGGCGCCGGTAGATTTAATTTGATGATGTCAATGTTTTCCGGGTCAGGTTCAATAGTGGCTTTTTGCCCGTTCACTGAAAAATCCAGCCCGTCAATCGAGCCTTTCTCTTTCATGTCTTTCCATCGTTTCTTTCCGTCATTGCTGCGAAATATCTGCCTGGCATAAGCCGTTGTCTCATTTTTATACGCATTGGGCCAAAGATGAAACCAGATGAAAGTTAACGTATCGGGGGAATTATTGCTGTATTCAAAACCGGCTTTGCCCTGCAGGGTATGGGCTTTATCATCCAGTGTCACTTCGATAGTGTAATTCACTTCCTGCTGCCAGTAGGGCTGCTGGGAAAATAGAAATGCGGAAAAGAACAGAAAACAAATGGCGGCGGCAGTCTTTTTCATGAGGAAGCGTTTCCTCAAAAATAAAATCTAAAAGTGACACTTCGCAGGGATTCCGGCATTTGTTGAAGCAGTATCATTTCCCTTTTCCCATAAAAATGATCCTTAATGTGTGAATCATGATCTTAAAATCTAATGCCAGCGAGATATTTTCAATATAAAGCAGGTCAAATTTGCTGCGTTCAATCATTTCTTCTACATTTCCCGCATAGCCAAACTGCACCATGCCCCAACTGGTGAGTCCGGGTTTCACTTTCAATAAATATTTATAATAAGGAAAACGGGCCACCACCTGGTCAATATAATAACGGCGTTCCGGTCTTGGCCCAACTAAACTCATTTCACCACGCAAAATATTCCATAGCTGTGGCAACTCATCCAACCGCCATTTGCGCATTACTTTTCCCCACTTTGTAATACGTGGGTCATTATCGGATGAAAGAGCAGGGCCTTCTTTTTCCGCATCGTTTATCATCGAACGGAATTTATACATCCGGAAAGGTTTGCCTTTATAGCCGATGCGTTCCTGCGAAAAGATCACCGGGCCTTTGGAAGAAAACTTCACCCGCAGTGCCACATAAATCATAAGTGGCAGCAACAACACTGATGCAAGCGATGCAATGATGATGTCCGTTACTATCTTGATGTTTTGCTGCCATTCGGGCATCAGCCCTGTTTTGAGATCAATGAGTGCGGCGCCCATCACATTGCTTGTCTTCACCGAGCCGGAAAGAATATCCAGGGTGCTGGGCTGAATTTTCACTTCCACATCTTTTTCACTCAGCCGGTTGATGATGTTTTCAAGCAATGCCTGCTCCGACCTTTCCATGGCCAGCACCACTAAGCTGATCTTGTTTTTATCAATGATCTGTTCCAGTTCTTCCACCGTTCCCAGTTTGGGTATCAGTTTTTGAATGCCATTTTTGCCCTGGTTGTCGGTGGTCACAAAACCGGCATAGCGAAAACCGCCATCATGCAGGTTCTTTTCTGTCTCTTTAAAAATATGCATGGCTGTGTCCTGGCTTCCAATCATCAGGGTGTTGAAATATACTTTGCCGGACAGCAGTTGCCTTTTCACTTTGCTGAGCAATAAAAACCTGCCGGCGAAAGTGAGCAAAAAATGCAGGGCAAAAAGACAAAGGAAAGCAAGATAATAGTAAGTGTAGTTATCTTTTGCATCATCCAATATGAACAAAAAGAAAAGCACAATGCAGCCTACAAGGCTGCTGATGAAAGTGCTGGTGAATTCAAGAAATCTTGATTTTTTATAGAGGGAATGATAAGAGCCGGTGAGGGTGTAAAAAATCAACCATGCTGCCGGAATGAGTGTGATGCCCATCCAGAATTTATAATCTGTTTGCAGGCGGCCCGCATCGGTGATATTTTCGCCAAGCAGGGCTTTTCGGGTAAAGAAAAAAGCGGCCCATGCCAGCGATGCAGTAATGAAATCCGCTACTGCGTACCAGGCGATGGATATTTGTTTGCCGGAATTCATCAGCGGGTGATAATATTGTTGCCGATCTTGCCGAGGATCTGGTGAGCCACATCCATGGCCGCCAGCCCGTCAATTTCTGAAACAATGGTCCGGGTATTGTTCTCAACGGCATTTTTAAACTCTTCCAGTTCCATTTTTATCGCATTCACTTCCGGCACATGCGGGTTGGCAATGGCGATGGTTTTTTTTCCCGAAGGGGTTTCAATATCAAATGCAAATGCATTGGAATCTGCAGGTTCTTTCAGCCGGATCACTTCTGTTTTCTTATTCAGGAAATCAATACCGATATATGCGTCTTTCTGAAAGAGACGCATCTTCCGCATTTTTTTCATCGAGATGCGGGAAGAAGTGAGATTGGCCACACATCCGTTATGAAATTCGATACGGACGTTGGCAATGTCGGGTGTCTCCGTCATCACTCCCACACCGCTGGCGGAAATATTTTTCACATCGCTTTTCACCACACTCAGGATGATGTCAATATCATGTATCATCAGGTCGAGGATCACACTCACTTCGGTGCCCCTTGGATTGAACTGCGCCAGGCGGTGCACTTCAATGAACATTGGGTTTAGCTGTAGATCCTTTACTGCTAAAAAAGCCGGGTTAAACCGCTCCACATGTCCCACCTGGAATTTTACTCCTGATTCCTGCGCAAGTTTTACTAACTGTCTTGCTTGATCCATTGTGTTGGCCAGTGGTTTTTCTACAAAAACATGCTTTCCTTTTTTGATAGCCTGTTCACACAATTCAAAATGAAAAGGGGTTGGCGCCACCACATCCACGGCATCAGCAGCATCCATCAATGAGCCGGCATCCACAAAACGAGGCAACTGGTATTTTTCAGAAACATCTTTTGCTGTATCATCATGCGGATCGTAAAAGCCAACGATCTCCGCACCGGCGATTTCTTTCCAGTTATTCAAATGAAATTTCCCGAGATGACCCACACCAAAAATGCCAACCTTGAGCATAACAATTTATTAATCCTCAAAGATAAAGATTGCCACATGCCGGGGAGAATGAATTATGAACAAATTCATTGCAGCAATGCAGAACGGCGGGTGTAAGAGGGGTGATAGATGAAAAGACAGGTGCCTTCTTTGATGGTATTGATGATAGGTTTGGATAAAGTTGAGGGTACAGCAGGGCAACCTTCGCTGCGGCCGATATATCCCTGTGTTTTTAGCAATGCCGGGTTGACATACCATGCGCCATGCATTACGATGGCCCTGTCCCAGGCTTTATCGTTTATTGCTTTTTCCATCCCGTGCAGCCTGAGTGAATAACCATTGCTGCCCTCATACGTTTCGCCGGTAATAAAAAATCCCGGGCTGCTTTGATAAGAGGCAGGTCTGTTGGATAGGGAAATGACCCGGCTGCGACCCGAATTTCGGCCATGCGCCACCCAGGTATTGAACAAAACTTTGTAATGCTTCAGGTCAATAATGTATAATCTTTTCTTGTTGCTGGCCTGGCTGAAGTCAACGATGGAGATAATGGAATCATTCAGCAGGCGACCTTCTTCAATGAGTTTGTCAAATCCTTTTTTTGCAAACTCAAATGCCTGCCGGCTAAGACCTGCAACTTGTGTGTGCAAACTATCATATATTGATTTTGCCGGAGTCGCAACCGAAGTGATATGGACAGAATCTGCCGGGTTATATAACCACGATGCCATGTTGGCTGATTTGGCAAACGTGAAAGGCAGCTGCAACAGGTAAATGAAAAAGGTTGAAATAAGAAGATAAACTCTCCGGGACTTTTTTCTCATTACTGCTAATCAATAAACCATTAATGAATAAGCTCTCTCCGTGCTGCGCTACTTAACCTTTCTGGTAATTGTTCTTCTGCAGGATAACACCAATAAAAATGCCTGTGAGATACATCTCTACAGGCAGTATTATTTTGATTTTGCGGACCGGACGGGACTCGTCTGATCCGACTTTATAGCTTAAAATACAATGTTTTAGTATCCAGCTCTTGCACTGCTAACCTCCTTGCTAACCTTTTGATTCCACATGTACCAGAACAACCAGCAAAGAGCTTTAGTGCGGTGCAAAAATACGGGTTCGCTGTCTAAAATGAGCCATTTTACTGCACTATTTTATTTTCATTTTTCACCTTCTGAAAAGAAGGGATAGCGGAAAGAATTTCATACACTATCCATACTTTATCCATGCCTTTGAGCTGACTTAAATAGGGGCTAAATAAGGAAGGATTTTACAAGTTCCTTGTCTATCCCAGTGAATTCGCAGAATTCGGTAATGGTCAAAAAATCGCCTTTCTTTTTATTGTATTTCTTCCTGATCCGGGCAAGCAGTTTCCGGGCCGCCCGTTCTTTACGGCCGGTAATGTTCATGATGTCTTTTGCATAGATGACTATGCGATTGGGGATCGTTTGCTGCATAAGCCTGCATATATGGAACTGATGCTTTGAAAGCGATTGGAAGCATTTTAAACTTGTGGTGTTGACATTGCAAAATTACAATCCAGGTACCGGGAGTGTGTTTTGCAAATTGTATCAAATTAAATCAATCTAAATCCTATGGCAAGACAAAAAGGTATTATTAAGCTGGACGGGACAATAGGCGACATCACGTTTTATAAGAGCCGTGATGGTTACCTGGCCAGAGAAAAGGGCGGCATTCCTGCCGACCGTATCGCCAACGATCCGGCATTTCAGCGAACCCGGGAGAACGGGGCTGAGTTTGGCCGGGCCGGAAAAGCCGGAAAAATACTCCGTAATGCTATCCGGGGGCTTTTGCAGAATGCAAAGGATGCAAGGATGGTGAGCCGGCTGACCCAGGAAATGGTAAAAGTGATCCAGGAAGATGCGACAAACCCAAGGGGTATGCGGAACGTGATTGATGGTGAAGCGGAGCTTTTGCAGGGCTTTGATTTCAACATCAACGGAAAACTGGGCACCACGCTGTATGCCCCCTTTACCAGCACCATTGACCGGGTTGCGGGTACTCTGACAGCGAATATCCCGGCATTTGTGCCGCTGAACATGATAGCAGCTCCGGGAGGCACTACTCATTTCAGAATCGTTTCTGCAGGTGCAGAAGTTGATTTTGAAAACGAAGTGTTCGTTGCAGATGTGCAATCAACTGCAGTGCTTCCCTGGGATGCGGTGGCAACTGCGGTGATCAACCTTGCTAATGCGGTGACGGCAAACAGTACACATCCTTTATTCCTGGTTCTTGGCATAGAGTTCTACCAACAGGTGAACGGACAAATGTATCCGTTGAAAAACGGTGCATTTAACGCCCTGAGCATTGTGAAGGTGGATGGTGGTGTGTAACCTCCCCCGTCCCGACTCCTTCGGGTCGGGACACCCTCTCCAGAGGGGGACAACCCGTTTTTGTAATCTAAAATCCTATGAAAAATGGAACTGGAGCTTATCAGATCATATTTCCCTGATGGAATCAACGGAGAGTTTCTCCTTAATGGGAAACGGGTTTGCAGTTCAATAGAATTGCCCTGGAAAAACAACCAACAGCGAATATCATGCATTCCTGAAGGCAGATATGAGCTGACGAAACGATACAGCCTGCGGTATGGCTGGCATCTGTTGGTGAATAACGTGCCAAACAGGACGTATATCCTTATTCATGCTTACAACGATGCTTTGAAAGAGTCCAAAGGCTGTATCGCTCCGGTTTCTTTATGTGTAGGGAATGGTAAAGGTATCCTGTCGAGGATTGCATTGAAAGGATTGCTTGACCTGACTTATCCCGAACTAAAGAAAGGAAACAAAGTTTTTATCACTATTAAATCCAAGACTCATGAATGAAATCATGAACCGGGTGAATGCACCCACTCCAAAGTTTTTTAAGAAGCTTCGCAATATCGGGCTAGCCCTGGCTGCTGTTGCTGGTACCATTATAGCGGCGCCGGTGGCCCTGCCGGCAGTGATTGTGAAAGTGGCCGGGTACCTGGCGGTGGCCAGCGGTGTGATCAGTGCGGTGAGTCAAACAGCAGTGGAGGGTGAGTGATGTTTGACAGTACCGTAAAACGTGGCACTGCAGGCGGAACGCTGCTCACCATTCTTGGAAATATAACCAGTGATGATATTGCCAAGACGGCCATACTGGCTGCAGTTGGGGCTGTGGTGAGTTTTGCAGTGACCCTATTATTGAAGCTTCTTAGCAAGCGAATAAAAAAATAATTACCTCGCCTGCCTGATGGCAGGGAAACTTGTGGTGACCGAAGTAGTAGCCTCCTGATTCTTCAGGGGGCTTTTTTTAATACTCAAATGGTCACAGCTTATTTCCATCTTTTGGAAAAACAATAGATGGTGTAAAATTCTTAGCTTCTTCAAAATTCATTAATGCATAAGAGATAATGATCACCAGGTCACCAGCTGCACCCTTCCTGGCAGCAGGACCATTCAGGCAAACAATACCACTGCCTGCCTTTCCTTTGATGATATAAGTTTCCAAACGTTCGCCATTATTAATGTTGACAACCTGGATTTTTTCATGCTCTATAAGGTTCGCAGCATTCATGAGATCTTCATCCAGGGTAAGGCTCCCTATATAATTTAGATTGGCTTCAGTAATAACGGCCCGATGAATCTTTGACTTTAAAATTTGAATCTGCATGGTAGTTGATTAAGGTTGGCAAAGATGTGCCGGGGCCTTATTCATGGTGTCATTGCTTTGTCATTTAGCAACGAAAATTTCAGGAAAAGGCCCCTAAAAAGGAGGCGCAATGGAAGAGGAAAAGAAAGCGGAACCACCGGCAAGATGGAGCCACAAGCCCGAAGGCAAAAGGAACAACCGGACAGAAACAAAACCACCGGAACGAAAGACACAATAGCGGCCAACAAAGCGGCAACGGGGACGACGACGAACTGACATAGAAAAACATTTGAAGATGAAAAAATAAAATGACTGCATTCTCTCAGCGAAGGGCTTGCAGGTGGCAGTATAAATGATGGCCTTGTGCGGTGGGTTGTGTGTTTATGCTGCGCAGCGCTGGCTTTGTGCCGGAGCTATCTTGCAGTGCATTTTTATTTTTTCAAATGGGTTTTCCTGAAGTCGTCGCTTCCCGGTGTTGGTTGGTATGTGGTTGGGCTGGTGGTGCCGGTTTTAATCACCGGCCTTCTCTATTTCAGTAAAATACTTCTGCAGCAAACAGCGTTGCAGCTTCTCAGTGGCCAGCAGCTGCTCGGCAAGTGAGGATCTTAATTGGCGGAGCTTATCGAGTTGGGAAAGTATCTGCTGAAACCGGGACCAATCTGAAAGAATGAACGGCGCCACTTCACGAACGAGGTCACGGGCATCGCTAAGAACTATAAATGGAATTACAGAGCCACGGTGCCGGACCTTAAACTTGCCTGACTGATACAAGCCAAAGACCAGCCAGAAATAAAAATTGAAATACTCTTCATGAGGACAAACAACGATGAAAGAATTCCTCCAGGGCTGGAAGCCTGGCTTACCGGCATTGCAACCTTTGCAAAGAATAAAGAAGGAATGTGGTGGCACCGGAGTGCCGGCATGGTAGCAGCGAATCATCGGGAACATCATAGTAATAAAATTTAATCGGTCTCGCTTCGCTCCATATCATAAAACCTAAAAGAGAAAAGAAAAAACCGAAAAAAAAGAAAAGAGAAAGCGGATAGCCAGCCCCGGATGCGGGTGGCAGTATAAATGATGGCCTTGTGCGGTGGGTTGTGTGTTTATGCTGCGCAGCGTTGGCCTTGTGCCGGGGCTATCTTTGCTGCACTCTTTTTGTTTTTATCAGCCCAAAAACAGTTTCAGCATTACCAGACAAAAAATAAGGGCAATGGTCCAAACCATGACTATATGTAATTTTTCCTTGAATGGAATTGCTTCAAATTCATTTTTATCGCCACCTATGAATAGATAAGACAAATTTTCAATAACAGTAGCAAGGAGCCTTCTCATGAAAATGGAGTTATAGACAAAGTTGAATAAAAATAAAATGGAGCAAACGGAATGTTGATGTCGGTGATCAAGGAACTGGCCATCGGCAGCTATAATCAACAGTTGAGCTATGCACAGCAGCCATCTGGCAGGGAGGCCTGGATGAAGGAGGAACGACTGAAGGAAGGCCGACCGTCCGCCACCATGACGCCACGCCAGCCAGACCGGATGGGCCGGGAGCCGCAGCCGCCCCGACGAAAAAGCGAAGCCTGCGGAGCGACGAGGGGCGGCAAGGCGAAGGCACACCAGAACGCTTTTCGGCCAAATTATTCAGCCGGAGCGAAGCGGAGGCACTATCAAATAAGTGGCTGGCTGGCCGGCAGGTGGCGTTTACATGGAGGATGCCGCCTGGATGTGGCGCTGCTGGTAAGCTGCGACACAGACAGAGTGCGGCAGGAGCGAAGGCGACCGACCGCAGCGCAAAAAGCCTGACAGCCTGCGATAGCACCCGAAGCGATGAGGAACGAAGAGCGAAGGGCATCCTGGCGACTGCATCACTTTATTTAATAAAAGATTTATTGCAGTGGCCGGGATGGGCTGGCGGGATTTTTTGCTCAAGGGAGGGAGACCGAGCACCAAATTTCCTGTCCGAAGATGAAGCTGGCTGCAAGAGATAGTTTCATTATTGAAAGAGAATGATAGTGCAGCCAGGTGCGGTGAGTTCGGCAGTTGTTGGCCGGACGCAAGTGGTCGGCTTGCCGCCGCTGCGGCCGGGCAAGGACTGCCGGGAGTGGCAATTGGAAGAGGTTGTTGATTGCAGAAGGTGGCTTGGCACGGCCTGCATACGTTCTTATATATAAATGCGATTATGCAGGCCGGGGCAAGCGACCTGCAGGCGTCCTTCGACAAGCTCAGGATGACAAAGCTGAATAAGAAAAGAAGGCTCTTGCCGGAGGCGGCTGGAATATGGCATGGCAGAGTTTACGGCGCCATGCCTGGTATGGAAGCCGCCGGCGGCTTGTTGAATTGCTGAGCAGCGAACAGAACGATGAAGAGTGCGACGCAACAGACGATGAGCAGAATTACTGCAGCTGGGTACATAAAAAAAAGATCTGACGGTGGTTCAAATCAGTCCGATATCTTGTTAGGTACATGTTAGCAAATTATATAGAGAAGAGCGGTTTGTGAGTAGTATATACTCACAAACCGCTTTTTGAAGGGCAAAGCCTTGATTAGAACGGCCAAAGTACTCATATACTATTGCCAGGTGTTTGAGGATAGAGCAGCAATTGGAAATTATTGCGATCGTTTCAGTCTGGTATTATTTGGTTGTAGTTTTTGGGAGAAAAATGAGCGAAGAATTAAAGCAGAATTATAGCAAATTAACCCAAAATGGCAGTTTTGGATTTATTACAAATTCGCTGTAATCCTTACTGGTAAATCATTTCGACTGATTTTGGAAACAGCGGAAGGAATTTACCCCCCCTCCATGGTTTTAAGTGGTGATTTTGTCCTTTGTACCGGTTTCGGTCTGGTTTCGATCTGATTGCTGGAACGGCCTTGAACAGGCGTTAATATGGGTCTTATAGCGGGATTTCTTAGGCTTGAACAACAGCGTAACAACACGGGTACTTCGCATGGTCTTGTCCGGCCAATTCGGCCCATTTGTGGCCAATTACTTAAGCCTGTATTCGAAAAGGCTAAGAACAGGGGCGAATAAATATGAACTATAATTCATATTTATTGTTCCAAAGCCCTTAAAAATGGAAATTATTTATCAAATATGTACTATAATTCATAATTATGATAAATAATGATGAATAATGAGTAATTTTGGGCGAAATCAGAATTATAATTCAAATATGGACTTAAAAGAAATTGGTGAATTGGTTAAAAAAAGACGTGAGTTCCTGAACCTCCGGCAAGAGGATCTTTCGGAACTCAGCCAAATTAATATGCGAACCATTCACCTGATAGAACAAGGAAAGGGTAATCCTTCATTTAAAACACTTAGCAATTTGGCGAAAGTATTGGGGATGGATATAGAAGTACATGTTAAAATCATTAAATGATGGCAAGGGCAGGAATATATAATAATGGAATACTGGCAGGCATATTAGAAAAAAGAGCCAGTGATCAATATATATTCACTTATGTGGATGAATATTTTGCGAACCGGGATATGCCGGCCATCTCCTTAAGTTTTCCAAAGGCGGAGAAGCAGTATGAAGCAAAAGAGTTGTTTGCTTTTTTTTACGGTATGCTTGCAGAAGGAATAAATAAGGACATACAATGCAGGTTATTGAAAATAGATGAGGACGATGATTTTACCCGGTTGATGAAAACGGCCGGAGAAGATACAATTGGTGCAATTACAGTAAAAGAATTAACAGATGAATGATGAGATGCTACGGATGCTATAAAGAAAATATTGAAGGGTACTGTGCCACCTGCCGCAAAAAATTATTTGATGGCAAGAAGGTGAGTCATATCCTTTCGTTTGATACACCGAAGGAAGAGAATATACCGGCCTACCAGGAAAAAACAAAAAGGCTTTCTATTTCAGGAGTGCAATTAAAATATTCGGTGAAGCTTGAAGGGAAAGAACTGGTGCTTACAGAAAAGAAAGGAGAATATATTTTAAAGCCCATCCCGCCAACTTCTCTAATTGTGATGCAAGATCAGGCGCCGGAGAATGAACACCTGACCATGCAGATCGCTAATCAACTATTCAATATACCTGTTGCAGAAAATGGTTTAATTCTATTTAAGGATAATGCACCTGCCTATATAACCCGGAGATTTGATGTAAAGCCCGATGGAAGCAAACGGCTGCAAGAAGATTTTGCACAAATAAGCGGCAAGACAAAAAAAAGTGATGGAGATAATTATAAGTATAGCGGGACCTATGAAGATATTGGAATACTGATAAAAGAAAAGGTAGCAGCTTATCCCCCAGTGCTGGAAGATTTCTTTAAACTGATTGTGTTCAACTATGTATTCTCGAACGGTGACGCACACTTAAAGAATTTTTCCCTGATACAATCAGAGTTTGGAGATTATATGTTGTCGAAAGCTTATGACCTGATGTGTACGGTGCTACATACGCCTAATGAAAGCGATACTGCTTTAGATTTGTATAGGGGGGATATAGACAGTAAGTTCTATGCTAAAAACGGGTATTACGGAAGGCCTGATTTTGAAACACTGGCTGAGAAGATTGGCTTAATACCTAAAAGAGCACAGCATATTATTGATACCATACTGGGACGGCAGAATGAAGTTTTGTCTATGGTGTATAGTTCTTTTCTTAGCGATGATGCTAAAGGAAAGTATATACAATATTATATGGATAAATTAAGGAGATTCAGCTAAAGTGGAAACCAAAGAGAATATAACAAGGCCATTTCTGCGATGGGCCGGAGGAAAATCCTGGCTTGTTAATGATATTGCCAATAAATTAAAAACTGATTTCAATAATTATCATGAGCCATTCCTTGGGAGTGCGGCACTATTTATAAAATTAAAGACCCAAAGTAAAATAAAGAATAAGGCTTATTTGAATGACGTTAATGCAGAGTTAATAAATTCATACAGGCAATTAAAAAACTATCCTAACGAGGTATGCGAATTATTAAGAACTTACAGGAATAATGAAACCTTTTATTACAATGTCAGAGGGAGAAGTAGTAATGACAAAATTAGAAGAGCCTCAGATTTTATTTATTTAAACCGAACTTGTTTTAATGGAATTTACAGAGTTAATTTGAATGGAGAATTTAATGTGCCTTATGGATTTAAAAAGTATAAACCCTTATTTGATTATGATAATTTATCCCAAATGCACAATTTATTAAAAAATGATGTCAGATTAATTTCTAAGGATTTTTTTGATACTTTGGTAAACATTAAAAAAGATGATTTGGTATTTATTGACCCACCATATACAGTCAATCATGAGAACAATGGATTTATTAAATATAATGAGAGAATATTTTCATGGGAGGATCAGATAAGATTAAAGTCATTCATAAAACAGATCATCAAAAAGAAGGCATATTTTATTCTCACTAATGCTTCGCATGAAAGCATTCTCCAGCTTTTTGGTGATATTGTTAAGCCGATTATCAAGGAAAGGGTTTCGTTAATTGGTGGTAAGGAAGCAAGTAGAGGAATAGTGCATGAGTATGTTTTCTCAAATTGCCTGAAAAAATAACATGGGTCAATTCTTAACTATAGCAAGGACAATTCTTCTGCAAGAAAAAAGACCATTGCGTGTTACAGAAATCATTGAATTGGCAAGAGAAAAGGGCTATTTGCATTTTAGTGGAGGAGAAACACCACATCAAACAATTAAAGCAAGGATAAGCGAGGATATAAAGCGAAAGAAAGAAAGATCTGACTTTAAGAGAGTTGCTAAAGGAGTTTTTGCTCTGCGAGATTTTAATCTAAAGGAATATGACGCAATTCCTCACATAAAGCGAATAAACAAAAAGGAAAATGTTCTTGTTATTAAGGCTAGCCTATTACAAGGCCAAGGACTTTTCAATGGGGTTAAAAGCAAGAACTTTCACAAGTATTTGAAGCTGATTTTTGATAAAAAATCAACTTTTTTTTTGCCGAGATTGAAAGCCGAAAAAGATACCGATCACAAGCAAATATTGAGTTACATTTTAGTCGAGAAGAACAACAGACTGCTTCGGTTTGTGAGAGGTGTTTATACTAATGCCCATTCGATGCTAAGAGGGAGTTTATGTATTGGTTTTGGTGGACATGTTCAAGACTATGATTTGGACTTATTCGAAACGTTGTATAACGATAATGGTTATTTTAACAGTGTAAAAAGGGAGCTGCTAGAAGAATTAAAAATCCCTGAATCATGTATAACTCCAGAAACATTAAAAGTTATCGGCGTATTAAATGACGACTCATCAGAAGTGGGGAAGTCTCATTTCGCAATTATTCACAAATTAGATCTCAATAACTTAAGAATAAAGGATACAAAAAAACTAAAAGGCGAAAAATCTATTAACCAACTGACTTTTGTACCAATTAATGAACTAGGAGATGACTTCGAAAAATATGAGTATTGGTCAAAGCTATGTATTAAGGAGTTTTACAAGGACTACGTTGATTTTAATTGCAAGATCCATAGAGTGAAAAACTATTCTTTGGCGAAGCATCCAAAAGTGATAGTGATTGTAGGAGCAATTGGAAGTGGAAAAACAGAAGCGGCAAAAATATTGGAGAAAGACTTCGGGTACACTTTTATCTCATCTGGTCAAATCTTACAAACCTTGATGGGATCTCAACCTATTGATAAGCTAGGTAGAAAGAAGTTTCAAGACTTAGCACATCAATTTATTCAAAAAGAAGACGGGTTTGAAAGATTAGCAAACAGGCTATTGGATCTTTCAAAAGCAAGTAGCAACTCTCGATTTGTCATTGACGGTATAAGGAATATCCGAACATACGAGATCTTAAAGTCGCAACTGGGCACAGATTGTACTTTAATTTTCGTTGAATCTACACCGGATAATTGCTATAAATTTTATAAAAGACGTGAGGGTGATGAATTGGATATCAGTATCTTTTTTGAGTATATAAATCACCCAGTTGAACAAGATATAAAATTGATTTTGGGGAGAGCAAATTTGGTTGTATACAATCATGGGAGTTTGGTCTCTTTTCAAAGCCAAATAAAGAAATATTTTAAAAGTGAATTAGCGAAACATGAGTAAAGGAATTGGACAATACGATTTGGAATATTCCAACTGCCTGTGTTTTTGGGGTACTGAGCCAGGAAAGTATGTCCGGCTTATACCAAATCTTGTTAAGCAAGGAGATGTGCTTGATCTTGGAGCAGGTGAAGGAAAGAATTTAATTTATCTTGCTGAATTAGGATATAAAGTGGCAGGAGTTGAGATTTCAAGATATGCTATTGATAATTTTGAGAAAAGATTAGCCAATGTACCTGAGGTTGTGAAAAGCAGAATTGCAATGATTCACCAGGATGTTCTATTATTTGAAGCTGATAAGGAGTATGATATTGTTATTGCATATGGCCTATTACATTGCCTGCCCTCAATTGAAGCTGTTGAGATGTTAGCCGAAAAGATTACTAAATGGGTTAAGTACAATGGAATTGTAATTGTTGTAGCTTTTAATAATGATCTAGGAGTGCCATCTGTGCAAGATTATCTTGAACCAACATTACTCCCAAAAGAGAATTTTAGGAAACTATTTCCAGGATTTGAGATATTGAAATATGAAGATGACATAATTACTGAAACACATCCGACCAGTAATATTGAGCACAAACATAGTTTAACGAGGATGATAGTGAAAAAAGTTTAATATGGGTAGTATAGTTGAACAAGTAAAAAAACTTTCTGATAATAAAAGATTAATTCCTTTTATTGGCGCAGGCTTTTCAATACCACTTGGACTACCATCGTGGAACGACCTGATAAATGCCTTGGCTAAACAATTGGATTGGGATCCGGATGTTTTTATGCAGAGCGGTAATAGCAACTATTTACAGCTTGCGGAATACTATGTGATTAAGAAAAGCATCGGTGAACTGAGAAATGAACTGTCAAAAGCAATGCGAATAGATGATGACAAGTTGAGATTATCGGTAGCACATAAGTTGTTAGCAGATATAAAACCAAAGTCAATTTATACAACAAACTATGATGAAGGCATAGAGGAAGCTTTTAAGATTTATTCTAAGCCATATACTGTAATAAGAAATATTAATGATTTAAAAAATGCAAATGACGACACTACCTTTATTTATAAATTTCATGGTGACTTTATTGATGATGAAAGCCTGGTCTTAACGGAAACCAGTTATTTTGACAGAATGGAATTTGATGATCCATTGGATATACGATTACGATCAGACATTTTGAATAATGTACTCTTATTTCTTGGTTATAGTTTAAACGACATTAATACCCGGTATATTTTTTACAAACTAGCCAGAATCAATCGTGAATTGAGACCAGACGATAATAGCCCGTCAGCTATAATGGTGACTTTTGGTATTAGTGATATTCAGAGAGAAATACTTAAGAAATGGAGAGTGGATGTAATCGAACTTGACCCCGTTAATAAACCCCAAAGCCTGATTAATTTTTTACACTCAATTTCTTGACTCATGGCAGGTAAAATATATTTTGTAACAACAAATGAGTATAAAAAGGAAGAAGTCGTTAATGCTTTTAAAGGAGCGAATATTGAATTAGAAGTAGTAAGTCTTCAAATTAGTGAATTGATGGATCTTGATTTAGAGGTCATTGTTAAAGATAAACTGTTGAAGGCGTATAAAAAATTTGGATTGCCTTGTGCTGTGGAGCATGGAGCTATTCATATTGATGCCCTAAATCGACTGCCTGGTGGAATTTCAAAAGTGGTATGGGACAGTGTTGGAGATAAAATCTGCAAATTTATTCAGCCTGGAGAGTCAAGGAATGCAATCGCAAGATCTTTGGTAGGATATTGTGACGGTAAAAAAATGTATTTTTTTTCTGGTGAAACTAAAGGCACAATTGCAGAAAAATCAAGAGGAGATAGAAAATTTCAATGGGATCCGATATTTATTCCTGAGGGTAGTACATCTACCTATGCAGAATTGGGTTTGCCCGAAAAGGGCAAATTTTCACAAGCTACTAAAGCATGGAAGGAGCTTATAAATTTTATTAATAGCTGAAATGCATTAGCTATTTATTAACAACTATTTAAACAGCATTGCAAAAATACGCGGTAGAGGAAGTATATTTTTCTTCAGCGGACCCGGAACTCGACTACTGAAAACTGCCATTTTTTTCATTATCAATATCGTGTTATTAGATCAATTCAAGTGGCTATGTATCAAGGGATTACCGCTTTATACATTAAACAGAAAAGAATATTTATTAGATTTAGAGAATATTCATTTGAATCTACAAACTGATGCCAACCACCTTATCTCTTGAACAAGTTGTTCAAAAAATTAAGAATGTCAAGAATTCAACAACTGAAGATATAGCTGTCGGTACACTTCTTTTTAACCTAGGGCTTGAGTTTATTACAGCGGGAAAAGAGATAAAAGATGACAAAGGTAAATTGATTGGAGAAATAGACTTGATTTTTATTGATGAAGAAGAGGACATTCTTTTTGTTATAGAGGTGTCAAAGAAAGAAAAGAATGCTTCTCAAAAAATTGATCATTTTCTTTCTAAATGGTCTAATGATACAAACATTAAGTATCTAAAGAAGAGACTACAAAAAACACAAAAGCGTATTCATAAGATTAATTTTGATTTATCGTCTAAGAATGAAATAAAAAGCAGTTCTCTTAACCACATTTTAGAGAATCCCACTAACAAAATAATATCCAAAAGTGATCTTCGTTATTTTGAAGAGACCTATAAGGCTATTGGCAAATGGGCTAGAAATGATTTATACAGTTTTTTGGAAATTAAACCCAAAAGTCTTCACACATTAATTCCGGCTATAGTTTTCTATATCGGAGACCACAGAGCTTTTATCTATGCAGACTATGTAGGCAATATTCTGAAATATAGTTATGTTTCTAGACGCAGGCAAAGTGATATTGGGTATCAAAGAATGGTACAACAAAGCAGAGTTGGATCAATCGCTAAAACAATCAGGAAGAATAAAACAATAACCTTTCCAAACTCCATAATACTAAATAGCAAAAGCCTTCTAACAACGAAAACATTTAAAAGAGAAGATTGTCCAACTTCTGTGGATATCCATATTCCAAAAACATTTTGCAATTTTAGAATTATCGATGGGCAACATAGAATAATGGGTTTTGCAAAAATGGGTGATTACAAGCGGGATGAGTATATCCTTCCAATTGTGATTTTGGAAGATCTAACGCAAGCAAAAGAGGTGCAAACTTTTATCGAAATTAATCATAAACAAAAAAAGCTTGACTCAAATCTGATTTTGACTTTAAAAAAGGATTTTGACTGGCAAGTTGAAGATGTGGAATATTTTGAAAAAATCTCTGTTTTAGTTGCACAAAAATTAAATGCAAATTCTGAATTAAAGGGTAATGTTTATTTTGGTTATGCAGACGAGAAAAAGGGAAACAAAATCACAGTAACGACTTTACATTCGGTAATAAAAAAAAATAATCTAACAGGAATTAAGACCCATCTCTACCAGCAGAATGTATCTGACATAGAAACACCATATCGCAGGATAAAAGATGTCTTTAGCATTATCGCCAAGTATTTCAAACAAAACAATCATTTCTTTTTTTCAAATATGGGGTTGAGGATATTATTTAGGATTCTTCAACTTTTTGAGAAAAATACATTGTCAGGTAATATTGCACTTTCAATTGATGAAGTGATTAAGCATTTGTATGAATTGTTTAGAAAGAATAATTTATTAGCGATGATCGATGAGCATTATGGGGAAGGTGGCGCAAGAGCAGCAACAGAAAAAGTTATCGAAGAATTGAAAAAGCATTCCAATAAATACGATTTGTTCGAAACTGATTTACGAAAGATCTAAATCCGAAAGCATATAACTAGTTTATTGTTTCTTGTACTCTTTAATGACCTATGCAAATTTAGAAAACTCGATTCAGGTATTTAAAATTGCTAGTCACATAAGTTATCATCAACTTGGAAGAAGCTTTATTTTTCCGCTGCTTACTTTATCAAACAGTGTTTCGTTGCTTTTCATGTCATACATGAAGGGCAGGAACATTTGCAGGGGTTTGGCCTGGCCGATCAGGATCATGGAGCATTGGATTTCGGTCCAGTCGGAGAGGATTTTCCAGGCGGTTTTGGAGGCTTGTTTCTTTAATAAGTCCCGGGTGTCGGGGCGGGGTCGTTTTACGTCTCGCCAAAGGATGGTGAAACATTCTTCGACCTGGGCTTTTAGATGGAAGGGTAGGGTTTGTTGTAGTTGTTGGTCGAATAGCAGGAAGGTGATGCCAGTGCAGATTTTGTCCTGGTATTGTTTGTTGATGTTAGTGGCGCCGATCTCTACTAATAGTTCTTCAATCTTTGCCATGCTTTTGGACGCATCAACTGTGGATGTGTAGTTTTTGATGTTCATGGTTTGTGGTTTTTATTTTGCTAAATAGTCGTTTGCGATTGTGAGTAAGCCCCAGGTGGCAGCGTCAACTTTTCCTTCGAAAGAATCTATAAAGAATTTGGCGGCTTCTTCATTGAAGCGGAGCATTTCGGTGTCGTTGTCGAAGTAGCCGGAAATGATGAAGGCAAGACAATGGGCCAGCTTCGGCTTGTCGTTTATAGTAATGCGAAAGATGAAGTTCTCTTTTGTGCCGGGACAGGGAACATAGTAGGAAAATGTTTCCGATATGTTATGCAACCGCTGGCCGGCATAGGCTGCAGTATGGAACATCCAGAATATGGAAAAGTTGTTATCATCCGGGTCAACCTGGTCGGGTGGGATGTGGATTTCAAATGCCGAGCCTTTTGTGTCGGCCAGGTACTCTAAGATGAGTTTTGGGGTGAAGTTTTTTAGGTCGTGGATGTTGATTTGTTGCATGGTTGAAAAGGTTCAAAAAGTTTAAGAGGTTTAAGGTTGTACGTGAATGGTGAATGGTCAATGGTGAATGTTTCTCGCAAAGCCGCAAAGGAGCAGAGCCGCTAAGGAGGTTGACCCTTCGGCAAGCTCAGGGTGACAACGCCAGATTGTTTGAGTTGGTGGAAATATTTGATGACGGCGATGCTTCTGGCTAAGTCAATGAGAATGGGTTTGTCTTTTTGCAGAAGTGGACTGGCCGGGTCGTTAGTGAGATAGGCTTTCCATATTTCAATGAGTGAATGTTGGTTGGTGCCGCTGATCTGGTTGATGCGTTCCTGACGAGCTTGCTCTATGGTTTCTTCATCCATTGACAGTTTTAAGTGATCGAAGTGCTCAGGTGAAATATGTTTGAAAATATTTTTGCCTTCGAGGAAGGAGTCGTAGATGTATTGCAAGTCGGGCCCCCTGTAGTCCCCCAAAGGGGGACTAAGAGAAGAGTTCTCCTGAACAGTGTTCCACTTTTTTGCATTGGACATCCATTTTTCTACAAGGGGTTTCCAATCGAGGATGGGGGTTTTGCCCTGGAGTTTCCAATGAAGGGATTTGTAATGGTTGAAGAACTTTGTGGCTTCTTCTTTGGGATATTTCTGTTGCTGGAAGTGTGTTTCAACATCAGTAAGGTTTGGAATAGACCCTGAAACAAGTTCAGGGTAAACCCCGTGGTGTCCCGGATTTGGGACGCCGGCGGCCATATGGTTTATGGCTTTTTGTATTTTATCATTCCTCTTAAAAATTTGGTGAGGGAGGGTTTCTCTCTGTTTATTAATGTTTGGTTTATAAGAGTGTCCCAAATTTGCGACCGTATCGGTCTTAATATTGGGACTGTGCTGGCTCAATTTTGCGACACTACCGGTCTCAATATTGTGACCGGGGCCTGCCTCTCCACCTCCGTCACTCGCATAGCGAGTGCCACCTCCGCCAGCGGAGGACAATTGCTCCGTAGCATCAAACAAATCAAGTTGTTTGAACCGGGTGGGAGATGGTTCTTCTTTGTCAAGTCTTATAACGCTGATGCGGACTGCCTGAAATTTGGAAGCTGAGGGATGATAGTAAATGTATTTTGCCTCGTGAAGTTCTTTGATGCATTTGTGATAGGTGTTTTTGGAGAGCTTGCTTAACTGCATGATGTTTTCCCGGTAGATGGAAAACGGATTGTGAAAGCGGTTGAAGTTCCAGTAGTGAAACAAAGCCATGTAAAGGCTCACATGCGAAGATGTGAGCCTGTTATCACTACGAACAAAGGAAAAGAAGGCGTTGAGGTGCCTTATGTAGTTCATGTCCTCACCCCCAACCCCTCTCCACCTCATCCGGCCTTCGGCCACCTTCTCCATAAATGGAGAAGGACAGTGGTAGGCTTTGCGGATTGGTTTGGAGAGGGGAGATTTTGGTCAATGAATTTTGTTTTGGAATCATTGGACATGGAAGAAAGCATTTCCATGTTGGAAATTCTTTAGCGATCTGTTTATGCCGTTGCCGCTTTTTTCTTTCTGCAGATGAAATTGCCGGCTTGCAGTTACGCTTTTGTTTTTTGATGTGGGATCTTCCACGATAACAGTTGTGCATGGCTGGTTGCTGGTTTCTTGATGCTGGTAGTGTAGGTTCCTCGCTATGCTCGGAATGACAATCATCTTTTTGATTGCTTCTTGCCCTGCATGAGTTTGGCGATGTCGTCGTAGTCGTAGAACATGAGGCCGCCGACCTGGGTGGCGGTGAGGGTGCCGTTTACTCTCAAGTTTTGCAGGGTGCCACGGCTGATGCCGAGCATTTCCCGGACCTCCCAGGATTTTAGCCATTTCTTTTTGGGTGGAGGCGCTGTGTTGTTGAGCAGGTCTTTGAGTTCGGTGAAAAGTTCTGATTTGAATTGCTGCAGGTCGTCTTTGGTGAGGATCTGTACTGACATGGTTTGATATGTTTTGTGCAGCACAAAAAGAGGGAGGAAATGAATTGGAAAAGCTTGACAAGGTTGTACAAGGCGGGTGAAATGCAGGCTGGGAAAGGGTTTTGCTTTGTAAGTTTTTTGACCACCCCCAATTGTAAAGTTCTTTTTTCGAAATGCTTCCCTCCCGACAAGTCGGGACTGGCTCGCCAGCGGGGGATAATGGAAATGCTTTTAGTTCGGGTTGTTAGTATTTAAGCAGTGTGTCGGGGGAAATATCAAGGCCATCAGCCAGAGCAAAAAGTGTTGTGAGTGCTACGTTTACTTTGCCTTTCTCAATCCTTTGTACATGACTGTTTTCCAGATTTGAACGGACGGCAAGCTCCCGAATACTTATGCCCTTAGCTTCTCTGAGCTTTTTCAGGTGGGTAGCAAATTTCAAGAGAGTTTTTTCTTTAGCCGTCATGTGACGGAAAGGTCAGTAGGAATAGAAAAATAAGCGACCTATGAACATAGGTCAGTATCAGAAATTACCTATCTTTATGCGGTATTAACAAAGAATGACAACTCAAACTGAATTGTTGCAGCAGCCTATTGCCTCTTTGCCTTTGAGTGGTGATCTGAAAGCATTGCTATCTTCCAAAGGTTACTCTACACTTCAACATTTACTGCAGCAAAAGATTTCTGATTTACGATTTAAAGATGGATTGACTTTGCATGATGAACTGGAGCTTTTTGACCTGGTGAAAGAGAATGGACTTGAAGGGATGTGGAGGGAGGAGTAAAGCCCCCGCCCGACCTCCGGCCTCATCCGTCACGACGCTTTGGTCGTGACACCTTCTCCAAAATGGAGAAGGAAAGAGGTAGGCTTCGCGGATTTATCTGGGGAGGCCATCAGCGCACAGCCCAGAAGTTCGTGAAACCTGAAAGGATTGTATCTGCCACTTGATGGTAACCAAGAGGGGGTTACTTCGCTACATTCGTAATGATATGCAGCTTAATGTTCATCATTTTAGTCCTTCAATTTGTAAGTAATTAAACAGATTGTTTCAATTTGATTATTTTTAGTCGCTGATATTAAACTGCTCTGCCTTGCCCGGGAATCCGCCACATATCGAAAGAGGCCTTTTGAAACAGGTGTCTGAAGGGAATGAGTTTGCCTTCCGGCAGTTGTTTGACAAATACCGGAATAAGATTTATTCTTTGGGGATGCACCTGACAAGATCTGAAATTCTTTCGGAAGAAATTGTGCAGGATGTTTTCCTGAAAGTGTGGGAGAAAAGAGAACAACTTAGCGACATTGATTATTTTAATGCATGGCTGCGAACCGTGGCCAGGAATACCTGCAGCAATTATCTCCGCAGCATGGCCATGGAAAAACTTACCATGAAGCGATATGCTGTGGACTCAGCATCTGAAACAGCTTCACCGGAAGACGAAATTACATCAAAGGAATTCGAGCAAATTATAAATGCTGCCATACGGCAGTTGCCGCCTCAACAGAAAAAGGTTTATCTACTCAGCCGACAATCGGGCAAGAAACAGGAAGAGATTGCCAGGGAAATGAATATTTCTATTTACACGGTTAAGGAATACCTGAAACTGGCACAACGGTCTATTCGCCAACATATTGAGAGTAACTTAGACCTGGCTGTTATGGTAGCGATTGCTATACACCTGCACTGATTATTTTTTATTGTATCCCCTCTTTTTTTGGAGTTGTGTGTCTAAAGTATTTAAGTGACCATTGTGTTACGTCAAGATTAATTTATCCTGAAAATGAAAGAACAGCGGTTTGAAGAGCTTTTTAACCGGTATATCAGCCGGGTGGCTACTGAAAGGGAGGAGGCCGAATTTATGCTTATGCTGGCTGATCCCGATTTAAATAACAAGAGGGATCAACTTATTGAAGATGCTTTTGACAAATTACCGTCATCCTTTGTAATGTCTGATATACAGGCAGCGAATGTTTTTAGGAATATTTTGGAATCATCTCCAGACCACAAAAACCCCTTTCGGCCAAGGGCCACTTCCTCAAGGGGAAGAGAAGGTCAATTGAGACAATGGCGGCGCTGGGCCGTGGCTGCCTCGATTTTGATGGCTGTTGGGTTGGGAAGTTATCTTTTGTTCCTTTCCCCCAAACCCCCTAAAGGGGGTGTTGAAAGCCAGGAATCTTTAGCTGCGAAAAAGGATGTACCTCCACCAGATAAAAACAGAGCAACGATTACCCTGGTGGATGGAAGAAGGGTTTATTTGGACTCGGTTGGCAACGGACAGTTGGCTGTTCAAGGAAATATAAAGTTGGTGAAGTTGGCAAATGGCCAAATCGCATATGAAACTGCCAGCGGAGAAATAGTAAAGGAATTGCAATACAATACGATTAGTAACCCCCGTGGCAGTAAGGTGATTGATATGAAGCTCTCCGATGGTTCTCATGTATGGTTGAATGCGGGTAGTTCTGTTACATTTCCAATTGCTTTTGTTGAGAATGAGAGAAAAGTTTCTATCACCGGTGAAGCCTATTTTGAAATATCTCACGACAAAACAAAACCTTTTATTGTAAGTGCAAATAATAAAGCTGATGTAACGGTATTAGGTACTCATTTTAATGTGAATGCCTATGATGATGAAGCGAACATTAAAGTAACCCTTTTAGAAGGTAGTGTGAAGGTTGCTTCGGCTACGCCTCGCAATGACGAATCGGTGGTGATTAAACCAGGACAACAGGCACAGGTTGCCCTTCGACAAGCTCAGGGTGATGTGAAGGTGGAGGACAATGTTGATCTCGCTGAAGTAATGGCGTGGAAAAACGGTTTCTTTCAATTTAACCGGGCCAGCCTGCAGGAAGTATTAAGGCAACTGACAAGATGGTATGATGTGGAAGTGGTGTATGAGGGCAAAATTCCTGAAAGACAGTTTTTAGGTGAAATGGAAAGAGACCTTAATTTATCACAGGTACTAAAAATATTGGAGAAGAATAAAGTTCATTTTAAGATTGAAGGGAAGAAAATTATTGTGATGCCGTAAGCACTCTTGTTGAAAACTATAGCTCTTACCGGTTAATCTCAACAAAAAGCCAGAAGTGATTGAAGCACTCCTGGCCAGGTAGTTCAGGTTAACCCAAAATTACATGTCCTTGCAGACTGCTTATTGTTTAACCCAAACTAAAACAAAGTTATGCTATTAAAGGCTCTTTGTAAAGGCTACCCTTTGGGTAAGCTTTTTACCACCAAAACGCTGTTAGTCATGAAAATTACAGCAATCATTCTGCTCTCGGCTTGCCTGACCGCAAGTGCCAACGGGTATAGCCAGAAAGTAACGCTTTCTGAGAAAAATGCCCGGCTGGAAAAAGTATTTAAGGAAATCAAAAAACAAACCGGTTATGTTTTCTTCTACGATGCCAGCATCCTTGATGGCACAAAGCCAGTTACGATTGATGTAAGGAATGCATCTGTAGAACAAGTATTACAGGAGAGTTTAAAAAACCAGTTGCTCGATTTTTCTATCCAAAATAAAACTATCACTATCATTCGAAAGGATATACAAAGTTCTACCGAAGAACTTCCATTGCCGCCACCACCAATTACTGTTAAAGGCCGTGTGGTTAACGAAAATGGAGAAGGCGTGGTAGCTTCTGTATTGGTAAAGGGTACACAAAACGGAACCACAACCAATGCAAACGGCTACTTTGAGTTAACCAATGTGGATGAAAATGCTACACTCGTTATTACCGGTGTGAGTATTGATGCTGTAGAAGTAAAAGTAAATGGCAGAACGGAAATAAACATTAATACCAAAACAAAGATAGTTGAAGGTGACGATGTAAGAATATCTACCGGCTACTGGACCACAACGAAAAAGAATGCGACAGGAAGCATTGTAAAAATTGGTTCCAAAGAGATAGAAAAACAACCTGTAACCAGCCCCTTAATGGCTTTACAAGGCCGTGTTGCGGGACTCGATATTACTCCTACCAGCGGCATAGCAGGAAGTGCTGGGAAAGTTGAAATTAGAGGCCGTAATAGTGTAAGATTTGATGGCGGATTGCCTTTATATGTGATTGATGGAATTCCAGTAGATTCGAGATCTACAAATAATAATTATCAGGGAATATCGAATTTAGCTGGATTTGACCCTATAAGTAGCATTAACCCGGCCAATATTGAAAGCATTGAGGTCCTGAAAGATGCGGATGCTACGGCCATTTATGGATCAAGGGGGGCTAATGGGGTTATCCTTATTACGACAAAGCGTGGGGCTGGAGGCAAAACCAATGTGGAGATCAGCTCTTCTGCGGGATTTGGAAAAGTGACAAGGTTTTTAGAGCTGTTGAACACCCGACAGTATCTTGATATGCGATATGAATCCTTCCGCAATGGAGGAGCTACTCCCCAACCATGGGATGCTCCAGACTTGCTGGATTGGGATACTACCCGTTACACCAACTGGCAGAAGGAACTTCTTGGTAAATCGACAAGTATTTATGATGTACAATTAAATGTAAGTGGTGGTACACAGCAAACTTCTTTTCGTTTCGGCGTTGGTTACCATAAAGAAGGCATGATATTCCCCGGTGATTTTGGATATAAAAGGACTACCGGACATTTTAATTTAACGCACCGATCAATTGATAACAGGTTTCGGACAGCACTGACTGTTAATTATGGAGTAGAATCGAATGACCTATTTTCAGGTCAAGATCCAGTAGGTAGTGCACTTTTGCTTGCACCCGTTGCCCCTAAATTATATAATGAAGACGGCTCTCTTAATTGGGCTAATTCTACCTGGAATAATCCTTTAGCACCCCTGAGGGAAACGGTTTCTACAACCGGAAATAATATTTTTGCTTCCAATAAAGTAAGTTATGAACTGCTACCGGGTCTTACCATACAATCAAATTTCGGGTATACCCAATTAAACCGTGTTGGCATTCAAAAAATACCGCTTAGCTCCTTCGATCCTGCCTGGATAGTGCCATCCTCTACAGCAACAGCTAATTTTGAGAATACTCAAAGAAATTCCTGGATCATTGAGCCACAGATTTCCTATTCTAAAGAAATTTCTGGAAATAACCTCGAACTGTTGGTAGGTGGTACCCTGCAAGAAGCGAGATCGCAAAACCAGGTTGTTAACGGGCAAGGGTACACTTCTGATGCATTATTGGGAAGCTTACGAGGAGCCAGTAGTTACCGAGTTACAACTGATGCCAGCAACGAATATCGTTATACAGCTATCTACGGACGTGCAGGATACAATATTAAAGACCGATACCTGATCAATTTAACCGGTAGAAGAGACGGTTCCTCCCGGTTTGGACAGAATAACCGCTTTGCTAATTTTGGAGCCATCGGAGCCGGATGGATATTTTCAAAGGAAGATTTCTTGAAAAACCAAAACATACTCAGTTTTGGGAAATTGAGAGGCAGTTACGGCACAACGGGAAATGACCAGATTGCGGATTATAGGTTTTTAAGCACCTACATGTACAGCAGCTATGCTTACCAAGGAGCCACAGGGCTTCTTCCTACCGGATTAAATAATCCTGATTTACAGTGGGAGATAACAAGGAAGTTAGAATTTGCCTTAGAGCTCGGGTTTTTGAGAGACCGAATTTCATTTACAGGTGCATGGTACAGAAACAGATCTTCCAACCAGCTATTAAATTATCCGTTGCCATCGATAACAGGTTTTGCACAGGTGGTAACCAATCTTGATGCATTAGTTGAGAATACAGGATTGGAGTTGAGCCTTCAAACCATCAATATTGAAAAGAAAAATTTTAGATGGGTTAGCAGTTTTAATATCACATTACCCCGAAATAAACTGGTAAGTTTCCCCGGCATTGAAACAAGTTCTTATAAAAATTTATTTGTGGTTGGTCAGACATTAAATGGGACTAGGACCTATACATCCCTGGGTGTTAACCCACAAACGGGATTATATGAAGTGATGGATGTGAATAATGACGGAAAATTTGATGATGCGGATTATAATCGCTTTTCTGATCGTGGCCGAAGCTATTTTGGTGGTTTCAATAATTCCATTCAATATAAAGGATTTGAAATATCATTCCTGATCCAGTTTTCTAAGCAAATGCGACAAGTTGGCGTGCCTTTGGGTGGTGGATGGTACGAAAATCAGCCTTTGGAAGTTTACAACAATCGCTGGCAGAAGCCTGGTGATGTTGCCCAGTATCAAAAATTTACGACCGGTTTTGATATTTATGATCCGTTGAATAACCAAATTAATACTTGGCCAGTTGCTGATGCGTCATTCCTTCGCTTGAAGACATTATCACTGGCTTACCAACTTCCTGAGAAAATTATTTCAAAAATGAAAATTGAAGGCATGAATTTTTTCGTTCAAGGGCAAAACCTTTTTACTCTAACGAAAATGAAGCTACAACTTGATCCGGAAACAGGTAATGGGTTACCTCCGTTAACGATGCTAAGCGGTGGTATCACAATCAGGCTGTAATCCTAAAACGAGTAATCCTAAATAGTTGTCGATGTTGTCGCCAACTATTTATCTGAACAAAGTGGATAATTAGTAAACAGATGAATTAAATGATTTACAAAATGAAATAAAAATGAAATTGCTTTTAAAAAACTATAGTCACTGCGTGGTAGCAGTATTGTTTTCCTTATTCTTTTTTTCTTCCTGTAAAAAATTTTTAGATGCTGAATTAGATAAATCATTATTGGAAAGCGAAAAAATTTACAGCAATGATGTAACTGCCACGGCATCTGTAATCAGTTTATACACCGATTTGGCCTATCCCGGTCAAATTGCCGGCTCTGCTGCCAGCATTCAATCGTTATCCAGCCTTTCTGCAGGTGAGTTCAGAAATTATTCCAGGACTCCTTTGATGGTAGAATTTGACAGTCATAATCTTTTGCCTAATAATAGCAACAATAAAATTGTATGGGATGCTTTGTATTCATATATCTACCGGACTAATTCAATCATTGAAGGTTTGGAAAAATCAACCGGGGTAACAACAGCGACAAAAAACCAGCTAAAAGGTGAGGCTTTATTTATGCGGGCATTTTGTTATTTCTATTTAGTGAATTTATACGGTGGGGTGCCATTAGCAACCGGTACTGATTATAAGGTTAATTCCAAACTGTCCAGGGCTTCTGTTGATGAGGTTTATTCACTTATAATTTCAGATTTAGAAACTGCCCAGGATTTATTAGTTCCCCAATACCCAAGTGCCCAAAAAGTTCGGCCCAATAAACATACCGTAACGGCTTTGCTTGCCCGGATTTATCTATACAGGGGCGAATGGCAAAAGGCAGAAACGGAAGCATCAAGTGTGATTTCGCAAACGCAGTACAGTTTACCAAATCTTACCGGAGCTTTCTTAGCCAATAATACAGATGCCATCTGGCAAATTATGAATGTAATCCAAACCAGTAATACACGGGAGGCATCTCAGAATATCTTTACATCGGTACCCCAAAATCATTATCTGACAACAAGTTTCCTCAACTCATTTGAGACCAATGATGGCAGAAAAACGTCCTGGATCGGAAGTTTGACAGTGTCAGCAGGAACATTCTATTATCCTGCAAAATACAAAGCATTGGCCAAGTTGGCCACAGCTCCCTGGACTGAATATACTACACCATTTAGGCTTGCTGAGCAATATCTTATACGGGCGGAAGCATTGGCAAAACAAAACAAGCTAACTGAGGCTATTGCAGATATTGATAAAATTCGTAACCGAGCCGGGTTGCCGTTGATTGCTACTACCAATCCTTCTATTAACCAAGCTGATCTTCTTTTGGCCATTGAACGTGAAAGAAGTTCCGAGCTATTTATAGAATATGGTCATCGCTGGTTTGATCTTAAGAGAACGAACAGGGCACTGGCTGTGATTGGTGGCACCATTACACAAAATGACCTGCTATGGCCGATACCGCAAAATGAATTTGATCGCAATCCTAATTTAGGACAGCAAAACCCGGGGTACTGAAAAATGTAACCTGATATTATTTATGGGAGAGAAAGACTGTTACTGTATTTCTCTCCCATAATTGTAGATTCTAATCTTTCAAAGCCAAATTTTTTAGGGCAAAAAATAAGCTGCGTGGAAGCTTATGTCCCTTTATTACTCCTTATGATAGTATTATTAATTAATAATGTAAACCCATGAAGAATTTATTGTTTAGATCCTTTTTTTTGGTCGCTATGTTTCTGTATCAACAGGGTTTTTCTCAGGATGATAATTATGTATCCTGGAAAAATTATAAAGGAGAAACAGTTATTAATTTTTTTAAAACTGTTCCCAACTTGGTTGATAGTGATCACATTGTACCGGTACCGACAGCACTGATCGGTGAGTTGCCGAACAAGTTCAAATACTATATTGTAAAGAACAATAGTAGTCCTGGAAAGATTTATATCAAACTGTTGTTAAAAGTTGGTTTGGGTAACCAGGAGCCGGGACAAGTACAGGTGGCCCATTTGCTGGAACATGCTGTTTTTCGTGGCACAACGTCATTTCCCGGGGATAGTCTCCACAAATATCTGCGGACAAAGGGCATTGAACTCGGGGGTGATTTCGGTGCTTCCACGGGCTACAATAATACACAGTATGACCTCAATATTCCTACAGGTGATACCGGTTTACTAAAGAACTCTCTGTTAGTAATGCGTGAGCGATTGAATGGTGGTCTGCTTTTAACTGACGAAGGGATAGAGACTGAGAAACGAATTGTTCAGGAGGAAATTATGTTACGCAGTTCGCCGGAATTCGACATCTCAAACAAAATTGTTTTTGGATTGTATGCATCTTCCTGCGTTTGTGATCGTGGCTTTTGTATTAACACGAAAGACCAGATCGATGGAGTTGGAAAAGTGGCGAGTGAGGAAGTGCGGAAGTTTTATAAGGACTGGTATCGACCCGACCTGGCAGGTATTATTGTGATGGGTGATATTGATGCCAATGTAATGGAAAAAAGGATACATGATTTTTTCGCCGACATCGAAATGCCCACTACTATCAAATACAATGAACCATGCAAGCTGGCTCACGACCGAGAAAATAGATACGTAGTACAAAGTAGTAGTTTCAATAAGCCATTAGAGCTTACTATTTATTTTAAGCAGGCGGGAAAACCGAAGCGTACTTATAAGGACTTTAAAACGGCTATAATTGGGCAATTGTATGATCAAATAACTGAGTCCCGAAAGGCTAATAGAAGCGGAGAAATAAAGGATGACAATTTTTCCTGTAACAGTAGATACTATGAGCAGGTACTTCCCTTTGGGGCTAGTGATATAAGTGGAGTGAAATTCAGAGGGAATGGGGTAACATTAGCTAATGTCACAGATTTTGAAATCGGGTTAAAAAGGGGCTTAAGGGCAATGGAACAAGTGCGGCGTTATGGTTTTAAGCAAGCAGAACTGGAGCTCGCAAAAGAACAAATACTTAAAAAGTGGAACAAGGTCGAATTTTACTCCAATAGTAATTATCAATTACGGGCTTTTTGTAATCACTTTATTTATGATGAGGCTGTGCCAGCACCCGACTACCATTATGAACTTGTGGCCAGAATTGTTAAAGAACTGAGCCTTGCTGAAGTGAACGAAGCAGTGAAAGGTTGGCTTAATAGCCCTTATATTGACATTACCATTTTATATCCGGAGAAATTTGCCAATTACATACCAACGGAACAAACATTCAGGGGATGGATGAAGAAGGTGAAGGATGAGCCATTGAAAGACTTTGTTCCTGCTCCCAAGAAAGTAATCAACTTTAACGCTACCAATAAAATTCCTCCAGCGAAAGCCTATCAAAAAAAGCAGATTGTGGGTGTGGATGTAACTGAATTGAAATTAAGCAATGGAGCCACTGTGTTGCTGAAAGCCGGACCATCTGACGGAATTCTGTTCCAGGCAATCAGCAAGGGCGGTGCAGTTGTTTATAACAGAGAGCGGTTTTACAATGCTTTACTAGCTGGTGAGATTGTCAACAATACAGGAATAGGTGAACTCAATCCTACTGAGTTGAGGAATTATTTTGAAGATAACGTGGGGATGGGCATCAGAGCCATAGTTAAGGAACGGGAAGAGGGGATTGAAGGTGGCACGAGTGAGGCGAAACTTGAGGAATTTTTGCAGGTTGTTTACCTGTACTTTACCAAGCCTAATCAAAATGAAAAATTGGCAAAACAGTTTATTGATAGAATAAAAAAAAGTGCAGGTAATGAGCGGATCAATATGTCGGACAGGCTCAGCCAATTAAGAAATTTTGGAACCACGCCATGGTATTTGCCTTCAAATGAAGCCTGGGATCAAATCAAACCTAAAGACAGTTACCAGATCTACAAGGAACGGTTTGCAAATGCAGGTGATTTTACGTTTGTTATTTCAGGTATTAAGGATGTGGACGCCGCCATTCCGCTACTTGTGAAATACGTCGGTGCACTGCCTGATTTTGGAAAAAGAGAAAAGGTAATCCCTTGGTCAGTGCCAGAATTTAAAGGTGGTACAGTTGAAACTACTTCTTCAAACGGGCTTGTGGCGGGAAATGACATCGTGTATGTATATTATGCAGGAGCATACAAGTACGATGAAAAGTCAACCTTTGTTTTTGATGTCTTATCTAAGGTGCTGGGTGAAATATTGAGCCAGCGTGTCCGGGTAAAAGAAGGTGGAACTTATAGTGTCTTTTCCGAGAATACAACTGCGAAAACTTCTACTGGAATTTTTCATCAAGTTATCAATTTTCAGTGCTCCAGCGACAGACGGGACTCATTGTTAAAAGCCTTGTTTGAGGAAATTGAATTGTTAAAAATGAAAGGGCCTACGGAGAAAGTATTTGAACATGCTGTAACTCAAGTTTTAAATGCAAATGATATTTCCGGTATGGATGCATTTCAGTGGCGGGATTATCTGGTTGATCAGTTTAGAAATGATTTGCCTTTGACTGCTATTTTAGAACGTAGCAATATCATAAAATCTATTACGGTGAAAGATATTCAGAATGCTGCTGAAAAGTATCTGAGCGAAAAGTATTTGTATGTGAATATTGTGAAACCGGTTGAGGGAAAGTGATGAAAGGAGGTAAGAAAATAATATTGCCTTTGATGACAGGTATCCTACTGATAGCCGGTGGATATGGTTGCGGAGCAAGTCACCCGGCGACATCAGGAAATGGAATTGAATTTCAGCCGGGTTATGAGATTACAATAAGATGTGTTGACAATACCAACCCGGTGGGTAAATTGATACAAGTGTTTTCAGAAAGAGGAATTATCGTTACCGGTATGCAACAACGGCAAATGAGTTTTGACAGATACCAGCTGGTTCTTAATGTGAAGTGTGGTAGCGGCCAACAAATAAATGAGGCAGAAGGTCAATTGAGGAGTGTAGTGAATGTTGAGAGTATGGTTGTAAGAAGGGTTTGAATAGCAGTAAGGATATTAAAAAATTTAGTGATGAAATATGTGCCGGTGAAGGATAGGAAAATGTTTTCTCATGTGCATAAAGTCCAGTGTCCATTCGGAAGGTTTTTCTAAGCCATCCTCATACACTTAAAGAAAGAGACGGGAGGCCGCAAGGCTAAAGTTGGTCTCCCTCTTTTTGCCTCATCCTAGAGTCCTAAAGAAGTGAAATTATGAACTTCGCCTTCTCCACGGAGTGGAGAAGGTAGTCGTTGAGAGGAGTTGAAAGATCATATACATAAATAAGAGATTTCTGTGCCATTACACAGAAGGCTGCGTCGAGAGGGGCCCTGGCCGGGTCCCTCGAAACTGCAGTGTGAAAAAATGGTGAGGGGAGTAAAATAAAGTTCTTATAAGCAAAGCAGATAGTGTAGTTAGCCTGCCTGACGGCAGACAGGTACCATGGGGAGAAGTGATCCTTAATAAGCAGGTGAACTTCTCCCTTCTTTGGAGATTGAGTTGCGGGTTTTTGCGGCCGCCTCACCCTGCTGACTTAAAGATGTAAGACGCATTAGGACGCCCTCTCCCAAGGGGAGAGGGTAGTCGTTTACTTCTATTTTGTTAGAGTGCTCTTAGTTAGGGATGCGTAATAACTGTACCGCAATAAAACAAAACCAACTATTATGAAACAAAAATGGGAAAGACTTTATGCTGACCTGCTGAGTGATCTAAGCCGTTGCCAGGCACTGGAATTACCGGAAACGGAAATTGCGGAAAGCTGTTGCCGTATTTCTATGAACTACTGGTTAAAGCTGAAAGAGATTTTTAAAGGACGAATGATCTATGATGAAGAAGAGGAAATCAATTTCTTTAAGTATGTGAAGCCGAGGTTTACTTCTCATATCGAGTGTAACCTGATCGTGAGCCAAGCTTTGTTATTTCTACCAGCAGAAGTTGAAGCGCTGGTGACATATTGGGAAACGGAGACAAGAAAGTATCAACGATTTTTTGACAAACATGAGGAGTTTATTAAGTACTATGACAGTTATAGCACTGAGAATGACAGCCGCTATTTTCTGATTCGCAACAACCAGCAGGAAATAGCAGTGCAAGAAAGGATTTACCAGGATGAAGATTGCCGCAGCTCACATGACCATTTGGTGAGGGGGTTGCTGGCGAATAGTATGTATTATGATTTTGTGTGTAAGCGGCTGGAGGGATATGGTTGTAAACCGGATTTGGCAACGGCTGCAAAAATGCCGGTGTATCATGGGGTGGGGAAGGGGTTGTTTATTTAGTCGTGAGCGGTGAGTGGTGAGTTGTGAGTCGTGAGTGGTAAGGTCCCTCGCTGTGCTCGGTATGACAATATGGATAGTTTCCGCCATTGGGCGGAACTGGTAAGTTTCTCATAAGCAGATAGTAGTTTTTTCTCAGTGCATCCGCCGGTTAGCGGATGATGGAACGGAGGAAATTTCTATTTCCTCCTCATTTTTTCTGATGATGATCTGTTATTTAGTGTCTGACAAAGGAAGGTTGTGTCCACATCGTTCCAGCATTTAAAGGGACCCCAGGCTATAGGGCGAATGCCCTATGGCTGAGGGGACCTCACCCGACCTCACCCAGAGTTTGAGAGCAGGGAGTGGTTCAAATTCGCCCTCTGGCCTCATCCGTCTCCGACGCTAAAGGCCGGAGCCACCTTCTCCCAAGGGAGAAGGGAAGCGGTAGGCTTCGCAGATTTGTTTTGGAGAGGGGGTCGTTGTTCCTCCAGATTAGGAGAGTTATAGTATCGGATGGCGTAAATACAAAACAATGCTTGGAATTATTAATAAGAAAAGGAAAGCTGGGTTGACGGTGGAGGTGGTGAGAAAGCCATGTGTGTTTATCATTAATACATCGGTGGCGCTGGATGCTTTGCGGAGGTTGTCTTTATTATTTGAAGAAAGTAAGGTGATTGTAGAAAAGATGCAGATGAACCGGTTTCGCAATGGGGATGCCATGATCATTGTCCATTGCCTGGCTGAAAGTGAAAATATTGGTGAGCTTGAAAAGGAATTACATGAATTGCCGGGAGTGGATAATGTGGAGCGGGTAGTGAGTTGAGTTATTAAGTAACATTTTGGAAAGGATCTGATAGTAGCGCCGAACTATTAAACCTATAGAAGATTCGATGGCGCTGCATTATGAGCTGGAGGTGCTTGAAGCCTTAATTAAGGACGAACTGCACCCCAAAAACCTATTACATGAAAATTCTGTTTCTGAAAGCCAGTTTGTAAACTGGACCGGTATCTTATTCCAGGAATCGGATGGCATCAAGAAGCGGATCAAGAAAAGAACCTACACCTATACGAAGGAAAATCACCGCAGGCTTGATATACGGCAACACCAGTTTGCTGTCATTCATTTGCAAAATACGGTGGTTGATTTCCTGCTGCCTAAGGATGCAACGGGACTTGCGGAAAGGCCCGGAGACAGTGCAATAGTGCAGCTTTATAAAAGAGTTGTTTATGTGCTGCGTGACCTGCTTGAGTTTATTAAGGATGAATTTCCGCAGTATTTTGACTTTGATGAGAAAATACCCATCAGTAAGCTGATGCAACTGCAGGAGGGGCTGAAAGAACGGTTGTCGAAACTAAAAAAGCAGTTGATCAAAATCGGGCAGGATGCTGCACTTGTTGATATTCTTATTCAAACTATCATAATTCGTTGCCACAATGAGACCTGTCAGCCACTCACATTTGCCAGGTGGAAATACCTGAAGGAATTGATGACTGCCCTTGAACGAATGAAAACCGTAGAGGGATTTACTTCTCACTACCCGGCATTAATTGTTCAGTTGGTGTACATGAATTTTAATGCTACCGTTTTCAAAAACTATCTGGTTAAACATATCCATGCTGAAATCAATGCTGCCGGCAGCCTGCAGGAAAAGATTGAAGTGATCTCCTTTCATCATAAAGAGATAAGTCAACTGCGGGTGAAACCAGGAATGGCACTGGCCCCGAATTTATCTTCGGTGCAACTGGACCTGGTGACCTGGTTGTTTACGGAAATGACCCACCTGGAGAAAAAACAAACCCTGGGCATCGTGGCGCCGGTGGAATTTAAGGAGATTGAAAGACCGGTTTCTAAAGAAGACAGGGAGAAAGGTATCTACAGCAACCTGACCAGCGAGGAACTCGGCCTGCTGCTCCGGGCCCTGAAGGAACAGGAACTGATCCGTAACCGGAATATGCGGCAAGCGGCACAATCGCTGGCAACACACTGGCACTCGAAGCAAAAGGAGAATATCAGTTGGCAGCACCTTTATAATTCTATGAGTACGGTGGATGTGGGGACGATCCGGAGCCTGGAGGATAAGCTTGTGGGGATGGTGAACTGGTTGAGGAGGATGAGGGGGAGGCAATAATTTACAGGGTTATTAACGAGAAATATTATTTCGGTACGTGAGAGAAATTTTGTATTATAAAGTAGAGAGTATTAATCAAACTCTCTTTAGAAAAATGACACTAAAAATGCCAAACTGGCTATGGAAGTTTATTTACGGAAAGAGCATGATTGCAGGGAAAATGGTTTACTTGGATACTAATTGTTATCGGGACATGGCTCGACGTTATAATAAGGCTGAACTAAGCAAGCTGATTAGGAAATTGAAACGTAAAGAAAAAAGGAGACGTATTGATGTGAGACTATCATATTTGGTTGCGTCAGAAATGTTCGCACATCTTAGTGACCCCAGAGCTTTTAACTCGCATCAGGAGTGCAAACTTGGTCTGCATGCAGCAATTGAACATATTGGTTTAGATGCTTCAAAAATGCTGCCCGGACCGGACAGTGAAATGCACTTGTTTGTAGAAGGATCTTTGCCTGAAACTGAGAAAATCCTTCAACAAAGCTTGTTTGATTTTTTACTTGCGTTGTATAGAAAGTCATTTGATGAGTCTGTAATTGATCCCAATATCACTCAATTCCAAAAGACAAGCCAGTACATTAAAAATTTAAAAGATTCTTGGATTGATTCTTTTATCAATTATTTTATTCAAAAACATGAACCCGGATTTGCAGGAGGCTGGCAACTGTTTGCCCAAGATGAACAAAAAAGGAATAAGCTTTTGTCGGAAATTAATGCTGCAGAGAAATCAGGAGAAATTTTTAAGGAATTTGGAGCCGGGGTTTGCTTATACATTATTAATAATTTTGGGTTACAGGGCATTATAATTGACGAGCCACTGGTACAAAAAGTAATCAATCGGTTTAAGCCCATTTTTCAATTGCAATTACGAATCATTAAAAATATTTGTCAGAGCGGTTATAACCTTGAAAAAAAGGAAAATGATATAATTGATTATTTGATCATGGTTTCATTTGATCCAACGAAAACTGTATTTGTATCAAATGAGAGTAGGCACTTGGTGCCGACTCTTCATTTATTTGGATATACAAGCCAAGTGGTATCACTAAATGAATACCTCAGAATACTCGGGATAAAAGATAGGTTTAGGAGTAACTAGACATGGAGACCTAGGAGCTAATCTGTTCTTTTATTGCTAACAATGATTGCTTGGATTTATTCGCAATGACAGACCTAAGCAATTGCATATCGGCACTCACTTTCTTATCAAGAATTTTAGCATAGTGCTGAGTGGTCTGGAGTTTTTTATGTCCCAGCATTTTGCTGACCGATTCAATTGGAACACCATTGGTAAGCGTAACTGTAGCTGCGAATGTGTGACGGGCAAAAGTTTGTGATTAGTGTTTGCAGATGGATAGTATTTTTTTAATTCGATTTTAGTCTTCTTTCAAAACTGAGGAGTCGAAAATTTCTTCTTCAAGAATTTTTCCATCTTCAATTACCTGCAAAGTGCCAATCCAATTTTCTTCAGTGATCGGATTATTATTGAATGCCATCATAGCATCAGTTGGGTTATCGAAAACCGGAGACCGGAATAAGATTATATCAAAATCCCAACTATTGGTTGCATTAAGCTTCCTGGCCCGGTAAAGGAAGGTTTTGTAACTAAGCATAATTCTAAAGTACAAATTTCTGCATTGTTTTTCAACGGGTTAGGCCAGATTTTGCCCAGAGTAAAATTTTTAGTGTTAAAATGCTAAATAAATTAGTAGTTTCGATTTCTAAACTGTATAGGTTATGAAAGTACAATATCAACTGCAGGAAGATTGTCTTTTGCTGGAGACATCCCTTAAATTCTATTGCCAGGTGAATGGGAAGGATCTTATGGCGAAAATCAGAGGTGTGGTTAATCACCCGATTTATTTTGTTTACCGTATCCAGTTCAGCGATGGTTACGAGGATGATTTTTATTTATTGGAAAACGGATTTGTTGACAGCGAGAAAGGTGAATCTTCGAAACCTTATGCCTATGCATTGCGGTATGATCTGCAATCTTTGGGGTGGATGCCGGGGAATAAGGGTGTTTACACAATGCGATGGATGATCGGGGGCACTCATACGAATATCTGGATCAAGGAAACTGATAGTGACGGGGAACATATTTACAGTATTTATTTTAACGGGAATTACCGGTTCGAAATGAAGAAAGACGGGACGGGATGGTTTTGGAGAACGAGAAGAGTGGTAGAACCCGAAGAAATTAATGAAAAGCTTGCAGTTGAAATCGGACGGTTACTTGACCGGGAACTCCAGTATTGATAAGGCTTCTTTCTATTACTTCTATTTATTGATTCATTGTTGTGTTATGCCTTGGGTGTGACATGCTATTTTATTGCCCTTTGGGATCGTGTGATGTATTTGAATTGCAAGACATATTTCAGCTTCCGGTATGGAACATTTTCGACCGAACAACTAATAAAAGCAGCCGCCGAAAAAGGAGTAACTGCACTTGCACTTACGAATATCAATAATACCTGCGACCTCTGGGAATTTGTAAAGCTTTGCCAGGAGGAAGGAATAAAACCAATAGTTGGCGCTGAAGTAAGAAACGGTGACAAACTCCTCTATATCTTATTAGCTGCGAATAACCGGGGCCTGGCATGGATCAATGAATTTCTTTCATCTCATCTTATTCGTGAAAAGGAGTTTCCTGATAAAGCCACTGAAAGTTTTTTTAAGGATGCCTGGGATGGTTTTGTAATCTATCCTATTGGAGTAAAGCGACCCGGTGAATTGTTGCCTAATGAAAGAATAGGCGTGACAGCCTGGGAAACCTTCAAGCTGGTAAAGGAAGATATACAGCGACAGCAGGAAAGATATGTTGTGCTGCAACCTGTAACCTTTCAGAACCGGATTTATTTTAACCTGCACCGCCTGTTACGGGCCATCGATAAAAACGTAGTGCTGTCCAGGCTGCCGGCAGCTATGCAGGCGAACGAAAATGAATTATTTCCTGCTCCAGAGCAATTGCTTAATTCATTCAGGCAATACCCATCAATAGTTACCAATACATACAAGCTGATGGATAGCTGCCATATTGAAATGGAGTTTAATAAGGATAAAAGCAAAAAAACATTCGGAGGCTCGGCAGCGGATGACAGGATATTGCTGGAGAAACTGGCAAGGGATGGCTTTCAGCGGCGTTATGGAAGGAAAAACGGGAAGGCAGAAGAAAGGCTGCAGAAGGAACTTGGCATCATCAATGAGCTTGGATACAATGCCTACTTTCTTATTAACTGGGATATTGTGCGGTATGCACAATCAAGAGGATTTTATCATGTAGGCAGGGGCAGCGGGGCAAATTCAATCGTTGCTTTTTGTCTTGGTATCACTGATGTGGACCCAATTGAGCTAAATCTTTTTTTTGAGCGGTTCCTCAACCCGCAGCGCACCTCACCCCCTGATTTTGATATTGATTTTTCCTGGCGGGACCGGGATGAAGTGATGGATTATGTATTTAAACGCTATGGTAGAGAGTATGTGGCGTTGCTTGGTTCTTTTACCACTTTTAAGGATGATTCAATTGTAAGGGAATTAGGAAAAGTGTTTGGTCTCCCTGATGAAGAAATAAAACTGCTGCAGCGAACTCAGCGACCGGAAGATAAAATACAGCAAATGATCCTGCAATATGGCAGGTTATTGCAGGGGTTCCCGAATAATCTTTCTATACATCCCTGTGGAATGCTTATCACTGAAAAACCGATACAGGATTATGTGACACTTTATATGCCGCCGAAGGGATTTGCCACTGCACAGATAGATATGTTCAGCGCTGAAGATATTGGTATCAACAAATATGATATCCTGAGCCAGCGGGGATTGGGGCATATCAAGGATGCGTTGCAACTGATAAAAGAAAATAAGGGTAGCGATGTCAACATACATGATTTTGAAAACTTCCGCAAGGATCCTGCTATCTGTACTCAAATACGGGAGGCGAATACTATCGGCTGCTTTTATATCGAATCTCCAGCGATGCGGCAATTGCTTAAAAAACTTCGTTGTGATGATTATATCACTTTAGTAGCTGCTTCTTCTATCATCAGACCGGGTGTTGCACAATCCGGCATGATGCGGGAATATATATACCGGTACCATAACCGTGACAAGATAAAATACCTGCACCCATTATTTGAGGAACACCTGAGTGAAACATTCGGGGTGATGGTGTTCCAGGAAGATGTGATTAAGATTGCCCACTACTTCGCCGGTCTTGACCTGGGAGAAGCGGATGTATTGCGCCGGGCCATGAGTGGCAAATACCGGAGCAATCACCAGTTCCGTTTAATACAGCAAAAGTTTTTAGCGAAGTGTAAAGAAATCGGGCACCCGGATGAACTGGCTCATGAAGTGTGGCGACAGATGGAAAGCTTTGCCGGTTACAGTTTTAATAAAGCACACTCAGCCAGCTTTGCAGTTGAGAGCTATATGAGCCTTTATCTGAAAACTTATTACCCGCAGGAGTTCATGGTAGCTGTGATCAACAACTTTGGCGGTTTTTATTCGAGAGAATTATATTTTCTTGAATTGCTGAAATGCGGCGGAAAGCTTCAGCTGCCATGTATCAATAACAGTGATGAGTATACCAATATTAAAGGCAATGTTGTGTATACCGGCTTTGTTCATATAAAAGGATTGCAGAATAAACTGCTTGAAACAATTTTGGATGAACGAAGGCTGAACGGTCCATACCGGCACCTGCAGGACTTTATTGAAAGGGTGAATCCTGGTTCTGAACAATTAAATATATTAGTGAGCATCGGCGCTTTCCGCTTTAGCGGAAAATCAAAAAAGCAACTGTTATGGGAGGCCAATTTCTTGCAAAAAAAAAATCAGCCGGCGTTGCATGGGGGGAAGGCATTATTTGATGAAAAACCTATTGAGTTCAAGCTACCTGAGCTGACCGATCTGCCCCTGGATGATCTCTATGACCAAATGGAAATAATGGGATTTACCTTAACGAATCCCTTTGCCATGGTAAATGATGATCCCCGAAAATACCTGCTGGCAAAAGACATGGCAGCGAATAACGGGAAAGTGGTTACAGTGCTGGTTTATTTTATTACAAGAAAGCATGTTGTAACGAAAAATAGTGACCAAATGTTCTTTGGAACATTCGTGGACTGTGAACTGGATTGGGTGGATACAGTGCATTTCCCGGATGTGGCCCGGAGGTATCCATTACATACCAGCGGGTTTTATCGTGTGACCGGAAAAGTGGTGGAAGATTTTGGGGTGTACAGCATAGAAGTACATAAACTGATACAGGTGGGTTTTAAAGAAAGGAAATATCAAAATCTGTAGCCTCACCCCCTGCCCCCTCTCCATAAATGGAGAGGGGGGATAGAGAGCCATACGAACAATTTATTAAGAAATGAAATGTTTATTAGTAGCGAAAGACATATTACTCATTTAGACCTTGATACTTTCTTTGTATCGGTAGAGTGTTATAAAAACCCCAAGCTTTTAGGCAAGCCTGTTTTAATTGGTGGTCTTGGGGACCGTGCTGTAGTGGCATCCTGCAGTTATGAGGCGAGAAAGTTCGGCATTCACAGCGCCATGCCAATGAAAGTAGCGAAGCGGTTATGTCCTTCTGCTACGGTAGTGAGGGGGGATATGGAATCTTACAGCCAGTTTTCAAGATTAGTGACTGAAATAGTAAAAGACTCTGTACCGGTGTTTGAAAAAGCATCCATTGATGAGTTTTATGTTGACCTTACCGGTATGGAACGGCATTTTGGCTGCAAACTTTTTTCTGATGAACTGAAGCAAAAGATTATCCGGGAAAGCGGTTTACCTGTAAGCTACGGGCTGGCCAGTAATAAGCTGGTGAGCAAGGTGGCCACGAATGAAGTAAAGCCAAACGGGCAACTTGAAATTCCATTTGGCAATGAAAAAAGTTTTCTTGCTCCGCTGAGTGTAGCCAAGATACCTGGTGTCGGAACCAAAACGGCTTACCTGCTTTTAAAGATGGGAGTGGAAACGGTGAAGGTACTGAGCGAAATACCGGTCGAAATGATGCAGAATCTTTTGGGTAAAAACGGCACTGAGTTGTGGCGCCGTGCCAATGGGATAGATGAAACTCCGGTGGTACCTTACCACGAACAAAAATCAATATCAACTGAGAGCACTTTTGAACAGGATACTATTGATATTCAATTTTTGCAGGGACAGCTTGTGCGGATGACTGAAAAGATCGGTTTTGATCTGCGAAAGCAAAACAAGCTGACGGGCTGTGTAACGGTAAAGCTTCGCTATTCGGATTTCGAAACTTATACCAAGCAGGTAACAATTCCTTATACGAATGCTGATCATATTTTATTAAAGACAGCGAAAGAGCTTTTTAATAAGTTGTATGAGCGCCGGCTGCTTGTCAGGCTGCTTGGCATCAGGTTCAGCCAGCTGGTGCCGGGTAATTACCAGATCAGTTTGTTTGATGACCGGGAGGAAATGATCGGCCTGTACCAGGCTATTGACAGTGTGAAAAAGAGGTTTGGAGAGGGGAAGCTTTTGAGGGCGGTGGGGGTTTGAGGAATTTGCTTTTTCATTAGTTAAATAAATTGCCCTGATTAGTTATTGAGTTATTAGCCATAGATAAAGGAGGTAAGTCGGAATATTCAAAAGGTTCAGTCGGATTGATTGATGCCCTGAAATCTTTGGCAATAGTATAGGCTTGCATTTTTTCTGCAGGATACTGTGACATGGCTATTTCAGAAATTCTTTTTTCACTCAGGTTTCCGAAAAGCCATTCATAAGCAAGATCCTCATTCAAGATAGTTGGCATTCTTTTCTTTGTATTGTGAACCTGCTCCATCAATGCATTTGCAGCGGTGGTAACAATTGCGGAGCTCTCGACATACTCACCAGTCTCAGCATCTGTCCAGGGCTGCCAGATTCCAGCCATATAGAAATACTCACGGTCAGGCAGGGAAATAAAATAGGGATAAGTAACAGCAGTTTTGAGAGGCTTGCCTGTTTTTTTACCGATTGGGTAAACATGGCGCCACTCAAAAAAGCCGGATGATAAAACCAGACAACGACGTTTTAATGCTGCATCACGATATATTTTGTTTGGTAGTAGTAGTTCTTCTGAAACTGCGTTTAGCATCGTAAGAGGTTGATTGAATTTTCCTCTTGCATCTGTATAACCTCTTCGAACATTGTTCAATTGTTCCCTGGTTTCGATAAAAGGCCAGCGGTTTCCATCAGGAATAAACCCCCATTCCATGTTTACAATGTCAAAATCTTCTTTACCGGGAATTGCTTTGAGCACTGCGTTGGTGCCGTAATCAAAACCCTGGTGCAAATCATTTCCAAGAAAGTCATAATTGGCAACTGCTTTTTCCAATTGCTTTAACCGGATATATTCGGCTCTTGTCACTTTTTGACCATTGTAGTAACACATGGCTATTTAGATTTTAAGAAATCCACAATTAATTTACCGACTCCTTCCGCTTCTTTCTGCCTTCCTTCCGGAATTGAAGTCCAAAAATAAGGGAGGTCCATTCCCTGTGCTCTTGCAACTACAATTGGTTGTCGTTCGCTACTAAATTCAACCCTGAAAGCCACATAGCCGGGGATATTTAAACGGGTACAATTCAAGGTAACATTGTAGGCCTCAAAGCTGAACTTTTGATCTTTCAGGTTGAATAATTCATCAGGCATAAATATTCAAGATATGACGGGTAAGTTGCTGAATTAAATTATTATCTGGTTCATTACCCAAGGCCTTGTCCAGTTTAGAAACATTGAATCCTTCCAGGCATGGTGTCAGCCTGCAAATATAATTTCCTCCTTTAAATATGAGGAAATTGACCTCAAGATCATGGTCAATTGGCTGTATTGTATAATCCAGATATGAAAAATTTTCAGCCATTACACAATTTAAGAAATATCACTTAGGCCATTGATGTTTTTTTTGATTGGCGCATCGGAAGCCTAAGCTTTTCTTTTAATTCCAACATGTCATTACTCACTTTCTTATCCAAAATTTTTGCATAGTGCTGCGTAGTCTGCAGTTTTTTATGACCGAGCATTTTGCTGACTGATTCGATGGAAACACCATTTGTAAGTGTAACGGTTGTTGCGAATGTGTGACGGGCAACATGAAATGTGAGTTCCTTCTTTATGCCACAACATGCAGCGATCTCTTTCAGGTAAGCATTTGTTTTTTGATTGGATGGAACAGGCAATAATTTTTTGCTATTAGCAGCGGCAGGGTGGTCCCTGTATTTGTCCAGGATGGCCAGCGCTGGTGGTAGCAACGGAATGCGGGAGGCGGTTTCAGTTTTTTGCCGGTGAGTGAATATCCATTTTTCGCCATCAATGCCCAGGGAAATATTGTTTTCAGTGAGGTTGAAGACATCAATGTAAGCAAGACCAGTGTAACAACTGAAAAGAAAAATGTCCCGGATGTGTTCGAGGCGTTCAATGGCAAATTCATTTTCGTGCAAGGCCTGCAGTTCCATTTCTGTCAGAAATTCTCTTTCGGTTTTCTTTGCTTTGACCTTGTAAGCCATAAAAGGATCTTTGGGCAACCAGTCTTTTGCCACACATTCGTGTATGATCTTCTTCAGATTTTTTATGTACTTGGCATTGGTGTTAACATCAATGCTTTTTTCTGCTTTCAGGTAAAACTCAAAATCGGTAATGAACTCAAATCCCAGTTCTTTGATGTTGATATCGGAAAGATTGTATTTCCATTTCAGAAATTCGCTAAGGTGCTTTCTGGTAGTTTCATATTTTATCCAGGTGGCCCGGCTGTAATCTTTTCCAATCAGCTTTTTTATGTCGTCATTATGCTGCTGGACGATCTGCAGCAGCATCCGGGGTCTTTCAACTTTGCCGTAATACTCATTCTTGAATGGTTCTACGGTTATGTCTGAGCCCCGGGCTTCAAGCTTGCTGTGTGAGCTGAGTAGTTTGGCCTTAACGGTGGCCAGGTGATTATTGATTTCTTTGGCTTCATGGTTCTTACCCGTAACCATTTGGGCCCTGGCATCCCACTCAAAGACTGAGGCCTCTCTTTGTGTTGAGATTTCAATCCGCTTGCTGTTGATCGTTACCCTGGCATAGATGGGAGCCTTGCCATTCCTGATACGGTTTTTGCAAATCCAAAAGAGGATGGAGAAAGATTGAACTGCTTTCATTGTGGTGACCTTTAAAGTGATCAATATTGTTAAAGGCACCTCAGCTTCTTTCCTTTGTTCGTAGTGATACAGGCGGGAAATGATGCGAAGCTTTCATCATCCGGGAGCAAACATAACAGGTGTTTATGTTCCTTGCTCAGCCTCGTTCATATTGGAATTTATTCGGCCATCTTTTACGTTGCCAGCTTGTCATATTCGGTTAGCAGCTTTTTTGAGGAGTGCCTGCTAACCGAGGTGCTAACCGAACAAGTAATGAATGGATGGTCAATTTTTGGAGGGTAGCAAAACAAAAGCCGCTTAGAACATGCATTCTAAGCGGCTGCGAACTTGTTTAGAGTTCTTAAAGCGGACCGGACGGGACTCGAACCCGCGACCTCCGCCGTGACAGGGCGGCATTCTAACCAACTGAACTACCGATCCTACTCAATGAACCCCGGGTTCATTTTTGGGATGGCAAAGATAGCTCTGCGGCTTTTTCCGGCCAAAACTTTTTCTATTATTTATCCACCTGCTTTTCAGCCTTTTGGCTGCAGGCTCATATTATTATTTAATCCTTAATTTAGCCGCCTTATTCATAGCCTATGCCCTCAGACAAAAACAGACAGTTTATTGACTTTGAGAAGCCCATCAAGGACCTTTTAGAGGAAGTTCAGGATATGAAGCAAAAGGCTGAAAAAAGTAAGGTTGATTTTACAGAAGTGATCAGGGAGATGGAAGCTAGCATACTCCAGAAAAGAAAAGAAATTACGGAGAACCTTACCAGTTGGCAGCGGGTGCAACTGAGCCGTCATCCCGACCGCCCTTACACCATGAAGTATATCGAAAAGATGACTACCGATTTTGTGGAGTTGTTTGGTGATCGCAATGTGAAAGACGATAAAGCGATGGTGGGTGGTTTTGCATCACTGGATGGAGAAACCGTGATGATCATTGGCCAGCAAAAAGGTATCAACACCAAGATGCGGCAGTTGCGCAATTTTGGTATGGCCAATCCTGAAGGTTATCGTAAAGCACTGCGGTTGATGAGGCTGGCAGAAAAATTCAATAAGCCCGTCATTACATTGATTGATACTCCCGGCGCTTATCCCGGTCTGGAAGCTGAAGAAAGAGGCCAGGGGGAAGCCATTGCCCGCAACATTTATGAAATGATAAGACTGAAAGTGCCGGTGATCTGTGTGATCATTGGTGAAGGCGCCAGCGGCGGGGCATTGGGCATTGGTGTGGGTGATAAAGTGTTTATGATGGAAAACACCTGGTATACAGTGATCAGTCCCGAGAGTTGTTCTTCTATTTTGTGGCGTAGCTGGGATAAAAAGGAAGTAGCTGCAGAGCAACTGCGGCTGACGGCAGATAAAATGCTGGGCTTTGGATTGATTGATGGCATCATTCCTGAACCTGTGGGAGGGGCGCATTGGGATTATAATGAAGCTGCACAGATCGTAAAGGACTATATCAAACCGGTGTTGCAGGAGTTGAAACAGGTTCCTGCGGAACAGAGAGTGAATGACCGCATTGAAAAATTCGGCAGGATGGGATTTTGGGAGGAGTGAGATGGGGATCGTCAACAGTCAACGGGTAGTAGCTGCAGTGGTAAAAATCATTATTTCATTTCATTATTAGTTTCTGATGTCGCTTAGAGAGCAATTTCGGGGTACGGGTATCGCTATCATCACGCCTTTTCAAGAGGATGGAAGCATTGACTGGGATTCGTATAAAAGGCTGATCCATTTTTGGATAGAAAATAAGGTAGAATATCTTGTGGTGCTGGGCACAACTGGTGAAAGTGCAACCATCCACGGTGCAGAGAAGCAGCAGGTGTTTTCTTTTGTTCATGCGGAGAACGCAGGCCGACTGCCGCTGGTGGCAGGTATCGGTGGTAATGACAGCAACGAAGTGATCGAAGGTTTCAAGCAATTTAACCTCGAAGGCTACAGCGCTATTTTGTCTGTGTCGCCTTATTATAATAAACCCAGCCAGGAAGGCATCTTTCAGCATTATAAAGCATTAGATGCTTCCACTCCGCTGCCCATCATCATGTACAATGTACCGGGAAGAACGGGCATGAATGTTTCGGCTGATACTACACTTCGTATTGCCCGTGAGTGCAAAAATATTTTTGCTACTAAAGAAGCCAGCGGCAATTTTGACCAGGTCAATCAAATAATAAAATACAAACCTGCTGACTTCATGGTTATTAGTGGCGACGACCCCATCACTTTGCCGATGATTGCCTGCGGTGCAGAGGGATTGATTTCTGTCGTGGCAAATGCTTATCCCAAAGAGTATTCCGATATGGTGCGGCTTTGCATGGAAGGCAAATTTGCCGAGGCCCTGCCGCTGCACCTGAAATATATTGATATTATCACTTCGATGTTTGCCGAAGGCAGCCCCAGCGGGGTGAAAGCCTATTTGTCTGAAATGGGTCTTTGCAAAAACACGTTCCGCCTGCCGGTGTGGCCGGTGAGTGAGAAACACCAGGCAAGGATTAGAGAACTGATGAAAGAAGCAGGATAGTTTTTTCAATATATTTAAATTGTCATTGTTTCAATGTGCTCATCTCATTTTCATCTACCCGTAGCGTAAAATTACTGTCGTAGTATTTTTTCATGATTGAGGATCTGCCCGTTAAAATCTGCAGCCATCCGTAATAGTAGTTCTACCTTTCATCGCTGAGTGCTATCACCTATTTTCGGGACACGAAATAATAATCCGAAATTCCCAACGTTTACCGAAACATGAAAACCGTACTCTTATATCTTTTAATCTTTGTTTCCGGCGCAGTCTCGGCACAGAATGTACTTGATTCTATCCAATTGACCGAGTTTCCTGTTCGAAAAGGTGTTATTTATAAGTATGAATATAAAAGCAATACAGCTCCCGTGTATGCCTCCACACTTTCAATAGTAGGAGTTGTGACGGAAGAGGATTCGGTGTTTCATTTTGAAGACGGGAAGGTAGCTGCTGTATTTGCCATTGAGGATATGTATTCCGTTGTGATCAGTAACAAAAAAGCTGAATTAATTACCTACAGTAACCTCAGCTCCACCGGTCTGAAAAAGGGAGATGAAATATCCCGCGGTGATTGTATAGGCACTACTGCCGATGCATATGATGAAACATCAGAACGTAAGCAAGTGGACATCCTTGTGTTGCAAAAAAACAAGCGGATACCCTATGTCCAGACAGTTCGGTATATCCGGTATAATATGTCGAAAGGAAATATCTCAAAGACAGGCAAACCATATACCGGCCGCTTATAATTTATAAGCCACTCCTTCCAGCGCCAGTTCTGTATCGGGAAAAACCTCCCGTGCTTCTTTTTCAAATTCTTCCAGTGTGTCGTATTTGCTGCTGAAATGGCCGATCAATAATTTCTTTACACCGGCTTTTAATGCAATGGTCGCAGCCTGCCTTGTGGTAGAATGAAAACGGGCTTCGGCTCTTTCTCTCAAATTGTCAAGGTAAGTTGTCTCATGATAGATCATATCTGCTCCCCGGATATGCTGGATGATGGATTCGTCATATTTGGTGTCGGCACAGAAGGCATACATTTTGCCGGGGTCGGCAGCTTCGGTCACCCACTCATTCTGCACCACGGTCCCGTCTTTCTTTGTATAGTTTTCGCCATTCTTCAGGCGGTCGTAAAAAGAAGAAGGGATATCATATTCCTTTGCTTTCTCAGGATGCAGTTTCCTGGGTTGTTTCTTTTCTCTGAAAACAAAACCATAACATTCGATGCGGTGATTGGTGCGGAAACATTTCACCGTGATTTTTTCATCATCCAGTAAAGTGGCAGCTTCAGCAATTGTGTGCAGATGCAGTTTGAATGGCAAGGTGGTATCTGCCACTTTCAGTTGCAGTTCGATGATCTCTTTCAGCGGTGAAGGGCCAAACACATGCAACTCCTGCTGGTGGCTGAGCAGGCCAAAACTATTGATGAGCCCAATGAGCCCGAAATAATGATCGCCGTGAAGATGGGAAATGAATATGTGTGATATTTTGCTTCGCCTGATCTTGTAATTGATCATTTGTATCTGGGTCCCTTCGCCGCAATCCACGAGATAGTTGTTGCCATCCAGTGTCACCACCTGGCTGGTGGGGTGGCGGTCAAAAGCCGGAACGGCCGAATTATTTCCAAGGATGGTTACAGCGAGCATGCAGGTTTCCTGTTACTGGTGTTAGGTTTGATGCGAAAATAGAGAAATCTTTCTGCTGTTGGACAGTAACCTGCAACCAATGACCAGCTATTGTAACCTATTCTTCGCCACTCAGCAACTCTCTTTCGATTTCTTCCATCTGCACAATATCCCAGGCTTCGCTTTCAGTAGGTGTAACATTCATGAGTTCCAAAAGTTCGGCTTCGTCTAGAAAGGTCTCCACAGGTTTCTTAAATTCACAAATCACAAAGGAGGCGCTGCTTTCATAGAATTTTTGCTGGATATGTACTAACTTTTCAGCAGCAGCGATGTCGAGGTTTTCGATGTCTCCCATTTTCAGCACTACGTTTTTAACGTCATTTTGCAGGTAGGGGAGTAAACAGCCATCCAGTTCTTCTGTCATACTTGCAGAAATTGTGGGCCCGGGCAGCGTGATGGCATGAAATTTTTCTTTGGTATCGGTTTTGACCTGCATAATTCTTACATTTAGATTGTTGCGCCTGCCATCCGGCCGACTGTGGATTTGCAAAGTGAAAAAATGGCCTGTTCCCAACAACTTAAATTATCAACATCTCGTTTATAAAAACGGGAAAACCGGATCGGGATTTATTTGTTAATATTGTGTCACAACCAATTATCTTCAATGGATAACAATTTTTCAGCCCAGGTAAAAGAGATCATTTCGTTCAGCAGGGAAGAGGCTTTACGATTAGGAAATGATTTTATCGGCACCGAACATCTCCTGCTCGGCCTGATTCGGGAAGGTGATAACACGGCCGTAAGGATTCTCAAAAGTTTTAATGTTGACCTTTACGAACTCCGCAAGGAAATAGAACTGGCAGTGAAGGACAAGACCGGGAAAAATATTGCCAATATCAACAGCCTGCCACTGACCAAGCAAGCTGAAAAAGTGATACGGGTAACGGTGCTGGAGGCCAAAGCACTGAAAAGCGCAACAGTGGAAACAGAACACCTGATGCTTTCTATTTTAAAGAACAAGGAAAATATTGCAACTCAAATCTTAAATCAATTTGACGTGGACTACGATCTTTTCAGGCAGGAATTAGGCATTGTAAAATCAAATGACCCCCGTGCCGAATACACCGATGAGAACGATGACGATTTTGATGAGGAAAAAAAATACTCAGGTTCTAAGGGTGGCAGCAAGCAACCGGCTGGTGCCAAAAGCAAAACGCCGGTATTGGACAATTTTGGAAGGGATATCACCAAACTGGCCGAAATGGGAGCATTGGACCCAATCGTTGGCCGTGAATCTGAAATTGAAAGAGTATCTCAAATACTTTCCCGCCGCAAGAAGAACAACCCGATATTGATTGGCGAACCGGGTGTGGGTAAAACAGCTATTGTGGAAGGCCTGGCGTTGCGCATCGTTCAGCGCAAGGTATCAAGGGTGCTGTTTGATAAAAGAGTGATCTCCCTTGACCTCGCCGCCCTGGTGGCCGGTACCAAATACCGCGGCCAGTTTGAGGAAAGAATGAAAGCGATCATGAATGAGCTGGAAAAAAACAGGGATGTTATTCTTTTCATTGATGAGTTGCATACTATAGTAGGGGCCGGCGGCGCCAGTGGCTCATTGGATGCCAGTAATATTTTCAAACCGGCATTGGCAAGGGGAGAACTCCAGTGCATCGGCGCTTCCACGCTGGATGAATACAGGATGTACATTGAAAAAGACGGGGCTTTGGACCGCCGCTTTCAAAAGGTGATGGTGGATCCGCCGAGTGTGGATGAGACGATCCAGATACTGAACAATATCAAATCCAAATACGAAGATTATCACAATGTCACATACAATAACGAAGCAATTGATGCCTGTGTGAAGCTGAGTGACCGTTACATCACAGATCGCCTTTTGCCCGACAAAGCCATTGATGTCATGGACGAAGTGGGTGCCAGGGTGCATCTGAAAAATATCAACGTTCCGCAAAACATCGTTGATCTTGAAGGCAAAATTGAGGATGTGAAAAATGAGAAGAATAAAGTGGTAAAGAGCCAGAAGTTTGAAGAGGCGGCCTCTTTGCGGGACACCGAAAAGCGTTTGCAGGAAGAACTGGAAAAGGCCAAAGCAGAGTGGGAAGAAGAAAGCAAGCATAAGCGGTACCCTATCGGCGATGAGGATATTGCCGAAGTGGTGAGCATGATGACAGGCATTCCAGTAAAAAGGATGGTGCAGGCTGAAACAGAGAAACTGCGCAAGATGGCGGAAGATATGAGGGCTATGGTGATAGGCCAGGACGAAGCGATCGGTAAAGTGGTGAAGGCAATTCAAAGAAACCGGGTTGGATTAAAGGATCCCAAAAAACCGATTGGGACATTCATTTTCCTCGGCCCGACAGGAGTTGGCAAAACAGAACTGGCCCGTTCGCTGGCAAGATATATGTTCGACTCAGAAGATGCGCTGATCCGCATTGACATGAGTGAATACATGGAAAAATTCACCATCAGCCGCCTGATCGGGGCGCCTCCGGGATATGTGGGCTATGAAGAAGGCGGACAACTGACCGAAAAGGTGAGAAGAAAGCCCTACAGTGTAATCCTGCTCGATGAAATTGAGAAAGCGCATCCGGATATCTATAATATCTTATTGCAGGTACTTGATGACGGCCAGTTGACAGATGGATTGGGCAGGAAAGTGGATTTCAAGAATACAACCATCATAATGACATCGAATATCGGTGTCCGTCAACTTAAAGATTTCGGAACCGGTGTTGGCTTTACCACTTCAGCCAAAATGGAGCATGAAGATGAGGCCAACAAGGCAGTCATTGAAAAAGCACTGAAAAAGACATTTTCGCCTGAGTTTCTCAACCGGATAGACGATGTGATCATCTTCAACTCACTGACGAAGGAAAATATCTTCAGCATCATTGACATCCTTATGAAAGGGGTGATGAAACGTCTCAACAGCCTCGGCTTCAGCCTGGAGCTGACAGAGGAGGCCAAAACATTCATCGCTGATAAAGGTTATGACCAGCAATTTGGCGCCAGGCCGCTGCACAGGGCCATTCAGAAATACCTGGAAGACCCGCTGGCAGAAGAAATTCTGAATATGAATGTGAAGGCCGGTGATATGCTCGAAGCGGATGTGGACAAGGATAAAACCAGGCTCACTTTTACCTTTAAGAAAAAGCCGGAGCAAAAGTCAAAAGCTTCTTAGGTTAATTCCTGATAAAGTTTGCAAGGAGTGTCGGCATACGGCGCTCCTTTTTTACTTTTGTCCTTTCACGGTTATGGCGAAAAAGATCATTATCACCATTGATGGCTGGTCGAGCTGCGGCAAAAGCACATTGGCCAAACAACTGGCAAAGACGCTGGGTTATGTTTATGTGGACAGCGGGGCCATGTACAGGGCCATTACCTTATACTTTTTGAGAAACAATATTGATATCAGCGACAAGAAACAGGTGAAAGACGCATTGAAAAGTATCAATCTTGAATTTATTTACAACAGCCAGTCGCAGCGCAGTGAAATATTCCTGAATGGCGAAAATGTGGAGTACCTGGTCCGTGACCTCATCATTGCCGAAAAAGTAAGTGATGTGGCCGCTATTAAAGAGGTAAGGGATTTTGCGGTGGCGCAACAGCAAAAAATGGGGGCAAAGAAGGGCATTGTCATGGATGGCCGGGATATAGGCACCGTTGTTTTTCCCAAAGCGGAGCTGAAAATATTCATGACGGCCGACAATGCCGTTCGGGTGGAAAGAAGGTTCCGTGAATTGTATGAAAAGAACCCTAATGTGACCATCGAAGAAGTGAAGAATAATCTCGAAATGCGGGATTATATTGACTCCAACCGTGAGGTGAGCCCCCTGAAACAGGCCCGGGATGCTATTTTGCTGGATAATACAGAACTATCACCAGATCAGCAGTTTAAAGTAGCCCTGGGGTGGGCTAAAGAAAAAATTTCTGCCTGATTACCTGCCCGGACTTGCATATTTTGTTTATTGTTTCTACTTTGTGTCCGATTCTTCCTTTCAATCGTACCCATTTATCCTCTACCCGAAAGGCCTGCAACATTCAATATCTCCGACTGGCCAGGATTTACACCTTTGATTAAATCGAATTACCTGGGGTTACTCCCGGATTTATTTATAGTATTATCCTTCCTATCTGAATGCCTCCTTTTTCGTCCTGCTGAACAACCGGATCAAAAAGCAATTTTTTATCATTTTTAAACCTTGAGGCATGAAAACAATTACACTTAACAAAAAGCTTTTTAAGCTGCTGCTGTTTACCGTTGCAATATTTGCATCGGGCAGCCTGTTGGCCCAGTCGGTTACGATCACATCACCTGCTGCGGCGTCAACTACAATTATGACCGGTTCTTCACTAAGTTTTACCGGCGACAGAAGTGGATCATTTACCGGATCGGGTAATTACACCTGGACATGGGCGGCTTCACCTTCAACCGGTGTAAGCTTTACCAACAACCCAAATTCAACGACTTCTGATCCTGTAAACACAACTGCAACATTTGCCAACCCCGGCACTTACACAGTAACAGTTACAGTGAGCCGGGGAACAACAACTGTAGTTTCTGCGGCAAAAACAGTAGTAGTTGTAGGTCCCCCACCCCCGGCGCAGCCTATTACCAATTGTAACTCTAACAACTGTACTGTAATAAACAATAGCTGCCAGGAAGGACAATTTTCGGCAAGTTTCGTGAATGGAACATATCAAAATGGTTCTGCTGCTAATAGCCTTGCACAAGGAGCTATTTGGAGATTTGTAAACGTTGCAAACATTAACGGTGTTCAGATAAACGCAACAGTGAGGGTTGATACCCTTTTCCAGGCACAATTGATGACTCTTGATGACGATGCTGCACTGGATGAGAATAACCAGCAAACATTGCAAAGCTTCCTTTCACCTAATATCAGACCTGATGTGACCCTGAACCAAACTACGAGGAGAGGCCATGTTCAGTTCACGATCAGTTTCTGGGAACACCAGGACAACCCTGTTAGCGATAATGATTTCCAGGTTCCGGCAAGTCTTTTGGGTGTAAATTATTCTCACTATGATATTGATGGTGTAAATAGTGTAAGTGGTGGTAATGGCTATTATTTCAGAGAAACAGGTCATGCAGAAGAATACCCGGGACTGGCAGTGACTGCTAATGCCAATACAGAACTTACCGCATATAATTATTTTACCGGCGACAAAAGCTGGAAAGGATATGCTGGCACTATTTGCAACCGTACAAGTACATCACGTTGTGTGCAGGCGATAGCTTCTTTCAAGTATTCATCTATTAGTGCTATCTCAGCTATTACAGTTAGAATGGGGTATGATTATCAGAAAGTGGGTAACACCACTAATGGTTATAATAGTCAGCCTACACGTCTTTACGCTTCTAAATTTGAATGCTTCAGCTTCCCCGAAGAGATCATCCTGCCTGTGAAACTGCTGAGCTTTGCCGGCAGCTTCCGCAACCAGGCCACGACTCTAAACTGGGAAACAGCCGATGAAGTGAATTTTGAAGGCTTCCAGGTGGAAAGAAGCAGCGATGGTTCTTCTTTTGCTCCCGTAGCTTCACTGGCTGCAAGAGGAACATCTGGTTCTTCTAAACAGCAATACCAGCACATTGACGACCTGTCTGCTGTGAACGGCACTGTATTCTACTACCGCCTCCGCATGAACGACCTGGATGGTAAGTACAAATACAGCAACGTGGTGATGATCCGTAAAGAACAAAAGAGCATCAACGGCATCACACTGAACCCGAACCCTGTCATCAGTGGCGGAATGGCCAATGTAAGATTCAGCGCTGCCGGTACCGCCAATGTTGAGTTTAGGGTAGTGGATATGGCAGGAAAAGTATTGTTGAAACAACAAAGCAAAGTGTACGAAGGGAATAACAGCGTTTCTATCAACAACCTCGACCGTTTACAGCCGGGCATGTACATGCTGCAACTGGCAAACGGCAACGAACTGACCGCTGTGAAGTTCACTATCGTTCGCTGATATAATAATTTCGGGAAACCGTACAGATGTTAAAGCTCAAGGTTTTAACCTGACCAACCGGGGCGGTGTAACAACCGCCCCTTTTGTTTTCCCCCAAACGTGAAAGACCTCCCTATGCCTGGGAGGTCTTTCACGTTTGTATGATTTTGTTGCTTAGTGTTGCTCCTGGTTATTATCAGCAGGTTGTTCCTGTGGTTGATTGGCTTTTCTCACTTCCAGCAATTCCACTTCAAAGGTGAGCATAGAGCCACCCGGGATCGGGCCATAATCATGACTGCCATAACCAAGATTGTAAGGGATATACAATTTATATTTTGAACCAACACTCATCAGTTGCAGTCCTTCTGTCCAGCCGGGTATCACACGGTTCAGCGCAAAGGTGATGGGCTGGCCTCGACTATAAGAGTCGTCAAAAACAGTTCCGTTAAGCAAAGTTCCTTTGTAATGGCAGGTCACGCTGTCAACAGCAGTAGGTTTTTCACCGGTTCCTTCCGTTATCACTTCATATTGCAGACCACTTGCAGTAGTCTTCACTTCCGGTCTTGTTTTGTTTTTGTTTAAGAATGCTTTGCCGGAATCAACTGCCCCCTTTGATTTTTGCTCCTGCATCCTGTTGATATAAGCATTCATGATGCTGTTGCACTGGTTATCATCAAACATAACCTTCTTGCCACCGAGCACATCATTGATAGCTCTTGAAACAAGGGAACTGTTGAGATTAGTGATGCCCTGTGTTTTATAAAAATTGGCCACACTTACCCCCACGGCGTAACTGGCCGAGTCGGAAAGATTTTTAAAAACAGGTTGTTGAGGTGCTGCAGGTTTTGCCACAGGTTTGGCAACAGGCTTTGCAAGGGTTGTCGTTGTTTTGGTTTGGGCAAATAATGCAGCGGGTATTGTTGCTGCAAGAATAAAAAATATTTTTTTCATAAGAATGTATATTACCGCAAAAATACAGGTTGGTAGATGAATCTCCGTGCCGGTAATCAACTAATTTCGGAGTCTTCTTAACCTAACCGGGAAAATATGGAATCTTTTAACAGGGTGATGCAGGTTCGCTGGTCCGATCTCGACCCGAATTTTCATGTGCGGCATTCGGTTTACTACGACTGGGGTGCCTGTTGCAGGGTGGAATACCTGAACATGATCGGTTTTTCGGGTGAAGTGATGCAGCAATTGCAGATCGGTCCCATCATTTTTCGTGAGGAGTGTCTTTTCCGGAAGGAGATCAGGATGAATGATAAAGTGGTCATTGAACTTCGTATTCTTAAGGCAAAAAAGGATTTTTCAAGACTTAGCTTTCAGCATCGTATCATGAAAAACGGAGATTTACTGGCCGCTACACTTACAGTTGATTTTGCCTGGATGGATATGGTGAAACGAAAACTGGTTGTTCTGCCCGGAGAAATTCAGCAGATGTTTTTAGAGGCGCCTTTGACAGAGGATTTTCAATGGGTAGACTAACCTACTGTGGTGAAAGATACTTCACTTTTTGCGGAAACCGGGCTGCATACCCGTTTACCAGGTTGCGTATGTAAGAATTTTCCTGGTAAGGAGTGAGCAATTCTTTCAGCAATTCGCAATGAGTGATGGCAATATCACCCGGTATATATCCCATGCCATAAAATTTACCTTTTTCAACAAGAATGCAGGAAAGATCGTCGCCATTCAATCCCTTTTCAACAATGGCAAAACTGGGCTGCCGCTTAAAAGAATCCAGCGCCTCAAGCACCCGGTTATTGTAAACAGCAACAGGTTCTTTCTTTTCACAAGCCCCGTTGCACTGCTTCGCCTTCATTCCTTCGCAGTCAATATGTTCTTTTTGCATAAAACAAAGTTTGGGGCATAACTGGTGATCCTTCATCAGTTTTCGGAGAATGGCATGGCCGTCCACCAGGTAGTGAAAACTATACACCGGGTTCAGCCTGTTGCGGTTTTTTTCAATAGCAAGGCGTAAATAGCCATTCTGGTCTTCATAGCAGAAGATGCCATAAACATCTTCCCATCTTTTTTGAGAATAGTTAAAGATGGGCCAGCGTTTTTTTATTTCTGTTGATTCAAGAATATGCGCCATCAGTTCTGTGCCGGTAGGCTGAAAACTTATATTATAAGTGTGGCGGAGAAAATTCTGTTTTTGCCTGCTTTCGGAGTTATTGCTGAAATGACTGTTTACCCGGTAGCGGATATTGTTGGCTTTGCCCACATAGATCACTTTGCCTTTTTCATTATGAAAGTAATATATGCCGGGTGTATAAGGCAATTGTTCAAAATCTTCTTTGGGCACATTGGGTGGCAGCACAGCTTCTTTTGAGTTACGTTGCAGGCTTTTTTGTATAAAGCCTTCTTTGTCGCTTTGAAGCAGCAGCTCAAATATCTTCACCGTTGCGGCCGTATCAGCACCGGCCCGGTGATGGTTCTTCATGTCAATACCCAATGAATGCGCCAGGTTGCCGAGGCTGTAGGATGGAAGCCCGGGGATGATTTTTCGGCTGAGCCTGACCGTACATAACTTTTTTGTGTTGAGAATATAACCGCATTGCAGCAGGTGAGCTTTCACAAATGAGTAATCAAAGTTCACATTGTGCGCCACGAATATTTTATCTTTCAGCAGGTTGAAGATTTGTTCGGCCACTTCATCAAACACAGGTGCCTCCGCCACCATTTTATCGGTGATGCCGGTCATGCCTTGTATATAAAAAGGAATGGGCTGGCAGGGATTGATGAGGGTCTCAAACTTCTCCGTCACCTTTTCTCCGTCAAATACATGAATAGAGATTTCTGTGATGCCATTGGCAGCAGCATAGGAGCCGGTGGTTTCAATATCAACAATAGCATACATGGTCTTCTGCATCAGGACTGCTAATTTCGTAAAAATTTACTTGCGGGTGAAGGATGAAAAATTCATCATGTTTCGCAACAGGCTGGAAAAAGTTTACCGGCATCTGTCTAAACAGGCCAGGCGGCAGGGCATAAGCTGCTACCGGCTATATGACCATGACCTTCCTGAATTTCCGTTGTGCTTTGAAATCTACGGTGATAAATTGTATGTGGCCGAATACAAACGCCGTCATGGACTGACAGAAGAAGAGCATGATAGCTGGATGGAACGGACCCTTACAATCGCATCTGACGTATTGTCAATAGAAAAAGCAAATATCTTTCTGAAACTCCGGCAACGAAAACCCGGACGTTTGGGGCAGTATCAGAAGGCAGATGCGTTGCTACATGACCCGACGGCAGTCGGATTTGTCGTGGAAGAAAATGGTTTGAAGTTTATCGTTAACCTTTGCGATTATCTTGACACAGGTTTATTTCTTGATCACCGTATCACCCGGCAGATGGTAAGAGAGCAGGCCAATGGAAAGAAAGTGCTGAACCTGTTTGCTTATACCGGCTCTTTTTCCGTGTATGCTGCGGCAGGCGGTGCAGCAGAAGTGGTTACAGTTGATCTTTCCAAAACTTACCTGAACTGGGCTGAAAGAAACCTGCAGCTAAACGGGTTTACAGACAACGCAAAATACAAAACAGTCCATGCAGATGTGATGCAGTACCTGCAAACACTGCCCGGAGATTATTATGATATTATTGTTATGGATCCGCCTACTTTTAGCAACAGCAAAAGAATGGAGGATTTTCTTGACATTCAAAGGGATCATCCCGTGCTGATCAATAATTGTCTTGCTGCGTTAAGGCCAGGTGGCCAGTTATATTTCAGCACCAATTCCAGGAAGTTCATTCTTGAAAAAGAAAAGCTTCAGGCCGCCGCTATAAAAGACATTACCAAAGCAACCACTCCCTTTGACTTTGAAGGCAAGCTGTTTCGCTATTGTTTCCTGATTACCCGCTGACCCCGGCTCCGGATGACCGTTTACTAAACGGAAGGCTCCATTTGCTAAGCTGATACGTCCTGCTTCCGTTGACGGGCTTACTTTTAGGTTATATAAAAATCAGCCCATGCTACGTTTAATTTTACTTGCTGTTTCTTTCTTCGCCGCAATTTTAGCCGCCCCTGCACAAAACGTATTAAAAGTGCAGAATGGTGCAACACTCAAAACAACCGGCGGCGTTGTGATCACCCTGCAGGACATGAACCTCGAAAATGACGGCACCATCAGCCAGGCAGCAGGAGAGGGAACTTTCCGCTTTTCAGGAACTGCCAATAACTTTATTTCCGGGACCAACCCGCCTTTGATAGATGTGCTGGAAATCGCTAAAAGCGGCAACGCCAGGCTTTCTCTTTCCCGCAGCATCAATATTGGTTCATCCATCAATTTTACTTCAGGGTTAATTGACCTGAACAATAATAACATACAACTTCAGCCCACTGCTGTTCTGAATGGCGAATCTGAGAACAGCCGTATCACTGGCCCTGCAGGCGGTTATGTAGAGATCACCCGCAACCTGAACAATCCTTCAGCTTTGAACCCGGGCAATCTTGGCGCCATCATCACCTCTTCTCAAAATATGGGCAACACCACTATCCGGAGGGGACATCTGGCACAACCAAATGGAGGGGGTATCACAGGCTCTGTTCACCGGTATTTTGATATTCAGCCGGCCAATAACACCAATCTCAATGCAACCCTGCGGTTCACCTATTTTGATGCAGAACTAAACAGTATTGACGAGAACACAGTGGTGATGTATCGCAGCACGGATAATGTGAACTGGACAAACCAGGGATTCAGCAGCAGGGATGCAGCAGGCAACTATGTGGGAAAAACCGGCATTGCTGCTTTTTCCCGCTGGACGCTTTCTTCCGGCCTGAATGCGCCGTTGCCGGTTCAGTTTATTTTATTCAATGTGCGTTGTGAAGGCAGCAAAGTTTTGCTGACATGGAAAACAGCGCAGGAAATCAATGCCGGTTATTTTGAAGTGCAACGCAGCAGCAATGGCAACACATGGACAAGCATTGGCTCTGTGCAGGCCGCCGGCAACAGCAATGTGCAGCAATCTTATTCCTTTACAGATAATAATCCGTTAGGCAATGGCGGCATGTACCGCATTGCAGAATTTGACCTCGATGGAAAAGTACAATACACCAGTATCAACAGGGCCGATTGCGGCAGCATGGATATGTGGAGGGTGTGGCCCAACCCGGTGCAGGAGCAGCTATTTGTTAACCTGAGTGTGGCAGCCGGTTCGCAGGCTATGCTGAAAGTCTATGACAACCGGGGTGCATTGCTGAGAGAACAGCGCAATGTGTTATTGCCGGGCAGCAATCAACTGAATGTAGATATGCAAAGGTTACCCGCCGGCACTTATCATGTGGTGCTGACCTGGGACAATGGCCAGTCTCAAAAATCGGTGAAGGTGATTAAACGATAAACAGGTTGTGGTTTTTCAGAAATACGAAAGGCCGGCGATTTGCCGGCCTTTTTTTCAAAAAAAAGAATTTCATAGTGTCTTCAGCACATCATTCATTGCCCGCACGGCATCTGCACTCTTATTGAAGGCAGCCTGTTCAGTTTCATTAAGTTTAAAGTCAAGTATCTTTTCCCAGCCATTTTTGCCGATGATGACGGGAACACCCAGGCAAATATCTTTTTGCCCGTATTCACCATCCAGCGACACACAGCAGGTAAAGAGTTTCTTTTCATCCCTCACAATAGCTTCCACCATCGCTGCGCCGGCTGCACCGGGGGCATACCATGCTGATGTGCCAATTAAAGCAGTTAAAGTGGCGCCGCCTACCATGGTGTCTTTTACAATTTTCTCATGTTGTTCTGCAGAAAGGAAATTGGTAACAGGGACACTGTTCCATGTGGCCAAACGGATCAGCGGTATCATCGTAGTATCACCATGACCGCCAACTACCACTGCATTCAGATCAGCCGGAGAACAACCGAGGTGCTGGCTGAGTTGATATTTGAAACGGCTGCTGTCAAGAGTGCCACCCATGCCGATGATCCTGTTTTTGGGTAAGCCTGTTGAAGTTAATGCGAGGTAGGTCATCGTATCCATCGGGTTGCTGATGACGATGATGATGGCATCGGGAGAATATTTCAAAATGTTTTCGCAAACCGTTTTTACAATACCCGCATTAGTGCCGATGAGTTCTTCTCTTGTCATGCCCGGTTTGCGGGGAATGCCCGAGGTGATCACCACCACATTACTGCCGGCGGTTTTGGAATAGTCATTGGTGCTGCCAACAATTTTTGTATCAAATCCCAGCAGGGTGGCTGTCTGCATCATATCCTGCGCCTTTCCTTCAGCCAGGCCTTCTTTGATGTCGAGCAAAACAAGCTCTGTGCAAAGTTCTTTACGGGCAATATTATCAGCACAGGTGGCTCCTACTGCACCGGCGCCTACAACAGTTACTTTCATCAGCAAATTATTTATGGATGAGGAAAATTAATTTCGGCGCAAAGGTATAGGAAAGGCTTTTGTGATGAGAAGCGGCGACAGCTTATTTTTTCAGTTCCTCCAGCATCTTTTCAACCTTCATAGTGCCTTCAAACACCGAGATGAGTTCTTTTTTACGGTTGTAAAATGCAAGGAAAGGCAGGCTGCGGATATTGAAGAAAGTCGGCGTGAATATCTTGTTGTCATGCGCCACCACGATATTGCTGAAACGGGCCAGTTGGTTGCGTTCCCGGAAGGCCATCATGCTGTCAAAAGGCTGCATGGTGGTCATCACGATCTGTATGCCTTTGAATTTATCAATGTTTTGGATGATCTGCTCCGTTTCATGTTGGCAATGATCACAGTCGGGGCTGAACAGCATCAGCATCACCGGTGATTTTTTAGGAAGATCTTCTTTGCTGTAATAAGAAACACTGTCAGGCAGCATCAGCTTCACCGGAGGGTAGCTGGGAAATCTTTTGTAAGGAGGTTCCGGGGCCGATTCGCCCTGCGCAAAAACAGCAGCGGTCACCAACAAAAATGCCGGGAGGAGCAATATTTTTTTCATCATGTTCAAAGTAAGGTTATTCCGCACAATCAACAGGCACCAGACTGTAAAAAAACAGTGAAGATTGGCTGCTGCTGCGAAGGTATTTCGGCTTTGCCGTCAGACCACACTGCCTTATCTTTGCCGCCCCTGACCCGTTAATGGTTTCAAAAAAAAAAGGGATTAAAAATTTTTATTATTTATGGCAACAACAGCAGACATAAGCCGCGGTCTCATTATCAAACTCGACGGCAGCCTGTATACAGTAGTGGAATTTGGTGAAAACAAAACAGCCCGTGCCGCTGCAAAAGTGTGGGCCAAGCTGAAAGGAGTGGATAATAACCGTTCCATCGAAAAGACATGGAACTCCGGCGACAATATCTTCCCGGTAAGAGTGGAAAAAAGAAACTACCAGTTTCTTTACAAAGATGATACAGGTTATAATTTTATGGACAATGAAACCTTTGAACAGGTGGCCCTACAGGAAAACCTGGTGGATGCCCCACAATTTTTAAAAGACGGGCAGGAAGTGGCTGTGCTGATCAATACCGAAACAGAGCAGCCGATGAGTGTGGAACTGCCTGATAAGATCGTGGTGCTGGTGACATACACCGAGCCGGGCTTGAGAGGCGATACAGCCACCCGTACATTGAAACCGGCTACTGTTGAAACAGGCGCCACGGTGAATGTGCCTTTGTTTGTCAACGAAGGTGAACTCATCCGTGTGAACACCAAGACGGGTGAATATGTTGAACGTGTAAAAGAGTAATTAATAATAGTTCAAAAATGGCCCAAAATCACCAGGTTTTGGGCTGTTTTGTCTGATTTTGGGCTTGTTTTGCTCAAAAACCATTAAAAAAGCTTGAAAAGCTGGCCTTGATTTACCTAACTTAGCCTCCTCCCGCAGCGGGCTACTTTCTAAACCAAAACGTGTTTCAAAATTGAAAAACATGGACTTCAAGCAAATACAGGAGTTGATCAAAATGATCAATAAATCCAATATTGGCGAACTGACCGTTGAGCAAAAAGATTTTCGCATCACCATCAAACAAAAAGAAGAACATGTGACCCAGGTAGTTTCTGCGGCCCCTGTTCAGGCAGCCCCGGTGCATATTGCGGCGCCCCAGCCCGCTGCCCCGGTTGCCGCAACTCCAGCAATTGCTGCTGAAAAGCCCAGTGCAGCCGAAGCATCAGCCAGCAACCTGATCACGGTGAAAAGCCCGATGATCGGCACTTTCTACCGCCGGCCTTCGCCGGACAAACCCAATTTTGTGGAAGTGGGCACTGATATCAACCCCGGCCAGGTGGTTTGCATCATCGAAGCCATGAAACTATTTAATGAAATTGAAAGCGAAGTGAAGGGCAAGGTGGTGAAGATATTACTGGATGATGCTTCGCCGGTGGAGTATGATCAGCCGCTGTTCCTGGTAGAACCGGCATAAAAAGTTCATTGTTCATAGCTGACTGTTTTTAGTTAGCAGCCATGAACCATGAACTATGAACTTTTTCATTTCAAATAAGATCAGATGTTTAAAAAGATCCTGATTGCTAACCGTGGTGAAATTGCCCTTCGTGTTATCCGCACCTGTCGTGAAATGGGGATCAAAACGGTAGCCGTTTATTCCACTGCCGACAGGGACAGCCTGCATGTGAAGTTTGCTGATGAAGCTGTTTGTATCGGCAAAGCGCAGAGCAGCGATTCTTATCTCAACATTCCGCATATCATGGCGGCGGTGGAGATCACCAATGCCGATGCCATTCACCCCGGCTATGGTTTCCTGGCCGAGAATGCAAAGTTTGCCAGGATATGCAACGACCATGGCATCAAGTTCATTGGCCCCACACCGGAAATGATCAATGCCATGGGTGATAAGATCACCGCCAAAGAAACCATGATAAAGGCCGGTGTGCCCGTGGTGCCCGGTGGTGAAGGTTTATTGCAAAGCCTGGATGAAGCCAAAAGCCTCGCCAGGGACATGAGCTACCCGGTGATATTGAAAGCAACGGCCGGCGGTGGCGGAAAAGGGATGCGCATCGTTTGGGAAGAAGCCGAAATGGAAAGGGCTTACAACACCGCAAAAGCAGAAGCAGCGGCAGCATTTAAGAACGACGGCATCTACATGGAAAAATTTGTGGAAGAGCCGCGGCATATTGAAATACAAGTGGCCGGTGACCAGTATGGCAGTGTTTGCCACCTCAGTGAAAGGGATTGCTCCATCCAGCGCCGCCACCAGAAACTGGTGGAAGAATCGCCTTCTCCTTTTATGACCGATGAACTGCGGTATAAAATGGGTGAAGCCGCCAAAAAAGCAGCGGCTGCCATCAACTATGAAAGTGTGGGAACCATCGAGTTTCTCGTGGACAAGCACCGCAATTTTTATTTCATGGAAATGAACACCCGTATCCAGGTGGAGCATTGTGTGACGGAAGAAGTGATCAATTTCGATCTTATCAAAGAACAGATCAAAATAGCGATGGGAGAAAGGATTTCAGGTAAAGATTATTTCCCTGAAATGCATTCCATTGAATGCCGCATCAATGCCGAAGACCCCTATAACGATTTTCGTCCTTCACCCGGGAAGATAACGGTGCTGCACCAACCCGGCGGGCATGGGGTGCGGGTGGACAGCCATGTGTATGCCGGTTATGTTATTCCTCCCTATTATGATTCGATGATCGGCAAACTGATCACCGTGGCCCAAACCAGGCAGGAAGCCATCAACACCATGCACCGGGCCCTGAGTGAGTATGTAATTGAAGGGGTAAAAACAACCATTCCTTTTCACCTGCAACTGATGAAAGATGAACGTTTCATCTCCGGCGATTTCAACACCAAGTTTTTGGAAGGGTTTGAGCTGAAGTAGGGTTTTCAGGGATTTTTTTCTTTCTACTTAAGAGAACAGGTAAATCGTCAAGTACGTTTCTGTGAGGATATATAGGAAAACTCAAATAAAAAGCTGAGAATATTTCCTTTGCCTGCCATATTACCAATGCACTATTATCTGCCGTTTTTCTTTTCGAATATCAAGTTCTTGTCTTTGTCATAGAACTCAAAAGTGTATTTTCCGCCCAACGACTTAAATGGGTTATCAATAAAAGAAATATTGTCCTTATGAAATGCAACTCTGCCATTTAATAGAGGTTCATTCTCATCTCCTTCAAGTATTAAATCTGTCCAACTGTTACGTAATTCAAAATCGGTCCAACTGGCTTTGCATATTGACCAATTATTTTTTTCCAGTAATTCTTTAACTGATGTCTTACTGGTATTATAAAAACATGCGTAGAAATTATTTTCTTCTGGCATTTCTCTGTCTTTCCGCTGGTATAAAATTGTAAGGTTTGTCGCAAACGGCGGTTGTGCTATTTCTGTATCCCAGTTTTTTGGGATGCCTGGGAAAACAAGTTTTGTTTTTTCAACAAATAGATACCAGCCCGGGGTTTCTTCAGTTATAGTTGTCTGCCCATTATTAAAAATGATGTCCATGCAAATTTCATCAATTGTCATTAGGTCTCGTTTATACGCAAGCAATCGTTCTATGTCTGCCCACTTAATCTTTTGCTGTTCTGTATTAAATTGAAAAGTAAAGCCATCTCCTTCGTAAGTAAATTTCCCCGGGTCGTTAAACTTGATGTTAAAATTATTTTGAGTATTGCCTGGGATTTGAGAAGACTTAGTTGCCTTGTCATCTGATGAAAATAGTTTCCATATGGTTTTGAGGATTGTCATATAAAATATTAGTGGCAGTACTTTTTTTGATAATCATTTAATATTGTTTCAATTGTCTTATAAAATTCTGTCTTGTCAAAGTGCTTTGGCTTACGAGTTAATTTGTCCGTGTCGTTTATAGCTTCTAAAATATTCTTTTTGAGTATTTCAAATTGTTCGTAGTGTGTCTTGCCTTTTAGTTTTTGGTAGTCAAATTGCTTAACGACTAATAAATTCTTGTACTTGGTTCCGTACCTTTTTAAGTCAGCCGTTTGTGTCCACGGTTTCATATAGCCTTGAACTGCAGCTTGGTTTTGTTTAATTGATGAAGATAAGAACTAAAAGCCTGGCTTTATTCGTCCAGCCGATAACTACTGCTGATATTGGACTGAAGTTGATTGCTCAAACATTCAGCCCCACTTGCAGCAATACTATTGTTGGCTGTAGTTTTTCTTTCTCTCGTCATTCAGTTGAAACAGTTTCCTTTCTGTTGCAGTTAACAACTCTGGATATTCAAGTTGCTGTTTTAGCTTGTCAACTTGCACATAATTACCTTTTCTAAATTCAGCTTTAGCTTGGTCAATCAATCTTTGGTCGCCTGAATATTTTTTCTTGTCGGCTTGATTTGAAATTTCTTGTTGCTTTTTAATTTCTCTTATTCTGTCCGGCGCTTTTTGCTTAAAGACGACTGCATCGTGTTCTGTAAACTCGTTGAGTAAATTTTCCAAGTCCCAAAGCAAACAATGAAAAGCATTTTGCGGATTGTCTGAAAAATTCGGGTACTTGTTTTGTCCGTGTTTTCCAAGCATATCAACATAATCCTGATGCGATAATGCTAAGTCACCAACAAAGTACTCAACAAGTCCTAACGACCAGCGAAAATGAAGTTCAATTCGTTTTGGCTTGCTAAAAAGTCCGCCACTATTGATAAAATGTCCATACGCAAGGTGTCCACCTGAACCTTTACCTGTTTCTACAAGTTGAAATTTGAAGCCTAAAGGTTCAAGGTAAGGAGACAAAACTTTTACTCCGTCCAAAAGATGTTGCTCTGGTGTCAAGCGTTATGATTTTCTGGTCACTTTTAATTGAGTACTGTTACAATAAAATTACAGCCAACGGCCACAGGTTTGCGTTCGGCAGGGCATTTGGAAATCGTCCAGTCCGGAACTGCAGCCGAATAAAGTTACTGAAGTTGAAAATATATTCTATTGCTCATCCGTGTTCGGTCAGCCGGATATGTAGTTGATAGTAGTACTGCCGATGAGGATTTATTCGTCACCCCTCCTGACGCAAAACTGAATCCTATGTTTACAATTCAATAGATTTAGGTAGCAGGAAGAAACCAGATTCAGAAAGAACAAAGGGCGGATTAAGACCGTAAAACCGAATAGGCCTGTGAGCCTTTCTAACATGATAGTCACCGCCCTTTTCTTACCCGATGCTGAACAGTTCAACAAGCTTCACTGAAAGCCTGCATTAGGATAGATAGCACAGTGTAAGAGTGTTCTTTCCGTTGTTTTTTTCCTCTATTAAAAATACTACAATCACTTTAAACCAGAAATGATTATGGAAACACAAAAACTATGTTGTGGTATAGATGTTTCTTATACCAAGCTGGATGTATGTTACCAAAACAACCTGGGCGGACTGTTTCATTTGCAGGTGGGGAACAACAACCAGGGTTTTGCTAAGATCCTGGAACACACCGGCGTTCATTATCATTTTGTAATGGAGGCTACGGGAGTGTATTACATTCGCCTGGCCTTTTATTTACACAGTCAGGGTTGTGAGCTAAGTGTGGTCAATGCTATTGCCATCAAGCGATACATACAAATGCACCTGGAGCGAAATAAGACAGACAAAAAGGATGCTGGCTGGATATGCCGTTATGCGATAGAGCAGCGTCCTGCGTACTGGCAAATGCCCGACAGCGCCTACTTTGAGAGTAAGCAGCTGTACAACACGATCCGGGAATATACCGAACAGATCAAGCGGTTTAACAACCAGTTGCACAGCCTGCGGTTGCTTCCTGTACCGAGTAAGGATACGATAAAATCACTGGAGAAAATCATTGCGCAGCTGGAAAAGGAAATCAAACAATTGGAACAAAAACTGCAGTTGCTGCTGGAGCAATGGCAGCCGGACCAACTAAAAAATGTAAGCAGCGTAAAGGGTATAGGCAAACGGGCAGCAGCCATGCTGATTGTATTTACACAAGGGTTTAAGCATACGCATACTCACCGGCAGTTGATCAGTTTTGCAGGCCTGGCACCTACACAATACAGCAGTGGCAGCAGCATACAGGGCAAGCCCAGGATCTATAAACGGGGTGGTAAAAACTTACGGGATGTGCTGTACATGTGCAGCATGAATGCGATGAAGACCAATACAGCTTGCAAGGCCTTATACGAACGTTTAAGAGCGAACGGGAAAACGGGTAAGCAGGCATTGATAGCAGTGTGTAATAAACTTTTAAAACAGGTATTTGCGGTGGTAAAAAACAACAGCTTGTATCAACCCAATTATTGTTCAGCTAAGCCATAAAAAAAGCTGGTTTTTCCTTGGTTTTTACACAGTTCATGTTAGCGGTTGTTGTTCGTCTGGCCACAATAGGTTTTTATCATTTCAGTTGCTTCATTTCTGTCGTCATCGGTCAATGCAACTTGTTTAGCATTGTCAAAGTATATACAAGCCTTCTCTGTCTTTCCACTTCTTACATAAATTGTCCCTTGCCAAAGAAGGCAATTGCTTTTTTCTTCATAGTTATTGTCAACCAAAGTTTGAAAGTCTATGAATGAACTTTTAAGGCTGTCCATAAAATATTTTACTTGGGCTCTTTGATATAAAGCATCGTTGTAAGGAACCTGTGCTCTTGCCTCTTCGTCAGCAAATGGGGAGTCCTGATTATAAGTAAAAATAATGTTGCCATGTGCTTGTAACGCTATTACTTTATTGAAGTCCCATAGAGCTTTGTCATATTGCTTGGTCGCTACGTAGGCAAAACCTCTATTATAATAAGCCAACTGCAACTTGTTGTTACTTTTAATAACCTTGTTGTAGACCTCAATCGCTTTGTCATACTTCTTTTGTTTGCTCAGGTCATAAGCCTTGTCCAACAATTGCTCATTGGTCTGCTTACATGAAGCACAAAAGAAAAAGAATGTTATTAAGCTTAAAATTGGTTTGATACTCATTTTACAATAACCGCTAACGGGCAGGTATTGCCGATGGTGGGGAATTTTATATTCGTCCGCCGGAACCGCTGCCTGGCTTTTTGATAAAGTTAAATATTAAGAACTAAAGCTGGGCTTTATTCGTCGAGCCCCGAACCACAGCACAGCAGAATTACCTCTGCTGATTGCTCCAATGTCCAGCCCCACTATTGGCAATACCAATGTTGGCAGCAGTAAGAGTATGTCAGGAGCGTTAATAATTTTGTTTTGTCATGTCAAATTAATTATTGAAATTTGCTATCTTTAGAATGCAAAAGGGATTTACACTATGAGATTAGAAGTCAACAATATTTACAACGGTGATTCAACAGAATTATTGAAACTAATTGCCCCCAACTCAATAGCTTTAAGTGTTTGGTCGCCACCATATTTTGTAGGTAAGGACTATGAAAAGCATTTAAGTTATGATGAATGGGTAAGTCTACTCCAAAGGACTATTAAAGGACATTATGACGTATTGAAACCCGGAGGGTTTTTAGTTGTCAACATTGCCGATATTTTATGCTTCCCTGATGAAAATTTGCCAAAGTTTCAGTCAATGAATTTGAGCAAACACAAGTCTCCAGTAACAAAAGAAGATGTCGTTGCTGCAAAGGAAAAGTATCCTAATTATAGTCGTTATCAATTAGCAGAACTGCTCGGTTGTAGCGAACAAACAATTGACAGACGTCTAAACGGAAATAATATTAGAGGGGGAAAATATGAAACACAGACGAGAGTTCATTTAGTTGGTGATATTGTTGAGAAAGCTGGTTATGAAGCAGGTTTGCCACTTTATGATAGACGAATTTGGAAAAAAGATGCTGCTTGGGTTAATTCTAAATGGCATAATTCATCATATAGGGCAGTTGATGAATTCGAATATTTATATTTTTTTTGGAAGCCGGGTGTCACCGTAATTAACAGAGAAAAATTATCTGATAGAGAATGGAAAGAGTGGGGTTCAAAAGCAGTTTGGGAATTCCCTTCTGTTCGTGCAAATGATGACCACGAAGCCAAATTTCCTGTTGAATTACCACGACGAACAATAAAGCTTTTAACTGAAAAAGGCGACACTGTTTTGGATTGTTTCATGGGTAGTGGAACAACTGCTATAGCTGCAATTAGGGAAGAACGAAAATATATCGGTATTGAACTTCAAGAAAAGTATGTTGACTTAGCAAAGAAGAATATTGCAAACGAAATAAAAATGAATTCCCTATTGAAAAAACAGTTAAAGCTTATTGACGAGGTTTAGACTTCCATTCGTTTCCTTCTTTGTAAACAATTATAGAACGCCAATTATTAATTTTCGTCAACGGGGTTAATCTTATCCGAACTCTTTTGGTTGATTCCTCTTTTGTATTGTCGTCTTTGCCTGCAATAAATAATCCCTTTGTATTAGCATATTTTGGACCGTCAAACATTAATAATCCGTTAGGTACACATGAAAGTTCAAAATGCTCTAAGGGATGATTACCAAATCCATCTACTTTATAAATAGCTTCAAGGAAGAAAGTTAAACACAAATATGTTTTACCGTCAAGTATGTAGAATGGTGGGAGCTTAGGTTGAAAATGGTAATTGATATTTCCTTTTTCTTGTCCGGATAAATAATGGATTGGAAAGGGTGAGTTAAGTATACCGTTATCCCATTTATATCCGTCACCTGATACCTGATTTGGAGGTACAACAACTTCATCGGGATTATCATTTGGCCCCGTTAACTTAATGTCCAAATGTATATACACATCGCCAGTTGCAAACCTAATGTCACCACCCGTTGGAAGGCCTGGGAAAATAACGTCTTTAAATACACTTTGTAATTGGCTGATAAAATTTGAGCTTATTGTCTTTTCTCCTAATTCAAGCCACGGGATTGAGTTTCCTATCGGCTGTCTTCCCCGTTGCTCAGGAGGATAGTTTATCCAGAATGGTAAAAGATTTAATGGCCTTTCTGAAAAATCTTTAAAAGTATTTTCTGCGATAGGTAAAAGAATTTCATTTAAAAGGATGTTTGTATAGGTCTCTTCTATTACCTCTATATTTTTTAAGTCACTGATAAGTCTATCCCGTTCCGAAAAGTAGTTTTCTTGTAAAATGCTCATTTCTCTTTTTTAATTTTCTCATATTGTTTGAAAATGTCAGAAAGAGAAACATCAAGAGCATTTGCAACTTTCTCAAGTGTAAGAATTGTAGCGATTTTTTCAGCCCTTTCTATGGAGCCAATATATGTTCTGTGGAGGTCGCATTTGAAAGCAAGGTCTTCTTGCGAAAGGCCTTTGTCTATTCGTATTTGTCGAAGTATTAGTCCAATTTCAGTTGCGATGCTTTTTTTCTTCACTGCCCAAAGGTAGCGTCATGCATTTTACTGGACTACAGTCTAAAGATAGCATTTTGATTAGCAAAGAGTGTCGAAACTTATTGCTGCCAACGACCACGGCTTGCTGCCGTGGCAAAAAGTTAAGATACGAATTTAATGAAATTGGCTGGGCGGACTTAAATTTCCCTGGAAGGCCGCCCAGCCCGTCGAGCCATGGCAGCAAGCCGCTTGTTAGCGGTAGTTTAAATGAATTTTCGTCCTGTTATTTTATCATCCAGTTGAGGATATTCATTCAAAAGTAACTTTATTGTTTTAGAGGGTCGGCCCAATATATCAGCTATGAAATGTTTAGGTTTATCAATGATATAAAACATTGTCCCGTCCGTCAGATTAAACTCAACCATGTCAAACGACCAGCGATAACGTTTGTCTGTAATAGGAGTTATTCTAAAGATGTCTTGTGGTGAAATCTCTCTGTCACCCCATAATAATTTTGTGTACAGTTTTAGTGTTTTTGGCTTTCCGAACTTAAAGAAAATAATCAAAGAGTCCATTAGCCAAAATGCTGCGGTTGTGATAAGGAACACAAAGGCTGTTCTTTTCAAGTCGTCAACTTTTGTAAAATGGATTATTATCGAAATAATAAGAGTCCACGGAAGGATATTAACCATCAGCCTGTCAATATAGTTTCCACTTAAACGCATGGTCGAATTAATTACCGCTAACGTCCAGGGCCTTTAGTTTCACTGTCATCAATTTACTTCAAAACATTACTATTATTATTACTTTTTCTTTTTTGCTTCTTTTTTCTTTTACTATTCACATGAATATGTGGATAGTAACTTACAACAACCTGGGGCCACGTAAGCGATTTATGGTCCGCGGCAAGGAATACAGGCCTATGCCAAGTTTTAATCTTACGTGGCCTTTTTTTGAACAGGACTCAAATAGAAATTAGGGCAGCAGACCCATTATTAAGGTCTTGAGCGGTTCAAAAATTCCAGGCTATTGTTTCACAATTAAAGCATTAAGTTATGAAAGATTTCAGCATGTTCGCCGGCATTGATATATCGAAGCGAACATTCGATGTAGTCCTGTTGTCGGCCACTACCGGTACCCGTGTACACCAGAGTTTTACGCAATCCAGAGAGGGTTTCCGGGAATTTTCTGTATGGTTGAAAAAACAGGGAGCCCGTAAAGCCAGTACGCTGTTTTGCATGGAACACACAGGCATGTATAGCGATGGACTGATCAGTTACCTGGTTCATTTAAAATGTTTTTTATGGGTAGAGATGGCCATCCGTATCAAGCGAAGCATGGGCTTGCATCGGGGCGGAAGTGATAAAGCCAGTGCTTTGATAATAGCGGAGTATGCTTTTCGCTTCCGGGACCGGGTACGACTGTGGCAGCCGCTGGACAGCCGTTTGCTGGAGATCCGGATGTTGTTAAAACAGCGGGAAAGAATGTTGTTATCGCTGAAACAACTGGAGGTGCCGGTCAGGGAGTTAAAAGAATGTGACCAGTTGGCTATGGCCAAACTACTGCAGCGCAACCAGCAGCCGGTTATTCGGGAACTGAAAGCGGCTGTTAAAAAAATTGAAAGCCAGATTGCAGCATTGGTATCAGCGGATGAAGACCTGAGTACAGCAGCTCGCCGCATCACCAGCATAAAAGGTGTGGGTATGCAGACGGCTATATCGCTGATGGTGTACACCAAAGGGTTTACCATGTTTGAAAACGGGAAACAATTAGCCTGTTATTGCGGTGTGGTGCCATTCAGTAAAAGTTCAGGAACCAGTGTCCGCACCCGGCCAGGTGTCAGTCCTTTTGCGAACAGGCGGTTAAAGAGTTTGTTGCATTTATGTGCCATGGCAGCGTTGCGACATGATGCAGAGATCAGGGCATACTACCTGCGCAAAGTGCAGGAAGGAAAAAACAAAATGCTGGTGATAAATGCCATCCGCAACAAGCTGCTTCAACGCATCTATGCATTGCTCAGGGATAAACGTAATTATGAGGAAAACTATGTGTATAATGGTGGAAAAGTAGCCTGAAATAATATTTGGTTAGAACATAGAAAACTTGGCGACGTGGCGATATTCCGTGTTACGTAAGCCGGGACTGGTGCTGATCAAAGATATGAAGATGAAAATATATTCTAAAGCTGGGATTTATTCGTCAGATTGATATATCGCTGAGCATTGTTATATCGATGAGGACATATTCGTAAAGCCGCCATGACGCCAAACCCCATGTTGGCTGCAGTTTTCTCTTCAGCTAGTACGCAAAATCAGGATTTCTTCCGGTGGAATAAATCTCCATCTTCTGGATACTTTTTGTAACTCGATCACATTTAAATGATATTCCTTTTATTGTGTAGTGGATCTCGATATATTTACTTGAACTATCGCTATTTTCCGGAGATCCGTAGACAGCTATAATTTTATCTATATTATCTCTCTCAAAACTAATTCCCATTTCTGTTACGGCATTGCAAGGATGAGTTATCCCGATTTTTGTTATAGGCGATTGCTTCCTATCCTCATTGTCAATTGTTTCTGAGATGACGGTTACTCCTTGTTTTGAGAAAGTATATCTATTTGTATGATAATCGTGATCACCGCATGCTATGCCTTGTGAAAAACCACTATTCTCTCCGTATTTTTCAAGTGCATCTTGAACCTTGCTGTTTCTAAGCATTAACCCGTCAGCCTGGTCTCCCGCTTTAATAACCAAAATTCTTTGCGGTTGAAAGGACGCAGCAATTAGAAACACAAATAATAAAAGCGTTGACAGTTTCATAAGGCTCTCAAAATACACAAGTTTTGCTTTTGAAAGTGTTAAAGAATAAAAGTCAAAAATTTAATTTTAATCGTGGGCCGGCAAATTGCGGCCAACGGCGGCAGCTTTGCGTTCGGCAGGGCATTTGGAAAACGTCCCGAAACTGCAGCCGATTAAAGATACTGAAGTTGAAAATATATTCTGTTGCTCATCCGTGTTCAGTCAGCCAGATATGTAGCTGATAGTAGCACTAAGATGAGGATTTATTCGTCGCCCCCTGCTGACGCAAAACTGAATGTTGTATGCCGCTTTTCTTTGTCACACAGATGTTGAAATAATTATATTGGCAACTCTTCTGCAATTATCAATATTGCCAAACAAGCCCATTCTTTCTGTCTCTACTTTGAAAAGATATTGTGCTATTGCCTCTGTATCTGCGTTTTCAATTTTTAATTTGAAAACTTGCGGTATGTAATTGTAATATTCATCTCTTGCTTCTTCATATTCATTTACACCAATTGGGTCCCACTCATTCCACAATAGTTCATCAATGATTTTGTAAAGATTTTTCTGTTCCTGTGTCACCCAAATAAGTTTTTAATTTAGTCAATAATAGTTCTTTTGCTTTTTGTCGGATAAATATTTAATTCGTCAAATGGGTCAAAGTTTGGTTCAAGTCCTTCAGCTATTACCCGTCCTGTGTCGTAACGTCTACCTTCTTTGTCAATTAGATAGGGGAAACAATATATTGTTGTTCTGTAAAGTTTTAGGTCTGGAAATTGAAAGTCAATATGAGCTTCTGTTATAAAGTCTATGTCAAAACCGTTTGCGACCAATTCCTTGTCAATGATTTCTTTTAATGTCTTGGCGTTAAGTGTCAATGGATGAATGTTGAGTTCTGTCGGGGTGAACGAAGCCTGCAAAACATTTAAAGAAGCCTTTGTCAATTTAAGTTGTCGTGCCGCATTTAATAACCAGTCACCCATATAGCCGCAAGTATAGTAGCGTTCTGTCCCAAAAAAACTTTGTGTGATGTTATGAGGAATTCCGTTAAGGTTTCTACGTCTTGGCATAAGATCTGTCTAAAGTGGCATACAACGTATGTATTGTCGAATATACGAAGCTTCAATATTTTTTTTGACTTTGTATTGTTTGTCTGATTTTCATTGAGTTAACTAAGCTTTGGCGACATTAGCTATTTCCAATCTGAGTTGCGACAATACAACGTCTGTATTATCGAATATACGAACCCAGATTACAGGAGCAGGTCATAAATTATTGAGTTGCATTTCAAAGGGTTGGCTGGAGTTTGGTAAGATTCCGGGTCGCCAAAAATGTTTCGGCAATTCAATCTTTTCATTCTTGTATCTGAGCAACAATTTTCTCTACATTCCAAAAAGATAAGATGCCGGTAACACAGCCCTGTTCTCAAATATTTTCAGGCGGACAACAATGGTCACAACCGGGCCCTGTGCTGCCGGGTCATTTTCCCAGAGCAGCGTTACCGGGGAGAGGGCATGAGTGGGAACAAAATAATTCAGCCAGGCGCTGATCACTTCTTCGCCATTTTTTTCATCATGATGATTGCTGCGGTAAAATTGCCTGCTTATGTTTTTGTGTATCCGTTCAAATTCCTTTTTCACATCTTTCAGTCCTTCAGCAGTTTTGGCACCGTAGGCCGTGAGTTTATAAATAAAGACCGTGTCTTTTGTTTTGGCAGAGTCAGCATATTCCACCGCTGTTTCGGCCAGCAATATTTCTACCCGTTCCGGTTTAAAGAAAAAAGGACTGTGACGGTCATAGGCGCCATACACAAAAAAAAGAGAAGTATCTGTTTTTTGATAGATCTCTTTTTCCTTCAGTGAAGGATCATTCATCAGGTGTTTGAGAAAACTGCTGAACTCAGTGGCAAAAGGATCGGAGCGGAAATATTGCCTGGTTAGTTTCTTCACGGCATCCTGGCTAAAGGAGCCGTAACAAAACAACAAGAACAAGGGAAGTAAAAGTTTTCTCATGAATTAACAACACGGTATAAATTGAAAATACTGAAAGAAGGTATGCAGCGGCGCATCGGCACTGTTAAAAAATACTTTTTACCCATTTGAAAAAGGCGCTGTCCCATCCCAGCATCTTAAAAGCGGTGTAAAAAAGAATGACGGCAAATATTTTTTTCAGCGTTTCCGTATCAATAGCCAAAGCGAGTTTGCTGCCAAAATATCCCCCGGCAAAAAAGGAAATACAGAGCAGGCCCACCACTTTCAGGTCAATAGGTGTGCCCATTTTCTGGCATTGATGATAATAGTATATGGAAGCAAGAATGACCACCGGCAGGGTGAGCACTGCCAGCGAAGTGCCCTGTGCCTGGTGCTGGGTGTAGTTAAGAAAAAAAACAAGGGCAGGCACCATGATGATGCCGCCGCCAATACCCACCAGGCCGCTGAGCATACCTGCTGCCAGCCCTATGAAAAGCACCAGGAGCACTAATTGTAAAGTCATAGTATGTTGTTGTGGTTGGTTCATTCCTTGCGGACATAATTTTCTTTGTAAAAACTGATGGCATCGCTGATGATCTTGCAGGCCGTGTCTTTGTCCTGGAAATTATCTATTTCCACTTTTTTATTCTCCAGCACTTTGTATTGTTCAAAGAAATTGCGCAGTTCCAGTAAAAAATGCTGGGGCAGGTCTTCCATTTTCTGGTAGTGGTTTACCGAAGGGTCTTTGGCCGCCACTGCAATAATCTTATCATCCATCTGCCCCTGGTCAATCATCTGCATATTACCGATCACTTTTGCTTCAACCAAACAAAGCGACTGGATGGGCTGGGAGCAAAGCACCAGGATATCAAGCGGGTCATTGTCCTGTCCCAGTGTTTGCGGAATGAAACCATAATTGACAGGATAATGAAACGAAGAATAGATCACCCTGTCTAATTTCAAAAGCCCAGTAATTTTATCTACTTCGTATTTGGCCCTTGATCCTTGCGGTATTTCGATAAGAGCATTTATAATTTGGGGAGCTTTATCACCATAGAAAGCCCCGTGCCAGGGATGATGAACAGTAAGCATGGGAATGGTTTACAGGTTTAAGACTGTAAGTTAATAACAATACAAACAGTATCAGCGGGTGATCTTCATGCCGATGAAAGTGGCAAGCAGGCCCAGCACCACACTGCCGGCGATATAAAAGAAAAATATAAGCATCTTGTTTTCACGCATCAGCCCGATACCTTCGAGGGTGAAGGCGGAAAAAGTGGTGAAGCCGCCGCAGATGCCCGTCATCAGGAAAAGCTTCCAGTGTTCATTGGCTGTAAAATTTTTGAAAGAAAGACCCCACAGAATCCCTATGAGAAAACAGCCGGTAATGTTGACTGCAAATGTGCCCAGGGGAAAATGTTGAGGATATAATACGGAAAGCCATCGCTGGCAAAGATAGCGGGCCATACTGCCGAGGCCGCCGCCCAATCCTACCAGCAATACATGTTTGATCATGGCAGGCTGTCGGGTTTGTGCTTGAAAATGTATTTAAAATCTATCAGCCAGTCATCACCCTGTTTCACCACCTTCAGCGAATCTTTCTGGTTGCGGTAGGTGTTGGCATAATAGACAATGCTGGTGCTGTCATTGAGTTGCCGGTTTTCATAAACAAGAATGGAAGCTCCTTTATATTTTTTTTTCTCCTCATCGCTCATTCTTTCAGCATAAAGCCTGGAAGAAGCTTCCAGGTCCTGGTAGTTCAGCGAATCGGGCAAGAGCATTGTTTTGGCTTTGTCAAAGTCACCATCCAGCGCCGCCCTGATAAAATTGCGGGCAGCATCCACATCATTTTCTGATTTACCAACCGGTTTTCTTTCTTCATTGCTGCAGGCAACCAGGACAAGCATTACTGGCAACAGCAAGGTGGCGGTTACTTTTATCATTTTCATTGGCACAAAATACAAAATCTTTACAAGGGGGCTTGCAGAAAATACAAAAGCCCCTGTCCGGGGCTCTTGCATATTTGTGAATAGAATTCTTATTGTTTCAGTTTTTCGAGAGCCTTCATGGCTTCTTCCATTTTCTTGGGGTCAATGGTTTTCATCAGGCTGTCGGCCATTTGCATACTTTTTTTGACATCATCGGAGTTAAAATTCGGCCCGGAATTGTTTTCATCACCGTTATTATTATCATTATCCTCAAACATATTTTGTTTTTGAGCCTGGTCCATACCCATCTTCATCAGCGTAGCCATGCTGAAATCAACTTTCCAGGCGCCGCCTTCTTTCTTCAGCGGGAAATCAAATTGTACATCTTTGTCTTTTTGTTTGAAAGGCACAAGGGCAGTTTCGCCGTCAATCTTTGCATCGCCGATCTCAATATTTGCAAAATCTTTGGAAGGATCTTCCTCTTTTGATTGAGCGCCGGGCATGTCTTTGAATTTTTCCGCCATTTCCATCCCCTTTTTCATCATATCAAGTGCTGCTTTGCTGTCTTTGGTGGCCAGTTTGGCAGCTCCCTCAAGGTCTTTTTTGGCCATTCTTTCAAAAAATTCCTGCAGCACAGCTTTGGGGTCAGCATTACTCATGCTTCCGCCGCCACAGGCCACCAGCAGGGCCGAAGCAGCTATGCTCATCAATAGTGTTTGAAACGTTTTTTTCATATCAATGGTTTTTGATTGCAACAAATGTAGGATTTCCCATCATACGGGAATGAATATTTACAGGCCCAGTTCAACTCTTTTTATTAACAGGGTCCGTCCGTTCAGGTAAAGGTCATCGGGGGTGATGCCATAGGGCCATTCACGGGGGGCGATGGTTTGGCTCAAGGGCGCCAGCAGTGAGCGGTCAAGACATTTATAGACAAACTCCGAGCAATACATTACATCATCGCTCAGCATGTTGAAATACAAGTCAAACTTTAATCCTGCAGCATAGTGCCGCCGGATAATGGTGGACAGAGAATCCAATTCCGGTTTAGAAAGAGTATACCGGTAAACGGCAAACCTGTCGGCATCAGGCACAGAACAAAAAACCTCCAGCGGGTCACGGCGCAGTTGCTGGCCTGGGTTGAAACTGCCGCCGATAGCATGATAAACAAAAGCCGAATCATTTTCGATCAGCACCAGCCCGCAATGGGAAAAGGAAGTGTCCACCCGGTTCATGCTGCGGGCTGCCTGGCTCACTTCATCGGTGCCGCTGCGGAAAATAAGATCGCCACTTTGCAGCAAAGATTTGACACTGTCAATTGCTTCCTGGTATTGCTGCAACGATGCTTCAGACGGAGTAATATTTTTACCGGCATCCTTGCAAGCCAAACATAAAAGTAAAAGGCAGCTGCTAAGCCACCTTTTGAAAAAACCGTCCTTATTCAGATACATAAGTTTATTGCTCACTATTCATTCTCCTGCCTGTTCTTTTCTTTATCATAAGCCTTGATGATGGCTTTCACCAGGCGGTGGCGCACCACATCTTCTTCATCCAGTTCGATATGGCCGATGCCGTCCACATTTCTCAGGATACGGACAGCAGTGCTTAAGCCGCTTTTTTGATTCCTGGGCAGATCCACCTGTGTCACATCACCCGTGATGATGGCCTTGGCATTGGCGCCGATACGGGTGAGAAACATTTTCAGTTGCAGGTCAGTGGCATTCTGTGCTTCATCCAGCAGGATGAAAGCATTGTCCAGTGTTCGTCCACGCATATAGGCCAGCGGTGCGATCTCAATCACTCTTGTACTCATATAATAACCTAGCTTATCGGCTGGGATCATATCATCGAGAGCATCATACAAAGGCCGCAGGTAAGGGTCAATCTTTTCTTTCAGATCGCCGGGAAGAAAACCGAGACTTTCACCGGCTTCCACTGCAGGTCTTGTCAGCACAATTTTTTTCACCTGTTTATTCTTCAGTGCCCTCACAGCAAGGGCCACAGCGGTGTAGGTTTTACCCGTACCGGCGGGGCCGATAGCAAAGATGATGTCATTCTTCTCCGCCATCTGCACCATCTTCTTTTGGTTGGCCGTGCGGGCACGAACCGATTTGCCGTTGGGGCCAAAGACGAGTACATCGTTGGGGTTTCGTTCTTTAAAGTTGTCAATGGACTCTGTATCATCGCCGCCGAGAACCTGCTCGAAATAGTTTTCACTCATGTGGCCATTCCTTTCGAGGTAGGACACAATCAGCGAAATCTTTTCCCGGGCCGATTCCACCTGTTCAGGTGCGCCGCTCAGTTTGAGCTGGGTGCCCCTGGAGAGGATCTTAAGTAACGGAAATTTCTTTTTGAGGATGTCGAGCTTGCCATTGTTTACACCGAAGAACTCAATAGGGTTAACGGTTTCGAGATTGATGATTGTGTCGGTCAATTCGCTTCAGTTTTATGTGGCTCTCCTCCGTATTTATAAAAGAACGGGGGTCAAACCAATTTTCACAATACCGGCAGAGGGTGGTCCCGGATTAGTATGCGTCTTCTGACCATTTTCAGAAGCCTGCCTGAAACCTGTCAGGCTTACCCTTCTTTTCCAAATATAATTGATTGAAACTGATACATCCTAAAGTTACTTATTCACAGATGTGAATACAAATCTGCAGCGGGAAAATTTAGTTAATGATTTTTTCTGTATGCAGCAGGTGATTACGATCATACCGCTTGCTGTGCAATGTCACACAGCAGCAAAACCAAAAATGATATTTTTGGTTTATGAAAAACGAAACAAAACCAATCAAACGCAGTCCGCAACTGGCGCCGCTGAGCCGTGAGCATCACGACGGCCTTCTTTTTGCCTGGAAGATCAGGCAGGGTTTGAAAAACGGCACTTCATTTTCCAGGCTAAGGGAATACACTGTGTGGTTTTGGAAGAACCATATTAAACCGCATTTTTTCCAGGAAGAAAAGATCCTGCTTCCATATATGCCAGCGGACCACCCGATGGCACAACAACTGAAAAATGAACATGCACATATCCGTGAACTGATCCTGCAACTGGACAAAGAAGCCGACACACAAAGTTTTACCATTCTCTCCGACCTGCTGGATAAACATATCCGTTTTGAAGAACGGGAGTTGTTTGCTTTTTTAGAAGGAATACTTACACCGGAACAATTGGATGAAATAGCGCCGCAACTGGAAGCACACCCCACCAGTTGCGGAACATGGCCGGATGAGTTTTGGGTAAGAAAATGATCATGCCGGGATGAATGGTTGCTTCTCCTTCGTATTTATAGCTACTTTTGCAGCGTTACATCAGGCAGGCGCTGCTTATTCCTGTTAAATAAGTCTGAAAAGAAACAGGAGACCGGTTACTGCAAAAGATATTTGCAATTTTTACAGGCAAAACAGTACCCGGTTCATGAACTGGAAAAAGATCATCCTTATCTTATCAATTATCACGGCTTTTAACATTGGCGCTCTGGCGCAATACTATAAAGTCTCCGGCCTTGTCACCGACAGCAGCAAACAACCACTCGGCCTGGCCAGTGTGCAGGTACGGGAGCGGAACATTGGCATCCTCACCAAAGAAGACGGCAGTTATGAATTCCAATTAGAAAGGGGCAAGTATGATATGCTCATCAGCATGGTGGGTTTCAAACCCAAAGTCATCACACTGATCATCACCAATGCCGACATTACAGAAAATGTGCTGATGGAACTGGACGATGCAAGCTACCTGGGCGAAGTGGTGGTGAAGGCAAAACTGAAAGACCGGGCTGAAGAATATATCCGCAATGTGATCCGCAATAAAGAGAACCTGTTGGCTGCAGCGGGCAATTATTCCGTTAACATGTATGTGAAGGCGGTGCAGCAGGACTCAATCGCTAAAAAAACGAAGCCGGCTGAGCTACCGGTAGGTGAAGTGGATTATGATGCCATTGCTATGGCTGAAATTTCCCTTCGCTATGATAAAGGTTCGGGTGACCAGATGAAAGAAGAAAGACTGGGTGTGAAAAAAAACGGCAATACAGAAAGTCTTTTCTATCTCACCTCCACCGATGGTGATTTTAATATTTATAATAACCTGCTGAAGGCGCCAACTATTTCTAAGATCCCATTTATTTCACCCATAAGCTACAGCGGCCTTGCTGCCTACCGGTTCAAAACCATAAAAATTGACAGAACAGGCCCCAAGAGAGTTTATACTATTTCGGTGAAACCAAGATTGCTGAGCAATGCAACCATTGAAGGGGAACTGACGATTGTGGACAGTCTTTGGGTGGTGACAAAAGCGGAGTTTCGTCTTTCTGCAACGCATCTGCCCGAGTATGATTTTTTCGAGATTCTGCAGCAATACAGCAAAATAAATGACAGCGCCTGGATGCTGGGGCGTCAGCAATTCAACTATTACAGCAAAGCGAAAGGCGGCCGTCGCTACGGGCAAACCACAGTTGCATATTCTAACTATGAACTGAATAAGCAATTCAGGCGGGGATATTTTGGCAATGAGATCAGTGTTACTTCTGTGGAGGCCTATAAAAAAGATTCTGCCTTCTGGAGCACGGTCCGCACCGAGCCTTTTTCGAGGATGGAATCATTATATACCCAGTACCAGGACAGCATGTATAAAATAAGGACCAGCGATGCTTACCTGGATTCAATGGATGCTGTGCTTAATAAGATCACCTGGTCCAAAATGCTTGTCTTTGGCCAGATATTCAATGATCACCGCAAAGAAAGAATGTGGGTGCTGCCACCGATCACCAACCTGTTTCAGCCTTTCCAGTTTGGCGGCAGCCGTTTGCAACTGGCCGCTTCGTATAAGAGAACATTTCCATCGAGGAAAAATATTTCTGTAACAGGTATTGTCAGTTATGGTTTCCGGAACAGTGATTTTAACGGCACCATTCAGATGGAGAGAAAATACAATCCTTTCAACCGGGGCTATTACAGCCTGGCGGTCGGCAGGGATTTCCAGAATTTTTTCTCCGGCGATGCATGGATCAATATGCTGAAGCGCAGTAATATTTATCTTAATAATGCTGTTGAACTAGGGCATGGCCTCGAAATCTTCAATGGCTTTTTTATCAGCACCCATGCAGAGATAGCTTTGCGCCGTTCGGTTGCGGGTTATAAGATTAACGAAAATGTCGATAGCCTGTTTGGCGACATCCTGGAAGATAACAAGCCGGTGGATTTTGAACCTTACAATGCTTTTTATACCAAAATAGGTATACAATACACTCCCGGTCAGAAATACCTGCGGGAACCATTGGAGAAGATCATCATCGGCTCCAAATGGCCGACAATTTTTATGAACTGGCGCAAAGGGATACCGGATGTGTTTAACAGTGAGATCAACTTTGACTATTTGGAATTTGGTCTTCGCCAGAATATTAAAATGGGGCCGCTGGGAACATTGTCTTATACGGTGAAAACAGGAAATTTTCCCAATCGCAAAGACCTGCGTGTGGTGGATTACCAGTTTCAGCGCAGGGGTGACCCGCTCTTTTTCCAGATGCCGCACAAGGTTTTCCAGGCATTGGATTCCACTTTCCCGTTGTTTGAAAGATATTACCAGGGCAATTTCGTACAGGACTTCAACGGCTCACTCATCAGTAAGATACCTTTCATGAGCAAACTGAAACTGACTGAGATCGCCGGCACTGGTTTTTTGATTGCACCGGAAAGAGGTTTGCGTTATGCAGAGATGTTTGCCGGTATTGAAAAGGTTTTCAATTCACCGATCAATCCATTATCAAGGCTGAAGATAGGAGTGTATGTAGTGGCATCGTTTGCCAATAAATTCAACAATCCTGTTCAACTCAAGATCGGCATCACCAGTTGGGACAGGTTTAAGAACCGATGGAGGTGAGGCAGCCTAAAAAGAGTTGTAATAATGACACTCCTTGGTAGTTGGCATTTTGTACCTGACACCTCACCCGCTGAATTGGTTTTTGCCGATGAAAAACACTAGCAATGGTATAAGGAAACCCTACTCAATTTTACATTTCATAATTTGCAAAGACTTATAGGTGAGTGCTGAGACGTATTCATCGTTGCTAAATAATGCCAGCGACTTTTCTATTACTCTTCCTTCGAAGGCATGATTTGGAAGGGGGGTCCTGAGAATTTTTTTCTCTCCGTTTGTGTTTGAAAAATCAGTACTGACTAACTCGATAATGTCTTTTTTGTCTCTAGTGGTTGAATATGTAACTAAACATCTTAACCGATCGTTTTTTACAAAGAACAAAGGCCGGTTTGATCTTGTTTGCATCTCAGGGTTAGCAGCATATATCCGGTATCCAACTGACCAGCTAATTTTGCCTGTAGTGTCAATGCGGGTAAAAATTCCTGTTCTTGTCCCCTCATTGTATGAATTCATTGCACCGGTATTGCCACGAACAACTGCACTGACGATTTCATTTGTCAGAATAACAAAAGTTCCACTGACCCCTGATATTGATTGATAGTAAGTATAGTCTGCATTCATTCCGTTGGCAACCTTTATTTTGTCAAGCGAGAGATTATTGATTACGGAGTCGGGCAGGTCATAATTACTTCTGCCGATAATTTTTGCATTCATTCCGTCTACCCTGAGTGAGTAAATCCCTTTTACATTTCCTTTTGACTTGGTATTGGAGGGATCCCAGTAAGTTCCCAAACAATACAAGTCATTTTTTGCACCCAGAACCATGAAAGCATTGTTGATTTCTTTGCCTAAGGCTGTAACGGGTAATGTCTTTACCTGCCGGGGGGTATTAGTGTTAATTATATGTAATTCAATAGTATGATCATCATCCTTTGACACCTTCTTTCTTGCTGATTTTGATTTATAAGTTCTTGTGAGAACGTAAAGAATTCCGTTGTTGTCCAGCGAAAAATCTGTTACATCAGCGATTTTTTCTTGAATAGGAATTGTACTTGTAACATCACTTTGCTCCGTTAAGTTGTGATCATATATTTTAAACCTTATATTTCCTTCATTGTTTGCCGGAGGCGCACATAAGACGATGATTTTTGAGGAATCAGGAGTCATCCGATATTGAAAGTCTTTTACTACGGACAGTCTGTTTCTTCCATTTATCAGGAGACCGCCTTGCCATAAAAAGGAACCATTTTTGTAATCGTGGGAGAAATCACCAATTTCGATATTATCTTTTATAACTTTTCCTTTAGGCGACAAAATTATAGCACTCGCATTAAACTTGCTGGCAGTTGCATTTTTGTAGGTGTAAAATCCTACCAGGTTTCCCTTCCATTGAAAAACGTCACAGAAAAGAATTTTATTCGACTCTTTTCTTGTTTGGGCTACAAGTTCATTTAAACTGAACCTGTTTTTCACTTTACCATCGTCAATTGAAAACTCGGAAACAATTGTGTTTATGTTGTTGTTGAAATCAAGACGGGTTCCGTAGTCACTTTCTATAAGATAGTAACTGCGGTCAATTATGCCTATACAACCAGAAACAGCACCAAGTTTTTTCCAGGCTCCTGGATTATGAGGTCCAACAAAATTATTTTCTGTTTGACTAAATGTTACAGCCGGCTTGAGGCTTAAAACGATCAAAATAAAAAACAAATACTTTTTCATAATTGAAGGTTTTTATACAAAAATATAGATTTATGTTTCGGCTCAATATTATTTTCACCACCTCGCCACAATCTTAAAATTCAGCAATCTTGGTGTCAAACGGTTGGGCATGGTATATGTTGTGTTAGAAAAATCTTTGATCAGTAAATAAGAAATAGTGTTGGCCCGGTCAATCAGGTTAAATACTTCAAGACTGGCCCAGATACTTTCAAAATTTCTAAAGGGACTATGACTGCGGCGTTTGCTGCGGTCGCTGTCGAGCAGCAAAGCGCTGAAGCCCACATCAGCCCTGATATACGGGGGTATTTCCAAACCGTTGCGGTATTTCACATTGTTGGGAATATTATAAGGGAGATTGCTGCCATAGAGCAGGTTCAGGTACATTTTGAAATTCTTGTTCGTCGCTAAATAATCCTGGAAGAACATGCCAAATGTTATCAGGCGATCAGTTGGCCGGCGAACCCAACCTTTTTCTAATATCACACTGTCAATCGGTTCGTTCTGATCGTTCAGTGTATATTCTTTGTAAGTATCACCTTCAATATCTTCTTTGGTTCGCATAAAGCCCAGGCTGATCCAGCTTTCTGCATCTTTCACCAATTCGCCAAACAAACGCATCTCTAATCCTGCTGCATAAGCTTTCGCTACATTCTCACCAAAATAGCGGATACGGACATTGTCAATATCATAAGGCACCACATCGGTCATGTGTTTATAATAAGCTTCTGTAGTCAGCCGCATGGGTCTGCCCGCAAGACCTACAAAATTGTAATCAAAACCAAACACTCCCTGCCAGCTTTTTTGTGCTTTCACGTTTTCATTCACAGTGCCGTCATATCTTCTCAGCTCCCGGTAAAAGGGTGGCTGATGATAAGCTCCTGCAGCGGCTCGGAAAACAATATCTTTCTTTGATTTGGGTTTCCAGCTTGCGCCGATGCGGGGTGCGATTAAAAATTCTTTGTTCAGAGAGTTGTAATTAAACCGAACACCGGCAGTAAGTGTGGCTGATGTGGCAGAACTTCCCAACAGGATATTATCCTGCAGGTAACCGGAGATTTTGTTAATGCTGAGATCAGCGTTTGATTTGATCACTTTACTCAGCTCCAGCATATTCGGGTTGTAGGGCAGTGAATAGCCTGCCGAATCCTGGAATTCCCATTCATTCAGTTTGTCGGCAATGGATGTGCGGTCAAAACTCAATCCCCATTGCCAGGCATGCTTGCCTTCGTCATAATTGCCTTTATGCGAAAAATTCCAGTTTTGTATGTTTAATTGGTTGCGGGCAAAATTGTGAAAGACCCCTGCACCCAGCGGGTTTACAATTAAACCATAGGTAGGTTGAGTTTTATCAAAATCTCTTTCGCCAAACAGGTACATACCGATGATGTCGAGGTTTTCTCTTTCATCATTTTCAAATCGGCTGGCCATCCATTTCATCCGGAACTTTCGATGCACCTGGTTGGTAAATGAAACACCGATCATGTTGGTGGTATATTCATCCTTTTCTTGTCCTTCAAAGAAAATATCCACTCCAAGGTTGATGCTGAAAAAAGGGGAGAAGACAGAGGAGGTGAGTTGGCTGAATTCGGGTTTCAGTGAAAAACTGCTTTTGGAAACATTACCCAGCACTTCCGCCTGCCATTTATCTGATAGCTGGTAAGTGAGCAAGGCCTGCAGATCGGATGAGGAAGGAACATAGTTGCCCTGTGTTTGCTGCCGGCTCAATAAATTCCGGTTGCTGCGGTTCCGGGCACCGATAAGATAAGTGAAACGGTTGTTATTGCTGGTTCCTTCCAGGTGTAATCCCTGTTCCAGTATGCCCACATAAGCAGAACCGCCAAAGCCTTTTGGTTTTTTATACTGAATATCGAGCACACTGCTCATTTTGTCGCCATACCTTGCCTGGAAACCGCCATTGTAAAAACTGATGTTGCGGGTCATTTCAGGATTGATAAAACTCAATCCTTCCTGCTGACCGTTGCGGATCAGGTAGGGACGGAACACTTCAAAATCGTTTACATAAATAAGGTTCTCATCATAGCTGCCGCCGCGGACAGAATATTGTGAAGTGAGTTCGTTATTGGAGCCAACAAACACCTTTATCAAACTCTCCACACCCGAAACAGCCGAAGGAAGGTTGATCACAGTTTTGGGGTTGGGTTTTATCAGTCCCACTTCTCTTCTGTCCCGCTGATCGGTAACGACCACTTCTTTCAGCACGGTGCTGCTGCCTTTTTCCATCCGGATGCTGATGGTTTCTTCTTCTTCCTCATTCAGCAAAAAATTACGCTGCTCTTCTGAAAAACCGGTGTGGGAAAAGATAAGGGCAAAGGCTTTATCTGCGGGAACTTTGATGCGGAAATAGCCTGAATCATTTGTGGTGCTGCCGGTTTGCTGACCTAAGATCACTACAGAAACATTGGCCAAAGGGTTTTCATTTTCATCCACCACTTTGCCGGAAACATAAGCGGATTTCTTTTGAGAGAAAGCAATAGTGGTCAGCAGAATGCAGGTAATGGTGAGGATTATTTGGCGGAGCAGGATTTTCATAAGAGAATGCGCAACAAGATACATATTGATTGGGATAAAACGAAAAGCTACCTGCCAATTAAAGTGCTTTCAGCTTCGCAATCGTTGCTTTCGGATCAGCCGATTTGAAAACGGTATTCCCCGCCACCAGGACATCAGCGCCAGCGGCAATAATTGAACCTGCATTTTCCACCGTAACGCCGCCGTCAATCTCAACATGGACATTGAGTCCCTTTTCGTCAATCATCTTGCGGAGTTGTTTGATTTTTTCTAAAGTGTAAGGGATAAATTTTTGCCCGCCAAAACCGGGGTTCACACTCATCAGGCAAACGAGGTCAATGTCATGAAGAATATCGCTCAGTTCAGCAACAGGTGTATGCGGGTTCAATGCCACACCGGCTTTCATACCGAGTGATTTGATCTGCTGAAGATTCCGGTGCAGGTGATGGCAGGCTTCAATATGAACAGTAAGAATATCTGCGCCGGCATTTTTGAACTGTTCGGCATATTTTTCCGGCTCCAGTATCATCAGGTGTACATCACAAACTTTGCGGGTGGTTTTGCGGACGAACTCAATGATCATCGGGCCAAAGCTGATATTGGGAACAAAGCGGCCATCCATCACATCCAAATGAAACCAGTCGGCCTCGCTTTCGTTCAGCATTTTACATTCAGCATCTAATTTCAGGAAATCAGCAGCGAGCAGGGAAGGGGCAACGATAGGCATATATAAAAATTAGAAATACGGGTGTTTGGGGTTGATAACCGCCGCAAGATACGATAGTCTGTTTTAGTTTGTAATTCGTAGTTTATAGTTCTTACTTCGTAATCCGATCTGCCGCATCTTTGGCTTCTGTAAACGTTTTGTCTAAACCGTAAGCCCGTTGGTAATTCAGCCGGGCTTCCTCTTTTTCCCCCATGGCTTCCTGGCTGCGGCCCATCCAGAAATAGGCATCGGCAAATTTGGGAGAAATGGACATGGCGAGATTGAATACTTTATACGCTTCTTCAAACTTTTTCTGATCATAGAACACCCTGCCTTTTTCAATATAGGCATTCAGAAAGTAGTAATCATGCTTGATCGCTTCATTGAACTGTTCAATGGCTTTTGCCTTGTCGCCGATATTCGAGAAATAAATGCCTTTATAGTAATAAGGCTCCGCCTGTATGCCATCTTTATCGGCTTTGGCCAATGAATCACACAAAGCGATCGCTTTCGGATTTTTATTTTCTGCATATTTGAATGCAAGGTTGAAATTCAGTTCCGGGTCAAACGGAGTGAGGCTCCTTGCTTTTTCCAGCAGGCTGATAGCTTCCCCGTTGTTGCCTTTTTTTTCCAGCAGGTCTGATTTGAATACCAGCACATCCACCTGTTCGGGGTTCAGTTGCAAAATCTCATCACAAACTTTTACTGCTTCATCCGTTTTGTCAAGTGCATCATACGAACGTCCCAGGCTGAGACGCAGTAAAATACTTTCCGGGAATTCTTTCAATGCCCCCTGAAGAAAATGTACAGCACTGTCAGGTTTTTTTTCTAACCAGAGATTACCGATGGCATAGGCATAGCGTTCATCTTTTTTTAGTGTCCAGGCCTGTTGAAAATCGGCCAGCGCCGGTTCGGGGAAATTGTTTTTATTGAGCAAAACAGCCCTGCGGGAATACAATTCATCATTCCGGGGGTCTTTGCCGATGCTGTCGCTGATCCCTGCATACGGGGGCTGGTTCAGAATTTTATCATAGGGAGAGCTATTGCCATCGTTATTACAACTGCTGAGGCAGATCATGCAGGTGATGAGGAGTTTCATTATTTTTGCAATCTTGTTCATATGTCAAAACTATATGTTTTTTAGGCAGAGGTATGACAATGTCCTGACAAAGCAGGTAGCCCGAAAAAATACCTTTGCCGACGCATTGAAACGAAGAAATATGAAAAAACTTGTATTGTCTCCTGTTGCACTTGTATTAATATTTTTGGCTTGCAACAACTCATCACAGATCGGGCAAACCATTTCCCCGGTTGCTGATACGCTTCGTTATCCTGAAGAAACACATTTTAAGAATTTGCAGCAGCTCACTTTTGGCGGAGATAATGCTGAAGCCTATTGGAGTTATGACGGGAAATGGCTGGTGTTTCAGCGTACTAATCCCAAGGAGGGTATTGAATGTGACCAGATATTTGTGGGCAAAGTGCCAACAAAACCAGGAGAGATATTCACTTATAAAATGGTAAGCACCGGCAAAGGAAGAACCACCTGTGCTTATTTCACCAAAGACAACAAGCATATCATTTATGCATCCACCCATTTGGGAAGCACAGATTGCCCTCCTGTACCCGACAGGGCCAAGTATGGCAACAAATATATCTGGCCGCTCTATAGCAGCTATGATATCTTTATGGCCGACCTGAACGGAAAGATCGTAAAGCAGCTCACCAACTCTCCTTATTATGATGCGGAAGCGACTTTGTCGCCGGATGGAAAGAAAATGATCTATACCAGCACCAAGGACGGCGATATAGAGTTATATATTATGGACCTGGAAAGCGGGACTGAAAAAAGGATCACACACACATTGGGGTATGATGGCGGCGCCTGGTTTAGCCCCGATGGCACAAAACTGATCTGGAGAGCCTCAAGACCTAAGACAGATGCGGAAATTAAGGAATACAAAGACCTGCTGGCCGAAAATTTAGTGGCACCAACGAATATGGAAGTGTGGGTAGCCAATGCGGATGGCAGTAATGCCAGACAGGTAACTAATTACGGCCAGGCCAACTGGGCGCCAACTTATATGCCCGACAGCAAACGCATCATCTTTGCTTCCAATCATGAGTATAAAAGAGGGTTTCCTTTCAATATGTATACCATCAATGAGAACGGAACCAACTTGCAGAAAATAAGCCGTGATTCAGGCTTTGATGCCTTCCCGATGTTTTCTCCTGATGGTAAAAAGCTGGTTTTCTCCAGTAACCGTAACAATGGAGGCACAAGAGATACAAATGTGTTCATAGCAGATTGGGTGGAGTAAGAAAAAATACGATTGCTACAATCCCAGGAACCTGTTATTTTGGAACAGAATTTGGGAATCCTTAGCCAGTTGCCAAACGTATTTACAATATGAAAACAATCCCCCGGTTACTTATACTGTTTTTTTTATTTGCCGGTTGCAGCAAAACCAGCACCACTTATGTTAATAACCCGGATGCACCCGATCACCTGCATAACCGCCAGGTGGGGGCCTCTGCCAATGAGTTGCTGTCCGCAGCAAAATACACATCACTGAAAATAGAAGTTCAGTATATGCAGGGATACCAGCCTGATGCAGCCGCATTAGCACACCTGCAGAATATGCTTGCCGGTATCCTCAACAAACCTGCCGGCATTACTATTATCACCAAACAGATAGCGGCTTCTTCAAACCCGACACTTACGCTTGATAATATTATCAGTATTGAAAGAAATAACCGTACAGCTTTTACCAGCGGAAATGAACTGGCTGTTTACATTTTGTACACCAATGGCAGTTATACTGACGCCAATGTACTCGGGATCGCTTATAAGAATACTTCTGCTGTTCTGTTTGGCAAAAAGATACATGATAATTCCGGGGGACTAGGCCAACCAAGCCGGACAAAACTGGTGGCTACTGTAGCCGAGCATGAACTGGGCCACCTGATGGGCCTGGTGGATATTGGGTCACCGATGCAAACCAATCATAAGGATGTGACGCATGGCAGCCATTGCAACAATACAAGTTGTCTTATGTATTATGCATCGGAAACGAGTGACATATTCGGTTTTCTTGTTACCGGGAACATCCCGGTATTGGATGCAGCCTGCAGGGACGATCTCCGTGCCAACGGGGGACAGTAACCCATATCAGCTTTCTTTTTGGGGGTACTGATGCTGGAATATCAGATTTGATGTTGCCGTCCCGCTGTTGTAGTTTTGAACACCTAAATCAATTGCTATGTACAACGGTCTGCTACACCTGCACAATCTTCTTCGCTGGGCTATTCTCATCTTATTGATCGTGGCAATTGTCCGCCATCTTTCCGGTATGAGCAAAAAGCAAGCAGTTGATGCCCGTGATCAGCGGATTGATCTGTTCCTGATGATTGCGGCACACATCACCCTCGTGGTGGGTTTCTACCAGTGGCTTGCCGGCCCTTTAGGTCTTAAGCAGATTCAAAATACCGGGATGGGTGAAGTGATGAAAAATAGCGTAGTCAGGTTTTGGGCCATAGAACATATGATGGGTATGCTGATTGCAATTGTCCTAATCACCATCGGCAGGGGAGCCGTAAAAAGAGCCACTGACTGGACAGCTCATAAAAAAGCATTCTGGTTTTTCCTTGTGGCGCTATTGATCATTTTGGTATCTATCCCATGGCCTTTCCGTGAGGGTATTGGCCGGCCCTGGTTCCCCGGTATGTAAGAGAAATATAAGAAACAGGTGAGTTGTATTTTGTTTTATAAAATAACAGCTCATCTGTTTTTTTGTACTTAGTACGATTATTATACTACAACGATGTACTGACCTCCGTGCCCCCTTTGACCTACCTGTTCACTTCCTTCTCTTCCCTGTAAAATATTTTGCTGACTATTTTCCATCCGTCTTTTGTTTTCAGCAGACTCATGATGTCGTGAAAATAAAAGGTGGGGTATTCAATGGTTAGTTTGGCGGAGGCTGCATTACCAAATACCTGGATGTTTTCAATCCTTGTTTTCCTGTTTTGTTTTACCCCTGTATTTCTCATCCTTGCCATAAAATCTTTGAGTGAAACATTGAACAGGGTGTCATTGCGCATATACCGCATCTGGCCATCGGGTACAAAGGCTTTGGAGAATAGGATGCTGTCGCCGTTGGTGGCGCCGTCAAGATAGTAGGTGCAGACCTTTTGAATTTCCTCAATTGTTTTCAGGTCAGTTTGTGCATGATTTTTCGATACAGCCAGCAGCATCGCCAGCATAACTATGAAAGTTTGTTTCATAAATGATGTATTTAATGAATGAGATCGTCAAGGTAGGGCAGCAGAGATTCGGGTAAAAGTTATTTTGGATAAACGGCATGTGCTTCAGGCGTGCAGGAAATCTTGTTCATCTCCATTGCATTGTAGCCTCATTAGGGTAATAAGCTTCTCTCATCCGTTCAATGCTGTAGCCACCTGCTGCATTTCTTCCACTGTCCCCACACTTAGCCGCAGCCATTTTGTACCCTGTTCAAAAGTTCTCGCCCCGATGATATTCTTTGATTCCAGGAGGGAAGGAACATCTTTGCCAAATGCCGAAGCGTCAAAATAAACAAAACTGGTGTGTGAAGGAATATACTTCATCCCGGCTTTGTCCAATGCCGCATACAAAACTGCACGGGCCTTTTCATTTTCTTTTTTACAATAACTGATAAAGGCCTTATCATCTAATGAAGCCAGTGCTCCTGCTAAAGCAACGGCGCTGGCACCGGCGTTAGCCCAGGGTTGCAGTTCATTTAACTGCCGTATTGTTTGCGGATGTGCCAGCGCATAGCCCACTCTTGCTCCGGCCATGCCATATATCTTTGAAAATGTTTTGGCAATAACAAGATTCGGATAATCATTCACCAGTTTGGCCATGGATGGCTCATTGCTGAATTCGGTGTAAGCTTCATCCAATAATACAATTGCTCTGGGTGCAACATCTTTGATAAAAGTTTCTAATTCTCCGGCAGGTATCACCGTACCGGTAGGGTTGCCGGGATTGCAGATATAAACCATTTTGGTTTCTGTTGTCATGGCCTCTTTCATCCGCTGCAGGTCAGTTTCTTTCTTTGCAGTAAGCGGCACTAATTTTATATCCAGTCCGCAACGTTTGGCTGCCGGCATCCATAACCGGAATGTGGGGTCAGGAGCCACTGCATTTCCTTTTTGTAAAGCTGCCCAGGTGGAAACAACACCAAGCAATTCAGAAGAACCGGCGCCAATGGCAATATGGTCTCTTGTATGTCCTGTCAGGGCGGCGATCTTTTCCCGCAACTGCGTGGTCACATCCCAGGGATAGCGGTTCGAAGTGCTTACGGCATCCATCATGGCTTTGCGGGCCATGCTGCAGGGGCCATGCGGATTTTCATTGGAACTTAACTTGATGATGCCTGCAATATTTCCCGGAGGAATGTTTCTGAAAACCTCACGGGCAAACAAGTCGCGACTAAGAGTGAAGGCGCCAATAGCCAGGGCGGTATGTTTCAGCAATTCGCGGCGTTGCATGGTTGTTGATTTTGTTTCCTCAAGATACAACAAAACCACTGCCACCGTCAAAACTGTTTAGTATTCTGTTATTTCAGTCTTGTAGATTGTTTTCGGTAACACACTTTGATTTGCCATTCATTTTTTTTACTGAATTACATTTACAACTTTGGGGTTATAAAGTCCCCCTGCGGGGGATTTAGGGGGCTGTTATCTCTTCCCCAACTCGATCACCTCGCAATCCTTCATCTCTTTTCCGTCAATTACAAAACGGATCAATGTTCTCACTTTGTGCCAGCCATGTTTTCCTGCAGCGCCGGGGTTCATGTGCAGGCATTGTATCTTCTCATCATACATCACTTTCAGGATATGTGAATGACCACTGATGAATAATTGCGGTTTGTGCAGCAGCAATTCTTTTCTTGTTTCAGGGTTGTAACGAGGGGGTGAGCCGCCGATATGCCGCATCATCACTTTTACCTCTTCACACATAAACAGCAATTGCTCGGGAAATTCACTTCGTATAGTAGCATCATCAATATTGCCGTACACCCCCCTGAACTTTTTAAACTTGTTGAACTCCTGGAACCTTTGAGCCACCCCTTCTCCAAAATCCCCCGCATGCCACACTTCACTGCAATCTTTGAAATGTTCAAATACATTTTCATCAAGCCATCCGTGAGTGTCTGATATAAGGCCGATACGGGTCATTTTAATCTGTTAAATTATCTGCTTTCAGTTGTTCGAGGACCTTTACTGCACCGGGAGCAGTGACCGGTTCGGCAAGGTATTCTTCAAGAGTAAAATATTTTAATTCGCCTATCTCTGCAGAAGCATCGGGCCGGATCGGCTTATGCAGCAGAAACAATCCTGTTCCATGATCACACCGTTCGTTTCTCCGTAAGCAGGGGCGGTAACATGCATATAGTATTGCAGGTCGCTTTCCTCCAGGGAAACATTCAGTTCTTCAGCAACTTCACGACACAGGGCTGCAATGGGTGTTTCACCTGCATCCACTTTCCCGCCCGGCAGGTAAAAGCATTGTTTGTTTTTGCTGAAGGCCAGTAATAGTTTTCTGTCCCGGATCACCAGCAACCCGGCTGTTACTAACTGCATAAAGCAAAAATCGTGAATACGGCCAGAATTCCTAATTTTAGCCAACGAATTGATATGCCATTCAAACGCAACTTCACATACTACATTGACAAACGGAAATGGAAATACTATTTCCTCATGGTCTCCCTCGAATTAGGACAGTAACAAATAAGTAATGCTGCCCAGGCCCGAAGCATGCCTTCATCATCTAATTAACTAATCAACTTTTCAATTAAATAACATGCCTCATTACTATAAACTCGGAAACATTCCGCATAAACGCCACACCCAGTTCCGCAAACCGGACGGAACCCTTTACAGTGAGCAATTATTTTCCACCGAAGGCTTCAGCGATGATTACTCGCTGCTCTATCATTGCCATCCGCCTACACAGATCATTAAAACAGAACCACAAATAGATGTAAGTCCGCAGGTGGCCGAAGAAAAAATGCTGAAGCATCGCTGCTTTGAGGGGTTTCATGTAAAACCCGGAGGTGATTTTTTACAAAGCCGTATTCCAGTGCTGGTAAATAATGACTGTCACATTGTGCTGGCCGCACCGCAGCAAAGCATGAAAGATTATTATTACAAAAACACCGATGCCGATGAGATGATCTTTGTGCATGAAGGAACGGGTACGGTGCATACGCAGTATGGCAAACTGCCTTTCGGTTATGGGGATTATATCGTGTTACCCAGGGGAACGATCTATCAAATAGAGTTTAACGATGATAAGAACCGCCTGTTCATCGTTGAGTCATTCACTCCGCTGCGTTTTCCCAAACGCTACATGAGCCGTTTCGGACAGCTTATGGAGCATTCTCCCTATTGTGAAAGGGATATTCGCCCCCCGCAGGAACTGGAAACATTTGATCAGAAGGGCGATTTTTTAATTAAAGCCAAAAAGAGGGGAGTGCTCTACGGCCTGCATTACGGCACCCATCCTTTTGATGTCATTGGCTGGGATGGCTGTTGTTATCCCTATATCTTTTCCATTCATGATTTTGAACCCATCACCGGGAGGGTGCACCAGCCGCCGCCGGTGCACCAGACTTTTGAGACCAATGCTTTTGTGGTTTGCTCTTTTGTGCCGCGGTTGTTTGATTATCACCCGCAGGCTATTCCGGCGCCGTACAACCACAGCAATATTGACAGTGATGAAGTGATCTATTATGTGGATGGGGATTTCATGAGCCGCAAGAATGTAACAAGGGGAATGATCACCCTGCATCCTGCCGGCATACCGCATGGACCGCATCCCGGCGCTGTAGAAAAAAGCATCGGTGCCAAAGAAACCAAAGAACTGGCGGTGATGGTGGACACTTTCCGTCCGCTGATGCTGACCAAACAGGCACTGGAGATCGAGAATGCCAATTATGTGATGAGTTGGGCGGAGTGAGAAAATCAATTCTTTCCCGCAGTCTGAAAGGCCTATTGAGGGCCTTTCATTTTTATGCGGGAATTTTCTCCGTTGTTTTTTCCCCGCTTTTAAATAGCTTCCCGTTTATTTACCGCAAATTCATCTGCTATGTTTCGTTCATTCCTTTTTTCTTTTTCTGGCATCATTGTCCTTTTATTTACCTCATCGCAACAAAGCCTGGCGCAGGCCGATAAAGCGGAAGCCGGCATCAAAGCCATCATGGAGCAAACACCCGTGGCTGGTATATCAGTTGCTGTAGTGAAAAAGGGTAAGATCGTCTATAGCCGTTCTTTTGGGCTGAAAGACGTGGAGAAAAATATCCCTTTATCGGATGAACATATTTTTCGGATCGCCTCCATCTCCAAATCTTTTTCAGCTACGGCCATTATGCAGTTGGCAGAGAAAAAGAAACTGAGCTTAGAGGATGATGTGAGCAACCTGGTTGGTTTCAAAGTAAGAAACCCCAAATTTCCAGAGACAATCATCACCCTGCGGATGGTTTTATCACATCGGTCTTCTATCAACGACAGGCAGGGTTATTTTACACTGGATGCGATAAACCCTGATAAAAATAAAGACTGGGCAAAATGTTATAATGATTATGAACCAGGTACCGGTTATCAGTACTGTAACCTGAACTATAATATGGCAGGTGCTATCATAGAAAAAGTTTCCGGGGTGCGGTTTGACCAGTTTGTAAAAAAAAATATACTGGATCGCCTCGGTTTATACGGTGGCTATTGGGTGGATGGTCTTGATAGCACCCGGTTCGCCACCATCTATGAATACAGTGACTCGTTGAAAAAATTCACGGCTTCTCCGGGCGCCTATGCTCCCCGCCGTGAAGAGATCGCTAACTATGTGATGGGGTACAGCACACCGATCTTTTCTCCAACGGGGGGCATGAAAATATCTGCTACCGACCTGGCGCAATACATGATCATGCACATGAAAGAGGGTCGTCATAAAGGGAAAAGGATCATTTCGAAGAAAAGTGCCCGGCAGATGCAAACGCCCCTGTCTGAACAGGAAGGGTATGGGCTTGCTATTTCTACAACGAAAAAACTGATCGCCGGAAAAACAATGAAGGGGCATACTGGTGTGGCCTATGGCCTGTATAGCGCCATGTTCTTTCAGCCCGAAGAAAAGTTTGGCTTTGTGGTGATCAGCAACGGCTGTCATCCCGGTTACACCGATGGCTATAATACCGTGATGCGAAAAACCATTGCCTGTTTGTATGAGAGTTTTATTGCTGCTGATAAAAAATGAAGATGCATTCATTTCTTTACAAAGACCACTAACTACAGTAAAATGAACACAGCCATAAAAGCCTACAACAAAAAGCAAACTGCATCTGATAAAGCCATCTGCGACCTGCTTGCTGATACCATTGACAGTGTTTTGAAAGAAGCCGAGAGCAAGATATGGCATGCCCACCCTGTCTGGTTTCTAGACGGAAATCCTGTTGCCGGTTACAGCAAACTGAAAGACTGCATTCGTTTGCTCTTTTGGAGTGGCGCAGATTTTGACGAAGAAAAACTGCAACCCGGCACGGGCAAATTCAAAGATGCTTCGATGCGTTATACTGAGGCCAGTCAAATTAATATAAAGGAGGTGAAACGCTGGCTGAAAAAGTCAAGAGATATACAATGGGATTATAAAAATATAGTGAAGCGGAAGGGGAAACTCGTACGGCTGAAATAACGGCACAGCCACCCCAATGAGCCGGGCAAGAATATTGGGGTTACAAATCCAAAGATTTTAGAAAGCGGCCATATCAATCTCTTGTCATAAAATAGAAGCCCAGATTCAGCGAAACCGTCTGGAGGTTCTTTACATCGTTATACTTAAAAGCAGTATAGTGATACCGGAGCGAAATGTCAATGCCTTTGAGGGCATATTTGGTAAAAGCGATGCGGGTGCCGATCTCCGGTGCTACTGCGAAATGGATGCTGTTCCGCCCATCCACCAATGTGCCAAACCATTCTTCATATGCAACGAGGTTGACCCCGGCCCCCAAAGCTATATAAGGCTGGATGGCCGACTCTTCTTTAAACTTACTATACATTCCCCTGGCCAGAACCGGTGTCATCTGCAACGAATGGGATTTCACTGCTGATATGTCTGTTCCGGGATAAGAATAAGTTTGCCGGTCTTTTTTCTGGTACATATCTGTATATCCGGCAAGCAGCCCCACCGAAATATTATCCGTAATGAAATAGCTGTAGTCAAGTGATAAGCCTCTTGCTGAAATACCGTTTATAAAATCTTTATCCAGGCTGCCGGTGGGCAGGTGTGTAGAATGCCGGATACTGACCATCGACAGACCCCGTTGTGAAAAGCCTGTGATCACAAAGCTACTGCACACTATAAAAAACAATATTCTTTTCATCGTTTAAGATTTAAAAGCCGATTATTAATTTCTCCGGATATAAGGGGCAATATCAAACAGCCCTTTTACAATGAACGGGATAGCCTGCGGGTTAAAGATCTCTTCACCCCGGATGCTGCCGCTCCACAAAATTCGAAGCGAATTGCCGCTGGGGTTTTTCAGGTCAATGATATCAATTGCCCAGGCAGATTCTGTTGTGTTATAGAATACAAATTGCGTAGGCGCCCAACCGAAACCGGGATAGCCCCAGAAACCGGGGTCCCAATACCCATAGAAAGGATCCCACCAGCCATTAAAAGCTGCTACATTGATATAGCTGTTATCCACCCGTGCAATGCTGATGCCCAGGTCGGGATTATTGTTTATCCCGGTATTAGTATATCCTTTTGATTGCAATGTTGCCCTTACTTCTGCAATCATGCTCTGTGCAAGGCTGTTTGTTTCATAATTATTGCTCCCGGGCCTGTTGCTGATCAGCACAACAGAGTCGGGGATGGTCACGGTTAGGAAATTTGCATAATTTGTATTTGCATTGTTGCCACTGCTGATATATACCCAACTTTCTTCAACGGTGAGATTCTCAATCGGGTTTTTCCGGCAAGATGCCATTAGCAAAAGCATCATGAACGGCAGCGCTACAATTGAAAAACGTTTCATACTTACATAGTTTAATACCTGATTATAACAAAAAAGAGGCCAGTTGGATTGCAAACAACCTGTTAAGCCGGGATAAATAAATCTATGTTGCAGCCCGGCTGTACCTGGCAACGGCATGGCTGCATATCAGGGTGACTGGAAATATGGGTGCGTCTATATCCTTTTATTGAGTTTTACATCATATCCCGCTTTAACAGGACTTCCTTTATTGTCTTTATGCTCCCAGGTGATCTTAGAATAATTTAAAGACACTTCCTCGGTGGTTTCGCATTTGGGGCTGCATTGTGAAGCTGTTTCCACCCCGGATATGCGGACATCTGACAGCACGACCCGGTAAAAACTTTTGCCATCAGCAGCAGTGATCTCTATTTCCACTTCAGGGATATTTTCACCCAAGGCGCATTTCTGCATTAGAACAGGTGAAGTTTTATCAATTTTTTTGGTGATTATAAGGTCATTAAAATTTGTCTTGCCGATCGCTGCCCTGCTTGATCCAGCAGCGGTGGAAGTGCTGCCTATTCCTAGTTTATAACCAGTGAGGCTTATCCAGTCGCGGCGGGCCTGGTCCTGTGTTTCTCCCGGAACACCGCTAATTTTCATAAACATGTTTTGCCCGTATGCTATGCTGCAAACAAAGATGACTGGAAGCAGCAGGAGATGCCTGAAATTTTTCATGTCTGAATATTTTTTGTTGTTTAAAAGGTAGGAAAATTATCTGAGATATTGATTTGCGAAGTCGCTGACTTTGAAAAGCAGAAGTATTATTTTATCACTTCATCGGCGAGGTAAAGCACCGATTCATAATTGCTGCCCGTTGCTTCACTCATCGCCATCTCGCAGGTTTTGGTAGATGAGTAATAACCATCATAGTTGTTTTGTTTCACTTCATGTGCTTCCTGCGCCGTGGCGGAAGCCGTGAGTTCAGGAAACAGGAAGCCCCGGTCGCCGGCCATGCCGCAGCAACCGGCTGAAGGAGGGATCATCACCTGCTCAGCAAAACGGGAAGCTATTTTGGAGAATTTGAATTCGACCCCCATCTTTTGCAAAGAACAAACAGGATGCAGCGCCACCGTTTTCTTTTTTTCTATTGCCAGTTCTTTGGGTAAAACCATGTCGTGCAAGTAATCAATGCTGTCCATGATGCGCAACTGGTCAAACCTTTCCTGGTTTTCGGGAGTGAGCACAGGCCGCAGGTGATGCAGTGTATAAGTGCAGGAGCTTACATCCATGACCACAGGGTGCTGACCATTGCTGGTTTTTTTCCATAGCTGTTCAATGATCCTGTTGGCTGTATAGTGATAGGCCTTGCTGAAACCTTTGGATGAAAAGATCTGACCGCAACAGGAGCCAATGATCTTGTCAGCTATAATAACGCTGATGCCTGCTTTGGCTGATACACTCAGAAAAGTTTCCATCACATTCTTTTTGCCATCAGTACCTCTGCCCATCAGCCGGGATATGCAGGCAGGGAAATAAACAATTGTTGATTTGTTATCAACGGCAGCATTCTTTTTCTTTATCGCTTTTAGTGATGGCGGACTGCTCAACTGGTTTGTCCATAACGGAAATGCAGGAATGATCTTGCGGATGCCTTTGGTGAGGCGATACATGGTTTTCTTCCCGGTGAGCCGGTTAAAGAAATTGCCTTTCTTTAATGCGATCCTTGCGAGCCATTCAATGAGTTTGAAATTCTTTGCAACAAACAAAGCCATGCTGTTGGAAAAAGAAGAATGATTTTCCCTGCGCAGCCGCTTCACCAAATCTCCTGTGTTAATATCAACCGGGCAGGCTGTCGCACAGAGGCCATCAACGGCACAGGTGTCGAGTCCGTCATACTGGTATTGCTTCAGCAGTTGCTTGTATTCTTTTGTTTCACCGGCATCTTTGAATTGTTTTAATGCCCGGCGGACCACAATTCTTCTCCGTGGTGTAAGCGTCAGGTCACGGCTGGGGCATTTGTGTTCACAAAAACCACATTCAATGCAGCGGTCCACTTCTTCTTCCACTGGTGGCAGCGGTTTCAGATTTTTGATATGGACTTCTTTATCATCATTGATAATAACACCGGGATTGAGCAGGTTCTGCGGATCAGCAGCGGCTTTGATGCGTTTCATCATCCGGTAGGCATCACCGCCCCATTCTGTTTCCACAAACGGAGCCATATTGCGGCCAGTGCCATGTTCGGCTTTTAAAGCGCCGTTGTATTTGTTCACCACCATTTCCACCACTTCTTTCATGAAAAGATCATAGCGTTCCACTTCTGCTTTTGTATCAAAAGCCTGTGTCACTACGAAATGAATATTGCCATCCTTGGCATGACCAAAGATGATGGCATTGTCATACTGATACTTTTTGAACAGCACCTGCAGGTCCAGTATCGCATTGCCTAATTTGTCTAAAGGAAAGGCAATATCTTCTAACAACACCGTGGTGCCACTGGCCCTGACGGCGCCAACTGCCGGGAACAACCCTTTACGGATCTTCCATAAAAAAGCGATCTCATTGGGGTCAGTCGTAAACACAGGTGCATTGATGAGAGTAAGTTCACCGGAATGAGAAAGAAAATGATCTACTCTTGCCTGTAATTGCTCTGTAGTCTTTTCCTGGAACTCGATCAGCAAAGCCGCCGCATTATCGGGCAGCGTTTTAATAAAAGGGTCAATGCCCTTCATACTCTCCACAGCTCTCAATGATGCCCTGTCCATCAGTTCCACCATCTCTGCACCGGCTTGTATCAATGGCTGAATTGCTTTGCAGGCAGCATAGATATCGGGAAAATATAGCAGCGAGGTGGATTTGCAGGGCAGGTCGGGAATGGTTTTCAATACTGCTTCGGAAATAAAAGCAAGAGTGCCTTCGGCGCCAATCAGCAGGTGAGAGAAAATATCCAGCGGATGTTCATGATCAATGAATGCATTGAGCGAATAGCCGACGGTGTTTTTCATCCCATACTTATACCTGATTTTTTCAAAAAGCTTTTCATCAGCATGAATTTCTTTGCGGATATTTTTCAGCTCCTGAAACAAAGCCGGGCATTCATTTTCAAATCTGGTATAGTCCTTCTTTTGTTCAGTGGAAAATATTTTCCCGTCGGGCAGCATGAAGCGAATATGCTTCACCGTGTGATAGGAATTATATTTCACTCCGCAACACATGCCGCTGGAGTTGTTGGAAAGAATGCCTCCCATCATGGCTGTATTGATGCTGGCAGGGTCGGGGCCGATCTTTCGCTGTTGTTTCTTCAAATAGATATTCACCATCGCCCCCGTGATGCCGGGCTGCACTCTTACTTTGTAGCCTTCTTCTTCAACGGTTACTTTATTCCAGAATTTGGAAAGATCAACGAGTATGCCATCGGTGATGGACTGGCCTGATAAACTGCTGCCGCCGGTGCGGAATACAAGGGGAGTTTTGGTTTGATGAGAAAGATTGAAAAGAGAAAGGATTTCTTCTTCATTAACCGGTTGCACAATGGCCTGGGGCAACAGGTAATAAAAACCTGCATCGGAAGCATACGAAACACGGTCAATCAGGCGGGTCTTCACTCTTTCGGCAGGTAAAAATTTTAGCAGTTCGTCCGGCAGGTTCATACTGCAATGTAATACGCTAAATGATTATGATAAAACGCAAAAAGCCGCAACGAATAACTCAGACTGTCCATAATCTTAGCAATACATTTCCGGTTTTTTGCCCGCTGTTTACATATACAAATGCATCAGCGATCTGTTCCAGCGGGTAGGTTCTGTCAATAACCGGGTGAAAAGAGTTTTTGGCAAATAGTTCCTGCAAAAGTTCAAGCGAGGATTTGATATCATCCGGAAGCGGGAAAACCATTCTCTTTTTCCGCCAGCGGGTGAGCAGGGGCAGGTAAAGGTTTTCATTGCCGGGTCCCAGTTCTGACGACATGTATTTTCCGCCCGGCTTCAGCAAGTGTTTGCAAACGCCGAAAGATGATTTGCCCACCGCATCAAGTACGAAATCATATTGCTCACCTCCCGCAGTAAAATCTTCTGTTTCGTAGTCAATCACTTTCTCCGGCCCCAGAGATTTTATTTTTTCAACATTTTTTGTGTTGCAAACAGCGGTAACATGAACATTCATGTATTTCAGAATCTGCAATGCTGCTGATCCGATGGCCCCGGTTGAGCCATATACCAGCACCCGGTGGCCGGCTTTCATACCTGTTTTGCGGATATAATTCCATGCATAGTGGGCGCCTTCTGGACTGGCAGCGGCGGTTTCAAACGAAATCCCTTCGGGTATTTTAGCCACTCTATCATCAGCTTTCACAGCGAGGTATTCGGCATGTGAGCCAAGGTTGGTATCATTAAAACCAAATACCCTGTCACCGGGCCGATAAACAGTTACTTTTTTGCCAACCGCCTCCACCACTCCGGCAAAGTCGGTACCGGTGCTCAAATGTTTTGGTTTGGGAAAACCCACAAAGAAGCGAAAAATAAAAGGCTTGCCCCAGAGGGCCCCGCAGTCGGTGCGGTTCACCGTAGCTGCATGAACCCTCACCAGCAGTTCACGGTCTTTTGGAACGGGTATTGGCACTTCCTGCACACTCAATACTTCCGGTCCACCATATTTTTTGCGGATAGCTGCTTTCATAAACAATGTTCAGATTGGAAAAATAAATTATTTGATCCTTAGGTATTAATATCTTTTTGCCAGGGCAAGGTTTGTGGATATTCATGATAAAACTCATTTCCCTGTTGTTCTAATCTTTTTTATATTCGGATAACTAAAACGATTTGCCATGCTGAAAATTAATCAACTCAAATCCGGCGACATCATCATGGTGGATGATGAAGGATTTAAAAGAGAGGGAACGGTCGTAAAGATCAACCATGAAGAAGGTAAAGCCCTTGTTGACAACGGAATCCAGGAATTCTGGTATGATCCGGAAGAAATGGAGGCCATCCCGCTTGATGAAAATCAACTGATGCGATTGGGTTTCAGCAAGGAAGAGACTGAAACCGGTGGCATGAAGTATAAAAAAGACTCTTTTCGGCTGGTGACCCCCCAAAAAGGCGATTTCAGCCATATTGATATGTGGTGGAGGGAGGACAAAAGGCATTTTGGGGTTCCGCTGGGGGTGCATGAGTTGCAAAACCTTTACTATTCCATGACCAAGATGCATCTCGAAAAGGCTGAAACCCACTAATAAAGCCAGATTTCTGACAATCAACCCCTTTTTTCCACATAGACCCTGAAAAAGATTCGGGGTTTTTTCTTTTTTCGGGTGCATCCGCCTATCTTTGCAGCCCTAAAAATTGTATGTCGAAACAACCCCTTATTAAACAGGATGGTGTGATTGTAGAAGCCCTGTCCAACGCCATGTTCAGGGTGAAGCTGGAAAATGGCCATGAAATACTGGCTACCATCTCTGGAAAAATGAGGATGCACTATATCCGCATCCTGCCGGGTGATAAAGTGGGGGTGGAGTTGTCGCCATACGATCTGACAAGGGGAAGGATAAATTTCAGATATAAATAATTCAGCTCCTGGCCTTTGGCTTTTAGCTGTTAGCAAAACGAAACGACATGAAAGTTAGAGCATCCATTAAAAAGCGTAGCGTTGACTGCAAGATTGTACGTCGCAAGGGCAAGCTATATGTGATCAACAAAAAAAATCCCCGCTTCAAGCAGCGTCAGGGCTAATCACAAATTTAAAATCGTAAATCTAAAATAGAAATATGGCTCGTATTGCCGGTGTTGACTTACCAAAAAATAAAAGAGGCGAAATAGGTCTTACCTATATCTATGGTATCGGCCCTTCTACCGCTAAGTACATTCTTGACAAGCACAGTATTGACAGAAGCAAGAAAGTGCATGAGTGGAATGATGATGACCTGAATGCTATCCGTAACACCATTACGGAAGAATTCAAAGTGGAAGGCCAGTTGCGTTCTGAAGTTCAGATGAGCATCAAGCGTTTGCTGGATATTGCCTGCTACCGTGGTCTTCGCCATCGTAAAGGTCTGCCGGTTCGTGGCCAGCGTACTAAAACTAACAGCCGTACAAGAAAAGGGAAGAGAAAGACGGTTGCCGGTAAAAAGAAAGCGCCTAAGAAGTAATAATGAATTGTCAATTGACAATTTGCATTTATACAGACCTGGTAAAATTGAATCAGCGCCGGATAGCTTAACAGGTCAGCAGGAGGGTTGATTCAGTGCCGAAAAAATCGGTATCATTTTAAAACAAAGACTACCTACAGAACAAGAACATGGCAAAAGCACAACAGCAACAACAGCAGCTCAGCGCCAAAGCGGCTGCCAAAAAAAGAGTGGTAAAAGTGGACGCTTATGGCGATGCCCACATCTCTGCCACCTTCAACAACATCATCATCAGCCTTACTAACAAATCCGGCCAGGTAATTTCCTGGAGCAGCGCCGGCAAAATGGGATTCCGTGGTTCTAAAAAGAACACTCCCTATGCTGCACAGATGGCTGCCTCCGACGCCGCCAAAACTGCGTTTGATGCCGGTTTGAAAAGAGTGGATGTATATGTGAAAGGACCCGGCGCCGGTCGTGAAAGTGCTATTCGGTCTATTTCACAATCGGGTATCGAGGTGGTGATGATCAAAGACGTGACACCGCTTCCGCACAATGGTTGCCGTCCGCCAAAGAAGAGAAGAGTTTAAGAAAAGTACGAATTCAGAAGTACGAACTACGGTTATTTTGCAGTTCGCTTTCGTACTTCGTAAATCGTACTTAAGACATATTTGAGCCAAATTGGTTTCATTTTTAAAAAGGGTACACGATTGATTTTTTCAAAGCTTTTTACTGATCGCTGTACCGGTTTCTAAAAAAGCTTAAATGAAAGTATAATTATGGCACGTTACAATGGTCCAAAGACCAAGATCTCCCGCATTTTTGGAGAGCCTATTTTAGGCAATGGCAAATGGTTGGGTAAAAACAGTAACCCTCCTGGTCAGCATGGTGAAAAACGTAAGCGTAAAACTCTTGGTGAATACGCCTTACAGCTCCGCGAAAAGCAAAAAGCCAAATACACCTATGGTGTGTTGGAAAAACAATTCCGTAAAACATTTGAGGAAGCCGCCCGCCGCAAAGGTGTAACCGGTGAAAACCTCATCAAATTACTGGAAGCACGCCTGGATAACACTGTTTTCCGGATGGGCATTGCGCCGAGCCGTCCTGCTGCCCGCCAGCTTGTTAGTCACAAACACGTTGAAGTGAATGGTGAAGTGGTGAACATTCCTTCTTTCCAGCTTAAACCCGGTGACATTGTTACCATCAAGGAAGGCAGTAAAGAAAGAACTTCTATCACCAGTGTTGTTCGTGGCAAGAACCCCAAGTTCAACTGGCTGGATTGGAGTGAAACTGAATTCAAAGGTACTTTCATTACGTATCCTGAAAGGGAAAGTGTTCCTGAGAATATCAAGGAACAACTGATAGTGGAGTTGTATTCGAAATAAGCTATGAGCTGATAGCGATGAGTTGCGGGCAAAAATTCTCGTGGCTCGGAGCTCAGAACTCACTGCTTATAATACCAATCATTTAAAAACCTAAAGAAAAAAATATGGCAATCCTGAATTTCCAAAAACCAGACAAGATCATCCTGCAAAAGGCTACAGACTTTGAAGCTCAGTTTGAGTTTCGTCCGCTGGAGCCGGGCTTTGGTGTAACTATCGGTAATGCACTTCGCCGTGTATTGCTCAGTTCACTCGAAGGCTATGCGATCGTGGGTGTTAAAATAGAAGGCGTGGATCATGAGTTCGCCACCATGAAAGGTGTCAGCGAAGATGTGGTAGAGATTTTTCTCAACCTGAAACAGGTTCGTTTCAAAAAGATCGTTGACCACGAAGTGGCCAATGAAAAGATCATTCTTTCCATCAAGAACAGGACAGAATTTACAGCCGGTATGATCAGCGAGGGTACTCATTCCTTCCAGGTGATGAACCCCGACCTGCTGATCTGCACACTGGATTCTTCTGCCCGCATGGATATTGAACTGACCATCGGCAAAGGCCGCGGTTATGTGCCTGCTGAGGACAATAAACCCAAAGAAGCTCCTTTAGGGTACATTCCTATTGATGCGATCTATACGCCGATCAAGAATGTGAAATACACCATCGAGAACACCCGTGTGGAACAAAGGACCGACTTTGAGAAACTGATCATGGAAGTTTCTACGGATGGCACCATTCACCCGGAAGAAGCAGTGAAGCAGGCGTCCCGCATCCTGATCCAGCACCTGATGATCATTACTGATGAGAATATCACTTTTGACAATAAAGAAGAGAAGAAAGAAGACCTGGTGGATGAGCAAACCCTGCAACTGCGCAAGGTGCTGAAGACGCCATTGGAAGACCTCGATCTTTCTGTTCGTGCCTTCAACTGCCTGAAAGCTGCCAAGATCAACTCATTGAGTGAACTGGTGCAGTATGAGCAGGAAGACCTGATGAAGTTCCGCAACTTTGGTCAGAAATCACTGGCTGAAATTGAGCAGGTGCTGACTGAAAGGGGTCTGCATTTCGGAATGGACCTGGTGAAACTGGGTATTGACCTGAGCGAATTCTAGGCCTCCCCAAACTCCTCCGAAGGAGGGGCTTAAAGTTGCCTTTGTTTGAAATATTAATTAATCAATGCTGTTTTGAAATTCAGAACAGCGAACATTGCAAATCCTGACACGGTGCAATGTATTAAAACTTAAATGTCATGCGTCACGGAGACAAAATCAAAAACCTGAGCCGGACCAAAGCACACAGAGATGCTTTGCTGAGCAACCTGGCTTGTCAGCTGATCCGGCACAAAAGGATCGTAACCACTGTAGCCAAAGCCAAAGCGCTGCGGGTGTATGTGGAACCCCTGATCACCAAAGGAAAAGAAAACACCACGCACCAGCGTCGTGTGGTCTTCAGCTACCTGCAGGATAAAGAAACCATCAAAGAATTGTTTGGTGCTGTAGCGGAAAAAGTAGCCGGCCGTCCCGGTGGATACACCCGTATCATTAAGTTGGGTGCCCGCCATGGTGATAATGCTGAAACGGCAATGATCGAGTTGGTTGATTTCAACGAGGTTTATGGCAAAGGCGCTGCTGAAGCCAAAGCCCCTGCAAAGAAAACCCGTCGTTCAGGTGGTAAAAAGAAAGCAGAAGCAACCGAAACACCCGAGGCTCCTGCAACAGAAGAAAAAGCTGCTGAATAATAGCAAAATATCTGTTCATATTTCAGCCCCCGGATTAACCGGGGGCTTTTTTGTGATATGATTTGCCGGGTGTCGGGCAGATTTCATTGAAATGAAGTATTTTCATTTTCATTTTGTTGCTTGCTGTATCATTTTCCAAAACAAAATTTTAATCACTTGTAATGGACCAGTCTTTCAACAGGGCTTTGCAGCAATTCCGCAACGAAGTAGGGGTGAAATTCCAGTTGTATAACAGCCTGTTCACCTCGCTGCCTTTTCACCGTATTGAAAAAACAGGCATTCTCTTGTCATTGCTTTCCAATATCTGCGAAGAAGGATATAAGAAGAAACAAAGCCCTGCGGAAATCATTGAAGATTTTTTCAATAAGCATACCACTTACAGCAAAGAGGAGGAAAGAAACGACCTGTTATTCCGTTTTGTGCAATATGTGGAAAGACAGGTGGTGCTGTTTGATGCACTGGAAGACGCCGCTTTCCGGCAGGTGCATGACCTCAATGGCGTGGGCACCCTCAAACACCTGGAATCGGAAGTGATCAAAAACAGCAAGCAGGATGAGCTGGCGGCCAAGCTGGAAGATTTTGCCATACGCCTGGTGCTGACGGCACATCCTACGCAATTTTATCCCGGGCCGGTGCTGGGAATCATCAACGATCTTTCAAAAGCGCTGACGGAAAACAATACCAGCCAGGTGAACACCTACCTCCAGCAATTGGGCAAAACACCCTTTTTCAAAAAGAAAAAACCTACACCCTATGATGAAGCAGTAAGCCTGATCTGGTACCTGGAAAATGTTTTTTATCCTGCAGCCGGAAGGATCATCTCATCATTCAAGAACCAGTTCCGTGACGCCATTGATAAAAATAACCCTGTCATCCGTATGGGTTTTTGGCCGGGTGGCGACAGGGATGGTAATCCTTTTGTGACCAGTGATATCAGCATCCAGGTGGCCGATGCATTGCGGGGGTCTATCATCAAATGTTATTACCTTGATGTCAGACGGCTCAAACGCCGTCTCACTTTTGACGGGGTGGATGTGTTGCTTTCCGATCTTGAAAATAAATTGTACAGCAATCTTTTTATTCCCGGCTATAAAACTACTCTCACCAAAGACGAAATTCTGGACACCCTGCTGAAGGTGAAGGATATCATCATTCACCAGCACAACGGACTTTTTGTTCACCTCGTCAGCAACCTCATTAATAAGATCGAAGTGTTCGGGATGCATTTTGCTTCCCTGGACATCCGCCAGGAAAGTTCTGTGCACGGAAAGCTGCTGGAGCAGATCGCTGCAACAGGAAAAGGATTACCGGCCAATTATGCTTTTCTTGATGACACAGAAAAAATAAATGCATTGCTTTCAGTTTCCGAAACTGCCGATCCGGACCTGGTGGATGATCCTGTTTATCGTGACACCCTCAAAGCAACTGCTGCGGTCAGGGATATTCAGCGCTATAATGGCATTGAGGGCTGTAACCGCTATATCATCAGCCAATGCAAATCTGCACTGAATGCAATAGAAGTCTATGGCCTCTTTTTACTGGGCGGCTGGAAAAAAGAGGAAATGAATATTGACATCATCCCATTGTTTGAAACGATTGACGACCTGCAGGAAGCGGCCGAAGTGATGGAAACCCTTTATGCCAATCCTGTTTACCGGCAGCATCTCCGGCAAAGGGGCGAAAGCCAGACCATTATGCTTGGTTTTTCAGACGGCACCAAAGATGGCGGCTACCTGATGGCTAACTGGAGTATTTATAAAGCCAAGGAAGAACTTACAGCTATATCCCGCCGGTACGAGATAGATGTCATCTTCTTTGATGGCAGGGGCGGGCCACCATCGAGGGGTGGTGGTAAAACACATAAGTTTTATGCTTCGATGGGAAATAATATTTCTAATAAGGAAATACAACTGACCATACAGGGGCAAACCGTGAGTTCTAATTTCGGCACTGTTGATGCAGCGCAATATAATATTGAGCAACTGCTGAATGCAGGCATCTCCAATGACCTGTTTAATAAAAGGGAAACGACATTGAATGAAAATGAAGAGGCTTTGCTGCATGAACTGGCCAAAGCGGGACTGGAGGCTTATAAATCCCTGAAAGATCATCCATATCTTGCCGACTACCTGTTGCAGGTGAGTCCGCTGCGGTTCTATAGTGAAACCAATATCGGCAGCCGCCCCGCAAAAAGAGGCGCTGCTTCAGGTTTATCCTTAAAAGACCTGCGGGCCATTCCTTTTGCCGGTTCCTGGAGCCAGTTGAAACAGAATGTGACGGGATATTTCGGCGTGGGTTCGGCCTTGAGAGAAATGGAGAAAAAAGGAAAGTTGCTGGAGTTGCAAAAACTATATCATCAGTCGCTTTTTTTCAAAACACTGCTGGATAATTGCGAAATGGCGATGATGAAATCTTTTTTCCCGTTGACCGCCTACCTCGCCGGGCACCGACAATTTGGCGAGCTGTGGCAAATGATCCGGGATGAATATGAACTGACCAAACAGTACCTGATGAAGATTACCGGGCAAACAGACCTGATGGCTGATTACCCGGTGGAACAATTGTCCATACAAATGCGGGAACGGATTGTGCTGCCATTGGTGACCATACAGCAATATGCACTGACAAGGATAAGAGAAATGGATGAGCAGTTAGTGCAGGCGCCTGTGAAAGAGATTTATGAAAAACTGGCGATGCGTTGTTCATTCGGGATCATTAATGCGGGGAGGAACTCAGCCTGATAAGTTGCCACATACTCTTTTAATCTGCTATTTTTGCCACTCAATTTCTTCTATGAGCAAAGTAAAGATCGGCCTGGTGCAAATGAGCTGCACCAATACCAAATCTGAAAACCTGGCCAAAGCAATCGGGGGGATAAGGAAAGCGGCTGCTGACGGAGCACAGATCGTTTGCCTGCAAGAACTATTCACCTCACTTTATTTCTGTGATGTGGAAGATTATGAAAATTTCAAACTGGCCGAACCTGTACCTGGTCCTTCGACAGAGACCTTGCAAAAAGTGGCTGCTGAACTGGGTGTGGTGATCATTGCTTCCTTATTTGAAAAAAGAACACAAGGCATCTATCATAACACAACGGCTGTGATTGATGCCGATGGCAGCTATATGGGCAAGTACAGGAAAATGCATATTCCCGATGACCCTGCCTATTATGAAAAATTTTATTTTACGCCAGGTGACCTTGGCTATAAAGTCTGGAAAACAAAATTTGCTGCCATCGGTGTGCTTATTTGCTGGGATCAATGGTATCCTGAAGCGGCAAGAATCACCGCATTGATGGGAGCAGAGATATTATTTTATCCCACTGCAATTGGCTGGGCTACTTCGCAGGATGAAGCTACCAACACAGAACAATATGGCGCCTGGCAAACCATCCAGCGAAGCCACGCTGTGGCCAATGGGGTGCATGTGGTGAGTGTGAACAGGGTAGGATTTGAGCAAAACGGAGCGATGAAATTCTGGGGTGGTTCTTTTGCTTCCAATCCATTTGGCACCGTCATTTACCAGGCATCACATGATAAGGAAGAAGTGAAAGTGATAGAGATAGATACGGAGAAAACAGACCGTTACCGCACTCACTGGCCGTTTATGCGTGACAGGAGGATAGACTCGTATCAGCCGATTACGAAGCGATTTATTGATGAGGATTAAAAGCTGTTCATGGTTATTGGTTCATTGTTCATAGACCTTGAGAACTGAATCTTACCATGAACTATGAACCATTGTTAACTATGAACTTAAATGCCACGCCGAAAGAACTCGGCTACCACTTCCCCGCTGAATTTGCCCCGCATGTTGCCACCTGGCTGAGCTGGCCTCATAAAGAAGCTTCCTGGCCGGGAAAGATCCATACGATTTTTCCAAACTATGCACAGTTTGTAAAAGAGCTGGCCAAGGGTGAAATGGTCCGCATCAATGTGGCGGATGAGGCAATGAAATCCTTTGCTATTGGTCATTTGCTGCAGGCAGCTGTTGATCTTTCCAAAGTTGAATTCTTCTTTCATCCTACCAATGATGCCTGGTGCAGGGATCACGGGCCTGCTTTTTTAATAAACCCCGATGCTGATATTAAAAAAATGATCGTTGACTGGGGATATAATGCATGGGGTAACAAATATCCACCGTATGACCTGGATGATGTGATACCCACCTTGATCGGAAAACATTTTGATATTCCTGTTTTTCATCCCGGCATTGTAATGGAAGGTGGCTCTGTTGAATTTAATGGCAAAGGAACTGTGATGACTTCAACGGCTTGTTTGTTGAACCCGAATCGCAACCCGCACCTCAATCAGCAACAGATCGAAGAATACCTGTGTAATTATTATGGCATGGAACAGGTGTTGTGGGTAGATGAAGGGATTGTGGGTGATGATACTGACGGTCATATTGATGATACGGTCCGTTTTGTGAATGAAGACACTGTTATCACTGTTATCGAAGAAAATAAACAGGATGAGAATTATGAACTGCTGCAACATAATCTCCGGCAATTAAAAGCCATGCGTTTGCTGAATGGAAAACAACTGAATATAGTGGAGCTGCCGATGCCGGATGAACTGATCTATGAGGACCAGCGGTTGCCCTGCTCCTACGCCAATTTTTATATTGCCAACAAATCGGTGATCGTTCCCACTTTCCGTTCTGTAAAAGATGACAAGGCACTGCAAATAATTCAGCAATGTTTTCCCGGCAGGGAGGTGGTGGGCATTGATTCCACAGACATCATCTGGGGCCTGGGTAGTTTTCATTGCCTGAGTCAGCAAGAACCGGCCATATGAACTAAGACCCCCAGCGGAAGGTTTTGATATTTATTCCGGCGAGGTCAAGCACACGGTCTACCACGGTGGCAGCAACCTGCTCAATGGTTTGGGGTTTGCTGTAAAAGGATGGTGTGGCAGGACAAATGACGCCACCTGCCAATGTCACTGTTTCCATATTGCGGATATGAATAAGATTATAAGGAGTGTCTCTCACCACGCAAATCAGTTTTCTTCTTTCTTTTAATATCACATCGGCTGCCCTTGTAATAAGATCATTTGAAACACCCGATGCAATACGGCCCAATGTGCCCATGGAACAGGGGATGATGATCATCGTATCATACTGACCCGACCCGGATGCAAAGGGAGCCATAAAATCTGTGGTGCTGAAAAACCTTGCTTTGTAGTTGCCATAGGATTCATCATCCAGTTCTGTTTTCCAAACTTCACGGGCATTGGTTGTCATCACCACGGACAGTTCATTTACCTGTTCGCCGGCCACCTGTAATTTGTCGAGCAGGTTCTTTGCATAAACAGAACCGCTGGCTCCGGTTATAGCTACAACAATTTTTTTCATACCTATATAAAAAGCAAATCTGGCAAAAGTTCATGGCATGGCAACGAATTTGCGCAAACGTTTGCAAAATTCATTTGTAGTTAAATGGCTACAAGCCGGTATAATTGGCAACTACACTTCATAAAGCAGTGACATTGAGTAAAGTCAATAAGTGTCGTTTTCATCAAATAAAGTGACTTTAAGCCGAAAAAATGACCTCCAAATGTTTTGTGTTATCATAGAATTAACGATATTAGCCATGAATTTTCATAGGATAAGGTTTAATGGTTAATGGTTTTTGATTAGGGCCCCCCGATTCTCATCGGGGGTTCTTTTTTAAAGCAGGTTCAAAAAAATGACCCTGCATGATGCAGGGCCTTTCATATTCCGCTACAATAACCTCACTTCCTGTAACTAAAATGCTTTTGGTTTTTTAACCGGCTGACCGGGTTTCTGAGTATTCTCATTTCCCATATTTTCCACTATCCAGTTGGTCATCTTGCTCCATAAGTGAAATGTGGTGTTGTCCACTGTTCCGGAAATACCGTGATTTTTATTCGGGTAATAGGCGCTTTCAAAATCAATATTACTTTTTACGAGGGCAGTGATCATTTGTGTGGCATTCTGGAAATGTACATTGTCATCAGCTGTACCGTGAACAATAAGATACTTACCCTTGATCTGGTCGGTGAAATTGATCGGCGAATTATCATCATAACCTTTAGGGTTTTCCTGAGGTGTTCGCATATATCTTTCGGTGTAGATATTGTCATAGTATCTCCAGGAAGTAACGGGAGCAACGGCCACCGCAGCGCTGAACACCTCGTTGCCTTTGGTGATGGCCAGTGAACTCATGAAGCCACCATAGCTCCAGCCCCAGTGACCGATATTGTCTTTATCAACAAAGGGCATCTTGCCAAGATATTTTGCCGCATCAATCTGGTCTTCTATTTCATATTTGCCCAATTGCAGATAGGTTTTCTTTTTGAATTCTTCGCCGCGATAACCGGTGCCGGTGTTGTCCACACTCACGATGATAAAACCTTTTTGCGCCATCAACTGGTGCCATGCACTGACAGCGCCAAAACGGTTGCCCACCTGCTGCGATCCCGGACCTCCGTAATTGCAAAAGAGTACGGGGTATTTTTTATTGGGATCAAAACCGGCCGGCTTCAGCATCCACCCGTTTAGTGTATCACCTTTGCTATTGGGCACTTTGATAAATTCTGCTTTACCGTAGCCATACTCATCAATCACCCCTTTCAGTTTGCTGTTGTCGCTGACTTTTTTGTTGAGGGCGGCGCTGATATTTTTCTTTTTGTCCACCACTATATCATACAGCGCTACTGATTGCGGGGTGTTCAGGTCAGAACGGTAGTCATAAAACTGGGTGAACTGGTCATTCAGCTCTGCCCGGTGCCATGCTTCTCCTTCGGTCAGTTGATATGTTTTTTTGCCGCTGAAATCTGTTACAAACAGGTTGCGGTCCATCGGTCGTGGGAAAGCCATGGTATAGAATATCCTTTTATTCACTTCATCCACCCCATTCACATCTGTTATCTCGTAATTACCTTTTGTAAGCTGAGTTTTTGTTTTGCCGTCAAGACTATACAGGTATAAATGGCGAAAGCCGTCCATTTCGCTGGTGAACATAAAATTCTTTCCGTCTTTCAGGAACCACCAGTCATCATTGATCTCTACAAAGTATTTGTTCTTCTCTTCATAAAGGGTGCCGGCGGTTCCTGTTTTTGCATCCGTCAGCAGCAGTTTAAGATGGTTCTGGTGACGGTTCATCCAATAAACGATGAGTGCATTGTCATCCTGTGTCCATTTGATGCGGGGGATATAAATATCACCCTGCTCATACTGCGCTTTCACCGTTTTGTTGGCAGCAAGATCATAGATGTGTATTTCAACAATGGAGTTATCATCTCCTGCCTTCGGGTATTTATAGCGATAGTCTTTATTATGGGCATTGTCAAAGATCGTCATGTTATACTCTTTCACATTGGTCTCGTCAAACCTGTAGAAAGCAATGTGATTTCCTTTAGGGCTCCACTGGTAGGCACGGGTGAATTCAAACTCTTCTTCATACACCCAATCGCAGTTGCCATTGATGATATGGTTCCATTTGCCATCGGTAGTGACAGGTCGGGTGCTGCTACCGGCAATATCATAGAGGTAAAGGTTGTTGTCTTTTACAAAAGCGATTTTACTGCCATCCGGTGAAAAGGTGGGATGCAGCACTTTTTCTTTTGCAAGCCGGGTTGTTTTCTTAGCGGCAATATCGTGCAGGTAAACTATGTATTTGGAAGAACGGCGGTAGATCTGCTCCCTTTCGGTCAGCACCAGCACTCTTTTTTTATCATCGCTGAGCACATAGCTGGAAAGAGCAATGGGTTTGCCGTTTTCATCCTTTACATCTTCCGCTTTAACGATGCTTTCAATGTCTTCGCCGCCAAAACCGGGAACAAATTCGCCCCGGAAAGTCCCTTTTTTATAGATGTCTTCTAGGGTGATGGGTTTTGTTTGTGCAATGGCGAGCACAGGCAGTAAAAAAAACAGAACAAGCAAATTTCTCATGTGAAAATGAATTTTTGTGACAGTAAATGTAAAGGAATCATACCAAAGCATGACGTACTGTAAGCAAAAAAGGGCTGCACAGCAGCCCCCTTCTTATTCAAACTTTATTCTTTTTTACCTGGCTTCTGCCATGTCGGGAATGGCTTCCGCTTTATATTCCCCGGCATCCAGTTTTTGCTTGGTGGCTGAAAAGGCCTCCAGGGTTTTCCGGATGTCTTCGTCGGTGTGTACCGCAGTGGGAATGAGGCGATAAATGATATGCCCTTTCGGTATAACGGGATAGACCACGATAGAGCAGAAGATGTGATAGTTTTCACGGATGTCCATTACCATCGCTGTGGCTTCTTCCACACCGCCTTTCATGTAAACGGGAGTTACTACAGAATCGGTTTTGCCAATATCAAATCCTCTTTCTTTCAAACCGGTTTGCAGTTTCAGTGCATTCTCCCACAGTTTTTCTTTTAATGCAGGTTGTGTACGCAGCAGTTCCAGTCTTTTCAGGTTGCCAATCACCAGGGGCATCGGCAGACTTTTGGCGAATATTTGCGAACGGATATTGTAGCGGATATAATCAATGATCTTCCTGTCGCCGGCAATGAAGGCGCCGATAGAGGCCATTGACTTGGCGAACGTAGAAAAGTAGAGATCAATCTTGTCCTGCACACCCTGTTCTTCACCTGCGCCGGCGCCTGTTTTTCCCAATGTGCCGAAACCATGTGCATCATCCACCAGCAGGCGGAATTCATAGTTATCTTTCAAGGCTGCGATCTCTTTCAGTTTGCCCTGGTCGCCGGCCATACCAAACACACCTTCCGTAATGACCAGTATACCACCGGCTTTCTGTTTTTGTGTCAGCGCAGTGGCCCTTTGCAATTGTTTTTCTAAATCCTCAATATCATTATGCTTGAACACATAGCGGTGACCGGGGTGTAAACGCAAACCATCTATAATACAGGCATGACTTTCGGCATCATAAACGATTACATCATGACGGCCGCAAAGCACATCAATCAGGCTTACCATGCCCTGGTACCCGAAGTTCAACAGGATGGCATCTTCCTTTCCTTCAAAAGCAGCCAGTTCGGCTTCCAATTGTTCATGGTAGTTGCTGTTTCCGCTCATCATCCTTGCGCCCATAGGTAAAGCAAGACCAAATTTTGCAGCAGCATCCGCATCTGCTTTTCTCACTTCAGGATGATTGGCCAGCCCCAGATAATTATTCAAACTCCAAACGATCATTTCCTTGCCGCGGAATATCATGCGGCTGCCGATTTCGCCTTCTAATTTTGGAAATGCAAAATAGCCGTGGGCTCTTTCACGATGCTGGCCAATTGGGCCGTAATGTTTTAATAGTCTTTCAAAAATATCTGCCATATTAAAAAATTATTAGCTGTTTAAAACTGCGCAAAGATAAGGTTTTCAGCCGTTTGCAGCGAACCGGGTTTGCCGGGTTTAGCGGTTTGGGAATGAAGGGTTTACATAACGGATCACTAAGGATCATTATGGATGCTGTTTGAAAGCCGGTTCTTTATAATTGCCGGTTATCAAAAACTAATGACATCTTTCTCCCCCTTTAATGACACGGCCGAATACTTCGCTTAGTTTTGCCGTCCAAGCTTTACGACTCTTTCCCGTTTTAGCGATAAACCCTGCTGATGAAATACAAACTTATTTTCCTTGCATTGTTTTTTTCTTCCATTTTTTCAACAAAGGCCCAGGTTGACAGGGAGCCACCACCTGCAGGGAATGACATCGGTGCCATCAAGGTTAAAGAAAGCAAGCTTTTCGGAAAAATTATTGATAGCCGTACAGGTAAAGGTATTGAGGCAGTTTCCGTTCAGCTTTATATCATTTCAAAACAAGGCAGCCCGGTACAGGACTCCCTGATCCGGGGAATGTTCACCAGGGCCAATGGAGATTTTAGTTTTGAAAATATTCCCGGTGGCGTGAACCTGCGCCTGCTGATCTCGGCCATTGGTTTTGAAGCTGTGGAAAAGACCATTGAATGGACAGAAAGTGTCAATAAAGAATCAGGAACGGAAAAGGATATGGGAAATATCAGCCTGGAGCCGGCTATCAAACAACTGGGCGCTGTGGTGGTGACTGCGCAAAAGCCCGGCCTTGTGATGGGCATTGACCGTAAAATATTCAACGTAGATAAAAGTTTAGTGGCCAGCGGCGGCACAGGGCTGGATGTGATGAAGAATATACCCTCTGTATCTGTTGATGTGGAAGGAAATGTGTTGCTGCGCAATAGTCAGCCCCAGATTTTTGTGGATGGCCGTCCCACCATTCTTACTTTGGATCAAATACCTGCTGACAACATTGAAAGGGTGGAACTCATTACTAACCCATCGGCAAAATTTGATGCAGCCAGCGACGGTGGCATTATTAATGTGATTCTGAAAAAGAATAAGCGTATCGGGCTAAATGGTATTGCGTCTGCCGGAGGAGGTTTTCCGGATTTCATCAACAGCAGCCTGAACCTGAATATGCGGGAGGGCAAATTCAATTTTTTTGCGATCGGGGCTTTCAATCAAACCGGGGGAAGGGCCCGCAGCCGTACGCTCCGGGAAAACAAACAAGGCGGTGTGGTGCAGAATTATTTCAATCAATATACTACCGGTGAAAGATTGAGACGTTTTGGTTCTGTTCGTTTTGGGGTGGATTATTTCCTGGATAACCGCAATACCCTTTCCATCACGCAGAATTTTGTAAGAGGCAGCAACAGCAATGAAGAAGACCAGGAGCAGGAATATCTTGATATGAACCGACAGGTAACTTATTTTGGCGAACGCTTCTCCGACAGCCGTTCCCGGTTCAATCGCAGCAATACACAACTTAATTATATTCATAAATTTCCCGAAGATGCCGGCCAGCTAACAGCCGATATCAATTACAGTTCAGGTAACGGTAATGAAAGCAGTGGTATCATAAATTTATACTTTCGTCCTGATGGTTCGGAATACAATCCGCCTGCCGAAGTGAGGAATAGCGGTGACAACAGGAACAATCAATGGACCTTCCAGGCCGATTATGAAAGACCCCGCGGGGAGAACGCAAAATTTGAGGCGGGTGTCAGGTCTTTCATCAATAACTACCGCAGCCGTTTTGATGCGTTTGCTGTATTCAATAACGGCACCGAACAAAAGCTTCCTATCAGCAATAATTACAAATACAGCGAACTGATCAATGCTGCATATGTTGCCTACTCCGATAAGATAGGTGAGTGGGGCTACCAGGCCGGATTGCGGGCCGAACATTCCCGTTTTGATGGCGAACTGGTAGACAGTGCCCGCAAGTTTGGCTATGAGTATCCCAATAAGCTGCGTCGCATCTGGGATGCCCTTTTTCCAAGTTTTTTCCTGACCCGGCAACTGAATGATGATGTGGAGATACAACTGAATTATTCCCGCCGCATCCGCCGCCCCAATTTCTGGCAACTCAACCCCTTTGTAGATATCACCGACCCGGTAAACCTGCGGCAGGGAAATCCTGCATTGCGGCCGGAGTTTGTGAATTCGTTTGAGTTCAACTACAGTCACAGCTATGGCAAGGGCAATAATTTTCTGGGGGTCATTTATTTCCGCAACAACCCGGGTGATGTGATGCGATACAGTGATACCATCAGCGCAGCGCAGTACCAGCAACTGAACAATGCAGCGGTTGATCCCAATGCTATCTTAAATACATTTATCAATGGCCGGGTAAGCAACTGGGTGGGGCTGGAGCTGACCCTGCAGCAAAAACTGGGTGAACATTTTGATGTTACTCCCACTTTTGACATGCAATACCGCAAGGTGAATGCCGGGGTGAACAACCTTGACCTGAACAACAAGGGTTTTAACTGGGAGACCAAACTGATCGTTAACTACAAAACACTTACCCAGGAAGCTTCATTCTTCCGCAACTTCAGTGTGCAGGCAATAGGTGAGTATGAATCACCACAGGTGCAGGCGCAGGGAAGAAGCCAGCCGGAATACAGCATTGACCTGGCGCTGCGCAAAGATTTTGGCAAGGATAAAAAAGCCAACCTGACCTTCAGTGTCAGCGATGTTTTTAATACACTGCGGTTTGGTAATGTATTAGACACCGAAAGTTTTTTCCAGGATTCCTTCTGGCGGCGCAATGTGCGGAGTTTCCGGTTGGTATTCACTTATAAGTTTGGGGAAGCCGATTTCTCCTTCCGCAGGAACAGGGATAATGGCGGGGGAGATGATGATTGATGAGCTTGCTCGTTTTGTTTAAGTATTTAAAGACCTTGCTTAAGAGGCCTTAAAATTCCGGTAAGCATAATTTACAGGTGGCTCTATACATTACCAAACCTTGTTGATGCCAGGTGAACGGGTTGCCTTCTAAGCGAAGGATGAACGAAGGATGAACGCAGGAAACTTGCAGTTGCCGGGGCTTTTCTCCGGCGTTGGTGTTCCGAGAAAGTAGCACGCCGCCGTTGAGTGTTGAGTGTGGGCTTTGCAGCCTGGCAAAAACACCTACGGCACGAAGATGAAGTTTCCTAAATTCGTTTGCAGGTGTTTTACCATCGCACAAGGCAGGCACACAACACCAGCAAAGGCCGTTCAAAGATTTCGGAAGACCAACAAGGGCAAAAAAAGGACCTGAAACAAAAAAGGCAATCGATTCTCGAAAAGAAAAATTTTAAATTTATGCAAAAAGGATTATATGTAGTAATTATTGCTCTTATTTATAGTTGCGGTAGTGAAAGGAATTACATATATAAATCACCGACTTATTCCGATGAAATTGAGTTTTCGTCTATAGACATTAGTGACTTATTTAGGAAACCTGAATTGTATGAAGGGAAAAATATTGAGATAAAAGGGATGTACAGTGCAGATGTTGAGACTCATGCGGTTTTTAAGGATAAAACGACGTATAATAATTTTGAAACCCAAAATGCAATCTGGTTAACCTTTGACTCAATGCCAGAAAAGGTTAGTTCTAAATTGATGTCGCTTGATGGAAAACAGGTTCATGTTAAAGGTCGATATTATAAAGGTATGAAGGGTCATTTAGGGATATATAACGGGGAACTTTTCGGTGAATATATTGAAGTTATAATAAAATCAGATTAACATTTTATTGGAAACAGCCAAGTCCTTTGCCCTGCTTCGTGTCTGCAATTAGTTAAATGAAACCCTTTTCCCTGGCTAGTGTCCTTTTAATTTTATAGTCGACCTGATAGCGGTAATGTATCCAAATAGTTGGTGCTGATAAGATACAAGAAAATAAATCACTTACAGGGTGCAAATTTGCACCCTGTTTTGTTTTAAACTTCTTTCCTGGCCGAGTGTTCTTTAGATTTCATAGGCGAGTGTCAGATGGCTTTGTGTGTGGGGGCTGTGGCACTCGCCGTCCGTTTAAGCGTAATTTTATTTATACTGGTACAACAACAAAATCAGTTCAGTTAAATGAAAAGCCGAGTCCGCGGCCAATACACAAGGCTATGGGTGAGACTCGGCTGCGAAGCAAAAAACACCCGCCATTCGGCAGGTGTTCAATCAGTCAGCCAGTTTGTGGTTACGACTATATTTTAAATCCAAGTGTGAGTAGTGCATTGCCGGCAGTGTTTCTGATATTAGCAGCCTGGAAAGGACTGTTTTGCAGGCGATAGGCAAAATGAACATCCCTGCCCATCGTGTGCACATAGGCAAGGTCAATGAACATTCCTTTATGCCTGTAACCAAGACCGCCTGTTAATTGAAACCGATGTCCTTTCTCACCGGCCAGGTTTTTATAGGGATTGCCATAATAGGCGCCGCCCAGCCGCACCATGACTGTGGTAAACTTCAGCTCGCCGCCCAATTTGAAATTAAAAGCAGGTTTGAAAGCCCTGTCAATAGCCCGGTTAAGGGATTTCAGGTAGTTGCGGGTTGCTTCGCTGTCATCACCATCGGGGTCTGTGGTAAAGGAAGATGCCCTGTAGTTGACAAACTCAATATCAGCAGTAATAAATCCTTTTTGTTTTCTCACATCCTCCACTTCCCGCAGCACATAGGAACCGCCCAGCATGATACGGTAAGGAGTGAAATGCCAGTAGCGGAAAGTTCCATCGCCAACCAAACTATTTGAATTCTGATTTAATCTCCCGTTATACCCTTCGGTGTCAGTGATCACTTCTGCGCTGTATTGATCGGTGAAACGGAAAAATGTCGGTGTGTGAAAAGCAAGTCCCACTCTTACCTGCTCTGCGGGTTTGAAGATGACACCCAGTTTCAGGTTTACACCTGTTCCCTTTGTTGCCAGGTTTTCGTTGATGGTGGCAAAATCAAAATTATTATTCGGGTTATTGGTGGCATCAGCTTCTGTGAAACTGGCTTCTCTTTCATACCGCAGGAAGGGAATGCCCAGGGTGGCTCCAAAAAAGAATTTATCATTGATATTGCCAGCCCCTGCCAGCGCCAGTTCCGTGATACCGCCTTTGTTGCTGATCAGGTTTTCCTGTATCAGGCCGCTGCCGATGGGGGCACGGGTTTTAAATTGGAAATTCCCTTCTGTTCCGCCGGCAATGGTATCAATCCAAAAGGTGTTGAAAGCAAGGCTGGTGCCAAACGGATAGTTTTGAGACACACTGTTTCCGCTGCCATCGTTATTGTTGCTGATCTCTTCCAGGAATTTTTGCGAATAAGAACTTTGATTGTTGAGGCCACGATAAGTGAGGTTGTTGCCAAAATTGGCTGTCCTGTTCACGGCTATTGCAAATGCCGAACCGGAACGGGAACGTCCGTTGTCAATACCGCCCAGCACAAAACCGGTAGTGCCAAAAGACATGTATTTTTTTGAATCCTTTTCTTTTCTGTCAAAATAAGTGGCTTTGTTGTTCAGGAAGTTAAAGCCGGGGCTGATGACGAAATCGCCGGTTTTATAAAATCCCAGCCCTGCGGGGTTTACAAAAGTAGAAGAGATTTCTCCACCCAGTGATGTCATGGCGCCGCCGATGGCCTGTTGCCGGGCTGTCCCGGAGGAACTATACCAGCCATAGCGCAGGGCATCAGCGGGTTCCTGTGCTTTCAGCTCGCCGGCAGATGCAAACAGGAATGTGATGAAAAAGATTTTTTTCATATAAGAAATGAGTTATTCAGTGAATTGAGTTGTTGGGCCTGCCCGGGTTGAATAAAAACCCCTCTGCACGGAGCAGAAGGGTTTTACATATTTCAGAATCTTCTGACAGGGGCTGAACTGCCTTTGCCGGAAGAAGACCCGGAAGAAGACCCGGAAGAAGAACTTCCGGAATTAGCTCTTGTGCCGGATGAATTATTGTTATTGTTGCCACCACCGAAAAGGTCACGCAGAAAACTTCCGGAACCATTATTCCGTGACGGACTATTATAGGAGTTGTTGCCAAAATTGCCGCCTCCGATGTTGAAGCCGGGAGCTTTGGGGTTTTTATAATTATTATTCGTCAATGCATTATTGTTATATGCATTCAGGTTGAAAGTGCGGGGTTTTGAATAAACCGGGCTGGAAGGAGAAACAATGATGACCCCGTGATAGTAGGGGTTGTAAAAGTTATTCCAGTACGAATAAGGGTTCCAGGGGTTATTGTAAAAACCAAATTGCGGGAAAAAGGTATAGTTGAACCGGTTGCCATGGTAATACCAGTCGTCCAGGTCACTCCAGCGATGTCTGTTGCGGACCCTCATCCGCAGGAAACGGTCATCATAGTATTCATCGCTGCCTTCATAATAGCGATTGTCTCTTCTTTCCGTTCTGACATAATTGTCTTCAGGTGTGGCGGGTGAAAAGTAAACATCATCGGGAGTTTGCCCGGTTTTATATGCCGTGGTGCAACTGCCGAAAGCAAGGATGCTGATAACTGCCAGGAGTAATATTGATGGTTTCATGGCAAATGGTTTAAGCGGTTTAGAATTGAAGTTACTACTTTTGTGCGACTTTAAATTCACACAACCGTTTGAGCAACAAAGATTCGGCCATTGGGCGAGAATATTGCACTAACGGCTGTTAATTTAAGATTAAAGGTGGGCTGGTTGCTGGTTGCAGGGTGCTGGTAGCTTTCAAATATTAAAAACCTTTCTTATGAGTTACAAGAACCTTGAAATCTGGAAGCTTGCAGATGAACTGGTGGTAGAAATACATGATATGACTCTGACTAAGCTGCCAAAATTTGAAATGTATGAAGAAGGCTCCCAAATCAGGCGTTCCTCCAAGTCCGTCAAATCAACCATTGTGGAAGGACATGGCCGAAAAAGATACAAGCAGGAGTTTATAAAATTCCTGGTTTATTCGCTGGGCTCCAACGATGAAACAACCGATCACCTGGAAACACTTTACAAAACCCGGTCACTACAAGATGAAAAACTGTATTCTTATCTTCACGCCAAATTAGAAATACTGGGAAAGAAAATCAACCTGTTTATAAAAGGAATAGATAATACCGATTGGGAAAAGTAACCGCAGCAGGTAAAGATTACCAGCAACAAGAAACAAGCAACAAAAAACATGAGCAAAGAGATCACTTCAAGAGCTGCAGATTATTCTCAATGGTACAATGACTTAGTGCTGAAAGGCGGGCTGGCTGATTATTCCGCTGTCAGGGGCTGTATGGTCATTAAGCCCTATGGTTTTGCCCTTTGGGAAAACATGCAGGCAGCATTGGACAAGATGTTCAAGGATACCGGGCATGTGAATGCCTATTTCCCGTTGTTCATCCCAAAAAGCTTTTTGAGCAAAGAGGCTGCCCATGTGGAAGGTTTTGCCAAAGAATGTGCAGTAGTTACTCACTACCGCTTGAAAAATGACCCTAATGGCGGCGGTGTGGTGGTGGATCCTGAAGCAAAATTAGAGGAGGAGCTTATTGTTCGTCCCACTTCTGAAACCATCATATGGAATACTTATAAAGACTGGATCCAGTCTTACCGGGATCTTCCGCTTTTAATCAATCAATGGGCCAACGTGGTGCGCTGGGAAATGCGGACAAGATTGTTTTTGCGTACAGCAGAGTTTTTATGGCAGGAAGGACACACGGCTCATGCCACCAAAGAAGAGGCTGTGGAAGAAGCAGAAAAAATGCTTGAAGTGTATGCCACATTTGCCGAAGAGTTTATGGCGGTGCCGGTGATAAGAGGTATAAAAACCGCCAGCGAACGTTTTGCCGGTGCAGAAGAAACTTATTGCATAGAGGCGTTGATGCAGGATGGAAAAGCATTGCAGGCAGGTACCTCACATTTCCTGGGGCAAAACTTTGCCAAAGCCTTTGATGTAAAATTCAGTGATAAGGAAAATAAACTGGAGTATGTATGGGCCACCAGTTGGGGAGTGAGTACAAGATTAGTGGGTGCATTGGTGATGGCACATGGTGATGACCAGGGTTTAATTATACCTCCGAAGATTGCACCGATGCAGGTGGTGATCGTTCCGATTTTTAAAGGGGATGAGCAAAAGGCTGCGATTACTGCCAAAGTGAATGAGATCAGCAAAGAATTAAAAGCATTGGGCATCCGGGTGAAATATGATGATAACGATAATGCAAGACCGGGCTGGAAGTTTGCAGAGTATGAAATGAAAGGAGTGCCGGTTCGCTTAGCTATCGGTGCAAGGGATCTTGAAAAAAATGAAGTGGAAGTGGCCCGCCGCGACACAAAAGAGAAAAGAGTGGTGCCGCTGGATGGCATTGCTGTTTATGTGGAAGGACTGCTCAGCGATATACAGCAAAGCATGTTCAATAAAGCAGCGGCATACCGTGATGAGCATATTACAAAAGCCGATAGCTGGGAAGAATTTGAAAAATTATTGGATGAAAAAGGCGGTTTTATTGCTGCACACTGGGACGGCACACCTGAAACGGAAGAGGCCATTAAGGAAAAAACAAAAGCTACAATCCGTTGCATACCACTGAATAATCCCCGGGAAGAAGGGAAATGTATCCTCTCCGGCAAGCCTTCTCAACAGCGGGTCCTATTTGCAAGGGCTTATTGATGCCAAGGGCTGTTTATCAACTTTAAGAAAATCCGGGCAGTGAAACTTGGCTGATTCGCCACTACCGCTTATTTTTAAACATCACCAATCACTGCTTTCATGGAAGAAAACCAAAGCCTTTTTGAACTGGAGGTGGACAATCCCACCGCCAGCGAAATGAACGAAATGGCCCGCTGGTCAAAACTGCTGGGCATTATCATTTTCATACTCGCTGCGCTGGTATTCGCTGCATTGTTATTGTCATGGAATGAGATAGCCGCTTCATTACAGGCCGGCGTTGCGGATAATAACGCATCCATGACCGCCACCGTGCTGATTATTCTAATAGGAGTGGCTGCTGTGGTGGTTGGAACTATGGTTTTTTTCCTGGTAAGGGCGGCCAACCGCATAAGAACGGGTATCCGCCTTCGCAACCAGGCCATGTTCAATGGCGGTCTTGCCGATATGAAAACCTATTTTATCATCTACGGTATTATCAGTGTTATCAGCCTTATCGGCAGCCTGCTTTCATTTATTTAAACATTCATGATGGAACAACTGCAACAAGACAGCCAGGTTTTTCCTGACCTGCGGATAGACGAAACCGCCAAACGTCATATTGTAACCATTGCATCATGGGCCATGCTGGCGGTGGTCACTGCAGTGATCGGTTATGTGCTGAGCATTGTGGAAGTGCTGACAGCCGGAGATGAACCGGCGGTGCGGGAAGAAGGATTTAATTTTGGGGCGAGCCTTTCATTGGGTAAAACTTCACTTTTCGGCGCCATAGTGACTATCTGCATTGGCCTGCTGATTAATTATTTTCTTTACACGTTTGCCAGCATGGCCAGATCGCTGGGAAAAGTGCCTGACCAGGAAAAGCTGACCAACAGTTTCCGGAGCCTGAAGATTTATTTTGCTATCCTGACGGTGCTGTTGATCCTTATGCTCCTGCTGGTTTTACTGGCCGTGCTTGCAAGTATCTGATCAATTGAAAAATATTCATAACCAAAACCAACCTGATTATGGAACAGCAACAACCAAACAGCCAGGGTTCATCCCTTTTCCAGCTTAACCTTGATGCCGCCAACGGCTATACATTACGCAGCGCCGCCTCCTGGGGCAAAGTTCTCGGCGTTGTAAGCCTGATCCTCGGCATATTGTTTATTGCCATGGGCATACTGGCACAAAGTGCTATGAGATCCGGAGGTCGTTTGTATGGCGATGAATTCAGAGGTAATTCAGAGCTGGCCGCCAATATCGGGTTAGTCACCTATGTTATTATGGGGCTGATCATGGTTATCGGCGGTTTATTTTCCCTGAATTTCGGAAACAAAATTTCGTCCGCTCTAAAAGCCAACGATCAAAATGCACTGAGCTCAGGTTTTGCCGCCTGCCGCAATTTTTTTGCTTTCTGGGCTATTCTCTGCATCATTTTTCTTTTGCTGGTGATAATCAGTGTAGCCAGTCTCGCAACAGCTTCTTAATAACCCAGGAGTAACAATATACCCGGAGACGTCCGACATGGACGTCTTTTTTTATTTTACCGACAGGTAATTATAATCTTTCAGCAACACTTCCAGGAAATCAAATGGCGGCATATCGGTGCTGATCTTCAGGTGGGCTTTGATCTTTTCCCCTGCATGTGCAGCCATGCTGAAATCTCCTTTTCTCCTGGCGGTTTCCAGTATGCTTTTGATAGCATTGATGTCTTTGTCACTTAACTGCATGATCTGCGGGAAAGAAGGAACATAATTCTCCGCCACTTCCTGGAACACGGTTTCTTCAATACCCGTCCGGGTGTTGATGCGGATAAGAATGGTATGGGCCAGCATATCGCCGATACGTTGTCCTTTTTTTGACGACACCACCAGCACAATATCTGCAACAAAATACAGCAGTGAAAGAATGATGATAAAAGAGCCTTCTACAGCTTTGCCGGTGCCTACAGCATAAAATCCTATAATAAGCAAAAAATAGAACCAGATATCCCGTATCATCCAGCGGATCAGGAACTGGCTGATGGCGGGGCGGCCGCCATTTTCATTCACCACCCGCAACTGCATTATCTTTTTACCGATGCTCTGACCGTTGAGTAATATTTCAAGCACTACATGATAAACAAGGATGGGCACCATAAATACCAGCACCAGCGCCGAAAGGTCATACCAGGCATTATCATCAAAGGGGTTGTTCTGAAAGCGGTTTGCCGCTATTGACTGCAGCAGCGCCACGGCAATTTTATAGTAAATAAAAAGGATGACAAGATCAATGACCAGGGCCAGGAGACGCCGGTAAAATTCCGGGATGTCAAATTCAAGGTCAATATTGAAATTGGTTGGTACTTTAATGGCCCCCATGGGCTGTTGATTTATGGACGGTAATTTAGCGCATTTATCATTTAAAATTGCGATGGCGGCAGCGATAAAAAATAGTATTTTACAAGCCAAACCATAACCTGTTGAGAGAGGCCCTGTTTATAAAAAAAAATAAAGACCGCTGGCAAAAAAACCAGCAACAGCCTCCCGAAGATCCGGATGAAATGGCCAGGGAGTTTACGCAACTGGTGGAAGACCTTGCCTATGCCAAAACATTCTATCCTTCAGGCAAAGTGACGCATTTTATCAATAATGAAGCCTCGAAGATATACCTGCAGATTTATAAAAACCGGAAGGAAGAGTCCAACCGCCTGCTGACTTTCTGGAAGATTGACCTGCCGCTGACTTTGTACAAACACCGCAGTGTATTGCTTTTTTCGTTCATTTTCTTTCTTGTTTTTTTCTCCATCGGTTTCTTTTCGGCTGTGCAGGATGAGGAAATGCCCCGCCGCATTTTCGGCGATGGTTATGTGGACAAAACCATCAGCAATATTGAAAGCGGGAATCCTTTTGGGATTTATGAATCGGGGAATCCCTTGCTGAGCTGGCTGATGCTGATGATCCATAATATCAGGGTGGCATTGCTGATGTTTGTGTCGGGTATTTTTTGCGGGGTGCCCAGTCTTTACCTTCTTTCTGAAAATTCTGTGATGGTGGGAGTGTTTGACCAGTTTTTTGCGTCCCGCGGCCTCGGGCTCGATTTCTGGCTGGTGGTGTTTGTGCACGGCACCCTGGAAATAACCGCTCTTATTGTTACAGCAGCAGCAGGTCTTGTGTTTGGGAAAAGCTTTCTATTTCCCGGCACCATCCGGCGAATGGATGCATTCAAACAAGGCGCAAAAGACGGGGTAAAGATCATGGTAGGCTTGTTGCCTGTTTTTGGACTGGCCGCTTTCTTTGAAGGTTTCATCACCCGGCTTTATAACGATATTTCTGTGCTGACCACCCTTGTTTTTGGTTTGTCGGTGGTATTTGTGGTCTGGTATTTTATCATCTATCCTTTGCGGCTGGGCCGGAAGATCAAAGGACTAACCAGCGAGGAGGAATTATAGTGCCATCATTTTTCCGGAAATATACCAGTATAACTTCTTTGCCGGCGGCAGGGTTGCTGCTCTTATCTTTTTTTGGGATAACAGCCATGCAGGCACAGGTCCGTCCTGAAGCGGATACTGCCGTAAGAAAAGGCATACTGAGTATTGAGGATACTGTTGTGGTGACAGACAGGGCAACAGATACCGGCCAGGAGGAAGAAGACTATTATGAAGATGAAGATGTGTATGATGAAACAACCCGCCATGAATATTTTATACCCTGGAAATTTGGCCATGATGAAAACGACTCACTTCGGCTCCGGCATTTACCCGACAGTTTGCGGGCTGCCTGGCGCAATGATAAAGCCTATTGGTATGCCGACTCCAACCTTGGTAATGCGGTGTTGAAACCATACCCGGGAAATCAAAGACGCTATTCAAAAAGAAGCACTGCAACTGCGGGCTGGTTACATCCTTTCTTGTGGGTGCTCATTGCCGCTGGCTTTATTGGTTTTCTTTACCTGCTGCTTCGTGATGGCGGTTTGTTCCGCAAAAGAAGTGCGGTCCTGGGGGAGCAGGAACCGGATGATACTCTATCAGAAGACATTTTTGCCATCAACTACCAGCGGGAAATTGACAAAGCCGCTTCTGCCGGCAATTATCGTTTTGCGGTCCGCCTGATGTTTTTGCGCCTGCTGAAAAATATGGCGGAAAAAAATATCATCCGCTACCGGCCTGACAGCACCAATTTTGATTACCTGCTGCAACTGGGCGGGCACCGTCACTACGATACTTTTTTCCGCATCACCCGCAACTATGAATACAGCTGGTATGGGCAGTTTGAGGTAAAAGAAGAAGCATACCGGCTTATTCGCCGGGATTTTGACGAGCTGGAACGAAAACTTTAACCGCATTGAAAAAACCTTCTTTCTATATCATTATCTTGTTCATGGTTGCAGCGGTGCTGCTGTTGTTGTTCACTTCCGACAACAGCAGCAGCAATGAGCAGGAAATTGACAAACGCATTACCCTGCGCAGGAAAGATAAAATACCCTATGGCGCCTCCCTGGCCTTCGACGGGCTACAATATATTTTTCCCAATGCTTCTATCAGTGTCAGCAACAAAGAACCCGGCGACTGGGATTCGTTGTCGGTTTATAACAGCGGGCAGGCGCTGCTCATCATTTCTCCTCATTTCCATGCAGACGGGTATGAAATGAAAAAGCTGATACGTTTTGCTGAAAACGGCAACGAAGTATTTATCAGCACAAGAAATCTTTCGTATGAGGCGCAGCGCATCCTGGAGCTTTCCAGCAGCCCCATCAGCACATCGGATGTCATGTACAACAGCAGTGGCCAGCGTATAGCGGATGCACTGGTGCTGAAATTATCCAGTCCACCGTTCAGCAACCAGCGATCCTTTACCTATAGCGGAGAAAAATTCAATGCCTGGGCGTTCAATACCGATACATCGCTGGTGACCCCGCTCGGCACTGATGAAATGGGGAGAACCAATTTTATTCACCTGCGGGCAGGCAAGGGCAATATTTTTCTGCAACTGGCGCCGCTGGCATTCAGCAATTATTTTTTGCTGCAAAAAGACAACCAGCAGTATTATGAAAATGCCCTGTCGCTGATTTCACCAACGGTAAAGAAAGTGGTGTGGGATGAATATTATCTCACCAAGCGGGATTATTTTGACCAAAGCAATAAGGACAGCAAGGGATGGATGAGTGTACTATTTAAGTTCCCGTCGCTGAAATGGGCTTTGCTGACGGCAATGGCCGCATTGCTTTTTTATGTGCTGATGGAAATGCGGCGCCGGCAGCGATATATTCCCGTGGTTTCAAAACCACGCAATGACTCAATGGAGTTTGTAAAGACCATTGGCCGTTTGTATTTTGATAAAGGCGATCACATGAACCTTTGCCGCAAAATGGCTGCTTATTTCCTGGAGCATGTCCGCAACAGGTATAAACTGCCCACAACATCGCTGGATGAAGAATTTGTGCGCAAGCTGCAATTCAAAAGCGGTTACGATTATGAACAACTGAACGGGATCATTGCCGTTATCCGTTCGCTGACAAGGACTGAAAAGATCAGCGAAAAAGGATTGATCAGCTTTCACCGCAAACTGGAAACATTTTATAAAAACACATAACCACAGATGGAAACAAGCAACAACAACCCGGAGGAGCAACTGTTTCAGCAGCGTACAGACCTTACTGCGCTTAGCCATGCTGTTCATGCCATCCGCAACGAGATCAAAAAGATCATTGTCGGGCAGGATGAAATGGTGAAACTGATACTGGCTGCTTTGCTGGCCGAAGGGCATGTATTGATAGAAGGGGTGCCCGGTGTGGCTAAAACACTGACTGCAAAACTGGTGGCCCGCAGCGTGGATGCCGGTTTTTCCCGCATCCAGTTTACACCCGACCTGATGCCATCCGATGTGCTGGGAACACCGGTGTTCAATCCAAAGGAAGCCAGTTTTGAATTCAAGAAAGGTCCTGTCTTCAGTAATATCGTATTGGTGGATGAAATCAACCGGGCCCCGGCCAAAACACAATCAGCATTGCTGGAGATCATGGAAGAGAGACAGGCGTCGGTGGATGGGAAAACCTATCCCATGGCTTCGCCGTTCATGGTGCTGGCTACGCAAAACCCGGTGGAGCAGGAGGGGACTTACCGCCTGCCGGAAGCGCAACTCGACCGGTTTCTTTTTAAAATAGTGGTGCCCTATCCCAATGAAGCGGAAGAACTCATCATTCTTACGCAGTTTCACAATTTGGGCAACACCCGTGTACAGGATATTGTGAAACCAGTGCTTGGCGGCGAACAGATCAATTTGCTGCGGCAACAGATCAAAACAATACTGATAGAAGAAAAATTGCTGCAATTCATTGCCAGGCTTGTACATCATACCAGGAACCATAAATCTATTTACTTAGGCGCTTCCCCGCGGGCATCTTTGGCCATTATGAATGCATCAAAAGCGATTGCCGCCATGCAAGGCCGTGATTTTGTGACACCGGAAGATATCCGTGAAGTAGTGATACCCATATTACGGCATCGCATTATACTTTCTCCCGACAAAGAAATGGAAGGTGTGACCGAAGATGAGGTGATCCGCCAGATCATGCAGGGGATGGATGTGCCGAGGTGAGTACGGGGAATGGTACATGGGTGATGGTTAATAGTTCATAGCTGTTGCAAATGTTTTTTAAATATTCGCTATGGCTTTTAGATTTGAGGAATTAAGAGTTTGGCACCTGGCTGCTGACCTGCCAAACGAAATTGATTTGATGATAAAAAGATTTCCGGCAGAGGAGCGGTTCAGCCTGGCTACTCAAATCAAAAGAGCTGCTGATTCAGTGTGGTGTTGAACATAGCGGGGGAGTACAGGACAAGCTATACCCGAGTTTAAACGTTTCCCTGACATTGCGCTGCGGTCTGCGATTGAAACGGTTGCTTGTTTCTTTCTTGCATACAAGAGAAGGTACATAAAAGATGATAGTTTTAAAAGCATTACGACGAATACGAAACACTTTGCAAGATGATCACATAACCCAGGGATTCTATGTGAATCGTCTGCTATTTCCATGAACCATCAACAATGAAGGCATTCTATCCAAATAAGATTGTTTACTACCTGCTCGGCGGGGCATCGCTGCTTTTTTTCCTGAGCTATTTTATTCCGTTGCTGTTTAAACTGGGATGGCTGACGCTGCTGCTGTTGCTGCTGGCGGTGCTGACGGACAGTATTTTGCTATTTGGCAAACGCAAAGGCTTTCATGCAGAACGGCTGGTGCCCGACCGGTTCAGTATTGGTGATGAAAACAAAGTGGTTTTGCAACTGCACAATGATTATGTTTTTTCAACCCGTGTCAGTGTGATTGATGAAATGCCCGTTCAGTTCCAGGAAAGAGATTGGGTGAGAAAAGAACAGGTGCCTGCCGGGGAAAACAGGGAGATCCACTATATGCTTCGTCCGCTCACCAGGGGTGAGTATGTTTTTCATGATATCAATGTGTATGTACATGGTCCTTTGCAATTGGTGAAACGGCGCTATGTTTTTCCTGCGGAGAAAAAGGTGAAAGTCTATCCTTCCTTCATCCAGATGCGGCGCTACCAGTTGCTGGCGGTGAGCAACCGCCTGCAGGAAGCCGGTGTGAAGCGCATCCGAAAAGTGGGGCACAGCATGGAGTTTGAACAGATAAAGGAATATGTGAGAGGTGATGATTACCGCACCATCAACTGGAAGGCAACGGCAAGAAAAGAGGGACTGATGGTGAATACCTTCACAGATGAAAGAAGCCAGCAGGTCTATTGCCTGATCAATAAGGGCAGGGTGATGAAGATGCCTTTTAACGGAATGACCCTGCTGGATTATGCCATCAATGCCTCGCTGGTGCTGAGCAATGTGGCGCTGGTGAAGCAGGACAGGGCAGGGCTGATCACTTTTGCCGAGCAACTGGATAATTTTTTACCGGCAGATAAAAAACCCACCCAGATGAACCTGGTGCTGGAAACTTTGTATAAGCAACAAACCCGTTTTCTCGAACCGGATTATGAAAAACTGTTTTCACTGATCCGCCAGCGCATCAGCAACCGCAGCCTGCTGGTGCTGTTCACCAATTTTGAATCACTGGAGGGTTTGCAGCGGGAAATGCCGGCGCTGAAAAAAATTGCCCGCTATCACCTCCTGCTGGTTGTGTTTTTTGAGAACACCGAATTGCGGTCGCTGACAGAAAACCCTGCGCATACAGTTGAGGATATATACATCCGTACCATTGCTGAAAAGTTCTCTTATGAAAAAAGGCTGATGGTGAAAGAGCTTCACATGAACGGGATTCCTTCCATTCTCACCACTCCTGAAAACCTTACGGTCAATACCATCAACAAATACCTGGAGCTGAAGACAAGAATGTCTATCTAAATACGAGATGTGAAGTAAGAAGTACGAAGTGCAAAGTATAAGGTTGCCAACCTTTCTGCATAATCCTGCAAACCGGTCATGCTGCGTGAAGGTTGGCAACCTTTTTAGTCACAGCTCACACTTGTTGCCAATTAACGACATTTGCAGCATGGACGGAGTAAAAAATATTTTTGAAGAGGGGAAAGTGCTGCTCATCAACAAACCCATTGAGTGGACATCTTTTGACGCAGTCAGAAAGATCAGGAATCTTATCCGCATCAAAAAAGTGGGGCATGCCGGCACACTGGATCCTTTGGCCACAGGCCTGCTCATTATTTGTACGGGTAAATTCACCAAACGCATCAATGAGTTCATGGCGCAGGAAAAAGAATATACCGGCACTTTCACACTGGGTGCAACTACTCCGACCTACGACCTGGAAAGCGAACCGCAACATTTCAAACCGGTTGAACATTTAACCACAGCACAGATCCGGGCAACCACAGAACAGTTTACAGGTGAGATCATGCAGGTGCCGCCGGCCCATTCTGCCATTAAGGTTGACGGGAAAAGAGTGTATGAACTGGCCAGGAAAGGAAAAGAGGTGAAGCTGGAACCCAGGAAACTTTTCATCCGTGAATTTGAGATTACAAAAATTGAAATGCCGGTGATTCATTTCCGGGTAGTATGCTCCACGGGAACCTATATCCGCAGCCTGGCCCATGATTTCGGAGCAGCGCTGGGTTGCGGCGCTTATCTCAGCAGTCTATGCCGTACAAGGATAGGCGAATTCAGGCTGGAAGATGCCATGACGATTACATCTTTTGAAGAAGAGGTAAATAAACTGAAAGCGGCTACAACTTGAAAGGATAGTTGATGCCCAACTGGAACTGGTCGCCTTTGGACAATTTGTAACCAAACCATTTGTTTTGTAAAGACTGATCGTTCACAGAAGGGCTGGGGTCTTTGGCTTTATAGGCATAATCAAGCCGGATGATGAAGAAACTAAAATCAGCCCGAAGACCGGTGCCAACACCTACAGCAAGGTCTTTACCCAACCTGCTGAATTGAAACACTTCTTCTGCGGCGCCGGCTCCCTGTTTCATCAGCCACACATTACCGATATCTGTGAAGAGAGCTCCTTCCAGTTTTGTGCCCGCCACCACGGCTATCGGGAACCTGTATTCGATATTGAACTCTAACTGTATATCTCCAAAGCGGTCGGGGGTACTGTTCGGGCCCCTGAAATCTTTTACAGTAGAACCCGGTCCCAGCCGGCGCAGTTGCCATGCCCGCATACTATTAGGGCCCCCGGCAAAATATTGTTTGAAGAAAGGGAGCTTTTTTTTCTTTTCTTCATCTACTGTTGAGTTCAACGCATAACCCAGGCCGCCAAATGCCCGTAATGAAAGAGCAGATGCTTTTCCAAATTTCAGGAGCCGGGTATATTCTGCATTCACCTTTATGAAACGGTATAATTGTTCATCTAAAAATTTGCTTTTTACCAGGCCAGCAAACCAGGGAGAATATTCCAGGTTAGCATTGAAAACAGCCGGTCTTTTTTCGTGGCCACCGGCATTGGTAAGGCTTACTACGGTGGAAGAAATAAAACCATCTGTGAAAAGATTGGCCAATGATGGGTTGTTAGCGATCAGGTCATTCAACCCCTGGCGTTTAGTCAGCGCTGAATATTCAATATTCAGCAGCCTGAAAGAGAAAAAACGGGTCTTATTGGTTTGCGGCACATTTCGCTGATACTCGTAGCCCAGCGAAGTATTGACCGTGCTAAGATTATAGAGGTTATTTCTTTCTGTGTTGGCAGCATTAAAAGTCAGCACTGTCCGGATATTGTCCCTGTCCGATTCTTTGATCAGTGGCAGGTTGGGTACAGGCCGGGGAAAATATATTTTATGTCCGAAACTGAACTGGCGGGTTTGTACAAAACTGCTGTCGCCAAGTTCAATGCCAAAACGAATATTGGTGCTGGCCTGGTTAGCTGCATGTGCAAAATTTCGGTTCTGCACCCCGGTGTTCAAACCAAGCCCAAAGAGGTTGCCTGCGATCACGGTTTGGTTCTGGGTAGCTTCTACGTTAGCAGAAAAAAGAAATTTGTCAGCGGGAGTCATCAGGATACTGATATCAACAGTATCCTGGCCGGGTCTTCGGTGTGTTTGAATATTGATCAGCCGCCAGGCGCCAATGCTGTTGAGCCGGTTAACGGTTCGCTGGTAACGGCGCAGGCGATACATCTCACCATACCGCAGGTAAATGTTTCCTTTAAATATCTTTGGTTTGAATTTATTCCGGAACTGCACAACCCTTGTCCCGGGTTCTATATATGTTTCTTTTCTTTCCAGGTTTGCTGTATCAGCGCCGTAATCGGGGTAGATACTCACCTTACCGATATAATATTTAACCAGGCGCAAACTGTCAAGGCCCGGTCGAAGGCGAATTTCAATATTGGCAGTGGGATTGTTTCTTCTTTCCCTTAATTTTTGCAGAAGTTCCAATTGAGCAAAAGGATCAAGAGATGGACGAAGCAGGGCAACATCCAGGGTGTCCCAAACGGCTACCAGTTCATCACGGGTGAAACCGAGATAACCATTGTTGCGATATATTTCGACAAGGCGGTCCAGTTCTGCACCAATAACTCCTTTGGCAAAAGCGCCGTCTTTTTTCAGCAATGATGTGTTCATGTTTTGTTGGGCTAATTGCTGCAGTTCCGGGTGGCCGATATTATAAACTATGGAATCCAGGCGCATCAGCCGGCCGGTTTTTACATTGAAGTTAACCGTTGCCCGGTATTGGACCGGTTCTTTCTTTAGGATAACAGTATCAATCTTTGCTTCGTAGGTTATCGTATCATAAAAATAACCCTGTGATACCATCAGCGCTTTCATGAAAGTAACCGACTTTGCTGCATTCTCATCTTTGTAAGCAGGGGGCTTATTCAGGATGGGCCTGTTTATTGTGAAACGGTAAAAAAATTTGCGGGTGGTTCTCACCCCGATACTGTCATCCAATTGCTTTTGAAGGGCAGACTCCAAATTGGCTTTTTCTTCTTCGCTGAGATTACCTTCGACGTTAATATTATATTCGTATACAAATGGTACATTGGCAGGATAATTCTTAGGCACAACAGAACAGGCATGTAAAAGAAAGAACAGGGTTCCGGCTACGGCTGCTTTCAGGAGGCTGAGTATGGTGATGGGCTGACCGGCTGACATAAATTGAATAAACGAACTGCAATGCTTACAAAATCGCAGGCCAAATATATCCAAAGTTTAGGCCAGAAAAAACATAGAGATGAAAGCCGTATGTTCATTGCAGAAGGACCAAAGCTGGTAGCCGAATTGCTGCAAACTGCAACAGTACAGCAGCTCTATGCAACTGAAACATGGTTCAGTGTAAACAATACAGTTGCCGGCGCTGTTTCCCTGACCATCGTAACGGAGGCAGAATTAGAAAGAATTTCACAGTTAACCACTCCCAACCAGGTGCTGGCTTTGGTGCCATATTTTGAAGAAACATTGTTTAATGCAGCAAAAGGAAAAATAACCCTGGTGCTGGATACCATTCAGGATCCCGGCAACCTCGGCACCATCATCCGCATTGCTGATTGGTTTGGTGTTGAGCATATTGTTTGCAGTCCTGATTGTGCGGATCGTTACAATCCCAAAGTGGTGCAGGCCACCATGGGCAGCATTGCAAGAGTTAAGATGATCTATGCCCTGCCGGATGAATGGCTGGATGCTCAAAAAGATGTCCTGGTTTATGCGGCGGCGCTGGAAGGGCAGGATGTGACTGCCCTGGAAAAAACAGGAGAAGGTATCATTGTGATCGGCAATGAATCAAAAGGCATCAGCCCTTCCGTGATGGAAAGGGTGAATGTGAAGATCACCATACCGGGAAAAGGAAAAGCGGAATCACTTAATGCTGCCGTGGCAACAGGTATCATTCTTTCACATTTTATTGCGTGAAAAAATCGTACTGGTTTCAGCGGAATTGTATTGCTTTCACAGGTTGTATATTTCTCACCAGCATGGTGGGCACCAATAACACCAGCAGGCAAACGAAAAAAGTGCCGGCTCCCACCAGCGCCACCTGCCACCACACAATCTTTACGGCTGCCTCGCTGAGATAATAGGCTTCTTCTTTCAGGGTGATAAAGCCTGTTGCTTTCTGAAGAAACAAGATGCCCAGCGCCAGCAGGGTGCCGATGATGATACCTCTTAATGCGATCAGCAGGGAGTGCCGTAAAAAGACCTGTTGCACTGTCCAGTCAGTAGCGCCGAGGGATTTTAGAATGCCAATCATCCTTGTCCGCTCGAGCACCAGGATGATGAGACAGGTGATGAGATTGATGACCGCTACCACGATCATAAAACCGATGAGCACATTACGGGTCACATCCTGCATATTGAGCCAGTCAAAGATATTGGGTGAAATGCTGCGGGCACTTTTGGTGTCCCAGGTAACGGGAAATTCATCTATATTATACAGTTCGGCAGTGGTTGCATCAATATTTTTATAGTCATCCAGGAAAACTTCATAACCGCCTACTTCATCCGGCGCCCATTCGTTGAGGCGCTGAATCAGTTTGATGTCACCAATGGCAAAGGTCTTGTCATATTCTTCAATACCTGTATTATAAATCCCGGTAATCGTCAGCCGGTCGGGGCGAAGCGAACCATCAGGCCTGATAAAATAGATCAAAATCCTGTCGTTCAGTTTCAGTTGCAATTGCCTGGCCGTGTACTTAGAGATCATGATCTCACGGCTGTAGGTGCTGTCATTAAACTGCAGCGGCTTTCCTTCTTTGATGAAAGGCTGAAAGTGGGCAAAATCATAAGTGCTGTCAAGCCCTTTGACGAGGACTCCTTCAATATCATCTTTTGTTTTCAGGATAGCATACTTGGTGGCAAATGGATGAACGGTCTTGACATGCCGGTGTTGCCGCATGACGGTAACCAGTTCATCATCTTTGATGATCGGTGTCTCTTCGGTGAACACCGATTTATCAGGTTGTTTTTCCTGTATGCGGATATGTCCCCAGAAACTAAATACTTTTTCCCCGACTGCTTCCTGGAAACCATTGACAAATGATAAGGTAACGATCATCACGGCCACGCTGATGATGGTGGCCACCACCGACAAACGGATGATGAACCTGGAAAATGATTTATCCCGGTTAAATGCTATGCGACGGGCTATGAAACCTGCAACCTTCAACGGATACTGCTTGTCTTTGTTCAAAAATAAGCCGCCGGTAAAGATTTATTGGCATTTTCAGGCAATTTTTCAGCATCTTGTAACATAATCGCCCAATTAGCCCATGAAATATTCTTTCTTATTATTATTCCTTTTTGCAACAAAGCTTTCTCAAGCACAGTTGCCGGATCATATTTATCATGCCAATATCCGCACGGTGAAGCTCTATAAGGCAGGTGATATGCTCAGCTATCCTGTCATCAGTCTCAACAGCAATGAACAACTGGAGCTTCATTTTGATGATATGGATGCCGATGTAAAGAACTATTATTATTCTTACCAGCTCTGCAATGCCGACTGGACACCCGCCACTGTTTTTACCTTTGACTATATCAAAGGCTTTCAAAGCAACCGTATCAGCACTTACCGCAATTCTTCCATCGCTATTGCCCGCTACACCCATTACCAGGCTTTTTTCCCTGACCGCAATATCATGCCTTCCCGTTCCGGCAACTATCTTTTAAAAGTTTTTCTGAACGATGATACCAGCCGGCTGGCTTTTACCAAACGCTTTATTGTTGTGGAAAACAAAGTGCAGGTGGCAGCGCAGATAGCACAGCCTTTTGGCGGGCAGTTTTTCCGTACACACCAGCGGGTGCAGGTGTCGGTGAACACGGCCAATGCAAGGATCAATACATTAAACCCGCAGGATATAAAAGTGGTGGTGCTGCAAAATTATGTGTGGCCCACGGCAGCGTTGATTGACAGGCCCACGGTTTACCGGGGCAATTATTATGAATACACGGATGATGCACTGTCGTTTCCGGCGGGCAAGGAGTGGAGATGGATCAACCTGGCCAGCATCAGGCTGATGAGCGACAGGATGAGGGATATTGTTAAAAAGGATGACAGAACAGATGTGTATGTGAAGCCGGATGCCGACAGGGCCCGGCAGATCTATGTTTATTACCGGGACAACAACGGCTTGTTCACCATCGAGAATATGGATGGCAATAATCCCCATTGGCAGGGTGATTATGCGTATACTCATTTCAGCTTTGTGCCGCCGGGCAACCGGGAAATCCCGGGCAGGAATATTTATCTTTTTGGAGAACTGACCAACTATGCACTCACCGAAGATGTGAAGATGGAGTTCAATGCTGACAAGGGTGTGTATGAGAAAACGCTTTTCCTGAAACAGGGATTTTATAATTACAGTTATGTGACAGCCCCTGAGAAAAAACAACCGGGGAATCTTGTCTCATTTGAAAGCACCGAAGGAAATAACCAGGCCACTGAAAATGTTTATATGGTGCTGGTGTATTTCAGGGGATTCGGGGGCCGTTCGGATGAACTGATCGGCATGGCCAGGCTAAATTCTCTCACTGGTTTTTGACAGGTTTCAACATTTTTAAAAGCTTTATTTCTGTAACGGCTGTTTAACGCTGCTTCCCTATCTTTGCGCCGGCAGGTCTTACACGACCAGCTCCTGCTGAACCCTCCCAGGGCCGGAAGGCAGCAAGAGTAGGTGGTTGAGCGGTGCGATGTAATCAGCCTGCCATTTTTTTGCCCCCTAACCCCCTGAAGGGGGAATAAAAATCTTCAGGATTCTGTAAATCAAACCTGCTTCAGTTTACAACATGAAATTTTTTATTGATACCGCCAACCTTGCACAAATTAAAGAAGCCAACGAATTGGGGATACTCGACGGAGTGACCACCAATCCTTCCCTGATGGCCAAAGAAGGCATCAAGGGACATGATGCCGTGATGACACATTACAAAACCATTTGCGACCTGGTGGATGGTGATATCAGCGCCGAAGTGATCGCCACCGATTTTGACGGCATTTTGGAAGAAGGTAAAAAGCTGGCGGCTATTCACCCCAACATTGTGGTGAAAGTGCCGATGATCAAAGAAGGTATAAAAGCTATCAAATGGTTTACCGATAACGGTATCAAAACAAACTGCACACTGGTGTTTTCTGCCGGGCAGGCCATCCTCGCTGCCAAGGCCGGCGCCACTTATGTTTCACCATTCATCGGCCGTATTGATGACAGCAACTGGGATGGGGTGGAACTGATTGCCCAGATATCCAATATTTATTCCATCCAGGGTTTCAAGACACAGGTGCTGGCGGCTTCTATCCGCAATGCCCTGCATATTGTGAAATGTGCAGAAGCCGGGGCAGATGTTTGCACCTGCCCGCTTGATTCCATTCTTGGCCTGCTCAAACATCCGCTGACGGATATTGGCTTGGCCAAGTTTCTGGAAGATGCCAAAAAGACTGCCTGAGCCGGCAGCTAGCTTTGTTCCAGACTTTTTCTGACGTATTAATTTTTTCTGTTGCAAGAGCAGGAATTCAGGGTTTAAATATCAGTTCTATCTTGCTTAATCCATTACCTGAATGTCAACGTTATTTTCAAAAACTATCTTAGGACTGGCGTTTTGCTTTCTTGCGAATGCCGCCTTTGCTCAATCATTTTTCGGCGCCGGATTTGGAACATTTAATATCCCGGGTGCTATCAATAAATTCAGGGGAACGGGTCCTACTGTTAAATATGAATATATCACCGGAGATCAAAGGCAATCAGTCTACGCCGACCTGTCTTTCTTTAGCAAAAGACAACAGGGTGATTCCCGGCCTGTGTACGATGCTTCAGGCAATCTGTTAGGCAGCGCAGAAACAGAAATTACGTTTTCTTATATCTACACCCAGTTAGGTTTCAAGAAACTTTTCGTTGGTGATGCCGATGAGAGAAAGGTATTACCCTACACAGGCGGGGGAATTGCGCTGGTGTTCGCCAATTCTGCTACCCGTTATGAAAGCAATGTTTCAGCATTTCCTGAAGAAAAAGTAAAGAGGTTTATTTTCGGATTTCACTTTAATGCAGGACTTCAGTATAACCTGAAGGCTGTGATCCTGGAATTGCGGGGGAACCTGGATATAGATCTGAAGCCATTAGTGAATGACGGGGCATCGGATGTGTCCAATGTTTTAACTAACCTGCGATTATCTGTTTTAATACCTATAACAAAATAGCAAAGTATGAAAAAACTGCTTTTAGTATTTGTAATTTTTAACTCAACAGGTTTGCTGGCCCAGCAGATCAAAGTTAACTACTCCGCTAAATTTGAGTTTCGGAAGGAGGAGGGTACGGAATATCAAATCGGTAATTTTTATTACAGGATGGACCTGGATTTGACAGGGCCGCAGTTTGCCATTGGCGCCAAGCTTAGTAAAAATGTCCATGCCATTACGTTGTATAAGTATGATGCCGCAATGAAGGAAATAAAGGCGGTGAAGCTGGAGGAGGGTAAAAAGAATTTTGGCCCGTTCAATTCTCACTTCGTAATCCTGGATAATAAATTGCTGCTGGTTTATTACAAATACCCTGATGCAAAAACCATTAAATTATTTGTGAGTGAAGTTAACCAGGAGACATTGTCACTTGACAATACGAAGGAAGCGTTAAGCTTACCTGTTGCGGATTTTGGTTTTCTCAAAGCCTTGTCAATGTCATCTTCCGATAATCAGTTATATACGTCTGTCAGCCCTGATAAAACCAAACTGCTCCTTCTTCACTCCAATACCAGCCAGATTGGTAGCTGTATCGTTGACAAGGAACTTAACATTACCGGCGTATCCACAGCAAAAAGCCCTGATGAAAAGGGTTTCCTGGCCCAGTTCGTTTGTGTTGATAATGCCGGGAACAAATACATGAGTTACCGCTACACCGAGAACAGATTATACAGGAGAGGTATTTATATGCAGAACACAGCGGGTAAGCAATCTTTTCAAAGGTTCAATACCGGCAAAAGCGAGTTTTACGCAAATGATATTAAGTTTAAATGTGCAGGGGATAACTCAAAAGTGTGGCTCTATGCAAATTTTTACGGAGAATACCTGAATGAAGGGGTGGTGCTGGCAACAGCAGATGTCTCAACTTTAACTATAAAAATTTCGGGGCTTTATCCTTACCCGGAGGATTACCGGCAAAGACTTCACAAACTTGATTTCGGGTATAGGAAAAAAGGTATTTATTCTGTGGAAAAGGCTGATTTCACCATGCTGGAACTGGACAATGGCAGTATTGCATTGGTAGGTGAGCCGGAATTGGAAGTAACGGGCACCAGTTCTAAAGGAGGATCAATATCCAGGTATTTTTCAGGGCCGATAATGGCCGTTGTAATCAAAGAAGGTAAACCTGTATTCAGTCTTGTGCCACGAAAAGTATCGAGGTTCGGAGGCTCGCCTGTTTTGCCAGTTGCTTATAAAAACAATATTGTTTGCATCTATAATGATGACAAAAAAAATATTGAGAAAAGCGAAGATGAAAACAAGGTCAGCATGGAAGTGAAAGTAGAAAATATGGCATTGGCTGCAGTAGTCATCAGCAGCGATGGATCAGTGATAAGCAAGAAACGGATTGCAGATGACCCTGATGGAAGAAATTTTTTCTTTCTTTCAGACATGCAAAAAATATCAGATACACATTTTGTGATCCCAGTTGGCCATATAAAAACGAAGATGACAAAATACCTGACCGAAATTGTTCAATGGGCTACTGTGAAAATAGAGTAGAATTTCCCCGGGAAAAAGCGACTGTGAAATCTTTTGTTTTTTGCCGTTGCAGGTGTTTCAAGGAAACAGCACGCCACCGTTGAGTGTTGAGTGAGGGCTAAGCAAAGGCCCGTGGCCTCCAAAGAAGAATAAATATCACACTTTAATCAACAGTCATGAAAGGAGATGTGTTTTATAATAAGGCATTGAAAGAAGCCAATTCAAAGCGTCCGAAATTGAGTGTCGCTTATGAGTTATTATATAAAGCTCATTCATTGGGGAATTACAAGGCTACATATGCAATTGCGACTTGGTACTTATTTGGAAAGTATTTAAAGAAGAATTATAAAAAGGCAGTTGATTTATTACAGCTTGCTACAAAGGGTAATTTGCCGGAAGTATTTTATGATTTAGCTGTTTGTTACGAGTCTGGTAAAGGGATAAAAGCTGATAAGCGGCAGGCTTTTCTTAATTATCTGTCGGCTGCCCTTATGGGAGATAAACAATCAATTTATGAAGTTGGCCGATGTTATTATTATGGTATTGGAATAAATAAAAATGCAGAGCTGTCTAAGCGATGGTTAGATGCAGCAAAGTATTTGAATGATAATGGGTAATGTAATGCATTACATTACTGGTCATGTCTTCAACTTGTTAAATACGGCTTTGCTATTTCGCAAAGTTCATTATATATATCCGCAACTTCATCTAATCCCCAATCTCTAAAATGTCTATTTACAGAATACCTTGCGGAAAAGAATTGATTATTTGTGTCTTCGAAAAACTTCTTATCTCTTAAAATTTGGCACTCTAAAAAATAGCACTTTTCTATAAGAGTGCAAATAGATGCTCGCAAATCAGAGTGTTGGGTAACACTTTCTGCATCTCGATATTTTAGCAATATCTTTATTTTATCATCTATAGTAGCTATCATAGTTATTAGTTTTCGCCGCCGCTGGTCTTCCTAGAAGGCAGCACGCCGTTGTTACGCCTCTGTTGGTGTTTGGAAGACTAATGTAAGTCGATATTTTCCTATGGAAATTTTTTTATCAGTCGTAATTGTGGAGGCCCACCACCATGCATCTCTGCATAAGGATATTCTTTAACCCATTTTTCTCCAGTTTCTTTGTCTGTATAAAACACAAGCCAGTTTTCTTTATCAATGAATTTTTCTTGTAAAGTATTGAGCTTCTTGTATAAATCCACTCCAGTCAAAATCAAATCTTCCATATTTTCTATTTATTTAATGGTAGATTGAATTACATTTTTTTGCCGTTGCAGGTGGTTCAAAGAAACAGCACGCCGCCGTTGAGTGTTGAGTGAGGGCTAAATAGCAGAGCCTAGACACCAACGGCACGAATTTAAAGCAGGAATTTGTAAATTGCCTGAAGAATATAAGCATTCATCAGCTTTGTTTTATGAAACAGGAGTTGAAAATTGGGGGTTTCCTAACACATTATAAAGACTAAGGTGAAACCGGGTTAAGCGTCTTCCATTCGCTTGTTGGTGTTTTTGCTAAGCTGCAAAGCCGACACGCAACACTCAACAAGGGCCGCTCAACGATTCGGGAGACCAAAGACCAACAAAGGCGAAAAAAAAAATGGACGAAGATTTTAATTTATTGAAGCAAATGGCGTCAAGCAAAAACTTAGGTGAATCAACCGAAGCAGTAGATCGCTTGGTCAAAACTGTAGATGAGGTAACAGATATACTTATAGAAGCTTTAAAGTCAAGTAATGATAGGTTTATAATTTCAGACAGAGCAAGTTTATTTTTTTCTAATTATGTGAACAAGCTTAAGCAATGTCTCAATGACCCTGATACCGATTTGAGTTTCTGGGCTGCCACATTAATTGTGCATTGCGGATTAAATGACAACAAGGCTGAAAAGCTTCTTGCCGATTCGATATTATCACCTGATTTAAATAAGGCATATTCTGCAACAACGATTTTGTGCAGAAACAAGAGCTTATATTTAAAACCAGCAATTTTGGAAAGAATGAAAGATAGTTCACTTACCAATCAAGCGAAAGAATTTTTTAAGGCGAAACTTGAAGAATTGCAATAGAATAATAAGTTACCCCGGTTGTCCTGAGTGTTCGGTTCTTTGATAAATTAAACACTTTAGGGTATTTATACTTCGTTTGTAACTAAGCATCGGCTTTGCCAAAAGCCATTAAACCTATAATTTTAGGAAAAATACGATGAGTGAAGGAGGCTGCAAAATCAATAGATAATGAAATATTGTTGTCGGAGTTTTGAATCGGATTGTAAAGTAGATAGAAGGGCAAGGCCTAACATTAGAGTTATAAAAGTCGATACCAAACAAATACCTGAGATTGACCCTCGCTATCCTTATCGATTTTATTTTACAGTTGGGTACAGTGAAAACGAAACTAATGTTCCGGCTAGATTTTTAAATTTTTGTCCTTATTGCGGCAAAGACTTGTTTGAATTTTATCAGTCTGATGAATATATTAATGAACTAAATCAAAGTTTTTTATGGCCTTAGATAATTCGTTCTCGGTTCTTCGTACTCTTCCCGGTTGCCCTGAGTGTTCGGTTCTTTGATAAATTTAAAACTTTAGGGTAGTTATGCTTCGTTTGCAACGAAGCATCGGCTTTGCTAAAAGCCGTTAAGCCTATAATTTTAGGAAAAATACGAAGAGTGAAGGCGGCTACAAAATACGAGATCGGGCAGCCATACATTTTATAACATTTGCAGTAGTTGAATGGATAGATGTTTTTACGAGGAAGGATTACCGCGACATTTTGCTGGAAAGTATCCGGTTTTGCCAGCAAGAAAAAGGGTTGCTGCTTCATAGCTGGTGCATCATGAGCAATCATTTACACCTGGTTGCATCGGCAAAGAATGAAAACCTTACCCACCTTCTTTGTGATTTTAAAAAGTTTACAGGCAAATTTGGAAGACTACGAAGAACGAGGCCATCACCAAAAAAATAATATGGAAGAAAAACAAAAAATAATTGACTTAGTAAATAGCACTTATTCTGAATTAGTAAAGATAAAAAGTGACACAAATATTTTTGAAGCCTCGAACCCAATTAAGCAGAATGTTTATGTAATTGAAATAGCATTGGCATTATTGCAGTTAGGGTATTTCGTCAATAGACCCATCGAAGCGTCCGAAGAATATTGGTTTAAAGGAGGATATTATATACACTATAACTTGGATGGTGGTTGGCCTGTTTTAGCCGATAACTATTCTAGAATAGTTGAAATAACTACTCAGGAGAATTTCTTTAGGAGTAAGTCACATATTACAGATTAGTATTTTAGAAACTCAGCTGGTAAGTAAACGAATTTCAGAGCCGGATTTCAGGCTCTTTTTCTTTTTTTTGTCATTAATTGCCTTTTTTTCGCCGCTGCTGGTCTTTCGAGAAAGCAACACGCCGCCGTTGAGTGTTGTGTGAGGGCTAAGCAGCAGAGCCAAGACACCAACGGCACGAATGAAAGGAATCCATAACTTAAATGATTAAGCTATGGTACCGATCATAACAGTGTATCCTCAATTCTTCACAGCGACAAATCTTGAATGGAAAAAGCTGTTGAAACCTGACAAATATAAAGATATTGTCATCAGCAGTATGCGATTCCTGGTAAAAGACAAAAGGGCAAGGATTTTTTCTTTTGTCATCATGGAAATCCATATCCATCTTATCTGGCAGATGCTTCCTGACAATGATCCTCAAGCTGTGCAGCGGGATTTTCTGAAATATACAGCACAACGAATCAGAAAGGATTTGCTCAAAAATCATCCCGATGTGCTGGCACATTTCAAGGTGGATGCGAAAGACAGAACATACCAATTTTGGGAACGAAATGCATTAAGTGTAGAGCTGAGAAACCACCCGGTGTTTATTCAGAAGTCAGAATATATTCATTGGAATCCTGTAAAAGCAGGAATTTGTAAATTGCCTGAAGAATATAAGCATTCATCAGCTTTGTTTTATGAAACAGGAGTTGAAAATTGGGGGTTTCCTAACACATTATAAAGACTAAGGTGAAACCGGGTTAAGCGTCTTCCATTCGCTTGTTGGTGTTTTTGCTAAGCTGCAAAGCCGACACGCAACACTCAACAAGGGCCGCTCAACGATTCGGGAGACCAAAGACCAACAAAGGCAAAAAAGTTGCAGTTTCTTTATTGATTTGGAAGACTACGGAGAACGAGGATAAGACTACAGAAGGCTGGCATATGGCTGAACCATATATAATGGCTTTGCTCCGGCAGGGCCATTATTGTTTTTATCTTCTTGCTCTTCGGTAAGATGGGTTGGGGTTTCTTCCGCTCCGCGGCTGGTAGGCCGGGCCGGGGCCCAGTTGTTCGGGCAATGCAGCTTTAGGCACGGGTTTGCCCAGCAGGTTTTCAATGGCTGCAAACTTGTTTTGTTCTTTGGGGCTTATAAATGTGTAGGCAGTGCCGTCTGTTTCTGCTCTTGCCGTTCGGCCAATGCGGTGCACATAGTCTTCGCCGTCATGCGGCACATCAAAATTGATGACAAGATCAATATGGTCCACATCAATGCCGCGGCTGAGAATGTCGGTGGCAACAAGTATGGGAATGCGTTTGCTGGTAAAACCCCGCAGCACTTCTTCTCTCTTTGCCTGTTCCAGGTCGGAATGAATTTCTTCAGCAGGGATGCCGGCACGTTTCAGTTCTCTTGTCAGCAGTTTCACCTGTTGTTTTTTGGAGCAAAAGATGATGATGGATTTGAACTGACGGCTTTTCAGCAGCATTTTTACCAATGGCATTTTTTGCGGTTCATAGACCACGAATGCCTGCTGCACTATTTTTTCCGGCGGTTTGGAAATGGCAATGTTCACTTCAGCCGGTTCATGCAAAATCTTTTTGGCCAATGCCCTGATCTTGGGCGGCATGGTGGCAGAAAAGAGCAGGGTTTGTCTTTTGACAGGAAGCTGGTTAATGATCCGCATGATGTCGTCATGAAAACCCATATCCAACATGCGGTCGGCCTCATCCAGCACCAGGTATTTTAATTGTTTCAGCTTCACATAACCCATATTGATATGGGCAATCATTTTTCCTGGTGTGCACACCACCATATCCACTCCTTTTGACAAGGCCAATTTTTCCGACACAAATGAGTTGCCATCGCCACCGCCATAGACGGCGATGGAACTGACGGAAGTGAAATAGGAAAGACCTTCGAGATGTTCACTGATCTGCACGGCCAGTTCCCGGGTGGGCACCACGATCATGGCGCTGATATGATGGTCCTGGGGTGCATCTGATAAAATGCGGTTGAGTACCGGCAATAGGAAGGCAGCAGTTTTGCCGGTGCCGGTTTGTGCAGAGGCAATGATGTCTTTGCCCTGCAATATCAAAGGGATGACCTGCTCCTGTACGGGTGTGGCATCTTCGTAATTGCTGGCGGCGATGCCTTCCAGTAAATTTTCGTGGAAATTAAAATCGGTGAATTTCAAGGGACAAACCGGGTGTTAGGTAGTTGATCATTTTGGCAAAGATAAACCCTCCAGGGCTTTAGCCAATGGAGGGTTTAAAACTATTCAGCAGGCCGGTATTACCAGCGGCTGTTTGAATTGGAATAAGAAGGCCTGGGCTTTCTTTCTTCTTTCGGTTTTGCTTCCGCCACTTTGATGGAACGGCCGTCAACGGTGGCGCCATCCAGTTCAGCGATTGCTTTTTTAGCGGATTCATCATCCGACATTTCCACGAAACCGAAACCTTTGCTGCGGTTGGTGAATTTGTCCATAATCACTTTGGCAGAAGTCACTTCGCCATACTCTGCGAAATAAGAATGCAGGTCTTCGTCCTGAACAGCATAGCTCAGGTTTGAAACATAAATGTTCATTCAAAAAAATTGAAGTTCATAAAATACTTGAGAAACACGCAACGTAAAGAAGACTAACTTTTAGCAGATCCTTCGTTAAACTCAGGATTAAGGGCTTAGCAGAAAAAATCGTTCACTTACAAAATGCTGTCGAACTCAAATTAACCCGGCGAAGGTAAGTTATGATGGCGACATTTCATAGAATAATTTTAAACCTGCCGGTCATTTCACAAGACAAGGATCAAATACCTGTATGTAAAGTGTTTGATCTCAGGCCGCAATTGTTAACTTACCATTGAAATCAATTGATGTTAAATAATCGCTACGATAGTATTGTAGCAGGCGCCGGCTCTATGGGCGCTGCCGCCTGTTATGAACTGGCACAAAGAGGCCAACGGGTGCTGGGCATCGAACAGTTTAGTATTCCCCACGAAAAAGGTTCGCATGGCGGACAAAGCCGCATCATCCGCAAAGCCTATTTTGAACACCCGGACTATGTGCCCCTGCTGCAAAGGGCTTATGAAAAATGGGAAATGCTGGAAAGTGCAAGCGGGGAGAAAGTTTATTTTGAAACAGGACTTTTGTATTTGGGGCCTGCCAATCACCCGGTGATGAAAGGAGTGAGAGAATCAGCCAGATTGCATGATATTGAGCTCAACACCGTGTTCCCTGAAAATTTTCCTCAATTTAATACCGGTGAAAAAGATGAACTGCTGATGGAGCCCAGAGCCGGGTTTTTATTGCCGGGAAAGGCGATCAGTTTGCTGGCAGCACAAGCCCTGCAGAAAGACGCTGTTATTCATACCGGGGAGCAAATGCTGGAATGGAAAAAGAAAAATGATTGTATAACTGTGACAACAGATAAAGGGGTGTATGAATGCGGGAAACTCATCATCACGGCCGGCGCCTGGACAGGAAAATTGCTACAAGAATTGCAGGTGCCGCTCAAAGTGACCCGGCAGGTGCTGATGTGGGTGAAACCCGAAAAGCCCGGGCAATTTTTACCCGCTCATTTTCCCTGCTGGCTGATTGCCTCTGAAAACAGGGCAGGGGCCTATTATGGTTTTCCCTATCTCAGCGGAAAAGCATTTGGCGAACCGGCAGGATTGAAGCTGGCCCTTCATTTTCCTTTTGAGGAAACCGATGCAGACAATGTCAACAGGGAAGTCAGCAAAGCTGAAACAGATGAACTGATCAATGGGCTGAAAAATTATTTTCCTGCTGCGGCTGCCGAAGTGGTGGCTGCCAAAACCTGTCTTTATACCAATTCTCCCGATGAAGATTTCATCATTGATTTTTTACCGGGTTATGATAACGATGTTGCATTTGCCTGCGGCTTCAGTGGTCATGGTTTCAAGTTTGCATCTGTGGTCGGTGAAATTTTGGCGGATATGGTAACAACGGGTAAAACAAACCTGCCGGTTGATTTTTTGAGTCTCCGTCGGTTTTAATTACTTCTCTCCGTCGACTCCATATTGAACGGGTTGCTTTCTTCTTTCTTGCGGATGCCGAAGTTATAGCGCAGGTTGATGCCAAAGCGCCGGGAATCGTTATACCTTCTGCCCGTTGCATCCACAGTGCCCTGGTTAATACTGAAATCAATTTTTTGAGAAAAGAAAATATCGTTCATGCTGAGTGTGACGATGAGTTTTTGCTTAAAGAACTGGCGGTTGATGCTCGCATTCAAGGAACCAAAAGTGCCCAGTTCATAAAACTGCTGCTGTCCTTTGAAGCGGACAAAACCATTTAAGGTGAATTGTGAAAGGCGATCGAGTTTTAACTGGTGATAAGTGAAGATCACCCAGCTTCCCCGTTTGAAGGAAAGGGGTTTGTTTTCATACAGGCCTTCATAAAAATTGTGGTTGTACTGCGTACCGAATACAAAGAAATATTTTCCACCCGGCGGCAAAGCGCCTAAGGCCCGGAAATACCATTCTTTATTTTGTCCCAGGTTGTCATAAGTGCGGTAAGCCTGGCTTTGCGTGCTGTCGGCCTGGTAGATAACATTGGTGAAAATATCTTTTGTTTCATTTCGTCCGATGGCCAGAATCGGACGTTCACCCACACTGATGTTGGCTTCAACATTGCTGGTGAATTGCGGCTGCAATGCCGGGTTGCCGATCTCGGAAAGATACTGGTCAATATATCGTGGAAAAGGATTGAGTTGTTCATACACCGGCCGGTTGATGGTGCGGCGATAGATCAGGTAGGCCCGCATATCATAACCGGCAATGCGCATCAGGTTTTTACTGAGATAGAGATACGGAAACAGGTCGGTGCGATGGATGGTAAATGATGTATCAAAAGGAATGACCTGGTTGCCCTTCATGTTGGTGTTTTCCAAACGGGCCCCTGCTTTGATGACAATATCTTTTCCCAATGTTTGCGATCCCTGCAGGTAAAAGGAGTTGATGTTTTCATCGTATTCAAACGTGTTGGTACGGTTAGGGTCTTTTTGCCGATTGGCATCGAGTCCGCGATAGTAATCAGCCACGCTATTGAACCCAAGCAAAGTTGTTTTCACACCGGTTTCTACGGTCAGTCTTTTCTTCAGTTTGAGTCGCAGGTCCGACATGAAATGGCCAAAATGCCGGTAATTGGTATTGTTGCCATCGCCGCCGGTGCTGAAAGGAAATGGTGTTGAGAAATGGCTGGTAAAAAGCTGGTCGGCATCGGTGCGGCTGTAATTATAAAAAATATCATTCACCCATTCCGATCCCAGTGAATCCATTTTCAGTTTTCCGGATATACCGTTTCTTAAATTCAGGTTATATCCTTTGTTGCCAACCAGGTTCAGGTTGTCGCTGATGGTTTGCGAAGTGCTGACCTTTCCAAGGATATTCCTGTTATTGGTATTATTATCAAAAGCATTCAGGTTGGCGCTGGCGCCCCAATCCAATTCCCATTTTTTTCCTGCCGGGAAGACCAGCCCATAACTGGCAAACCAGTTGTCCGAACTGTATTTCGCAAACGCATCCTGGCTTAGCAGTGAGTCGGGTGCAAACAGCCGGTCAGTCATCGTCTTTTCATAGCTGTTGCGCCTGGAATAATTCAGGTTGAGGAAAGAACTTTTTTTACCATCGTTATTATTCAGGGTGAACCCGACAAAACGATTTCCATAAAAGCCCTGCTGCATACCTGTGTTGACACTTCCTGTCATGCCCAGTTTCACGCCTTTACGCAGCACCACGTTCACAATACCACCTGTGCTGCTGGCGTCATACCTTGCTGATGGTGTTCTGACAATTTCTATTTTGGCGATGGCATTAGGTGGAAGGCTTTTCAGCAAGGTAGCTACATCGGCAGCACTCATCTTCATATCCCGGCCATTGATCTGCACGGTGGCCGGCGACAAACTGCTGATATAAATATTACCGTCAGGGTCCACAAACAGCCCCGGTGTTTTTTCTATCACTTCATAACCACTGGTGCTGCTGGCGACCAGCGCTTCGGGTTCAATGATGGTTTTATCATCTTCCTGCCGCATCAATGGCCGTTGTGCGGTGATCACCACTCCTCTCAACGCTTTGGGCAGTGGTTCGGCCTCGAACGTATAAACGGACTGGTTGCTGCTGATGACAATTCCTTTTTCAACGGGCTGATAGTTTAGAGAAGTGATGCTGACGGTATATTTTTCTCCTTTTTTCAGGCGAAAAACAGCCACACCATTGCTGTCGGCCACCAGTTCCTGCGATTGCAGGGTGTCGGGATAGCCGGTAACTTTTACTGATGCATACGCAATCGGTTCTTTTTTTTGATTAATGACTTTTATAGAAACGGGGATCTCCTGTGTTAATGCCAGCAGTGAACAAATGCAGCTGAGGATAAGCAGTAATGGTTTATGGTATGTGGTCATAGTTATTTTTAATAAGGCCGGGAAGAGGGCAAAAGTAGCCAATTCATGCCTTTGCAAAAATCAGGCAATGCCTTTAGCGGCTTTTTTGATTTCTTTTAACCTTTCTTCATTCCGGTTGACAGGGTATCGTAAAACGTTGCTGTCTTGATATTGTTACCGGGTAGCTTTTTTTCAGCGACAAAACATTTGTAAGTTTAAGGGATGAAACCTGTTCAGTTCACCGCCACGCTGCACAAGTATGAAAAGCAGGGAGAGAAGACCGGGTGGACCTATATTGAGGTTCCGGCTGACCTGGCGCAGCAACTGAAACCTGGTAATAAGAAGGAGTTTAAAGTGAAAGGGAGGCTTGACAACTATGTGCTGAAAAGGGTGTCACTGTTGCCGGTGGGTGGTGGCCGTTTTATCATGCCAGTCAATGCAACGATGCGGAAGGCATTGGGTAAACGGCATGGGGCTATGGTAAAGGTGAATCTTTCGGAAGATAAAACTGAGTTTGTATTCAATGCCGATTTTTTAGAATGCATGGCTGATGAACCGGCAGCCAAAACATTTTTTGAAACACTGCCGGGCTCGCACCAGCGCTATTTCAGCAAGTGGATTGATGATGCCAAAACAGTGGAAACAAAAGCCAGGCGAATTGCACTGGCGGTTTCAGCGCTGGCTAAAAAATGGGGTTATGGAGAGATGATAAGGGCCAATGCGAAGAAGAACCAATAAAAATGCCTGTTCTGCAATTACAGAACAGGCGGGTTGGTTTGGGTTCAACGTTAGAATATTTTTTCTTCTTCCTGCCAGGGAATATAGATCCTGCCTGTTTTTCCAAGAACTTCTCTTACGTAAAACTCAGTGAGTTCATTCGGGTTGTAGCCACTGAATTCTTTGCCTAGTTTGATCACATTCTCTTTGTATGTCTTATTGCCGATTACCTCTACCACTGCCTTTTTGAGTTGCGCCGGTTTGGGGGTTTCAGTTCCCAGGTTCACACCCAATTTGAAATAACCGATCCTGGCATTGATCTCATTCTTTCCTTCATGCACACCCGCCACCACCAGTGGTAGTTCATTTTCGATACCCAGCATCACACCTCCGTATCCGCCGTTTGTGACGTATACATCTGCATAAGGCATGATGTCAGCAAAAGGAATAAAGTCTTCAATGATGAGGTTCTTCTGCGGGTATCTTGCTTTTAATGCTGCCGTACCTGAACCGCCGGTAGTAGCAATCACCAATGTATCTGTTCCTTTAAAAGCTTCCAGGGCAGGAACGATGATCTTTTCAACATCTTTCTCTACCGTTCCTTGTGTAACCACCACGATCTTTTCATATTGGTTCAGCCTGGCATCATACCACGGAGTTCTTTGTTTTTTGGATGACCAGGGAAGTAGTGGGCCAATAAAACGTATATTAGAACCGAGATCACTGCGGTAATATTCAAAACCCGGTGTGCCGCTTTGGAGCAGCAGGTTAGCTTTCTTCGGCATCAAATCAAATACAAAGAGGTTGTTGTGCGCTATGCCGTATTCTTCCAGTACACTCCAGGTAACTTTGTTTGCCTTCCTGAACAAGACTTTCTGCGCTGCCCACCTTAAAAACCCTTGTTTCATTTTACCAAAAAGGGAATAAGAAGGTGTCATGCCCAGTCCTGCCGGCGGCAGATCTTTCGATGTTTCGGTGAGCGGGAAAACTCCCACAGCAATAACAGGTATATCCATTTTATCTGTTATGAAAGGAATACCCGTGAAAGCACAATCCGCCACCACGATGTCGAAAGGAAATTCATTTTGTATGGCCAGGATGTCCGCATAATATTCAGGTCCGCGAAGCACAAAAGCATTGATGATATCAAAATTCAGCCTGGCTACTTTTCCTTTTATCTTCTCTCTTTCCGGGAAAAGCTGGCTGATGTTTTCCCCTGTCATATTCAGTGCCTTTTTAAAAGGGTAGTGCTGAACCTGCATGGCTTTTAGTTTGCAGGCATAAATATCCGAGGTGTACCAGCGGACATCGCAGCCCAGCGATTTTAAATGAACAGCGAGACCGGTCAGCGGGTTAAAATGCCCGTCGCCGGGGAAAGTGGCAAATAAGATTTTTTTACCTGAGAGATCGGCAGCCTGCAATGCGGCCGGGTTGATGAATTGATGATTACTCATAATAAAATTTTCAGAATAAGGTTTATAAATACGAAAAGCAATATTAGGCGGATTGTGAACGGGCCGGTTGTCAAAAATGCATTAACTGTTGCAGGCATTGAAGAACTGGCTAAACTTGAGGATGAATTGAAAATGCTTTTATTTGCAGCATGATCCTTTCTCTCCGTGATTTCAACAAGCCTTTTTTTATTGGCATCGCCGGTGCCGGCATGAGTGCTATTGCCCAGTACCTGGCCGGCTCAGGAAAGCAGGTTTCCGGCAGCGATCGTTTTTTCAAAGAAGGTGAATACAACGAAACAAGGGAAAAATTAGAAGCGGAGGGCATAAACTGCTTTTTGCAAAATGGCGAAGGCATTAATGAAGCCACTGACCTGGTGGTAGTATCAACCGCGGTAGAAGATACTGTTGCTGAAGTGCAGAAAGCAAAACAACTGAACATTCCCATTATTAAAAGAGCGGAACTGCTGGCATTGATAGCTGCCAGCAAAAAAACAATTGCTGTTGGCGGCACCAGCGGCAAAAGCACCACCACAGCGATGCTCTTTGATATATTGGAATATGCCGGCCTGCAACCGGGCATCATCAGCGGGGCGGGACTGGTGAGCATCATCAAGCAGGGAAAGATCGGAAACGCCAAAGTGGGAAAGGGGGAGTGGTTGCTGATAGAAGCGGATGAGAGTGATGGATCCATCGTTCAATACAAACCGGAGATCGGTTTATTGCTGAATATAGATAAGGATCATAAAGACATTGAAACGCTGATGGATGTGTTTGCTATATTTAAAAGCAATAGCAATCACTTTGTGGTGAACCAGTCGCATCCATTGGCCAAATCGTTGTCGCAGGACTTGTCAGATGATTTTTCGGTTGATGAAAATTCAGGAGCCGGTTATATCGCTACCGGTTTCCGGCAGCAGGGATTGAAAATATCATTTCAAATAAATGGGGTTGATTTTTCGCTGAGCCTTGTTGGCCGGCATAATATGGAGAATGCATTGGCAGCTTCAGCAGTGGCCGGACTTGCCGGGGTGGATCTGGAAGTTTGCGCTGAAGCGTTGCAGCATTACGAAGGCATTTATCGCCGCCACCAGGTGCTGGGGAATAAAAATGGTGTTTGGGTGATTGATGATTATGCCCATAATCCCGTGAAATGTGCAGCCGCTATTGAAGCCTGTCAGCCTATTGCGCCGAAAGTGATTGCCTGGTTTCAGCCCCACGGCTACGGGCCAACGAAGTTTTTGCGCAACGATTTTGTGCAGCAACTGGCCAGGGTGTTGCGTCCCGAAGATGAAATATGGATGAGTGAGATATTTTATGCAGGGGGAACGACAACCAAAGACATTTCTGCCGGTGATCTTATCAGCGATCTTAAGGCGTTGAATAAACCTGCTTATTTCGTGGAGAACAGGAATGATCTGCTGGCAGCCATCCGGCCACACCTCACTGCTAACTGTGTGCTGCTGCTGATGGGAGCCAGGGACCCATCCTTAGAAGAGTTTGCCCAAAAAACCTGGAACGATCTATAACCCGATAGTGGCCAGTTCCGGCACATTTTCTTTTGCCACCGGCAGAAACATGTACCAGCACAAGGCCATCAGCAAACCCGGTTGTGAAACGGTGTCATCATTCTTTTCAAACTTCACTGAAGCTTTTCCATTGGCAACATCCAGCCCGCAAACCATCAACGGTTCTTCCGGGCTGTCTTTATAGATCACCAGTTCGGCCATCGGGTTATTGCGGACAAAATAATAGAAGCGTTCTTCATTCATGTCAATGAAAGAAGTTTCATTGTCCTGGCCCAGTTCGCCGATCTTGATGCCGTATTCGCTGCGCAATACGGTTTTGTTGCGGAAAAAGCCTTCTCTGCGGATGAGGAACACTCTTTTTTCACCGGCGCTTTCTACTCTTGCCGTATTGGAAAAAGGGTGAAGGGTAAGTGTCAGCAATTTTTCATCCTTGTGCCACAGATGAAAGATCTCGTTGCTGGATGATGAGCCTGCATTTTCCCAACGCATAAAAATGATTTAGTTTCGGGGTGAATGAGAGGGTAAAGTAAGAAGCATCTGGCAGGATAAGACTGACTTAACCTAAAATTAATATTAACTTCATATTGACCCTGGTTTTGGTGCAAAAGAGGTGGAAAAGCAATGTGAAACCCACAAATTCAGACTTATTTATTAAAATATACTCTAATGAGTGAATTGACAGAACAGGAAAAGAAGTTTCTGGAAAGGGCAATCGAGCTATCCGGCCAGGGCATGAGCCGGGGGCATGGCGGGCCTTTTGGCTGCGTGGTGGTGCTTAACGGGGAGATCATCGGCGAGGGCAGCAACCTCGTCACTTCTACCAACGACCCCACGGCCCATGCCGAGGTGGTGGCCATCCGCAATGCCTGCAGCAAACTGGGCGTCTATCAACTTACGGATTGTGATATTTATACCAGTTGCGAACCCTGCCCCATGTGTCTTGGCGCCATTTACTGGGCAAGACCCAAAAGAGTGATTTATGCCAATACGAAAGAAGATGCGGCGGCCATTGAGTTTGATGATGATTTTATTTACCAGGAAATAGCCGCTCCCATGCCCGACAGAATGATACCCTTCATTCATTATCCGCATCCGAAGGCAAAAGCAATCTTTGAGCAATGGAAAAACTGGGAAGGCAAAGAAAAGTATTGATGCTTACTGCAGCAGCATCTTCCGGATGATGATATAACTGATGACGATCAGCAGTAACAGGATAACAATGGCGAGGTAAAGCCAGGGCTGGTCTTTCAGTTTCATCTTTTCCCGGCGTTTCTTTTTCTTTTCCGTTTTCTTTTTGAGGTCGCGGTTCAGCATTTCCACCATATAGGCCACCTGCTCCTTATCCCTGAATTCTTTGAGACCATCCATGGCGTCATCAGCAAATTCATTTTCCAGCAGCTTTTTTTCCACTTCATGTTTTTGTTCGGCAGCAAGTTTGTCCTGCAGGTAAAGCAACAGTGTTTCCTGGTCAATGTCCGTGGACAGGTTGGATAATATGTCTTTCAGGTTATCTGCCATGATGGTGGTCAATCAATAGGGTCATTGTTTTTCTTTGCGTTTTCTTTCGATCAGTATTTTCAAATTTCGTTTTCCGTTCTGGATATAGCTTTTCACCTGCAGCATCGTATAGCCTGTTTCTTCCGTTATTTCCTGGTAACTTTTCTTTTGCAGGTAAAACAAAGTTACACATTGCTGTTGCTCCCGGTTTAGTTCTTTCAGCGATGTTTCCATCAGTTCAAGGGTATGGTCATTTTCCAGAAAAACCTGTTGGTCGGTTTCTTCACCCGGTGTGGCGGTCAGCCGTTCGGTCAGTTCGGCGGGCATCTTTCCCTGCCTGTCACGCAGTTTCATCAGGCAGTGGTTTTTGGCCACCATATACAACCATGATTTAAAATACTCCACTTTGTATTTGTGCAGTTCCTGTATCACTTTCAGGAAAACCTGCTGCACACTGTCCTTTGCATCGTCTTCATTTTTCAGGTATTTCATGCAAACACCTAACAGCAGCAACGTGTAGCGTTGCAGCAAAATGCCGAGCCACTCATTATTATGGTCAGCATAAAATTTTTCCAAAAGCTGCTGGTCGCTGATATGTGAATATTTGTCGCCGTTCACAAGCGGAAAATAGTTATTTCTCACTAAAGATTGCCAACCTTTGAAAAGCCGGTGGTTTATCAGTATGAAACCAGCCTTATTAGCCTAACCACATAGACACACTAGAAACATAGCGATCACATAGTTAATCTCCCTATGTGTAGCTAGGTGTTTATGGCTCTATGTGGTAAAAATTCAAAATGATACACTACTAAAAGCTCTTTCAAACTACAAAATAGTTCTGTAAGACTGGTAATCCTTCGTTTCTTTAAGATGCAGACAAAAAAAGAATTCACATCATCCTGCACGGGTATTTATTATTTTCGGCAAAAAAATATCTATGGAATTTGCAAGGGTAGTGGTGCCGGCAGCCCCGGTGCGGCGAAAACCTAACCACCGCAGGGAGATGGTGAACCAGTTATTGTTTGGAGAAGCCGTTCAGGTGTTGCGGGAAAAAGGAAACCTTTGGGTGAAGGTGAGAAGCCTGCATGATGGCTATGAAGGCTGGATGACAAGGACCCTGCTGCAGGAAGCTGATGAAACCGATGTTAATACAGCGACAGATCATGTTACATCAGCATTACTCGGTTCAGCCATAATAAATGATATACCAACAAATATTCCCCTCGGCTCTTCCCTGCCGCATTTTGAAAACGGTGCGGGAAGAATAGGAAATATCGTATACAGCTTCGCCGGTTCGTTTACAAACACGAAAGAGCAACAGGCTTCTGGTTCTCTTGTTGAAACACTGTCCCGCCAATGGCTGAATGCACCTTATCTCTGGGGCGGCCGCACCATCCTGGGAGTGGATTGCAGCGGGTTTGTGCAGGTGAATTATAAACTCATAGGCATTGACCTGCCCCGTGATGCCTGGCAACAGGCACAGGAAGGGGAGCCGGTGAAGAAACTGAAGGATGCACAAAAAGGCGACCTTGCTTTTTTTGATGATAAAGATGAGATCGTTCATGTGGGCATCCTGCTCAGCCCCGATACCATCATTCATGCTTCCGGCAAAGTGCGGATTGACAGTATTGATAAAAAAGGGATCATCAGCAGAGATACAGGGAAAACAACACATGGCCTGAAAGCTATCCGGCGGATATTTTAATAAATAAAAGCCTCGTCTGGAGGCAGAAAGGGGCAATGGTTGAAGTTGATAGCAGATTTGGTTGACAAGTCCACTATTACCATATCTATGGGCAAGTCATTTGGTCTTTCAATTTTGATGATGACGTCAACACCAAGTACAAACTTGCATCCCTTTTCTTCTCTTTTTTTTAAATTTATCAAAAGCTAACATCACGAAAGCTTAGGTTAGGGAATGTAATTTAATGAGTGCTATCGCAGTAAAAGTTTGCTCAGAAAAATAGCAAGGTAATCCCCTTTCAGGGAAATTTTTCAAACCAATCTCTAAATTGTTGTAGCGGAAAGGAATTGAGTACTTTAGTATCATTAATGAAGTAGAATCTTTGAACTTCTGGTTGATTTACAATTTTGATCTATATAGTTATCTATTGCATTTTTAATTTCATTATTCGATTTGAAACTGGCAAGATTATTTTCAAGCGACTTATTATATTTTAATATATCATTCTCAAAATTGTCTATTGCTCTTTTGACTTCCTCTTTTAATTGATTAAAATCGGTTTTCATAGTTACCAGAGTGTGTATGTTTTCCCCAAATGTTTTAATTGTTCTAATTGCATGGCCAACAGGATGAATTTCTGACAATACAACGTCTATGACAGCATCTAGAACTTCATCTTTAAAATAAGCCTTGTCCACAAACTCATATACTTCAACTCCTTTCACTATGCTTTTAGTCACCATACTACTTGAGTTTAGAAGCAATTTATATGCAGGATGAAATGCGAGTAAATCTTTCAAAAGATCAGTGGTTGTCCTTACACCTTGTAAGATTGCGGCTGCGTTAAAACCTGCATCTGAGGTCTCCCATTTTGTATCTTCAATAAGTTCTTTTTTCGCATCTGCTATTATCGTAAGTGCCTCAGAGTTGACTTTATAATTATTAATTGCATCGTCAAAATCTTTTAAGAGCTGATTATCTCTGTATGAGATTAAATCAGAGCAATCTGCCAGAAAATTCACTTTAAAATTTACCTTTTGCCTGAATGGCTTACCTCCTTGTGTGGCAGGTTTCCACTTTCCGTCGGCAAATAAAATGGCATCTGTAACAGGCTGAATAAACTTTTCATTATTTGTTTTTATATTGATATATTCAACTGTTCCTTTTTCCGTAACAAAGAATTCAACTGTTACATATGCTTTTCCATCTTTTGGTTTGATAGTTTTCTCAAAAAGATACTTTTCAAAATCGTTAAAATAGGTGGGGTCATTAAAAATCGGTGCTTCCATTTTAAAATTCAAAAGCTCAGGAAACTCTAATTCAATTTTTTCTGATTCAACAATACTTGCAACTGATCTCTTATCCACTTCAGATGGAGATTGCTTTTTTACGGGTTTAATTTCCAGTTTACCTGCATCAAATGTGTTGATAGGTGTATTTTGAATGTCCCGTATAGTATTTTGGATCTGGGCTTCGTTATACTGGTTAAGTAATTGAGAAGACACAGATGAATTACTATAATTAGTGGCTGTTTGTGATATGGTGCTGATTGATGTTTTCCCAAAATGTTCCGGACATGGACAATTTAACCATATACAGTCACCGCTTCCGGGAGGAGGATGTCCATTGGGAAATAATTGCTTGCATTCGTTTGCATCAAACGGGTATTTTTTAAAATCTCGCCTTGCAAGAGCATCTTTGATAGCCTGGTCATTTGTGTTATTAGTGGATGTTGAACTATTGTTCGAATAGCTACCACTACTAGGCTCATTACTTTTGGGATGTGATAGCATTGCCTTACATGCTTCTTCCGACAACTGGTTTGGTACGCCTGGTTTGGTATCACAGTCAGCTTTGCATTTACACCATGCATCTGCCCCAAAACAAACCGAACCAATTTCTACATAAAGATTGTTTGAGCTTGAATTAAAATAATAACTACTTGCAGAAGTCGTCATTCCCGGCGACACTGTAAACTGGCCGATATTCTGTTTTTCAGCACCTATAGACCAGTACATGCTAAAGGTTACTTTTGTTGGATAGCTGTTTTTCACCTGGGCAACCCATTCATGTTGATTTACCACTTTACTATATCCGATATATTTTACTCTTATATCAAAGCCTTGATAACAGGGGATTTTCCCCCAGTTACCCCACTCAGCCGCTTGTGAAAGACAGCTATTGGGTGTTGTCATTGCGATATGAAAAACTAACAGAATGAAAAGCTTTTTCATGCAAATAGTATTCAATTCTTAAAAACCAGCAGTATATTTATCGGGTACCGCCATATTCCTTGTTTCAAAATTTGTAATGGTATATTCAATCTTTCCCAGGTGCCTGTAAAGCTCTTTTAAGTTTTTTTCTTTTTCGGAACTATTAGCACTTGCATAAAAATAGGCTACCAGTTTGGCCAATACAGGTTTGTCGGCAGCATATTCTTCCAACACAGTCTTCGCCTCTTTTGCATATTGTGATAAGTAATAAAGAGCCTCGCCTGCAAGAAATGAACTGCTGTTTTCCATGCCTCCACCATCTGTGATAAACTCTTCACCTTTGATATCCATGCTCACATTTCTTAATTCTTCTTTAAACCGCTTATTCTCCATAAGCTGTTCCTGCGATTTTTGCATGGTCACTTGCATCATTTGTACAGTAGATGATAATGAAGCCATAGCTGTACCACCAAATGCAATTGCCCCTGCCCCTGCACCACTGGCTACTGCACCCATGATAGCACCAAACCTTGAAGTCCTTGCTGATTTTGCATTTTGTTCTGCTTTTTGACAAAGCTCTACGACCTGTTTTACATTATTATAATATGAAATGTTCTCAGCATTCATTTCGGCACTAAGTGATGCTTTTTTGTTAAGAGCAGCACAAGTATTATAAAGCTTGGTGAGTAGTACCCGGCTAGCTGATATTCCATTTTGTAACACTGCCAACTGTTCAAAAGCGTAGCCCCTGATCGTAGCTTTATCCTTTGAACTGCCTATGAGTTCATTTGAACCCGCAATAGCCTGGAGGTAACATTGTTGTGCAGTTTCAGGATCATTTTGTTCCTGTAGTGCATTTCCGTAAGAAATATAAAGAGCAGGCATAATCATCGTTTTACCAATAGGTGATGCGAGTGGTTGCACAGCTTCTTTTAATTCTTTTGGGATATCCTTACTTTTAAAAAATTTTGAACTAGTAATATCAGCCTCCCCGTATTTCCCATGAAGTTCTTTCAGGTCCTTTAATATGTTCTTTGGTTCAAAATATTCGATAGAGCCTGCACTTAATTTGAGGTCTTCTGCTTTTTTGTTTTTAGGCAAATCAAAACTCATCGTTCCCGGCAGGTTGTCAGACATTTTCTTTTCATACACTTTTACCTTCTCTCCTTCATCAATTTTTACTTTACTGCCTGTAGCATTAAAGCCAAGCTTAATAAATTCTGATTCCAACGCAGCACTTATCAGACTCCATTTATTTTCGCAGGTTATTTGCGTAACAGATTTGCCCTCTTTATACAAAGTAAAACTACCCGTTGCACTATTCAACTTGCCAGTCAGACCAAATTTGGTATTATAGACATAGTCAACCAGTTTGGGCTCCAGCATGCCAACTTCACCCGTATATTTTTTTTGTGCAATAAAATCCGCTATGGAAAAGGCCCTATTAGCGCCAGATGATTCATCGCTGATAATTGTAATTCCGATCTGTGTCTGTGCCTTCAGTAAAACAGGGGTAAGAACGAATAAGTGAACGGCGATAAATAAAATACATTTTTTCATGTTTCGAAGATTAGGTGTTATAGAATGGTGGCTTGTAAACATTTTTCAACAACAGTAAGCAATACCTGCGTACAGTTAAAATCAGGGTGGTTTCCAAGGGAAGAGGATTGAGGATGTTTTTAGGGAGAGAATTAACGACCGCATAAAGTTGCTAATCGTAATGATGCAAAACAATTCCCCATTCGGGGAATAAGCTATAGTAATTTTACTTTGGTCAGTGCCTCGATCTTGTTCTGCACTTTCAGTTTGCGGTAAATATTTTTCAGGTGCATTTTTACCGTTTCAGGGCTCACTTCCATTTTTTCGGAGATCTCTTTATAGGTCATTCCTTTGGAGAGAAAGTATAGCACCTCTTTCTCCCGGAGGGTGATGGCTTGTAAAATATCTGTTATCTGCATACTACTGGTTGGTAAATATGCGGGGGAGTTACTGGAAAATCAATTCCCCTTTCGGGGAATAGGTCAGAGCAGTTTGAATTTATTCAACGCCTCGATCTTGTTCTGCACATGCAGTTTCTGGTAGATATTCTTGAGGTGCTTTTTGACGGTTTCAGTGCCCACGCCAAGCTGCTGGGCAATCTCTTTGTACAGCAGTCCTTTTGATAAAAGTTCCAGCACTTCTTTTTCCCGTTGACTTAATAAAGAGCCGGCATCATTGATACCCGGTTTTTGAAAAGAACTGATCACTTTTCGGGCAATGAAGGGACTCATGGGAGATCCGCCGTTGTACAGGTCCCTGATGGCTTTAATGATTTCAGCAGCAGTAACAGGGTCTTTCAGGATATAACCGGAGGCGCCGCATTTCATTGCTTCAAAAATAGTATCGTTGTCGTCATGAATGCTGCAGACCATGAATTGTGTTTGCTTCAGTTTGTCATTCAGCCTAACGATGAGTTCGGTTCCTTTCATCCCCGGCAGGCTGATGTCGGCAATAACAATATCCGGCGGATTGGCCGGGAGGTCTGTCAGCGCTTTTTCAGCATCGGGATAGGAGGCGATCAGCGAAAAATCCGGTTCATTCCTGATAATGGCTTCCAGCCCTTTACAGAACTGCTCATTATCTTCTACAATGGAAATAGTGATCATACAGTGGGTTTCAGTGGTATTTCGAATGTTAAGGTAAGTCCGTCTGCATTATGGATGAAAAAATTTCCCTGCAATTGCTGTGCCCGCTGCCGCATATTTTTCATGCCGTTGCCATCGCCTGCTTTTATATCGGCGCTGAAGCCATTGCCGTTATCCTTTACCACTATACGCAGTTTTTCATCACAGGTAATAACAACTTCAGCTTTGCTTGCCTCTGAATGTTTGATGATGTTATGCAGGGCTTCTTTTAGCAGCAGGTAAATATGCCGCCTGGTTTCACCGTTCACCTGCATATCCGGAAAATCTGCAGGAACCGTGATGCTGAATATGCCCGGGTAGTTTTCCATCATGGCACGGGCTTGTTTCTGCAGATAGGCGAGAAGGCTGCTCAGATTATCATTCTCGGTGTTAAGGCTCCAGATTACTTCTTTCATTTTAGAAGAGATATCACCTACCGACTGGTAGATCTTGTCCACTTCTTCTGCAGCCTGTTCATTTTGAAGTTTATTCTTTGTCATCTCGGTGAGCAACCGCACTCCCGACAAACCGGCGCCGATATCATCATGCATTTCGGCTGAGATGCGTTGACGCTCCAGTTGGATGGCTAATTGTTTTTCCAATTCTGCTTTTTGTTTGCGCAGCCTGAAAAGGTACACCTGTCTTGAAACAAAGAGGATCAATAAAACCGCAAGCAGAATGACCAATGTTTTAAACCACCATGTTTGCCACCAGGCAGGCCGGATAGTGAAACCATAGGTAAATATTTCGGTCCATTGCTGCGATGATCCGATCGCTTTTACCTGGAATTCATAAATACCGGGCTGTAAACCACGGAAATCTGCTGTTGTTGATGCGGATGGTTCACTCCAGTTATTGTCTAATCCTGTGAGCCGGAAACTGTATTTTATTTTATGCGGTGCCGCCCAGTCAAGGGCTGTAAAATGAAAACGCAGATGATTCTGATCATAGGGTAGTGAAAGATTGCCCGGGAAATTACTGAACGGCGCCATGCTGCTAAAACTGATATACTTTTTGGTGCTGTCCGTCATGTTGCGAAAATCAATAAACTGATCATTCACTTCAATATGGCTGAGCCGGAGAGAATATGGTGTAAATGTTTGAACCGGAAGACCAAGGTCACGGGTGATCAAAGCCTTGCCGGTTCCCCACCAGATACGGTTGTTATTGTCAATACAAACACTTTTCAAATTAAAGTCGGTGCTTTTCAAGCCATCCTGCTGGTCAAAACTTTGAATAGAGTAACGGTTTGTTATAGCCGATGAACTATCTCTTTGCGGTATCAATACAGAAAGCCCCCTGTCAGTTCCCACCCAGATCCTTCCATTATTATCTTCCTGCAATGACCACACATCGTTAAAGGCAAGCCCTTGTTTTTCGGTATAGTAAGTGAAGTTTTTTCCATCAAAACGACATACTCCGGCTCCCAGGGTGCCCAGCCATAAGTGCCCCCCGGCATCTTCAATGATGGAAGTAATACCTTTCACATACAAACCTTGTTTTGCTGAAAGTACTGTAAACAGTATACCATCATATTTTACTATACCGTTTTCAGTACCTATCCAGTATTGCCCTTTGCTGTCCTGGGTGATACAAAAGATTCGGTTGGCGGGCAGCCCGGTCTTCTCATTATAAAAGCCGAGTTTATCTCTTTCAAAGACAGCCAATCCTTCTCCGGCTGTTCCCAACCAGGTCAACTCTTTCTTGTCTTCGTATAGTGAAAGGATAGCCGAACGGATTATTTCAGATCTGTAACTAACAAATTTTTTGTAGTCATATTTATAGATATGGGTACCATCGGCTTCGCCAAACCACAGGGTGCCCTTTTTATCTGTCATGGCTGATCTGAATCCCTGGAACCCGAAGAAATTATTGCCGAAATGCTTCACGATTGTTCTTCCATCATAATGATATAAACCAGCGCCTTCCGTACCAAACCAGAGATGGCCGCTGATGTCTTTGGTGATCGGTCTCACCCGGCTGTTGCCCAATTGTTCCATCCTGATAGGCTCTGAAAAGCTTCTGTCATTTATTTTATTGATGCCGCCGCCAAATGTGGCCGTCCATATACTGCCCTGCTTATCTTCGATTACGGATAGGGTCTTGTTGTCAGATAAGCCTTCTTCTTCACCATAATGTGTAAAATATTCGCCATCAAATTTGTTGATGCCACCGTAGCGGGTGGCGATCCATAAATGATCATTCCTGTCCCTTATCATGGACATAATGGAGTTATGTGACAGCCCGTTTTTCTCAGTGTAGTGTGTAAAGGAACGACCGTCGAATTTTACAAGTCCATAGAAAGTTGACCCAAACCACAGGTTACCGTGGCGGTCTTCTGCCATACTGTAAATCCCGTTAAGTATTTCCAGGTGTGGGTTGAAAAGCCAGAACCCTCTGTCATCATATTTCACAAGACCCTTGGTTGTGCCCATCCAGATATTGCCTTTACTGTCTTCAAAAAAGCTATGAACAGCATCAGCCTGAAGCCATTCGTTGCCGCTGTAGTGAATAATGTTTTTTCCATCAAACTTAGAGATGCCTCCTTTTTGACTGCTAAGCCAGATATTGTTCTGCCCGTCTTTTTTAAGAAAACTAATCGGGTTGAAAGGTAATCCCTCGTTTTCCGTAAGCTCCAGAAAGCTTTTGCCATCAAAGACGGAAATGCCTGCATTGGTGGCGATCCAGAGATTACCTTGTTTGTCTTCCTCAATAGAAGAAACGCTATTACTGACCAATCCTTCTTTTTGTGTATAGGTGGTAGTATAGTTACCGTCATATTTAGAAAGACCATAGCCATCTGTGCCAAACCACAGGGAGCCATGCCTGTCCTGGAGCAAACAGGTGATATAGGAATAACTGAGGCCCTGGCTGGCATCAAGATAACGGATATCGTATGTGGCATTATCCTTTGATCGCATAGGCAATACTTTCACCGGCCTGGGTTCATGCAGCTTCTTTCTCAGGCCAGTTACCGGGTAAGGCTGCCCGGTAGGAACGATACCTTTTGAATTTTGAAAAACAACCGGGTTCTGCCCAGGCTTTACCGGCTGATGGAGTTGCCAACCGGTATCAGCCGGAATGATCCGGGGTGATATAGCTTTATGTGTATTTGTTTCAATGATTGTTTTCAGCGGCGAACGGGCATTGGTAACAATACCAGATTGGATTTGCTTGCCGGTAATAAGCTCCGGGTTCATGGGAAAAGGCTTCCCTGTGACAATAGTGTCCCCGATGGAATTGATCAAAGGTTTTATTGAATCTTCAGTGAACAGATTTATTGTGTAACCCTTTTCAAGATCGAGTGGCACAGCAATGGGGGCAGCAAATAATGAAGGTGGTCCTTCTGCTGGTTGATTTTTTTTTGAATGACAGCTATAAACGAGAAGTACAGGAATACAATATTTCAGGCATCCTTTCATGGGTGGTGCAGGCTGGTTGGCTTTACATTAAATGTATTCATTTCCTTTCTATAAAAGAAATCAACCTGGTAGTCATAAAAAAACCTGCATCATCCGATGCAGGTTTTTAAAATGTTTTTATTAAGTATTAAAGTTCCTCAGCTTCGCTGGTTTCCGCTGCCTCGTTGCCAAATCTTCTTCTTTCCTGCGGCTGTTCTTTGGGTTTTTTCTTCAGCCAGTCGGGGTCTTTGCGCAGCATCTGCACATCTTCCAGTTTGGCAATATAAATGCTGCGGCCATGTGTGCCCAGCACAATTTCATTATCTCTTTCCTGGATGGCGATGTCATGCACAGGAACGGATTTGGGCAAACCGCCATTCCATAACATAAAACTATTACCCCCGTCAAAGCTTACATACAAACCACCATCTGTGCCCACATACAAAATGTTTTCATCCTTCGGGTCTTCTTTCACCACGTTGATGGGCTCCATGGGCAGATTGATGCTTATATTGTGCCAGTTGACACCGTAATCATCGCTGACATATAAGTAGGGTGCAAAATCATCATAGCGGTAACCATTCAATGAAACATATACTCTTGCTTCCTTGTGCTGGGATGCTGTTACGCGGCTCACCCAAAGTTTTTGAGTTTTCAAAAGGGCCTGCGGGTTCTTTTCCCAATTGCCTCTGAGAATTTTTCTTTTAGGCGGGGATGTTGATGTGTCATTCAGTTGTTCCCAGCTATAACCACCGTCTTTGGTTACATGCAAATTACCATCATCTGTCCCGGTATAGATCAATCCAAAACGAAGCGGTGATTCAGCAATAGTTGTCAATGTACCATAAGGAACATTGCCGGTTACTTTTCCTCTTGTAAGATCAGCACTCATGGCGATCATCGTATCACCTTTGTTCAACGAACGATAAAAACGGTTGCTGCCATAATACAACACATCCTGGTTGTGTTTGCTGAGCCAGATCGGTGTCTGCCAGTTAAAACGCAATGGTTTTTCGCCTAATTCATGCGAAGGGCGAACAGAACGCTGTCCGCCTCTTCTTTCTTTATTAAAACGACTGTAAGAACCAAACTGGGAACCGGAATACACGGTTGTATTATCTCTTGTATCCACCTGTGCCTGCATACCATCGCCGCCATTGATGCGGCGGTGGGCATACTGGCCATCATCCACCCAGCCGATGTCTTCCCGATGGGTAGAAGGACCCCACCAGCTACCGTTGTCCTGCATGCCGCCATACACATTGTAGGGTCTTGCATCATCCACGGCCACGGCATAATACTGTCCTACTGCAGGTGTATTTGCCTTGAACCAGTTTTCGCCATCATCATAAGTGATATTGGCGCCGCCATCATTGCCATTGATCACATGGCCATCTCTTTTGGGATTCACCCAGAGGGCATGATGGTCCACATGCACATTGGCCTTGTCCATAGTCTGGTAGGTTTTGCCGCCATCGGTTGACACCTGCGCCCAGAAACCCATGATATAGGTTTTGTCAGGATTGGTATAGGAAGTGTAGATCTTCCCGAAATAATAACCATAGGTCTGGAAATTGGGATTGGGTTTGGTATTTGTTTTTCGCCAGGTTTGCCCGCCATCATCACTGCGATAGGTTTCGCAACCAGCAATGCCGGTGTTTTGAAAACCATCATCGCTGTCTAAATAATCCCACAGTGCTGTGGGCGGCACTTTATCAGCTGCCACCATTTGCTTCACATTCTCTGCATTGTATTTCCGGGGAAAACGGTTGGCCCGTAAAAAATTATTCAGCTTTCTATCATCCAGTTTGCTGAACTCTTCTTTGGTCAAAGACTTCAGCTCTGCTTTGTAATAAAGCGTATCCGCTTTTTTTGCTGTGTCGGGCAGGGGAGTATTATTATCCACTACAGCATAAACAATTTTTGGATTGCCGGGAAAAACTGCCACCCCAATGCGGCCGATCTTATCACCTGTCATAAACCCTGAACCCGGACCGGACACCCATTTCCATGTTTCGCCGCCATCAGTGCTTTTATAGATGCCGCTGGTCTTACCGCTTTCTTCAAATTTCCAGGCACGGCGCACCCGATACCACATGGCTGCATATAATTCATTCGGGTTAGAAGGATTGATATCCATTTCAACACAGCCGGTGTTATCATCCACAAAGAGGGTTTGCCTCCATGTTTTGCCGCCATCGGTTGTTTTATAGACACCTCTTTCTTTATTGGGTGAATACAAATGGCCTAATGCTGCCACCCATGCCGTGTTATTATCGGTGGGATGCAACTGAATTTTCCCGATATGGTGCGATTCAGGCAAACCGAGGTACTCCCATGTTTTGCCATTATTGCTGCTTTTGTAAATGCCAATGCCGGCATACGAAGAACGGCTGCTGTTCACTTCACCGGTGCCTACCCAGATGGTTTTGGTTTTCCAGTTCACGGCAACATCACCAATGAACAACACATCAATACTGTCCATAATGGGAACAAAACTCTGGCCATTGTTTTTGGTGTGCCAGAGGCCCCCTGTGGCATAGGCCACATAAAACTCCGTGGGGTCGTCAGGATTGGCCTCAATATCCACCACCCGGCCGCTCATTACGGTGGGGCCGATATTGCGGAATTTGATCTCGTTCAGTACCGATTTGGCTTCAAGGGCTTTACGCTGTTCGATTTTCTTTAATCGTTCAGCGGCAGGCGTCGGATTGGGCTGCGCAGAAGAAAAAACAGCAATAAGTAAAAATGCGATTGTGAAGACGGTCACCGGAAGGTTTTTCTCCTTGCCGGTTCCTTTTTTTAACAGGAAGAACATAAAAGCAGTTAATATTCGTTAGTAAATTGCAGTTGTCTGTGGCTCACAGTTCAACGCTGACGGCCCAGAGTTACCTTTCAAACTTACTAAACTATGCGATTCATCCTTGCTTTATTGCTTCTTATTTCTCTGGACAGTGCCGGCCAATGGAAAAGTTTTATCATCAGTGTGAAAGGTGATACGCTGAACCGGGTAGATATGCAGGGAAAAAAACAAGGCCCCTGGGTGATCAGCATGCCTGAACTAAGGGGAGAACCCGGCTATGAAGAGCAGGGCTATTTTATTGATGACAAAAAAGATGGGCTGTGGGTACGTTTTTCGCTGATGGGGGATAAGATCGCAGAAGAGAATTATCGCTGGGGTGTGCTGGATGGCAAAAGCCGTTACTATACCCGTAACGGAGGTTTGCTGCGGGAAGAAAGCTGGCGTGCTGTGGACCCAAAGAAAACCATGGATACGGTGGATGTGGTTGACCTGCGGGATCCCTCCAAAGTGATAGACAGGGTGATAGTGAAAGTAGAAGGACAAACCTACCGGCATGGCACATGGACCTATTATGAACCCATGTGGGGAAGAGTTGAAACAACAGAAAAATATTTCCTCAACAAACTGCAGACAGGGGATGAATTCAGCATGGGCGATGATGACGACATTCGGCCGCTGGGTGTGAGTGCAGGCAGGTCAAAAACAGATTCTCTGGGTAATAAAACAGTGACCAAGCCACAGGCTGTGCTGGATTATGAAAAGAAAAATCAGAAGAAGAAGATCAAATCAAGAGACGGGCAAACGGGGTTGTGATATAGGATTTTGGGTTTTTGATTTTAGATTTTAGATTGGATTTTAGGCTTCATTCATCACATATTTTGGCGACTGTGTATTTAACTGTTGTTTCGATAATTTGTTTCTTGGCATCCTGATCGGTATAACTTATTCTTACAGGTATTGAGTAATTCCCAGGTTTGTTGTTAGCCTTTAATTGGTACCTGGCATTCCCATAATCATTGAGGGTGATTAATTTTTCATTAATAGTTATTTCCGGATTTGTCCGTCTTTCAAAACTCCCCACACCAGCAATAATTTCTATGACATCACCTTGTGTTACAATTTTTGAGCTTTGTCCGATTATTGCGCTGACATAACTCGATAAGCCACAAAAGGCATTTGGAACCTGTTCATGGCAAAACACTACTATTTTATTTTCTGTAACCTTGACACTATTCTGAAGCTTACCTAGAAAAGCTGTTACAGAAGAGGAAGAAGCGTTTTTTAAAAATGACGCAAAAAAGCTTGCTTTGGTAGCACCCGCCGGTGCTGTCAGATTATCAATTTTTATATAAGGTTCAAATGTTTCCTTGATCAATGAATCTGTACTCAGGATATCGGTCTTATAGCCTTGGATTTTTTCAAAAAGAGTAATGGCCGTTTCTTTGTCAACTTTTTTGCCTTTTAGTTTTTCGATATAGCTATGAAGCTTTTCCGATAAATCCTGAATCTTTTCTGCTTTGGGAAACCAGACTTTTGCTTTTTCATGTGTTACCGGGTCACTCATTTTATCTTCAAGCGAAGCAAGAACTGATTGTGTTGAGACATGCAGATATTTGTTGGAGCTAACCAAACTCTCTTCCATCGCAGCGATTATGGCCCTATCAGTTTTCGAACTATTATTACAGGCAAAGAAGGAAATGCTAAGGATGGTCACAGCAACTGAGAAGAAGGAAAGACGCATAAGAGTGGTTTTCCCCTAAACGGGAGAGACAACTGTTTATTTTCCGCTGCGGAAATATTCGCTGAAAAATAACAACTGGTATTGCACGGCATTCCGCCAGTAGTTCCAGTCGTGTTTACCGGGTCTTTCAATATAATCATGCGGAATTTTCAGTTGCAGCATTTTTTCATGCAAGGCCTTGTTCACATCATAAAAAAAATCACCGGTGCCGCAGTCAATGATGATGGCTATTGAATCTTTGGGATAGCTTTCTATCACGGTGGTCACAGAATAGGTTTTCCATTTCTCTGCATGGCTTGCCGAATCGCCAATGCTTTTGCTGATCTCCCAGTTGCGGGGAAAGGGCCTGATGTCCACACCGCCGCTCATGCTGCCACAGGCGCCAAAGCGATCAGCATTTCTGAACCCTAAGAACAATCCGCCATGCCCGCCCATACTCAGCCCGGTGATGGCACGGCCGCTTCGGTCTTTTATCGTATTATAATTTGCATCAATAAAAGCAGGCACTTCTTTGGCGATATAGGTTTCATAACGCATCGTGGAATCCAGCGGGCTGTCTATGTACCAACTGTTGGCTCCATCCGGGCAAACGATCATCATATTGAATGCATCAGCATGATCTTTCAGTTGCGGCACCCGGATGATCCAGTTGCTGTACCAGCCGCCATAGCCATGCAGCAGGTAAACAACGGGAAAAGCTGTTTGGCTTTGTGTATAGGTGTCAGGTTTGATGACAACAGCTTTAATATCCTTTTTCATTGCATGGCTGTAAATGTTCACAGTATCAACAGTAGCTGCGTTTGAAAGGATGGTAATGAGACAAAGAAACCCAGAAAAGAGAAATTTCATTAATACCCGGATGGGTTTACCACATAGGTTCATAGATGCATAGGAAGCACATAGGTTATGTTTTCGGCAGTGCGGCGTAATATTCATTGACCAGTGTTTTTTGTCCTTCTTTAAAAATATTTGTACAGTTGAAATTGATCAGAATTCCTTTTGGTTTTTCCAGCAGCTTCATATACGATAATAATATTGCTTCGTGTACCGGGGCAAATCCTTCGTTTGATTTTAATTCTACAATGATAAGATGCTCAACCAGGACATCAAGCCGGAGTTCGGCATCAAGATGGATTCCTTTGTAAACTATCGGAACTATTTGCTGGCGGATATAACTAAGCCCTTTTGATGCCAGCTCATGCACAAAACATTTTTCATACACACTTTCTATCAGGCCGGGGCCAAGCTGTTTGTGAACTTCAATCGCACAGCCAATGATAGTATAGGTTAGCTGATCAAGATGTTTTTGTGTTATTCCCATCGGCTATGTGCGACTATGTTTCTATGAGCCTATGTGGTGAATAAAAAGTAATATTAAGTGATTTTCAACAAAAAACCACTCATGATTGAGTGGTTTTCGTATGAGTCAGCGGTATGAATTTTGAATTAAAACCCTTTCTTCTCCATTGCCTTTTGCATCGGGTTGATGCCCGGGGCCGGAGTAACTCCCTGTTTTTGTTTGAACAACTGGAACTTGCTTGGCGGCGCTGTCACATTCCAGTTATTATTATCAGGATTGATATCGGCCGTTTCATTATGCGGGTCAAGTTTGATGGAAGCCACTTCTTTATCTTTCATAAAAGTCTTCACCACTTTTTTCTCGTTATATCTCCACACCTGTGCCGGAATCCGGTCAATTTCTTTGGTTCCGTCTTTATAGGTCCATTCAATAATGATCGGCATCACCAGGCCGCCTTTGTTGCCAAAGCTGAGCTCATAAAAATGTTTGTCGCTGTATTTCTTTTGCTCTGCTTCATTCAGAGTTTCTAATTGGGCCTTGATGGTAACAGGATATTTGGCCGTGTCATAAGGCTCCAGGTCACGGCCATACCGCCAGTAAAAATCACGCAGTGTAGTATCCCTGTCAGTTTCAAATACTATGTTTTTGTCTTCGCGGTTACGGATCTTGGAAAGATCATCCACCTGGCTCGCCAATGTTCTGGGCAAACCACGCATCACCACGGTGTCACGAAGCTGTTGCGGAACTGCTGTTACATCAGGCCTGGCATATTTCACAGAGTCAAGTGAAATATCCACCGGGTCGGTTCCATAGAACCAGCCTCTCCAGAACCAGTCGAGGTCTTCGCCGGTTGCATCCTCAATCGTACGGAAGAAATCGGCCGGTTTGGGATGTTTGAATGCCCAGCGCCGGGAATATTCACGGAAAGCATAGTCAAACAATTCACGGCCTACAATGGTTTCCCGTAAAATATTCAGTGCAGTAGCCGGTTTGTCATATGCATTCTTGCCAAAGTTGATAATGTTCTCCGAATTGGTCATGATGGGCTCCAACTGGTCTTTGGGCAGTTTCATATAGTCCGTAATAGTCCAGGGGGCGCCTTCCGAAGAGGGGAATTTGTTATCCCACAGTTCCTGGGTCAGGTACTGCAAATAGGAATTCAGGCCTTCATCCATCCATGTCCATTGCCTTTCATCGCTGTTGACGATCATCGGGAAGAAATTGTGACCCACTTCATGAATGATCACCAGGATGGCGGCATTCTTGGCATTTTCGGTATAAGAACCATCCGGGTTGGCACGGCCGGGATTAAAACAGATCATCGGGTATTCCATGCCCTGGTTGCCTTCCACACTTTGCGCTACCGGGTAGGGATAGGGTATAGAAAATTTAGAATAGGTCTTGATCGTATGTGCCACTGCCTTGGTGGAGTATTTCCGGTAGATAGGATAGGCCTCTTTGGCATAAAAACTCATACACATCACTTTTTTGCCTTCTACTGTCACCGGCATCGCATCCCAAACGAATCTGCGGGAAGAGGTCCAGGCAAAATCACGGACATTATCGGCTTTGAATATCCATGTTTTTTTGGCTGAGCTTTTCTTTTTTGATGCCGCCAGCGCTTCTTCCAGTGTTACAATTTCAACCGGCTCTTTTGCCGTTTGTGCTTTGGCCCATCTTGCTTTTTGTGTTGCTGTCAGGTTGGTCGCATAGTTCAGACATTCACCGGTTGATCCTACCACATGATCTGCCGGCACCGTCATCTGCACTTTGAAATTGCCAAAACAAACGGTGAATTCACCACGGCCGGTGAACTGCTGGTTTTGCCAGCCATCTGCATCATTATACATGCAGAGACGGGGATACCATTGTGTGATGGTGTAATTATTATTACCATCTACCGGAAAATGCTCATAACCGCCTCTTGCTCCGCCAAAACGCTGAAAATCGCCACGATTGGCCAATTTATAATTCCAGTCAATTTTAAAAACAAAACGCTGGCCGGGTTTCAGCGGTGTTGGCAACTCCACCCGCATCATGGTTTTATTCAAAGTATGCTTCAGTGGTTTGCCCAGCGCATCCACCAGTTTGGTGATGTTAAAACCATAGCCGTTATCTTTTCTTTTTTCTTCCAGCACATCAATGGTCTTGTCTGTTGCCTGCTGTGGCATGGCATTGCTGGTTTGATAGTTGGCATTGTTCACCGTGCTGTGCTGGTTTTCATCGAGCTGCAGCCACAGGTAGGTAAGCACATCAGGAGAATTGTTATGATAGGTGATGGTTTCTGAACCGGTCAGTGTTTGGTTGTCATCATTCAGTTCACACTTGATGTCATAGTCTACCCGCTGCTGCCAGTATTTGGGGCCCGGTGCACCGCTGGCAGTTCGGTATTCATTGGGGGTGGGCAAAATGGTGCCCAACTGTTCAAACTTGTTTCCATGATTACTGCCGGGATTGTTCTGAATGTTTTGGGCTGTTGCCGAAAAGAAACCCATGGTAAACAGCAACAAGTAGCAAATGATCTTTTGCATGATCAGGTATTTTGTTTTATAATGAAGAAATTCTTTCCAATGACATTTTGAGCGACAGGGCAAACACACCTGATGACAGGAAAAATACCCAGTCGCGACGGTTTACTTTCAGCACATTCACAACCACAAAGGCCAATGCCATGATGGCGGTCACAAAAACGATCTGCCCGGCTTCCAGTCCCACATTAAAGCCAAAGAGGCTCCAGCCCAGGTTTTGATCGCTGGCCAGCATAAAGCGGATGGAATTGGCAAAACCCATTCCGTGAATCAATCCAAACAATAATGCCAGCACATAGTTGATACGAACTGAACGGGCATTGAATTTTTTTTGAAACAAATTAGAAAAAGCCGTTATAACAATCGTCACCGGTATCAGGAATTCCACCCATGCGGTGGAGAATCTCAGCACATCCAGCACACTCAGTGCCAAAGTGAGGGAGTGGCCGATAGTAAATGCCGTCACTAATATCAGCACCTGTTTCCAGTCTTTGGGCAGGTAGATGGCAGCCAGCGCTGCAATAAACAACTGGTGATCCAGTGCATCCGTGCTGATGATATGCTCCCAGCCTAAACCAAAATAAAAACCAAAATCACCCATAATTGTAATGAGGGAGGCGGTATGTTCGACCACTGCTGTAATTTTACCGTCCTGCTTTTAAAGCGGACAAAATAATCCAGACTTTTGTAACGAAAAAAAATATTCGCTTAATGGAGACATCTCATTATAAATGGTTTTTAATCTCCCTGCTTTCCGGACTTTTCTTCCAGGAGGGAAACTTTCTGCAATCAGCATCCGGTCTCCCCCCTTGGGGGGCAGGAGGGCCTCATCCCTTTCATGTCAGTGTAACAGAGATCAACCATAATGCAACAGATAAAACACTGGAGATAACCTGCAAACTGTTTACGGATGATTTTGAAAACGCCATTGCCCGGCATTTTAAAACAAAGGCTGACCTCATAAAACCTGCCGACAAGGAAGCAATGGATAAACTGGTGCAGGGCTATGTATTGAAAAATCTTTCGCTGAAAGCAGATGGCAGACCGGTATCGGTCAACTGGCTGGGTTTTGAAAATGACGGAGAAGCCACCTGGTGTTATTTTGAAGCCGTCAATATTCCTGTTGTAAAAAAGTTGGAGATCAGCAACACATTGCTCTATGATCTTTTTACCGACCAGTCAGGCATCATCCATGTGATCGTGGATGGCAAACGTAAAAGCAGCAAGCTGGATTATCCTAATAAAGTAGCGGTGTTTGAGTTTTAAATGTAATTCTGATGTTTTGCGATTTCATCAGCTATGTGCCAGACACTATTCCTCCATTTCCTCCCGCAGTTTCTCACTGATCTTCACCAGCACTTTATCAATGCGGTGGCCGTCCATGTCCATGATCTCGATACTGAAACCTTTCCATTCAAATTTATCACCGGGGTTGGGAATGCGTTCTAATTCATGCAGGATGAAACCGGCCAGTGTGTCAAAATCATGTTCACCTTCATTCATCCATTCTGTTTTTTCAAAACGGGTGAGGAAATCATAGAAAGGTATCTGCCCGTCCACTAAGAAACTGCCGTCATCCCGTGGGGTGACCTCGTAATCATCTAAATCCGGTTGCGGCATCTCACCCACGATAGCTTCTAAAATATCGTTGAGGGTTATCATGCCGAGAATAGTACCGTATTCATCCACTACAAAGCAGGAATGTTGTTTGGACTCTTTAAATTTTTCCAGCACCTGGTAGGCCGAATTGTTCTCCGGTACAAACATAGCCGGCCGCATGATGTCTTTGAACAAACGGTGGTCGGGAGTGATATAAAGGTCTTTGATGGAAACAATACCTTTGATCTCATCAATAGTGCCGGCACAGATGGGATAAACAGAATGTGGTTCAGACAGTATTTTTTCCTTTATTTTTTCTTCGCTGTCATCCAGGTTGAACCAGATGATATCGCTGCGGTGTGTCATCAGTGAAGTGATATTGCGGTCGCCCAAATGAAACACCCGTTCGATGATCTCCTGCTCTGTTTCTTCAATGGCGCCATGCTCGGTGCCTTCACTAATGATGGCTTTGATCTCTTCTTCGGTCACCTGGTTGTCGTTTCGCTTGATGCCAAAGATGCTGATGATGATATTGCCCGATTTGGACAAAAGCCAGACAAAGGGGTGGGTGATACGGCTCAGCAGGCGCATGGGACCCGCAAGTATTTTTGCAGTTGCTTCAGGTCTTGCAAGACCCAAACGCTTGGGCACCAGTTCGCCAAATACAAGGGTGAAATAAGTGATTACTATTACTACAATAGCAGTGGCAATGCCTTTGCTGTATTCTGCTACCAGCGGCCAAGCTTTTATTTTTTCTGCAAGGTCATCCGTCAGTCTTTCACCGGATACAATACCGGTTAATATACCTATCAGTGTAATGCCGATCTGGACAGTGGAAAGAAAAGTGTCGGGATTATTGGCAAGTTCTAATGCTTCTTTCGCCTTTTTATCACCTTTGTTGGCTTGCGCCTCGAGCCTGGCTTTACGGGCCGATACAAGAGCAATCTCGGCCATTGAAAAGATACCATTTAATAAAATGAGACCAGCCAGTATAAATATTTCCATTAAGACATTGTTGATTCCTTGCCGAAGATAGCAAATCCAAAGCGCTTATTGAACAGACGACCGGTGATGGCCCCGATGAATGTGCCCAGTAAAGCGCCGCAGATCACATCCAGCGGATAATGCACACCCACATACACTTGTGAATAAATGATGGCGCCTGCCCAGGCAAATCCCGCCCAGGCCCAGCGGGGCAAAATATTGCGGAAGGTGAAAAAGAAAAATGCAGCCATTCCGAAATGATTGGTGGCGTGGGAAGAAGTAAAGCTTTTGCCGCTTCCGCAGGCTGGCAGCAGCAATCTCACCTGCATCATCATATCAGGGTCATTGCAGGGCCGCAGTCTGTCCACTGTTTCTTTAATCAGCCGGCTGCTGATGAGATCGGTAAGGGCAAATGTGCAAAGAAAGAACAGCACCCACCACCAGCCTTTCACACCAAAGTTCACCGTCACAAATACAACAAGAAAGAGATAGAGCGGCGCCCAGTAATATTCATTGCGCAGAAACGGAATAAAACTGTCGAAAAAAGGATTGGTCCAGTCGCTGTTAATTTTAGTGAAAAACCACTGATCCCATTTTTCTAACTGGTTAAAGATATTCATCAGCATGATGACAAATGTAGCACAACATAGACAAGTAAGAGTTGTGAAGTACGAAATCATCACAGCAGGATCATCTGCATGGATTTACGCTTTGTTCTTGTTTTACTGGTCGTTGCTGCTAATTCTTGGATAAACCGGTTAAATTGAGTTTTTTTGTAGTCCTTTTGCCGTGAAGAATAAGCAGCCCTGATGCTCATTAAATATAAAATACCAAAAACATTGTTGTGGGTGGTGAACCTTTTTGGCATCTTCCTGCTCATTTTCACCCTGTTCCGGTTTGCCACCTATTTTGCATTCAGGCCTTCCGGTTTTTCTTTTAGTGACCTGTTGCCATCTTTTTTAATGGGCCTTCGATATGACCTGCGCTGGATCGCTATCATCCTGTTGCCGGTTATTCTCGTCAGTATGTCGCCGAGGCTTTCACCCTTCTATTCAGCGAGAAATAAAAAATGGTGGACATGGTACCTGGCAGTTGTCACCTTTGTGGTATTCTTTTTTTTCGCTGCTGATTTTGGCAGTTTTTCTTATAACCAGACAAGGCTCGATGCAGGCGCCATGAACTTTGCAGAAGATTTCGGCATTTCTATGGAAATGATGTTCCAGACCTACCCGATGGTGTGGATGCTGCTGGGGCTGCTGGTGGCTGTCATTTTTTTCCGCTGGATGTATCATAAAAGTCATTGGCGGGTCATCAACCGCACAGACGGGCTGGGTATTCCTTATCGCCGTAAGTTTTTCATTGTTGCCGCAGTGGTGCTGGGCCTGTTTATATATGGCAGCCTCACCTGGCCACCGCTGAAATGGCAGCATTGTTTTGTGTTCCGGGATAATTTCAAGTCTTATCTCGCTTTAAACCCGCTGCAGAATTTTTTTTCTACGCTGAAACTGCGCAGGCCTGAATTCAATGAACAAAAAGCCAGGGAGGCATTTCCTGTGATGGCGGAATGGATGCAATTGCCGGACAGGAATACTTTTTCATTTAAAAGAATTATACAACCGGGGAGCAATGCACTGGAGAGCCGCCCCAATGTGGTGCTGGTGCTATGTGAATCATTCAGCATGTATAAAAGCACCATGAGCGGCAACCCGCTGAATGCAACCCCTTATTTTGATTCACTGGCCAACAACGGTATCTTCTTTGAACGTTGCTTTACCCCGCATTTCTCAACCGCAAGAGGTTTGTTTGCACTCCTCACCGGCATTCCGGATGCACAGTTGTTCAAATTCTCTACCCGCAACCCGCTGGCATCGCAGCAACATACCATCATCAATAATTTTGAAGGTTACAACAAGCATTATTTCTTAGGTGGTAATCCTGAGTTCAACAATTTCGAAGGCTTGCTTAAAAATATTAACGGGCTGCAGATGCACACAGAGGGAAGTTTTAAATCACCCAGGCTGAATGTGTGGGGCATCAGTGACAAAGATCTTTTTCTAGAGGCCAATGATGTGTTCAGGAAAGAGACAAAGCCTTTTTTTGCCATTGTGCAAACGTCGGACAATCACCGTCCTTTTATGATACCGGAGAAGGATCATGATTTTGTAAAACTGAATCCTTCAGAACAGGAACTGGAAAAATACGGGTTTGAATCGGCGGAAGAGTATAATACATTCCGCTATTCGGATTATTGTTTCCGGAAATTCATGGAGGCAGCAAGACAGGAAACCTATTTCCATAATACGATTTTTGTGTTTGTCGGTGATCATGGTGTGGCAGGTGATGCATCAGCTTTATATCCTGCTGCATGGACAGAGCACCGGCTCACGGATGAACATGTGCCGCTGTTGTTTTATGCCCCTTATTTACTGCAACCGCAAAAGCGAAGCGAAGTGGTTTCGCAGATTGACGTGCTGCCCACTATTGCGGGCATGGTGCAGCAGCCATATGTGAATACGACGTTAGGCCGTGACCTGCTCGATCCGCTTAAGAAAAATAATTATGCTTTTATTACCAATACAGCGGGTAAGATCGGGATGGTAACAGATGATTTCTTTTTTATTAAAAATCTCAATTTCCCGGACGAACAACTGGTGCCGGTACAATACAACGATCTGCGCTATTCACAGCCACAACGGGATTCAGTACAAAAAAGACTATCAGAATTTACATCTGCTTTTTTTGAAACAGCGAGGTATCTGATCATGAATAATAAGAAAGGCAGTAATGAGTGATGAGGAATGAAACATCACTATTATATTGAAGTTTTTCTTTCAGCCACAACAATCAGCCTCGGTGTTTTTCTTACATCGTAAGCTCCCAGGCGGTAATCACCAAACACTTCCTGCACCTGCAGGCCCTGGTAGGCCAGCATTTCGGTGAAATCGCCTAATGAGAATTTGGCCACCTGCTCCGTGAATTCCAGGGGTTGTTTTAAAGTAGGGTCGGTGATGGTTACCCGTTTGTAGAAATGCCTATCATCATGCCAGCGGTGAATTTCATAAGCCGTGTCATCAATTTTCTTCACTTCGAAGTTCACCAGGCGATCTTCTGTGTAATGCACATTTAAATAATCTATCACTAATTTGCCACCTGGCAACAGGCTTTTGGCAATGGTGCGGATGGTATCATCATGCTCTCTTCTTGTTTTGAAATAGCCAAAACTGGTGAAGAAATTGAAAGCAAAATGAAAATAGTTGCCCCAGAAAGGCAGCCGCATATCATGCACAAAGAAATCAAGATGCTCGTTCTCAAATTGCCTGGCAAAATCAATATTGGCAAAGGAAATATCAATACCGGTTACGGTGAAACCCATCGAGGCCAAAATACGGCTGTGACGTCCTTTGCCGCAGGCAATGTCTACAATCCGGCTGCCAGGGGCAGGTTGCAAATGCTGAATGAGTTTTTGGATAAAAGCCTCTGCTTCTTTTTCGTCCCGTTCAAAATAGAGTTTGTGATAAAATGGAGAATTGAACCAGTTTTTGTACCATGCTGTTGAGGCCATGTGCAAATGTAGGGGGAGTTTTGGTTTCAAGCAAAGACGTAAAGGAAGACAGAGTGGGTCAGTTTGAATTTTTTACCACATAGAATCATAGGCATATAGGTACACATAGGATGTGCAACTATGTGTACCTATGTTTCTGCTGTGCCTATGTGGTTAAGCACTGGTACGGTATTCAAACTGACCCACTGCCTATAGGAAATCTTCAATGCTGCGTTTAATTTCTTTGCGTCTCTGGGTGAAATTTCTTTTGCCGGGAACTAAAAAGACCGGCATTAATCAAATCTGTTTTATCTGCATTATCGGTGTTGCCATTCCTCAACGTGAGATCAAAACCTTATTTTTGCGGCCTGTTAACCATTTAACCAACCAACCTTTCAACTATCCAGCGTGGCATTGATCAAGAGCATATCGGGTATCAGGGGCACCATCGGTGGCAAACCCGGCGAGAATCTTACTCCTGTGGATGTGGTGAAATTCACCGCTGCTTTCGGCACTATCATCAAGGGCAGCAAATCTTCTGCGAGAATTGTCATCGGCCGGGACGGACGTATCAGCGGAGCGATGATACAGCACCTCGTGGTGAATACACTAACCGGTTTGGGAATTGATGTGGTTGACCTCGGGCTGTCTACTACACCCACTGTGGAGGTGGCGGTGAAGATGGAAAAAGCAGATGGAGGCATCATTCTTACAGCCAGCCATAACCCCAAAGAATGGAATGCACTGAAACTGCTGAATAGCGACGGGGAATTTATTTCCTCAGAAACAGGAGCACAGGTGCTGGAGCTGGCGGCCAAAGAAGATTTCTCTTTTGCAACCGTTGACAAATTAGCAACGGTTACACATGACGATAGTTACCTGCAAAAGCATATTGATGCTGTGGTAAAATACCCGCTGGTGAATAGCAGGCTCATCAAAAAGCAGGATTTTAAAGTGGTGGTGGATGCGATAAATTCAACCGGGGCCATTTTTGTCCCGGCGTTATTGCATGCACTGGGCATTAACGAAGTGATCGTTCTGAATGAAGAAGTGAACGGCCGCTTCGCACATAATCCCGAACCACTGCCTGAACATCTGATACAACTCAGCAATGAAGTGGTGAAGCAGCAGGCACATTTGGGCATAGCTGTTGACCCGGATGTGGATCGTTTGTGTTTTGTGTGTGAGGACGGCAGCATGTTTGGTGAAGAATATACATTGGTGGCCGTTGCTGATTACATACTGGGCAAAATAAAGGGTAACACGGTGAGCAATATGAGCAGCACCAAGTCGCTGAAAGAAATTACGCTGAAGCACGGCGGCGAATATTTTCCTTCGGCAGTGGGAGAGGTGAACGTGGTGAAGAAAATGAAAGAAGTGAATGCCGTGATCGGGGGAGAAGGCAATGGCGGCATCATTGTTCCCGATTTTCATTATGGCCGTGATGCGCTGATCGGGATCGGGTTGTTCCTGAGCCACCTGGCAGAACATAAGAAAGGCATCAAATCACTGCGCAGCAAGTATCCTGATTATTTTATATCCAAGAATAAAATTGAATTGCAAAATGGTGTGAATCTCAATGCCATTTTTGAAAAGATCGGGAAGAAATACAAAAAACATCCTGTCAATACCGAAGACGGGCTTAAGATTGAATTTGAAAACGACTGGGTGCATCTCCGCCCATCCAACACCGAGCCCATCATCCGCATTTATGCCGAAAGCGATTTTGAAACCACGGCCAATAACATGGCGCTGCAGATCATGCGGGATATTAAGGAGTTTAGTTAGAGGGTTAAGCTTTAACTCATGTGGTTCAAAATAGCCGTTGGTTCACTTAACCCGATAATCAGCTTATTTTATTCTGATAATTGCCATGTACCCACATCCGTATAACTTTTCCGTTATTATCTCTTTCAAACCGTAATTCTTCACCCAACGTTTTATCACTTCTGATACGACGGAACAAATCTTTTCCCACCGGTTTAAAAAGTGCCTTCTCATCGGCAGGATTGTCCACCGGGTTTCCTGTTATTAAAAGGTTTCCCTGCCAGGGAACGACAATAGTCTCACCTCCCCATGCATAGTTATCAAAATACCCGGTATAGTCGTCAAGCTTCAGACTGTCAGCAGAAACATTTCCTTCTTTGGCTTTTCTCAGGATATTCAGAATAGAGGCGCAATACAAAGATGGAGATTCGCCTTGCCCGTTTATCATGACCGTTGCGCCTATTTTTTCTGCAGGAATAATGACCACCTGTGTTACATAACCGGGACAAGAACCACCATGACCTACATAAGTGATATCGTTTGAACGGCTGATGTTAAAACCAAGTCCCCGGCTGGCTTTCCAGTCGGGATCGAGCCACTGCACCCGCTGCATCTCTTTTAAGGTGGAGGATTTCAATATCTCAGCTTTATTTTCTTTTAGTAACCGGAATTGCCACTCCATAAACCTGGCGAGATCCTCTACTGTGGAAGAAAAACCTGCCGCTGCTGTAATTCCTTTCGCATCGAAAAGGCTGAATTGTTTCCGGGTACCATCCCGGTACAATGCGCTATAACCTTTTGCCATGCGGGTGCCCCACAATTCTTTTGGAAGCCACGGGTGTGTATCACTCAGCCGCAGCGGTTTTAATATATTTTGCTCTACATAGTTCTCATAACTCATACCCGATACTTTTGCCACTATTTCTCCCAGGATCGTGAGACCAAGATTGCTGTATTGATAATAAGTAGAAGCCGGGTATAAAGTTTGCTGATTCTTTAACCTGTCATTTACTTGTTTTTCGGTAGGGAAATTAAATTCCGGCGGACTCCAGTACGGGTGGTCTGATTCCCGTGGCAGACCGGAAGAATGAGTCAGCAATGAACGAATAGTAATAGGTCCGCTGCCGGGAAATTGCTGCTTCAGATCGAACGATGGCAACAATGCGGTAACGGGATCATCAAGCTGCAACTTACCCGCTTCCCATAACTGCATAATGGCAATAGATGTAAACAGTTTTGAAATGGAACAGATGCTGTAAACGGTATTCGTTTCAGCCGGCGTTTTGCTTTCAACATTCAAAAAACCATAGGCTTTTTTCCAGATCAGTTGCTGATCATCAACGATGGCTACCGAAATGCCGGGAAGCTTATGAAAATCCCTGATGCCATTCAGCCAAAGATCAATAAGCTGGATCGCTTCTTTATAATTAGTTTGTTTTTTTTCCTGGGAATAAAGATGGATGCAAAGCAGCAGCAACGGCAAGGTGAGCAGTTGTTTCATGACAGGTGGTTTAGGTTTAGATATTGAATATACTCAATTATCATTATTACCCGGGTGTTGTACGGTTTGAAAAATACCTAAACTCTACTGAGCAAACACTACCGCCTGGGGCCGCCAGGTTTCAGGATCAGCCTGAACGCCTTCTTTACCGAGGTATTCAATCCATTGAGGCCGGATGCTTATCAAAGCAAAATCTTTGGGGAAGGCGGGCCAGAAGAACCGGATCATGGCTGAATCAATTTTACTGTTTAAAAATTGCGCTGCCTCTGCTGCATTGTGGTCCGTAAAAATAGTGGCCACACCCATTATGGATGCATACCGCTCTGTAGCATCATCGTTATAATATAAAGTGACCCTCGGGTCGCTTTGGAGTTGTGACACTTTTCGGGTGGAGGTGCGGGTCATCACCCATATCCTTGTTTGATTACTGATCGTATTGGCTGATGCTTCTTCAATAACCGGGTAAACAGTCCGTACACGGGGGCGGCCTTCAGCATCAAGAGTGATCATGGCCACATTGGTATCCGCTGCCATCAGCGAACGGGCAGCGAGCAGCAGTGCAGCCGAATCTTTAGCCAGGTTTAACTCTGACCAGGGTATTGAATCCAGGGAAGCTGCTTTATTGATACCTTGTTTTGTTGTGTCCGTACAACTTAGGGAGAATAGAACTACCGGCAGGAAAAGTGCCAGGCCTGTTGCTTTGTTTTTATGGGGAGACATAGAAGGGTTTATATTTTCAGATTAACGTCGTTACTGCTGTTTTTCACAGTTCATGTTAGCTGCAGTTGCTTTGATCTATTGGGGTACACACCAACCCATCATGAATAAATTTTAGCTGTAAAATCTGCTGTTTTGAACAAAGGTTTTTAATGGCAGGTATATAAGATTGATGGAAGTCAACTCCAAGATGAATAAGTTCTAAAGAATCCTTTATGCTACAATATTCCTTCTCTGGGTTATCGCTAAAATGCAATAAACGATACTCTGCTTCTGATTCCCATTCGTCATTCTTTGTGAAATAGAAGAAATTAATATTTTCGTTTCTAAGGTGTTCTCTAATATATTTTACTTCTCCTTGTCGTCTAAGTTCGTCGTAGTTAATATGCGGTTGGGTTGAATGTCTTAAAAAATCAAATTCTGAATAATGTATTTTTCTAAATAGGTTCGTATCAATTTTGTCTGCGTTTTCGGCAATAAATTTATCCATGTTTAACTCGAGACATATCCCTTTATGATTATCTCCATACTGAGCCCACATTTTTGATAAATGGCAACCACGATACTTCTTATAATCCTGCGAAAAGCAAAGAACTTTGCAGTCGTCCCTGAGTATCTTACAATACCTTTCACTGAGTTCAAAAATTCCGACATCTTCTCGCTCGTCACTGCCGAAAGTAAATAAGAATGTTTTGTTTTCTCGGGGATCGTTAGTTTGGGCAAGTGGACTTAAAAGAAGTTGTTTTTGAGGAAGTATAAATTCTAGAGCAGTTGACAATTTACAATAGTAATAAAGTCTCTTTAAGTCCTTTCTAAATTTTATGATCCTCATATGCAATTGCAGCTAACTCTTAAATATACGCAATCGCCGGTACAGCTTCCCATTGCTAATCAACAAAAAAGTGTACCAGCAATTTCAAATCACCTTATCCGGCGTCACCGGCAAATCCCTTACCCTTTTTCCCGTTGCATTATATACGGCATTTAAAATTGCAGGCGCCACACCCACCAGGGCAATTTCACCAATACCTTTTGCACCTGTGGGGCTGATGATGTAATCTGGCTCGTTGGTAAACAAAATATCCATCGGCGGTGCATCGGCATGTACGGGCACATGGTAATCCACAAAATTGCTGTTGATATAGCGGCCAAAACGATGATCCATCAATGTCTCTTCTGTCATGGCCATGCCAATGCCACCCACGGCGCCGCCCACCATCTGGCTGCGGGCTGTTTTTTCACTGATAATTTTTCCGGCATCAGCGGCTGATACAATATGTTTCAGTTTGATCACCCCGGTCACCGGGTTCGCCTGCAGCTTTACAAAATGTACCGCAAAAGAATTGGTCACATATTTATCCCGCTGCGCAAAACCGGCAGAAGATTTGGAGACCTGCAATTCCGGTTTGCCGCTTTGTTTCAGCAGGTCGGTGAAATGAATGAACACCGATGCATCCGTTGCTGAAACCAGTTTGCCGTTCTCATACTTAATATCTTCCGGTTTCAGGTTTTTGAAAGCGGCGATATTTTCTATCGCCATTTCTTTCAGCCCCTGTTTCAATCCATCGCATACGGCAATAACGGCAGAGCCTACCGCTGTAGCAGAACCGGAGCCGCCTTGCGTGGGCCCGGTTGGAAAATCGGTATCGCCGAGTTCAAACCTTACTTTGCTTTCTTCCAAATTCATTTGCTCGCTGCCTATTTTTACCATGGCAGTGGAAGTGCCCGGTCCCATATCACTCACTGCACTTTGCAACAGGAGTTTTCCTTCACTATTCAAAACACCTTTTGCTGTAGCGGGGCTGCGGCCTGCGCCAAACACACCCACCGCCATTCCATAACCCACCAGCATTTCATCTTCCTTTAATGTGCCCGGCACAGTTGGCCTGTTATGCCAACCGATCTTTTCTTTGCCGGGAGTATAACATTCTTTCAAAAACTTGGTCGTCCAGGGAAGTCTGCTATGCGGATGCACATCTGCATGATTGATGAGCCGCAGCTCTATGGGATCAATATTTAATTTATAGCTTAGTTCATCCAATGCACACTCCAACCCAAAACAACCGGTGCCCGGGCCGGGGCCCCGCATCCAGGTGGGAGTGTTGATGTCAAGCGGAAGTATATTGTAACTGGTATTCACATTGGGACATTCATACAGGAACTGAGAAACATTCACAATGCCTTCCGAAAAATCTTCATAGGTGGAAGTGTTGCTCACCGCATGATGCGTGATGCCCACCAACTTTCCATCCTTACCGGCGCCGATACCGATCTTCTGCCAGCTTTGCGGACGATAACCTACCATGGTAAACATCTGTTCCCTGTTCAGCGTAACCTTTACCGGACGGTTTAGTTTCTTTGATGCGATCACAGCGGCATGCACATGCGGCCAGCTACGCAAGGCGCTGCCAAAAGCGCCGCCGACATATTCAGTAATAACTTTTACGTTGTCTTGGTTCAGACCAAACAGTCTTGCCAATTCGCCCTGCACCCCTTTTGGTCCCTGCGATTTATCATACACTGTCAGTTTATCGCCTTCCCAATGGGCAATCGTGGCATGCATCTCCATCGGGTTATGCGTTTCGATGGGAGTGGTATATTCTTCCTCTAATTTCACTTCAGCCGTTTGCCAGGCATCTTTTTCTTTGCGTACATATTCACCACGGGGTTTCAGCAGTTTATCGTTGAATTTGTTGCTGTCGAAATCTGTTTGCGGTGTTTCTTTGATGTAATCCACCTTCACCAATGAGGCGGCATGAACAGCTCTTTCAAAGGTATCAGCCACCACCAGGGCAATAGGTTGCCCGTTGCTCACCACGAGGTTGTTGTAAAAAACCTTGAGCCCGGCGAAATCTCTTGCATTCGGGTTGGCTGCACGGTCGGCCGGTTTAAAGCCCGGCACTTCGGGTGCATTGAGATGATAGATAATGTCAATGACACCGGGAGCATTCTTTGCTTCATTCAGGTACATGCCTTTTATAGCTCCCTTTGCGATGGTGCTGCATACAAAAACGCCATGGACCAGCCCTTCGGGTCTGAACTCGGCGCTGAATTTTGCTTTGCCGGTCACTTTGGCGAGACCGTCCACACGGTCGTCTTCGGCAGCCCATACGTTTGGAAAATGATTTTTATCCATAGTTGTGTTGTTCAATTTTTTTTTGACCCACCCCAAGAACTGCAGGAGCCTGTTTACTTATTCGCCTCCCGAAAAATCGGGACAAGCTCTCCGGGGATGGGATGTGTTCTCGTTTGTTTTGCGTACCAACCTTCAACAATCTATCTTTTCAAATTTTCATAGGTAGGGTGAAAAGCAAGGGCTGTGAGTAGCAAGTCCCCCTGCGGGGGACCCGCCTGCCGGCAGGCAGGTTTAGGGGGCTGCTTTGGTTAACGCCTCCACGATCGCCGCTTTGCCCAACTTCACTTTAAATGCATTGTACTTATACGTTTTAGCACCATTCAAAGCCATCTCTGCCGCTTCTTTGAAAACCTGTTGCGATGTACTCTTACCTGTTAGAAATTTCTCCGCTTCATTTAAGCGCCAGGGTTTATGCGCTACACCACCCATAGTAATACTTGCTGATTGGATAATATTGTCTTTTACTTCCATTGCCACAGCCACCGATACCAACGCAAAAGCATAAGACAAACGGTCACGGACTTTCAAATAATAGCTCTTGTTGAAATTATTGGCAGGGATATGAACTGCAGTGATCAGTTCACCGGCCTGTAAATTGTTATCCAGCTCGGGTGTGTCACCAGGCAGGCGATGAAAATCAGCAAAAGCAATTTTCCTTTCTCCTTTCGGGCCTGTGACATGTACTGTTGCGTTCAATGCTGCCAGCGCCACACACATATCGCTTGGGTGCACGGCAATACATTTCTCACTGGCCCCGAAGATGGCATGCATGCGGTTATATCCTTCTATGGCGCCACAGCCACTGCCGGGATTACGTTTGTTGCAGGGCATCGTGATATCATAAAAGTAGGAGCAGCGGGTTCGCTGCATGATATTGCCGCCGACAGTGGCCATATTGCGAAGCGAAGCAGAGGCGCCTGCATTCAATGCCATCGCCAGCAGCGGATATTTTGTTTTTACCAGTTGATGTTCGGCTGCTGCGCTGTTGAGTATTAATGCCCCAATGGTCAATCCTTTAGCATCGGCTTTTATATCTTTTAATGGCAAAGCGTTGATGTCAACCAGTCGCTGCGGAGCTGTAACTCCTTTCTTCATCAGGTCAACAAGGTTGGTGCCGCCGGCGATGAATTGTGAGCCAGGGTTCTTTATCCTTGCATCAACCGCATTTTTAGCTGTAGTAGCTCTTGTGTATTCAAAATTTATCATACGGCTTTCCCTCCTTTTTTTACTTCCATGATAGCATCAATAATATTCGGATAAGCGCCGCAGCGGCAGATATTGCCACTCATGTATTCACGGATGTCTTCAGGTGTATCAGCATGACCTTCTCTTATACATCCAATGGCCGACATGATCTGCCCGGGTGTGCAATAACCACATTGAAAACCATCATGCTTCATAAATGCCTCCTGCATGGGATGCAGCTTATCGCCATCGGCGAGGCCTTCGATGGTCGTTATTTTTTTACCATGATTGGTTACAGCGAGGGATAGACAGGAGTTGATGCGTCGTCCATCCACATGTACGATGCAGCATCCGCACTGACCATGGTCGCAGCCTTTTTTGCTGCCGGTCAGTCCTAATTGTTCCCGCAACAGGTCGAGCAGGGTGACCCGTGGCTCAACCGAGAGGTCATACATTTTACCGTTTATCTCCAACTGCAAAGGAATTTTTTCAAAATAAGCGGCAATGGCTTCATCTTTTTCTGCAGCCTTTAATAATACCGGCGAAGCGGCTGTTAATGCAGCAAGGGCGGTTGATTTTTTCAGGAAATCACGGCGTCCGTTGTCAGGACAATCATGGAATTGATCTTGATTCATAGCAGTAATTGTAGAACTAAATTTAACTCTTCCTGCCTAAGGCGAAAAATCTTGTTATGAACGGAGCGATTTTTACTCAATAAAATGGCCTGTTTATCCATCTTTTTCCTTCATTCATACAAATGAATGCAGGCTTTGGCATGAAAAGCTATCTTTGCGGGCTGATTTACCAGTATATATATGAACAGGATATACTTTGATAATGCTGCCACCACTGCACTCGATAAAGAAGTGCTGGATGCGATGTTGCCTTATATGACCACTCATTTTGGCAACCCGTCTTCTATTTATTCTTATGGAAGGGAAAGCAGGCTGGCTATTGAAACAGCCAGGAAAACGGTGGCAAAGATCCTGAATGCCAATCCCGGTGAAATTTTTTTTACCAGTGGGGGCACGGAAAGTGATAATATGGCGATCTGTTCTGCCATTCATGACCTGGGATGTGAACATATCATCACCTCGCCTATTGAACACCATGCGGTGCTTCATGCCGTGGAGCATTATGATCATGATGATGTGGTGACCAGCAGCTTTGTCAAAGTCCTTCCTGACGGGCATATTGATCTGGATGACCTGGAGGATCAATTAGCTTCCCAGGCGAAAAGATGCCTGGTTTCGCTGATGCATGCGAATAACGAGATTGGCAACCTGCTGGATATTTACAAAGCCGGAGAGATTTGCAAAAAGTACAATGCTATTTTTCATTCTGATACGGTGCAAACGGTAGGACATTATAAACTTGACCTGCGCAGCAAACCTGTTCATTTCGCAACGGGGGCAGGGCACAAGTTTCATGGCCCGAAAGGGGTAGGCATCATTTATATCAATGACAACATAAAAGTGAAGCCCATGGTGTATGGGGGAGGGCAGGAGCGGAACATGCGGGCCGGTACAGAAAACCTCTATGGTATAGTCGGTTTTGCCAAGGCGCTGGAGCTGGCCGATGCCAATATGGAAAAAGACAGCGCCTATATTCAGTCGCTGAAGACATATATGATTGAGCAACTGCAAAAACATATTAAGGGGGTGCAGTTTAACGGTGACTATGCCGGTAAAAGTTTATATACGGTGCTGAACGCTTCTTTCCCCAAAACCGAGAAATCGGAAATGATCCTCTTTAATCTCGATATGCAGGGCATCTGTGTTTCCGGCGGCAGTGCCTGCAGCAGTGGGGCTGATGTGGGCAGCCATGTCATCCGGGCATTGAACAATAACCCCAACCTGGTACCGGTCCGTTTTTCTTTCTGCAAACACAATACAACAGAAGAAGTGGATGTTGTTGTCGCAAAGCTGAAGGAACTGATCTGATGGTTTTTTTGAAATTTTGAAACACGGTGGCACAGGGAACACAAAGCAGCACAGAGTTGATCCTGTGTAACGCTGTGTCGTTGAGCCTCCGTGGTTAGATTTTTGATAGGTGCTATTTCAAATTGTCCACTGTCCTAAATTTCCCAACCCGCCTGCCGGACGGGCAGGTCGTACTTTTCCCCATACCGTTTATCGGCGGGTTTCCCCTTTTGTAAATTAAATTTGGTTTTCTACGAAACTTCCGTAGATTTACGAAAATTTCGTAGAAATGGAAAAACTCACCCATACCGAAGAAGAAACCATGCAGGCCGTGTGGCGCACCGGCGAAGGCAACGTAAAATCCTTTATGGAGCAACTGGATGAAGAACTGCCTTATACTACGGTGGCCTCTACCATTAAAAATTTGGAGAAGAAAGGGTATTTAAGCAGCCGTTTAGTAGGCAATGCTTATTTGTATAAACCTGCTGTGAGTGAAGAGGCCTATAAGAAGAAGTTTATGGGCAATGTGGTGAAAGACTATTTTGATAACTCGTATAAGGAACTGGTGAATTTCTTTGTGGAACAGAAAAAATTGTCAGCCAAAGAACTCAAAGAGATCCTTGACATGATAGAAAGAGGGAAATAAATAAATATTTAACCAAAAATCATCTCATGCCGGTTATCATCACTTATATGCTGAAACTGTCCGTAAGCCTGGCGCTGGTTTACCTGTTTTACCAGTTGTTGCTTCGCCGGCTGACATTCTATCATTCTAACCGCTGGTATCTTCTCGGTTATACACTTCTTTGTTTTTTTATTCCTTTTATCAATATCTCACCGGTGGTGGAGAAAAATGGATTGGCCGATGCCGGTATTATCCGTCTTATTCCTTCACTCGAAACATTTTCTAATACTGAAGCGGCTACCATGTGCCCTGAACCGGTTTGGTTCACTTCGCTGGATAAATGGGACTGGTTCATGCTGATTGCAGGCGCAGGTGCCGTCTTTCTTTTTCTTCGTTTCCTGGTTCGTTTGTTTTCTTTCCGCCGGCTGAAAAACAAAGCCACGTTATTGTCAGACAATGGTGTGAAACTTTATCATGTAAACGACTCCATCATCCCGTTTTCTTTCGGTAAATCCGTATTCATCAACCGTCATCTTCACGCAGATCATGAGTTGCAGGAGATCATCCGCCATGAATTTGTGCATGTGAAGCAACGCCATACCCTTGATATTCTCTGGGCCGAGTGGCTTTGCATTTTTAACTGGTATAATCCCTTTGCCTGGTTACTGAAGGCCGCCATCCGCCAGAACCTTGAATTCATTGCTGATCACAAAGTGCTCGAGCATGGCCTGGACAAAAAACAGTACCAGTATCTATTATTAAAAGTCATTGGAAATAATCATTTCAGTATAGCCCAACAGTTCAATTTTTCTTCATTAAAAAAACGTATAGCCATGATGAACAAAATCAAATCAGCCAGGGTGCACCTGCTGCGGTTTCTTTTTATCCTGCCATTGCTGGCAGTGATCCTGGTTTCCTTCCGACAAGGTAAAGGAACACAGGAAAACCCGGCACAAACCCCTTTACCGGTCTTTCAGCCAGTAAATGACACCATTCCGGACATTACAACCCCCAATGAAAAGGGATTTATCATCAATGTAAAAGATAAAAACGGGGAATGTTTGTTGGTGATAAAAGACAGAAAAGGGAAGGAGGTGGAACGCTTACTGCTGACCGCATGGAATGAAAAGAAAAGCTACTATGAAAATTTATATGGAAAGATTCCTCCTCCGCCACCCCCGGACGCTCCTTCAGCACCGGTGCCGCCCATACCAGTGGACTTGCCGCCTCATGTTGCGAAGATGGAACGAAAGAATTATACCGTAACAGTAAAACTGAAAGACGGCAAGACAGAAACCTACGATCTCAGTATTGAAAAACAGAAAAAGGCATTTGAAGAAAAATACGGAGAAATGCCGGAGCCACCTGATCCGCCTGCTCCTCCCGGAACGCCTGTAAAAGAGAAAGTGGGCATTATCAGTAATGATGGTGTAGACAAACTGGCAGCTCTTTGTAAAGATTTTGAGATCACTGGTAATATCGCAAAGATGTATCTGAAGAATGGAGAGACCGAGGAATATGATCTTACCAAAATTGAAGAACGAAGGAAATTTGAAAAAAAATATGGCCGCATTATTGATCTGAAACAAAACAGTATTGATGGTTTATCGCCTGTGGCCATTGTCAATCACGATGACGGGCATACCGTGCTGGCCCCGATGGCGCCGCTTGCCGCCGGAACTTCTGTGCTGGCATTAGATCCAACCGGGAACCTGATCACCGGCGAAGAGGATGTGCTGGTTATCATCACAAAAACCACCACCCGCCAGCAACTGGAAGAATTTAAAAAGCAAATGAAGGCAAAGGATATAGAACTGACCTATGATGAGATAGAGTATGACGAAAAAGGAATGCTCGTTTCTATCAGCGGCAAGATGAAGTCAAAAGACGGGCAGAGCAATTTCAATGCTTTCGATTTCAACAAACTCACATTGGCGATGGTGAAATATGACGGCCGTACTTATTTCAAAGTAAGCACCGGGGAAAGAAAAGTGACAATTTAGGTTTGTCAGTGGTGAGTGGTCAGTGGTCAATTAATAGTGGTTATCTACTCACTACTCACCACTGACTACTCATCTTTCACAAATAATACCAGGGATTTCTTTTTGCAGCCCACATATATTTCCGCATATTTCTCCAGAAAGCCAGCACCATATAGATAATGATCGGGGAGCCGAGTGTCAGGATAGAAGTGTAAATAAAATATTGCCGGATCCGGCTGGTGGCGATACCGAGGCGTTGCCCGATGGCGGTACAAACGCCAAAAACATTCCATTCGATAAGGTGTTTCAGTTTGTACATAAGGCTAAATTAAAAATTCCGGTCAATTCTGCCAATACAGCGTTATTCACATAGCCGATTTTCGTACTTTTGCGGCTCTTTGGGGTGCTTTGTTCGCTGCCCTTCTGCTGTGAACCCCGCCCCGCAACTAAAAACGCAAAATCATCCCACATGGTATTCGACCTCGATCTCATCAGAAACTTGTACGCCGGACTTCCCGCCAAAGTAGCCGCAGCCCGCCAATTGGTTGGTAAGCCGCTGACGATGACGGAGAAAATATTGTATTCGCATTTGCATGGAAGCCTGCCGGCTGCTCCCTACACCAGGGGAAAAGATTATGTGGATTTTGCTCCCGACCGGGTGGCCATGCAGGATGCCACGGCCCAGATGGCCCTGCTGCAGTTCATGACCTGCGGGAGAGATAAGGTGGCGGTGCCCTCAACGGTGCATTGCGACCACCTGATCCAGGCGAAGGTAGGCGCCAAAAAAGACCTTGAACTGGCTATTGAAACGAACCGTGAGGTATATGATTTCCTTTCTTCTATTTCTGATAAATACGGCATCGGTTTCTGGAAGCCCGGGGCCGGAATCATTCACCAGGTGGTGCTGGAAAACTATGCCTTCCCCGGTGGTATGATGATCGGAACCGATTCTCACACTCCCAATGCCGGGGGATTAGGAATGGTAGCCATTGGCGTAGGCGGTGCTGATGCAGTGGATGTGATGGCAGGCCTGCCCTGGGAATTGAAAATGCCAAAGATCATCGGTGTGAAGCTGACCGGTAAAATGAGTGGGTGGACTTCAGCCAAAGATGTGATCCTATGGGTGGCCGGACAATTAACTGTGAAAGGCGGAACCGGCGCTATTGTGGAATATTTTGGTGAAGGGGCTGACAGCATGAGTGCAACAGGTAAAGGAACGGTATGCAACATGGGCGCAGAAATAGGGGCTACCTGCTCATTGTTTGCCTATGATGAAAAGATGAGTGCTTACCTGAAAGCCACTGGCCGTGAAGAAGTGGCTGCGCTGGCGGATGGTGTAAGAGATCATCTTCGTCCTGATGCAGAAGTATATGCTGATCCAGCAAAATATTATGACCAATTGCTGGAATTGGATCTAAGCACACTGGAGCCGTATGTAAACGGGCCTTTCACTCCGGACCTGGCCACACCTATTTCACAAATGAAAGAAGCTGTTGAAAAGAATGGATGGCCAGCAAAATTAGAAGTGGCATTGATCGGTTCCTGCACCAATTCTTCATATGAAGACATCAGCCGTAGTGCTTCTATCGTAAAAGATGCCGTGAGCAAAGGCATCAAAACAAAATCAGAATTTACCATCACTCCCGGCAGTGAACAGGTAAGATATACCATCGAAAGAGATGGGTTCATCAAAGAGTTTGAGGATGCCGGTGGCGTGGTGCTGGCCAATGCCTGTGGTCCCTGCATCGGTCAGTGGGCAAGGCATATTGATGACCCTAACCGGAAGAATACCATCATCACTTCTTTCAACCGGAACTTTGCAAAAAGAAATGATGGCCTGGCAAGCACACATGCTTTTGTAGCATCGCCTGAGATTGTTACTGCATTGGCAATGGCCGGAACAATTGCATTCAACCCGCTGACAGATAAACTGAAAAATGAAAAAGGCGAGGAAGTGATGCTGAAAGAGCCAACAGGATTTGAATTACCGCCAAAAGGTTTTGCAGTGGAAGATGCCGGTTACCAGGCCCCTGCTGAAGATGGCAGCGGCATCCAGGTGAAAGTGGCTCCGGATTCAAAGCGTTTGCAATTGTTAGAACCTTTTGCAGCCTGGGAAGGAACCGACCTGCACGGCTTGAAATTGCTGATAAAAGCAAAAGGAAAATGTACCACCGATCATATATCCATGGCGGGTCCCTGGCTGAAGTTCCGGGGTCATTTGGATAATATCAGTAACAACATGCTGATCGGCGCTGTGAATTTCTATAATGAGAAAACAGACAATGTAAAAAACCAGTTGACGGGAGAATACGGACCCGTGCCGGCTACACAAAGAGCTTATAAAGCTGCCGGAATCGGCAGTGTTGTTGTGGGTGATGAAAACTACGGTGAAGGTTCATCAAGAGAACATGCGGCCATGGAGCCAAGACATTTGGGTGTAAGAGCTATCCTTGTAAGAAGTTTCGCAAGGATCCATGAAACAAACCTAAAGAAACAGGGTATGCTGGCCCTGACTTTTGCGAACAAGGAGGATTACGATAAGATACAGGAAGATGACAGCATTGATATTCTGGGTCTCACTTCCTTTGCTCCCGGCAAACCGCTGACCGTTGTGCTGAATCACAAAGACGGCAGCAAAGATGAGATCACGGTGAACCACACGTATAATGAACAGCAGATCGAGTGGTTCAAAGCAGGCGGTGCATTGAATGTGATCCGTTCTGAATTTGCGAAAGCATAACGTAGTTGATAAATACTTACAGGGCCAGTCTTTAAAAGGCTGGCCTTTTTATTTCGCAAGAAGGTAACCCATATTTTCTCCAAAATCTTTTCTAATCATTCTGTTTATCAACAGACATTTTTTCTTAACAGCAGCTGCAAAGTGAGGTTGATTGTTAAAACATCCGGCTTTTATCAGCCTTGTTTTCAGCCGAAAACACATAGTGTTGTGCTCATTATTAACAACTGACAACATGCCGGCACTGTTTATGAAAATGGAGGGTGTAAATGATTCATTCATCCTTAAAACTACAGTTATGAAAAGAGATTTACTTACCACATCAGTTGTTGCATTGTTTGCAATTATCATTACAAGCTGCAACAGTAATCCAATGTCAATGCATCCGACACCTGTATATGACACTACAGGGTTAGCTCAGTTCCAGGAATGGAAAGCCCGGGAAGCAGCAATTAAAGAAGCAGAAGCTATGGCTGCAATGCAAGAGCAAATGGCAAAATCCACAACAAAGAAAACTACGCCAGCAAAGACCTATTCTATGGTGTCAGAATCCGTGAACGAAGCAAAAGTTGCCAAGAAAAAAGGCTGGAGTAAATCAGCCAAGTATGGAGTGGCAGGTGCAGCGGGTGGTGGCATTCTCGGAGCAGTAATTCATAAAAGGGATCCTGTGAAGGGCGCCATAGCAGGAGCTATCATTTTGGGTGGCGGTGGTTATATTTTCGGCCGTTCCCAGGATAAAAAAGACGGACGTTTATAATAAAACTTCTGCATTGTTACGAGGCCTTACAATTGTAAGGCCTCTTTTATTTTAATCATTTTCTTTTAAAAAGACTGGCGATCGTTTTTCCGATATCATCCAGTTTGTCTAAATTTTCTTTTAGTGGTTCCAAAACTGAAGAGCTTTTAATATCCACACCGTTTTCATCCGTGATGCCGGTTTGCATGGGATAAATAAGAATGAAGTTATAAGGCTCAAAATATTTATTCAGGTAAGTTGAGACCTTGCTCATGTGGCTGTTATAGGAAGGATAATCTTTCCGGCTCATAACGACAACAAGATTATCGTCGCTCCGGATATCCCTTGACAGGATAAGAAAATCAACCCAGTCGCTGAATTCAATAAAATCTGCAGCTATGGGATGTTTGTGTTGAATATCCCGGATATATTTCAATGTTTGCTCTGGGGCATAAAATACTAATCTTGCACCAGTGTTACGGGCAATATTCCACACCTTGATAAGCCAGAAAGGAAACCCCATCTCTTTCTCTGCTCTTTCCGGTACTACAATAAGGTGGCGTTTTACGGTAGCCAGTGGTTGAACAGGTTTATAGATTAGTGTTGTGGTGTTGCAGCGGGTAAGGATACCTTCGGTAAGATTGCCAAGAAAGGAATCTGAAATACCTTTCTTGCGGTGCAGTCCCAGTACGAGGTCGGTAATCTTGTGTTCTTTCACCACGCTGGTCACCGCATTCACAATGTTGAGATCATAGCGCAGCAATTCATGCAACTGGTTATCGGTTGCGGAAGCGGTTACTGCTGCTTTATCAAGAATCCTTTTAGCCATTTTATCAGCTGCAGTATCGGCCGAAGTGTTATCAATAACATGCAGGGCATATAAACCGCCTTTGGTACGCCGGGATTTAACGGTAATGCTCAGGTTCACCAATTCATCCGTTGTTTCAGGATTATTGACGGGGATAAGGATCCTTTCTGACAGGTCAGTATCGGTGGGTTCTGCTTCTGTACTTTCCATTAACGCCACTCCCTGCGCCCCTTTTTGTGTAACAAAGGAGGCGATGGTGCAGGTTACCAGGATCATCAGGATGGTGCCATTCAGCACTGACTCGTTGAGCAGGCGGATGGGTTCGCCCAGTTCATCTTGTCCCAGTTCGATATTGTAACCAACCAGCACTGCTGCAAGGGTAGCTGCCGCCTGGGCATTGCTGAGACCAAAGATCACCCGTCTCTCATCTGCCGTAAAACCAAATGATTTTTGAGTGAGCCATGCTGCCATATATTTTCCCGTTATAGCTACTACGGTCATTACTACCGCAACTTTGATTGTATCAAGATCTTTGATAAATACACGGTAATCAATCAACATGCCAACGCCGATCAGGAAAAAAGGAATGAACAAAGCATTACCAACAAATTCAATACGGTTCATCAGGGGTGAAGTATGTGGGATGAGCCGGTTCAGCGCCAACCCAGCCAGGAAGGCGCCGATGATGGCTTCAATTCCCGCAGCCTCCGCAAGAAAGGCGCCCAGAAAAACCATCGCCAGCACAAAAATGTATTGGGAAATACTGTCATCATATTTTTTAAAGAACCAGCGGCAGATGATGGGAAACAATAATAAAATAATAAGCCCGAACACCACAACGGAAATGCCGAGTTTCCACCAGAAGGCATTGTTGATCTCCCCGGTTGACATGCCGGCAATGACAGCCAGCACCAGCAGGGCCAGTGTGTCAGTGATCATAGTGCCCCCGACTGCTATATTGACCGCCCTGTTTTTAGTGATGCCAAGTTTGCTGACGATGGGATAGGTGATCAACGTATGTGAAGCAAACATACTGGCCAGCAGGATGGAAGTGGGAATGCTGAATTCAAGCAGGTAGTAGCCGGCTGCAAAACCGATACCCATTGGTATCAGGAAAGTGTAGAGCCCAAAAGCAAGACTTTTCAGGCTGTTCTTTTTGAATTCGGTCATGTTGATCTCCACACCTGCCAGGAACATGATATACAATAAACCCACCGTACCAAACAGGATGATACTGCTGTTGCGCAGCATCAGGTTCAGGCCATTAGGGCCAATGATGGCGCCGGCAATGATCAGCCCGATGAGATGGGGGATCTTTAACTTGTTCAGCAGGATGGGAGCAAAAAGGATGATGAACAGTATCAGTGAAAACTGCAATACCGGGTTGGTAAGGGGTAGCTCAAGGTTGATGATGCCTGCAAGATTCATAAGCCGCGGCCCGGAATGGCACCGGGTGTAGGCCGAAGATATTGATTCTGCTAGTCTGTAAGTAATTATAATTCGGTTAATATGTAGTCCCGTTAAGTTTGTCTTTAACAAATTCAACAGGTTTCGGGCAATACAATGTGAACAACTTTTTATATCGCTGGCGATGAGCTTAGCATGTTAATTGCGAATAGAACTGCTCAATGTGTGACTATGGAAATGCGTTTTATCAGGGCCGTCCAATTTACCCGCCTGCTCAAAGCCAACGGCCGGCTTCGGGAGTTCAACTTCAGAAGGGGCAAATCCCCGGATGGGTATGTTTATTATGTGAATGTTTGTGATGACCGCGGCGACCGGATACTTTTTCATATGGAAAAGAACGGGGAAAAATGGCAACTTGTCCAGCAGCACCTGCCGCCGTGGGTGGTGCAACAGGAAAACAAACTGCATGAGCTGATCGAAGAGGAAACTGCCAACCCCACTTCATAAGCCTTTATAAAATTGCGGCTAATAAAAAGCCGTTGCCTGCTCAAACAGGTTTTGTTATTTACCGGGAAAACAAAACCTTTGCACACCTTTATGGTTATTCAGCAGCATGGTACAGGCATATAATTTTCTGGCAAGCTGGCAACTCTTTCCTGAAAAAGGAAATTATGAGTTGGGCGAAAGACCCAAAAGCGGCATCTATAAAATAGAGACGACAGAAAGCAAAAAAGAACTCGTCATTTCCCACAATTGGGTGTCTTTGGAAAACCAGGCCTTCGCTTCGCAATATCATCTGATCGCCGACGGCGACATGCAGGCATTTGGAAACAATGAACTGGCCGATCATGTGCAGGCCCGTTTTCCGGACAGCATTTCATTTGAAATTCATTTTTACAAGAGTGGCCAGGTTGTTTTGCATGTGCTGCATGAGATTATGCCTAATGGCTACCTTAAAGTCACACAACAAGGATGTCTGCCAGGCGGCAGCACATATACAAATACAGAGATCTATCACAAACAACTGAGTGTGCTGCCTTATTCAGCTAGTGTTGCAGGCGCGGTGATCCGCCCTACGGAAGAAGGAATGATCAAACACAAAGCGCTGACAGCAATGGAAGAGCAGACCAATATGCAGTTGGACCAGATACGTCAGCAAATAGAGCTGCTGGCTTTGCAGGCGCAGGAAATTCAAAAAAGAAAAGAGTTGTCACTCAAAATTTATCATGCAAAACTTTCATTCAAACCTAATATCGGGCAAACCTATTACCTGTATGAAAAGAGTGACGGCGATCACATGCTGTCGTTAGTATCGCCAAAAGAGTGGGGTTCAGGAGGTCCGTTCAAGCGGTTTGTGGCTGCAGTGCAGTTATTGGCTGATCACACCTGGAAGGAGCTTTAGTAATATTGCATTTGTATATGACCAAACTATCTGTGAATATCAACAAATTTGCCACCCTCCGTAATGCGAGGGGAGGCAATAATCCCGATGTGTTAAAAGCGGCCATAGATGCTCAGCGTTTTGGTGCTGATGGGGTTACCGTTCATCCCCGCCCCGATGAGCGGCATATACGTTACGACGATGTGCGGCAAATAAAAGAGATCATCACTACGGAGTTCAATATTGAAGGGAACTGCACTGAGCAAAAATTTGTTGACCTGGTGCTGGAAACAAAACCCCACCAGGTAACGTTGGTACCGGATGCACTGGGACAGATCACTTCCGATCATGGATGGGATACGTTGAAACATAAGAATTACCTGCAGGAAATGATCTCAATTTTTCAAAAAGCAGGTATCCGGGTTTCAATATTTATTGACCCTGTGATTGAGATGGTGATCGGTGCTGCGCAAACCGGTACTGACAGGATAGAATTATATACGGAAGCTTTTGCAAAAGAATTTGCCAAAGGGAATAAAGAAAAAGCGATTGCGCCATACGTTGTTGCTGCGCAAAAAGCAAAAGAGCTCGGGCTGGGGTTAAATGCGGGTCATGACCTTGATCTCCACAACCTGAAATACTTCAAACAAAATATTCCCTGGCTGGATGAAGTGAGCATCGGTCATGCACTCATCTGTGATGCGTTGTATCTTGGTTATGAAAACGCCGTGCAGCTTTATAAAAGGCAATTGCAATAACAACGAAGAACATTAATTACAACCCAGCACTTCACACAATTTAGCTTCCAGGTCGGTTCCCCGCAAGTTTTTACCAATGATCTTTCCCTGCGGATCAACCAGGAAGTTTTGCGGAATGCCGGTGACACGGTAGAGTTTGGCTGCTGCATTGTTCCAGTGCTGCAGATCACTGACCTGTGTCCAGGTAAGATTGTCTTCTTTAATAGCCTGCAACCATTTGGCTTTTTGACCCGGACGATCCAATGATACACCCAGCACAGTAAAATTCTTATCCTTGAATTTTTTATAATTATAAACAACAGTGGGGTTCTCCTGCCGGCAGGGGCCACACCAGCTTGCCCAAAAGTCAATCAACACATATTTGCCGCGGAAAGAAGACAGGCTCACCATATTCCCCAACGTATCCGGCTGGCTGAAATCAAGTGACATGGTGCCAACGGCTCCGATCTTGGCTTCAGCAATCTGGTTGGCCAGTATATTGCCGAGATAAGAAGTTTGAACAGCCTGGCTGAGTTTGTTATACCTCGTTTCGGCCAGTATCGGGTCTTCATTGAAGCTCATCATCACCAGCAGCACAAAGGGTGATACATAGGAGGCGGTCTTTTTATTGATGTACTGATCAATCTTATCCTGGATCACCTGTTTTTGTTGTGTGTACGATTCCATCAGGGTATCCCTTGCCGGTCCGGGTATCATGCTGTTGATAGTGCTGGCAGTGGAATTGAGCTTTTGTGCAAGTGGTGAAAAAGTGTTTTCAAACTCTGTGAAATCTATATGTGAAGAAGAACCCTTCACTACCCATTTGCCCACATCGGTATTATTACCAGTGATGCTGATCTCGCTGTTCTCTGTATAAAGATTAAAAGGTTTCAGGCTGCCGGCATGAAGCAGGCAAAGATCAGGTTCCGTCATTTTCCCTTTCAGCACAAAAATATTTTTGACAGTCGTGATCGTTTTGCCATCCTTCTTTTCCGTTATCTTTTTTTCTTCCACTGTTGTGGTGGCCAGTTCTTCAGAAGTGTTGGCATTGATAAGTTTGATCTCAGTGCCTTTGGCCAATCCGCTTATCTCACCGGTGATGGTGAATCCTTTTTCAGCAGCATTTTTAGTGGTTGCACCCGTACCTGTTTGGGCGGGCAGGGATACGGGGATGGTCAGCAAAAGAGCGGCAAGTACAGTTATTATTGTTTTCATTGTTGTCTTTTATTGTAGGGTCAACGGGTGCAAATTTATACAATTGACCTCTTTGTTGCAACCGGGAATGACCGGCAAACCGGGTTTTAAGAACATTTAAACGGTTAAAAACCAGGTTAATTGTCGCCTGGCCGGCAATTTTCAACCAAGGATGCAGGAAAGGAAGGTTTGGGTTGCACGGACGGGGTCATTATCAGTGCCAAGGGCTTTGATATAGGCGCTGCCGATAATGGCGCCCTGCGCATGAAGACAGGCGGTTTCAAAACTTTGTTTGTCTTTAATGCCAAATCCGACCAGCACAGGATTCTTAAGTTGCAGCGACTGCAACCGTTGCAGGTAGTTACTGATGGAATCATTGTTTTTTGACAGGGTCCCGGTAGTGGAGGAAGAAGACACAGCATATAAAAACCCACTGCTGAGGCTGTTTAATTTTTTCACTCTTTCATCTGAGGTTTCGGGTGTCACCAGGAAAATAAAATCCAGTCCATATTTTTTCATAATGGCGCCATACATGGTTTCAAATTCAAACTCCGGCAGGTCGGGTAATATCAATCCGTCAATTCCAACCGTTGCCGCATCGGCGCAGAATTTTTCAAAACCATATTGCAGCACGGGGTTCATATAACCCATTAAAATAACCGGCACATGAATGTCGTTGCGAAAATCTTTTAGCTGTTCAAACAATTTCGCAATGGTCATCCCGTTGGCCAACGCAACGGCACTGCTTTGCTGGATCACCGGGCCATCGGCCAGCGGGTCACTGTAGGGCATACCCAGTTCAATTATATCAGCCCCGTTATTCTGCAAGGCTTTCATCACTTCAAGTGTTGAGTTCAATTGCGGGAATCCTGCTGTGCAGTAGATGTTCAGGACATTAGTTGCTTTTTTTCTAAACAATTCCTGTGTTCTGCTCATAGATTATCAGATGTGTTTTCTTATTTCTGCCAATACAAATTCGATATTATTTTCAACTTCACTGTTCTTAAACCGGATCACCCTTATATCCAGGCCAAGTAGGTCATGTGATCTTGCTATGTCATATTGTGCGGTAGCATTATCATCATGTGAACTGCCATCCAGTTCGATTACGAGTTTTCTTTCGTGACAGTAGAAATCCACAATATATTTATCTATCGGGTGCTGTCTCCTGAATTTGAGCCCTTCAAACTTTCTGTTGCGCAGACAGTCCCACAAAATTTTTTCGGTATTGGTGGAGGATTGCCGCAACTCCCTTCCGTACTGGTATAGTTTGCCGGAAGCTTTTTTGTGTAAGTTATCGTTGTATGATTCGGCCATTCTTTGTTTTTTACCTCACCCCACCATGTCCCTGTTTTTCGTGAACTCCGATTCCCCTCTCCTTGAGGAGAGGGGGTTGGAGACTTCGTTTATCGGCATCTTGCAGGGGTGAGGTCACAAATGCTTCATATATGTGTCCAAATCCTTATCCCCCCTTCCGCTCAAACATATAACTACAATGCTGTTCTTATTGAAGTTGATCATCTTGAGTGCATGTAATGCATGGGCAGACTCTAAAGCCGGTATGATGCCTTCTAGTTTGCTGAGCTCAAATGCCGCATTCAATGCTTTATTATCAGTAGCACTCATAAAAATGGCTCTGCCACTTTCAAACAAGTGTGCATGCAAAGGGCCGATGCCGGGATAATCCAGGCCGGCTGAAATGCTGTGGGGTTCCACCACCTGTCCGTCGTCCGTCTGCATCAACAGGCTTTTGCTACCATGTAAAATGCCGGGTTTACCTAATTGTGTAGTGGCCGCACTCATGCCGCTGTTTACACCATGACCGGCTGCTTCCACGGCGATGAGTTGCACTGAAGGCTCATCCAAAAAATGATAAAATGCACCGGCTGCATTGCTGCCGCCGCCTACACAGGCGATGACATAATCGGGCAAGGCTTTACTGGTTTTCTCCAGCAACTGTTTCCGCATCTCTTCGCTGATCACACTTTGAAACCTCGCCACCATATCGGGATAGGGATGAGGTCCAACAACCGAACCAATGATATAATGAGTATCATGCGGGTTATTGATCCAGTCACGGATAGCCTCGTTGGTTGCATCTTTCAATGTTTTGCTTCCTGATGTGGCAGGAATAACCGTGGCGCCCAGCATTTTCATTCTTGCTACGTTTGGCGCCTGCCGCTCAATATCTTTTTCTCCCATATACACAATACACTCCACCCCTTTCAACGCACAAACCGTAGCAGTAGCCACACCATGCTGCCCGGCGCCGGTTTCAGCAATTATTCTTTTCTTTCCCAACCGCTGCGCCAGTAATATCTGCCCGATAGTGTTGTTGATCTTGTGTGCGCCGGTATGACAAAGGTCTTCCCGTTTCAAATAAACAGTCGCTCCATATTTCTTACTCAATCTTTCAGCCAGGTATAATGGCGTAGGTCGGCCCACATAATCGCTCAGCAATTGCTGAAACTCTTTTTGAAAGGCTTCCTCCTGAATGATCTCCAAATATCTTGTCCTCAGTTCTTCCACATTCCTGAACAGCATTTCAGGAATATAGGCGCCACCGAAAGAGCCGTAGTATCCCATGGAATTAGGGGAGGTATTTGATGTTGTCATAATTCTTTTATCTTTTTTACAAACGCTTTGCAAAGTCAGAGATCTCCCAAAGCTGCTCTCACAGGTCAACCTTTTATTTTCTTCACAAACTCCTTTACCTTCTCCATATTCTTCACCCCGGCACCCACTTCAAATTTGCTATTGATGTCAACGGCAAAGAGTTTTCCGGCTTCGGGTTGTGCTGCAAATGTTTTGATCTTTTCTTCATCACCCGGCTCAATGCCGCCGCTGAGCAAAAACAGCTTATCAATATTTATTCCCTTCAGCACAGTCCAGTCAAACTTTTTTCCTGTGCCGCCATAACCAGCACCCAGCGTGTCGAACATATACATATCACATCCTTCCTCATAGGGCCGCAGCATCCATTCGATGGGGTCATTATCACTCAAACGAAATGCTTTGATGACCGACACATAATTGGCCACCTTTTCGCAAAACCGTTCCGATTCATCGCCATGCAACTGCACCATGTCCAGCCGGTATTCTTCCACGGTCTTCATCAGATCATCAAAGCCCATATTCACAAACACACCCACTTTGGCAATACGGCCACCTGTTTTTTTCATCACCCCCGGGCTGATCTTCTTTTTCACAAACCGCGGCGATTTTTCATAGAAAATAAAACCGGCCAGGTCAACACCCATTTCATCAAGTGCATTCACCTGCTCGGGCAATGTCATTCCGCAGACTTTAATTTTCATGCGCCTTTGCTTTTAAGCCTGTTGCTGACAGGCGGGTTAATCAATAAGCAAAAGCAATCGTTAATGATCATGGGTCATTTTTTATGCTGACCGCAGTTCTATCACAAATTGTTCAAATGCGAGGCCAGGTTCAGGTGTTTTCATAAAGTTCTCACCGATCAGGAAACCTTTGAAGCCGGCATTTCTTAAAGTTAAAATAGTTTGTACATCACTGATGCCGCTCTCCGCCACTGCAGGCTTGCCTGTTGGCAGTTTGTTGATAAGCCCCAGCGAAGTGTCAATGTTCACTTCGAACGTTTTCAGGTTGCGGTTATTCACCCCCACCATATCCACTTCATCACAGATATGATCCAGTTCTTCTTCATGATGTATTTCCAGCAGCACTTCGAGGTTTATGCTTTTTGCATATGCAGCAAGATCATATACTTCAGCTGGGGAGAGGCAGGCAGCGATCAATAATATCACATCGGCGCCAAAGGCTTTTGCTTCTGCTATCTGCCAGCGGTCAATGATAAAATCTTTGCGCAGCACCGGGATGTCGGAGATCACTTTGGTTTGTATCAGGTCGTCCAGGTCGCCGCCGAAAAATTCATCATCCGTCAGCACAGAAATACCTGCAGCGCCGAGATCGTTATAAGCCCTCACCACCGGTTCCACTTCCAGCTCCTTTGTTTTGAACCATCCCTTGCTCGGACTTTTTCTTTTAAATTCTGCAATGATGCCGGTGCTGCCATCCGCCAGCAAACTCTGTTTCAAAGAACGGTTGGCGATCTTCCAGAAAAAACCATCCCGTTCAAACCGTTCAATACTGCTCAGCGGTTTAAATTTTTCAATCTCTTTTCGTTTGGCTGCTACTATTGTTTCTAAGATATCCATTAGTCAAAAATCAAAAGTTACTGGAGTGCTATCAGTTTTTGCAAAGCTTCATTTGCTTTACCAGTTTCCAGGCTTTCCACCGCTGCATTAAAGGCGTCATCATATTTTTTGTAATGGCCGGTGCAATGCAACGCCATGGCAGCATTGGCCAACACCACCGCATTTTGCGCCCAGCTTCCTTCGCCTTTTAGTATCCTTGCAAAAATCTTTGCGGCTTCTTCAACGCTGTTGCCGCCATATATATCTGAAGGCTCCACCATCCGTTTGCCGAGTTGCTCCGGTGTCATAATGCTTTCTCCCCGGTTGGTGATCACTTTGGTGTCATTGGTCAGTGATATTTCATCATAGCCATCCAGGCTGTGGATGATGGTGAATGATCTTTCTGTTTGTTGCAGCAGGTAGTTATAGATCCTTACCATTTCCAGGCTGAATACTCCCACCAACTGAAAAGAAGGATTGGCCGGGTTCACCATCGGGCCCAGCATATTGAAAAAGGTCCGCATGGCAAGGTTCTTCCTGATCGGGCCTACTACTTTTAGTGCCGGATGAAATAAAGGTGCATGTAAGAAACAGATACCTGCTTCTTCCACTTCCCGTTTCAGTTTATTAGTATCATTTTTGAATTTGTAGCCCAACTGTTCCATCACATTGGATGCACCGCTTACGGATGATGCACCATAGTTCCCATGCTTGGCCACTTTTTGCCCCGCACCGGCCACAATAAAACAACTCAGGGTGGAAATGTTGAATGTATTCTTACCATCACCACCCGTGCCAACAATGTCAATAGTGGAATGCCCGTTAAGATCAACCGGTACACACAATTCCAGCAGTGCATCCCTGAAGCCCTGCAATTCCTCAATAGTGATACTGCGCATCAGGTAAACGGTCATAAATGCCGTCACCTCATGCTCGTTATACATTCCCTTCCCGATATTCACCAGCACATCTTTGGCCTGCCCCCTTGAAAGGGTCTTGTGTTCAAATAAGTATTGTAAAATCTTTTTCATGTTCCTGTTTTGCCTCCCGATAGCTACCGGGAGAAACACAAAAGCACTGAGATATTCTGTGCCTCAGCGATTCTGTGGCTTTTACTTGAGCCAGTTTCTTAAAATTGTTTCTCCATCCGGTGTCAGCACACTCTCCGGGTGAAATTGTACGCCCTGCACATCATATTCCTTATGCTGCAAAGCCATGATATAGCCATTCTCATCTCTTGCCGTCACTTCCAGTTCTTCGGGAAAATTTTCATCTGCTACGATCCAGCTGTGGTATCTCCCTACTTCTATAGTGTTTTCAAGATTGTTGAATAGTCCTTTTCGTGAATAGTGAATTGTGAATGGTGAATTTTCATCATTGCCTGTTACCAATTCCCCATTGCCAATTCTCACCGGCGTAGCCACTCCATGAAACACCGTAGTCAAATTCACCAGCTTTCCGCCAAAGGCCTCACCAATGGCCTGGTGACCGAGACAAACACCGAGAATGGATTTTGAAGCAGCATATTCTTTTATCAGCGGCAACAATAAACCCGCTTCCGCGGGAATGCCGGGGCCTGGTGATAAAATGATCTTGTCATACTCTTTCACTTTCTCCAATGCGACCTGGTCATTGCGATACACATCCACTTTGGTATGAGTGATCTTCTCCACCAGGTGGACAAGATTGTAGGTGAATGAATCATAATTATCAAAAACTAAAATCTTCATATTAGATCGTTGCCGCTAATTCAATAGCTTTTTTCAATGCGCCGAGTTTATTATTCACTTCCTGCAATTCATTTTCAGGCACCGAAGCCGCCACCACACCGGCGCCTGCCTGGCAGGTGAGTGTATTGTTCCGGCTCAGGAAAGTGCGGATCATGATGGCATGATTGCAACTGCCGTCAAAACCCATAAAACCAATAGCGCCGCCATAATAACTTCTTGCAGTTGGTTCAAATTGGCTGATCAGTTCCATCGCTTTAATTTTTGGCGCACCACTCAATGTGCCTGCGGGAAATGTTTTGGCCAGCAAGTCAAAGGGATTGGCTCCTTCATTCACGTTGCCCGTCACCTCACTCACCAAATGAATGACATGCGAATAGTATTGCACTTGTTTGTAATGAACTACCGATACTTCCTCACACAGCCGGCTCAGGTCATTCCTGGCCAGGTCTACCAGCATCACATGCTCTGCATTTTCTTTGGCATCATTCAGCAGTCTTTCTGTTTCTCTTTTATCTGTTTCATCATCACCTGTCCGCCTGAAAGTGCCGGCAATCGGATGCATCACGGCTTTGCCATTACTGATGATGATTTGTGCTTCGGGAGAAGAGCCCATCAGCTTGTAATCACCATAATCAAAAAAGAAAAGGTAGGGGGAGGGGTTCACACTCCGCAAAGCCCTGTACACATTGAATTCATCGCCGGTAAATGATTGCTGAAAACGACGGCTCAGTACAATCTGGAACACATCGCCGCGAAGACAACCGGCTATTCCTTTCTTCACTATTTCCTTATACGCTTCATCGGTCATATTGGATGACTCTGCCTCTTTCGTTGCAAACGGATAAACCGGCACATCCTTGCTTCGGATCAGTGATTCCAGCAAAGGCAGTTCACTTTCAATACCCGCTATTTTGTTTTCGCAGATATACAACTCGTCTTTGAAATGATTAAAGGCAATAACGTATTGGTAAAGCCGGTACCGCATCAGGGGGATGGCTGTTAACTGCTCACCGTTGTCCGTTAACGGTTTCACTCTGTCAAAAAACTGTACTGCATCATAGGTTGTATAACCAAACAAACCCTGCGCAAATCTTTCTTCTTTCTGCCCTCCTTTTTTTACTTCAAACCGCTGCATAAAATTCCAGAGCTGTTGCGGCACGACTGCCGCATCGGCAATGTTCATCTTCTCCGGTTTTTGCCCCGGCAGTTTAAACTCAATACTATTGGGAGAACTGATCTCCATCCCTGCAATGGCATTCACACAAATAAATGACCAGCTATTTTCTGCCGCATGATGGTCGGTGCTTTCCAGCAAGACCGTATCCCTGAAACGGTCACGCAGCCGCAGGTAGATGCCCACCGGTGTATAAACATCAGCCAGCAGCCTTTTACATTCCGTATGTATCTCAACTTTTTTCATACTGTTTTTCTTTCCTCTTTGCCCCTCAGCCCGGAAGGGTATTAAAAAACCCCGACAAGTTTGCCGGGGTCTCAATATGTTTAAACAAACACAGTAATGACATTACAAAACCCCGGAAGATTCAGTATGCCACCACCATTGAATATTTGTTTTAAAAACCGTCATTGTGCAACAAATATAAAAGCAAAATCAATATGAGCAAATTCTTTTTACATTTATGTTATGAAGAAACGAACCATCATTTGCCTTTTGACCCTTGCCGCTGTCAATGTCATGGCAAGGGCACAAGACACTACCATCGGGCAGGTGAAGGTTGGGTTCGCTTACAGTGATGAGATTTTCCCGGCATCATGGCGGCCATCACCGATTAATGCTACAGGGAAGCAGATTGATCCTGCCGAGATTTCAAGAAGCAAGAGCATTGTTGCAAATGCCCTGGGCAAATACCCCGACAAAGTTCTTGAATACAACCTGAAGGCTGTTTATATTCTCAAAAGCATGAAGTTTTTTGATGTGGGCTATGGCGGCACCAATTCAAACACGGCCGTTTATTTAACGAACGATGGCATTTCTTTGGGCTACACCGACAAGTACCTGGAGCAAACTTTTCATCATGAATTTTCAAGCATACTCCTCAGGGGATATGCAAGGTTTTTTGACTCAGTGGCCTGGAAAGCAGCCAATGCACCCGGTTTTGTATATACTGACCGGGAAAACGGCGTAGGCGCTATCCGCAATAATGAATCATCGCAATCGCTGGATCCGGAGTTGTCGGAAAAAGGGTTTGTGGCGCAATATGCCCGTTCAAGCATAGAAAATGATGTGAACTCCATTGCCCAAAACCTGTTTTGCCCCGAAAAAGAATTCTGGTCTATCGTGGACAGGTTTCCGCGGGTAAAACAAAAAACAAAACTGCTGATCACTTTTTATAATCAACTAAATCCCCGTTTCACTGAGGAGTGGTTCAGGAAAATGGGCAATTAACCGCTTATGCTTATACAACACAAACAGGTGGGCACAAAAGGAATGTTCTTTGTGCAGGGCGAGGATGCCATCCTTGCTGAAATGGTCTATACCATGCCTTCAACAAACAAAATGATCATTGAGCACACGGAAGTAAGTGAAGAACTGAAAGGCCAGAATGCGGGCTACCAGTTGGTAAGCACCGCCGTGGAATATGCCCGTGCACACAACATCAAGATCATACCGCTTTGTCCGTTTGCCAATTCCGTGTTTAAGAAAAAACCGGAGTTTGCAGATGTACTTCACCAGTAGTAAAACTCATTTGTATTACGCTGCAATATCACGGAAATCCCTCATGTGATGCAGCCATATGACAGGCGTCATGGCCCCTGTTCCTTTTTTTACCGGCGATGCGGCGGTTGCTTCCTTTCTTTCTTATCTTAACAGCCAAAATCACATACCATGAGAGAAAGAAAATTTTTTGCATTGCTCGTATCGTTTTTCCTGGTGATGATCCTTCATGCCCAGGACGATATTGCTTACAAAACTCCGCCCAAAGACATTGCCGACATGCTGCTGGCCAATTCCACACCTAATGTGGTGCTGGACAGGAAAGGGGAGTGGATGATCTTTACCGAAAGCAACAGCTATCCTTCGGTGGAAGAACTGGCCCGGCCTGAACTGCGCATCGCCGGTCTGCGCATAAACCCCGGCAATTATGCACCCAGCCGCCAGAATTTTATCAATAATATTTATCTGAAAAATCTTGCCAGCGGAAAAGAATTTAAGATCGCCGGTCTGCCTTCGCCTTTGTTTGCGGGAAATGTAACGATCAGCCCCAATGATAAAAAGATTGCTTTCCTGCATACCACCCGTGACAGGATTGATTTGTATGTGATAGATCTTGCTACGCAAAAAGCAACCAAAGTGAACAAGACTGCCCTCAACGGACTGATGGGAAGTGTGTATCAATGGTATGATGACAACAGCTTGCTCTATCGCACTGTGCTGAAACCCGCTACTGCTGCGCCACCCCGGCCATTGGTGCCTAAAGGCCCTGCCGTGCAGGAAAATTATGGCAAAGCTTCACCGCGTCCCACTTACCAGGATATGATCAAAACACCTTATGATGAAGAACTCTTTGCTTTCTACGCCACTTCACAACTGGTGAGAAATACAAATGGTGTGGAAACCAAAATAGGCCAGCCGGCCATTTATGCCAGCATCAGTGTGTCGCCGGATAAAAAATATATGTTACTGCGCACCATCAAAAAACCTTTTTCTTACCTGGTGCCTGCGAATGGTTTTCCTTCCACCGTGCTGATTGCAGACATGAATGGCAAACTGGTGAAACAACTGGCCGATCTGCCTTCGTCTGAAACAGCGCCAAGCGGTAATGATAATGTGCAGATGGCGCCCCGTGGTTTCGACTGGCGGGATGATGAGCCTGCGACCATCACCTGGTGCCTGCCGCTCGACAACGGGATGATCCGCAAGAATGTGGAGCATCACGATGCAGTGTATGCGCTGCAGGCCCCTTTTAGCGGCGAAGGCAAGTTGTTGTTCAAAACACAGATGCGTTACCGCGGCGTCACCTGGGGCAACGCAACACTGGCTTTGGTAAGTGAAGGACTCACAGGCAAACAAACCATGCGGATGAGCCGCTTCAATCCCGCTACCGGTGAAATGGAAAATTTGGGTGAAAGAAATACCACTGACGCTTATTCCAACCCCGGGCAGCCGGTGACGGAAAGAAACCAGTATGGCAGGCAAGTGCTGAAAACAATTGAGAACGGCAGCAAGCTGCTGATGAATAATACTACGGGTTCTTCTCCCAAAGGAGACCTGCCCTTCCTGGCCAGCTTTGACCTCGCCACCAAACAAACCGAGATCATCTGGCGCTGTGCAGAGGGCAGTTTTGAATCGGTGGTGAGGGTGATGGATGCAGATAAACTGCAGTTGCTTACCCGCCGTGAAAGCTCAACCGAAATGCCCAACTACTGGATCAAAAACCTGAAGCTGCGCATGGCTGATAAACAGATCACTTTCTTTAAGAATCCTTACCCGCAATTAGATGGTGTGGCCAAGGAAAAGATAAAATACAAAAGGGCTGATGGGGTTGACCTCACCGGCGATCTTTATTTGCCCAAAGGGTATGATGCCAAAAAAGACGGCCCGCTGCCGGTGCTCATCTGGGCCTACCCGAGAGAGTTTAACTCTGCGGCTGATGCGGCACAGATCAGGGGAAGTGAACACCGTTTTACATTGCTGAACTGGGGTTCGCCGGTTTATTATGTGACGCAGGGCTATGCTGTATTGAACAATGCAGAGATGCCTATTGTGGCAACAGATAAAGACAAAAAGCCCAATGATAATTTTATTGAACAATTAAAGATGAATGCAGAAGCGGCGATAGATAAATTAGCCCAAATGGGTATAGGCGACCGCAACCGGGTGGCGGTGGGTGGCCACAGCTACGGCGCTTTCATGACGGCCAACCTGCTGGCGCATACCAACCTCTTCAAAGCCGGTATTGCAAGGAGCGGCGCTTATAACCGCACCCTGACGCCTTTTGGTTTTCAGAACGAAGACCGCACCTACTGGCAGGCGCCGGAACTGTACAACGACATGAGCCCTTTTATGAATGCAGATAAGATAAAGACACCGATTCTGCTGATACATGGTGATATGGACAATAACACCGGTACCTACCCGATACAGAGTGAGCGGATGTTTAATGCCATCAAAGGGCATGGCGGCACGGCCAAATACATCAGCCTGCCCTATGAAAGCCATGGCTATGCCGGCCGGGAAAACATCATGCACACACTCGCCGAGCAGTTTGAGTGGATGGAAAAATATGTGAAGAACCCGCCAAAGGACCAGGAGGCGAAAGAAAAACCGAAAGCGTTTTAATTTTAAAATCTTTTAATGAAAGCCCCGCTTTTATATAAAGGCGGGGTTACTCATTTTCTCAAGTTGAGCTAATTAGCAGGTCTTTCTGCTGTGTTGATATTCTCTGTGCGGTCAGGCATAAAAAAAGCCTGACCGGATTATTTAGTGATGAAGTAAAAATGTTGATGATGAATACGAAATCCCCGGCCGAAACAAAAATGATAAGTATTTGCTGTTGATGACTATTCTTTCAGCCAGCCTTCCAGGAAAACACTCTTTGAGGTAGTTTACCTTATAGCAGAACGTGTTTTTTTGTGGCATACTTAAAACCGATAATCCCCGCCTGGTTTGCAATAATGACAGAATCAATATTGTCAGCAAACCCTGGATTAGTAAGAAGCATTATAGCTTCGGGGTAAGTTCTGCTACCTGCAGAATAGTTGGTTAACTTTTTAGCAATTTTACCTTCTTTTATTTGTCCAAATACATTACACATGTTGATATTAGGGTTATTGTTGCTCCAGGCTCTCATACATAACCAACCGCCAGATGCCAGGCTAAAGTGAATTGAGTCGGTCAAGCCCTGGTTAAGATAAAGCGTAACGTGAATGTACTCGTACCTGTAAGGCTCACCGCAATCATTTAAAGCGGTTTCTGTAGTATCCACCACTCTTAATGTAAAATCAGTTAAGCTGCCTGTGTTGTCAACAAAACTAAGATGAGTTTTGCCTTTTAAAGGCAACCAGGTTTTAGTGTCATTTAATTTCAAAGTGCCTGTTCTGCACTTTTGACATTGAAAGGAAGTGGTCAAACAAAAAAGGAAAAGCAGAAACAATATAGCCACATTTATTTTCATAGATCGAAACATCAGCACTAAAAGTAGTAATTCTTTATTAACAAGAAATAAAATTGTTATACTCTCTGTCCGAAGTCGCTGACTTCGGATACTAAATGTTCTCAATGGTGTTAAACCTTGCAATGAAGCATTTTTAAAAGGGTTGCCAGCCTTTTAAACTGATCTTTCATAGGATGCGGGAAGCCTTGTCGTATAAATAAATTTATTTCATAGCGATATTTATCATCGTGCCTGTTGTACCTTTAAAACGAGTTGCCAATGGAAAAAAGACTGACCATAGACAATTATTTAGAAAGCCACTATATCCACCGAAGCAACTGGCTGCGGGCTGCCGTGCTGGGCGCCAATGATGGAATTATATCCATATCAAGTCTTGCTATTGGTGTGGCAGCGGCCAGCACAACGAGGGAGCCTGTTTTGCTGGCAACTATTGCCGGGCTGGTGGCCGGCGCTTTATCCATGGCTGCAGGGGAATATGTTTCGGTTAGTTCGCAAACAGATATTGAAAGGGCTGATATTGAAAGAGAGCAACAGGAATTGATAGATATGCCGGAGGAGGAGTTAAGGATATTGGCAGAGATCTATGAAAGAAGGGGGCTGAAAAAGGAAACAGCAATGCAGGTTGCCATGGAACTGACAGAAGCCGATGCGTTAGGTGCACATATCAGGGATGAATTGGGTATTAATGAGATCAGCAAGGCCAACCCGATACAGGCTGCGTTTGCATCAGGCGCTGCATTTACGGCAGGCGGAATTTTGCCGCTTTTGGTTGCCATGCTCGCCCCGGTGAAAAACATGGAGTATTTTCTCTATGGATTTACAATCGTTTCCCTGGTGATTCTTGGAGCAGTATCCGCAAAAACGGGTGGGGCCGGTATTAATAAAGCTATTCTGAGAATTGTTATCTGGGGAACTGTTGCCATGGGATTGTCTGCGCTGGCAGGCTGGCTTTTCGGAGTAAACGTGTAGAATATTCTCGGGGGAAAATCAACGTTTCAACACTATCCGAAGTTTTTGAATTCGGATGCTATATGTTCTAAATGGCTTCAATGTGCCAATGAAAAAATCTGAAAGAGTTGCCACCCTTTTTAATTTGCTTTGACAGGGGGGCTGTTGAAAGATTGTCAATCCCTCTGCCTGATTTTTTAAACGATGATGTCATTTACTCATTCCTTCTATTATGATTTCCCTTTTTAATTATTACCTTTCTGCTGCCAACAGTTATGCCTATGCTAACGCCCCGGCAAATCATTGACCATTATAACCTGCAGCCCCACCCCGAGGGGGGGTGGTATAAGGAAACCTATCGCAGCAAAGAGTCCATCGGCTCATTGGCGTTACCTTCCCGCTATGGCAGCAGCCGGGTTTTTTGCACTTTCATTTATTTTTTACTGGAGAAAGGGGAGTTTTCAGCCTTTCACAAAATACAAAGCGATGAAGCCTGGCATTTCTACGCCGGCGATCCTATGCAGGTGTTTATTCTGGAAGATGACGGCAGCCTCACTACTATCGAACTGGGTAGTGATGTGGAGAAAGGACAGTTGTTTCATTATGTGGTGCCGGCCAATCACTGGTTTGCGAGCCGTCCTTCACAGAGCAGCGCTTTTTCCTTCACCGGCTGCACGGTGGCCCCTGGTTTTGAATTTTCCGATTTTCAACTCGCCGATGCCGATACCCTTGCCGCAGCTTATCCAAAGTATGCAGAACTGATAAGGGAATTGTGTATTTGAAGTTTATAGTTGGTTGTTGATAGTTGATAGTAGTGGTCTATTGCCCATTTCTTGTCACTAACAGCTAATAGCTTGAAGTATTTAAACTACTCAGCTCTGCACTTGTAGAAAGCCCTGAAAACAATCAACGGCTATTAAATAAAAAAGGCTGTCTTGGGCAGACAGCCTTTTGCATGAGAAACAACTTATTTAGCTGAGGTGTTTGCTGAGATATTTTGCGATCTCGAACATGGTCACCTGGCCTTTGTTGCCAAAAACGGGTTTCAGTTTGGCATCTGTGTTCACGTTGCGTTTGTTTTTGCTGTCCTGCAGTTTGTTGGCTTTGATGTAAGTCCATATTTTTTTCACTGCTTCTGTTCGTGGAACCGCTTTGTTGCCGATCACTCCTGCCAGTGCTGCACTGGGTGTCAGGGCTTTCATGAAAGCTGCATTGGGTTTGCGGGCTGATTTTTTCTTTGCCGGTTTTTTCTTAGCGGCCGGTTTTTTTGCTGCTTTCTTAGCAGGTTTTTTAGCGGCTGGTTTCTTTGCTGCTTTCTTTGCAGGCTTCTTTGCTTTTTTAGTTGCCATGTGTTTTTAATTTAGAATGTTAATGGGTATCTGTTATAACCACAGCCAAATATAGATTTTTTTGTTTCACTCCAACTCTTTCTTTTCAACAAAGTGCCAACAGGTTTTCCCTAGGGGCTCCCTAGGGGAATGAGTTCGGGATTTTTCCCTATCTTTTAAATAAAAAATGGCCCGATCGCACCACCGCAAAAAGCATAAATCACATGTGCAGCAATACAAGCTTAACCGGCAGGCTACAGGAGAAAAAGCCAAAAGCACGGGAACAAGGGTATTCCTTGTTACCGGGGTAGTGCTGGGGTTTGCCATTGGGTATATCGCTACATCTGGTGCCGTTGCCGGTATGATGATCGGCCTTTTGCTCGGTGCAGCAGCAGGCTATATGGGAGGCAAAAAGATCGACAGGACAGGGTGAATGCCCGCCGTTTCATTGGGAAAATTGCCCGGTTTCAATACTTAATCAAGCGGTGTATTGATAAAGACCCGGATGCTCAGGTATCCAAACCGGTCCTCGTTGAACCCGAAATTGTGATAACTGAGTCCTGTGTAAAAAAAGTATTTACCCTTCACGGGAAAGCGATAGCCCCCGGTGGCCCCATACATAAAAGAAGTATTGGTATCTGATGATTTTGTTTTGGCAAACACCACACCACCGGTGCCGCGGCCAAACAAAGCCCCTCCCGGTCCACTCACTACTTCTATTTCAGAAAGTGCCCTGATCAGGCTTTTGTTGGGATAATTGTCCGAGGACGGCCCGGGTATTTCTTTCCCAAAAAGGTTGGTGTACCCAGCCCTGAATATACCCGCCACATTATCGTTGAATTGTCTTTTTACACCGACATTAACACCCAGGCCGGCGCCATAAAGATCATTTAATTTACCAATGGCACTATGAGCATCCACACCCACTTCCAGCAATGTTTTGGCATCAATAACCGATACAGAACCGGGCACATCCCTGGTTCTTTTATCCTGCGACCAAGCAATGGCAAAACAGCCAATAACTGTTATTAATAAAAGAAAATGCTTTTTCATAACAGGTCATTTTGGTTATACAATGAGGAAATTTCCCAATTAAGTTATGAAAGTTTTGTTGCTTTGGCTGGGGTGGCCACTATCATTTCTAAAAGAACAGTATCTTCCTGTCATAAAAACGTTTGCATGAGAACCTGTTCAACCCGGCTATTTACACTGGCCAGTTTCATTTTCATTTGTTCTTCAATTTCAGTTGCTCAAAAAGCTAAGGCTCTTCCCCGCGGCACTTTATTTATCATTGGCGGCGGCTCCATCAGCGATTCTTTACGGATGCAGATGCTGAAAGCGGCCGCCTGGAAAAAAGGGGACATCATTGCGGTAGTCACTTTGGCCAGTGGTTTGGGCGACCGTGCATTCAGTGGTTCCAATGAAGCTTTCAAGCGACTAACAGGTGAAGAATGTATGAAGTTTGACTCTGCAGCTATCAATGATCCGCTCAAACTGGATTCACTGTCAAAAGCAAAAGTGATTTACTTGGGCGGTGGCAGCCAGGGGCGGTTTATGGAACTCATTGAAGGAAGTAAAGTGAAGGAAGTAATCACAAAAGCTTTTTATAATGGCGCCCTGGTAGGTGGCACCAGTGCCGGCGCAGCGGTGATGAGTAAAAAAATGGTGACGGGATATGGCCTCCGGGATACAGCTTATGCTTCTACGTTCAGGATCATTCAAAAGGGAAATATTGAGATCAAAGAAGGCCTGGGTCTGCTGGATTCGGTGATCATTGACCAGCATTTTGTGTATCGCAGCCGCCACAACCGCATGATATCGGCAGTAATGGAATTTCCCGGTTTCCAGTGTATCGGTATTGATGAGTCAACCGCTATCATTGTAAAAAACGGGAAAGCTACTGTGGCCGGTGACAGCCAGGTGATCGTTTATGCCGATGCAAAAAATATTCACACCGGCAAGGATGAAGCCTTTGCTGCTTCGGATATTAAACTGGCTGTTTATTTAGAAGGGGAGTCATTCCCGGTGAAGCGATGATACTTTCAGTATAAGCAGGGTTTATTTTTTCCGCAACAGCTTTTCCACTTCCGCTTTGATATGGCCGTTTTGGAGATATTGATACAGGTTCTTGCCGGGGCAGTTGGTTTGCGTGGAATAATCCCTGTGTGAAGCAAGGGTTTCAAGGGGCAGGTCATACTTTTTGCAACTATATGCGATCATGCGGATGAGTGAGTTGAGTTGTTGCGCCGGCATTTCCTGTTGCTCCAGGTTGCCCAGGCAATTAATGAGCAGGTGGCCGGTGGGGTCATACTCGGTGGCGGTTTCTCCTACGGTGTACACATTTCTTCCTTCATACACCGTTCCATCGGGTGCGATAAGAAAATGATAAGGAATATCCACCCAATTGCGGTCGGGCCCCATGCCCCATTTTTGAATGTTCATGATCTTCCTCGCTGCATCGTCTTTCATTTCCAGCCGGGTTCCTTCGTGGTGAATGGTTATTCTTACCGGCACATGTTGTTTGTAGGGCCGCGGTTCAGCAGCGTTCCAGGCTGTCCGGGGCAGGATGGTAATTTCGTTAGCAGTCACTGTTTTTTTACTGCCGGCGCAGGAAAGAGAGTGCAACGCAATGATGGCCACAACGCCAATGATGAAAGTTTTATTCATGCATCCAAGGTAAAACATTTTATGCACCGGTTTTTTCCTGATGCTGTATTTTCATACTTTGAATTTTGTATGCGAAGGATTGACCCGGACGTGGACATTATTATGCAGGTGTTGCAGGCAGTGCTGTCAGCAAGACCTGCTGATACTTTTGTGCAAAGCCTGTTGCAGCAATACCAGGACAGGGGCGGCCTTAGCAAAAAACAATTGCAGGGCTTGTATGGCAAGGCATCAAAAATTGCAACTATTCCCCAGGCCCGGCTGGCTACTTTGGAAGCCATCATTCTCCGAAAACATGAAAAAAACCGTTCAGCGATCCCGGCCAATGAACCGCTCTTTAAAAAAGATGAAACTACAGGAAAGATGCTGGATGACATTCTGCTAAAATTTCCCCAACATAAAAGAGTGTTGTTCCTTAAATCAAAATATGATAACAACGAAGTGTTGCAGGCGGCCGAAATCAGTGAACTGCAAAAATTTCACAAGCTGCTGCTAAAGTAAAAGACGCTTCCCGGGGAAACGCCTTTTACATCAAGGGCTATACTTCTATGGCATAGTGATATTTTTACGGCAGTGAAACATTGACCAATGTGCGTCCGTTGGGCAACTCGGAAGATGTGTACACCAACGATACCGTCTTTGCTTTGCTGCTTTTTTTCAAGGCTATGATCTCCTGCACATGGCAACTCATGTCCCCTATAGCTTCCTGTGCATCTCTGAACCGCCATTGGCGCAAAACATTGTTTTGATCGTCTTTCACAACAATCACCTTGTTCTTACCGGCTCTGCCACAGTGGTGATAACGGATGGTGAGTTTGCTGGCATTACTATATTGTTCCGGCAACAGTTGCTGCACCGTATTTAGCTGCTGGCCGAATCGTTGCATCACTACTTTGTTGTCGACAAAGATCTCAAATCCTTCACCGCCGGCTTTGCTGAAACTGCTGAAGATGAAACCTGTTGCTGCCAGCAGGAATAAAAAAGCGGCCCTGCTGTTGAAAAAGATTGCTTTCATGGTAAAACTTTTAAATGTGACTGAATAAGTTTGAATACTCCGTAAAGTAAAAACATCAGGGAAGCCGGGAGAAATTACTTTGATATGAGGGGCCTGTGGCTTGACCAATTGCCTTCTTTCCCCAGGTTTCAGCAGCCAGGCAGGCAGCTTCTCGGCCAGGCACAGTACATTTGCAGCGGTTTACAACCGATTGATGAACATAAACAGTTTGAACTATGAAGGAATGGCTGAACCAGGTTTATTGGGGCAACACTGTGCAGGATTACCTGATCGCTGCCGGAGGCATTTTACTGGCCTGGATCATTGTAAAACTGCTGAAGAAATATCTCATCAGTTACCTGAATAAGGTTACAGAAAAGACGGCTACAATTTTTGATGACCTACTGGTGAAAGGGGTGAGCAAATTCCTGTTGCCTTATCTCTATCTTTTTATCAATTACAATATCATCACACATCTCACCCTGCACCCCCGTTTTGAAAAAGTGCTGGATGTTGCAATCAAAGTGGTGACAGCTTATTTCTTTATCCGCCTTATCAATTTCATTATCCATGGGGCGCTGCAATTATATATGCAGCAAAAGAATGAACCACCGGAGCGGATCCGCCAGCTCAATGGGATGCTGGTGGTGGTGAAGGTGATCACCTGGATCATGGGTGTCATCATGCTGATAGACAACCTCGGCTATGATGTCACCACATTGATTGCCGGCCTGGGTGTGGGTGGTATTGCGATTGCTCTTGCTGCACAGAATATACTCGGCGACCTGTTCAGCTATCTTGTTATCTTCTTTGACAAACCTTTTGAAGTAGGCGATTTCATTGTGGTGGGGGAGCACCGCGGCACAGTCGAAAAGATCGGCATCAAAACATCGCATGTGCGCAGCATAGATGGCCAGCAGTTAGTGATGCCTAATGCCGAACTGGTGAAGTCCGTGATCAACAATTTTAAACGGTTGGAAAAAAGAAGGGCCCTGTTTGGCATTGGAGTGGTGTATTATACCCCTGCTGCAAAGCTGGAAATGATACCGGGTATCATTAAAGAGGTTATTACCAAACATCCGCAGGCAGAGTTTGACAGGGCCCACCTGAAAGGCTTTGGAGATTTTAGCATCAACTATGAAATTGTTTACCTGGTAGAATCTCCCGATTTTAAGGTGTATATGGATACCCACCAGGCTATTTGCCTGGAGATCTTTCAGCGGTTTGAACAGGCGGGTATTGAGTTTGCCTTCCCGACACAAACCGTTTTTCTTCAGAAAAATAAAACAGAATAATAAAAGGACATCCATGAAAAAGCTATTATTCCTGTTACCTGCTTTTTTTTTATTTACAATGCTGACCGCACAGCAGGCGAATGACAGCCTGCACCTGGTTTTGCTAAACCAGCAGGTGGATGATGAGGTGGTGCAACGCAACCTCGCTTCGCTGGATATGATCTATGCTGAAGATTTTGTTTTTAGTCATGGTAGCGGAAAGATAGAAGGCAAGCAGGGCTGGTTAACGACAGTGAAAAAGGCCAACTATCCAAAGCGGCAGCATGATTCTGTGAGAGCGGAAATGCACCCTGGGATAGCCATACTCAAAGGCAAAATGTACATTGAAAAGCTGAATAAAGACAAAACTGACCACTATCATCTCCGTTACATCCGTGTATATGCCTGGCGCAATGACCGCTGGCAACTCATATCACATAACACTACCCATGAGTGGCATGAGTGAAGGTTAATTAAAAATTGAAACTTTTGTTGTAGCCATCTTCTCCTGGCAACAAGGGATGCTGATATTATAAACGATCTTACCTTTTTCATTGCTGCTGATGATGAATTTTCCGTTTACCGAACTGGTGCGTGCCATCAGCCTGTTGAGAAGGCTGTTGCTGTCATGACAATTGTTGCTGATAGCATTCCCGTTGTGTTCTAGCTGCAGCAGCCAGTCGTCATTTTTTTGCAGTCTGAGTGTGGCTGAAGATGCCTGTGATTTTTCTGTCAGCAGCAGCAGTTTCTGGATCACCCGGAATATCACAAGGCCTGCTTCCGGTTGAATCAACCCGCCTTGATGATGGTGCAGGAAATTTAATTGCACCGGGTGTTTCAACTGCCAGTCGCGGATGTATTGTTGAAGGATGCCTGTATAGTCTTCATCCGGCAAGGTGGTGGGGACAATCGTTTGGCAAAGATTGCGGATGCCGGTGATGATGGAACGGATATTTTCTTTGCTTTTTTCAAGAAACTGGCGGGTCATTTCGGGAGTGCTGCCGGCCATTTCCAGATACATATTGGTGGCAGCCAGTGTTTGTGCAAAATTTTCATGTAGCTCACGGGCAATATCTTTTTTTTCTTTTTCCTGTTCGGAAAAATTAAGACGGATGATTGTCTTTTCGGCCTCCAGCAATTTTTCCCCCTGTTCTTTGATCAGTTTGTTTTTCAGGCGGAGTTCCATCAGCCGCACCACCTGGTGGGCTATTCCTTTCAGGGCTTCCTTTTGTTGTTCTGTGATGGCTGGGCGGGGGTTATTGTCAATCACACAAATGCTGCCGAGGTTGTAACCATCCGGGTTAGTAATAGGGGCTCCTGCATAAAAGACGATCTTGTTTTCATCACGGGTCACCAGCGGGTTTCCTGCAAAGCGTTCATCCTTTCTTGCATCAGGAATGATCATCACATCGTTTTGCAGGATGGTGTGGCCGCAAAAAGAAATATCTCTTCCTGTTTCACTAGCAAAGAGATTCTTTTCTGCTTTGAACCACTGCCGTTCTTTGTCCACAAAACTGATAGCAGCTATTGAGCAGCCACAGACCTGGGCTGCGAGTTCCATTAATGCATTAAAATCATTTTCCCTTTCTGTGTCCAGTATTTCATAAGACAACAAGGCTTTCAATCTTTCAGCCTCATTAGCCGGGTAACCAGGAGCCTTCATTGTTTTCGGAGTTGGGATTACGGGAACAAAATTGTTTTATTTTTTCCCTTCAGGCAATAGGGTTTTAACCTTACGCTTTGACGAATAAACGCTACAACAGTTATGGCAACCTGCAGCGTCTTGTTACTCAGCCTGTAACAAGACGGTAAGACTATAGCGGAGGCAAATCATAAACCGGGTGACGAACGGAAACTGCGATTTGTTGATAAAAAGCAAACCATTTTTATTTCTTACCCCGTATACGGCTCATCGTTTCCAGTGTCATGTTCAGGTAAGAAGCGATGTATTTTAAAGGTATCCTGTTGAGCAGGGCGCCGCGGGTTTGTTCAAACCGCCTGTATCTTTTTTCAGAAGAAGGGATGCGGCTGATATATGCTCTTTCTTCAGCGCCGCGATAATTTTCTTCGAGCAGCAGGCGGCCGATGATATTTGCTTCCGGGAAATGTGCATAAAGATGTTCTATCACAGCCCGTGGAATGACAACAAGCTCTGTATCCTCCAGCACCTGCAGGTATTCGTCAGAAGAAATATCAAGCCCCAGGTTACGGATAGAACCAACGATCTCATTTTCTTCGTTTATCCAGGTGGTGATTTCTTTGCCTTCTTCCGTTATATATCCCCTGACTACGCCTTTCAGCACCCAAAAAAGTTTATCACTGTTATAGCCGGGCTTCACAAGCAGTTTGCCTTTTCCCAGTTTCAGCAGTGATGTATTGTCTTCAATATATGCAACTGCATCCGGGCTCAGCGGGTACACCGAATTAAAGAAAACAGCAAGGGGAGAAGACCCGCGGCGTTGCTTTGATGTGTTTTTTTGAAGAATAATTCTTGTCATTGTACTGATCAAAACCTTCCTGCAAAAATATTGTTTATGCAGGAAAATGCGGCCATTCTGCCGCATTGTTTGCCTGACCGGAAATGTTATTTTTTCTTTCCCCTGTCCTGGTTCAGTTGCACTTTTTCAGTGTTTCTCCGCAATCGCATATTGAGCAATTCCACAAACAGTGAAAAGGCCATTGCGGTGTAGATATAACCTTTGCTGATCTCCTGGTGGAAGGCCTGTGCTATCAGCATGATGCCAATCACGATGAGGAATGCAAGGGCCAGCATCTGTAGTGTGGGGTTCCTGTTGATGAAACGGGAAATGGTACCGGCAAATGCGATCATCACCAGCATGGAAACAACCACGGCAATGATCATAACAACAATGTTATCTACTAATCCCACGGCGGTAAGGATGGAATCAAAAGAAAATATTATATCCACCAGCACTATTTGCAATATCACTGCGCTGAATGCGGAATAAATGGCCTGCCCGGCTGGTCTTGCCGATTTTTCAAGTTTATGATGTATTTCCAGGGTGCTTTTCACCAGCAGGAAGACACCTCCGAGAAAAAGGATAATATCTTTCCAACTGATGCCCATGGGTTGCCCGTTTTCTTCTATAAATGAAAGGGTGAATACAGGGGTAGTGAGCCTTATGATCCAGGTGATGGTCAGCAACAACAATATCCTGAAGACCATGGCGAGCAGCAGGCCGATGGTGCGGGCCTTTTGTTGCTGGCTTTCCGGCAACTTGTTGGATACAATGGAAATGAAAATGATGTTGTCAACACCTAATACGATTTCCAGGAAAGTGAGGGTGAGCAGGCTGATCCATACGGATGGATCGGAAAAGTCGGGAAATACCATGCAGGTAAATGTTATACCTCAAATGTAGAACTAAAATACATGCGGACACTCCTGCAGGGCAGGGACTTTCACATCAAAAATCCCTGTCGGCATTAAAATTCTCCAGTTCTTTTGCCACAGCGGTTAAGAAAGTGGCACCTAGGCTTCCGTCCACAATACGGTGATCGTAACTCATACTGAGGTACATCATGTGGCGGATGGCAATACTGTCGCCATGCGGTGTTTCGATCACAACAGGTCTTTTCTTGATAGCGCCTACTGCCATGATAGCTACCTGGGGCTGGTTGATGATAGGAGTACCCATCAGGCTTCCAAAAGTGCCTACATTGGTCAACGTAAATGTGCCGCCGGTTGTATCATCGGCTTTCAGTTTCCCGTTTCTGGCAGCATCAGCAAGGCCATTTACCTGCCTGGTCAGCCCCACTAAATTTAACTGGTCAGCATTTTTAATGACCGGTACAATTAAATTTCCGGAAGGAAGAGCAGTTGCCATCCCGATATTGATATCTTTCTTTACAATGATATTGTTGCCATCCAGCGAACTGTTGATCAGCGGGAATTTTTTGATACAACGTACGATTGCTTCAATGAATAGCGGAGTAAAAGTGATTTTGGTACTTTCTCTTTTTTCAAACTCTTTTTTCACTTTATCTCTCCACATCACTAAGTTCGTCACATCTGCCTCGGTAAAGCTGGTGACATGCGGGCTGGTCTGCTTGCTGCGCACCATATGTTCGGCGATCAGTTTCCGCATCCGGTCCATTTCGATGATCTCAACGTTGCCGGTATAGGTTGTTGGCAGTTGGTTGCTGGTAGTTGATTGTTGCTGCTGTTCAACTCTTGCAACCGGGATCACCATCGTTTCGTTTGTGCTGCTTACCCCTGACTCCCGACTCCTGACTCCCGACTTTTTCTCACTCACATACTGCAAAATATCTTTCTTCGTCACTCTTCCTTCATTGCCTGTGCCGGGAATTTTCTCCAGTTCGGTCATGCTGATGCCTTCACTGGCAGCAATATTCAATACGAGAGGAGAATAGAAGCGGTTGGAAGAACCATTGGTTGATTGATGCTGGATAGTGGGTGTTGGGCGTTGGATCGTTTCAACCACAACAGCTTCCTGGGTTTGTTGCGCAGGCATTGTCTCTTTCACCGGTTCGGACACAACAGGAGTTGAAGTCACCGTTTCAGCAGCACTGGTTTTTATCCTTGCAATCACCGTCCCTATCGGAACGACATCATTTACATTAAATAGGATTTCTTCAATCACTCCTGCGGCTGTACTGGGTACTTCACTGTCCACTTTGTCCGTAGCTATTTCCAGCACGGTCTCATCCATTTTTACAGCGTCCCCGGGTTGCTTGTGCCACTTCAGGATGGTGGCTTCCATGATACTTTCGCCCAGTTTTGGCATAACAAGATCAACAACAGCCATATCTGTATTTTCGGTTTTAGATTTTTGGTTTCATATTGTTTTTCTGCTGCCATCAGCTCACCGGCTCCTGGCAATAACAATCGTTCGGGCCAAAGGTAAAGGTTTCCCGTTAATCTGTTTTATGCGCCGTTTGATGCGGCAATAATGAATTTTCGCAGAAAATTCAATGCATTGGAGGCTGTCATGCTGATGTTCCGTTGCCGGTCAAACCGGAGGTTCAGCTTTATGGTTTTTATTTTCTCCCGGCTGCCGGCTGCTATCCAAACTGTGCCTACTGGTTTTTCATCGCTGCCGCCATCTGGCCCCATAATTCCTGACGTGGCAAGTGCATAGTCAACATTCAATGTTTGAATGGCCCCTTTCACCATTTCTATCACCGTTTCCTCACTCACTGCACCCATACTCATCAAAGTCTCATGTTGCACACCCAGCACATTTTCTTTTACTTCGTTGGCATAGCTCACCACAGAACCATTGAAATAAGCCGAAGAACCCGCAACGGAAGTGATAAGTTGAGCAATATAGCCGCCTGTACAACTTTCAGCGGTTCCCATAGTTTTATTCTGTGCTTTCAATATTCTGCCAATCACCACTTCCAGCCCTTCATCTTCATTGGTCACTAAATATTCTTTTACGAGAACCTGCAGCTCTTCAAAGTAAGGCAGCAGTTCTTTTTCCACTTCTTCTTTGCTGTTGCCATGCGAAGTGAGCCGCAGTTTCACCATGCCATAGTTCGGTAAGTAAGCCAGTTTGATATGTGAAGGCAATTTAGCTTCGAAATCAATCAGCAGTTCAGCGATCATAGATTCTCCAACTCCGGCAGTGAAAGCTGTTCTGTGAACGATTGCGGGAAGCTCAAATTCTGAAAGCAGTCTTGGAATCACTTCATTGGTCATGATACCTTTCATTTCGTGGGGAACGCCGGGTAATGAAATAAAGACCTGATTAGTCCCCCCTTGCGGGGGATTTAGGGGGGCTTTCCTTTCGGCAGGGGGGCTTTTAAACCACATCCCCGGCGCCGACCCTCTTGCATTGTGTAGCACAATACAATTATCAGGAACTTCCGCCTGTTTCAAATTTCTTTCTAATATAGGCCCGGGGCGACGGTAAATTTTTTCAAACAAATACTTTACATGGTTCAGCACATTATCATCCACCACTAATTTGCCGCCGAAGTATTTACACAAAAGAGGTTTGGTGATGTCATCAGCAGTAGGACCCAGCCCGCCGGTGATGATGATGATCTGTGAGTCCTGGCTTTCTTCATCGAGGGTCTGCCAGATTTCATTGAAGTCGTCACCAACCGCCACCCTGCGGCGCACCCACACACCGATCTTATTTAATTCCTGTGCAATAAAGGCGCTGTTGGTATCAATGGTCTGGCCGATCAGTAGTTCATCTCCAATAGTGATGATGGATGCATTAACAGAATTAGTAGCCATTAATTAGGATATAGTTAGTAAGAAATGAAGTAATTTGACCGCAAAGTTATAACCACTGGACTATGAAAAAAGTTTTCTTACTTGTTACTGGTTGCTGGATGCTTCTTACCGGGGTGAATGCACAATCGCTTACCCAAAAGCTGCAACAGGCCTTCCGGCAGTTTGAAGCCGACAGCCAGTTGAAACATGCCATCTCTTCTTTGTATGTGGTTGATGTGGCCACGGGGAAAGTGGTGTTTGACAAAAACTCCCAGATCGGTTTGGCGCCTGCTTCCACGCAAAAGGTCATTACCAGTGTGACGGCTTTTGAGTTGCTGGGGAAGGAGTACAGGTATAAAACAGATTTCGCCTATGATGGAGAAATTAAGAATTCATTACTTATTGGGAACTTGTATATAAGGGGAAGTGGTGATCCGACATTAGGAAGTTGGCGGTTTCCCTCCTTGTCAGCTAATGTAATAAAAGAGAGATTTTTGAGTGAACTAAAGAAACGAAATATTGACAAGCATCGCGGTAGCTTGTTTGCTGTAACTGGCAAATACGACTCAAATAATATACCTGATGGTTGGATATGGCAGGATATTGGAAATTATTATGGTAGCGGATCAGGACAATTGAACTGGAATGAAAACCAGTTTGATTTGGTTCTTAAGCCCGGGAAAAAAACAGGAGATGAAGTGCTTATAGTTAGGACCAGCCCGGTTGTTAATAATGAATTTCAAAATGATTTGAGATCAGGGCCAAAGGGGAGTGGCGATAACGGGTACATTTATTTTCAACCGGAAACAAGCAGATATTATGTTAATGGTACGGTGCCTTGTTGTGTTGACTCTTTTACTATATCCGGGTCTGCTATGAACAGCGACCAATTCATCTTAAATCAATTTGCGTTATTACTTTGGGATAGTGGATTTAAGGAAGACAGAGTTAGCTTTCATTCATATGTTGTTGGAGAACCTGTATCTCCTTTGAGTCCATTGTTTAGTATTTATTCCCCCTCCCTCGACTCCATCATCTACTGGTTCAATAAAAAAAGCGTCAATCTTTATGGTGAAGCATTGGTTAAAACCTTTGCGTATGAAAAGCAGGGATTTGGGTCTACTGATTCGGGGGTGGCCATTCTCCGGAAATTCTGGGAAGGAAAAGGTATTAGAAAGCATGAGCTGAATATGGTGGATGGTTCCGGGCTTTCACCGCTTAACCGTGTCACCACTCATGCGCAGGTAGAGATTTTGAAATATGCAAAGACCAAAGACTGGTACCCCCATTTCTACAACTCTTTGCCCGACTACAATGGCATGAAGATGAAAAGCGGAACTATCAGGGGAGTAAAGGGCTTTTGCGGCTACCACAAAGCTAAAGACGGAAAGGAATACATCTTTTCTTTTCTTGTCAATAATTATAATGGCTCTGCTTCCGGGCTGGTGAACAAAATGTACAAAGTGCTGGATCTGCTTAAATAGCCTGGAGTTGTACGTTAGTAGTGGTGCGCCGGAAGTCATGGAAAAAGTTTATTTTCAATGATCCCAAAACAGATGTTTATGAGAGAACAAAATTTTAAGAACCACCGCCGCTATGTTCCGGCTTATCATGGTATCACCGCCTTGCTGATATTGTCGGGTTTAATTGGCAGTATCATTAATTTTCTTCGTGTACCCGACGAAAATATTTATTCAGCTTCTTTATTACTGATTGTTTTTATCGTATTGTGCAGCTTATTCTGGTTTGCCCGACGGTTTGCCTTGCAGGCTCAGGGCAGGGCTATACGAGCAGAAGAAAATTTCCGTCATTTTATACTTACCGGTAAGCCAATGGATAAACAACTAAGATTGGGGCAAATCATCGCACTTCGTTTTGCAGGTGATGAAGAAATGCCGGCATTGGCCAAAAGGGCTGCGGAGGAGAAACTTACACAAACACAAATCAAGCAAGCTATTCAAAACTGGCGGGTCGATTATTACCGGGTTTAAAACCCAAACCGGTTAAAGAAGCTCATATCCATATTCAGGAGCCAGGGTGATGCAAAAGCAGCTATGCAAATGGCTACGATCAGTATCTTACCTGCAAGAGACATATCCTGGATCAGGTGGCGATGGAGCAGGCTTTGAATCGTTGTCATCATCTTTTCTTCTTTAGGATGATATTCATAAGGCGGCGTGATATTGAACTCCCGGAACGAGGGGTGCTCTTCGATGAGGATATTCCTGATCTTCCAGTAATCTTCATCTTTCAGGTCTTCATACGACACATCGGCATTGATGCCGTCTGCTTCTATTCGTTTGTCTACAGCTGTAAATTTTTTATCACCCTGCAGCCGCAGCAACATCATGGCAGGGAAGATGAGCAGCACCCAGAATTCCAGATGCCATGCCACCCACACTAAAAATGCAATAGAAAGCCATACAAACAATTTGCCGACCCAGCTTTCTTCATCGAGGAAAACCCGGTTGAGCAACTGGCCGCCATCCAGCGGGTAGACAGGAAAAAGATTGATCAGGTTCAGAAATATCATTAATAATGAAATATGATAAAACGAAATACCGGCAATTTCGAGATATGGGTTTTGCTGCCAGAGCAGGTAAAACACAATGCCTAGGACGATACCTGGTAAAGGGCCTGCCAGCAGGATAATGGCTGATTCTTTTTGCGACACTTCTCTTTTTGTTCCGGAAACATAGGCGCCCAGCAACGGAATAAAGAAAATACCCAGTTCGCTGTAACGGAAAACTTTCATAGCAATAAAGTGCCCCAGCTCATGAAAAATAACAATGGCTGTTATCAACAGCAGCATGGTGAAGCTGTGAAAAATATAATAGCCCAGCACTAAGTACAGGGCAAGACTGATGATGGATTTGATCCAGATATTGGCCGGGTGCTGTTCCTGCTTCTGAAATTTTGGCGGGCAGGTTAATCTTTCTTCACCGGCAGGCTGTTGTTCCCCGTTATTCAGTTCATTAGTTGTAGCGCTGAAATTTTCCATCAGTCAAAATAAGGTTTTAGTTTTTCCAGCAATGGCGCCGGCATCGTGGTTCGTTTCATTGTCCCGGCTTCCATAAAATACAGGATGATCTTTCCTGTAACGAGCAATTCTTCTTTTTCATTGTACACTTCATGGTGATATTCCACCTTGTGGTGCAGGGGCAATTCTTTCAGTATGGTTTTGATGGTAAGCAGTTCATCATATAATGCCGGCCGCAGGTAGCGGCAGTGTACATCCACCACGGGCATTATCACTCCCATTTTTTCCATATCGGCATAGGTGAATCCCAGTTGCCGGATAGACTCTGTCCTTGCCGATTCAAAATAAGGGAAGTAATTGCTGTGATAGACCACACCCATCTGGTCGGTTTCGGCATACCGCACTCTTATTTTTGTTTCACTGCTGAACATCGTTTTTGTCACCGGGTTTGGAATCAAAAACCAGTTCATCCAGTTCGCTTTTGCGGATGAACCAATTGATAATGTTTTTAGAGAAATAGATTACGACCAGGGCTACAATTACCTGTGAGACGGCAATCTGAAACTGGAATTTGTTGATAGCCCGGTCATCGCCATAGCGCAAATTGCCCCCAACTTCCCTTTTAAAATAATCGAAAATATAAAAGATCACTGTGCTGGCATTGCTCAGGATAGAATAAAAGCAAATACCCAGGATGATAACGTGGGTCAATGCCCGTTTGCCAATGGTTAGCGACAGGGTTTCGGAAGCCGACTGGCCGCAAAGTAAGGTTGCTATTTTAAAACTGTTCCTGAATAACAGGACAAAGACCACAGCATATACAACAGAAACAAAAATTATCTTGACAATAGATCCGAAAAGGTCATACATCTCAAAACCATAAACGACCTGGATAACAAGAGAAAAAAGGTTTTCAAAAAATTTGTAACCAAATATCAGGGCAATAGTAATGATGCCCCATTCAGTAAGATGTATCTTCTTCATGGCAGGAAGATAATAACTATTTCCCGATCAGTCTGTCCATGCTGAATTTGCCCGGGCCGGTCAGCAGCAGGGCCATATAACCGCCGAGAAAGAGTGCCGCATGTTCTGCTTCGCCGAATATCCTTCCGTGATGGGAATAGAACACAGCCACCGACATCGCAATGATCAGCGGTACGCTGGCTAATCTTGTCATCAGCCCGGCAACGATGAAAACCGCACAGAAAAGCTCTGCAAAGATCGTCAGCGCCATTGAAATTGGGGAGCCAATGCTAAAGGGATCGGAGAAAGTAGATGATTTGGCGGCAAAATTCATCAGCTTTTTCGCTCCGTGGGGTATCATCAGTCCGCCAACAGTGAGGCGAAGCATAAAAAGTGCAAGGGAAACTGAAGTGTCAGAGTAACGGGTACTGAAAATTTTTTTCATTGGAATTGTGGTATTTCGCTGCAATATTAAGGAAAAGTGAGGAGCTGTTGATTTCATGTTCTTTCCTCACAAAATGTTAAAACAATTTTCAAACAGCATTTATCCACACCTGTTTGGAATGATGTTTGGTCTGGCCTGAAATAATTTGAATATTCGCAACGTTTATCCATTCATTGACGGTAAATACCGAACCCACGGTTAAAGGACAAGCTTCATGAAGAATCAACTCGTACTTGCAATCGCCAGCTTCAGCGCTGTGGCTGCATTTCCCCAATCCACCCGGTTTTACAACGATCCGCAGGCAACATTTAAAGAGGCAAAGGAGTATTTCCAGAAAGAGCAATACAGCCTGGCCTATCCTTTATTTAAAGAATTGCAGCAGTCGGTCAAGGAAACCGACCGTATCAACAACACGGTCACGGTGCAGGAGATCAATTATTACAGTACCGTTTGTGCACTGAAACAAAACGAAGGAAGGGCAGAGGAACAGGCTCTGTCTTATATCACTCATGAAAAAAATAATGCACGGGTGGATATGATGCATTTTCACCTGGGAGAGTATTTTTTCCGGCAGCAGGAATTTGCCACTGCGGCCCGCCACTATGAGCAAACCAAGATTGTCAACCTGAGCAACCGGGAGATCGCCGACATGAAATTTCACCAGGGCTATGCCTATTTCACCATGCAGCGTTTTGGTGAAGCAAAGCCTTTGTTCAATACCATCCGCAGCATGAAGGATGATCCAAATTATCTTGATGCCAATTATTATTACGGTTTCCTGGCTTTCCGTGACCGGCAATACAGCGATGCCCTGCAAAGTTTCAGGATAGTGGAAAATGAAAAGGAATATGCTACCGTGGTCCCTTACTACATAGCACAGATATATTATATACAGGGCAAAAAGGAAGAAGCCATTGCCTATATTCAAAACAAACTGAAAGGCGGGGCCAACACGCAATATTATGACCTGGAGATGAAACAACTGATCGGTCATGCACATTTTGAAAGAAAGGAATACGCCATGGCGCTGCCTTATCTCGAAGATTTTGTGAACCGCTCGGAGAAAGTGAGACGGGAAGACCTGTATGAACTGTCTTATTCTTATTACCAGGCCAACCAGCTCAGTAAAGCGATAGAAGGGTTTAAACAACTGAGCGGTAAAGATGATTCACTCAGCCAGCACTCCATGTACCTGCTGGGTGATGCCTACCTGAAAACTGGTCAGAAAGCCAATGCCCGTAATGCTTTTCTTTTTTGCGCTTCCAACAGCAGTAATGCTACACAGAAAGAGATATCAAAGTTCCAGTATGCAAAACTTTCCTATGAGCTGGGCTACCAGGATGAGGCGCTGAACAGCCTGCGCAGTTTCCTGAATGAATATCCCCGCTCCACTTACGACACAGAAGCGAAAGACCTGCTGGTGGCGGTTTTGACCAACACCAACAATTACCGGGATGCATTGTCGTTGCTGGAAGGCATGAACAACCCGACACCCAATGCCAAAAGACTTTACCCAAGAATATTATACGGCCGTGCAACAGAATTTATCAATGATGGCCGCTTGGCAGAAGCAGATGGCCTGCTGGACAAGGCCCTGAAAGACCCTAACAATGCAATGGTGTTGCCCCTGGTAAATTTCTGGAAAGGTGAACTGGCCTATCGTAGCAACCAGTTGGATAATGCCATTAAGTATTATAATGCCTATGTCAGCGCCGGTTCGCCATCAAGCGGGGAGGCCAATGCCAATAATGCCCGTTATAATCTTGGCTATTGCTACCTGCGCAAAGAGAATTATGCTGCGGCGCTGAGTTTCTTTGAACCGCTTGGCCGCAACCCGGCGCTTAATTCCAATGAACTGACACAGGATGCCTATATCAGAACAGCCGATTGCTATTTCATGCAAAAGGATTATACCAAAGCAAGGACGATGTATGATAATGTGATCAAATTTTCATGGCCCGCTGAAGATTATGCCACTTTTCAGAACGCCATGATCGCCGGTATCCGCAGTTCATCTGACAAAATCAGCCTGCTCAACACTATGAACAGGAAATTCCCTACTTCGTCTTTGGTTACGGACGCCAATATGGAGATCGCCAATACCTATATGGCTGATGAACGTTTTCGGGAAGCATTACCTTACCTGAATAATGTGCTGAAAGGAGATGGCAATGCCAGCCTGAAACCACAGGCTTACCTGAAACTGGGTACTTCTTATTACAACCTGAACAATAACAGTGAAGCCCTGAAGCAATTCACTACGCTGATCAGTCAGTATCCTAATTCTCCCGAGGCGGAAGATGCGCTGGATAATGTTAAAACCATTTACGTTGAGGAAGGAAAACCGGGTGATTATGCAGACTTCATGCGGAAGGCCGGGCGGCCCATCAGTGTGAACACGGAAGATTCGCTTACTTATACGGCAGCTGAAACACAATACCAGAATGGTAATGTGAATGCGGCGCTGAATGCCTTTAACGGCTATCTCCAAAGATTTCCCAATGGTGCCTATGCACTTGATGCTAATTTTTACAGCGCTGAAATAAGCAGTAGCAAAAAAGACTGGCCCAATGCTCTCAAAGGATATGAGGCAGTGGCTGCACTTTCTCCCAATCGCTATGCAGAAAGAGCCGTGCTGTCAGCAGCAAGGATTTATTTCTTTGAGTTGAAAAATTATTCCAAAGCTGAAACCTATTATGTGCAACTGAAGCAGATCACGGCCAGCCAGGAAAATAAATTGGAAGCCATGCGGGGGCTGCTCCGTTGCCACTACCAGTTGGAAAGATGGGCTGAAGCAGTGGAGAATGCCAAAGAGCTGACAGCGGCCAAAGGCAGCAGCGCCGATGATAAAACCCTGGCGAATATGGCCATTGCCAAATCAAACCAGGTAGCCGGTCAATACGAACTTGCGATCGCCAATTACAAATCAGTAGTATCATTGAATAAAGCGGCGATGGCTGCGGAAGCAAGGTATGAGATCGCCAGTTGCTGGTTTGCATTGGGCAAACTCAGTGATTCGGAAAAAGCCGCTTTTGAAACGATCAATAAATCCGGTTCGTATGATTTTTGGGTGACCAAAGCCTACATTCTCTTGGGTGATATTTTCTTCCGGCAAAAAGATTATTTCAATGCCAAAGCCACATTCCAGAGTATCGTGGACAACAGTATTAACCCGCAACTAAAAGAAGAAGCGCAGACCAAGCTGAACCGGGTGATAGATGAAGAAAGCAAATCAAGTAAGGTTGGAAATTAAAAGTATTAAACAGATCAATAAAAGACCAGCAGCACATGAATAAGCCTCCATATAAAATTATCCTCCTGGGACTTGCAGCCATAGCCGTGAATGTTTCCGTTGCACAGGACACCACCGGGAAGAAAAGATCAGTAGATATTACATCCGCTTTTAAACCCTTACTGAAAGAATCCGCCAAGATCAATTTCAACGCCACACCGCCTTCAGCAGATACGGCACGACCCGTGTTGAAATATGATATCCCCAACCAGAACCTGGCGCTGGGTTTTCAACCGGGTTCATTGAAACCGCTGGCGTTGAATGTTGACTCCGGTGGCAAATGGGACAATAACAGTTATATTAAGGCCGGTTTTGGGAGCCTGAGTACGCCGTTTGTTCAAGCCGGTTTTTCTTTTGGCGACGGGCAATATGCCGGTGTGAACATTTTTGCCAAACATGTTGCTTCGCAGGGGAAAAGAGAGTTCCAGGATTTTACCAATACACAGGTGAAGCTGAGCGGCTTTTATAAATCCGCCGGCAATCATGAATGGAACGGCAGCATTGGCATGAGACAGGACAAAACCTTTAAATACGGCTTTGAACCGCAAACACTTTCTTTCCCTAAAGATTCGCTGCGGCAAAACTTCCAGACTATTGCAGCCCGCATCGGAATGCGCAATATCAATAAAACAGGATTCGGGCTTACCTATTCCCCCAATCTTAAAATTGACATTTTCAGTGATCACCTGAAAAACAACGAAAGCAATACCGTGCTTGATCTGCCACTGGAAAAAACAGTGGGTGAAGAATTTGCTGTCAACCTCGGGCTTACATTTGATCTTACCCGTCTTTCGCCTGACAATAAATCGGCGATCAACAACAATATTTATTACATCTCACCTTCGGTGCATTACCGGTCCGGCGGATTGAACCTGCAGGCGGGTATCCGTCCGTCATGGGATAATAAGTCTTTCAAAATGTTCCCGAATGTGCTGGCCGAGATCGGTACGGACGATCAGCGTTTCTTTTTCCAGGCCGGGTGGACAGGTTATATACGCAAAACAACTTACCAGCATCTTGCTTCTCAAAATCCCTGGCTTTGGTTGCCTGACAGCCTGAGGAATACCTGGGTGGAAGAACGCTTTGCAGGGTTTAAAGGCTCCATAGGCGATCATTTTTCTTATAGCATTAAAGCAGGCCTGAACAGGTTGCATAATCAGTTCCTATTTGTAAATGATTATACAGCAGGGTTTGGTGGAAAATCTTTTGTAACCTTATATGAACCGAAGATGAATGTTTTTCATTTGGGCGGGCAACTGGCATTTACGATGCAGGAAAAATTTTCTTTCACTACCGGCTGGGCGCTGAATAAATATACAGGTGTCAAAGTTCATGATAAGCCCTGGGGCCTGATACCGCTTGAACTAAACTCGACCATGCGGGTGCAAGTGATCAAAGACCTGTGGCTGCAAACGGATCTTTTCGGATGGACGGGTCCCCTCTACAGGGATAGTAACGGCGATAAAGAACGACTGAAGGGAGTGGTGGACTTGAACGCCGGGCTTGAGTTCAGGATCACCAAAAACCTGAACCTCTGGGCACAGTTCAACAACTTATTTAATAAGGAATACCAGCGCTGGAATCAATATCCTGTATACGGGTTCAACTTTGTCGGCGGAATCGTATTTTCGTTCGATCAAAAGAACTGATGATGTACGGAGAGTTGTATCACTATTTCAGCACTTACAGGCAACTAAATGTACCGGGTATCGGTACATTTTCATTGAAAAGACAACCCGCTATTGCTGATTTTGTCAATAAGCAGATATTGCCGCCTTCTTTTATCGCTGCGCTGGAGCCCGGAAACGGAACTGCTTCAAAGCATTTGATCAATTGGCTGGCTGCTTCATTGGGTATTACCGACAGGGAGGCTGTTATCCGTTTCAATGATTTTGCATTTGACCTGCGCAAAAAACTGGAAGCCGGTGAAAAAATTGATTGGAATGGCATCGGCACATTGAAAACCGGGCTTGGAACTGAAATAAAATTTGAACCTGTGCTGAAGGCATCATTCTTTGATAAACCGGTGGCTGCGGCAAAAGTCGTTCGTTCGCAGGCAGAGCACACCGTGAGGGTGGGAGAGCAGGAGAAAACTGCTGCTGAAATGCGGGAGTATTTTAGTCAGCCGGATACCGGTAAAAATTATTGGTGGGCATGGGCATTGATCGCCGGGTTTGCAGCACTGATCTTTTGCGGCTGGTATTTTTCAGCAAATGGAATATCTGTTTCGTCAACCGGCAATACAAAAACAATAAAAGCAGCGGAGGTTTCCGCCACTTATCGCAACATTCGCTGATCCTTTCATTTAATTATTTTCTTTTTACTTTGCCTCCCTCATGAGCCATCTTGTGCATCATACTAATTGCCCGGTTTGTCGTTCCCATGCCATCAGCAATGTGCTGATCGCAAAAGACCATACGGTGAGCGGCGAAGAGTTTGCTGTGTGGCATTGTGATGACTGCAGTTTTCGTTTCACCCAGGATGCACCGCCTGCCGATGCAATAGGCCGGTACTACCAGTCAGAAAATTATATTTCACACAGCAACACTTCAAAAGGGCTGGTCAACCGGCTGTACCAGGCGGCCCGGAAAAAAACATTACGTTCAAAACGAAAATTGCTGCAGCATCAAACAGGTCTTGAAAAAGGAAACCTGCTGGATGTGGGCAGCGGGACCGGCGCATTTGTAAATGAAATGAGCAACAGCGGGTGGTCTGTGACAGGACTGGAGCCGGATGCCGGAGCCAGGAAACTGGCAAAGGAACTGTATGGTATTGAACTACAGGAAACCACCCGGTTGTTTGAATTGCCGCCAGGTAGTTTTGACAGCATCACACTGTGGCATGTGCTGGAGCATGTGCATGAACTGGCACCATACCTGCATCAGTTAAAAGCATTACTGAAAGAGAAGGGGGTGTTATTTATTGCCGTTCCCAATTATACCAGTATTGATGCGGCTGTTTACAAAGAACATTGGGCGGCTTATGATGTGCCGAGGCATCTCTGGCATTTTTCTCCTGCTTCGATAAAAAAACTGGTGGAAGATGCCGGTATGAAGATCATGCAGTACAAACCCATGTGGTTTGACAGCTTTTATATCTCGATGCTGAGCAGCAAATACAAAACCGGGGAGACCAACTTGTTTGGTGCCTGCTGGACGGGGTTCCGTTCCAATATCCGTGCATTGGGGAATGTAAAGAAATGCAGTTCGGTGATCTACATTATTCGGAAGACCTGAAAATATTTCACCGGCTAAACTCCACCTCGTATAACTCCGGCCACAATTTCCCGGTTACATATATTTTCTTGTTGCTGCTGTCGTAAGCAATACCGTTGAAGTAATCCACCTTTGGATACCTGGCCCGAACCTGGTTGGCAAGGGGAGAGAAATCAATTTTGGCCACCACAATGCCGGTCACAGGGTCTATTTTCAAAATATGATCTGTCTGGTAGCGGTTGGCATACACATAACCATCAATATATTCCAGTTCATTCACATTGTTTACCAGGCCGCCTGCTTCGGTGATGTTGACAGTGCGCAATAATTTAAATGTTCCCGGTTCATAAAAATTAAGATTGCTGGTGCCGTCACTGACGATCAGTTCCTTTCCATCGGTGGTGATGCCCCAGCCATCTGTATGAATCGGGAATTCTTTTAGTTTCTTAAAGTCTTTGAGGCTGTACATGAACACCACTTTGTTTTGCCAGGTGAGCTGGTAAAGGGTATCATTGATGATGGTGATGCCTTCGCCAAAGTATTTTTCATCAAGATTCACCTGTTGCAGCACTTTGCCCGTGGCCAGGTCCACTTTCATCAGCCTTGATTTGCCTTCGAGTCCTGTGCCTTCGTATAGCGAACCTTTATAAATGATAAGTCCCTGTGTATAAAAAGATGTATCATGCGGGAATGTATTGACCAGGGAATAACTGAGAATTTTTGGGGCATCAGGCTGTGGGGTATTGCCATTAGTATCATTTTCGCCATTCTTGCAGGAAATGAGTGATGCCAGCAAAAAGAAAAAAACAAGCTGCTTCATATTTTCGGGTTAATTCCGGCAAATGTACTTCAGATATGGACAGGAGCCTGTTAAAGCTTTGGCAACCAATCGCAGCCGGTATCGGGAAAATACGATACAAAAAATTCAGAAACAATAAATTAAAACAATTATATTTGGTCTTTGCCGATACTCCTTCCGGGAAACCTCTCCAAAACCCGTATCCCTGAATCGCCCCCGTTTTTATTTCCTATTATCCTCAATTATTTCCAATCCGCATGAAGCCTCATGGCGCTGCACGATGCCGCATGAACGACCCGAATGATACAGGTACTTATGAAGGCAAAGCTGGCAATACTGTTTATTGGATTAACAATGACTATTTACCTGCAGGCGCAAAAATCCTGCGAGACATCCGCCTATCTGCAAAGCCAGTTGCTTCAAAACCCATCGCAGGCCACAGCGCTTCGTCAATTTGAAAACAGCGTACAACAATATATCAGCGAGCAAGCATTTTCTCTTCGTCAAAACTCCACCAGCACTGTCATCCGCATCCCGGTAGTGGTGCATATACTTTATCACCAGCCGCATGAGAATGTTTCGAACGAACAGGTAAAAACCCAGATTGAAATACTCAATAAAAGTTTTCGTCGCCTGAATGCTGATACAACAAATACCCCGGCTCATTTTGCATCATTAGCTGCGGATTGTGAAATTGAATTTCATCTCGCTACATCTGATCCTCAAAAAAAGAGCACCAATGGTATTGTAAGAAGATATACACCGGTTAAATCATGGAAGGCGGATGATAAAATGAAATTTTCTTCCGAAATGGGTGCTGATGGATGGGACAGCAAAAGCTACCTGAATATTTGGGTTTGCAACTTGTCGAGAGTGGCAGGTTATTCCACTTTTCCCGGTGGTGAACCAGCCAAAGACGGTATCGTTCTTGGCTACAGTGTATTTGGCACAGGTGGCAGCGGTGGATTCGAATTAGGCAGAACCGCTGTGCATGAAGCGGGACATTGGCTGAACCTTAAACATCTTTGGGGTGATGAATACTGCGGTGATGATGGTGTAAGTGATACGCCAACCCAAAGCAATTATAATACAGGTTGCCCTTCTGCAGTAAAAATATCCTGTGGCAATGGCCCGCATGGTGATATGTACATGAATTATATGGACTTCACAAATGATGCATGCATGAACCTGTTTACCAAAGGACAAAAATCCAGAATGCGGTCTTTGTTTGCAACCGGTGGGTTAAGAAACTCCTTACTTTCTTCTACAGGTTTGAGTGAGCCGCTGATATTTGAATCGCCTTTGCCGGATGATTCGCCAAAATGGCTGCATCCGCATTTATATCCCAACCCCGCTGTTTCATCAATGACGCTTGATCTTTCGTATGATACCCGCTGGCTTGGAAAAATGATCAGCATTTACAGTCAAAGCGGGCAGTTGCTGATGCAGTTCCCCGTCAGCGCAAAGGTTATGCAGGTGAATGTGAGCAGGCTCAGCCCCGGCATGTATTACCTTGTCGGAAAGAAAGAAGACGGCGAAACCATCAGGCAAAAATTCATCAAATTATAGAGGACCAAATGGACGGATTAAAAGGAGTCGCTTCGGCGGCTCTTTTTTTTTACAGCAATAAAAAAAGGATCACGGGTTGCCCGATGATCCTTTTGTGTGTTGAAATATTCTGACTTTTAAATATGGATCGCTTCTCCGTAAGCCACTTCAATGGCTTCTTTCACATTCTCACTGATGGTGGGGTGGGGGTGAATGCTGTTGAGCACCTCATGATAAGTGGTTTCTAATTTCCTGGCCACAACGGTTTCTGCAATCAGTTCAGTAACGTTGTAACCAATCATGTGGGTGCCCAGCCATTCACCATATTTGGCATCAAAGATCACTTTCACAAAACCTTCGTTGTGTCCTGCTGCAGTGGCTTTGCCAGCGGCGCTCAGCGGGAACTTGCCCACTTTCACTTCATAGCCTGCTTCTTTTGCCTGCTTTTCTGTATAGCCAACAGAAGCTATCTCGGGGTAGCAATAGGTGCAACCCGGCACATTGTTATAATCTAACGATTCAGGCTGGTGATGATATTTCTTTTCGTTGTAACCGATATTTTCCACGCAGATGATTCCTTCTTTGCTGGCAACGTGGGCCAAAGCCTGGCCGGGAACACAATCGCCAATAGCATAAATGCCCGGAACATTGGTTTGATAAAATTTATCAACCATGATGCGGCCTTTGTCTGTTTTAATGCCCAGTTCTTCCAAACCGATACCTTCGATATTAGCGGTCACACCCACGGCGCTTAACAGCACATCCGCTTCCAGTGTCACTTCTCCATCTGCTGTTTTCACTTTTGCTTTCACACCGCTGCCGGAGGTATCAACAGCAGTTACTTCACTGTTCACCATGATGCTGATACCGGCTTTCTTAAAATTCTTATCTAACTCTTTTGACACTTCTTCATCTTCTACCGGAACAATGCGGGGCAAAAACTCAACGATGGTCACTTTGGTGCCCATGCTGTTGTAGAAATAACCAAACTCCACACCAATGGCGCCGCTGCCTACTACGATCATGGATTTGGGCTGGGAGGGGAGGCTCATCGCTTCGCGGTAGCCAATGATCTTTTTACCATCCTGTTTCAATGCCGGCAACTCACGGCTGCGGCCGCCGGTGGCAAGGATGATATGTTTTGCTTCAACAGTCTTTTTGCTTCCGTCGGCAGCCGTCACTTCCACCTGGCCTTTGGCTTTCAGTTTGCCAAAACCATTGATGACCTCAATTTTGTTTTTCTTCATCAGGAACTGGACACCTTTACTCATCTTATCCGCCACGCCGCGGCTTCTTTTGATCACTGCTTCAAAATTGGGAGTGCCACTGGCCTCAATGCCATAGCTGGATGCATGTTTGATATATTCATTGACCTGTGCACTTTTCAGCAGGGCTTTGGTGGGGATGCAGCCCCAATTGAGACATATGCCGCCAAGGCTTTCTTTTTCAATGATCGCTGTTTTAAAACCTAACTGTGAAGCACGGATAGCGGCCACATAGCCACCCGGTCCGCTGCCGATCACAACTACATCGTATGCCATATTTCGTTGATTAGTTGATAAGTAAATAATGTTGATCTGAAATGAGCTGCGAAGTTATCCGAAAACAGGCAATTGGGCAAAAGCGGCTTTCCCTGCTTCCTGTCGCCTTATATGACCGCTGAAACAAAACCCGGCAGATGGTATAAAAGAACCTGATATTTTAGCTGAATCCTGTTATGCGGCTGATTTTTACCATCCTGACTTTACTAATGCTTGCTTCTTCCGTGGCTGCTCAACCGCCGAACTTCAGGTTCATCCGGGTGTCGGTGCTCAGCATCGGCAATGATTCCCTGCAAGGGGCCACAGTGAGCTTGTACCGGGCCGATTCATCTTTACTGAAAACAGAGATCGTAATCGCCGGTGTTGCGGAATTTAAAAATTTGCCGGCAGGCATTTATTTTATCAGGGCCAGTCATGCAGGATATAATAATGGTCAATCATCGGCTATTGACCTGGAACATCATTCCTCAGCAGAAGAAACGATCCGGCTGAGCCCTGAAGATGGTTTGCTCGCAAATGTGACGGTGGTGGCCAAAAAACCAATGATTCAGTTTCTGCCTGACAAAACGGTGATCAATGTGGAGGCGGGTATCACCAATGCAGGTGCCACAGTGATGGAAGTGCTGGAAAGATCGCCGGGTATTACCGTTGACCGCAATGGTAATATCAGTATGAAGGGAAGACCGTCAGTGCTTGTTATGATTGATGGCAAGATGACACAACTTTCAGGACCCGATTTGCAAAATATGCTCAGCGGCATGAGCGCCTCACAGGTGGATGTGATCGAACTGATCGAAAACCCCGGCGCTAAATATGATGCGGCTGGCAATGCGGGCATCATCAATATCAAAACAAAAAAGAACAAACAAAAAGGGTTTAACGGAAGTGCAACAGTGGCGTTTGGTCATGGCCGTTTGCCTAAAAGCAATAACAGTTTTATTATTAATTCAAGGTCGGGACAGGTAAATCTCTTTGCCACTTACAGCAACAACCTGAGCCGCACTTTGATGGATATGTATGCCCTCCGCACTTATTTTAGAAATGATGGCAGTATAGCTTCTTTGCTCGAACAACCTTATTTCACGGAATCAAAAAACAGGACACATAACCTTCGGGCAGGGCTTGATTATTTTGCAGGTAAAAAAACAACACTGGGACTTGCTTTCACCGGCACTTCATTGGATCGTGACGGCAACAGCCGCAGCACTATTGACTGGAAAAAGCAATCGGGCATCATTGATTCCACCATCAGCACTTTCGGATTGCGCCATTCAAAACTTGAGCAAAGAGGCATCAACTTTAATGCGAGGCATACTTTTGATGCCAGCAGTGAATTGTCAGCGGATGTGGATTATATCGGGTATGACATCAGCAACTACCAGTATTTTGAAAACCAGTTGCTGGCGCCGGGCAGTGTGGCAGAAGCAACACAGGGAAATATTCCTTCGGAACTGTCCATTTTCACGGCGAAAGCAGATTATTCAAAACGGAGGAAAAACCTGTTGTGGGAAGCGGGATTGAAATCAGCAAGGATTGATACAGACAATGCGGCCGCCTATTACAACCGTAACGGGAACCAATGGGAAGATGATCTGGGCAAAAGCAATCATTTTCTTTACACCGAAAACATTCATGCAGTCTACAGCAGCCTCGATCATAAAACCGGCAAATGGCACTGGCAGGCAGGGTTGCGCTATGAATATACCGGCTACCAGGCAAAACAATTAGGCAATGCTGTGGTAAAAGATTCATCATTCAACAGGAGCTACAGCAGTTTGTTCCTTTCAGGATTTGTGACCTACGAGGCTGATTCAATTAATTCATTGACCTTCCGTATGGGCCGACGGATTGATCGTCCTGCTTTTCACAAACTCAATCCCTTTATTTTCATAATTAATAAATACACCCTGCAAAAAGGGAACCCGTTTTTCAGGCCGCAATTCACCTGGAACATGGAACTGAATCATTTGTTCAAACAAAAATTGTCAACAAGTATCACTTATAGTTTTACCAAGGATTATTTTTCACAAATATTCCTGGCCGACACTACGGATGGAACAGCTATTTACACCGAAGGAAATGTTGGCAAAATGCAGAACATCGGTTTGTCCATGAGCCTGCAATTGTCGCCGGCCACCTGGTGGTCGCTGACGGCACAGGCTGTTTATAACCATAAGATAATTGAAGGTTTTGTATGGTCGCCGTATAAAGCGAGTATCAACCAGGTGAACATGAATCTCAATAACCAGTTCCGGTTCAAAAAGGGGTGGGGCGCTGAACTCAGTGGCTTTTTCATTTCCCGTAATCAAAACGACTTGCAGGAAGTATTGGACCCAACGGGACAGGTGGGTTTGGGTGTGTCCAAACAGCTTTTTCAGAACAAGGGAACACTGCGCTTCACCGTCCGTGACATCTTCTACACACAGGCCATGCAGGGGCTTACTGATTTTGAAAACTCCTCCGAATATTTCAGGGTGCAGTGGGACACACAGGTAGCCACCCTGTCCTTTGTGTATCGCTTTGGAAAAGCCATGAAGCAGCCTAAAAGGTCGGGCGGAGGTGCTGCCGATGAAATGAACCGGGTGGGAACAGGCAACTGATAAAAAATGGGTTATGTTTGGCCCTGAAACTCAATGTGGAGGCCATTTCCGGTCTTTTTCAACAAATGGGCAAAAAAATCTCAAAATGGCAGAAAATTTCTGCCTTCTTTCCCTTACCTTTGCCTCCCGAATTTTTCGAGACTAAAATTTAGCATTGTCATGGCAAGAGTATGTCAGGTTACAGGTAAAACACCGATCGGCGGGAACAAAGTATCCCACTCGAACATCAAGACCAAGCGTCGCTTTCTGCCCAATTTGCAGAAAAAGAAGTTTTACCTGGCCGAAGAAGATAAATGGATCACCCTGAAACTGTCAACAGAAGCGATCCGCACCATCAACAAGAAAGGTCTTTACACCGTGGTGAAAGAACTGAGGGCAAAGGGACAACACATCTAATCGTAAAAAACTGAATAGAAAATGGCAAAGAAAGGTAACCGTGTACAAGTGATCCTGGAATGCACTGAGCACAAAAACAGTGGTCAGCCGGGCACCAGCCGTTACATCACGGTAAAAAACAAAAAGAATAACCCCGAAAGGCTTGAACTGAAAAAATTCAACCCAATCCTGAAAAAAGTAACTGTTCATAAAGAAATCAAGTAATCATGGCAAAAGCAGCAAAAACGGCGATCAAGAAAGACCCCAAACAGGCAGCCGAAGCAAAGAACTACACAAAAGTGATCAAAGCTGTTCGCAGCCCTAAGAGCGGCGCTTACACTTTCAAGGAGCAGATGGTGCACAAGGATAAAGTAAAAGATTTCCTGGCGCAGAAATAATCACCTTTACTACAATATTGAAAGCCTTCCGGATGGAAGGCTTTTTGTTTTCCCGGCTTTTTACTCCCTGCCGCCGGACAGGGCTTGTTGCAGAAATTCTTTTTTTCTTCTTGCCACTTCCACTTTTGTCCCGTCGCTCATGGTGAGCAGGCCGCTGCGGTCATAGCTTTCAATATGTGAGGGGTTGACGAGGTGAGATTTATGTACCCGCAGAAACTGGTGCTGTTGCAGCAGTTCGTCATATTCTTTTAATGTTTTGGCGGAGACAAAAAGTTTGTTCCCTTTCAGGAAAATATGGGTGTAATTACTTTCTGCCTGCAACCGGATGATCTCGTCCAGTTCCACATACTTTACTTCTGAAGCATCCGCCAGGGCCAGTTTGAATTTACTTTTGTTTCCCTGCGAAATATTCTGGATGAAATTGCGGAAAAGGATCTGTCCTGCCGGTGCATAAATACGTTTGGCTTTAAAACGTTCAATCGCTTTTTTCAGTTCTGTTTCATCTACCGGTTTCAGTAAATAATCTAAGGCACTGAAGCGGATGGCCTGGATGGCAAATTCATTATAGGCCGTGGTGAAGACCACTTCAAAATTCCAGTTGTCAATAGTGGTCAGCAGATCAAAACCGCTTTGATGCGGCATTTGTATATCCAAAAAGATAAGATCGGGCTGAAAGGAATGAATAAGCGGGATAGCTTCCTGCACACTGCGGGCTGTTTTTATGGCTGTAACATCCGGGCAATACTGGCCGAGCAGCCATTGCATCAGGTCAATGGAAGCCTGCTCGTCATCTATGATCATTGCTTTTATCATGATTCATCTGGATTGTAGTAAGGAATGCTGATTGTAACCCTTGTTCCGGCGGGTTCGTTGCTGTCATTCATGAGGTCGGCTATCTCCATACTGGCGGGCTTACCTGTCTTTTGTTGCAGCAGGTTCAGTCTTTCTTTGATAATACTGATGCCCTTGCTTTCATGCACCTTTGATGAAATATTGTTTTGCCTGATGGCAGCCGCTTTGGCCCTGCCGATACCGTTGTCTTCTATCACACAGGTCAGGTATTCATCAGCGTTGTTGATGAAACTGATGCGGAGTTGTTTATCACCTTCCTTATGCAAGAGGCCGTGCCAGATGGCGTTTTCGGCAAAAGGCTGCACCATCAGGGAAGGTACAAGCACTTCTTCTGAATCCAGACTGTCGTCAGTGGTTATTTCATAATGAAAGGACTGGTCAAACCGCAGCGACTCCAGTTCGATATACATCTGCAATATCTTGAGTTCTTCATCCAGCGGTATGAAATTCTTTTCGGCAAACTTCAGCAGGGAACGAAGGAAGTTGGAGAACAAAGTCAGGTATTTGTATGCTTTGGTGGTTTGTTGTGACACGATAAGGTGCTGGATGGAGCTAAGCGAATTGAACAGGAAATGAGGGTTCATTTGCAGTCTCAGGTTCAGGAACTTTGATTCAGCCATTTTCACATTCAGTTCCATCAGTTCAAGCTTGCTTTTGCGCATAGCATCCACTGCCATTGCCCTTGATATTTTGGCAGAGCAAAGCGAAGCGATGGTCTGTATTGCTTTGAGATGCTGCCTGCTGAAAAAATTCTTCCGGGAATTTTCAGAGTCAATCACGGCGATCACTTTGCCTTCATGGATGATGGGGACGGTTAGTTCTGAATAGCGGCGTTCGTCGTCCACAATGTAACGGCTGTCTTTGGAAGTGTCGCCAATAACGGATGGCTTACCACTTTGTGCCACATCACCCACGATTCCTTTGCCAAAAGGAATGGAAATGGGGTTAGCGATTTCAAATGCACGGGGATTTTTGGGGCCATAGGCTGCTTTTTGCAACAGTAATTTTTTCTCGTCATCCACGAGATAGATCACACAATCTTCAAAACCCAGTCGTGATATGCAGTTGCGGGCAATATCCCAAAGAATATCATCTACAGAAGAATGTTCATGACCTGAATTGGAAAAATAATCAATGGTTTTTTGCATCTCTGCTGACTTCTTTCTTCGTTGTGAATATTGATACATCCAGGCAACCAGGGCTATGAAGGCGGCAATATATAAAACCCTGAACCATGTTTGCTGCCACCAGGGCTTACCCACTGTAACAGTTACGGTATAAGGGGCATCATACCAGTTGATGCCGTCTCTTGAAGCTCTTATTGCAAAATTGTATTTACCGGGCGGCAGTTTGTTAAAAGAAACCTGCCCGTTCACCGCAGGTGTTTTCCATTCATCATCCAATCCTTCCAGGCGGCAGAGATAATGGTTCTTTTTGCCGCCTCCCAGTTCACCCGACGAGAAATAGAAACTGAAAGAAGAAATACTGTAGGGAAATGAAAGAGAGGTTTCTTCTGTGAAGCGATAGCTGGTGTCGTTTGTCTGAATGGAGTTGATGGATGGATAAAGTGGTAAAGAGATACGGTCCATCTGTTCAGGATAAAAAGAAACAAGCCCTTTATCGCTGCCCCAGAACATTTCACCATCAGGCGCCATATAACTTGACCGCATTCTGAAGCCGGCATGACTGAATCCATGTCCTTCTTCAAACACAGCAAAAGTTTTACTGGCAGGGTCAAATCGCAGAATACAATTCAGGTTGCCGATCCACAGAAAACCTTTTTCATCTTTGAGGATGTCTTCGCATCGGTCGTTGCGCAACCCGTTGCTGCGGTTATAGTTTTTGATCTTGTTGTTTATGTCAAGCACAGTAAGCCCTGCCGCTGTGCCGATGTAGATATTCCCGTCATTATCTTCATTGATGCAAAGGATATTGTTGTGCGGAAGCCCGGCTTCAACACTGAGATGCTGAAGACTGTCTTCACCTGGGGTATAGCACCAGGCGCCTCTTGTGCTGCCAAGCCACAACCTTTTTTTATGATCGAACCAGATGGTGCCCGAAGGGATGCGGCTAATTTTTGCCAGCACAGGATGTTTGGAGAAGTCATGCACCCGAAAACTGGTTCTTTCGATCATCGCAATGCCACGAAGGGTGGTTACCCATTTGTTACCTTCATGATCGGCAGTGATGCTGTTGATCCAATTGGAAGGCAAGGCCACCGCACCCGGCATTGAATCGGTGATGCGGCCAATAATATTTCTTTTTTTGTCAAGTATAAAAATACCGTAACGGGAAGTGCCTACCCAGCAATTTTCCTGTTCATCCGTAAATACCACCCGAATGGTTTCTTCTCCATGAAGGTTTCTGCCATCGGGCAGCCGCAGCCGGATGAATTCTGTTTTATCTTTTGCCCGGTCCCAGCAGATGAGCCGGTCCTGTGCCCCCAGCCACACAGATCTGCCTGCAACGCTGCTGATGGATTGAATGAATCCGTCAAACACTTCGCCGTTTTCTTCTTTAAAATAGGGTTTGGAAGCAGCCACTGTTTCTTTTATATTGAAATAGTGTAAGCCGGAAGTTTGTGTGGTCACAAATAGATAGCCGCTGCTGTCATAGTGGATGCGAAAAGTGTTATTGCCACCGATGCTGCGGTTGTCAAGCGGATCATGCAACCAGTGCTGAAGCAATTGTTTCCTGATATCAAGCAGGTAAAGCCCGGAGAAACGGGTGCTGATGGCAAACCGGTTTTCATCCACCCTGGTGATGTTGCGCAGGTTGCCTTCGATCGGCTTCCCGTATTGGTCAGCAAACCCGTTATAAGTTGTTATGATCTTTTGCGTTGGTATATGAATACGGAAAAATTTTTTTCCGTCAAGCGGGTATGCTATCAGTTCTTGATTATTGATCGCAGTGGCGCCGGCCAGGTTGGTAAAGGGCATATTCAGCAACATTTTCATGTTTGCATAATCCCAAACCATTAACCGGTTGTTGCCATAATAAAAAACTTTGTTGCTGTCCAGCATTCCCATAAAGCCGGCAGTGGCAGGAAGCAGGCTGTCCTGTTCGAACCTGAACTCTTCAAGGAGGTTCTTCTTTTTGTCTTTCCATATAAAATGACGGTTGCCCCTAAGTGCAATGATGCCTTTGCTTTTAGTATAAAGAATATTCGTCACTCTGTCTCTGCCAGAGGTATCGCCAACCGCGAAAAGATGAAACTTCCTTTTTTCATCCACCATTGTCAGTTGGTGAGTAGCATGGCGAAGCCAGATGCGGTTGTCCGGGTCAATTACAATATGCTCCACGTAATTCTCAGCCAGGCCGGGATTTTCATATTTGTAATAAGTGCTGATACGATTACCGTCAAAGCTGTTGAGTCCTTCAGTGGTGCCAATCCAGAGAATGCCGTTACGGTCCCTTCGGGCTACATTTACATTGTTGTCACTCAGCCCTTCCCCGGTGCTCAGGTGATAAAATGCAGGTTGCTGCGCAACCGTATGAAACGATGCGCAGCAACTGGTAAGTATAAATATGATCTTTGAACAGATTTTCAAATAGAAAGTTTATCAGGATATAAAGTAATCATTTTTTGTCAGACTGTTTTTTCTTCAGCTCATCTATTTGTTGCTGCAGGTCGATGACATAAAGTGTCAACTCTTCCACTTTTTCCATCAGCCGCCTGCTCATGTCGCCCAAGGCTATCCCTTCTTTTTCTATTTGTGCAGCCGGGGGAATGTTGGGCAGGTGTTTGTTATCCTCGATGAATTTCTTTACTTCTGACAGGGGTCTTAATTTATAATCTTTGGCAAACACATAGTCCGGCCAGTTGGCGTAAGCCAACGCAGTAAATTCTGTGGCGATCGTTTTCCCATGAATGCTAAGCTTGTACCCTAAAGCCTTATCATGCCCTCCAATGGTAAAATTCCCATCGGAATAAAGTACGATCGGGTCCATACTGTTCCTGTAGAGGTAGAGATTGCCTGTATTGGAGGTAAGAAAAGTATTAACACCGTTATAGTTAAACATGCCTCTGCGGATGTTGTTCTGTACCAGTTCTACTCCAACATTTCCGTTTGCATCTTCTCCGACGGAAAGACTTGTATTGAAATCAGCAGGAACAACATTCACCCCAACCTGCCCTTTATGGTTCACATACATCCTGTCGCTTCCGTTGGTGCGGACAATAAAGCTGCCGAAATCGTTGGAAACATTGGTGCCGATGCGGAGGTGATCATTCACTAATTGGATAAATCCTTTGTCAACATTCCCGTTTCTCATTTGCAGAATAGGATCGGTGCCATTGATAGTAAGTGCAGAGGAAGGGGAGGTGGTGCCTATGCCCACGAGACCATTCTCATCAATGGTCATGCGGTCTGTTAGTTTCGTTTGCAGGATAAGACTGCCTGTTGTGTTGGTAGAATTGGTTCCGATTTTCAGGTGGTCGCCTGCGGCCTGCATAAATCCTTTGCTCACATTATTATGCTGCATCTGGATATGCGGGTTGGAACCATTGATGGTAAGTTCCGAGACAGGGCTGGCGGTACCAATACCCATCTGACCATTATCATCAATCCATATCTTGTCAACATTTTTGGGTGAGAAAATGATGGAACCACTGTTGCCAGGATAAGTACCAAATTTAAAATTATCGCCTCCCAGCCGAATAAAGCCTTTTTGCACTTCATTGTTCAAAAACCCAAATATCGGGGAGCTGCCATTTAATTTTAGGTTCGCATCAAAATTGGAGGTGGTGCCGATAGACACTCTTCCGAAATGATCAATAGCGAAATGATCATTGCCTTTGGTGCCCAGGAATAGTTTGCCGGTAGCATTATCATAGGCTGTGCTGATCCTTAGGTTAAAGCCATCGGCTTTAAAAAAACTGTTGGCCAGCCCGTTGTTCATCATCCCGATATCCGGATCCGTTCCGTTAATGGTCAGTTTGGATGCAGGCATATCAGTGCCGATACCTACATTTTGTGCTTGCAACGCATATGTAGAAAGCAATGAGAAAATAGCAATTAGCTTTTTCATTTTATAGATTTAAATGTTTTTAATTTATCCATGCTTCATCATAGGCCTTGGCAATATTGGATGCCAAGCTCACAAACTGATCATCAAGGTCGCGGTTGCTATTGGTGTTGATGCTCACCTGCACATTGTTTGGAAACAGCATAATGATGCTTTCTCCGCCCTGTCCCCGGCTATATTGTCCACCCCCGTTTTTCCAGTAGTAGGTTCCTTTGGCGCCATTGAAACCACCTACACCATCAAACCCGCAACCTTCCGCTTTCATCACCTGCCTGATATGATTGGGCACCAGTTTTCCATCTTCAAAGGCAATAAGCACCTGTGCCACTTCATATGTGCTCAGCACAAGACCCCTCGAACCGGCAATCATCACATCATCACTGTTTTCTATTGAACCCAGGCTGAGATCACTGCGCAGGTAGTAGCGGGTATTGGGGAAATTATTTTGCCCGAGATGGTTCCAGTCTTTGAAATCAGCTTTATCCCAGAATTGCAGACCTGCCGGTTTCAGCACCAGGTCACGCATCAATTTTCTGAACTCCACAGCTGTAAATTCTTCAATGTTTTGCACCTGCAGTGCAGCAAGTATCCCGGTGTTTTGATAAAATAGATAAGGAAGCAAAATGCGGCACAATGCAAAGTTGGCATTGTTATAACTGCGGGCCGTATTACCCTGAGGTTTGCTCATCATCAGCTTCAGGGAATCATAACCACGGTCATTCATCGGGAAACCGCTGTTGTGCGAAAGCAGTCTCCGGAAGGTGAGGTTGTTATAGCTTGGGTGAACATTCCATGATGCAGGCAGGTAAGGAACGATAGGCTCATCCATTGTTTTCCCTTTCATCAGCAACAATTTGAAAGTGGCAATGGCGGTCATAAGTTTGGTAACGCTGAAAAGTTCCTGTCTTGTTTCGATGGAATAATCAAGATTACCATCTGTACCCAGGCGGGCTTTGCCCATTGCGCCGTGACGAACAATATGGTTGCTGGCAGAAATGGCATACGAAAAACCTACCGTCTGCGGGCCATACGTGTTGCGGATGTTTTGTACAAACTTGTCCACGTCAAATCCGTTCGGGCTGAGGATGCTGTCCTGTTTGGCTTTCTGGCAGGATGTGAAAAGGGCAAGGATGGCAAACATCAGCAGTGATGCAGACAGGATGGTTCTGACCAAACCTGCTGCCCTAGTAAAAATTATTCTTGTGCTCATAGTTTTGTTTTTAATGGTTGAAATGATACCGTTTTTGATTATGAGACCAAGGTATGCTGCTGCAATCCTGCTATGCAAGTGGCGGTTAGTTTACGGTAAAAGCTTCCTATTCTGCGGCATTTCAGTGAAAGCACAATAGAAGGGTATTCTCGGAATAAGAAAGGGGAGATTGACTACTAAGTAGACATTTGATAATACTTGCCGGGAAGTTTGCAGATGCTAAATTGGCCCCAGCCCGTCCCTTAAAAGGATAGACATACTGACAATAAAAAACACAACGGATATTAATATTGCTAACAACAGACCATCAAGAACCCTGGTAAATTTTGTTCCGTTTTTATTATATCTCAGTGCAAGCGGAATAGTGATAACAGGGGTAAAAAACATCCCAAACCATAATATTTCTCCAATAATATCCAGAAACATATGGAAGTATTCGGTACTATTTTGACCTGCTCACTGTTCCCCCCTTCTTACTATCCACCGTCACCGTATATTTCCCGCTTCCGGAAATGATCCATCGAACGGTTACAGCAGACAAACCGGGTATATTGTTCACTTCTATCGTAGCCGGGTTTGTTTTTTGTTCGGTGCAGATGTTGAGGTCTGCATTTTCAACGATCATTCCGGCTACGACATTGGCGCCGGTCAAAGTAATGTAATCAGGTCTTTCAATCTTGTACTTCAGGTCCTGGCTGCTGTGGGTGGGCATCAGGCGGCTGTTAGATATAACAGCGGTCACCTGCTTCAATCCATCACCCAGGTCTTTTTCCATCAATGTATCAATGTTCAGTTTCGGGGTGTGATAGCAGTGATAGATGGTAAACGACATATTACGGTGAGCATCACTTTCAAGCAGGAAGCCCGGGTGAGCTCTTCCAAAATTCTTTTTAAAACCGCCGATTTCTATTTTGCCGTATTGCGGGTGATCAAATTCATGCCAGTCCACAAAAGCATCTTTGAACAACAACCAGCGGTCGAACTGGAATGAAGAATTATCCTGCGGATCACGGGTGGCATCTTTATTAAAGAATAAATAAGGTGTCCATAATTCATTAGAATATGTATATACGCCACGGCCGCCATAGAACCAGTCCAGTTCGCCGCCATAAGCAGCATAGAGGTCTTTGTAAACAACAAGGTAGCGATAGCCGGGAATCAGGTCTTCTCCTTTTTGGGCAATGGCATCATACACCCGCAGGTCCTGCTGGTTATAGGTTTGCTGATCGTTGGGGTCGCCGGGGCCACGCAATATCATGCCACCAGCATTGTGATAGGATTGCGCCGCAGCGATATTGGGATGTTTCATCACAAACTCCATCACGGCCCTGTTTTCAGGTAAGGAGAAAGGATATTTGTAAGCGCCGTTTTGTATGTAATTAGGTTGCCATCCCCAGCCCCAGTCGCGGTTGGGGTCATATTGAAAAGTGTACCCATCTTCATTCACCAGGCCATCGCCATCATTATCTATTCCTTCAAGTCCGAGTAACTCATATTCACCTTTTTCATCCGGCCCCACCTGTATCATCCGGCGGGGCTCTGTGGGGTCAACACGATAGCGGCCATTGGGATTCCTGCGGCGCATCATCACAATATGGCCATCACCATCCAGGTCATCATAGCCGTCTTCATCCACTTGCCCGTCACGGTCGTTATCAACCGGTATCACTCCCGAACGGGGCGAACTGCCGGTGTTGGGTTCATGAAAATAACTGTCCCTTCCATCAGGATTGATGCTGGGAACGATATAGAAAACTTTATCGGCGAGCAGTTCCTGTACAAATTTGGTGTCGCCAAATGTTTCGGTGAGATACCATGCCGTGTATAAGGAAAACTCGGCTCCCTGTATTTCATTGGAGTGGATATTGCCGTCTATATACATGCCCGGTTTTTTATCCGGGTCGCCTTTTTTGAAATCGGTGATGGTGAGGCACCAGATGTCACGGCCTTTGAATGATTTGCCAATGGATGTTAATTTGGCCAGGTTGGGATAAGCCGCTGCAATTTTTTTGCATATCTCCGTGATGGCTGCATGATCGTTATAGCGGTTCCAGCTTACCTGCACTTTCGGATTCACCGGCGAACCGGCTGCTTTGAAAAGCTGTTCCGGTGTTTGAGAGAATAGTGAACAATGAATAGTAAACAATGCAAAGCTGGTCGTCAGTATTTTAATAAAGCGTTTCATATTCTTCATTTTGGATAACATTAAAGAGTAACATCAATGGTTTTGCTGCCTGTTGTTGGGCTGCCTGCTTCAATGGTCAGCTTGCCGCTGCCTTTTATCAGCCAGCTCAGTTGTTGGGTGCTGTAACCTTCCAGTGAATTGAGCAATTGTGTTTTTCTGCCGCTGATAACAGACTGGTTACCTGTGGTATTCACTTTTACATTGATGCGTTTGACCCAATAACTTCTTTCACCCAGTTTGGAATGAGAGGCCAGTGCCCCTTTGTTGATGACATCAAGAGTGATCCTTGTCAAAGCACCAACCTTTTCTGTTTTCACGTTGATGATATCCACTTCCGGCTGGTGTGCCGCCAGTTTCACCAGGAAGGCGGAATGTTTCTTTACAATATCTGCGACGAGATTGTAAGGCGGTGTGTTCAATGCAAAAGGATGCAGGCCGCCCACTTCCACTTTTTGATTGGGGAAATCGGGATGCTGTATTGTTTTCCATTCGCTGAAAGCAGGAGTGGTTCCTTGCTGTATTGTCCATCGCATATAATGGGCGCCCACATCATCCACAACCAATGCTTTTTCGCCTTTGGTGCTGTCAGGTTTTGTTTTCGGCACCCACCAGCCCGGTGTGCTGAAACTGTAACGGCCATAATGATAATAAGCCCAGGAAAAGAAATCGCCTCCGATCGCTGTTGCTTTAGGGGCATCTTTCATGTTTACAGTTTTATTATACAGGTCGGATACCATGCTGTCCACTTTCACATCGGGCAACTGCCAGCCGGCCACCACCGGTTGAGCCGCCGCCTGTGCATTAAAAGCCAATGGAGTTGAAAGATTATTGTTTGTGCCAAAACTCAGCACCGCATAAATATTGAAACGTTCAAACAGGTAATCGAGCAAGGCCCTTGTTTCATTTTCAGAAGCGGCGAATTCACCGGAGCCGGGTGTGAAAGAAGGATGCTTGTAAGTAAGATTTTTGTTGAACCAGACACCGCCTTCGCCATCTTCGTTGAACACATTGTCCTTATCATTATCCCTGCCTTCGGAATATAAAAGGTATTTGCCTTTTTCGCCTTTGTTGAGATCGGCTTTCACCAGGATGCCGGGAAAATCGGGATGCTCTTTGTATTCACCCACCGGTGATTCTACCCGCATCCAGGTTATTTTCCCATTGCCGTCGAGGTCGTCAAAACCGTCTTCATTTGTTTTACCGTCACGGTCATCGTCGGTAACAGTTGCATTTCCCTGCCGTTCATATTGCAGCGGAGCAAAGTATTGTTCCATCGCATCGGGGCTCATGTTGGGAAAAATGTAGAAAGTGGTTTTGTTCAGCAGCGCCTTGATACTGTCGCTGTTGCTGCCCTGCAGCAAATTTTCGGCAAATCCAATGGCAAGTTCGGTGCCGAGCAAGTGATTGCCTTCCACGCCACCCACAATGGCGATGGCAGGTTTATTGTCGGCATTGCCGCTGCCGATGCTGATCTGCCAGATGTCCTTGCCCCCGGCGGTTTTGGTCATGGATCTTACTTTCACTAATTGCGGGTAAGTTCGGGCCAGCGCATTGATACGGTTGGTTTGTTGCGAAAAATTACTGTAACTGTTCTGTGCATTTACAAATGCTGAGAAAAGCATTGTACAGAACAAGCAAGCCGTTAGCTGTTTTATCATGAGGAAAATTTTGGTGGGCTAATATACGGAAACCGGAAGGGGAAAAGCACACGGATAGCACGGATTTGATGGATGGCTATATTTTTCATGTAGTTAGTGAAAATTCTTTTGGCTATTATTGTTCATCTCACTTTTGACCAAATAAAAACCCGCCTCCTCAGAAGCGGGTCTGTTTTATCTCATAGCTCACTGCTAAAAGCTCGTAGCTTATATCAATACCTGTAATGCTCAGCCTTGAACGGACCATTCTTGCTGATGCCAAGATAGCTGGCCTGTGCATCGGTCAGTTCATCCAGCACCACGCCGATTTTAGCTAAGTGCAAACGGGCCACTTTCTCATCCAAATGTTTGGGCAGCACATATACTTTGTTCTCGTAGTTCTTGTGGTTTTGCCACAATTCAATTTGTGCCAGTGTCTGGTTAGAGAAAGAATTACTCATCACGAAAGAAGGGTGACCGGTGGCGCAACCGAGGTTCACCAGGCGACCTTCTGCAAGAATGATGATGTCTTTGCCATCTACGTTATAAATATCCACCTGCGGCTTGATGGTGTCTTTGGTATCGCCATAATTGGTGTTCAGCCAGGCAATATCAATTTCAATATCAAAGTGACCGATGTTGCAAACAATGGCTTTATCCTTCATCAGTTTGAAGTGAGCACCGGTGATCAGGTCGCGGCAACCCGAAGCAGTGACAACAATGTCAGCTTCTTTCACCGCATCAATCATTTTCTTTACTTCAAAACCATCCATCGCCGCCTGCAAAGCACAGATAGGGTCAATTTCTGTAACGATCACACGGCAACCGGCGCCTGCCAATGAAGCGGCGGAACCTTTGCCCACATCACCATAACCGCCCACTACGGCAACTTTACCCGCCAGCATCACATCGGTGGCACGGCGGATAGAATCCACCAATGATTCCTTACAACCGTATTTGTTATCGAATTTAGATTTGGTAACGGAGTCGTTCACATTGATAGCAGGCATTGGTAATGTGCCTTTTGCCACTCTTTCATATAGGCGGTGAACACCTGTTGTGGTCTCTTCAGAGATACCTTTTACATGTTGCACCAGTTCAGGATAGGTATCAAGTACCATATTGGTGAGATCGCCACCATCATCAAGGATCATGTTCAGGGGCTTGTCTTTGCCGCCAAAGAACAGAGTTTGTTCGATGCACCAGTCGGCTTCTTCCTGTGTTTGTCCTTTCCAGGCAAACACACCGATACCCGCAGCAGCAATGGCAGCAGCAGCATGATCCTGTGTGGAGAATATATTGCAGGAACTCCATTTCACTTCAGCGCCGAGGGCTACCAATGTTTCGATAAGCACAGCCGTTTGAATGGTCATGTGGAGACAGCCGGCAATGCGGGCACCTTTCAGTGGTTGTGAAGGTCCGTATTCAGCACGGATGGACATCAGGCCCGGCATTTCTGCTTCGGCCAAACGAATTTCTTTACGACCCCATTCAGCAAGGGAAATATCCGCCACTTTGTAGGGCAGGCTAAAGTCAATGGATTTTGTTACGGTTGACATTTGTATGTATTTTAATTTACGGCGGCAAAGGTAAGGTTTATTATCCTCAAAAACAGGTCAGGAAGGCCCTTCCTGTTACTTTGTTTTACACATAGTTGCAAGATTATTTGTTCAGGAATAGGGTTTTAGCGATAGCAGAGTATTAAACAAATAAGATAACTTTGGGTTACCTGAAAATTACCGTTATGTACGCATATGATACATTGTCAGAGGCCATCAATGGTTTGAGAAAAAGAGGATTTTCGGTTGATTTCAACCTTCAGGAGAATTGTCTCGTCTGCCAGGGCAATAAATTTGATGTGAAAGATTTTGAGATTGTGGAGTTCCACCGGTTTGAAGGCAATACCGACCCCGCCGATGAAGCGGTGTTATATGCCATTGAATCCAACAGCGGGATGAAAGGGGTGCTGGTCAGCGGCTATGGTATATCTGCTGAAGGCATGAGTGCTGAAATGGCCCGCAAACTGCAAATGCAATAAACAAATTGCCGCCATATGAAAATAGTTTTTAGGTTAACCTGTTTGGCAGCCTTTTTTTTCTTTCCTTCCCTTGTCAACGGTCAGAGAGAAGGCTTCCGGCTTGTATGCCCGTTAAACAATGCAGAGATCGTTCCACCTCCCAAAGAAGCAATTCGTTATGATCCGCCGGATCTGTGTATTGTGATCACCAGCACACCCGACACCGTAGTGAAAGCCTGTATTGATGGCCGTGTCACCAATGTGGAGCAAAATGATGAAGGTGGCTGGGACATTGTTTTCTTTTATAAAGACCGCCGCCAGAACAAGGATTATTATTTTTGGTATTCAGGCAAGATCAAACCGATCGTCAGGCGCAATGATGCATTGAAAGCAGGCCAGGCCATTGGTTATATACCTCCCGGAGAAAGAATAGAAATGCTGATGTTTGAATTTGAAACCCAGCTTGACCCTACAAAATTTCTGGATTGCAAGAATGTGCTGATGGGGCAATAAGGGGATAGTGAATGGTGAATGGTGAATAGTCAATAGTCAGGAGCTATTACAAGATCGTACTTATTGAAGCATCATAATTTTTTCTCCATGATGTAGTCATCCATCACATAACCGCTACCGATGTCAAGGTCTATTTTCTCAATGACAACAAAGCCCAGCTTTTCATAGAAAAACCTGGCATTGTTGCCCCGGTTCACCTGTAGTTGAAGTGCAGAAGCTCCCCGTTGTTTGATCGTATCGAGTATATGGTCAATGACAAACCGGCCCGTTCCTTTTCCCTGTTGTGAGGGCAGCACATAGATCTTATGAAGCTTAAAAATGCCCGTTTTAATTTCCTGGAATGACGCAAAGCCAACTGGTTCCTGGTCGTCTGCTACAACAATAAACTGTGCCCCTTCGGTCATTTGTTGTTGCAGCGATTTTTCGCTGTACATCATATCCAGCATATAATCTATCTGTTGCTGCGAAAGAATGCCTGCATAGGTTTGTGGCCAGACTTCGAAGGCCAGTTTACGGATCAGGGGTATATCATTGACAGAGGCGCTGCGGATGCTAAGCACTGGTGTTGCTGTTTTTTTCTTTATGTGTATTATGCGAAAGTAAGTGATGTTGTTTGATCAGTTTACGGCTCAATACTAATGCTACTACCAGTGAAACGATGGCGCCGCCAAACATCAGCGCTTCGCCAAGGTCGCGGCCTACATAAGAAAACTGGTAGAGGAAGAGGAAAAAGTCGTAAGTGCCGTGGAAAAATATGGCGCCCAGCAGGCCCGTCAGCATCAGCCCAAGACTTCCGCTTTTGCTGAATTTTGCTTTGCCTACAAAATAGCCCATCACTACGGCAAAAGTGGCATGTGCCGGCACGGCGGTGAACATCCTGTACAAGCCAATTTGTAATCCCTGCCCTGCGAGGTTTTCATATTTGATAACATACATGATATTTTCGGCAGTGGCAAATCCCATGCTTATCATCAGGCTATAAACAATGCCATCCAGTGGTTCATCAAAACTTTTCTGGTTATAGGAATACAAACGGAGAGCAACAAATTTTAAGGTTTCTTCATTCAGTGCAACGACCAGGTATGCGAATATGAATACTTGGGTAACTGACCCGTCAAACGGATTAGTTTTTAAATAAGCATCATTAATTAGCCCTGCGGGAATAACGGTAAGAGCTCCCAATATAAAAGAAACAAAAAGGTTCAGGTTGGGCTCTTTGTTGTAAACATCTTTATAGAAAATATACAGGCAAATGGCAATGCCCGGGGCGATGGCGACTGCAATATAATCCATGGTTGTTGGTGGTTTTGGTTGCCCAATATACAAAAAACAATACAGCGCTTTATACCTGGCAGCGGGTATTCGTTCAGGCCATCACGGCAATCATATGCAGCGCAGGTTCCGCCAGTTCAGTTTGCCCGGTCAATGCTGTTTTTTCCATGGCCTCACGTGGGCTCATTCCTTTTGAGAATAATTTCCACGCAGTGTCCGGATCAATTAAAAGTTGCGCAGCCACGCTGGTTTGCGCTTCTTTTGCCAATTGCCATTTTCCTTCCCGCCGGCACAGATACCAATCACCGCCGATCTCGCTGGTGACGGTGATCCTGGCATTAATCCCATCCGCTGCATTGATATTGCGATAGGTATGCGGTAAGGCGCACATGAGGGTGTCAATGAACGGGTAAAACAATTCACGGGTCATAAGTCCCGGTTTGTTCACCGCATCCCTGATCTGTTGCTGGTGAATGAATTTCTCCGTGTATTCTCTTGCAATATGAAACCAGTTATACGAAACATCTTCACCAGCCCATGCAACAGGAAATATCGCTTTGGCAAACGGGTCGAGTGTAGTGAGGTATTCGCAAAACTGCCGGCCTGTTATTTCCAATAATTCTGTAAGGAGTTGAGGACTGGTTCGTTTATGTGCCTGCACCCATTCAGCATTGAGGTTGTTCAGGTATCCCACCAGTTCACGATAGTTATCTGCAGCAGGCGGGGGCAAGCGGTGTTTGTCTCTCGAAAAAGAAAGGGTTCTGACATTGCCATCCAGCAGGTGGGCGGCAATATCTTTCACGGTCCATTTCCGGGCAATAGTGTGGGCATCCCATTCTGCTGCGGTCAGTGAATGCAGCAACTGCAATAGTTTTTCATCCAGAACAGGAAACAGGTGAGTAGTAGAAAGGGGCGGCTGCATGGAGGTAAAGATAAAACAAAGGGGCATCTGCGAAGAAGCCCCTTTGAAAAGCAGTTAACGGGTTTTCTCAGAGTCCCATTTTCTTTTTCAGGTTGTTGTCAATGGCATCAAGAAACTCTTCAGTGTATAGAAAGTGTTCGCCATGATTCACCTTGTTGCCATGAATACATACAGCAAGGTCTTTGGTCATTTTGCCGCTTTCCACGGTTTCAATACAAACAGCTTCCAGTGCATTGGCAAAATCAATCAGCGGCTGGTTACTATCCAGTTTGCCGCGGAAGGCCAGCCCTCTTGTCCAGGCAAAGATGGAAGCAATGGGATTGGTGGAAGTCGGTTTCCCTTTCTGGTGTTCCCTGTAGTGGCGGGTCACTGTGCCGTGTGCAGCTTCCGCTTCCATGGTTTTACCATCGGGGGTCACCAGCACAGAGGTCATCAGGCCGAGTGAGCCAAAACCCTGGGCAACTGTATCGCTTTGCACATCACCATCATAGTTTTTGCAGGCCCACACAAAATTGCCGTTCCATTTCAGGGCACTGGCCACCATGTCATCAATCAGGCGGTGCTCATACACAATGCCCGCAGCATCAAACTGCGCTTTAAATTCGTTTTGATAGATCTCTTCAAAAATATCTTTGAAACGGCCGTCATATTTTTTCAAAATAGTATTCTTTGTAGACAGGTAAAGCGGCCATTTTTTGTTCAACGCCATATTGAAACAGCTTCTTGCAAAGCCTTTGATGCTTTCATCCGTGTTATACATGGTCAGGGCCACACCATCGCCTTTGAAGTTGAATACTTCAAAAGTTTGCGGTTCGCCACCCCCTTCAGGGGTGAAGGTCATGGTCAGCTTTCCTTTGCCCTTAATAACAGTGTCGGTAGCCCGGTACTGATCACCAAATGCATGACGGCCTACGATAATCGGCGCTGTCCAGTTGGTAACAAGACGGGGAATATTATTGATAACAATCGGCTCACGGAAAACCGTTCCGTCAAGTATGTTACGGATAGTACCGTTCGGACTCTTCCACATCTGTTTTAGTTTGAATTCTTCCACCCTTGCTTCATCGGGGGTGATGGTGGCGCATTTAATGCCCACTCCGTATTGTTTGATGGCATTGGCGGCGTCAATGGTTACCTGGTCATTGGTTTCGTCGCGGTATTCAATGCCTAGGTCATAATACTTAATATCAAGGTCAAGATAGGGGAGGATCAGTTTATCTTTGATGAATTTCCAGATGATGCGGGTCATTTCATCCCCGTCGAGCTCCACAACGGGGTTAGCAACTTTGATCTTTTGGGCCATGGTTAAATGTTTAGTTGTTATAATTCAGGAGGTTGCAAAACTACAATAATATCAAACGCAATTAACCCGGCTGTCAAATTTTGCATTTATGCGTTGCCTGTATATTATCTTTTTTCATGATTGATTCAGGTCAATCTTTTTTTCGTACCTTTTGAAGGCAATTAGTAGCATGGATCCTGTCAAATCATTCCAGGACTATTTAACTAAGTTCACCAACCTTAGTGAAAAGGACTTCAACCAGTATCTCCTACCTGTCATTAAAGTGCGCCGGTTTGGGAAAAAAGAAGTGGTGACCAGGATGGGTGAGGTTGAAAACTATTTCAACTTTATCGTGAAGGGCTTGGTGCGAAAATATTATAAGAAAGGCAGTCATGAGATCAATACACAGATCTCCATGGAAAACCAGCTTATCCTGAGCCAGGAGTCTTTTCACAGCCGCAAACCTTCGGAATATATTATTGAAACTATCGAGCCATCCACGTTGGTTTCCATCAGTTATGATGCATTGGAAAATGTTTACCGCCAATCACACAAGATGGAGCATTTGGGTCGCCAGGTGGTCACCTATGCAATGGTCATCAAAGACCGCTGGCAGATGCAGATGGTGAAGATGACACCGCGGGAACGTTTTTTGAATTTTGTAACCAAAAACCCGGAACTGATGCAACGGGTGCCGCAGAAATACCTTGCTTCCTATCTCAACATCAAACCGGAAACCTTCAGCCGTTTCAAACATTTGCTGCGGCCTCATGCCAAAACGATGAAGGCATAGGTTACCCAAGCGCCACATCTAATATCATCATCACCAGGAACCCGCCGATAAAACCCAGTACAGAACGGTCAGTGTATTTGTCACGTTGTGTCTCAGGTATCACTTCTTCCACCACCACAAAGATCATGGCGCCTGCAGCAAAAGCCAATGCAAAGGGAAGAATAGGCTGCATATAAATAACAGCCAATGCGCCGACCACACCGGCAACAGGTTCCACAATAGCTGACAGTTGACCATACCAAAAACTTCTTTTCCTGCTCACACCTAACCTTCTCAGTGGCATAGCCACGGCAACGCCTTCCGGGAAATTCTGGATGCCAATGCCCAATGCCAGTGCAATAGCGCCGGACACAGAGGCATCTTCCATTCCGATAGCCGCAGCGCCAAATAAAACACCTACGGCCAGTCCTTCAGGTATATTGTGCAGTGTGATGGCAAGTATAAGTAATGTGGTGCGGTGTAATTTTGTTTTTACACCTTCCGTTTCATTCACTCCAAAGTTGAGATGCAGATGTGGCGTGAATTTATCTAATACAAAAATGAACAGGGCCCCTAAAAGAAAACCCACAGCAGCGGGCATCCAGCTCATTCCCGGGTACATTTTTTCCGACATTTCAATCGCCGGGTTTAATAATGACCAGAAACTGGCTGCGACCATCACTCCTCCGGTGAAACCAAGCATCGGGTCCAGTACACCACGACTTAAGGTTTTGAAGAAAAACACAAGTGATGCGCCAAGCGCAGTCACTACCCAGGTGAAAGTAGTGGCGATAAGGGCTGCATACACAGGGCCTATTTCAATAAAGAACTTTTCTATTGATTCCATATTATTTTTAAAGCTTTACAAAGATGTTTTGGGCCAATTGTTCGCTGATGGTGAACACCGGCAAACGGCCGGTCTTCAGTTCCATAGAATGATCAAAACCGAATTTCCTTTTCACTTCCAGCTTTGTTCCTATCCCGATATGCTTATGTTTCAGCAACTCTAATATTTCTGTGGACTGATCGCTTACATGACTCACCACCGCCACTTTGTTAAGCGGTAGCTCTGTAAGGCATATTTGCCGGCTGGTTTCTATTTTACCATCGGGGTCGGGGATAGGATCGCCATGCGGGTCCACCCGCGGGAAACCAAGAAACTCGTCTAATTTATCAATAAGCTTTTTGCTGCTTACATGTTCTAAGTGCTCGGCCACTTCATGCACTTCATCCCAGGTGAATTTTAGTTTTTCCGCCAGGAAATATTCCCAGAGCCGGTGGCGGCGGATGATACCCAGCGCCACTTTGTTGCCTTCATTGCTGAGGCGAAATCCCTGGTAGGGCTGGTAATGCAGCAACTTTTTAGCTTTTAATTTTTTCATCATGTCGGTGACCGATGCGGGTTTTGTTTTCAGTTCCCCGGCCAGTTCATTGGTGGTCACTGTGCCATCCGCCTGCTGCAGGTGAAAGATGGCTTTGATATAATTTTCTTCGCTGGTTGAATAATTCAGCACGGCTAAAAATAATTTTAGACAAAGCTAAAAATATTTTTTCATTTATCCACCTGCTTTGCCCGGTCAGCACAAAACGCTTATTTTCGGCTTCCAATTAAAGCCTATGAGTTTTGCCAGGGTATGTTTTCTTTTCACGGCTGCCAGCATCTTGTTTGCTGCCTGCGGCAAGAAAAAAAAGCCTTCGATGACCGGTGATGACCCGGTTGCGGTTAGTGATTTTATTGATTTTTTTGAACCGGTCAGCCTGCCTTTTCATTTTACCGACAGTGTGATGCAAAAAAAGGAATCTGATTCTTTGCTGATCGGGTATAAAGTATTTATACAATTTGTTCCGGATTCAATACTGGCAAAAGTTTTTGGAAAAGGGGTGAAGCCTAAAATTTACCCTTTAGGAAAAACAAAAGTGGACAAAGCGGAGACCTATTTGTTTGCTAAAATTGTTTCGCAGGCCAAAAGAGCATTGTATATTCTTTGTTTTGATAAGAAGGGCAGTTTTGTAGCTGCCTTGCCGGTGCACCGGTCCGATCTTTCAAAATCATTGCAGCGCAGCGCTGTGCTGGATAAAAAATATACGATCACCAAAACACAAACCCGCCGCAATGCCGATGGCAGCACCAGCGAAGGAAGGGATGTGTATGTGCTGAATGAAGAAGCAAAGAATTTTATGCTTATCATGACAGATGCGCTGGAAGATAAAGTGACGGAACTGGTGAACCCGATTGATACATTGCCCCGGAAACATAAATTGTCTGCAGATTATGGCACCGGAAAAAAGAACCTTGTTTCTGTTCGTGACAGCCCTAAGCCGGGCCGCCTCATGTTTTTTATTCATTTTGAGAAATCGGAAGATTGCAAAGGAGAACTGAAGGGAGAAGCCGTTATTAAATCGGATAACCTCGCCGAATACAGGGAGTCCGGCGATCCCTGTGTGCTGCAGTTTCGTTTTTCTTCATCCTCTGTCACACTCAAAGAAGTGGAAGGTTGCGGTTCCCGCAGGCCGCTTCGTTGTTCATTTGACGGAAGTTTTGCTAAGAAAAAACAAGTAAAGCCTGCAGCAAAAAAATAATGAAAAGACAAAAAAATTGAAAGGTTGCAACCTTAGCAAGTTCGCTATGGGAGGGGGAATGCTTTTTTAAAAGCTGGCAACCTTGTGCAAAAGCAAATCCTGAAAGGCGGCAACCTTTTCAAATTAACCTTTATATTGCAGCCTCGTGTAAAATTAACACACCATGAGTTTTACTAATTTCTCTGTACCGTACCCGGTTGAAGATCGTTATGCAAAAAAAGTGGCTTATTTCTCTATGGAGTTTGCCACGCATCAGCCCCTGAAAATATACAGCGGTGGCCTGGGGTTTCTTGCCGGTTCACATCTGCGAAGCGCTTATGAACTCCGGCAAAATCTTGTCGGCATCGGCATTTTATGGAAATATGGTTATTATGACCAGGCCCGTCACCAGGATCAAACACTGAATGTGACCTGGAATGAAAAGCATTACAGTTTCCTGGAAGATACCGGTATTAAATTCCAGATCACCGTGCATGAACACCCGGTGTGGGTGAAAGTGTTTTACCTGAACCCTGAAACATTCAAGACAGCGCCGTTGTTCCTGTTGTCAACCGATGTGCCGGAGAATGATTATGTTTCGCAAACCATCACTCACCGCCTCTATGATGCCAATGTGGCCACCAAAGTGGCGCAGTTCATTTTGCTGGGTGTGGGTGGCGCCAAACTGATGGATGTGATCGGTTTCAACCCGGAACTCTATCACCTGAATGAAGCACATGGGCTGTCGGCTGCATTTTATCTCTACAATAAATTTAAAAACAACCTGGCTGAAGTAAAAAAACGGTTAGTGTTCACCACGCATACACCCGAAGAGGCAGGCAATGAAAAACATGATATCTATCTCTGCCATAAGATGAGTTATTTCTGCGGCTTGTCGGTTGACCAGGTGAAAAAATTATATGGTAACCCTGACGATCAGTTCAATCATTCGCTGGCTGCTTTGCGGTTTGCAAAACTAGCCAATGGCGTTTCGCAATTGCACGGTCATGTGTCAAGGGCCATGTGGGGAAAATATGAAGGCATTTGCCCGATCATTTCCATCACCAATGCGCAAAACTGGCGGTATTGGGCCGATAAACAACTGTACCGCTTTATGGAAGCAGGAGATGATTATGGCATTGATGACCGCAAGAAGTATTTGAAGAAAAGAGCTTTTGAAATTGTGGCCGACCAGACGGGCAAGATTTTCAACCCTGATGTGTTCACCATCGTTTGGGCAAGACGTTTTGCCGGTTATAAAAGAGCCGGGTTGATAACAACTGATGAGGACAGGTTTGAAGCGTTGTTGAATAATCCCCAATACCCTGTGCAGATCATCTGGGCCGGTAAACCTTACCCGGTGGATCACCCGGCTATCAGTGAGTTCAACCAACTGGTGCATTTGAGCAAGAAATATAAGAATGTGGCGGTGCTGACCGGGTATGAACTGACTTTATCCAAACGAATGAAGCAGGCGGCTGATTGCTGGCTCAACAATCCAAGAGTGCCGAGAGAAGCATCCGGCACCAGTGGGATGACGGCAGCCATGAACGGAGCGGTCAATTTCTCTACTGATGATGGCTGGATACCCGAATTCATCAACCATGGTCACAATGGTTTTGTGGTGCCAAAAGCGGACTATGCAAACATGGCGGTGCATGAGCAGGACCAGTATGACCTGAATAAACTCTACGAAATTTTAGAAGGCCAGGTTCTGCCGCTTTATTACTCCAATTACAACACCTGGCGGCAGGTGATGAAAAACGGGATGCAGGATGTCCGTTTCCAGTTTGACAGCAACCGGATGGCGCATGAGTATTATGAGATGCTGTATAAATAAACAGGAACTAATAAAACCTGGCGTATGAAACAAAATAAGAGACCCGCTAAAAGGAAACCGGCCTCCAAAAAAGCAGTTACCAGGAAAAAACTTACAAGGTCTGCTGCAAAAGCAGCCGTAGCTGCAAAGAAGAAAGCGGCAAAAAGAACTGCCTCCAAAAAAGCAGCTTCTGAAAGAAAAGCTACGGCTGCTTCAGCCAAGTCACCCCGCAGGGCTAAAGCAAGAGCAGCCAGGAAACAGGCAGGTAAATGATCTCGCAGCTATTTTTGGGGGAAGTATATTGCTGAATAAAAAATCTCTGGGTGAATTTGTTTCCCTGAGAAGTTGTGTTGAAAATGCCTGGTCATCTATTCAAACAGGCTGATCATGTCATTGATTGATGTACTGACCGGAAAATAAGATGCGAGTTTGTTTATCACCCCTTCCACCAGCGCATCCGGGCAGGAGGCGCCACTGGTAATTAAAATTTTTACAGGCTTTTTTGCCGGGAGAAAATCAGCCGTGAGCATTTCCTCTTTTGTATGAAAATTGTAATGAAGTATCTCTTTGCCAGGTAGAATTTTCTCTTCACTGTTTATAAAATAGGTGGGAAGTTTTTCTTCACACAGTTCCACCAGGTGTGATGTGTTAGAAGAATTATAGCCACCGACTACAATGGAGAGATCGGCATCAGTTGCCAGCATGGCGCTGACAGCCGTTTGGTTGTCATTGGTGGCATAGCATAATGTATCTCTTGTATCGGCAAACCGCTCTTCCGTATCTGCAGGTTTGAATGTTGCAATCATCACCTGTTTCAGAAAATCGGCGATAGCCTGTGTGTCGCTGGCCAGCATGGTGGTCTGGTTCACCACACCGATACGTTGCAGGTCATTTGCTACATTAAATCCCGGCGAGAATTGCCCTTTGAATTCATCAGCAAATTGTGCAGCCGGTTTTTCTCCGGTGATATACTTTGCCAGTTCTTTGGCCTGCTGCATATCTTTCACCACTACTGATGCTGCATTGGAGGCAGCATGAGAGAAGGTGGCCCTTGTTTCTTCGTGTTGGGGTTTGCCGTGAATGACAATGGTGTAATTCTTTTTGGCAATGACTTCGCTGCGGTTCCATACTTTTTCTACAAAGGGGCAGGTGGTATTGTATTTTTCTGTCTGAATGCCAATAGCATTCAGTTTTTTTTCAATTTCCAGGGTGGTGCCGAAGGCCGGTATGATGACCACATCTTCAGCCGTCAGTTCGCTGAAAGGGATCAGTTCTTTGCCATAGGTATCTTGAAGAAATTGCACGCCATGCGATTGGAGGTCGGCATTTACCTGCGGGTTGTGGATCATTTCACTCAGCAGGAAAATTCTTTTCCCGGGGTTTTCTTCAACTGTACGAAAAGCAATCTCGATAGCATTTTCTACGCCGTAGCAAAATCCAAAATGACGGGCTAAGTAAATATGCAGCGGGCCAAAATCGAGCAGTGTAGGTGTAAAATCCTTCTTCATCCTGTCCGTTTCTTTCCGCTTCTTTTTGATAGCGGCGATCAGGGGGCTGCGGTATATGATAGGGACATCAAAACTCTTCATGCTGCAAATTTAGTGAAGTCTCTTTCAGCTTTACACAATATAGGCTTGCAGGATGCGTTCAGGTATCAGCAGGCGGAGAATATTTAAACTAATTGTTATGGGCACCCGTTTCCTTTCAATTATTTGCTTTTGCCTTTTTTATCAGTTCTCTTCAGCACAACTTAATAAACCCCAGCTAAGAATGCGCTATGGCTATGGCCGGTCTGTTGCTTCAAACGGACAGCAGGAGGATAATAATGTTTACAGAAAATATGACGCAAATTTTATTGCAACATCCGGAATAGGATTTGAGTTTGTAAAACCAATGAAAAAAGATAAAAATGCAAATTGGATGCTTGGTGTTTTTTTTGACAATCAGCTGTATGTTGTTGGCATAAACAATGAAAAATTCAGCCAGCTTCCACAGCCGGCCAGCAAGTATAAGTCGTCTGTTTCATCTGCCCGGCTCTATGCCGGTTTTGAAAAAAGGTTAAGCCAAAAACCACTGAAGCAAGACAGGAATTACATAACATTTATTGGTGGTGCAGGGATATCTTATAATGGTAAAAAGGAGGGGGCCGGCTGGTCGGGCAAACATATTGGTGACGGCATAACTGACAAGGGTGAGCATTTCCAGGGGGCCTATGAAAATTTTATTACACTCACAGGTTATTATATGAAGGTATCTAATCGGTCGGCCCATCCTGTTTCCCCGGATATCTTTGCAGGGTTTCGCTGGAACATTCGTAACCAGAAAGGCAGGAATGCTTTGGGTGTAGAGTTACTGATGAATTATTCTTTGCTCACAAAATTTTACCTTGATATGCCCTATGCCTTAGACGGCCAGCCAGCTTCTGACAGGTTGAAAGTTAAAGGAACAAATATTCAGCTTAACGCCATCATTCCTCTTAAGAATTTCAGAAAGAAAGAAAAAAAATAAGTTTTTCCTGTTGATGATAACTTCATTGGTTTAAGTCAGTTTTTTGTTCCGAACTGGCCCCCGGAGTTTATTTACTCTCCCTGATTTTATCTTATTTTCACTGCAAACGAATGCTATGCTCCAATGAGTAGAGCTATATGCTGCTGCCTTTTTCTCAAAGACTGCAGGAATAGTATACGTCAAAACAATGATGAGATGGAAAACAGGAACAGAACAAGAGTAGAGTGGGCCGGTTCCACAAATATCTATGAAGTTAATATCAGGCAGTATACACCCGAAGGGACTTTTAATGCCTTTGCACAATCGTTGCCGAGGCTAAAAGATATGGGTGTGCAGACGCTCTGGTTCATGCCCGTGCAACCAGTAGGGGAGAAGAACCGGAAAGGTAGTTTGGGAAGTTATTACTCCATAAAAAACTATACGGAGATCAACCCGGAGTTTGGCACCATGCAGGATTTTAAAAAACTGGTGAAGGATGCGCAGGCGATGGGTTTTAAAGTGATCATTGACTGGGTGGCGAATCATACGGCATGGGATCATGTGTGGACCTATGTGCACCCTGAATTTTATACCAAAAGCAGCAGTGGTGGTTTCAGCCCCCCTTTTCCTGACTGGGCCGATGTGATTGATCTTGATTATGGCAACAAGGACCTGTGGAAAGCGATGATCAGCGACATGAAATTCTGGATTGAAGAAACCGGCATTGACGGTTTTCGCTGCGACATGGCTCACCTGGTGCCGCTTGATTTCTGGAAAGAAGCCCGGGCCGAACTGGATGCAGTGAAGCCGCTATTCTGGCTGGCAGAAACAGAAGATGCCTCTTACCATGAGGCGTTTGATGCGAGCTATACATGGGAATTTTTGCACATGATGGAAGCTTTCTGGAGAAAAGAAACAGATATTAAGGGACTGGACAGTGTGTTGTGTAGATATAATTCTGCTTTCCCTTCATCAGCAACCAGGATGTATTTCACCAGCAACCATGATGAGAATTCGCATAGCGGGACCGAATATGAAAGAATGGGCGATGCCGCCAAAGCTTTTGCTGTGCTTTGTGCCACCTGGAACGGCATCCCGCTGATTTATTCAGGACAGGAGCAGCCCAACAGGAAGCGACTGGAATTTTTTGAGAAGGATACGATTGCATGGTCCGGTCAGCCCGCACTGCATGATTTTTACAAAACACTTTTAAATCTCCATACCAATCATCCTGCTCTGCGGGCAGCGGATTCTTCGGTGAGTACCTTTCGTATCAGCACCACAGCGGATGATAAAGTTTTTTCTTTTCTGCGGAAAAATGCTGACAGGGAAGTGTTGGTGTTGCTGAATTTATCGGCATCGGGTGATCTTTGTTTCTCAGTAACAGATGAAAACGTTTCAGGAAAATTCAGGGACATTTTTTCCGGGTCGGAAAAAGAATTGAACGGCGGCAAAGAATTTACAATGCAGCCCTGGGATTACCTGGTCTTTGAAAAATAAAAAAATGCGCCCCGGATTGAGGCGCATTTGTCTTTTTTAGCTCAGCAATATTTTTATTCATCATCAAGATTCAGCGGGTAGGTATAGGTGCCGTCATAGCCGGGATAAATACCTTCCAAACGGATGGTTCCCTGCACCCTTGCCATGGCCCTTGCCAGTTCATCCGTGTTGGTGATATCAGTGCCGTTCACACTGGTGATGACAAAACCCTTGTCCATTCTTGTCCGGCTCAATGGTCCGCCGCTGGTGATTGATTTTACCACCACACCACCGGTAACAGCATACTGCCTGGCTTTTTCCTTGCTCAGGTTTTCAAGTTCAGCGCCCATGCGGTCGCCGAGGTTTGCCTGGGCAAGATTATCATAAGTGCCTGACTGAGCTTTAAGGGTTGCCGTGGCAGTATTTTCCTTGCCCTCTCTTTTGTAGGTGATCTTCACTTTGTCCCCTGTATTCAGGGAAGCCACGGTGCCCTGCAATTCGGGCCAGGATGCAACAGGCACATCATTGATCTTTGTGATAATATCTCCTTTTTTCAAACCGGCTTCAGCCGCAGCGCCGTCTTTGGCCACATTGCCCACGTAGGCGCCATCGGTCGAATTGACCTTTGTCTGATCGGCGGCAATGCCGAGATAAGGTCTCTTTACGTCTCCGTATTTAATCAGGTCATTGACGATCTTCTTGACAAGGTTCACAGGAATGGCAAAACCATACCCTGCATAAGTGCCATTTGGAGCCAGGATAGCAGAGTTGATACCCACCAACTGGCCATCGGTAGTGATCAGTGCACCGCCGCTGTTGCCCTGGTTGATGGCCGCATCTGTCTGAATGAATGATTCGATAGGTGTGTCGCTTTGACGCTGATTGATACCGATGGATCTTCCTTTGGCGCTGATGATGCCGGCAGTAACCGTAGTTTCCAATGTAAGCGGGTAACCCACGGCCAGCACCCACTGTCCCAGTTTCACATTATCAGAATTACCATAAACGAGATAGGGCAGGTTGCTGGCATCAACTTTTACAACGGCAAGATCACTGCTCGGGTCACGGCCGATAACTTTGGCCTTGTAAGTCTTTTTATTATTAAGCGTAACAGTAATTTCATCGGCAACACCATCTGCTCCGTTAGAGATGACGTGGTTGTTAGTAACGATATAGCCATCATCGCTGATGATAACGCCGCTGCCTGATGCTCTCTGTTCAGGCTGCACACGGGGGCTGAAATCGAAGAATTGTTCAAACCAGTCGTCAAGATTGTTATTACGGCTGCGGCCACGGGGCAGGTTATTGCTGCGGGCCGGGATCTTTGTTTTGATATGCACAACAGCAGGCACTGCGGTATTGGCAGCTTTTGTCAGATCAACAGGTTCTGCAATATTGGCCGGGTCTGCAGTAAAATGGGCATAATTGACCGGAACTTTTCCTTCCTGAACTCCCTGTGCCAATACTTGTTTTTTTGACCCCAGCTTTTCATACAGCCAAACACTGCCGAGGGCAGAAGCAGCACTGATGACTACGATGAGTAAAATTTGTTTCAGTTTCATAGACTATATTATTCTTTAATAGATTAGTTTATACGATACCAGCATTATCAAATTAAATGCCCGTACTGCAAAGTAACAATCTGTCACTTCAATTTGCCGGGTCAGTCAGTTAGTTTAACAATTCTTTACTAAGACCTTCGTACTTACATGGCAACATAAATTTATTACTATTTGGCTGTATTTACGACTCCTGCCGGCGATAAGTTTTTCAGGAATAACATCGTATCCACAGCATCTGCATAATCGCTGATGGACGGGCACTGCGCCTGTCCAAAGGGAATATGCTCCCTGCCAACTATACATTGCAGGTCAGGGTTATTTTTCAGTTCTTCCGTCAATTTTTCAGGTTTGCTGTAATATTCATAGTTCAACTGGCTGATGGGAGAGAAGAGTGAGGGTTCTTCCAGCAACAGCAGGGCCGGGGTGCTCATATAATATTTCTTGTTCAGGATATACAGGGCAAGATTGTAGTCGTAATTGTTTTTGTATTTGTGAAGGTCTGCCAGGTGGTCATAGCGGCGGAAGGAGTCCAGCAACGGAATGAAGTCATAGTTTTCCGGTACATATAATTTGGTCACATTGCGGCAGCCCAGGCCGAAATAAAGAAATACGTCATCGGCCAGTTTGGCCAGTTCTTCATTTGATTCCTGCCCGGTAAGTATGGCAACAGACGTACGGTTGCGGCGGATGATATGAGGATATTTCCCAAAGTAATATTCAAAATACCCGGCTGAGTTATTGCTCCCGGTAGCGATATAAGCATCGCAGCCTTTCAGCATTTCGGCAAAACTGATAAGTTCATTCACCTTGTTGTCCCATTCGGACAATTTTGCCACAAGATGTTTTACCAGCGCCTGGTCTTTTGATGAAGTTTTTACCAGCATCCTGTGGCCGCTGATAAATACGGACAGCAGATCATGAAACCCTACCAGCGGGATATTGCCCGCCATGACAATACCAACGGTTTGGAGTGAGAAGGGGTCTTGGGAAGGTAATTCATAGTTACTTGCCCATTGCTGCAAAATATCTTTTTGTAAAAAAGACCGGGCAATGGAATTGGCGGCAAGTTCAATGAACGGGGGAATAAACCATCTATTTTCTCTTTCTGCTTTTTCTTTGGCTTGCTCCCAGGCTGGATCGCTGGATAAAATATATTCACCAAGACGGGATAATAAATCAATCCGATGTTGTAAATTCATTGCTGAATTTTATTTTTGTTTAATCAGTGCAAAATGATTTTGCAAAAGTAACCCTGAACCCGTTAAATAAAATTTACTATGGCAATCAAGATCACCGAAGAATGTATCAACTGTGGCGCCTGCGAGCCCGAATGCCCCAATAACGCCATTTATGAGGGAGGTGTGGAATGGGCTGTTTCCGATGGCACATCTGTAAAGGGCTCTTTCACATTGCTGGATGGCAGCGTGGTGGATGCTGATCAGAAAAATGCCCCTGTGGCGACAGATATTTATTATATCACTCCCAATAAATGCACTGAATGCCAGGGTTTTCACGAGGAGCCCCAATGTGCGGCAGTTTGCCCGGTTGACTGCTGTGTGCCTGATGAAATGTACCAGGAAACAGTGGAACAACTGATGGATAAGAAGGCAAAACTGCATATTTAGCAACGAAAATGTGCTTTGGATGTGCATAATTTTCCAGGCCTTTTTGCAGGCGGTCCCGATGATTTTTTTCTAACTTTACGTCAGTTTCATTTTTATAAATGATAAAGCAGCTAGTCTGCTGAATTAAAGGCGGGTGATATTTCCCGTCGTAAAAAGGTGAAGGAGAAACGGCCTTCACCTTTCTTATTGTATGACCAGGACGGTTTATCAATATTTTAGCTTCCTGTGCGGCCAACGGGGCATCCTTCCGGAAATAAATCAATTTTTAGCAACTCAAATTTTTGTCAAAGCGAATTTTCGGTAATATTTGTATTGCTAAACCCACATATCCACAACATGAAGAAGAACATAGCCCTCGTGACCGGCGGATTTTCAGGAGAGGCAGTTATTTCGTATAAAAGCGCAGCCACCATCAATAATCATCTCGACAGGGATAGGTTTAATGTTTATACCATTGATATTAACCCCGCCGGCTGGTTTTATGATTTGCCCGATGGCCGCAAAACAGAAATTGATAAAAACGACTTTTCCTTGCAGCTCGACGGACAGAAAATTAATTTTGATGCTGTTTTTATCGGGATGCATGGCACACCGGGAGAAGATGGTAAACTGCAGGGCTATTTTGATACCCTGAAAATTCCGTATACCAGCTGCGATGCAGCCACATCGGCTATCACATTCAATAAACGTTATACAGTGGCGGTGGCAAAGATGGCGGGCATTGCTGTAGCCAATTCCATTCATCTGTTTAAACACTCACCTGTTCCGGTACAGCAACTGTTGGATCAGTTGACGCTGCCGGTTTTTGTGAAACCCAATAACGGGGGCTCCAGCATCGGCATGAGCAAAGTGGATAAGGCGGAAGACCTGGAACCGGCTATTCAAAAAGCATTCAATGAAGATGACCAGGTGTTGGTGGAAGAAATGATCACAGGCCGGGAGTTCACTGTCGGTGTTTTTAAAACAAAAGGAAATATCATTGTACTGCCGCTGACGGAAGTGAGGGCACATGATGACAAAGCGTTTTTTGATTTTGAAGCAAAATACCAGGGCAAGTCAACCGAAACAACACCTGCCGTGGCAGATGAAGTAACGGCTGACAAAGTGAGGGAGGCAGCGAAGAAGATTTACCAGGTTTTCAACTGCCGTGGTGTGGTGCGGATTGATTTTATTTTTCATGAAGCAAGCGGTTTGCCGCATATGCTGGAGATCAACAGCATTCCGGGACAAAGTGATGCAAGCATTGTGCCGCAGCAGGTGCAGGTCATGGGCTGGAGCCTGAAAGAGTTTTATACTAAATTAGTTGAAGAGACATTGAACTGATTGTGAATAGTGTGATTGGGAAATTTGTCTCACACTAATATAATCTTGTTAGCTATGACAGAAATGGAACTCACAATAAAAACAATAGAACCCGGAAAAAATTTCGCAATTTCCCAACCCAAAATTTAGTACCTGTGCTTAAATTCATCACACATCGTCCGCTTTGGGTCAATATTTTGGTTGGCATTGTGCTGGCCCTTGCTGTTTTTTTGTTGTTTATTAAATCACTCAACTGGCTCACCAATCACAATGAGTCCAAGACAGTGCCGGCAGTGACGGGCAAATCATTTCAAGAAGCAACAATAATGCTGAAGAAACAGGGCTTTGATGTGGAGATACTCGATTCAATTTACAGCGATACCAGTAAGCCGATGGCTGTGCTGAAACAGTTTCCTGATGCCGATGAAGTGGTGAAAGTGAACCGCACCGTTTTTTTGACCATCAACAGGTCTGTTCCCCCGGAAATTGAAATGCCCAACCTGGTAGGGTATAGTTTCCGGAATGCCGAAATGAACCTGCTGAATAACGGGCTGCGGCTCGGTGACACTACGTTTAAACCTGATTTTGCCCGCAATGCGGTATTGGAGCAATTGTATAACGGCGAGCAAATAAAACCCGGAACCAAAATACGCATGGGCAGCCGCATTTCATTTGTATTGGGTGATGGTATTGGCAAGCAGGAGATGGCAGTGCCCTCTCTGGTGGGACTCACTTATAGTGAAGCAATGGACCTGCTGGGCTCGATGGGACTGGTGAAAGGAGCTGTTGTAACGAGTGGGGCAGTGGATGACACCCTTAGAGCCTATATCTGGAAACAAAACCCGCAACGTTTTACAGAAGACCGTCGGCCTGTAAGGATCAGGTCCGGCCAGACAATTGATATCTGGATACAATCTGACAAACCGGTTGTTGATTCTGTGACCGCTAACTTACCTTTGCTCCAATAAATTTCACTATGCAAAATATTTCTCCTGAAGAATTGAAAAGCCGGCTGGATGCCGGTGAGAAAGTAAATATTGTTGATGTCCGTGAACCGCATGAACATGCCGAGTTCAATATCGGCGGCATCCTGTTGCCCCTGGGCCAGGTGCAGACTATGCAGATAGATGATATTGAAGCGATGAAAGAAGAAGAGGTGATCCTTTACTGCCGCAGCGGCAACCGCAGCGGACAGGCCTGCCTGTTCCTCGATGCATTAGGGTTCAAGAATACCAAAAACCTTACGGGTGGTATGCTGGCCTGGCAGGAAAAATATGGAAGTCAGAAGTAAGAAATACGAAGTACGATCTTTGGATATTCGTACTTCGTATTTTGTATTTACAACCTGATATTCACGCCCAGCATGAAATTCGTTCCTGCCATCGGGAAATAATAATTCTCCGTGATGGTTTCTCCGCCCCAGATATAGCTATAGGTATAGCCGTTGGGTTCATACTTTTTATTAAACAGGTTATTCACTTGCCCGATAAGATTGACCTCTTTCAGCCAGCGGGGTTTTAGTGTGTGTATCACCCGCAGGTCATGCACGGAAAACTCATCAAGCACACGGTTTTCGTTTTGTGTGTTGTCGAGATACTGTTTGCCGACATGCTTGCTCAGGATGCTGATCTCTGTGTTGGCTCCAGGAATGAAATTGATGGACGATCCGCCAACAATACCAGGTGAAAAAGCGATGTCCGGCTTGCTGAATTGAGTGGCTTTCTGCCCGCCATTGTCATAGTCGTCTATGAATTCCGTGAAGTCAAGCACTTTATTACGACTGAAGGCCATGTTTACTGAAGCATTCAGCCAGTGTGTAAATTTTGTTGAAGCCTGTAGTTCCACACCAGCCCGGAAACTTTTTGGGATATTGGTTCTTGTATAGGCTCCCACATCGTTGATCATGCCCGTCAGCACCAGTTGGTTCCGGTAATGCATATAATAAAAAGTGGCAGACCAGTTACAGTTGCCGCTGGTTTGTTCTATGCCAGCTTCAAAGTCATGCAGTTTTTCAGCTTTTGGCTGACGTAGTATGCCTGCTTCAAAATCATCCCGGTTAGGTTCTTTGCCCGCATGGCCGTAGGAGAAATAACCTTTCCAGCCTTTTTGGTTATAACTGATGCCTAATTTAGGATTGAAAAAACTGAAATCATTATCAACCGACAAACCTGGATTATCGCGGAAGCCATCAATGCGATATCTGACATGTCGGAATTGCAAATCACCAAAGAGATGCCACGCCGGGTTCAGTTGATATTGTTCTTTCAGGTAAATATTGAAATCATTTTTCACCGCATCGTTATCATACCACTGGTGAATGGGAGAGGGCATCCCGCCGGCAGCCCATATCACCTTGCCGATATGATCGCCGCGGTAGCTGGTGATGGCGCCGCCCAATGTTGTTTGTGTTTGCTTGCCTTTGTGCTGCAATGAAAAGACACTGCCGTAAAAATCATTATCCAGCCATAATTGTCTTACAAAGTCAGAATTACCTACGCCGGGCAAACCATATTTTGAATAAGCTTCATCCGCTTTGTATTGCTCATAGTATCCCTTCCCTTTTGTCAGGAAAAATGCAGTGCTTAAAGTTAGTGCATTGTTCAGCGACTGGTTATAGAACAACTGGAAATGATCCTGCTGATAGTTGTCCGTTTCGTTATCATAAGGATCGCCGGGCTTATCAGTTCCGGCATAGTTCACTTTCCGGTTACCGGCCCGCAGGTCGGCTTCGCTGATGCCATACCATGCCTGGTAGGTTTTTTCTTTGCCTGAGATGATATTCAGGCGAAGCGAATTGTTCTTTCCAAGATAGGCAGTGGAAAAATAAAGCGATTGAAGATCGGTGCTGGCCCGGTCAATAAATCCGTCACTGCTAATATTTGACAAACGCAGATCAACCGTGAAGCGGTCATTCAGCAAACCACTGCCGGCTTTCACGGTGTTCTTCCAGGTATTAAATGAACCAAAGCTGTTATTGAACTCGGCATAGGCATCTTTGTTCACTTCGTTTGTGCTGAAATTGATCGTGGCGCCAAATGCGCCGGCCCCGTTGCTGGAGGTGCCCACACCTCTTTGCACCTGGATACTATTGACAGAAGAGCTGAAGTCCGGCAGGTTCACGAAAAACAATCCCTGTGATTCGGCATCATTATAGGGGATGCCGTTGATGGTCATATTGATGCGGGTGGCATCGGTGCCGCGGATGCGGATGCCGGTGTAGCCGATTCCGTTTCCAGCATCTGAACTGACCACCACTGCCGGGGTTTGATTTAACAGGAAGGGGATGTCTTGACCCAAATTCAGTTTGGTGATTTCCTTTTTGGTCAGGTTGGTTTTGGTGAAAGGTGCATTTTCCCCGGCACGGATGGCTTTTATCTCCACCGGGCTGAGCACATAGAAACTGTCTTTAACGGTTTGTTTTTCCTGGGCAAAAGTTTGCTGCCACAGGAGCAATGAAATGATTGGAATGGCAATCCTCTTCATTTTTTTAAGTTTTAAAGTATCTGCCTTTTGTGCAGATGGGTTAAAAAATGAGAGGGAAATGCTGTTGGAGAAAGGGCTATGAATGTCCTTCCCTGCGCAGGCATTACCCTGATCAGGTTTACGGGTATAATCTCAGACCCCGACGCAGAAGTCGGGGACACCCCGGGAAACCTGCCTGTCTCACCGACAGGCAATTAAACTTGCAAAACTCTCTTTTTGAGAGAGTAAGAACTCATCTGCGGGTGCAGGCGATTGCAAAGGTAAGGGAGAAAATAATTTTAATTAATTGTAACATTTCACAGAGCTGCCCGTCCCATTTACAAAACCAGGCTTATATGAAGAAAATATTCCTTTTGGTGCTGCTGCTGGCCTTTGCCGGAGTTATAATGGCACAAAAAACCGTCAGTGATCCCAATGCTGAAACAAGAAACGTCGGTAGTTTTCACGGAATTGAAGTGGCAACAGGCATCAAACTGGTGCTTACTGAAGGAACAGAAGAAGCTGTGGCTGTCAGCGCAGCCAGCACTGAAAACAGGGACAGGATCATTACGAGAGTTGAAAACGGTATTTTGAAAATCTATTACGACAAAAAGACAAAAGCCATCAACAGGATAAATGAAAGTAAAAACCTCAGGGCTTACGTTTCATATAAAAAGCTTGAGCGGTTAAATGTAAATACCGGCGCTTATGTTCAGATAGAAGGTGTATTATCCGCCCCCTCCTTAAAACTAAACGGAAACACAGGCGGCATTGTGAACGGCAAAGTGGATATTGCAGCCTTGCAGGTAAGCCAGAGCACTGGTTCAAAAATAACACTGTCAGGAAAAACCGATAACCTTGAAGCTGATGGAGACACCGGCAGTAAGTTTTTTGGTCAAGATTTGCAGGCGGATAATTGTTCAGCCAAATTAAGCACCGGTGCAAGGGTTTATATTACTGTTGAAAAGGAGCTGAACATAAGAGCCAGTACAGGCGGATGTGTTAAGTATAAAGGCAATGCCGGTGTGCGGGATATTAAAGTGAGCACTGGCGGACGGGCAGTAAAAATTTAATAACATAAAATCCAGGTAGTTTGAAAAAGACAATCGGGTTGATAGCATTGCTTGCATGTGGTTTTTCAGGCCTTTTTGCCCAAAAGACCATTAACGACCCAAATGCAGAATTAAGAGAAGCAAAGAATTTCAATGGTATAAATGTTTCCAGCGCATTTACTGTTTACCTGAGCCAGGGAAATGAAGAAGCGGTGGCTGTAAGTTCTTCAGATGATGAGACACTCAAACGCATTAAGGTGGAAGTAAAGGACGGGATACTCCATGTGGGGCTTGAAAAAGGTAGTTGGAAATGGACAAGGGGAAATAAAAAACTGAAAGCCTACATCTCTTTTAAGCAGATATCAAAACTTGTTGTCAGCGGTGCCTGTGATGTATATATGGAGGGAGTGTTAAAAGCGGATGACCTGAAAGTGGATATTTCCGGCGCCAGCGACTGGAGGTCAGGCAAGGTAGATGTAAAGAAAATGGATATACATCTTAATGGGGCATCTGATGTGAATATCACCGGTGTTGCGACACAATTGTCAGTGGATGCCAGCGGCGCCAGCACATTCAAAGGACTGGACCTGGCTACAGAGTATTGCAGTGCTAAGGCATCTGGTGCCAGTGATATAAAGATCACTGTCAGTAAGGAATTGAATGTTAGTGCCAGTGGTGCCAGTGATGTGAAATATAAAGGGGAAGCGGTGATAAGAGACTTGAAAACCAGCGGCGCCAGTTCAGTAAAAAGGATTTAAAGTTTAGTCGTAACACAAAGGGTATAGTTTAAACTGCCTCCTAAGCGGGGCAGTTTTTTATTTTTCTTTTGGCCAGGTAAGCGTATACGATTACCTTTGCCGTCCAACATCGCGAAGTAGAGCAGCGGTAGCTCGTTGGGCTCATAACCCAAAGGTCGGGAGTTCGATCCTCCCCTTCGCAACAACGGAAGCCACCTTCATAAAATCGGGTGGCTTTTCCAATTTTTTCTAACAGTTGAATTTCAACTGCCAAGATTGATTACCTCCTCAATTCTTAGGCCCTGCTCCATGGCAGCCAGGTTGAAGTCTTCAGCTTGAAATTAATTCATGAAGGTTGGTTTTGTAAACATATTTGGAAGGCCCAATGCGGGTAAAAGTACATTGCTTAATGCACTGATGGGTGAAAAGCTGGCTATTGTATCACATAAGGTGCAAACCACCCGCCATCGCATCAAAGGGATACTGACAGAGAAAGACTACCAGATCGTTTTTTCCGATACACCCGGCATCATTGAGCCAAAATATAAGTTGCATGAGAAAATGATGCTGGCGGTGAAAAATGCGCTGGAAGATGCTGATGCTGCCCTGCTGTTGGTGGATGTGAAAGAAGACTGGCAGGAACCGGATGCAATATTTACGGCCTTAAAACTAAGGGTGCCGGCTATTGTGGTTTTGAATAAGATTGATATTGTGGATACAGCAAAGATGAATGAAGCAATTAATTTTTTTAATTCACGGCCCTATTGCAAAAAGGTTGTAACAATTTCGGCATTGTCAGGCATCAATAAAAAGAAGCTGCTGAATGCTATCCTGGAATTCTTACCCGAAGGAGAACCTTTTTATGAAGGAGATGATATCAGTGATTTGAACACACGATTTTTTGTCGGCGAACTGATCCGTGAAAAAATTTACCAGTTGGCCGAAGATGAGATACCTTATCACACAACTGTGCTGGTTAGGGAATACCAGGAAAAACAGACCCTGGTAAAGATCATTGCAGACATTATCGTTCACCGGGAAACACAAAAAGCGATACTGATCGGTGAAAAAGGCAGCATGATAAAGAAGATCGGTATGGAAGCAAGAAAAGATATTGAGGCTTTCATCGGGCAAAAAGTTTTCCTGGAACTTTTTGTGAAGGTGAAACCAAAGTGGCGGGACAATGAAATGCAGTTGAAAGAATACGGGTATTGACAGCATAAAGAACAAGAAAGTATATGAGTTTTACAGTCGCAATTGTTGGTCGTCCTAATGTGGGGAAAAGCACATTTTTTAACCGCTTGCTCGAGCAGCGTAAAGCGATCGTGGATGATGTTAGCGGTGTGACCCGCGACCGTCAGTATGGGGTAGCCGACTGGAATGGCAAAACATTTAATGTAATTGACACAGGCGGTTTTGTAGCCGGGAGTGACGATGTGTTTGAAAAAGAAATTGCCAAGCAGGTGCTGATAGCCGTGGACGAAGCGGATGCAATAATTTTTATGGTTGATGCACATACCGGTATGACAAATCTTGATGATTCGATGGCAGATGTACTGCGCAGAAGCACTAAACCTGTTTTTCTTACCGTAAACAAAGTGGATAACAATGAACGGTTATTGGAAGCCTCTGAATTCTATAGTTTGGGTTTTGACAATGTTTTCTTTATCGCTGCAGCCAGTGGCAGCGGTAGCGGCGAATTATTGGATGCTATCACTTCTTTAATAACTGAAGACGCATCGGAAGAAGCAAAAGAAATGGATGCGCTTCCAAAGTTTGCCATCATCGGTCAGCCCAATGTAGGTAAGTCATCTTTGTTGAACGCATTGGTGGGGCAGGAAAGAACCATTGTAAGCGACATAGCCGGAACCACTAGAGATACCATACATACGCATTATAACCTGTTCCAAAAGGAATTTGTTTTGATTGATACGGCTGGTATCCGCCGTAAAACAAAGGTGAATGAAGATCTTGAATTTTATTCAGTGATCAGGGCTATCAAAGCGATGGATGAGGCAGATGTGTGCCTGTTACTGCTGGATGCTGAAAAAGGTATATCAGCCCAGGACCTGAATATCTTCAGCCTTGCAGTCAGAAAGGGAAAAGGAGTAGTGGTACTGGTCAATAAATGGGACCTGCTGGAAAAGCAAACCAATACAGCAAAAGAATATGAAAAGCAGTTGAAGGAAAGATTAGCCCCCTTCACTGATGTCCCCGTTCTTTTTATTTCGGCAAAAGAAAAAACCAGGATATTCAAGGCTATTGAGGTAGCACTGGATGTGTTTGCCAACCGCCGGCAAAAAATACCTACCTCAAAGCTGAATGAGGTGATGCTGAAAGCAGTTGAAAATTATCATGCTCCTGTGGTAAGGGGGCACCAGGTGAAAATCAAATTTGTGACACAGTTGCCTACGGCTGTACCGTCTTTTGCTTTTTTCTGCAATTTCCCCGATGATATAAAACAACCTTATAAGAACTATCTCGAAAATCAGTTGAGGCAACATTTTAGCCTGACGGGTGTTCCAGTACGGCTGTTTTTCAGGAAGAAATAAATTCAATTATCTGTTAACCTCTCTGGGTAGCCGGTTCGTATATCTACGTTTCAACAAATTTCCAGGGCAATTGCTTGCATCCGCAGCAACTAATTAATACTTTAGTAACCGATTCACTAAAGGGCCATTGCCCGTACCCTGAATATCCTTCCTGAAGGCCCCAATAACCTTAATTTTTTAGAATTGAAGAACTCCGGTTTCACCGGCGTGAATCCATTATTCTGTTGAACAGCTCATACCCGTTTGCTTTATTAAAACTGTTCAATATGCATTTTATTACTGTACCCTTTTTTCTCCTGTTCTGCATTGTTGCAACAGCACAGTTGTCTGTACCACAGGAAAATTTTATGTTTTCTTCGGGTTCAATTGCAGCAGCAACAATAGAAACCGAACCTGCTGTAAAATTGACCCCAAAGAAATGGAAAATGACAGGTAACCGGTATGTGACCGGGGGATTATTATTCCTCGCAGGCGCCAGCAAAGGTTTCAATGAAACATTACAGTTTCACCCCGGATTTTTTTTCAGGAAGTATCCCAAAGCCAGCCGCCAGTGGTTTGATCCGAAAATCAGCTGGCAGAATAAGTATAAAAATGGTGACAGGCTCCAAGGACCGCGGTTCCCATTGTCTACAACTCTTCTTGTTGGGTTCACCGACCAGTATCATCTTAATACGATGATCAACAGGGTTGCCTGGACTTCGGCCATTATAATAAAACTTGGCGAGGGCAAAAAACCTTTAAAGCACTACATCTTTGATGCCATTTATTATTCGGCTTGTCACCAGGCGGGTTTTGCCCTGATGTACTATCCGTTTACCCCTGGCAAAAATGATTGATCAGCGAATACGTTTTTGACGGGTAGCCTTTTTGACCATCGGAATTTTCAGCCGTCGTGCCTCTTCATTCCACGCAGCGGCAGCAACGATAATTTCTCTTATCTGAAGCTTGCTGATATCCCTTGGGTGACGGACCAAAACAGTAGCCACAATAGCTCTTCCTTTTTGGGTGAGTTGCGGAAACAATAAGGTGAGGTCTTTGCCCCTGCAAAAAGCTACATCAATTCCTTCTTTGGTAGTGTTGAGGTACATAAACATTCCATAGAAATGATAGAACGGTATCTTAAAACTTAGCTTTTCTTCCACACCCGGCACATTTTCTATAATCAGTTCACGAAGCTTTTCGCAAACAATGCGGTGATCATCCGGCAGGCTTTCAATATAGGCATCAACAGTTTTCAATACAGGCTCAGGATTTGAGTTGCTGGAGTAAGTGATTAACCTGCTTTTCAAATACAGCAAGCTCTTCTTTTGTTTGGCGGATGAAACTGTTATCCTTCAGTCTGCCGGTTACGAGTTCCATTTCTTTTTCAGTTTCGTAAACCATTTTGCGGAACGGATTACTGTAATCTTTGGCCCTTGACTGGTAAATGGCCTCTGTTATTTTCTTTTTACAGCAGAGTGCCTGTTGCAGCAGCGACTGAAAGAGTTTTAAACTGAATTTATCACTGTTAATACCAAGCAATGCAAGCAAAGCGGCATAGGCATGGAGGGTTTTTTCTTTTTCATACTTTATACTTTGTTCCCTGTAAAAAGCATGAACTTCATCCCAACTGCCGGTTTTTCCTGTTTCAATACTCCTAATCAATGTGGTAATTGAAGAAACGGGTATCAACTGCCCGCCTGCATTCAGCCATTGTTTGCGGGTTGGCCTGGCCGGTAACAATTTTTTAATTTCCCTGAATGAGCTCAGTTTATTGGTTTCAGCCAGTTGCTTCAGCCGGCATACTCCATAATATATGATCAGGTCCCTGAAAAAATCATAAGCCTCCGGCACTTTGATTAACTGCACTTTCCGCCCGGTATTTTCAAATCCATCAACCAAAATTTCCAATGTGGCGATAGATTTCGATCTTTTCTCAAGCAGTTCTTTCCCGGTCTTTGCATAATCCTTTTCAGTAATCTTTTTTTTATTTTTCAGCGCCCATGCCTTACCGGTAGCTGCTGCCATCAGTTCGAGTGCTTCTAGCATTTCGTTGACACTGTCAGGAGCCAAAAAGTCGAATTCGAGAAATTGTGTCTGGTCAGAGCGGTTATCCCGGCTCCTGTATTTCCCCTCATTCCTGGCAAGGGCATACATGTTATACAGGAACCAGTAAGCGGGCATCACCACCAGTTTGTTTTCACTGGCATCGTTATTTACCAGTGAAAAGGGTATAGGTATATTCAGTTCAGCCGGGTAATCTCCTTTTGCTATCAAGGTAAAGGTTGCAAACTTTGAATTATGTTTCAGGCTCACACATAAACCCGGCCAGAAACCACGTCCGGCCACCAGTTCGCCATCGGCGCTCCTTGAATTGTGGTTGGAGCCAATAGTGGCGCCTGCTGCCATATTACTTTGCCCCATCACCAGTGCTGCACAAAGGAATGAATTGTTGTGATGCTGCTCATGCGATGGAAAAATGAGAGAGTTCAGTACTTCGCAGCAGGAGATAGTAGAATTATCCCCCAGGTAAGAATTGATAAGCCTGGCGCCATACTTCAATTGGGAGTTAGATGAAAGAATAAATCTTACTGCTTTAACACCATAAAAGATCCGGCAACCAAAACCTACAATTCCGTTGACAAGTTCACAACCTTCGCCGATCTGCGATTTTGCTTCGGGTGAAGAGTTGATAGTAAGATTTTTCAGTTTATTGGCCCCTTTGATATAAGCATCACTACCTATCCAAACATCCTTGATGATGCGGCTGTTCTTAATTACTGTGCGGTCGCCGATCTTTCCATAATACCCCCTTTGTTTATCAAATTTTTTTTCCGTGAATTCTCTCAGTTTCTGCTGCAGTTTTTCACGATGCCGGTATTTGGACCAGAGCCAGGCATCACCCGGCAGCATACCATTAAATGGTAAAATGCTTCGGCCTGCATTTTCATTGCATACTTCCATCCAGATACGGACAGATTCTTTTTCCCCTTCTTTGATGATGCCATTGCCAAATTTGGAATGATCGGTGGTGGCCAGTTCATTGATGTTGACCAGCATCACTTCATTGCCGATAATGTAATGGCTGAGAAAATTTACATTATCAATTACCACGTTATCGCCAATATCACAACTGATGATAGTGCTGTTATAGAGCCCTGCCGGCATCCGCAGGTTATTGAATTCAAGAAAAAAGGGCTCTAATTTCCCGATGCGAACCAGCCCATAAAACTTGCAGTGCTGCACTAATTCCGGGTTAAAAGCATCTGACACATGCACTTTTTCCCAGTTGTCGGAAGTGTTTCCATTTCTTACCAGCACTTCAATCTCATATGCTGTCAGTTTGCGGTAGCGGATGCCGCTCCGGTTCTGCATATTGCGCAGGTAATATTCATTCTTTCCTTTGGGAATATACTCTTTGGCAACAAACCCATAGCCCAGTTCAGCAATAGGCTTTTTTCGGATAATGTTCATGCAGCAGGTTGATTAATGGCAAATGCAGGCGGTTTTATCCGCCGTTTATCATTCAACAGTTACGGATTTCGCCAGGTTCCTGGGTTTATCCACGTCGAGTTTCTTGGCTACCCCGATATAATAGGCCAGCAACTGCAAAGGTACCACACTCAACATCGGAGCTACAATCTCATCGGCTTCGGGAACGACCATCACATCATCAGATAATTCTGCTGATGTTTTATCACCTTCGGTTATTACCGATACCACTTTTCCTTTCCTGGCTTTTATCTCTTGCATATTGCTGACGATTTTTTCATGGTAAGCATCACGGGTGGCCACAAACACCACGGGCAGGGTTTCATCCACCAATGCAATAGGACCATGTTTCATTTCCGCAGCAGGGTATCCTTCTGCATGGATATACGAGATCTCTTTCAGTTTCAAGGCGCCTTCCAGCGCTACGGGAAAATTATAACCCCTTCCCAGGTACAGGAAATCACGGGCATCTTTGTATTTCTCGGCCAGGGCTTTAATGTGGTCGCTATGTTTCAGTGTCCAGGCCACTTTTTCAGGAACCTGTTGCAGTTCATCAAGCAAGTGCATATATCTTTCTTCGCTGATCGTTCCCTTGATCCAGGCTAATTTCAATGCAATCATGGTGAGCACAGCCAACTGCGCCGTAAAAGCCTTGGTTGATGCTACACCGATCTCCGGCCCGGCATGAGTATAAGCCCCGCCATGTGATGCACGGGCAATGGAAGACCCTACTACATTTACCACCCCAAGGATGATGGCGCCTTTTGCTTTGGCATTTTCAATAGCCACCAGGGTATCGGCTGTTTCGCCACTTTGTGAAATGGCAATGATGACATCACCTTCATGGATCACGGGATTACGGTAACGGAATTCAGAGGCATATTCCACTTCCACATTGATGCGGCAAAGCTCTTCAAATATATATTCGGCTACCAGCCCCGCATGCCAACTGGTGCCACAAGCCACCATGATGATGCGGTTGGCTTTCACCAATTGTTCGGCATATTGCTGGATTCCGCTCATGGTGATGGTGCCTGCTGCTGCATCCAGGCGTCCGCGAAGGCAATCATAAATCGTTTGTGGTTGTTCAAATATCTCTTTCAGCATGAAATGATCATAACCGCCTTTTTCAATCGCCGCCAGTTCGATGTCGAGTTTCTGCACATAGGGAGTGATCTTTTCGTTGCCGAGATTTTTCAATATCAGTTCATCGGGCCGCACAATGGCGAGTTCATAATCGTTCACATAAACCACTTCTTTAGTATATTCCAGCATGGGTGAGGCGTCGGATCCGAGAAAATGTTCTCCTTTACCCACACCGATCACCAGGGGGCTGCCTTTCCGGGCAGCGATGATAGTTTCCGGGTCATCTTCGTCCAACAGCAGGATAACATAAGCGCCAACCACTCTTTTTAATGCAATGCGGACGGCTTCTTCCAGCGAACATTCATTGTTGGTCTTGATCTCTTCGATAAAATTCAGCAGCACTTCAGTGTCAGTATCACTTTTAAAGACGTATCCTTTTTTATGCAGTTCATTTCTAAGCTGCGCATAATTTTCAATGATGCCATTGTGGATCATGGCCAGTTTGCCACTGGCCGAACGGTGAGGGTGGGCATTGCGGTCGTTGGGTTCGCCGTGGGTGGCCCATCGGGTATGACCGATCCCAATATGACCATGAAGATCATTTCCCAGAACAGCATCTTCCAGTTCTGCCACTTTTCCTTTTTTCTTATACACTTTCAGTCCGCTGTTGAGCAGGGCCACACCGGTGCTGTCATAGCCGCGGTATTCTAATCTTTTCAGTCCTTTGATGATGATAGGGTAGGCTTCTCGTGGGCCGGTGTAACCAACTATTCCGCACATAGGATTTGTAATATTTGCGGTAAAGGTATATAATTCAAAACTTGCAAACGATTGACTGATTGCAAAAACTTTTGATTGCTGGTTCCGGGAAAAGAGGCTTTTAGTTGAGATAGGTATAGCTGTAATCAATTCGTCCGGTGAGTTGTTTGTCCCGGTTGAAAAGTGCTTCTTTTGTTTTTAGTCCTTTTGTATCATAAATATATCGCCAGATCAGGTAACCAAGATTTAGATTGGAGGTGGTGGTGATCTTCTGTACAACCCGGTCCTGTTCATCATATTCAAATTGAATGTCGGGAATCAGCCGCTTTGCTTTTTTGTTGTATCGCACAATGTCCAGCAGCCGGTCTTTGTCATCATAGTAATAGTAAAGAAACCCGGTTTCAATATTTCGTTTAAATGTCCTTTCTTCTCCCACATTACCATCTTCATCCAATGTAAAACGTACTTCAAGGGTATCGGGCAGGTTGTTTTCAGAACTCCGGGTGATGCGCCACATCTTTTCCGGCTGACCGCTGGCGGCATAGATCCAGCCATGTGTTTCTACCTGATTAAAATCATTTGCTGAATCCTTGATAGTGTTCGTAACCAAGGAAAGCCTTCCCTGGCTATCATATTCGTAGGTTGTGAGTGAAATAATACTAGTGGAAGAATCGCTTATGCTGATCACTCTTCCCTGCTCATCGAAACGGGAATAAATATTCGTTTTATTGAGGTTGATGACCGAAACAGACCGAAGTGTCCTGCCATTTTCACTCACCTCATGATATTCTGAAAAATCTGTGGCTTTGATGCCCCGCTGATCCACCCCGGAAGCTGTCACCGTTCTCACTTTGTTTTCGGTATAGCTTTTCATCTGCCGGTTAGTTTCCCGGGTACCAATGATGTCATTATAATAATACTGGCCTTGTGATGATACGGACAAAAGAACAGCGGCCAACAGTAATGTGTTTTTCATAAAATGGAAAATGGTTGAATGCTTCAAAATTACCTGATTTATCCAGTAACGTAAAAGAAAAGACTTCCTTGTCTTTTTGTACTTATTTTTAAACTAAAAAACGGAGTGTCTCATATCCCCGGAAGAAAAGAAAAGGATTGCCTGAACTGCGGCACGATAGTGCAGGGAAGATATTGTCAGCATTGTGGCCAGGAGAATGTGGTGCCAAAGGAAACATTCTGGCACATGGTCACTCATTTTTTTTACGACATCACCCATTTTGACAGCAGCTTTTTTACAACGGTTAAGATACTGGCTTTCAAACCGGGTTTTCTTTCACGGGAATATATGAATGGGCGAAGGGCCCGCTACCTGCACCCTATACGGATGTATGTTTTCACTTCGGCTGTGTTTTTCCTGCTTTTTTTCGGGGTGTTCAGTACGGGTGCTACATTTGAAACCAATTTTGATAAACCACTTTTGCCCGAAGAAATTAAAGCCCTGATTGCTAAAAAAGAAAAGGAACTGGCCAGGGATTCCGGCCGTACTTACCTCCTTCAGCAACTGGCGTTGCTAAAAGACAGTTCGCAGATCGTAACCCTGGAAAAACTATCCGTCCTGGCAGATGATTTTCCGATCAGCAATTTTTCCGGCAATGCAAAAAAATATAAATCGGCAAAAGCCTATGATTCAGCACAGGCATTGTTGCCGGCGGCGGAAAGAGATGGCTGGTTCAAAACAAGGATATCACGGCGGGAGATCGAAGTAAACAGCAAATACAGCAGGAACCCGGAACAGGCCTTTAAAAAATTAGGGGATGTGATATTGCACCGGCTTCCTTATATGCTTTTTGTTTCCCTGCCGCTTTTTGCTCTTCTGCTGAAACTGGTGTACATACGCAGGAAACAGTTTTACTTTGCCGATCATGGGGTGTTTACCATTCACCTGTATATTTTCAGTTTTATATTACTGATGCTGGTGTTTGCTTTATCACGGCTGGAAGACATGGTTCATTCCGGGTTCATTAATTTCATCATTTTCCTGCTCTTCCTTGGCCTGCTATTTTATCTCTATAAAGGCATGAGAAATTTTTATGGGCAGGGAAGATGGAAAACACTGGTCAAATTTCTTTTTGTAGCCTTGTTTTCATTGCTGATGATGCTGATATTATTTTTCATTTTCGCTGTATTTTCTGCATATACACTATAATTGCCTGACATGAACACAACAACCGGAGAAGCATTTTTAAGACTGGTCGCCATCATGGATGAATTAAGGGAGCAATGCCCATGGGACAAAAAGCAAACCATCGCTTCATTAAGACAAATGACTATTGAAGAAACCTATGAACTGGCTGATGCCATCACTGACGAAGACTGGAAAGGGATCAGGGAAGAACTCGGCGACCTGCTGCTGCATATTGTTTTCTATGCAAAGATCGGCAGCGAGCAGAAACAGTTTGAGTTACAGGATGTGATCAATGGAATATGCGAAAAATTAATAGCCCGTCATCCGCATATTTATGCCGATGTGAAAGTGAACAACGACGAAGATGTCAAGAAGAACTGGGAAAAGCTGAAGCTGAAAGAAGGGAAGTCTTCGGTGCTCAGCGGGGTGCCTGTGTCGTTGCCCGCCATGGTGAAGGCGATGCGGTTGCAGGAAAAAGCCAAACAGGTAGGTTTTGAATGGGACAACAGGGAGCAGGTTTGGGATAAGGTGGAAGAGGAGATTGCAGAACTGAAAACCGCCATCCAAAGTGGTGATCAGCAAATGACGGAAGATGAATTTGGTGATGTGATATTTTCCCTGGTCAATTATGCACGGTTTTTGCAGCTTGACGCCGAAAATGCATTGGAACGAACCAATAAGAAATTCATCCGGCGCTTTACAGCCATGGAACAACAAGCCATCAGCCAGGGCAAAGATCTCCGGCAGATGAGCCTGCAGGAAATGGACGCCATCTGGAACAGTATTAAACAACAGCAGTGACTCTAACGGCCCGGCATATATTTTTTTCCAGGAAAAGCTTCTTATTGCTTGCCGCCATCCTGTTTGTGATTTCCTTTGTTTTTACAGAACGGTATTCTGCCCGTTCTTCCGTGGCGAAAGAGGCCAGGGTGCTTGAGGAGTACCTGCACGGCGAACAGCAGTCATTTCATCATTTCCTGGAAGACACTTCCCTGCTCAGGAAACTCATAAACAAAACGGAGTCGGTTGATGAGTTTAAGAAGATTGTAGCCAAACATCACGGTAGTTTTTTGTATCTCGCTGATAATTTCGGCGGGGTAAAAATGAGTTTCTGGAGCGACCAGTTGGCGGTGCCGCCGCTGGAACTTTTTTCTGCAGATGACGGAGAGTATTTCCGGCAGCTGAGTAACGGCTACTACCTCATCGAGAAAAAAATGTTATCACTAGAGGGCATCACTGAAAATGTGATTGCTTTTGCATTGATCCCGGTGCGGTTTGAATTTTTTATTGAAACCGACTACCTGCCACATCGTTTTGCCCATAGTAGCGAGGCCGACAAATGGGTAGCCCTGAGTGAAAATGAATCGGCAACACCGGTAACAGCTATTTCCGGCAAAAAAATATTATATCTCGAACAACGCTCCTCGGGTGCCGTGCCTTATAGCAGCACACTCACCATTATGTTGCGCTTTGCAGCTATCCTCCTTCTTTTCTTTTTCATTCATATGTTGTCCGAGTCGGTAGCCCGCAAAAGAGGACCATGGGCAGCGCTGGGATTGCTGACAACCCTCGTGGTGGCTGTGCGACTCGTCACTTATTTCTATCCTTCATTGTTAAACCTGCGACAGTTTGAACTCTTTGATCCTTCCGTGTATGGTTCCAACGTTGTGCAGCGTTCACTGGGTGATCTGCTGGTTAATGCATTTCTTTTTTGCTGGATCGTTTTGTTTGCCTGGTCAAAACTCAATCAGCAGGATCGGCTTACGACGGCTTTTTCTCCTGTCATGAAATGGGTGGCGGGTATAATCTCGCTATGCCTGCTGATCTTTTCTACGTTTATGCTGGCTTCGGTCATCCGCAGCATGGTGGCGGATTCCAAAATATCTTTTGATGTAACTGATTTTTTCAGCCTTAACCGGTTTACCGTATTTGGGTTCATTGTACTGGCCGGTTTATCGCTTTCTTATTATTACTTCACACAATTGCTGTTCAGGCTGATGTTTCCCTTGTTTGAAGGGAGAACGGTGATCATTTATTTTGTGATTGGATTTGCCGGGTTGGTTTATCTCACGGTTCGTTCGGGTGATCCCACCGTATTATTTTACATACCCGTGCTGGGCTGGTTGCTTTTTTACACCTGGCTTATTCACAAACAAGGGGTGCTGTTTCAAAGTATCCGGATCAACATTGCCGGTATCCTTTTCTGGATTTTCATTTTTTCTATGTCCATCGCAACGATCATGCTGGTAGAAAACAAGGATGCTGAATGGAAGAGAAGAAAAAATTTTGCAGAGAAACTGGCGATGCAAACCGACCCCTCCAGTGAACGGTTGCTCAACATAGCCCTGCAATACCTCGACAAGGATTTCCTCAGTGATAATTATGAGCGGTTCAAAAACCCGGAGAAAAGCAAGCAGCTTCGTGATAGTATCGTGAATGAAAACTACAGCGGCTATCTTAATAAGTACGACACAAGGCTGTATGTTTATGATGCGGAAAGAAGACCGGTCAACAATGATGACCCGGCCAGCTATGATGACCTGAACACACTGGTGAGTGTAGAGGCCCGTCCCACTGCCACCCCCGGACTTTTTATTTACGAAACTTCGTTTGACAAGTTTACCTATATCACCAAGCGGGAGATTGAGGATGATGACGGCCGAAAGCTTGGGTCGCTTTTTATCCTGTCCAATCCCAAAAAGTTCAGCAATGATGCGCTGTTTCCTGAGTTGTTCCGCCAGTTCAGGCAAAATGACCCGGAGAGTTCTCCTATATATTCTTATGCGATTTACAACAACAAACAACTGGTTTCGCCTTCTAATAAATATCCTTTTGCCATCTGGCTGACAAATGAGGAAGTGCCGAAACAGGAATTTGAAAAAAGAAGCCGCCGTGATCATGATGAGTTATGGTATAAGGCCAGCAATGAAAAAGTGGTGGTGATGGTGCGGAAACAGGACAGCCTGATCGAAGCTATCACCCTGTTCTCTTATATTTTCTGTTCTTTTCTTTTCCTGGTTGCCATTGTGCGGTTTTTATCACTGTTGCTGAAAACGTTCAGCAGCCGGGAACAATTAAAAAACTTTTTACAGCTCAATATCCGCAGCCAGGTGCACAGCACCATCATTTTCATCAGTGTGCTTTCATTTGTCATCATCGGGATTTCAACGATTTCATTTTTCATCAGCCGTTATGAGCGAAACAATAATGAAAAACTGAGCCGCACCATGCAGATCATGGTGAACGAGATGCAAAAGGAATTGTCTGATCACAGCACTTTTGACGATGTGGTCAAGATATACGACACTGTTTCAAACTATAACCTGCAAAAGCTGGTGAATGAAGTGTCAGATATTCATGGCGTGGATGTGAATGTATATGACCTAGATGGCAATCTTTTTGTTTCATCAGAAGCGAATGTTTATAACAAGGGTGTATTGAGCAAGAAAATGGACCCTTCGGCTTTCTTCCACCTGAGCCGTGAACGCCTGGTGCAGCATGGCGAAAAAGAAATGATCGGTAAACTATCCTACCTGAGCATTTATGCACCGGTACGGGATGAAACCGGTAATGCCTATGCCTATGTAAATATTCCCTATTTCACCTCTCAGCCGGAACTGAACCAGGAAATATCAAACTTCCTGGTGACGCTGATCAACCTGAATGCCTTTATTTTCCTGGTAGCAGGTCTTATCGCTTTATTTATTACCAACCGCATCACCCGTTCTTTCTCATTGATCAGCGAAAAAATGCGGGAAGTTAACCTCGGCAAAATGAATGAGGAAATTGACTGGAACCGGAATGATGAGATCGGCGGGCTGGTGAAGGAATACAATAAAATGGTGGCTAAACTCGGCGCCAGCGCCGAGGCTCTCGCCAAAAGTGAAAGGGAAGGAGCCTGGCGGGAAATGGCCCGGCAGGTGGCACATGAAATTAAAAACCCGCTGACGCCAATGAAGCTCAGCATACAATATCTGCAGAAAGCGATTGACAATAATCAGCCTAATGTAAAGGAACTTTCTTCCAATGTGGCGCATACCCTGGTTGAGCAGATAGATCACCTTTCCAAGATCGCGGCCGATTTTTCACAGTTTGCCAATATCGGCAACACCAATGTCACCCGTTTTGATCTTCACCAGGTGATCGCTTCGCTGACAGAATTATACAATGCAGATGAAAAGACCCAACTGCGCTGGGAGCCGCTGAGTCGTGAGTTGTTGCTCGATGCAGATAAAACCCAGATGAACCGCCTTTTCACCAACCTTTTTGCCAATGCAGTGGAGGCATGCAGTGGCAACGGGCAATGTGTGATTGAAGTGAATGAAGAGGTGGACGAAGGAAGGGTGAAGGTGAGTGTAAAAGACAATGGTGAGGGCATACCGCCCGGTATGCAGGATAAAATATTTGTGCCCAACTTCACCACCAAGTCTTCAGGCACTGGCCTTGGCCTTGCGATGTGTAAAGGAATTGTTGAGCAGGCAAAAGGAAAGATATGGTTTGAAACGGAGCAGGGCAGGGGTACAACTTTTTATGTGGAGTTGCCGCTGGCGGAAGAGTAATCAATTCCCAATTTCATTTAATCCCCAGGTAACTCCATCTCTTGCCATATCTTCTTTCATCTTTCCGGTGGCGGCGGTCATGAGCCGCCTGGTTTCTAAAAACATACAGGTTGCCTGGTTTATTATTCGCTTTATTCCTGTCACGGTGATGTACTACTTCCTGTGGCTTTAGTTTACGTCCCAGTTTCTTTTCTGCCACCACCCGGTGAACTAACCTGCCGTTTGATTTGTATCGTTTATACCCCCGTTTGTCGGTGTACTGGTCACTGAATAATGCAAGAATGAACCGGATCAACCACATAACAGATGATTTGCTGGGTTTATCAGCCGGTTTTGGTGATGCGGTCAATTATACCAATGCAGAAGAAAGAGGCCGGTTTTTGTTATCAGAACCGGCCGGCCGAAGGATTAATTAGTTACCCTGAAATTGAATTGCACTGTCACCAGCGATTCATGATCTGACTTATCAAAACGCATGTTGCGTAGATATTGTGAGATCGCAGTTCGATAAGAAGACCCGGTAGCTGTTGAACCACGGGCAAACTGTACAAACTGTCCTATACCATCCGGTGAAACCTTTATGTCTGCATATACGGTTGCTTTATCCAGATCTCCCTGGAAAGCATAGGAGCTTACAATTCTGCGGTCGCCTCTTGTCACTCTTGGCCCGCTGCCACCACCCACACCTGAACCATTACCACCACCTGCGCCGGTGCCACTGCCACCGCCGCTGCCGGAACCTGTGCCAACACCTGAACCTGTTCCGCTGCCGCCGCTTCTGTCATAGTTTTCCGCAGCGCCGCCACCAGTACTGTTGCCACCCAAAGTGCGGCCAACCACTGCTCTTGGTTGTGGAGGAGCAGGAGGAGTTTCAACCGGCTTGGGTGCCGTTTTTACAGGGGTATTATTAGTGTTGATCTTTGTGGCCGTGGGCTTGGGTACATCAGGCTTCAAAATTGCCGGGGTTGTTTTATCATTGTCATCTTCAATATCTCTTGAATCATCTTTATCATCGCCGGGAGCAGGAGGAGAATAAGGAGCGGGGCCTGCGGGACCGCTAGCCTGCACAGGATTGCCTCCACCTCCACCTCCGCGGGCAAATACTTCGGGTTCTTCGGGAAGATTCAGTTCCACTTCAATGGCAGCTTCAGTAATGGGTTTTTCAAATACAGGCAATTCCCATTTCCAGAAAAGCATCAGCAGGATCATAAATGCAGCAAAACCGGCCGTGATCATAGTGGCCTGTGAATTCTTTTTTGTTTCGAGGGTTGCAGACATGGCGTAAGCGTTATTCATACAAATTTAAGCTTTGATTATCAATGAAAGGTATGCCTGTTTATACACACCTGTTATTAACGATGCAAAGCCCGTGCAGCATACATATATGAAATGTTAAGATTGCCGGGAAATACAATTTCAGCGCTAATTGTGCCCGGTCATTTGTTTTTTGCCGCTGACAATTGTTTGTAAAATGCGAGCAGGCCAAGAACTGGCCCGATGCCCAGTTGTATAAAACTGTTTTCACCGCTGAGTATCCCCCCGGAATGAAAAAGACGGTCTGTTACCTGCAGGCTGATGACGGTGATGGCAAAACCGATCGAATTGTATATCGTTAAAGCTGTTCCCCGCAATTCTTCCGGGGCATATTGGGCCACCAGGGTGGAGAACTGTGGTGAATCAGGCGAAACAGTGAAGCCCCACACAAGGAGATAACCTATAAAAAAAATCAAGGGCAATGAAAACAGAAGGGGAGAGAAAAGACAACAGCAGGCGGAAATGAACAATGCGGTAAAAGCAACTTTGGCGCTGCCGATCTTTTGCGACAGGTATCCGCCGGTGATGCTGGCTACAGCTCCTGCTGCGATTATCAAAAAGCTGATTAGGGGAACATTCAATGACAGGCCATGCTTTACCGCATAAAATTCAAGTATGAACGGGGCAAATGCCCAGAAGGCATACAATTCCCACATGTGACCAAAATATCCGAAAGCAGCCTGGCGCCATTTTTTGGAACTGAAAATGATGCCGAAACTGTTCCAGCGAAAACCACCCGATTTTTTACGAAAGGGCCCATCACCAACAAAAAATAGAATGATAAATCCGCCGATGCAGGCAAACAGCGATGTATAATACAACACATCCTGCCAGGGCAGTTCAAAATCACGGTTCTTCAGCAGGTGCGGAAAGCCCGTGCCGATCATCAGTGCTCCCAATAAAAAACCCAGTGCTTTGCCCAAACCTTTGTCATACCAGTCGGCAGCGATTTTCATACCTACCGGGTAAATGCCGGCAATGCATACCCCTGTCATAAACCGTAGCAGGAACAATGAAAAAGCATCAGTGGCCCACCAGGCTACGGCAGCATTAAAAAAAGCGCCGAGCAATGAACTGATAAAAAACAAACGGGCAGGTGAAAAGCGATCAGCCAGTGCAAAAAAGGCAAAGATGAGGGTGCCTGCAATGAACCCCAGCATCACTGCTGAGGTGACATGACTGACGGCATACTTGCTTAAATGAAGGGTTTCTTTCAATTCAGGCAACACCGCATTGCCGACAAACCATAATGATGTGCCTGCAAACTGGGAAAGCACAATAAGCGGTAAAATATGTTTTGGTCTTTTTTGCAACGGGTCAGTGATGTTTGTAAATATAGTTCATCGCCGGAAATGAAGATTAGCCAGCACAATGCCGGCAAAGACAAGTAACATGCTGATGATATGTATGCCGGTGAATGATTCATCCAGGATGAACACCGCTTCAATACTGCTGAAAACAGGAATGAGATTGCCAAAAATGGCCGCCCTGCCTGCACCAAGGTTGCGGATGGCAATATTCCATATCAAAAAGCAAATGACAGAAGCGCCGAGACCTAAATAGAGAATAATGAGCAGCAGGTTGCCATTCCATACGATGGGGGCACTATGAGATGTTTCCCACAGGTAAAAGGGCAGCAACAACAAAGTGCCGGAACAGAATGCTACAAAAAGAAAATTCACCGGCGAAACAGCAGCGGGTTTTCTTTTCACCATAGTGTTGAAAACGGCAAATGACACCGCTGCTGCCAGCACCCACCAGTCGCCTTTGGAGAACCGGAAAGAGAGCAGGTTTTGAAAATTTCCGTTTGATAAGAGGTACAGGATGCCTGTTATACATAGAGCAATACCCGTTACTTTAGCCCATCCAATACTTTCTTTGAGAAATATTCTGGCCAGAATTACGGAAATAACTGGTGACGAAGTGGTGCCGATGATAGCAAGATTGATCGCTGTGCTGTATTGCCCGCCGATATATACAAACGTATTAAACATGGAAATGCCGGTCATACCTGCTACGAGAAAATAGAGCCATGACCGTCTCACCACCGGCCATTCGTTTTTAAAATATTTCCAGGCAAAAGGAAGCAGTATGATGGTGGCACAAACCCAACGCCAGAAAGCCAGGCTCACCGGCGGCACTTCCTTATAAATGCCGCGGGCCACAACAAAATTTCCTGACCAGATGATGGTGGCTAATACGGCAAGTGATATTCCGATCAGAACATTTCGTTGATGAGGGCTATTCATGTATTAATAGGCTTAACTACCCTTCAGGTATTGGGGGTATGCGCAAAATCCATTTCAAATTTTCCCCTGATGCGTTCCATCGGCGGGTTGAAATAACCATACTTCAAATCAGGAAATTCTTCACGGATCAGTTGCTGCAGTTGTTTCACTCCCATACATTCTCCTGTATCTGTTACACCGATCTTGCCGAGATACCAGTCGGGGTCAATATTGAAATTGCGCCACTGTATCATCTTCAGCCCTGTTTCTTTAATCAGTTTACGCAACGCTTCATACTCGGCCACACTGTCTGTCATGCCGGGGAAAACAAAATAATTGATGGAGGTCCAGCCGCCAAAGGAGTTCACTACTTTCAGGCTTTCCACAATATCATCAAAGTCATAATTATTGGGACGATAGTAAGGCATGTAGATTTCTCTTCGTGCCGAGTTGGTGCTGACACGGATGGAATCCAATCCTGCTTCGCACAATGCTTTCACTGCATCCGGCTTAGAGCCATTGGTGTTGATATTGATGCTGCCTTTATCCGTATGTTTTCTTATTTCAATAATGGCATCACGGATGGTTTCCCACATCAGCAGTGGTTCACCTTCGCAGCCCTGTCCAAAACTGATGATAGGATAAGGGGCTTGTTCCAGGTGCGGAACGGTGAACTCCACAATTTCTTCAGGAGTTGGTTTAAATGTCAGGCGGTCCTGTGTTGATACAATAGGTTCTTCATCCGGTTGCAAAGAGATACAGCCCACACAATTGGCGTTGCAGGCTGGTGAAACCGGCACAGGACATTCCCATCTGCCCAATGAAAAATTTCTTGCGGCCGGGCAATGATAGGTGAGGGCACAATTATTCGTCAGGTGTTCAACGAGGCGGTTGTGAGGATAATGCTTTTGCAAAACCTTTACACCTTCTTCCACTTTCTTTTGATCATACCCGGCGCAATCCTGCCGTATGTCCGGCTCAATTCTCGTGGCGGGCACATAAAATTTATCATTATACCAACCAGCGGCTGTGTAACAAAATAATGGAAGCGTTGGTGCATCCGGCGCTGTTTCATAGGCTGCGAGATAGTATCCTGTATGAGCAGGCGGAATAAATGCTGCCACGGCCCATCCTTTTTCACATAATCGCATTTCACCTGTCTTCACATCAATGCCGATCCCTCTTCTGCCGGGTAGCTCATACAACGAACCGCCATCGGGCAACCCGATCCATTCATCTTCGGGAACAGGCAATGCATCCCATCCGCTTCTACCCGTGGCATAGAGTGATGTGTCTTCAAAGATGTTTCCTTTGCCATCAGAATAGAGGATATATGGTGATTGGGATAAAATCATTGAGTCATTGGGGGCATTAGGTCATATAAGTCAGGAGGCCGAGCTGGCTGCATTTAATTGTGCTTTGCAAAAGTCGTTAAATTCTTTTTCATCTTTCAGTTTATTGCTGTTATCAATCACCTGCTGGATGAGTTTGTTGTTGCTAAAATCAAGTGTCAGCAGGCCGTCTTTGAGCAGCACATTGGACAGTTGCGACCATTCGATCTGTTTAGCAGGGAAAGAAGGAAAGACGATATTCGCTTTACTCACCCTTACTACCAGCGGCCTGGTGGTGATGGTATGCAGTATATCAAACAGGAAAGAGGCAGCAGCAAACCAATAATTACCAATGAAAATCCATGAGAAGCTGATGATGATGAAAAATGTCTTTGGCCCTGGCTCATATTTTGTTTTCCGGAAATATAGTTTCAGCAGAAACGCTGCGGCTAAAAGCCCTAAGATGAAAATACCATAGTTACCCGTTTTTTTTTCTGCGTTGAATTGTGTGAGGTATGCAAAGCAGGCGATATGTATAAAAATGATGAACCAACTCAGCCGGTTGTATAGTTTTTTCTTCTCATTCCTCAATACCAGTTCAAATTTTTGCATCTTAACTATTACTTGCTACCAGCAAATTACAGAGTTTGAATAATACCCTTGCGCCTACATTGGCATTCCAGTCACTGTCGCTGATGCCCACTTCGCAAAGGTCGAAGCCGATAATCTGGCGGCCGCTTTCTATCACTTTGCGGAAAAGGAAAAACACTTCCGCCAGTTCAAACCCGCCGGGCACCGGTGTGCCGGTGTGCGGGCAAAGCTTGCGGTCAAGCCCGTCAATATCAAAACTGATATATACTTTCTGCGGCAGTTTGCTCACCATTTCTTCAGCAATATGCTTCCACGTTTCGCCTTCAAACTGGCGGGTCTTTATTTCTTTATCAAAATATGTGATAACCCTGTAGTTGCTGTTGCGGATATAATCCCATTCACTTTGGCTATAATCACGGATGCCCACCTGCACCAGCCTCTCCAGTTGCGGCACTTCGTTCAGGGCATTATACATAATGCTGGCATGTGAATAATTGAATCCCTCATAGGATTCCCGCAGGTCGCAATGCGCATCTATCTGCAACACACCAAACGGGCCATGTTTTTCACCGATAGCTTTCATGTAGCCCAGCGGCACACTGTGGTCACCGCCTACCAGGCCCACCAACTTGTTTTTTTCCAGCAGCACTTTAGCCTGGTCATAAACCCATGCATTCAGAAACTTGCCGCCTTCATTAACATCCTTCAGAGTCTTGCACATAAACTGGTTGGCTGCCAGTTCTTCACCTTTTGAGATATAATCAATGTATAATTCAGCTTCTTTGCGCAGGTAATCACTTTTCATCAGCACTTTTCGGTCAACAGGGCGCAGGTAATATCCTTGTTTCCACCCATCCGGTACTTCGGGGTCAAACAGGTCGACCTGCATGCTGGCTTTGGAGATTGCCTCCGGTGCACGGGCCGTACCCACACCATAGCTCACCGTCACTTCCCAGGGAATAGGCAGAATGATCAGCCTTGAATCTTCTTCTTTTGTGGGCAGACCGAAGATGTTGTTGTTGGGATTGCTGACACTGTTAGGGTCGTAGTTCTGAAGATCAACCATAGCACACAATTATAAAAAACGGTGCAAGTTAAACGGGTTTGGTGGGGTGGCAAAATATAAGTTCGGGGGCTAAGGGGTGAAAGGAGTAAAAGAGGTTGTGCAAAATCCTTTTACCGGCGGCAGCATTTTTATTCCGCATACATAAAGCCCCGGAGCCTGGTTTCAGGCTGCAGTTAACTCTTTGTCTCTTTTACTCCTTCAATCTCTTAGCTTACTTACGGCTCAGGTGCTTCAGGTAGGAAACATGCGAGGCAACAGCCAGCCTCATTTTGGGGTATTCGATATATGGAATACCAAAATCAGCGCAGGCTTTTTTGATGATCTTGCTGATGGCGGGATAATGCACATGTGATATTTTGGGAAACAGGTGGTGCTCGATCTGGAAATTGAGTCCGCCCACCCACCAGGATATTAATTTATTACGGGTTGCAAAGTTGGCAGTTGTTTTTAACTGGTGAATGGCCCATTCATCTTCCATTTTTCCTGTTTCTATATTAGCAACAGGAAAATGTGTATGCTCCACAGTATGCGCCAGTTGAAAAACGATGCTGAGTACAAAACCTGCAAACAGCCCGGCTACCAGGAAACCCACCAGCCAGTAGACAAAACCAAGCTGGTAAATGGGTAGTGCGATAAAGAGAAATGCATGAACCAATTTGAAAAGCCAGAATGAGATATGGTCCCATACACCCATTTTCTTGATAGGCATCGGCCCTATCCTTTTTGTAAAATATTTTTTATAGTCGGTTACAAACACCCACCAGATGTAGAGCAGGGAATACGCCGCCCAGAAATACCAATGCTGGTAGCGGTGTATCTGGTAATATTTCTGCGTTTCGCAAAGACGAAGTACAGGCTTGGCATCAATGTCATCATCCACTCCATCCACATTTGTATAAGCATGATGGATAACATTATGCTTTGTCTTCCACATGAAATTGTTGGCGCCAAGAAAATTGACGGATATGGCCGCAAGTTCATTCACCCATTTATAACGGCTAAAACTGCCGTGTGCTCCATCGTGCATTACATTGAAACCGATGGCGGCGGTGAGACCGCCCAGCAACACACATTCCAGGATGGCCAGCCACACCGCAGGAGTGAAAAACACGAGATGAATATAGATGAACAGAAATGAGGTGATCAGTAAGGCTGCTTTGATAAACAGGCTGTAGTTGCCGGTGGTTGACTTCCCTGACTCTTCAAAATAAGAGGCGATCCTTTTTTTTAACTCTGCATGAAAGGATTGGGAAACATTAGAAAATTTAGGTATCGTCATGGGTCAGTGAAAATGTGTGTGTTAGCGATGAGCAAAGGTATGTTTAATTATCCGTAAAACGGGCAGTGATTTTGGACAAAAATTGTGTAGTAGCAATTTGTTCACCACTGTCATGTTTCTACCTGCACCAGGGCATCGAGGTTGCGGATACCGATCTTTTTCTCACTGGTGAAACCTTCTGCATATTTAACCCCGATGCGTTTGCCCAGCATACGGGCACGGGCAATTATACTTTCCAGGAAATCCGGGGTGGAAATATAGGTTTGCGGGCCTTCGCCACCCTCCTCAGAGGTGTGAAACTGTGTACTGTAGGCTTTAACAGATTCCATTCTTTGCTCAAATACATCTGAAATATCTACCAACAGGTCGGGTTCGTGATACCAATCCTGTAGGTAATGCAACACATACGAAGGCCGCCAGCGGGGTTGCAGGTTGCCTTTTTCATCCCTGGTTTCAATCTTTACCAGGCCGGAAAGAAAACAGCAATCTGCGATCATTTTCCCTGCACGGCCGTGGTCGGGGTGGCGGTCGTGCAGCACATTGGCGATAACAATATCCGGCTGGTATTTGCGGATGGCGCTGATCAGTTGCAACTGGTGTTGTTCATCATTCCTGAAAAAACCATCCCGCATCTTCAGGTTTTCTCTCACTTGCACACCGATGATCATCGCCGCCTTTGCCGCTTCTTCGTAGCGGGTTTCGATGGTTCCCCTGGTGCCGAGTTCTCCCTGTGTCAGGTCAAGGATGCCGGCTTTTTTTCCTCTTTTTATTTCATTGATCAGTGTGCCCGAGCAGCCAAGCTCCACATCGTCCGGGTGCACACCAATGGCGAGAATATCGAGTTTCATGCTTTTTATTTCTTGTTAAGCTTACCGCATCGAAAAAATGCTACCGTTTTTGCAGGGGCTAAAGATAAACAAAGAGGGGGGAAGCGGAAAAGATGTATGCATGCAGCATCAGCGGCTCGCAGGCAGGTAAGGGGAGCCATACCACATGCCGTCAATTTCTTTAACGAAATTTTCTATTTGACGGTCGGTTTTATCGTTGATATCCCAATCCTGTTTCAGGTTGCCGCCGACAAAGAAAGCAACAGTTTGATAAAAACGGGCATTCAGTCCGCCTTTGTATTCTTTCAGGATTTCGTAGCAGTTGTTCCCGGTTTGCCGGTTGATGAGTTTCATCAGCACTTTGCCCTGGTAAACGGAAAGATTGGTCAGCGGTTCTGCAAATTGCTTCTTTAGTTCTTTTTCTCTTGTCTTGATATATTCCTTTCTTTTTTTCTTGTCTTTCACGTTGGCAAGCTTTGCGTTGATGTCATTGATGGTGACACCGGCTATCCTTGCATAAGGATAGGTTACATACACCGCATTGCGCAGCCTTGTCCATTCCTGTACGAATTTGTCTAATTTTTTGCCTGAGAGGTTGCCTACCCACACCATTCCTAATTCTTTATACGACATCATTTCATTTTTGAACCAGATAGCCGGTACAATGATAGTGTCATTGGGTCCCCATCTTTTGGAAATTTCTTCAAATGATGGCATAGCATAAATGCTGTCTTCCCTTTCGGGGCCGATGATCTGTGCTTGTGTGTGGAGGCTGGAAAAAAGAAATGCCGCTATCACAGGGAGAAGGCGTTGATATGGCATACTGATTTTCATGGCACCTGAAATTACAAAATTTTCCGTGCATTATACAAAAGACAAAGAGGCCGGGAAAAACGCTGTCTGAACCGGGAACGGGGTTTTACGAAGCCCGGCGGTTTTGAAGGATGCGCTGCACCATGCTCATCAGGATGCCGATGGCCGTGATGATGACCCCGGCCCACAGCAGGTTGATCATCGGGAACTTGTAGGCTTTCAGCGTCACATACTCCATGATACTGTTTGATTCCTTTACCGCCAGTTCGAACGTTTTATCAGGATTCACTTTTTGTAGTTGCAGGATAATACTTTCTGCATTGATTGTATCGGGAACTGAAAGATACCCGCCTTTGGCAAAAGCAAGCCTTGGTGTGACAGAATAGGTTGAACCCGTTTTTGAATAGATCTTCAGCGGCGTTTCATACAGACTCCCCTGCTCACCGAAAATATCTGCAGGCACATCATTGTTTATTTTCACATCTTCTACGATCATAAACCCGTTAGAATAATATAGCGAATCACCTGGTTTCAGCAAATTAGTGCGGAAGGTAGCAGTATCATCTCTTTTTTCCGGGTCGGGCAGGGAAGTGATATACGTAAACACATCATGATCCCAGTAATGTCTTGCATCGGGATTGGCCATCAGTCCTTCGTTACCTTTATAGTTGATAAAAGCATTGGGCTGTAACACAAAATCTTCTTTGCCGTCTTTACGCTGGAAATGGATATTATAAAACCATTGTTGTTTTTTGGGATGGGCCGAATCACTTTCATAGGTCACCCAGTATTTGCCCATATCCGTTTTCACGCCTTTCACCAAAGTCAGGTTCTCTCCCGGGTTTTCCTGGCTGTCTTTCCCAAAATTGATAAAGATGCCGCTGGTGTTCTTTGAAAGCATTTCCTTGTTGGAGGCAGAAACCAGGATGCCTGCCAGCACCATTCCAAATCCCACATGGGAAACCGAGCCACCGGCAATACCAAGTTTGCCTTTAAGCCCGATCCAGATATATGCAGCATTGGCAATGATGGTAAAAATGCTGCAAACAAGGGCCAGCCAGATGGCGCCCAGAAAGCCAGGTCCCTCTTTATCATAACGAATGCTGTAAAAAATGACCAGTAATGTGGCTGCTGCAACAGCAATAAGTGTAGGAATGGATATTTTCTTCCAGAATATTTTTAGCGGGGTTTGCTTGTAACGGAAATATTGTGTTACGGCTGTCAGCAAGGCAATGATTACGGCAATGAACACATGCACAAGGTTATAAAAATGCTCTTCATTTTCCGGCCCTGCCATTTTCGCATTGAACACTTTATTGAAAACAGGCAGCGAAGTGATGCTGATGATCAAAATAGCTGATAAAAAGAACACCAGTGCCCCAATGAACATCCAGAACTCACGGGAAGAACTGTTTTCTTCTTTATGAATTGTCGACACCTGGGTTTGCACCTGGTAAACAACAAAACCCAACCCGGTCAGCAGGGTTAGAAACCCTATCGCCGGAACAGCGCTGAACCATGAAATTAAAAGCAACGCAGCAGCCGTAACGGCAGTGGTTATTTTTTGGTTGAAATTTTTTGCAGCCAGCAGGGCGGCGCCCCACAGGAAAGTGAACAGCAGCAGGTATAGCTGGTTATTCATTCCCAGGTCGGTGAAAGAGTGAACCGATGAATCACCAAGGATGCCACTACGGGTAAGAAAAGTGGAATAAAGAACAAATACAAAACTGAGAATGAAAAATAAATGCGTTGACCGCAGCGAGTGCCCGGTATGTTTATAGATCAGCAGGGTGTGAATACCGGCAATCAATATCAGCCACGGCACCAGCGATGCATTTTCAACCGGGTCCCATGCCCAATAACCGCCAAAGGTGAGTGACTCATAGGCCCACATGGCGCCCATCATGATGCCAACACCCAAAGTTGCGGCAGTGAACAGAGCCCAGGGCAGCGCAGCTTTTATCCAGTCGCCAAAGCGTTTTGTCCATAATCCTGCCACTGCATAGGCAAATGGAATGAGGGTGGAAGCAAATCCTAAAAACAGCACGGGGGGATGTATCACCATCCAGTAATTCTGCAAAAGGGGGTTGAGGTCATTGCCATCCCTGATGGAGAGCATGTAATCTTGTCGTAGCGGCTGGGTGATGTCAAAATCCACATGCAGGGCGGGGGCGTTGTCCAGCACCCCTGAGTCCCTTAACAAAATAAACGGGTTAGAGCCGATCTTTTGCCCGAACACATACAAGCCGGCGATCATAGTGGCGAGAATCAACTGTGCAAAACTCACTACGGTCATCACCGGTGCTTCCCATTGTTTTGACCAGCGGATCAGCACCAGCCCCAGCACACAATGCCAGATGCTCCACAGCAAAAAACTTCCTTCCTGTCCTTCCCAGAAACAGGCCAGCAGGTATTTGAATTCTAAGGAAAGACTGCTGTGCTGCCATGCATACTTATATTCAAAAAGATGGTTGTATATAATGTAAAACAAAATGCCGAAGATGGCGAACACGGAAATCACTTCAGTGATAAAGGCATAACGGGCCAGTTTTTTCCAGTGAATGGTGGCGTCAACGGTTTTGGAAGTGGTGGCGAGGTAATATGAAACGGTAGCCACCAGCGAGGCTACCAGCGAAAGCACAATAAAAAAATGACCGAGACGGCCGGGTAAAAGATGCTCACCAATATAATCCATTCTTCAGCAATTAATATTCAGCAGATTTTGTTTCAGCGGCTTCGTTTTGTGAAGTGGTTTTGATATTCTTTTCCGCTGCTTTCATGTCGTCTTTGTATTTCGACGGGCACTTCATCAGTATCTCCTTGCATTCAAAATGCCCGTTTGCATCCTGGTAGGCTCCTTTCAGCACCAGTCGTTCGCTGTGCTCCAGGTTTTCAGGTTTGGAATTGCGATACACCACTTTCACCGATTTGCCTAATGAATCTACGGCTGTAAAACTTAAAAAGTTGGGGTTGTTGATGGCATCATACTCGACAGGGCGGCTGAGGTCCAGTTTGGCGATCACATGCACAAACTTTCCGGGCTTTTCCATGGCTGTTGCCACGGTGTCGTAAGTGCTGGCGGTTTTCAAAAAACTGATCAGTACCCCGATGGCTCCGGCAATCAGCACCAGCAGAACAATATGGATCTTTTTCATAACCTGTGATTTGCGGGGCAAAGGTAGGTCAAAAAGAAATGCATCAGTATCGGGATTGTCGGGAGGTTACCGGGGGCGAACATATTAGAGTAGTTGCAAAGCCGAACAGTTGTTATCTGCGCAGGCTTAGCCCTTATCTTTGCGCCAAAATCTAACTGTCGTATGTTATTTCAACTGAGCGAAGAGCAACTGATGATTCAGAAAGCTGCCAGGGATTTTGCCAAAACAGAATGCCTGCCGGGTGTGATTGAGAGGGACGAAAAGCAACAATTTCCCCAGGAGCAGATCATGAAACTGGCCGACCTCGGCTTTATGGGAATGATGGTGAAACCCGAATATGGGGGAGCCGGTATGGATACCATTAGTTATGTACTGGCAATGGAAGAAATATCAAAAATTGATGCCAGTGTAAGTGTAGTGATGAGTGTAAACAATAGCTTAGTATGTTACGGTCTGCAGGAATTCGGCACCGAAGAACAAAAACAAAAATACCTGGTGCCGTTGGCGCAGGGAAAAAAGAATGGTGAATTGTATATCGGCGCTTTCATGCTCAGCGAACCCGAAGCCGGAAGCGATGCCACATCGCAAAGAACAACAGCGGAAGATAAAGGCGATCATTATTTATTGAATGGCACCAAGAACTGGATCACCAATGGCGGTACCGCTTCTGCTTACTTAGTAATGGCGCAAACGGATGCATCAAAAGGCCCAGGAGGTATTAATTGTTTGATCGTAGAAAAAGACTGGCCCGGCGTCACCGTGGCCGCCAAAGAAAATAAACTCGGCATCCGTGGCAGTGACACACACACGGTGATGTTTACCGATGTGAAAGTGCCAAAGGAAAACCGCATTGGCCCGGATGGGTTTGGTTTCAAATTCGCCATGAAAACACTGGCTGGCGGCAGAATTGGTATTGCTTCGCAGGCCCTTGGCATTGCCAGCGGCGCTTATGAACTGGCGAAAGAATATTCCAAAACAAGAAAAGCATTTGGCACCGAGATCATGAACCACCAGGCCATTGCATTCAAGTTGGCTGACATGGCGACAAGGATAGAAGCCGCAAGGTTACTTTGCCTGAAAGCGGCATGGGAAAAAGACAACAGCCTAGATTACACCCTGAGTTCATCCATGGCCAAAGTATATGCTTCAGAAACGGCGATGTGGACCACCGTAGAAGCCGTGCAGGTACACGGCGGGTATGGTTTTGTGAAAGAATACCATGTGGAACGCCTGATGCGGGATGCCAAGATCACCCAGATCTATGAAGGCACAAGTGAAGTGCAACGGATCGTTATCAGCAGGAGTATTTTGAAGTGATGAAGTAGTTAATAAAAACGAAGTGTGCAGGTGTTGCTACTTGCACACTTTTTCTTTAATAGATTTGCCATTACATGCCCGTCAAAACCACAGCATACCAGCAGATCAAAGCAGCACTTGATGCGGATAACGTAACCCTTGTTGCCGTTTCCAAAACCAAACCCGTTGAAGATATACAGGAACTGTATGAACTGGGTCACCGCGACTTTGGTGAAAACTATGTGCAGGAACTGGTGGACAAGGCTGAAAAACTTCCCAACGACATCCGCTGGCATTTTATAGGCCATCTGCAAACCAATAAGGTCAAATACATTGCCCCCTTTGTGCAACTGATCCACGGTGTGGACAGTCTGAAACTGTTGAAAGAGATCAGCAAGCAGGCGCAAAAAAATAACCGGGTGATTGATTGTTTGCTGCAGGTGCACATTGCACAGGAAGAAACCAAGTTTGGTCTTGATGAAAAGGAATTGAACGACCTGCTCCAGGAAATCAAAATACAACCGCTGCCCAATGTGAGAATAACCGGGTTGATGGGAATGGCCTCTTTTACGGATGATATGAACAAAGTGAGAAAGGAGTTTCGGAGGTTAAAGGAAATTTTCGACAACTCACAATCATTCATCATTCACCATTCACCTTTCACCGCTCTCTCCATGGGCATGAGCAGCGACTACACAGTGGCGGTAGAAGAGGGCAGCACGATGGTCCGAATCGGCAGTTTGTTGTTTGGCGAAAGAATGAAGAATGTCAAAAATTAAACCTCCTGCATTGAATTTGCTTAAATAGTCGTACTTTTTTGGATTGAATCAGCCGCATGAACCGTTTTCTCATTTTAGGATTTTTCTTTTTACTGCCTGTGTTTGCTATTGGCCAGCAGGAAAGGGACACCACCCTCAACCGTTGCCCTGTTTATATCACCGACACACTCACTTCCAATAATTTTTTCCTGGAACACCAGCCCTCCACCATCCGGGTGTACAGGGCCAAAGGTGCCCTTGTTATCGTGGTGGAACAGCGGGACCAATACTTTTCTCTTTTCTTCAAAGACAGGAAACTGAAAAGCGGCAGCAAATACAAGATAGGAACTGGTGCCGGCAAAAAAGTGGCCGTCAATGCAAAATATTCCTTTCGTTCCGGGGGCACGGCTTCCTATGTCAATGTGGCTTCAGGTTTTGTGGAAGCGTTTTATGACAAAGAAAAAGAACATTGGCAGGTGAAAGTAACCGGTCTCATGCCCAATATGGTCGGCCGCAGTGTCACATACTTCAGGGTGAGGGCTGATTTTTTTATCCTTTAAACAATGCGCTGAGTTTATTTCCAGCCCGGGATATTTTTTCCTAGATAAATATGTCTTTCGCTTTTGTATGGGCTTTTGCCAGATGATTGGTCATAGAAAGTAAGAATGCCGTTGCCACCTCTTTGTTGCAATCTTTTCCGTTCATTCTCGGTGAGATAAGGATCGTTGTCAAACAAAAAATCATCAATCCAGTAAGGCGATTTGCCAGGTTCTTTGATGATTGCATGAATATGCGCCGGGTTTTGTCCCTGCGGGTAAGAGCCGGGCCTGATGGTAAAGAATTTATATTCTCCTTTGTCATTCGTCTTCATCCAGCCGCGGAGATAGCCATGTCGTTTGGCCCATCCCTGTTCATTGCCTTTCGTTGGATAAACACCTTTTTGATCGGTGTGGTAAATATAAATGACCACACCCGGAGCAGGTGTTTTACCATCGGATTTGTATACAATTCCGTTCACTGCTATTTTTTGAGGGGAGTTCTCATCCCATCCAGGCAGCCATGCAAACATGGTGAGGCTGTCGAACGGCACAGGACATTCATAAATTGCTTCGCATCCTTCGCAGCGGTCGCCAACCCGGGTGTCGCTGGCCGCAGGCTTGTTTTCCTGCAATGGCTTTGCGGAATTTTGAGCACAGCTTTCGAAGAGCAGCAAACAGGCAGCGATGGCAAGAACGCAATGTTTCATAGCAAATGTTTTAACCAAGTTCCGGAATAATAATGTACCCGGTGCTTTTTTTACATCTTCTGCAGGCTTTTGCTGACGAAAGGAGAGTCGGTAGAATCAGGAATTAGAAAGTTGAAGGTTGCCAACCTTTGAAGGGTTCTGCCGGTTGGGTAAAAACGTTTGCAAGGTTGGCAACCTTTGGAAGACCCTGCGAAACCGTGCAACCTTTTGTAAGACGCTGCAAAGGCTGTCAACCTTTCCCGAACCCGCATCTCGTCACGGAATCAGTTCCTTTGCTGTAATCTCTTTTCCCGTCAGTAAATCGTAAATTTAATTTGCGCTATGCACAACAGGGGACTACTCAAATACAAAATCCATCATGTTTTTTTCTGGCTGCTCGTGGCCGGGCTCTGGTATTTTTTCCGCTACCAGGACTACCGCACACAGGAAATTGCCATGAAGGTCACCTTCCTCAAAGTGGCCGATCTCGCTTTAATGATCTATCTCACCAATTACCTGCTGATACCCAAACTGCTTTACCGCAAACAGTATTTCTTTTTCGGGCTCTCCTTTGTTGCCATGATACTAACGAGCAGCATCGGAAAGATGTACCTCATCGGCCAGATCATGGAACGGCCCGATCTTTTCACCCTGTCCAATAACTTCAAGGCAAGGGTGTATGATAATATCCTGCCGCATTTTTTTTTAGTCATCGCCGGGGCAGCATTCAAACTGGTGTTTGATTACAGCAAAATGCAGCAACGACTGGCTGAAGTGGCCAAAGAAAAAGCGGAAACAGAACTGAACTTCCTTAAGTCGCAGATCAACCCGCATTTCCTGTTCAATTCGCTGAACTCGGTTTATTTCCTCATCAAAAAAGATAACCCCGAAGCAAGAGAGGCCCTGCACAAATTTTCTGAAATGCTGCGCTACCAGCTTTATGAAATGAACGGCGATAAGATACCGATTGAAAAGGAGATCGCTTACCTCAGAGATTATGTGGACCTGCAGCAATTGCGTAAGGATGATAAGTATTCCGTGCAGTTTCGTTGTGCCGATGAAGTGAAAGGCTTCAGCATCGAGCCGCTGCTGCTGATCCCTTTTGTGGAAAATGCTTTCAAACATATTTCGCATCACAGTGATGCTGCCAATTTTGTTAAGCTCGACATGAGCCGCAGCAATGGCAGCTTTCAATTCTCGGTGCAAAATTCAAAAGAGACGATCAGCAGCAGCATCGTTCAGCCCGGCGGCATTGGCCTGGCCAATGTGAAAAGAAGACTGGAGCTGCTCTATCCCGGAAAGCATGAACTGAAAATTGATGAGACCGATCAAACATTTTCCGTGAATCTTAACCTGCATCTTTCATGAACATCCGCTGCATCATCATTGACGATGAACCGCTGGCCCGCAAGGGACTGAAGGAATATATTGCCGATACGGATTTTCTCAATATCGAAGGCGAGTTTGACAACCCGCTGAAAGCAGCCGATATGATCAGCAGGGGAGAAGCTCAGTTGTTATTTCTCGACATACAGATGCCAAAGATCACCGGGCTTGATTTTTTTAAAACACTCAAACAACCGCCACCGGTCATTTTCACCACGGCTTACCCGCAGTATGCGCTGGAGGGTTTTGAACTGAATGCATTGGATTACCTGGTGAAACCCATCTCGTTTGACCGTTTTCTGAAAGCGGCGCTGAAAGCAAAGGAGTATTACGAGATTAGGGAAAAGAATGTTGCCGAAGCCGTGGCCCAAGATCATTTCTTCATCAAGGCCGATGGCAAACTGGTGAAGCTGCTCTATGATGATATTTTATTTGCCGAAGCCCTGCAAAACTATGTGGTGATACAAACGAGGGACAAGAAGTATATCACCTATCTCACTTTTAAATCCGTGGAAGATTACCTGCCGGCGCAGTTATTTATTAAAACACATAAGTCCTATATCGTGGCGGCTTCCAAAATTGAAAGCATCGAGGTCAATGATATCCGCATCGGCCCGCATCATATCCCTATCAGCCGGAATCTGAAAGAAGAAGTGATGGAGAGATTGCTAAAGGGAAGGTTTTTGAAGAGGTGAGCGGCAGGGCCTGGTGCTGTGGCCTGACTGCCTTCATTTTTTCTGTTGCTGAGAAACCTGTCTGCCGACAGGCAGGCACCAACAGCGGCGTAATGGATTTTTGCTTTGTTTTTTACACAGTTCATGTTGGCTGCAGTTTATTTCTGTCCCATATATAACCTTTCATCAACCATTTCAAAGTCGGTCAGTCCACAGTTTCGTTTAATGGTTTCACTTGTTCGTTCGATAGTTGCAAAATCATAGATAATTATATAGTTCGATTTTGTAAAAAGTACAACGCTGTCAAGGTTAATTCCGTTGCTCTTATCAAGTCCGTAAACCGTTTGAATATTGTTAACCCCTAAGTATTTCATTTTCCTTTCTACATTATTGGATTTAGTTTGCTCATATAAATCGGATAAATTGTTCAGGTCAATTGGTTTAGAATTTTCTTTTGCTACTTGAATAAACTTTTCTTTGTTCGCCTTTACTTTCTCTGGAGTTGACTTGCAACTAACCAAACTAAAAAGGAGCAACAGAGATGCTACATATATTCTCATTGTTATAATAGAAAGTTTAATATCGTAGAGTGTCCCACCCATTGCTGCTAACGTTGAAGCATTGGCGATGTGGCAGTATTCATGGAACGTCCCTTTAGCCCGGTGCCGCTGCTGATTAAAGATACAAAAGCTCATTGTTTATTCTGTTGCTCGGCGTTATTCGTCTGCTGAAACCGAAGCTGATTAGCGAACACAAAGCTGAGAATAAATTCGTCGCCCTGCCATATTGCCAAACCGCCTGTTGTACGCATAGCCATTTTTGTCAGCCTACTGTTGCCAATAATATATTCTGTCAATGGTAGCTAAGTAGGAACTCAAGTGTCCTTTATGTGTTGTATCAATTTTACCTTTTATGGTCACTCGTTTACCGTTCATTTTGTCAAATGAAGCATTGTCAATATTTAAATTCGGGTCAGTACCCAACCAAAAGCCGTATGTTTCACCTGTCAGTATATTTTTGTCCGTATAAACAGCAAACTCCTCAAATGCTTGATAGAAACGCCCTGTCGTTTCAATGTACTGTCCTTGGTACGACTTGTAATTCTTCGCAAGGTCGGAAATTGAGATTTTCGTTGCCTTTATTGTTGTGTTTAAACTTGCAATGCTGAAAGTTTTGTTTGGTGATGTGTGGCAAGAAACTAAAGTTAGTGTCAAGCTAAGGAATAAAAATTCTGATATAATTCTTTGAAGCTGCATAGATTTATACACCCGTTTTGATGAAGCCTATTAAGAGCATTGTCGTAAAATATAAAAACAATGAAAGTCCAAATACTAACGAAACGAAATTTGTCCAAAAAGTATAGCGTCTGCGATTTGCAATAATGTAAAAGCCTAATAAGAATGAAGCAAGCACTAGAAACAGTTGTACGAATAAAGAAATTGTACTTCCATAGGTGTATATGTATTTATATTCCTTTGAGAACCTAAAATAGTATTCAATAAACTGTCTGAATAAAACCAATAACACAAAGAATATTGGAATTGTCAGCGATAAAAATATCAATTTCTTTTCTTTCATAAAGGGTCTGCTGGCTTGCGTACAACACTATAATTGACGCAACCCGGTAACTATAGTGCAATTTTAAATCATTGGGTTATAAAGCAAATCTATTGCGCTTTTTGTATTGTCGGTTGCGCCAATACAAATTTAAAATGCTAAAGAGGAGGTTGCAAGTTCTCTATTCATACCCCTCCACCTTCACGATCTCTTCATAATTAATGAGCAGTTCGGCGCCGGCGGGTATATCAGTGAGGGCCTCAAAATATTCACCATGATTTACAGAAATAATATTGGGAGCGAAAGAATGATTGAGATAGTTCACCATGTCCATCACTTTAAAACCATAGTCGGGCACAAAGTAATGTTCTTCATCATAGAGGCAATAGGTTTCCACCAGGTGGCGAGAGTGTTCGGGCAATTGCTCCACATCGGCAATGGGCAACCTGATCCATTCGCCAACAGCTTTGGAGAAAATTTCCCGGCAGCCTTTGGGGATGTCGCGGATGGCAAACACACCAATGCCATGAACGGGGGAGGGTTTCAGCGTGGCGTATGTATGATGCGCCAGCTCCTGCAGAATTTTTTCTTTCATGGGATATTACAAGAGTGATCAGCTTCCCCGTTGCGAGCCGGTATTGGATTGCTTGCTTACAAAACCGGTCGATTTAGGTTTCTGGATGAATTTGGAGCCCTGGCTGCCCGTTGTGTTGGCTTTTTTCTGGCCTTTCTTTTTGCCTTTGTTGTTTTGCTGGTTCAGTAGCGACATATATCTTTTATTTTAAATCTCTGTAAAGATAAACAACAGACCGTTTGCGGATGCGTTTTAATCCTATTTAATATCCGTTAAAAGATTTTTCCCGGCTTTCACAAGAGTTATTATTTTTTCAGATGCGGGCAACCGTTGATAAGCTTTCGGTCAACCTTGCGGCAATTTGTATAACTTTATACAGCCCTCACCTGCCTCATGAAAGTTGCGCTTACGATATGCCTGCTTTTTCTTTATCCCGTGGTTTTTGCACAAAACCATGTGGGAGATTTTAGCAAAGCCGCCAAACCGTTGAAAAAGGCAGTGGAAAATGATCCTGCTTCCCTTGCGCTTCGCATCACCGCTTCCTGCACAACAGAACTGCAAAAAGCGAAAGCCATCTTTTACTGGATCACAGAAAATATCGCTTACCGTACGGCCTTGCCAACTGCCAAAAGAAAGATCAAAGACACAGGTTGGCCGGTTTTGCCGGAGGAAAATGACACGGCTGCACTGAAACCACTCACCGAAAGGATGGCTGAAAAAGTGTTGCAGGACCGGGTGGCTGTTTGTGAAGGCTATGCCCGCCTGTTCCAGTCGCTATGCGATCATGCAGGCATCCGGGCAGAGATCATCACCGGCTATGCCCGCAGCGGCCCGCATGAAGCAAGAGCCAGGTTCCGTTCCAACCATTCCTGGAATGCAGTGAACATTGACGGCCAGTGGCACCTGCTGGATGTTACCTGGGCCAGCGGGTATATTGCCATGCCTTCGGGACAGTTTGTGCGGCATTATGATGATTACTATTTCCTGACCCCGGCGGAAAAATTCAGCCGTCATCATTATCCCGATGACATCCGCTGGACCTTGCTGCAAGATCCGCCGCTGTTGCAGGAGTTCCGGCACACCCCCTTCCGCCAGCGTTCTTTTGTGAAATATGGCATCACTTCTTTTTTTCCTGCAACAGGCATCATTGAAGCGACGGTTGGCGACACGATACAGTTAGAACTGGAAACAACGATGCGAATGGCCGAAATCGCTTCTGATTCGCTGTGGGACCCCGAATCGCTGCAAACACATCTCTATGCCTATGTGCATCCGCAGGAGATGGGCAGCAGTTCCAAAGTGCAATACCGCTTTGCCGTTCTTTCAGAAAATATTCAGTGGCTGCATGTGATGTATAATAATGATGCGGTGTTGCGGTACAGGCTGAAGATAAGAAAGGGAGAAGGGAATAGGGAATAAGGAATAAGGAATAAGGAATGGTCAGTAGGTAATTGTTGCTAATAATTAATGCTAACAGCTAAAAGCTCACCGCTTTCCGCCGCAACATGTGAGGATGAACAAACCCGATTGTTTCACCTTAAATCACTTTGTTATGACACAGCAAATCATTTCCCGGATCGCCATCTACCTCTTGTCCGTTGTAATGATCGTTTTTGGTATTTATCATTTTCAGCATCCCAAAAACCTGGTGGAGTATGTTCCGGGCAACCTGCCCGGCGGGATCAATGCCGTGTATGTGGTGGGGGTGGCCTACATCGTGGCCGCATTGTCTTTTATCAGCAATAAATTTGTGAAAGTGGTGGCCTACCTGCTGGCCTTGCTGCTGATCCTTTCTGTGCTGCTCATTCACTGGCCGATCTACCGGCAGGCGGGTTCGGCTGAAACCAGCCAACTGGCTTTTATTGCTGTGCTGAAAGACCTTTCCATTGCAGCATTTGCCCTGCATATTGCGGGCAGCGCCGACAGGCATGGCATGAAGTACTAAGAAAAAACGACCCGGTTGCATTGACAGTTGCAGTTGGATTTGCGTTATATTTATGCAAACGAACAGCGATGACCTCCAAAGCAACCACCCCCGAGCAATACATGAAAGAATTGCCTGCTGACAGGAAAGAAGCCATGTCCAAACTGCGGGACACGATCCGCAAAAACCTGCCCAAAGGATTCAAGGAAATGATGGGATATGGGATGTTGGGCTATGCAGTGCCGCATGAGATCTACCCGGCCGGTTATCATTGCAATCCCAAAGACCCCCTGCCCTTTGCCGGTCTTGCCTCGCAAAAACATTTCATTGCTTTTTATCACATGGGCATTTATGCCAACCCCGAACTGCTGAAATGGTTCATCACTGAGTATCCCAAGCACAGCACGGCAAGGCTGGATATGGGCAAAAGTTGTGTCCGGTTTAAAAAGCCGGAACATATTCCCTACAAACTGATTGGTGAACTGATGAAAAAGATCAGTGTGAAAGACTGGATAAAAGCCTACGAAGCAAATCTCAAACGCTGAGAGCTTTTTCGCAACAGCGCTTAGGCGCAAAGTTTTGAATATACCTTAATATTGTCGTTGCAGTGCTGCGCCTTTGCGGGAATCCCAAATAGACTATCTAATTCTTATTTTTAAAATCCCCCCGCTTCCATGCCTGTATGAACTCAGCCCATGCAGCCGGGTTGAAGATATTCATGGGTGGCGTCTGCCCCTGGTAAACGGCCCTGTTGGCAATCTTGTTGAACTGCATTTTGGTGGCTTCACCTCCGTCACCCGGCACAGTTTGCATCAGCACCCTTCGTTTGGCGGCTGATGTGTTTTTCCGGGCAATCTCGTATTCATCATCATTTACTTTGGTGTTCACAAAATCACGGGCAAATTGTTCCGGTGTGGGCCGTGGTCGTATAATAGTAGCGGGCAGGTAAACGGTATCAGCCACCATCAGTTGCACCACGCTGTACTGGTTGCCCTCCAGTGTGCGGGGGATGCTGATGGTTTTGGATTTATAACTGACATGGGTGAATTCCACTTCATCGCCTTTGAGTACCACAATCGAAAAAACACCCTGGTTATTGGTGATGGTTCCCCTGTTTTGTCCTTTCACCACCACACTCACGGCGGGGATACCCACCAGGCTGTCGGCGGTCATGATGATGCCATACAATTGAACGACAGAATCTCTTGCGGATTCAAACTGGGCTTTTGCGTTCAGGGGTAACAGAAAAGCAGCAAGCAGGGTGTATTGTAAAATTTTCTTCACTGTGCCAAAAATAAAGACAAGTTCCTATAAACGTAAAACATTTTGCCCCTGTCAATGTTTACCTTTGCAGTTCAAAGATTTTTTAACAAGTATTTGGGGGATTTTGTCCGGATGAATAACTGAGAACTAAAACCGGAATCCATTTTCATATTAAAACTTAGCAGTAAATGACCCAGGAGAAGATACTCGAAGCCCTGAGCAATGTGCAGGAACCTGATCTCGGCAAAGACCTTGTGACACTGAACATGGTAAAGGATATAGAAATTGAAGGCAATTATGTTTCCTTCACCGTGGTGCTCACCACCCCGGCCTGCCCGATGAAGGACATGATCAAAAATGCCTGTGTGAATGCTGTGAAGATGCTGGTGAATAAAGAAGCCGTGGTAAATGTAAAGTTCACCGCCAACACCACCACGAAGCGGACAGATGCCGGCACTGTGCTGCCAAAAGTGAAAAACATCATAGCCGTGGTGAGCGGCAAAGGCGGTGTGGGTAAATCAACGGTGGCTTCCAACCTGGCGTTGGCATTATCGCTTGGAGGCGCCAAAGTGGGATTGATGGATGCAGATATTTACGGGCCGAGTATGCCCATTATGTTTGGTCTCCGGGGTGAAAGACCGATGATGATGGAGGTGGAAGGTAAAGGCATGATCATCCCGATGGAACGCTTTGGCATCAAACTGATGAGTATCGGTTTTTTGGTGGATGAAAAGAATGCCGTGGTGTGGAGAGGCCCGATGGCGAGCAGTGCTATCCGGCAGTTCGTAACCGATGTTTATTGGGATGAACTGGATTACCTGGTGGTGGATATGCCGCCGGGCACAGGTGATATACATCTTACGCTGATGCAGATCGTGCCGGTGACAGGAGTGGTGATCGTAACCACTCCGCAGGATGTGGCGCTGGCCGATGCCAAAAAAGGAATTGCCATGTTTGGACAGGCGCAACTGAATGTACCCATCATCGGGCTGGTGGAGAATATGAGTTATTTTGTTCCGGCAGAGCTGCCCGATAACAAGTACTATATATTCGGTAAAGACGGTGGCAAGCGATTAGCTGATGAATACGAGATGCCTTTCCTGGGACAAATACCACTGGTGCAAAGCATCCGCGAAGGCGGTGACCAGGGAGTGCCGATTATGATGAGTGATGATGCGGTTACCAAGCAGGCGTTTGAAAGTTTTGCAGCACAGGTGGTGCGGAGTGTGGCCATGCGTAATGCTAATATGAATGCTGGCAATGTGGCTGAAATGATCAGTTAACCGGGACAGGTGTAAAATAGAAAGAAGTTGCTCAACGGCAACTTCTTTTTTTGAACTAAAGGAATAAGGTTAAGAAATCATCAGATACGACGGCTGAATGAAAGCCCCATTGAAACAGAGTTGGCCTGGTTGGGATAACTGTAAATCCCCAACGCTGTTCTTTTTTCGCCATGTTTCTTTTGCATAGCCAGGTTCACCACACTGCTGATGACAGTGGCAGTGCCGGCAGCAATGTTTGCATAGGATAAATTATTCTGAGAGCGGTAAGAAGTAAAAGTTCCCGGGCCGTTTATCTCACCTGAAAAAGTTGTTCTGCGGATATTCGCCAGCCCCATCACGATCTGGCCGGTGCCGCTGGCTAATCCAATATAGGAAATCGTTTTGCTGTTCTTCCATTTGCCGTTCAAATTCGCCGCTGTGATAAAGATATTGCTGCCGCCAACCAATGAAGAACTGATGCCATAGCCTGTTCTGATGTCAACATAACTGGTTCCCGGATCAGGCAAGGGGCCATAGACGGGCTGTATCATCGCACATTCTTCCAGGGTCAAACCAAATTCTTCTGCCCAAGCCGCAATCGCCGGCTCATCCATGTCCAATAAAAGATCATACTGGTATTTTGCATTGATGGCTTCGGCTATTTCCCTGCCTTTGGTTTGTTCAATGAGATAACCCACCGCACAAATATTGCCGTCTGCATCAATAAAACAGGGTTTTCTTTCACCCGGGTAATCCCTGTTGACAGGAAATTGGCCGGCTTCATTGTATTGCTGCAGCATGTCTAATATTTTCGTACGGTTCATCCATTGTTCATAGCTGAGATGATCGGAAGAGGTTTTCCGCAGCAGGGTTCCCACATAATAAAGATGGGTGCGGATACGAAGTTTTTCATCGGTTTCGGAACCGGGTTGCTGCCCGAAAACAGCAATATAACTCTCATCGTTCAGCACCGCATTCACTGTTTGCAGGGGCTGGCTGAAACCCGCCCGGGTGAGGCAGAGGAATGTAAAAAGGATAAGTGTTCTTTTCATAACTATCTGTTTTTTTTGGACTGACAACGGCTGTGGAAGAAACGTTGCGCCGCTTTTTGGGGAAATTGTAATTTCACCGCATGTATAATTATCCGCATTATAAAGAGCATGACCGGGAAAAAATCCTTGACTTCATGCGGCAGCATCCTTTTGTGCTCTTGATTGCCCATGACAAAAATGGAAGGGCTGAAGTGACACAGATCCCGGTCTTGATTGAAGAAAGGAATGGTAAGCTTTTTCTGCAAGGACATATTGCCCGGAAAATGAGCCATGAAAGGGCTTTGGCAGAAAATCCTGATGCGCTGGTGGTTTTTACCGGGGCTCATTCTTATATAAGCGGGACCTGGTACACTGGTAATTTACAACAAGCCAGCACCTGGAATTACATCTCTATTCACGCAAGGGGTAAAGTGGAATGGATGGACGAAGAGGGCCTTGTCAATTTTCTAAAGGAGTTTACACTGTATTTTGAAAAAGGAAACAAAGCTTCCACCACTATTTATGACAACCTCCCGGATGAGTATTTGTCCAAACTTATTAAAGCAATTGTTGGTTTTGAAATGGAAGTGACAGAACTGGAAAATGTGTATAAACTCAGCCAGAACCGGGACGAGAAGAGTTATGATAATATTGTTCAGCAACTGAAAAAACAGGAAGGCGACGGAAAGATCATAGGCAACTGGATGGACGAAAGAAAATCAAAAGTATTTGACAAATGAGATGTTTACTTGCGGGAAAAATTCTGCTGTTGGCATTGCTCTTTTCGTGTAAAGGCAAGCAGAAATCAACAGGAATGGCCAGCCCGTCTGAATACAGTTATGATACGATCAGGATGGTTACAAATTTTGACAAACAAGGCCACCGCGGCAGCCGCGGACTGATGCCGGAAAACACCTGGCCGGCCATGCGAACAGCTTTGAGCCTTGGCATGACCACCCTGGAAATGGATGTGGTGATCACCAAAGATAAAAAAGTGATATTGTCGCATGAGCCCTGGTTTGGTCATGAAATAACTACCAAACCCGATGGCAGCTTTGTGACCGCTGATGAAGAAAAGCGGCTGAATATTTACCGGATGGATTATGCCGAAGTGCAGCAGTATGATGTGGGAATGAAACCGCACCCGAGATTTCCAAAACAGAAAAAAATAAAAGTGCAGAAGCCATTGCTAAGCGATCTGCTCGATAGTGTAAGGGCCTATATGTCTGTGGCCCGGAGACCACCACCATTTTTTAATATCGAAACAAAATGTTTACCGGCAGGCGATGATATCTTTCATCCAAAACCTGCAGAATTTGTGGAATTGCTGATGGCGGTAATAAAAGAAAAAGGAATACAGAACATGGTGATCATTCAATCTTTTGATTTCAGGACATTGCAATACCTGCATGAAAAATACCCGGATATTAAAACGGCCATGCTGATTGAAGATTATGATAAACGAACCCTGGATGAGCAGTTGAAAGCATTGGGCTTCACACCGACCATCTATAGTCCCGCTTACCAGTTGGTGACAAATGAACTGATCAACAAATGCCGTCAACAGGGGATGAAGGTCATTCCATGGACAGTGAATGATAAAACAAAAATTGAAGAATTGAGAAAGATGGGAGTGGATGGGATCATTTCGGATTACCCGGATTTGTTCAATGACTGATGCCCAGCCATTCTTCGGCATTCCTGTATAATAATTTCTTTGTTGTTTTCTTATCGAGTTTCATTTTTTCGATCAGTTTTCCGGGGTGATGTTCGCCCAGCGGAAAAGGATAATCACTGCCAAGGCATATTTTGTCTTCTCCCATCACATCAATCAATAATTCCATTGCTTTCTTGTCATGCACCAGGCTATCCACCCAGAACTTGCCGATATAATCTTTTGGATTCACGGTATTGTCAACAGCAACCAGGTCGGGACGGACGTTAAAACCATGTTCTATTCTTCCGATCGTAAAAGGAAAAGAACCGCCGCCATGAGCAAACGCCACTCTTAATTTGGGAAATTGTTCAAACACACCGCCAAAAATCATGGAGCAGATAGCCCTTGATGTTTCGGCAGGCATACCGACCAGCCAGGGCAACCAGTATTTTTCCATTTGTTTTTCCCCCATCATTTCCCACGGATGCACAAAGAGGGCACAACCCGATTTCTCTGCCGCTTCATAAAAAGGGAAGAATTTTTTTTCAGAAAGATTATCGCCATTGATGTTTGAACCAATTTCCAGGCCCGGCATTTTCAGTTCGGAGACACATCGCTCCATCTCTTTGATGGCAAGAGAAATGTTTTGCATCGGCACTGTTCCCAACCCGATAAAACGGGTTGGATTTTTGCTGACTGTTTCAGCTATATGGTCATTAAAGAAACGGGAAGTTTCATACCCGTCGGTTGCTTTGGCCCAGTAATTAAACAAAACGGGAATAGTGGAGAGTACCTGCACTGTCACTTCGGTTTCCTCCATTTCTTTGAGGCGAATTTCCTCTTTATAACAGTTTTCTTCCACCACCCGGAAAAGCTTGTCACCTTTCATCATACAGGCCTGGCAATTGCGGTGCTCCAGGTGAATGAATTCACCATAGCCAAACTTTTGTGTCCAGTTCGGCATTTGTTCAGGCATGATATGGGTGTGGATGTCAATTTTCATATTTCACGCAAAGCCGCAAAGAATATATACAAAAGACGCTAAGTTTCTTTGCAGCTTTGCGTAAACTTAGCGTCTTTGCGTGAAACTAACTTCTCTTCACCGGTGGCTCCATCACAGCCCCGCATTTATTACAGGTTCTTTTCATGGTATCTTCCCAGAAACGGTTCATGACAGGAGGAAGTTGTTTAACGATATCACTTACATGCAAGGTTTCTTCGTACAATTTATTTCCGCATTTTTCGCAGAACCACATAAAGCCATCGTCTTCGGTTTCTCTTTTCTTTTCAATAACCAGCCCGACTGTGCCCGGCCCCCGCTGGGGTGAATGTGGTGTTCGGGGTGGAAGCAGAAACATTTCTCCTTCCTTGATGGGAATGTCTTTGAACTCACCATTGTCAATGATCTTTACTACAATGTCGCCTTCCACCTGGTAATAGAGTTCTTCGGTTTCATTAAAATGATAATCCTTGCGGGCATTGGGACCACCAACGACCATCACGATAAAATTCTCGGCATCTTTATACACACACTGGTTGCCTACAGGTGGTTTCAGCAGGTCGCGGTTTTCATCAATCCATTTTCTGAGGTTGAAAGGTGTAATGACAGCCATATAGCAAGTTTTTGAGGATGTATAGATGCCGAAAAATTACAACTTTTTACCGTAGGTTTGACTTTATGAATTTATCACTGGAAGGGAAATATGCTGTTGTATGCGGCAGCACACAGGGCATCGGGTTGGCCATTGCGGAAGAACTGGCCCTGTTGGGTGCCAACTGTACTTTAGTGGCAAGGAATGACGAGGCATTGAAGGCAGCCATGCACACATTGGACACAGCGCTTCGGCAACAACATGGTTATCTTGTTGCGGATTTCAGCCGGCCGGATGAAGTGAAGAAGATCATCGAAGATCATGCGGCAAAGAACCCGGTTCACATATTAATTAATAACACCGGTGGCCCGGCAGCAGGTCCGGTCACAGAGGCAACAGAAGAAGCCTTTCTGAACGCCTTCAGCCAGCATCTCATTTGCAATCATATTTTAGCAAAAGCTTGTATCCCTTCGATGAAAAAGGAGGGCTATGGACGTATCGTGAATATCATTTCCACGTCGGTAAAAATACCCTTGAAGAATTTGGGTGTGTCAAATACGATCCGGGGGGCGGTGGCCTCATGGGCCAAAACATTGTCCAATGAGGTGGGGCAGTTCAATATCACTGTGAATAATGTATTGCCGGGATTTACCACCACGCAGCGGTTGACAACTATTATTGAGAATACTGCAAAAAGAGGAAATACACTCGTGGATATAGTGCAGGAAAACATGAAGGAGGAAGTGCCGATGAAACGTTTTGCTGATCCATCAGAAGTGGCGGCTGTGGTAGCATTTCTTGCATCGCCGGCAGCATCGTATGTAAATGGAGTAAGCATCCCGGTGGACGGAGGGAGGACGGGGAGTATTTAGTTGAATAGTTTAAAAGTTTCAGGGTTTAATGTTACCCTTCAACCTTTAAACGTTAAACTTTTAAACGTGGATTTAAGTATTCCATATCATTTAGAGAACTATATCGGCGGCAGCCTTATCGGCCCCCTAAGTGGCAATTTCATTGATAATTTCAACCCCGCCACAGGAGAAATGGTGGGTCATATCCCGGACAGCAGTGAAAAAGATGTGAATGCTGCTGTATTATCTGCAAAAAAGGCCTTTCCGGCATGGAGTGTTACACCGGTTGAACAAAGGTTCAACGTGCTGAATCGTATTGCGGATCTGATTGATGAAAACCTGGACACACTTGCTTTGGCTGAGACCAATGATAACGGCAAGCCATTGTGGTTAAGCAAGCAGGTGGATATACCAAGGGCATCGGCGAATTTCCGGTTCTTTGCTACGGGTATTATGCATTTTGCTTCCGAGAGTCACCCAATGGAGGATAAGGCGGTGAATTATACACTTCGCCAGCCTGTAGGTATCGTCGGTTGTATTTCGCCGTGGAATCTTCCGCTGTACCTGTTTACCTGGAAAATAGCGCCGGCGCTGGCAGCAGGCAATTGTGTGATCGCCAAACCTTCTGAAGTTACGCCTGTCACGGCTTTTTTATTGGCTAAGATTTGCAAGGAAGCCGGTTTGCCGGACGGAGTACTGAATATTTTGCATGGAACAGGTAATATAACCGGCGAAGCCATTGTCAAACATCCCGATATCAAAGCGATTTCCTTTACCGGCAGCACAAGGGCGGGAGCAAGGATTGCGGAAGTGGCAGCTCCGATGTTTAAAAAACTATCCCTGGAACTGGGAGGAAAAAACCCTGCTCTCATCTTTGCTGATTGTGACTGGGAAAAGATGATGGCCGATACCATCCGTTCTTCTTTCTCCAACCAGGGAGAAATCTGTTTGTGCGGCAGCCGTATCTTAATTGAAGAAACTATTTACGAAAAGTTCAGGACTGATTTTGTGGAGAGGACTAAAAAGCTTTCCGTAGGTGACCCGCTGGAGGAATCATCCAGGCAGGGAGCCATTGTGAGTAAAACTCACTTTGAAAAGATCATGCGTTGCATTGATACGGCAAAACAGGAAGGCGGAAAGATATTGTGTGGCGGCAAAGCAGTGAAGCCAGAAGGCCGCTGTGCCAATGGCTATTTTATAGAACCGACGGTGATCGAAGGGTTGGGACCAAACTGCCAGACCAACCAGGAAGAAATTTTCGGGCCGGTGGTAACATTGCAATCATTCAAAACAGAAGAAGAAGCCCTGCAACTTGCCAATGCTACGCAATATGGATTAGCAGCAACCATCTGGGCGCAGGATATATCCAAAGCCAACCGTGTGGCGGCAAAGTTGGAAAGTGGCATCATTTGGATCAACTGCTGGCTGCTCAGAGATTTGCGAACACCATTTGGTGGTATGAAGAACAGTGGCGTAGGTAGAGAAGGTGGCTGGGAGGCGTTGCGGTTTTTTACGGAGGCTAAGAATGTTTGTATTCAGTTATAGGAACGCAGATCGTCATGATTATTATGATAAACGCTGAAATAGTCATAACAAATCGGCGTTCATTAATTTAATATTATGAAAGAAAACCCGATAGTAACAAGTAATGCCTCAACACCGCTCGGCGCCTATCCGCATGCCCGAAGAGTGGGTTATCTTCTTTTTCTTTCCGGTATCGGTCCAAGAAATCATAAAGACAATACAATACCAGGTTTGGAACTGGATGCGGATGGCAATATTGTAAAATACGATATCGAAGCCGAGTGTCACTCCGTTTTTGCCAATGTAAAAGCCGTGCTGGAAGCCAGCGGCAGCAGTTGGGAGAAGATCGTGGATGTAACCGTTTTTCTTACCAATATGAAAAAAGACTTCCCGGTATATAATAAAATATATGCGGAGTATTTCACATCGGTGCAGGCCTGCCGCACAACGGTGGAAGTGAAAAGCCTGCCGACGCCGATTGCAATAGAATTAAAAGTGATAGCAACGATTGGTTAGAACGCAGATTGTTATGGTTGTGATGATTGCCGCTGACTTAGTCATATTAAATCTTAGTAATCATAAAAATCAGCGTTCAAAAAAAGAGGTATGATTTTTCAGAACACACTTGAATTTGCCAGGGAGCTGGATGCCAAAGATGCTTTAAGGGAGTTCAGGCATAGATTTTTCATCCCTCAACATGATGGAAGAGATTGTGTCTATTTCACCGGCAACTCATTGGGCTTGCAGCCAAAGACCACTTCACAATATGTGCAGCAGGAATTAGATGACTGGGCGAGCATGGGAGTGGAAGGGCATTTCCAGGCAAAGAATCCCTGGATGCCTTACCATGAAATTTTCCCGAAACAATTATCAACGATCGTTGGATGTAAGGAAAATGAAGTGGTAGTAATGAACTCCCTTACGGTGAATTTACATTTACTGATGGTAAGTTTCTATCGGCCAACCAAAGAACGATACAAGATCATCTGCGAAGCAAAAGCTTTTCCTTCTGATCAGTATGCCCTGGAAACCCAGGTGCGATTTCACGGCTTTGATCCCGGTGATGCTATTGTAGAAGTAAAGCCAAGAGAAGGCGAGCATTCAATCCGGATGGAAGATGTTTTATCAACTATTCAACAATACAACCAGTCAACTGCCCTCGTTTTGTTTGGCGGCGTAAATTATTACACCGGGCAACTCTTCGATATAAAAGCCATCACAGATGCTGCACATGCAGCCGGTGCTTATGCAGGATTTGACCTGGCTCATGCAGCGGGTAACGTGGAATTGCATCTGCACGACTGGAATGTTGACTTTGCCTGCTGGTGTTCTTACAAATACCTGAACAGTGGTCCGGGCGGAGTGGCCGGTGTTTATATCAACGAAAGACATGCAGCAAATACATCATTGCCGCGATTTGCCGGCTGGTGGGGCTATACCAAGGAAACCCGTTTTAAGATGGAAAAGGGATTCCGGGCCATTCCAACTGCGGAAGGCTGGCAGTTAAGCAATGCACCTGTATTAAGCATGGCAGCACATAAGGCTTCGTTGGATATTTTTGAAGAAGCGGGGATGGAACGGTTGCATGCGAAAAGAAAACAGCTTGCCGCTTACCTGCATTTTATTTTGAATGACATCAACCTTTCACAAAATGAAAAAGTGATCGAAGTAATCACACCGGCCAATGAGAATGAAAGGGGTTGCCAGGTTTCGATGCTGATGCAAAAAGATGGTAAGAAAATTTTTGACGAATTAACAAAACAGGGAGTGATTGCCGATTGGCGGGAACCGAATGTGATCCGCGTGGCGCCGGTGCCCTTGTATAACTCGTTTCAAGATATTTACAGATTCGGAAACTTTATAAGTTCACTCACAAATTAAAACGACTTAAAACCCCTCCTTCGGAGGGGCCTGGGGAGGCTATGAAAAAAAATAGTACCATAATAGGTGCAGGTCTTGTAGGCTCTTTGCTATCCATCTATTTGTCTAAACGAGGTCACAAAGTGAGGATATATGAACGTCGCGGCGATATGCGGAAAGAGAAAATGTCTGCCGGTCGTTCAATCAACCTTGCATTAAGCGACAGGGGCCTGCTGGCATTGGAGAAAGTGGGATTGGCAGAAGAGATAAAGCAAATCGCTATCCCTATGCATGGTCGCTATATTCATAACCTGGATGGCAGCACCGCTTTTCAACCTTATGGAAAAGAAGGACAGTTTATCAATTCGGTTTCAAGAGCCACATTGAACATGAAACTGATGGACCTTGCTGAAGAACAGGGTGTGGAAATATTTTTTAAACAAAAACTCAGCAAGATTGACTGGAATCAGGATGTGATTGAATTTGAATCCGGCAACAGGAAGTCACTCCCGACTTTTGAAACAGACCTCGTCTTTGGCGCTGATGGCGCCTTTTCAGCAGCACGGCTGCAGCACCAGTTGCAGCATGATAAATTCGATTACCAACAATATTATATTGATTGCGGCTATAAAGAATTGACCATTCCTCCAAATGAAGATGGTGAGTTTGCGATGGAAGTGAATGCCCTGCATATCTGGCCAAGAAAAGATTATATGTTGATCGCTTTACCGAATTTGGACAAAACCTTTACCTGTACATTGTTTTTCCCGTTTGCAGGAGATGCTTCTTTTGAGAAGCTGACCACCCCGGAAACGGTAAAGAATTTCTTTGAAAAAACATTTCCCGATGCCGTGCCGTTAATGCCGGATTATATCGATGAATTTTTTACCAATCCCACATCTTCACTGGTGACGGTGAAGTGTTTCCCCTGGATAAGGGATGACAAGTTTGCTTTGATCGGCGATGCGGCACATGCTATTGTTCCTTTCTTTGGGCAGGGCATGAATTGCGGCTTTGAAGATTGCCGGGTATTGGATGAATTGATAGAAAAACACCAGGAAAACTGGACTGAAATATTAAAGGAGTATCAAACGCTTCGCAAACCGGATGGGGATGCCATTGCCGACCTGGCTATCAATAATTTTACAGAAATGCGGGATAAAACGGCAGACCCGAAATTCCTGCTGCAAAAAAAGATTGAAGCAAGGCTGCATGAAAAATATCCCGACAAATGGATTCCGGCCTATTCGCAGGTCACCTTCAGCCCGCATATCCGTTACAGTGAAGCGCTGAAAAGAGGACAGATGCAGGAAGCCATTATGCAGGAAGTGATGGCAATGCCGGGGATTGAGGGGAAATGGGAGAGTGAAGAAGTGGAGAGACTGGTTTTAGGAAAGTTAATTGGTTCATTAGCAGGTTAACGACCCTGGCAGTTTCTGATGTCCAGGAGAATTCTGCCTAAACCAATAAACCAAATATCTTCGCAGCCATGACCCGCATTCAACTCATTGAGCAAATAAGAAGGAAGCGATCCTATCTCTGCGTCGGATTAGATACCGACATTACTAAGATCCCCAAACATCTTTTATCCGAACCTGAGCCGGTATTTGCTTTCAACAAAGCTATCATTGATGCCACCAGGGACCTTTGTGTCAGCTACAAGATCAACACTGCTTTTTATGAGGCGTTGGGGGTAAAAGGGTGGGAGGCGATGGAAAAAACCGTTCACTACATCGGCGAAGAACATTTCAAAATTGCAGATGCCAAGCGGGGCGATATCGGCAACACTTCCGATCAATATGCCAAAGCTTTTTTTGAAACCCTGCCTTTTGACGCCGTAACCGTGGCGCCCTATATGGGTGAGGATAGTGTCAGACCTTTTTTACAATACCAGGGTAAGTGGGCCATCGTTCTTGGCCTGACATCGAATAAAGGCGCTGCAGACTTTGAATTGCAGCAGGCAGGTGATGGATTGCTTTATGAAAAAGTATTGACCACCGTTTCTCAATGGGGCTCACCGGATAATTTAATGTTTGTAGTCGGCGCCACACAGGCTGATTCGTTTGTCAATATCCGCAAACTTTCCCCGGATCATTTTTATCTCGTTCCCGGTGTGGGGGCACAGGGCGGCAGCCTGAAAGAAATTTCAGAAAAAGCCATGAACAGCGACTGTGGTATTTTGGTAAATGCAAGCCGTGCGGTTATCTATGCTTCGGGCGGTGTAGATTTTGCAGATAAAGCAAGAGAAGTTGCTAAAAGTTATCAGCAAGAGATGGCTTCTTACTTGTCTCTCTAAAAAACCGGCTGCCTCGTACAATGGCAATTCCTTTTACAAAAAATGGCAAACCTGGAATGGGTGGATAATGGTTTAGCAAGGCTGACTTGAATGAATCATTGTCGGGAAGAAACGGCTGGCCGGGCTATTGTTTTTGGGGTTTTCCCGGCACAAGGCTTCCTGTTGGTTCCGCATACCAGGGCACAATATCATAGATAAAAACGCCGGCAGCAACAGTGGGGTCTGTTTTGATATGATTTTCGGCTTCTTGTTTTGTTGTGCAATCCAGGATGAAAAGCCCCCGCCAGGTAAAATCATTTTTGCCAAACGGGCCGGCTATTTTTAATACGCCTTCACCGTGCAACCTTTCCATATTGGCAAAATGGCCGGCAAAAAGTTTGCTTCTTTCGGTACTGTCTTTTATTTCTTTATCCTTTGGGCCTGTTTTCAGCACTACCAGCCAGAATTGTTTGATATTGGCGCCGGGGTCTTTGCGGGTGGAATCTTTTTGGCAGAATGAAGGATTACACACAGAGAACAGAACAATTGATAACAACAGCATCTTTTTCATGTCAACTGATTTTTTGCAATGTAAAGGATTTCGGTAAAACAATGAGTCTTTCTGCGGACGAAAAGAGTGTACCGGGTGATATGACCGGAAAAGAAGGGGAGGAAGGTTTCTTCCACCTGCAATAATGCAGCCTATAACCGTTGCCGGCTTTTCTTGGAACGAACACCCAAAAAACCTCCGGTAAAAGCGCCGATGGTGATGGCAAGACTAAAGGCAATGACATGCACAGCTCTTGCCTGCAGAATTTCGTTGCCGGAAATGATGAGTATAACTGCTGCAGCAGTAATCAGGGCGATAAGCAGGTCGATAAACTCACGGCTGGCCGCTATCCGGGTACAAACAAACCCGCCGGCAAAACAACTGATAAAAGCCCAGCCAAGAAATGCAAAAAGTTCAGTCATATTCTCTTGCCATGTTGCTGCAGGGGGCTGGGCAAAAAACTGCAACTGGAAATTGTTGTCGAAAGCCATATTGACCAAAGGCCATAAGATGGCAGCCACGGCAAAGCTGGTAATGACCCCGGAAATGATAGCAATGGTGTTTTTCATTACAATGACTTGCATCCCAAGATAGAATTTTGTTTTGTATCTCCAAAAGCAAGTGTATCGGAATAACGTTAAAAAAGAAAGATGGTCACAGGGACCATCTTTCAGCATGTATAATATATCTCTCACTATATTGACTTTGTCTTTGTTTTGGGTTTCTTTTCGCTCATGTCCACTTTCAGGTCATGGCCGGCAGTGGTTTGTCCAAAACTTGATGAGATTTTGATCTTTGAACTCCCGCTTCCGGATGTGCCGCTATATTTAAAATTGAATTGAGGGCCATATCCTTTTTGTTCCCCACCTTCTTTTTTAATATCAAAACTGCTCTTGTTAGAAAACTCTCCATGTGATGTGCTGATGCTATAGCTGGCGGAGAGGTTTTTGCTCAGGTCGAGGTAAAGCTCGGAAAAAGAGTTGTTGATGTCCAGGCTTTTCAAGTCATTGTCAACATTCAGTTTTGCTTTACTGTATTCAACACTTGTTTTCACATCGCCACTAAGTTTATTGACTGAGCCGCTGGAGAATTTGATATTCAGTTTGCCCCCATTAATAGAGGTAATTTCGGCACTGCCAAACTCAACGGTCACTTCTTTCACGTTACTGAGTTTACCAGAGGTAAGTGAACCAAATTTACTTTCCAGCGACACTTCGCCCCGGTAGTCCGGAACGATCATTTTGCCAAACTGGTTTTCTGCTGTTAAAGAGCTGCCTGCAGGAAGATAGACCAGGTAATTGATCTCCATGCCTTCGTGATAATTTTTCCCTTTATTGTCTTTGTTCCAGTTTTTGTTTTCGTTGGCAAACTTTGTTTTGAAATAAACGGTGTTGCCGTCTTTGCCATCATTGATGCTGATTCGGTCCACAATTTCCTGTGCCCTTGTTTCGTCATCCGATTTGCCTGTGATGCTCACGTCCACTTTGATCTCGTTCTTGTCCCAGGTAACCAGTTTCATTTCTCCAAACTGGTTGTAGAGGCTCACCTTGTCACTGCTGCCGAGCGGATAAGATTTTGAATAGGCCTTTGTTTTCTTAAACTTCGGTTCTGTTCTTTCTTTTTCCTGTGCAAGGCCTGCTGTGGTGAGCAGCAGGCTGCTTGCCAGGACCGCAACGCTAAATAACTTGTTTTTCATGAGCTTTATTTTTTTGTTTGATTTCTTTAATGATCTGCAACTGGCGGTTCAGCAGGTCGTTTTGCCATTGCAGGTTTTGTATCATGGCTTCTATTAATAGTTCCCTGTTGGGATTACCAGGTAATCTTGTTTTGAGCACCCGGTAGGCACTGTCGAGTTCGGCAATATCAGCAAGGAATTGCCGGTACAGGGCCGGTTGTTCTTTCTCCAGCAGTTTCAGTTGGGTTTGCTGCAGGCCGATCACTTCTTTATATTCCTGTATCTGCTGTGTGTAAACAGGATTCATATAGTCGGTGATGTCACCTGTGCCGGATGAACCTCCCTGCGGAACCGGGGACGAATTATTTTTTGAAAGGGCTATAAATACAGTTACTGATACCAGCAGGATACCGGCCAGTGATGCCGCCCACAACATAGGCCTGCGCCAGGTGCTCAGCTTTCCTGTGCCAGGCAGTTTTGCAGCAATCTTTTCCCATGCTTTTGCAGATGGAGAAGAGGCATCAAATGCTTCCCGGTTGTTATCTATATATTGTTTCAGTTTGTCGTTCATCGCATCCCTCCGTTTTTAAGATTTGCCATAATTTTTGACGGGCCCGGTGATATTGGGTGCGGGCAGTGGTGGCCGTTATATTCAAAAGGCTGCCCACTTCTTCATAACTGCAATCTTCAAAAAGAACAAGGCTCAACACGGCCCGGTAGCCATTCGGCAATTGTATCATAGCTTTTTTGATCTTCTCCACCTGCAGACCTGTCTCTTCTTCGCTGTAAGCAGGACCGTCTGCGGTCTCAGCAGCAGCAGTTGTTTCAATATCCACCGTCATCAGTTTTCGTTTGCGCAGCAGGCTGATGGATTTATTAATAACAATCCGCTTAAGCCAGGCGCCAAAAGCCGATGAATAGTCAAAGTCATCCAGGTGGCTGAAGGCGGAAATAAACGATTCCTGCAACACATCTTCAGCATCCGATGAGTTGTTTACAATTCGAAGACTGGTATTGTACATGGCTTTGGCATAGCGTTGATACAAGGCCCGGAAGCTTTGCATATCGCCCTGCTTGCAGCGGGCTACCAGGTCGTCATAATACAGGTTAGACTTAATTTCCAATCAACCGGCTTTAGATTAAGTACGCAGGTTACGGAACTTTGTTGCACGAAAAACAGGTCGGCTGTTTAAATTATCCATATTCCGGTATGACCGGGGAAAATGGCTGTATGAGTGGTGTGTTAATGGTGCTTCTTTTTTTCTTTAGGATAATAGGCCCCGGCAACAGTTGAGGGAGGGATGATCAGGACGGCTATCCAGAAATACAAAGTGTCATTAATCCTGAAATCAGTAGAAAAACAGTAGACGAGGCTTAATAGTATGCCTGTTATCGAGCTGTTTAGTAAATTGTTTCTTTGCGACAAAATCCCGGTTATATATCCGGCAAAGTAGCTACTTATTATGATTACAACAATTCCGACAATGTAAGTTAGTTTATTGGCCGTCTCATTATCGCCAAATGGTATTAATCCCATGAAAAGTAACGCCACAATAAAAATTGGAATGAAGACTATTACTCCAACAACTGCTCCGGTAATTATAGCAAGCACATCTGATTTCAAATCACTTTCTTTCAAACCCATAAACCAAATATCCCCAATTTTCTTATAACCGTTACCTTTGCGCCAATCAATCCCGAAGGCTACCGCATGTCGGCAGGTTCGGTCGGGGGATATCAACAATCAAAAATCACAAATAGCGATGGCGGCCCGCACAGACCTTTTCCAAAGCCCGGATTATTTTAATGTGGATGAATTGCTGACGGAAGAACACAAACTTATCCGTGAATCTGTCCGTAACTATGTCAAAAAAGAAATATCTCCCATCATTGAAGATTATGCTCAGCGGGCAGAATTTCCTGAGCAAATCGTAAAACAATTAGGTGACCTGGGTTGCTTTGGCCCAACGGTTCCTGTGGAGTATGGTGGCGGTGGCCTGGATTATATTTCCTATGGCCTGATGATGCAGGAATTGGAAAGAGGCGACAGCGGTGTTCGTTCCACTGCATCCGTTCAGGGCTCACTGGTCATGTTCCCTATTTATCAATACGGAAGTGAAGAGCAGCGAAAAAAATATTTACCGAAACTGGCCAGTGGTGAGTGGTTGGGTTGTTTTGGCCTGACCGAACCCAATCACGGCAGTGATCCCAGCAGTATGTTGACCAATTTCAAAGATGCAGGCGATCATGTGATATTGAACGGCGCCAAAATGTGGATCAGTAATGCGCCTTTTTCACAGGTGGCCGTGGTATGGGCAAAAAACGAAGATGGTGACATACAAGGCCTGGTGGTTGAAAGAGGTATGGAAGGATTTTCCACCCCAACCACCCATGGCAAATGGAGCCTGCGGGCATCAGCCACTGGCGAACTGGTGTTTGATAATGTAAAAGTGCCAAAGAAAAATATTTTTCCGAATATCAAAGGACTAAAAGGTCCGCTGAGTTGTTTGACAAAAGCAAGGTATGGTATTGCCTGGGGTGCTATTGGCGCCGCCATGGATTGTTATGATACGGCTTTGCGTTATTCGCAGGAAAGAGAACAGTTCGGTAAGCCGATCGGAGCTTTCCAATTGCAGCAAAAGAAACTGGCGGAGATGGTAACGGAGATCACAAAGGCTCAATTGCTGAACTGGCGGCTCGGTGTGCTGATGAACGAGGGAAAGGTGACCCCGCAACAGGTGAGCATGGCGAAACGAAATGCCTGTGAAGTGGCTTCCAATATCTGCCGTGATGCAAGACAAATGCTCGGCGGTATGGGAATAACAGGTGAGTATCCCGTGATGCGCCACATGATGAACCTGGAAAGTGTGATCACTTATGAAGGTACCCACGACATTCATTTGCTGATCACAGGGATGGATGTTACCGGGTTTAACGCCTTCAAGTAGTTGAAAAGTTGATTTGTTGATAAGTCAACCTGTCTGCTTAAATACATATCAACCAGCATGAGAATCTTCCTGATCGGCTTTATGGGTTCCGGCAAAACACACTGGGGCCGCCAATTGAGCCAAAAGCTCAATGTTCCTTTTTTTGACCTCGACGAACAAATCATTTCACATGAAGGAAAAGCCATCAACGAGATCTTTGCACAGCAGGGAGAAGAGTATTTCCGGTTGCTCGAAAAGGACACCCTCCACATCATCACCGAAAGCCATGAAAGTTTTGTGATGGCCTGCGGCGGCGGCACTCCCTGTTATTTTAATAACATTGAATACATGAACCAGGCAGGCACCACGGTTTGGATCAATACAGCAATAGAAACATTATTTGAAAGACTGATCGCAGAAAAAGATAAGCGGCCCCTGATCCGTGAACTGGATGAAGAACAACTCAGGAGCTTTATCGGGAAAAAATATTCAGACCGGCGTATGTATTATGAGCAGGCCGATGTGGTGATGGATGAAGAGCCTGTTCAGTTAGACAGCCTGATCGAAAAAGTATTTCATGCATAAAGGATTTTTGGCAACTGGGGCAATTGCCGGCGGGTTAGCTGTGGTACTGGGAGCTTTCGGTGCCCATGGATTGGAAAAAGTCACCGGCGATGCCAAAATTATCCAGGCTTTTAAAACAGGGGTGGAGTACCAGATGTATCATGCTTTTGCGTTACTGGCAGTTGCCATCATCTTTGAAAAATTACCGGGAAGCTTATTGCGATGGACGGGCAACTGTTTCTTCACCGGCATCCTGCTTTTTTCCGGGTCATTATACCTGCTGACCTGGTTAAAGATCAATGAAAGCAGCGCAGTGAAACTGGTGGGCCCCATCACGCCACTCGGTGGTCTTTTCTTTATCGGGGGCTGGTTGTTGTTCCTGTTTGCAGTGCTGAAAAAGAAATGATCAGAGAGGCAAGGTCAGGGTGGTCATGGTTCCGTTGTTATTTTCAATATGATAAGAACCTCCGATGCTTTCCATTCTTCGGGCAATGTTTTTTAGCCCGTTGCCAAACTGTCTCACTTTTTGCAGATCAATTCCTGTACCATTATCGGAAATGCGGATAAGGAGGTGATTGTTGGTTTCAAACTCGATTTTTAACAATGAGGCCCCGGAATGTTTCAGTGCATTATTCAGCGTTTCTTTTACACACAAAAAAATATTGCGGCGCTTATCGCCGGAAATGTCTTTGGGTTCAATATGTTCAGGGGTGATCACCCGGCATCCCACCGGTGTGTTATCAAAATACTCTAATGCATAAGCCCGGATATAGGAAATCAGGTTATCAAGTGTGTCGTTGCCGCTGTTCATACTCCAGATGATGGCATTCATCTTGTTGAGCACTTCATCCGCCGAATGTGATATTTTATCAATTTCCACCGGTGTGTTCTCCTTCATTTTATTCCGGGCAATTTCACTCATCAGCCGGATGGCCGTCATACCGGCACCCAGTTCATCATGCATATCGGCAGATATACGCTGCCGTTCTTCCTGCTGTGCCGTATAGACAGCAATCTTTTTCTCATATTCTTTCAACTGGTTTTCTGCTTTCAGCCGTTCTCTTTCTTTCGTTTGTTCAATGATGCGTCTGCGGTTTTTATGATTCAGGCCCGCCAGGAAAAAGACCAGTTCGAGAAAGAGGCCCAGTTCATAATAAAAAAGAGATGAACCCAAAATACCGGGGAACGTATGGGTGTCTATCATCAGCATCAGTTGAGAAACCAGCGAGAAGATGAACAGGAACAGGTTGCCCCAGAAAAGATAACGAAGCAGTTTGTCTGACCAATGACGGATACCATACACAAGAAACACTATGGTCATAGCCAGCAATACCAGCTTGCTGATGTTTTCCACGAGGTTTTGCAGGGCAAAATTGTTTGAGAAGAAATGCAGCAGGCTGTAAATAATGATGGAGGATGAAAGAAGGATGATGCCGAAATTGTAAAGACGGTGCAGGAAGGGGTGCTGCCGGCGTGTCCTTAAAAAGCCCTGCATAAAGAACATATAGAACATGATGCCGGCTCCTTGCATGATATAATCAAAATATCCTTCAAGGAAATAGCTGATGCTGTTGGGCCGGAAATCATACAAGGCCTTGGTGAAAAGCATGCCTCCGAGAAAAAGGGCATAACCGGAATAATACAGGAACTCCCTGTTGCCACCCTGCAGGTAATTGGCAATGGAAAAAAGGATCATCATCAGCAACAAACCACTGAAAAGAAATGTGACCATATTAGTGGAATTGTGCCCCCTCTGCAGATCGCTGATGAACGGCTCAATACGTTGTTTGTGTATTAACCGGGGCCGCAGGCTGTTAATATATGTCCTCACCAGTTTCAGCTCTGCATAGATAGCGATGGAATCGCCTGGTGGCACGGACAGCAGGCAAAAGCTAAGATTATCGTTGCCTTTGGGCCGGGTGACCGGCAAGGGAGCGAGGCGGCCATCCTGTTGCGCAAAAAGCTGTGATTCCCAATAAAAAAAACCCGGAAAAAACCACACACTTATTGTCGTATCGGCACTGTTGCAGACCAAAAACTTCAAAACAGGTTTTTGGGTCACATACCCGGGAGGAATGGAGCCGCTGAACTGCATGCCTTTTTTCAGGGGAAGGCCGTTATACACTTGCTGCAGCGATTGGTTGCCGGGGATAAATGCATTGTATGTTTCCCGGGAAATAGATTTTACAAAATTTATCTTGCTTACATCAATGCAGGAAGATGAATCACTGTCTTGTGCATATGTGCTGCACAGCGATAGCAGCAAACAACATGCAGCAAAAAAATACCGGGATACTTTTGATGGCTTGCAATTCATGAATCTAAGCTTGCCAAATGTAATGCATAGGTTTTGCTTTTTACAGTGACCGGCCTACCACTTTCAGGGTAATTTTAAGCAAACTATGATGCCCCCGGTTTCCGGCGTAGACACAAACTATATTATCTTTGCCGCCATGGCCCAAAAAAGGAAAAAGAAAGCCGCTAACAGTCCTAAGAACAAACCTGGAAAATCGTCCCCCGGAGCCCTGAAAAGGGAAAAAGAGGAGAGCATCAACTGGCGTAAGCTGGTGCGTGATGAAAGAACCTGGAAAATTACCGGCGCCGTATCCATATTGCTTTCATTGTTCCTGTTCATTGCCTTTGTTTCCTATTTTTTTACCTGGAAAGAAGACCAGGCCGAAGTGACGCAGGGCATCGGTGTGCTGGTTGACAACGAAGCCAAAGTGAACAACCTGCTGGGCCGCCTGGGTGCTTATTTCTCTCACCTGTTTATCTATCGAGGTTTTGGGATCGCCTCACTGCTTATTTGCACATTCTTTTTTGTGACGGGGGTAAACCTGTTGTTCAGCCGTAAAGTTTTTTCGGTCCGCAGAAACCTGAAGTATGTCACAGTGGGTTTGCTGGTTTTATCTGTATCGCTTGCTTTTATTTTCGCCAACAGCAGTTTCCGGTTTGGCGGTTATATAGGAAACCGCATCAGTGACTGGCTCACCGGCGCCCTTGGAACGATCGGAACGGCGGCTGTGTTGCTGGTAGTGGGGCTTGGTTATATCATCTGGCAGTTCAATCCTGCATTTAACCTTCCGGTGAGAAAAGAAGAACCGGGTGAAGCAGGAGAAGAAAACGAATCAGGCGAAACAGTGCAAGTTGTTCCGGTGGCAGGCAAAACCATTAATGATGTTTATGCTGATAAAAATGAAACTGCTGTAAAAGGAAATACATTAAAGGAGGAAGGGGGTATGCTGCTGAACCCTGTTACGGAAAACAACAATTCTTCATTTAAGCTGATAGAAAAAGACGAACCCATACTGCCGGAACCAGTGTCGCCGGAAAAAGAAATCGTAAACGACCTGATGCATGTTCATGACCTGCAGGAAGAGGAACCTGAAGAAACGGAGTTCATACAGGAAGAAGAATTCATTCCGCCGGTGGCGGAGAAAAAACCGGCCAGGGAAAAGAAGTCTTCAGGTGACCTGGAACTGGAAATAAAAGAAACGCCGGAAATAACAGAGGAGCCCGAAGCTGCTATTGAAAACCTGCCTCCCTATGAGCCGACATTGGATCTCCGGGATTATAAATACCCGACCCTTAACCTGCTGGAAACACATGGCAGTGAAAAGATCGTTCAGGATGCCAATGAACTGGAGAATAACAAAAACCAGATCATCGCTACGCTGAGAAATTATTCTATCGAGATACAGAAGATCAGCGCAACGGTAGGACCAACTGTTACATTATACGAGATTGTTCCTGCAGCCGGTGTCCGCATTTCCAAGATCAAAAACCTGGAGGATGATATAGCCCTCAGCCTCGCCGCATTGGGTATCCGCATCATTGCCCCCATACCAGGCAAAGGCACCATTGGTATTGAAGTGCCGAACGTGAAGAAAACAGTGGTGAGTATGAAAACGCTGCTGGCTTCTGAAAAATTTCAGCATAATAATTACAGCCTGCCGATTGCAATAGGAAAGAAAATTGATAATGAGAATTTCATTGTTGATCTGACCTCCATGCCCCACCTGCTGATGGCCGGTGCCACGGGCCAGGGTAAATCCGTTGGCTTAAATGCAATACTTGTTTCCCTTTTGTATAAAAAACATCCTTCACAGCTCAAGTTTGTGCTGATTGATCCGAAAAAAGTGGAACTGAGTGTTTACCGGCATATCGAAAATCATTTCCTCGCCAAATTGCCGGGTGAAGATGACGCTATCATCACCGACACCAGGAAGGTGGTGCATACGCTGAATGCGTTGTGCATTGAAATGGATAACCGCTACGATCTGCTGAAAGAGGCAGGTGCCAGAAATATCAAGGAATACAATGAGAAATTCATCAGGAGAAGACTGAATCCCCAGAAAGGACACCAGTTCCTGCCATTCATTGTGCTGGTGATAGATGAATTTGCCGACCTGATCATGACGGCAGGCAAGGAGATCGAAATGCCGATTGCCCGCCTGGCGCAGTTGGCCCGTGCCGTAGGTATTCACCTTATCATTGCCACACAGCGACCTTCGGTGAATATCATTACGGGTACCATCAAAGCCAATTTCCCTTCACGGATCGCTTTCAAAGTTTCTTCCAAGATAGATTCACGGACCATCCTCGACACCGGAGGCGCCGAGCAACTGATTGGTAAAGGCGACATGCTGATTTCGCATCATGGCGAAGTGACCCGCCTGCAATGCGCTTTTGTGGACACACCGGAAGTGGAGCAGGTCGTTGACTTTATCGGTGACCAGCGGGGCTATCCGCAGCCATTTCTGCTGCCAGAATATGTGGATGAAAAAGAACTGGAAGGAAAGGATTTTGACCTCTCCGACAGGGATTCTTTGTTTGAAGAGGCAGCCCGGCTTATTGTTCAAAACCAGGTGGGTTCCACGTCACTTTTACAAAGAAGAATGAAACTGGGCTACAACAGGGCCGGCCGGTTGATGGACCAGTTGGAAGCGGCAGGAATTGTGGGCCCCAACCAGGGCAGCAAGGCGAGGGATGTGCTGATTAAGACAGATGCCGACCTGCAGCAGCATTTAGACATGATGGGTTAAGGCTTTCTTAAGAAAAATCAATGGTTTGCAACCCGGTACAATGATTGCCCATCCTGATAAGCGAAAAACATATCTTTGCGCCGCTTCAAGATTAAATGATATATAATGAAGAATTTGTACATACTTATGGCCGGCATTCTCGTTTCAACCTTTGTATTTGCACAAGGCAATGATCCCGAAGCCAAAAAAGTGCTGGATGCTGTTAGCGCTAAATTCAAGACATTCAAGACCGTAAAGGCAACATTTGTATATAAAGTGGAGAATAATGCCGGTAAAGTGCTTTCTACCAAAACGGGTTCCATCATGATGAAAGGAACCAAGTATAAGGTCATTTTCAGCGGGCAGGAGATTTTTTGTGATGGCAAAACGATTTGGAATTATGATAAAGCTGCCAACGAAGTAACCGTTAATACTCTTGATGCATCCGGCAACGGCATCACTCCCCAAAAACTATTTACCAATTTTTACGACAGCGATTTCCTGTATAAAATGAATGGCGAAAAGAAAGAAGGAACTAAAACCCTGCAGGAAATTGAAATGACCCCTACCGATAAAAGTAAACCCTTTCATAAAGTGTTTGTGCTGGTAGATAAATTGGCCAAGACGATCTATAGCACAAGAGTACTGGAAAATACCGGTAGCCGCTATGTTTATACCATCAGCACCATGAACACTACCACGCCGATTGCGGACAACCAGTTCGTTTTTGATAAAACAAAATACCCGGGTGTGGAAGTAGTGGATCTGCAATAAGACCTATTGATAGATAATCCGGGATCAGATCACTTCTCTTATTCTCATACATTTTTCAAGCAGCGCTTCCAGCTTATCCAGCTGAAGCATGTTTTTCCCGTCGCTCAGGGCTTTTTCCGGTTGCGGATGTGTTTCAATAAAAAGACCGTCAACGCCGGCGGCGATTCCTGCTTTGCATACGGTGTCTATCATTTGCGGCTGCCCGCCTGTTACACCAGAACTTTGATTGGGTTGCTGAAGGGAATGGGTGGCATCAAGAATGACCGGCACACCCAATGATTGCATTACCGGGATGCTGCGAAAATCAATCACAAGGTCCTGGTAGCCGAAAGTGGTTCCTCTTTCTGTCAGCAGGATATTATTGTTGCCGGTAGAACGAACTTTATCCACCGCAAACTTCATGCTTTCAGGAGAAGAGAATTGCCCCTTTTTAATATTGACCCATTTGCCGGTTCTGCCACAAGCCAGAAGCAGATCGGTTTGCCGGCAAAGAAATGCGGGTATCTGGAGATAATCAACCACTGCTGCCACTTCATCCACTTCATGTGATTCATGCACATCAGTCAAAACCGGCACATTGAATTGTTTTTTGATCTGCCCTAATATTTCCAGGGCTTCTGCAAAATCAATCCCGGTGAAAGATGACAGGTTGGTTCGGTTTGCCTTTTTAAAGGAGCTTTTAAAAACATACTGAATATTAAACCTGCTGGTAATTTTCAGCACTTTTTCTGCTACTTCAAAAGGAGTTTCCCTGTTCTCGATCACACAAGGCCCGGCAATGAGTATGAGTGGCGGTTTCATTTACTGTTTGTTGAGCCGAGGTATCCCCCGTGATGACGTTTATAAAATTCTTCCCTGCTGAAATTGATCTCTTCCATTACCAGCACACACAGCACATCGCCAAGAGCCAGCATAGTAGTGGTGGAAGTGGTAGGGGCCATGCCCAAAGGGCACACTTCTTTTATATCACCAATGTCGAGCACTATATCGGAATATTCACGTATGGGTGCATCGGGATGTGAAGTGACGGCTATCACGGTGAGTTTGTGACTGAACAGCCTTGCAGAAAGCTGTATCATTTCCAGTATTTCCTTTGTTTTTCCGGAATGTGAAAAAACCAGCAGCACATCATGCTCGCCCAGCATCCCCAGGTCGCCATGCTGCGCTTCACCGGGGTGCATAAAAAGTGAAGGTGTGCCGGTGGAAGAAAAAGTACTGCTGACTTTTCTTGCAATGATGCCGGCCTTGCCCATGCCACTGGTAACAACTTTTCCTTTGCAGCGGCTGATGACATCCACTGCTTTCAAAAGGTTATCGTCAAGCGGGATGTTTCGTATAGCGGCGCTTTCGGTTTCTAAGATTTCCTTGGCTCGCTGAATTTTTCTATCCATTGTCCTTCCTCCCAGTCGTAAGTATGAATTGTTTTGTCATCGATGAACACATCGTAAGGGGGTTTGTCCAGCCTCAGTTCATGATATTTAGCTCCCCATTCTTTCAGTTGCCCTTCGGTGAGCGGCCGCCAGTTGATCCCCGTCTTCATGCCTCTCGCCGTCCAGTAAGTGATACGGTGGCCTTCTTCATAGAGCTGGTTCACTTTTTCAATATTCCTGGTGATGGGTTGTGCATTGGGGTAGTCCATGCCGTTGGTGTGGCAAATGGTATTATCAATATCTACAAATACGTCCATGCTGCAAATATATCGTATTTTGTTTCATGTATTAGTTGAAGGAGCTGCTGTGAAACTGATACATTTGTAAAGAAAAAAAAGTATGATCGCAGGTATCATTCCCGCCAGGTATGCATCTACCCGTTTCCCCGGCAAGCCGTTGGCAGCAATAGCCGGGAAAACGATGATAAGACGGGTGTATGAACAGGTTTCAAAAAGCAAACTGATTAGTGATGTTGTCGTGGCAACAGATGATGAAAAGATATTTGATCATGTTCTTTCTTTTGGCGGCAAAGCTGTCATGACCTCGGCCAATCATCCCAGCGGCACCGACCGTTGCAGGGAAGCCATGCAATTGCTTCGGCTCACCGCTCAATATATTATAAACATACAGGGTGATGAACCGTTTATTGACCCTTTGCAGATTGATGAACTGGCGGCAACACTTGCAGACGGGTCTGCTGAGATAGCAACACAGGTGTCTGTTATTGACAGTGCAGATGTTTTATTTGATAGGAATGTGGTGAAGGCTGTGATCAACAAAAAAAATGAAGCGCTTTACTTCAGCCGTATGGCCTTGCCTTGTGTTCGTGGGGCTGAGGAGAAGGACTGGCCGGGGCATCATACTTATTACCGCCATGTAGGTATGTATGCTTATCGTTCGGATATTTTAGAAAAGATCACTCAACTGCCTGTGTCCTCATTGGAAAAGGCAGAATCGTTAGAGCAATTGCGCTGGTTAGAAAACGGGTATAAGATAAAATGTGTGCTGACAAATTTTGAAAGCCATTGTGTGGACAGCCCGGGGGATATTGAAAAAATTTTGGAATTAAAAGGATTGAAATAATTTGCCGCTATGCAAAAAGAAAAAATTCTTGTTATCGGCGCCAGCGGCCAGATAGGAGTGGAACTTACCCTGGCCTTAAGAAAGATATACGGAAATGCGAATGTTATTGCTTCCGATCTGCGGGAGCAAAATCCTTTGCTGGAAGGAACCGGACCTTATGTGAGCATGGATGTGATGAACAAAGAAATGCTGCATGTGCAGGTGATACGGCAAGGCATCACACAGATCTATTTACTGGCCGCCATTCTTTCCGCCACCGGCGAAAAAAATCCCGGCCTTGCCTGGAACCTGAACATGCAGGGGCTGCTGAATGTGCTGGATATTGCAAGGGAAGAAAAACTACACAAAGTGTACTGGCCTTCTTCTATTGCTGTGTTTGGACCTACTTCGCCCAAACAAAACTGTCCGCAGCAAACCATCATTGAGCCAACAACAGTGTATGGCATCAGCAAATATGCCGGCGAGTTCTGGTGCAATTATTTCTTTCAGCGGTTTTGCGTGGATGTGAGAAGTCTTCGCTATCCCGGACTTATCAGCTATAAATCGGCACCGGGTGGCGGCACAACAGATTATGCCGTTGAGATATTTCATGAAGCGTTAGAAGAAAAAAGATATACCTGTTTCCTCAAAGAGGATACTTACCTGCCGATGATGTACATGCCTGATGCCATACGGGCAACAATAGAACTGATGGAGGCTCCCATGGATAAAATTTCCATCCGTACTTCTTATAATATATCAGGGATGAGTTTTTCACCAAAGGAAATTGCAACAGAGATAAAAAAGCATATTCCGGATTTCAAGATATCCTATGAGCCGGATTACCGACAGGCCATTGCCGATAGCTGGCCACAGAGCATTGATGACAGTGTGGCGAGAAAAGACTGGGGCTGGAAAGAAGAGTATGATTTGCCGGCAATGACGAAGGATATGCTGGATAATCTTGCCTGATATTATTGAAAGGGTTTTCAGGCAAAATCGAGAATGGCTTTGAATGAAGGTTCATTGATTTTTTTATCCGCTACAAAATTGAGCAGTTCATTGGATGAGCAGAACGCCACGCCAACGCCAACATTTTTCACCATGCAAAGATCATTTTCACTGTCGCCAACCGCAATAGCATTGGCCATGTCAATTTTGTACTGGGCCAGTATATCCTGTACAGCGTTGGTTTTGCACATGGTGTGTTTGCAGATAGAGTCGGGATGGTTGAAAAAGAAGTAAGGAAGTTTCACTTCGCCAGTGGCAACGCTTTTGGAAAATTCCAGTTCATTGCTCAGGGAGAAATCGGCGCCTATCTTTGTTTTGATATGCTGAGTGATCACATCATAACTGTCACTGATGATGCCCACCACATATCCTTTCTTCTTTAGCGCTGCCACCACTTCCACAGCGTCTTCCACGAGCGGGATGGAATCAGCTACTGCCAGCACCTGTGAGATATTCAGCCCCTTCATCAGCCGGGCGATGTTTTTGGTGATGATGACCGGGTCACTTTCCGAACTGCGGATATGGAGCAGTTCTTTGTCAAAGCCATAAAACCTGGCGCAGGTGTCAATGAAGCGTCCCCGCAGCAAGGTATTGTCCATGTCAAAGAAAGCAATTTTGTTAAGGTTCTTCAGTCCTTCCCTGATCGCAAATTCCATCTGGTCTCTTATTTCTGAAAACGACTGCAGTTCTTCCAGCGTGGCGCCGGGTTTTTTATGCTGAAATGCTTTTGCAATAATTGTTTGCGACACTTCTTTGCTCATTTTGCCCAGCGCCTGCCAGGGCCTGCTTTTGTTTTCGATATAACCAATATTCACTTCTTTGATCCTGGCATTCAGCAAGTGCATATCAATCAGTATGCCGGCATCCACCCCATAATCATCCCTGAACTCCACTTGTTGCAACAAACTTTTTTTACCGGCAATCATACCGCTCAGCGGCTGTGAAAAATGAGTGAGATCAGGGAAGAGGATATTGAGCAGGGGTTTTGCCACCAGTTCGGTCACTCTGCCTGCATTGCGGCCAAAACAGGCTTTTACAAAATCTGCTTCATCGTTTAGCAGCGGGGCCGTCAGGTTTTCAATAGTTTCGGGCGGATAGGGGTCAATATCTGCGTCTAAGAATACAACAATTTCATTTGCGGCACAAAGAAGCCCGTCTTTCATGGAAGCGCCTTTGCCTAATTTGGTGCTGGTAATAATTTTGGCCCCGGCATTTTTTGAAATGACAACGGTATTGTCAAATGATTTGTCATCTACCACGATCACTTCGCTGACATCGGGTACTGCCTTTGCAAATGCAACCACTTTATCAATGGTTTCGGCCTCGTTTAATGCAGGAATAATAACAGTGATCATTTCCGCTTTATTAAATAATACAAAGTTAGCTTCGTTAAATCAGCAATTCCGGGATATAATTAAAACTCAATTAAATCAGTGCTGCGAGGAATCAATTTCAGCACTAAAGTGTTGATACAAAAAAAACTACAGTGTTTAAAAAAAGCTGCTGATCATTTCTGGCAAGACTTTTGCGAAGCCGGTACCAAACTATTCTTTATGAAAACAAAATTTTTGCTGCTTCCTGCAGCCATGTTTGTTATTATTTCAGTAAATGCACAAAACTCTTCTGCTTTTATCAGGGGTGGTCTCAATCTTGCGAATGTTACCATCACCAATGACGGGGATATTGATGATGCAAAAACACTGACCAGTTTCCAGGCAGGAATTATTGGGGATATTAAGATGACTTCGTTTCTTTATTTTCAACCCGGATTTCTCTTTACGGGCAAAGGAAGCAAGACACAATCTGGCAACACATCCGATAATACGTATTTCCGGGCCACCAGCAATCCATATTACATCGAAATACCTGCCAATTTTGTTTTTAAAACACCAACAGGTCCTGTTAAATTCTTTGCCGGCGCCGGTCCTTATATGGCGATTGGTATAGCGGGTAAAAACAAAACGGAAGGACGTTTTGCAGGAATTGCATTTAACAGTGAAGAAAACATCCGCTGGTCCAATGATGATCCTTCTACACTGGATTATGAAGAAGGTTCCGGATATGGCATCATGAAGCGATTTGATTATGGCCTGAATGGTACAGCGGGTATTGAAACAAAAACGGCGCAGATCGCTGTCAATTATGGGCTGGGTCTAGCCAAATTGCAATCCGGCAGCAACAGCTCTGCTGATGACAGGAACAAACATCGTGTATTTAGTATCACGGTTGGGTTCAGGTTATAAATAAAACCTGCATACATTTTATGGCGGCCCATGTATAGCATGGGTTGCATTTTTTGGTTGCAGCCGGGTGGAATAATTATCTTGCGGCCTCAATTCATTATATGCGGTACATGAAATGGGTCGGGTTGCTGGCGGCGGCTTTGCTGGTGTTTTCCTGTTTTTTGCCCTGGGTGTTCATCGGGTCAAAGCAAATTATTATCAGCGGCGTTGATGCCACCGGCACTAATTATGGCAAACCCGGTTATTTCAACCTGCTGATGGCTGTTTTTTTCTTATTATTCCATCTTATCCCGAAACTGTGGGCCAAAAGAGCCAATCTTGCCGTAGTGGCATTGAACATAGGCTGGACCATCCGCAATTTTTATTTGCTTACGGCCTGCCACGGCGGCGAATGTCCTGAAAAGAAAACAGGATTGTTTCTGTTAATTTTTTCCGCAGTCCTTATGCTGGCAGCCGCTTTGTTTCCTGATTTAAAAATGAAAGCAAAACAGCGTTGAATGTTTAGCTGTCCAGCGTAGCCAGGCTATTGCTGATGATCGCAACACATTCTCTCACCTGTTCTTCATTAATCACCAGCGGTGGTGCAAACCTGATCTTATCGCCATGGGTGGGTTTTGCCAGCAGGCCCCTCTCTTTTAATGCAAGGCAAAGTTCCCATGCTGCTTCTTTATTATGGTGCTGGATAACAATGGCATTCAGTAAACCCTTTCCTCTCACAGTTTGGATATGCTTACAACCAATGGCATTCAGTTCTTTGCGCAGCAGTTCTCCCATGGCTGCAGCATTTTCAGCCATTTTTTCATCTTTCAGCGCCTGCAGGGCAGTGATAGCAATTTTGCAGCCCAAAGGATTGCCCCCGTAGGTGGAACCATGCTCTCCGGGTTTTATGGTCAGCATGATCTCGTCATCCGCCAGCACAGCACTGACCGGCATGATGCCGCCACTCAATGCTTTCCCGAGAATGAGGATATCCGGTCTTACATTTTCATGATCACATGCCAGCATTTTTCCTGTCCTCGCCAAACCGGTTTGTATTTCATCAGCAATGAACAACACATTGGCTGCTTCACAAAGTTTTTTCGCTTTGGCAAGATAGCCTTCATCAGGAACCACCACACCGGCCTCACCCTGTATCGGTTCAACAAGAAAACCGGCAACGTTTTTATTTTCCAGGGCTTCTGCCAAAGCTGTGGTATCATTAAAAGGGATGGCTTTAAAGCCGGGCATATAGGGCCCGAAATTCTTTTTCGCAGAGGGGTCGCTGCTAAAAGAAATAACCGTGGAGGTGCGGCCATGAAAATTGCCTTCACAAACAAGGATCACTGCTTTATCACCGGCTGTACCTTTCACTTCATAGGCCCATTTGCGGCAAAGTTTGATAGCTGTTTCAACGGCTTCTACACCTGTGTTCATCGGCAACACTTTGTCATAGCTAAAAAAACCGGTGATGAATTTCGCATATTCCCCCAGCATATCGCTGTGAAAAGCACGGCTCGTTAAAGTGAGCTTTTGCGATTGTTCAATGAAGGCCTGGACAATTTTTGGATGGCAATGTCCCTGGTTCACGGCAGAATAGCCGCTGAGAAAATCATAATAGCGTTTGCCATCTACATCCCACAGATAAACGCCCTGTCCCCTTTCCAGCACTACCGGGATGGGGTGGTAATTATGGGCCCCGTATTTCTCTTCAAGGTTTAAATAATATTGTGTTTTTGCTGACAGGTCAATAACGGATTGCATGCAATGTGATTTGAAAAATGAAAAAATGAAATGAGAAACAACCGGTCCGAAAAGAACCGGCAAGCAGGGATCATCCTCGGTGATTGAGCAGGTCGAGGTTTTTTTCCAGGAAGAATGATATGCAGGAAATCTGTTGGATAATCCGAAATTTGGTGCAAGGTAAGGTAAATTGTCAAAGGGGGCAAATGTGGTTGGATGGGCCAGATAGATCAAAAGGGTCGAAGGGTTGTTTTAAGGGAAGATGCGATTGAAATTGATGAAGCCTGTATGTTGGGAAAAAGTTATTTATGTCATATACAGTTCCTGCCGGCACAAAGATCGGCCATGTACATTTAAAAGTGACAGACCTCGAACGGTCGCTTACATTTTATCGTGACCTGCTGGGTTTTGAAGTGCAGCAGTATTATGGTGACAGCGCCGTGTTTATTTCTGCGGGTGGTTACCATCATCATATCGGGCTGAACACCTGGTACAGCAAAGGCAAAACCCCGGCCCCCAAAAATGCAGCAGGTTTATTTCATACGGCTATTTTATATCCTGAAAGAAAAGATCTTGCTGTTATCCTGAAAAGACTGGTTGAATCAAAATATCCTTTGACAGGCGCATCTGACCATGGCGTTTCCGAAGCGATCTATCTTGATGACCCTGACGGAAACGGGGTAGAACTATATTGGGACAAACCACGGGAACAATGGCCCCTGGATGCAGCCGGGAATTTACAGATGGTGACGGAGCAACTGGATTTGCAGGGACTGCTGCGCTTAGCCGGCTAATGTTTTTACGAAATAATTTTCCGGAAACTGCAACTGCGGCGTTTTATCTTTTGCAAAAATGCCATACACTGTGCTGCCGCTGCCGCTCATGGAAGCATACAAAGCGCCGACAGCATACAACTGGTCTTTTATTTCCACAATGTCCGGGTAGTCTTTAAATACATTTTTTTCAAAGTCATTCAGCAGTTCATCTTTCCATCTTTCAACAGGCAACAGGAGAATTTCTTTTATTGATTTTTCGGGGGAAGAAGTGGCCACGTTCAGGAATGCCCGCCCGGTGTTGATATGAATGCCTGGATTGACGATAATGATATTGTAAGCAGACAGGTTGAGTTCAATAGGCTCCAGTATTTCGCCGCGGCCCGTGGCATAGCAAGGTTTGTTGAGGATAAAAAAAGGACAATCACTGCCCAGTTCCAGGGCATAATCCATCAATTCTTTTTCACTGATCCCTAATGCAAACATTTCATTCAGCAGCTTGAGGGTGTAGGCCGCATCAGAACTGCCGGCGCCCAGCCCGGCGCCGGTGGGCACAGATTTGTGCAGGTGCATTTGTATCAGCGGCAGCTTGGGAAAATCCCTTTTCAGGAGCTTGTAGGCTTTTATGCAAAGGTTGTTGCTGATGTCGCCTTCGATCACAAAACCGCTGCGGCTTAAAGGAATGCTGGCTGACCGGATAGGTTCTTTATATTCTGTTATTTCCAGCACATCGGTCAGACCAATAGGATAGAAGGCAGTTTCGAGGTTGTGATAACCATCGCTGCGTTTTTGAAGGATCCTGAGACCCAGGTTGATCTTGCAGTTGGGGAATACGATCACGGATGAATGGATTGTTTTGAATTTTCAGGTAAAGTGAACGTTGGTCATCAGCGCCGGGCTTTGTCTCAACGGCTTTTTTTGCGGCTGTTGATCTCGTCCCTTATCGCTATTGCACGGATGTAGTCTTCATTGTCGAGCACTTCATTCAACAGGTGATTCAGTTCTTCAAGGGTCATGGTTTTCAGGTCTTCGTTACCGGTAGGTCCGTCACTTTCCACCACAGCCTCCTGTCTTCTTTTTTTCTTTTTCTCACCGCCGCTGTCTTCCATCAGGATGCCGGCGCTTTCCAGGATATTTTCATAGGTGTAAATAGGGCAGCCAAACCGCACCGCCAGCGCCAGCGCATCAGATGTTCTCGAATCAATCTCGATCGTGTCATTTTCTGAAGAACAGACCAGTTTGGAATAGAAAATTCCTTCCTGAAGGTCGCAAATGATGATCTCATGGAGATCAATCGCAAAAGCAGTCAGGAAATTTTTCATCAGGTCGTGGGTGAGGGGACGGCTGGGTTGCATTTTTTCCAACGCCACTGCTATGGCCTGCGCTTCAAAACCCCCGATAACGATCGGCAAACGTCTCAAACCGTTCACTTCACCCAGTACCACCGCATAGGAATGAGTTTGTGTGATACTGTGTGACAGGGCTACTATTTCCAATTCTATCTTCTTCATACGAGCCACGAATTTAAGCCATTCATTTTAATAAGCCTGTATTTGACAGGCCAAAAAAAAATGCTCCCGGCAGAGAGCATTTCTGGAAAAATTGCAGGGTATTTTATGCAATACCTTTCAGTTTTTTTATGGCTTCCGTCATCTTTGGCACCACTTCAAACGCATCGCCAACGATCCCGTAATCTGCTGCTTTAAAGAAAGGGGCTTCAGGATCTTTATTGATCACCACAATCACTTTACTCCTGTTCACACCGGCTAAGTGCTGGATGGCGCCTGATATACCAATTGCAATATAAAGATTGGGGGCAATGGCCACACCGGTTTGTCCTACATGCTCATGATGCGGACGCCAATGTGCATCGGCAACAGGGCGGCTACAGGCCAATGCGGCATGTAATGTTTTGGCAAGGTCTTCCACAATGCCCCAATGCTCGGGCCCTTTCATACCGCGACCGGCACTCACCACCACTTCCGCTTCTGTCAGCGGCACTTCACCACTGGCTTTTTTTACACCGGTCACCTTCACTTTTGGAGCATCAACGGTGGCATTGAAAGCAACAACCTCTGCGTTTCCTTCACCTGCAATCACCTGGTAAGCATTCGGGTTCAGCGCAATGATCTTTATATCACTGCTGACTGCAATATTGGCAAATGCTTTACCCGAAAAAACATTCTTTTTAACTGTAAAACCATTGCCTGTATCTGGCAGGGCTACTGCACCGGAAACCAAACCTGCTTTCAGCCGGGCCGACAAACGGGGAGCAATGGCTTTGCCATTTACATTGTTGGAAAAAACGATCACTTTGGCACCGCTTGTTTCCGCCACCTGCGCCAGCACCTTTGTATATACCTGGGCATCGAAAGCATTCAGCGCATCGTTATTGGCATGATGAATTTTCTTTACACCATATTTTCCCAATGATGCAAGGTCATCACCGGCTGCACCCAGCACTACGCCTTCAGCGGTTGTGCCAAGTTGTTCAGCCACTTTTGCGCCATAGGTCAGTGCTTCGAGTGAGGCTTTTTTCACATGGCCATCGGCAGTATCTATAAAGATTAAAACAGACATATAAGAAGTTTATAGTTGATAGTTTGTGGTTGGCAGCTAAATAGCTTTTGCTTCTTCATGAAGAAGACGAATCAGCTCTTCAGCGTTATCAGGCGAAATTAATTTCACACCGGCTTTTGCCGGGGGCAGCCCAAAACCTGCCACTGTGGTCAGCGTATCAGCAGCAACAGGGTCTACCACTTTTAGAGGTTTAGTTCTTGCGGCCATGATGCCCCTCATATTGGGGATTCTTGCTTCGGCCATTCCTTTCTGGCAGCTTATAACCGCCGGCAGTTCTGTTTCACAAACTTCTTCGCCTCCTTCAATTTCTCTTGTGACCGTTGCTTTGTTTCCGCTTAATTCAAATTTGGTGGCTAAAGCAATATAGGGCTGGTCGAGCAATTCGGCCACCATGCCTCCAATAGAGGAACCATTATAATCAATGGTTTCTTTACCGGTGAAAACAAGATCATAACCGCCTTGTTTTGCGACTTCAGCAATTTGCGAAGCAATATAAAAACTATCCTGGCTGTCTGCATTCACACGAATGGCTTCATCACCACCCAATGCCAGTGCTTTGCGGATGATGGGCTCAGCATCGGGGCCACCAACGGTTACGAGATGAATAGCAGTGGAAGCATCTGCTTCTTTCAGTTCGATAGCACGGACTAAGGCATACCATTCATCATACGGATTGATGATCCATTGCACACCGTTCGTATCGAATTTCGTGTTGTTATCGGTGAAAGCTATTTTTGCCGTTGTGTCCGGCGTTTTACTGATACAAACCAAAATCTTCATATCAAGGAGTTTTTATTGTTGATCTTTGTCTTCCAGCTATGGGGAGTAAGGAATAGTTGTTTATGCAACTAAAACAAAGATAAGTGATGCAAAGGTAATTCCGGGCAAATCACTCACAATTTTTTATATCAACATGGACAGGATAGAAAAGTTGAAAGAATTTTTGAAAGAAAACCCGGCTGATAGTTTCCTGAATCATGCCCTGGCACTGGAGTATATTAAACTGGGTGATGACAAGCAGGCCAGGGGTCTTTTTGAGGCCATTCTTCAGCGGGAGCCCGGCTATGTGGGTAGTTATTATCACCTGGCTAAATTGCTCGAAAGAAACAATGAAACAGATGAAGCAATTAAAGTATATGAAAAGGGAATGCAAATGGCCAAAGAGGCAGGCGACAATCATGCTTTTGGTGAATTGAGAGGAGCATATGAAGAACTAACTTATTAAAATGTCATTAGTAAACAGGTTCAGGGAGCATATCAAAAAGGAAGATCTTTTTTCAGAAAAGGATAAACTGCTGCTTGCCGTTAGCGGAGGTGTTGATTCTGTTGTATTATGTGAACTTTGCCACCAGTCAGCGTTTGAATTCGGCATTGTGCATTGCAATTTTCAGCTCAGAGGGCAGGAGAGTGAAAGAGATGAACAATTTGTCAGGAAGCTGGGAGAAAAGTATAAGGTGCATGCAGAAGTGAAAAGGTTTGAAACCACGAGGTATGCTGAAGAGCATAAAATGTCGGTGCAGGAAGCTGCAAGGGCACTTCGCTATGAGTGGTTTGAGGAATTGGCAGTGAGCAAAGTACCTGCTGTTGGCCGCCTGGTCATCCATCCTGTGCTTACGGCTCATCATAAAGATGATAATATTGAAACAGTGCTGATGTATTTCTTTCGGGGCACGGGTTTACAGGGACTGACAGGCATTCCATCTTCCAATGGTTATATTAAAAGACCCCTGCTGCCTTTTTTCAAGGAAGAACTGCTTCAATTTGCAAAAGAGCATCAGCTTGATTTTGTCGAAGATTCTTCGAATCTTTCCTCCAAATACACCCGTAATTTTTTTCGAAACGATATTATACCTGCCATCAGTAAAGTGTATCCGCAGGTAAAAGATAACCTGCAGGATAATATTGAACGCTTTAAAGAGATTGAAAAACTTTACCGGTTTACGACAGGCGAACTGAGGAAAAAACTTTGTAAACCCAAAGGAACAGAATGGCATATACCGGTGAAGCAACTGATGCAATTCAACAGCAGGGCACTGATTTACGAGCTCATCAGGGATTTTGGGTTCAATGAAAAACAGGTGGATGAAGTGATCAAACTGGCATCCAGCGAATCGGGAAAGTTTATTGAATCGCCCCGGTTCCAATACCGGCTCATCAAACACCGGCATTGGTTCATCATCAGCCCGGCACATGATGCTGCTTCGGCAACTATTGTTATCGAATCAACGGATAAGGAGGTGCTGTTTGAAGGCGGATATATTCAAATCGGAAAATGCAGCGATGTACAAATGTCAACGGATGACCGGGTTGCCACCCTTGATGCGGCGGACATTCAGTTTCCCCTGGTGCTGAGAAAATGGAAGACCGGAGATTATTTCTACCCGCTGGGCATGAGAAAAAAAAAGAAGCTATCCCGCTTCTTTATTGATCAGAAGATGTCCAGAACGGAAAAAGAAAATATTTGGGTTATTGAAAGTAATAAAAGGATTCTTTGGGTAATTACGCACAGGATTGATGACAGGTTTAAAATCACAGGAAAAACAAAATCCGTATTACGACTCACACTCAAAGGGCCGGAATGATTTCAGTGATTGTATCTGTTTCATAAAGTTTTCCAGCACATCCATATTGCCGGCGATCTTCACACACACAAATACAAACAGCATTCCGAACAATGCTCCCCACAGGTGGGCGGAGTGATTGATATTGCCGCCTCCCCGTTTATCAAAATAAGCAGAACCAAAAAGATAAACAATTGCAAATACGAAACCGGGAATATCAATGGGAATAAAGAAAAAACGTATGGGCAGTTGCGGCAGCAGCATGATGGCGGCAAATATCACTGCAGAAACAGCTCCCGATGCGCCAAGACTTCTGAAATGATAACTGTCCTTGTATTTTACGTAATCAGGAAGACTTGCCATGATGAGCCCGCCAAAATAAAGCAACAGGAAAAAATATTTTGCATTTTCACCAAAGATGCAGGGGTGTGTGAACAGCCCCTTTTCTACCGCTTCGCCAAATGAGTATAAAGCGATCATATTGAAAGCAAGGTGCATGAAATCCGCATGAACGAAACCATGACTGATGAAACGGAATGGTTGCCTTTTTATGGCAGGCGGATAAAAAATCAGGTCGTCAATAATCCTTTGATTGCTGAAGCCGCCGATAGATACAAGACAGGTGACAATGACAATGATGAGAGTGATAGACAATTCCATGCTCAGGTATTAATGTCCGAAAATAGAAATTATTTGTGATGATACTTTTCATTTTTGAGAATGCTGCAGGCCCTGTATAGTTGCTCAGCAAGGATCAGCCTTACCAACTGGTGCGGAAAGGTTAGTTCGGACAGGCTCCATGTATAGTTGGCTCTTTTCAGTACGGTTTCATCAATACCGTAAGCCCCGCCAATGAGAAAGACTAAGTTTCGGATGCTTTCATTGGCCCTTGACTGCAGGAAAACAGCTAATTTCTCCGAACTCATTTGTTTGCCTCTTTCATCCAGCGCTACGAGGCAATCGTCTTTGCCGAGCCATTCAAGTATAGTTTCAGCTTCTTTTTTCCTGAGGTCTATTTCACTCATCAAGCCGGCATTTTTGGGCACGGGAATAATGTTCCATTTTACTTTAAAATATCTTGAGATGCGTTGGGTAAAATCTTCCACACCGGTTTTGATGTATGGCTCATGATTTTTGCCCACTGACCATAGATGAATGTTCATGGGTTAAAAATAAGAAAGCTCCTTGTTGAAAGGAGCTTTCGGTGCAATTTTATCAGAACGCTTTCTTCGGTTCATCCTTTATCTGCACTTCCGTGACAGGGCCGTATTTCTCAGCGATCTTTTTTATTTCGGCTGATTTGCCCACCAGCACAAACTGTAGTTTGTCTTTGGGAAAATATTTGGCAATAATGGACTTTGCTTTATCTAGTGTAAGTCCGTCCACATTCTTTTCAAAATTGTTGATGAAAGATTCATCAAAACCGTACCAGAACATTTGTGTCATCAGGCCGGCGAGTTGCCCTGCTGTTTCGTAGCGGGGAGGAAATTGCCCTTTCACATAGTTTTTGGCAGAAGTAAGCGATGTTTCGTCAATGCCATTATCATGTAAACGGTTCAATACTTCGAGGGCTTTGTCAATGGCTGGTTCTGTTGTTTTGTTGGCGGTGAAAGTGGTGATGGCAAAAGTGCCGCCGTTTTTCAATGCGGAAAAACGACTGTTGGCCCCATAGGTAAGACCGGTGTTCACCCGCAGCTCATCATTGAGCATGGAAGTGAAACGGCCGCCAAACAATGTGTTGATAACCTCGATGGACACAAAATCGGGATTGTTGCGGCTGATGCCCGGCGCCCCGATATAAAAAGTGGTTTCCCTTGCATCGTCTTTATTGATCAGCAACACCCGGTTGCCGGATGGAGTGCTGATGGTTTTTGAAGCAAGATTAGCCTGCGGTTTGGTACCTTTTTTCCAGTTGGTCAAAAGGCTGGTGATGGCGGCTTTCATTTCTTTGCTGTTGAAATCACCCGCAATGGCAATGGCTGAACCTTCGGGTAAATAATTGGCAGCATAAAAACTTTTTACATCCTCCACTGTCAATGCCGACACCGTGGAAATGGTGCCCTGCACAATATTGCCGTACACATGATCGCCATACAGGAATTTATCAAAATAAGAACTGATCACTGAGCGGGGGCTTTCTTTCTGTTGTTCTAAAGAGACCAGCAACCTTTTTTTCTCTTTTTCAAATTCCTCTGCATTGAATATTGGTTCCATTAATGTTTCTTTGATCATCTGCAGCACTTTGTCCCTGTCTTTTGCTGCAAATCTTGCCGACAGACCTGCTGATTCTTTGGAAGCAAAAGAGTTGATGCCGGCGCCGATGAAATCCAGTTCTTCTTCCATTTGTTGTTTACTGTACGACTTAGTGCCATGACGCAGGGCTGTTGCCGTAAGTGAAGCGAGCCCGGATTTTTCACCGTCATAAATGGCGCCGGCTGGTAAAATAACCGACACACTGATCATCGGCACTTCGTGTTGCTCCATCAGGTAAACGGTGAGGCCGTTCTTTAATTTGAATTTTTCATAAGGCGGCAGTTTATATCCTGCCTGCGCCAAAACGGTTGCTGCTGCAAAAAGCAAAACAGCAACACTGAAAATATATTTAGCTGTTGATCTCATAGTATTAATCCTCCGTATTTGATTTTAAAACACCCACTGTCCGGCTGCTTTTGTTAAAGTATGTATTGGCCACCCGTTTCACATCTTCCGTGGTCACTTTGTTATAAAGCGCCGGGGCGTCAAACATCTTTTTATAATCGCCAAAGAATACTTCGTAAGTGCCGATGTTGTTTGATTTACCATTGATAGTTTCCACCTGGCCATAGAATTCGATCAGCTTTTGATTTTTTATCTTCTGGAGTTCATTTTCTGTGATGCCGTCTTTTTTTATTTTCTCTATCTCTGCATAAATGGCTTTTTCAAGGTCTGCCTCATTCACATTCCTGCTAGCCACAGCGTAGAACTGGAACAGGGTAGGGTCAAAACTTTCATTATAGCCTGTAAATACCTGTGTGGCCAATTGTTGTTTGTCAACCAGGGAAGAATAAAGTCTTGAAGAACGTCCGCTGGAAAGAATTGAACTCAGGATGTTGAGGGCATAGTAATCCTCATGTTTGGCTTCAGGTGCTTTGTAGGCGATTAGTAAATAGGGAGTGGCCACATCTTTTTTAACTGTGATTCTTCTTTCACCGGTTTGTGGCGGTTCTTTGATATGCACGGCCGGTGGTTCAGGTTGTGCAGGAATGGGTTCCAAATATTTTTCCGCCAGTATTTTTATTTCATCCGCTTTGATATTTCCAGACATCACTACCACGCAATTGTTCGGGGCATAATATGTTTTGAAATACCTCTCCAGGTCGGCCTGTTTCCAGTTCTTGATATCATCTTCATAACCGATCACCGGCCAGTGATAGGGATGTTCCTGGAAAGCCTGGCCCTGTACGGCTTCACCCAACATACGCCAGGGTGAGTTTTCCAGGCCGGTGCTTCTTTCAGAAAGCACCACTCCTCTTTCACTTTCCACCATTTTGGGGTCAATGCTAAGACTGGAGATGCGGTCGGCTTCCAGGTCAAAGATCACTTCTGTGGCAGACGAAGGGAACCAGTTGGTGTAAGCTGTAATATCCTCCCTGGTGTAGGCATTGTTGGCGCCGCCATTGAACTCCATTGTCTGGTCAAATAGCTTCGGGCCGTATTTTTTAGCGCCGTTGAACATCATGTGCTCAAAATAGTGGGAGAGGCCTGTTATGCCCTGGTATTCATTACGGCTGCCGACACGGTAAAACAAATACATATTCGCATTGGGAATGGAGTTGTCCTCCACCACCAGGAACTTCATCCCGTTCTTCAGGGTGAAGGTCTTTACATCATCTGCTTTTAGCTGGGCCTGCAGGGAAAGGCCTGCTGCCAGCAAAGCAAGTACAAACAGTTTTTTCATACGCAACACTTATGATTTTGATAAGAGGTAAAACTAAGTAAAACGGGTCTTGCAGAAATGCCCGTTCATAAAAAAACCTCCCGAAGGAGGTTTTTTTAAAACTATTTTATTTCAAAATCTTTTCGGAAGGACATCAGCGTATTCCGGTAGAGCGGCACATCGGGGGCCAGTGTGGCGGCCTTGCTGTAAAATTCATGCGCCTCTGCCAGGTAGTGGGCATCCTCCAGCATAAAACCAAGGCGGAAGCATTGTTCCGCTTCATTTTCAAAGGCGCCTGATGCGGTTTTGAGTTCATTCAGCTTTTTTTCAAATGCTTCTTTGGTCACAAAGTTCAGCACTTTTCTTTCTTCATTTTCTTCACCTTTGATAGCGGCGGTCCAGTAATAGCTTTTTCCTGCGCTGAGTTTATCTGAAAATTTGGTGATAACGATCTTCTTCTTATCCACTGTGTTTTTATACAGGGCAGTTTCAACTGCTGCATTTTCAAACAGTGAGAATTCAAAATCTTCGGCATCAGTATACGATTTCCAGGAAAGCGGGAAATCCCCCGGAACACCCGAATAATTCACCGTATCGAGCCGCGGGTCTATCCAGACATTATTGATAGAACGGCTTACCGCACCGACTGTATTCATATACAATTTACGGTTCGTCCCCGCTGATCCGCCGGTGCTGGTCATCTGGTTCCAGACATACTTAACATAGTTGGCGCTGACAGAACTGTTGCTGACCCGGCAGGAATCCTTGAACTGAGCCAGGTTGTAAGTACCGGGTTTTTTAATGGAAAACATGGCCACTTCATTGCAAATGAGGGTGACAGTGCCTCCGGCAGCCACTTTGATGCTGGCAGCCTCGTTGAGCACTTTGCCCACCTTGGCTTTGTTTTCAGCTTTGTTCTCCACCACTGACACATCGCCTTTGAAGCTATACAGCAGGTATTCATTCTGCGCCGAAGCAAAGGCAGCCAGCGAACAAAACAAAATGAGAAATTGCAACTTTTTCATCTTTCCAGGTTTATGGTTATAAACAAAATTACTTTAATGATGATGTGGTTTGAATACGGTATGGTATTTAAATTTCTTATGCATCCAGACAGCCCAGGCTTCGTAAAAATAAATCACATCCACCGCCAGCACAATAACAACCAGGCTCATTGTCATATCCGCTTTTAAACTGTAGCGGTCAAACAAATAAATCCCAAGCCAGACAAAAAATATAGCCGAAGCAACCTGTGCAAGTTTCGCTACCAAATGGAACCAGATATGGCTTTCAAGGTAGTAACGGATAAAGAAGGACATGTGCAACCAGCAGACGATAACCGCAATCAGCAGGTTGGCCCACGAAGGTAGCTTTTTTATGTAGTTTTTGTCCAGTGCCATAGAAATAATATTGGCATGGACTACGATCCCGTTCATATCAGGTATGGATTTTCCGTAATACCGTTCATTCATGGGGGTAAAGAACTTGTCCAGCACATCATTCCTGTCGCGGTTGATATAGCCAAACAGCAGAATTTTGTCAGTGAGTACCGAATCGGATTCTTCAAGTGCAAACAGGTCTTCAGGTTCCAGGACGACATATTTATCTACCCGGCGGGAATAATTGATCAGTATTTTGCTTTTCCCTTTTGCTTCCAGTTTCTTATAAGCTTCGGGGTCATACGCCTCAGTGATGGCGGCAGAAAAGGATTTGAATTTTTCTCCTTTATAGTCATATAGAACGGGCTCGTGGTAGCGTACGGTGGCAAGGGAATCATTAAACAGGTTTACATGGGCAGATATTGCCGCTGCTGATTTAAAATGATCAGCCGTGCTGAATATAGAATCTCCTTTTTTCCCGCCCGGCACCAGCATTCTTGCGGTAACCAGGTTTTTAGTGCGGGAAAAAACATCGCTCAGTATTGAATCCTGTTGCGGATCCTTTTCAGACCAAAACAAAACATCCAGCGCCATTACTTTAGGTTTAAGGGTGGATGCTTTTTCAATCATCATGGCCAATCCTTCCCGGTCGGCATTGCCGATATTGGCAATAACAATCCTCTTATCAAGCTTGATCTTGTCGTTGTTGGAGAGTTTTGAATAAAACAAATCATTAAAGTCAAAATCTTTCAACCCCAATTTGATGGGGTTCAAAACACCGAGGTTGAGCGGAATGGAACCCAGCACCACAATGAACAGGAAAACCCAGATGGTGGCAAAAATGGTATCCCTTTCATACAGGTACTTGGTGAAGTGGCGGGGGATGTTTCTCACCCGTTTGCCAATGGTCTTATGAAGCTTTTTCATGCGGTGGTTTTGTCCTGTTTCGGTTTCGAATGTCGGTGGGCGATAGCGGAAAATGCAACGCATTTGAGCCACGGCCCGGTCTTATTGCGTCTTTCAGAGGGCCGGGTTATACCATTCCCGTTGTAAATCTGTACATTAGTTGGTCGAAATTATGCGAAAATCCCTATTCATACTTATAGGTTGCCTCTTATTTGCCCCGGTTTTTTACCAGGCCGCAGCGCAGGCGCCGCCTACGCCACGGGACAGTACCATACAGGGACCGCAAACCTTTGCCCTCATCATGGGCATTTCCAGCTACAAATATGTGCGGCCGCTGACCTTTGCAGACAAGGACGCCGAAATGTTCAGAGATTTTTTAAAATCCCCGGCCGGTGGTTCTGTCAAAGACGATAATGTTTTCATCCTGCTTAACGAGCAGGCTGTGAGCGGCACATTTTGGGGAAAGGGGTTTCAGTGGCTGAAAGCAAAAAAGCTGCAAAAAGGGGACCGGCTGTTCATTTATCTCGCTGGTCATGGTGATGCAATTGATGAAGATCAGTTCTTTTACCTGACATATGACTGTAACCCGGCAGGTGATAAGAACAATTACCTTGTTGGCGGCACCATCCAGTTGTTCAACCTGAAAAAGAAGATAGCTGCCGAAACTGCCAAAGGCGTGGAGGTTTATTTTATTATGGATGCCTGCCGTTCCAATGAATTGCCGGGAGGAAGTGACGGACAGAATTTTTTGAACGCCGCTATTTCTGAAAAAAGAGCCGGTGAAGTGATTATGCTGGCCACGGGCGCCGGGCAGGAATCACTGGAAGATGAATCTATCGGTACGGGTCATGGGCTTTTCACCTATTACCTGGTGGACGGGCTGAACGGCCTTGCTGATGAAGAAGGGGAGAAGAACAATGAAGTGACACTGGCGGAAATACAGAAATATGTGGACAAGCATGTGCCCACCATCGCACAGCAACGTTTCCGCCGGAAACAGGAACCTTATTTCTGTTGTAATGAAAACAGCGATAAGATCGTAAGCATTGTTGATCCCGAATACCTGAAAAAATGGAAGGAAACAAGAAAGAAAGGGCCGGGTAATTCTTTTTACGGTGATGCAGGTTATCGTCATTCCCTGCGCATGGCGGCAGACACACAACTGATGCAGGCCTACAATCTTTTTAATGATGCCGTGAAAAAAAGCAAGCTTACCGGCCGTGAATCAGCGGAATATTATTATGGGCTAATGGAACGAAAGTTTCCCGGTAATCCATACACGATGGATGCCCAATCAACGCTTGCAGTTGAGTTCATCAATTTTGCACAAAGCAAGATCAATCTCTACCTCGATTGTAAAGATGCAGCTGCCATTCAGCGCATCCGCACACAGATGGATGATGCACAAAAAAATGATGAGACCGGCGAAAGCCTGGACCGGATGGAGAAAGTGGCGCAGCAGGAATTTTTTGAAGTGGGCAGCATGCTGGAAAAAGCCATCGGTATTATAAAAGAGGATGATCCCGACTTTGCCAAAACCCTTGAAGGCCGGATGTATTTTTTCAAGGCAAGAGGGTATTATGGAAAAGACAGGCGGTTCATGGACATCAACAAGGCTTTCCAGTATGCCTACACCGCTTATGGGGCGGATAAAAATGCTGCGTATATATTAAACACACTGGCCTCCCTGCATTTTGACAACAACCGCACCGACAGCGCCATTCTCTATGCCCGCAGGGCCATTCAGGCGGCGCCCAACTGGCGGTATCCGTATGTAACACTGGCCTATGCCTATAAAAGTTTGGGCCGGGTGGATTCAGCATTGAAATATTATCGTCGTTCGGTGCAGATTGACCCCGGCAATGCAGATGCTTATGTTGACCTGGGACATTACTTTTATTCCCTTTCCCGCAGTGATTCAGCCATTGCCAATTATCAAAAGGCCCTGGCGCTGGAGCCGGGCAATGTTTTTGCCACCAATAATATCGGCTGGTTGTATTATGAACGTAAGGAGTATGACCAGGCGATAAACTATTTCAAGCGGAGCATAAATACAGACCCTCGTTTTGTCAGTGCCTATAACGGTATCAGCAAAACCTTTGTGGCAGTCAACCAGTATGATTCTGCAAGGATTTATTTTTCAAAAGCCTTTAATAATTACCAGGATAAATCATTTGTCAACATCTACATAGGTAATTTTTACCGTGACCTGAAACTATATGATTCTGCGAAAACATATTATCGCCTCGCAGTGGAAATGGACCCCAGTTATGAAGAAGGATGGAATAATCTTGGCCGTGTCAGTTTTGAAATGAAGCAACTCGACTCGGCGCAGTTCTATTACCGCAGTGCTTTGCAGGCCAATCCTTTTTCCGCTTTTTCGTTGATCAATATGGGAATTGTTCAAAAAGAGCTGGGCCGGCCCGATTCCACCTATTACTTTTTTCAGCAGGCCATTCGCATGGAGCCGAGAAATGCCTCTATTCTTAACAATCTCGGGGTGATCTATATTAAGGATAATAATTATGACTCGGCCAAAGTCTATTTCAAGCGGGCATTGACGGTGAAACCGGATTACAGGGCTGCGTATAATAACCTGATGAGGGTGTACCGTGATCTCGGGCAGCTGGATTCTGTAACCAATTACCTGAAATCATTGCCGCAGTTTGACCCGGATAATATTTCAGTGATCAATGACCTCGGCTTAATATTCCTGGGGCAGAAAAGATATGATTCGGCGAGGTTGTATTATCGCCGTGCCCTGCAGCTTGATCCGAATAATTCGCAGTTGTTTAATAACCTGGGGCTGGTGATGAGGGAAATGCGGTTGTTTGATTCTTCAAAAGTATACTTACAGCGCTCCCTGCAATTGGACCCGGAAAATACTTCTGCGATGACGAATATTGCCTATGTGTTCCGTCAGTTGCGGCAATACGATTCGGCCGGTTATTATTACCAGAGGCAATTGATGCGCCGGGCGCCGGATGCAGAACAGGCCTGGCTCAATATCGGGTTCTTCTATCATGAAATGCGGGCCTATGATTCTTCCATTGCTTTTTTTAAAAAAGTGCTGGCAGTGAACCCCGAACACCTGGGTTCGCTGAATAATATCGGCGCTGCCTATATGAGCCTGGATCAGACAGACTCAGCTTTCCGATATTACCGCAGGGCTGTGGAAATAAATCCATCCTATCCCAACGCTTCGCTGAACCTTGGGTTGTTGTATCATTCACTAATGCAATATGATTCGGCGATTGTGCATATTCAAAATGCCATCCGCCTGAACCCGACCAATGGCAGAAATTATTACCGGCTTGCTTGCAGCTATGCCCTGAGCAATAGACCCGACCAGGCCATCTTGTACATGCGGCAGGCTTTTGAAAGAGGGTTTAAAAATTATGATGTGCTGGTCAGCGACCCTGATCTTTCCGGGTTGAAAATTTATAAAGAATACCAGGCATTGCTGGATAAATATTTGCCAAACTGGAAGGACAGGAAATAGTACAAAGGGTAATTTTTCCACTGGCTGTTGGGGTTTTTGGCCTATATTTGCCGCCCAATTGGCCCCGTAGCTCAATTGAATAGAGCATTTGACTACGGATCAAAAGGTTTCAGGTTTGAATCCTGACGGGGTCACAGCAAAAAGGTCATTTGCAACTGCAAATGACCTTTTTCTATGTAAGGGTGGTGGCTTTTATTGTTTCGATATACGCAAATGCTGTGTGTTATTGTCAAGGGTTGTCACTTTCACCACATACACACCCGGCGGCAATGTTTCAATGCTATAACTGGTTTGTGCGGTTTGCCATCTTTTCACCATCACACCGTTGCTGTTGTACAATGCGACCTGCCTGACCTCATTGGGGTTTACATTGGCCAGGAAGAAACCGGATTGCGCCGGCACCGGGTAAGCGACAATATTGTTTTTACCCTGCTCAGGCCCCACCATCACAACGGGTGAGTAGGTAAAGCGGCCATCCTGGTCAACCTGCCTGATACGGTAAAATATTCTTTGGGTGTGGTATTGCGGGTCAGTTTGCAGGTATTTCTGTGATACCATTCTGTTCGCCGCAGGCACACCGGGAATAATCACCAGCCAGTCGTTTCCATTCAGGCTGCGCTCCACATCAAAATGACTGACATTGACTTCCTGCAGGGTGGTCCAGTCTATTTTTACATTGCTGTTTTGGCGGTAGGCAAAAACATTACCCCATTTTACCGGCAAAGTGGCGGCAAACATCACACTGGATGTATTGGATGAATTGTTGCCATTGATAGAGAAACTGATGGTAGCAGTGCCCGGTGAAGTGGAACTGGTAAGCACGGCAGTATATGTTCCGTCATTGTTGTCTGTTACAGCACCAACTGTTCCCGCATCGGTGTATATCACAACATTTCCCCCGCTGCTGGTAAGATTGTTGCCTGAAGCGTCTTTTAATTGTATGGTGACAACAGAGGTGCTGGTTCCGTTGGCATAGATCAAAGGTTCTGAAACACTGATGGTGGACTGCACAACGCTGCCGGCCACTGGCACATACCCGCAGATGTTGATGCTCGGGGTGCTGTTGCAATCATGTTTTAATGAAGTGGCTGAAGAGGCTCCGTTATTGCCAGAGGTGCCATCGCCCATGCTTCCGTTAGTATAGTGGCCTACATAGCAAAACTTGGAAGATCCTTCGATGGTATAAACCATCGTATGTCCGCCCATCTCTACAAATATGGCTGTGTTGGTAAAGCCTACCGGGATGCCGGGATCAAAAGCAACCGTGGTTAGCCCGCCGCCTGCTGCGCCGTTGTCGGTTCTTCCGATCATTCCTGAACTGTTGTTTCCCCATGTATACAGCGTTCCGTTGTTGGTGATTGCTGCCACCGAAGGGAAAGAAGAATTATGTTCCTGGGCGCTGAAAAAATTTACATTAACAAGAAAGTCGTTTGCAGCGCTGCTTTTTTTGACTTGCACCCATGAGGTTCTTTCAGTCGTGGTGAAATCACCGCATTGGCGCTGTGAGTTGTTTCCAAGGCTATATAAGTTGCCGGCTTCGCTGAGAATATAATAAGTGTTGCCTGTTGTGGTGGCCCCGGTTCCGCCGCCCCCTGTTACACCAATCATTTTTGGAATAGAAGAAGCAAATTCGGTAGGCAGAGTCATTTGCGTGGCATAGTTACGGGCTGCCACTGCGGTGCTGTTGCCAAGATATGAGGTGTTGCCCCAGGTATATACTTCACCGGTCGCTGCCAGGGCTATGAAAGCATTGTTGCTGCTGTTATAAACCTGGCCACGGACAGCGGTGACATTTGTCAGAAATGTGGACCCGTTAATGCGCACCCGCTGCCAGGATGAAGATCCGGCTGTTGTCACCGGTGTGCCGCCATTGGCTTCTGCCGCCCTTGAAGTTTGAGTGAGTATATACACATCACCGCCGGAGTTGCTTACTCTTTTGGTGAGCAGGATGAGTGTTTGCGAAGTGGCAAAAAGACTTTGAACATCGGCCGGTGTTATTCCTGTTGGCAAACCTAACGTAGTGCTGCCTACACCACCGGAGGGAGAAGTTATTCGTCCGAATGCTGCAGTTGATTTGATAGTGGTGCTGAACACCCTGCCGGTTGGCCCCCATGCCCATAAACCATCGGAGGTGAGCAGAATGGCCTGGTCAACCTGGGCGCCGCCTGCGCCGCCGCCAAGGGTAGCTTTATAAATGGTACCTGTCAGCGTGGTGTAATTGGCCACACTGATGTCCTGCGGGGACAACTGGTCGGCATTGCCGGCCTGTTTCATATAGGAGCCCCAGACAGAATAGCCGCCGTTATCTTTTAATGCAATGGAAGAGTGATAGCCGCTGACGATCTTGTCATACTTCTCATTTACATTACATTGCTGTGCTTTGGAAGATTGGCTCGTAAGGAAAAATAAGAGCAGGATAAATTTTCCTGCAGCAGGTAGAATTTTTTTCATGGTGGATTGCCGGTTTTTCAAAGGATTTACTAAAAAGAACACTTAACGGGCAAAAGTATATCTACTGTATTGTTCCCTGCTAAAGTTTTACATAAAACCCTTAATATTTGATAATTGTCAACAACTAATAACTACAAGGGGTAGGTGAAAACTCTTGAATTATCAGAAATGCCATCTTACAAAGGCCTCCATAGCCGCATAGTGAGTAAGCCCGAGATCGGCATATATATTGGCGGTGGCGGCATTTCTTTCTTCAGCCCTTTGCCAGAATTCCCTTGAGTCGCTTCCCTGGAATGGCACCATATCTTTTTGGGACTGGTGGATGAAAATGCCGAAACGTTTTTTCAGGACCTGGTCGGGACTCATCGGAATGGCCATTTCAATTTCTTCAATATTCCATTCCTGCCAGGCGCCTTTGTATAACCACAGCCAGCAATCATTGATCCAATTATCACCCGCAGTTTTGATTCGTTTTAATGCTTCAAGTACTACATTGAAACAAACAATATGTGTTCCATGCGGGTCAGCGAAGTCACCGGCGCAAAACACCTGTTGGGGTTTGATCTGACGGAGCAGTTCCATTGTGATCTTTACATCCTTTTCACTCATCGGTTTTTTCTCAATGGTGCCTGTTTCATAAAACGGGAGATTCTGGAAATGAATATTCGCATCTTTGATGCCTACATAGCGGCAGGTGGCCCTTGCCTCGCATCGCCTGATCAGTCCCTTGATGGCACGGATAGTGGGGGTGTCAATCTGATTGGATTTTTTCCTGGCAATAAATCTTCGGGCATCTTCAAGGATCTTTCCCGATTTCTTTGTATCAATCCCGGCTATCTCTTCAAAGCCAACTGCAAAATCAAGAAACCTTGTCACAAATTCGTCGGTGACGGCAATATTACCGGAAGTTTGATACGCAACATGCACATCATGGCCCTGGTCATGCAACCGCTGAAAAGTTCCGCCCATGCTGATGATGTCATCATCGGGGTGAGGGGAGAAGATGATCACTTTTTTGGGGTAGGGTTCACTTCTCTCCGGGTGTGAAGGGATATTTGCATTCGGTTTGCCGCCCGGCCAGCCGGTGATGGAGTCCCGCAGCATATAATAAACCTGGAGGTTTATTTCATAGGCATCACCTTTATCAACCAGCAGGTCGCTTAATCCATACTCATTATAATCAGCATTGGTAAGGCTGAGTACCGGCTTTTTCAGTTTCAGTGCCATATTCACCACCGCTTTTTTGATCATCTTTGCTGTCCATTCACAATCGCCGGTGAGCCAGGGTGATTTGAACCTTGTCAACTCTGATGCGGCAGCCTCATCCACCACGAAAGTGACATCATCATGGTTTTGGAGAAGCGAGGCCGGCACATGTTCGGTGTCATCGTTTTCAGCAGACAATTTTATCACAGGTGCTTTGCCCGGTCCCCATGCCATCAGGATTATCTTTTTTGATTTCATGATGGTGCTGATGCCCATCGTGATGGCTAAGCGGGGCACCTCTGATATATTGGCAAACTCGTAAGCATTGGCAATGCGGGTGGAATTGTCTAATGTGATCAGTCTTGTTTTGGAATATATCCCGGAACCCGGTTCATTGAAGCCAATATGCCCGTTATTACCGATGCCCAGTATCTGCAGGTCAATGCCACCGGCATCTTCTATCATCTTTTCATAGTGTGCACAATGGGCTTTGATATCTTCTTTTCTTATTTCTCCATTGGGGATATGAATATTCTTTGGATTGATGTCAACATGGTCAAACAGGTTCACCCGCATGAATCGGTTGTAACTTTGAAGGGCGTTGTTGTTGATAGGGTAGTATTCATCGAGATTGAAAGTAACAACATTCTTAAAACTCAGCTTCTCTTCTTGATGCATCCGCACCAGCTCGGCATATAAGGTTTTGGGGGTGGAACCGGTAGCAAGCCCCAGCACAGCTTTTTCTTTCTTCTTTTGTTTTTCACGGATCAGTGCAGCTATCTGCTGCGCTACAAACTTTGAACCTTGTTTCAGATCGGGATAAATCTTAACAGGAATCTTTTCAAAACTGTCGGCCATGTCAACGGAGGCTGTCTTTTTTGCCATGAATATTTGATTTCGGTTGGGCCAAAGATATTGAAATGTCGGGGCTGATAAGAAAGATACGGATTGCAAAAAGCCGCAAACGGATTTTACGCAGCGAAAGCCACAGCGTATGCTGTTCACTGCGTGAAATTTCTCAATGGACTTCAATCTCATCCACGAACAACCAGGCCTTGTTGCCCTCACCGGGTTTGTCCTTGGGTATCTCTCCCCAGTTCTTGACCAGGATTTTTATAAAACGGCTGCTGGTTTCGGGAAAGCTCAGTGTCATCGTTCCGTTTTGACTGTCTTTTTTGAGTACAAAATCATCGGTCATTCCGGCAGAACTAAAGTTTTGCCCGTCTGCTGAAAGAAAGACTTCAGTTGTAAGCGGCTGCCAGATCCATGATCCTTCATCATGCAGCGCATGAATGATCACTTTGCTGATTTTTTCTGGTTTGCCCAGATCGATCATCGCTTCGCAATCCTGGCCTTCAAACCCGATAAACTCTTTTGCCCGCCCCAGCCCTTTTTCATTCTGCACACCATTCACCAAGGTGAAAGCTCCATCACCGGGATATTTTTTTGAAGGTGGATTTTTTAAAGTGATCTGTTTGCCGGTGGCTTTGTTGAAGTTGAATTGTTGTTCGAATGCAGGGCCTTTTGTGTGATGCATCCTTTGCCAGGTCTTTAAAATACCCGATTCTGTTATTGGTACAGATACTTCGGTTTCTCCGAATATCGATACAAAACCTTTTTCCCCGACTCTTTTTATTCTCTTTTCAAAATGATATTTCACAATTCTAGTTGGGTCGCTAATGTCATATTGTGGTATAGTGTCTGTTATTTCAGTATCAGCTTGATAAGTGAATTCTTTTATTGCAATTATATCACAATACTGGCATTTCATTTTTGATCGTATTTCCCAAGCTACTCCATTATTATCCTTTGCCGGAATGACTTTAGTTTTCAAATCAAAATAAGCCTTACTATAATTCACTCCCCACTTATCATACCTCTTAAACTGTGCCTGTAATCTTTTCTCAAATTTTTCCCAGTTCTTATTTTCTTTTGTACTCCACAACACTTCACTCAGCGCAGCCATGCGGGGAAAGATCATGTATTCTACTTTTCGGGTGTTCTTCATGTATTCGGTCCACACATTGGCCTGGGCGCCTATAACATATTTACTTTCTTCTTCAGTCAGTTCCTTCGGTACGGGTTCATAAGCATAAACTTTTTCAATAGGATTGTAACCGCCGATGGTAACACTATCCTCATTCTCACTTTGTGTGTGGTCAAAATACACCGGGTTGCCGGGTGTCATGATCACTTCGTGTTTTTGTTTGGCGGCTTCAATGCCCCCGGCTTCTCCCCGCCAGCTCATTACAATGGCGTTGGGGGCTAAACCGCCTTCCAGTATTTCATCCCAGCCTATCAGCGTTTTGCCTTTGCTGTTCAGGTATTTTTCGATGCGCTGCACAAAATAGCTTTGCAATTCATGTTCATCTTTCAGCTTAAGTTCTTTTATACGTTGCTGGCAACGGGGGCATTGTTTCCAGTGTGTCTTTGGCGCTTCATCACCACCGATATGAAAGTATTTGGATGGAAAAAGTGGGATCACTTCATCAATCACATTTTGCAAGAACATAAAAACAGAATCATTGCCGGCACAAAAAATATCATCAAACACACCCCATGTTTCCTGCACTAATTTGATGCGGCCATTCTTTTGTTCTTCCACACTTTTCTGTGAGATCATATGGGCGGGTATCTCTGTTGGTTTGGTTGGGAAACAACTCAGCCACGGATAAGCGGCAATAGCAGCGCTGCCATGACCGGGCATTTCAATCTCCGGTATCACTTCAATAAATCGTTCTTTGGCATATTGCACCACTTCTTTTATTTCCTCCTGTGTATAATAACCACCATAGCGAGTATTGTCATTTCCTTTGCCGGGGTAACGGCCAATGATGGTGCCGTTTCTCCAGCCGCCCACTTTTGTGAGTTCAGGATATTTTTTTATTTCAATTCGCCAGCCCTGGTCTTCAGTGAGGTGCCAGTGAAATTTATTGAGTTTGTGATAAGCTAGGTAATCAATATATTTTTTGACAAATGCAACAGGGAAGAAATGACGGCTTACATCGAAATGCATACCGCGGTAATTGAAACGGGCATGATCAAAGATGCTTACAAAAGGGATTTCCTTTTTTGCTTTAGGGTCGGTTGGTAATAATTGAAAAAAAGTCTGCATGGCATGGAAGGCAGGCTCTTCAAAATTGCTGTTGATGCTGACCCCGTCTTTGGTAACTTCAAGTGTGTAGGCAGGGTTGCCTGATGTAGGCATCCGCTTCATAAAAAAATCAATATCCCCTTTTGTCCCTTTTTCAGCTTGCAGCACAGTGACGCCAAATTGTTTTTTCATTTCATCTTTAAAATAACCGAAAAGAACATTCCAGCTATGTGCCGGTAAACTGCTGGAAACAGTGATCTTTTCTTTTAACAACCATGAACCAGCTTGCTGTTTCACCTCCACCGGCCAGGGAATAAGATGGAGTGAATGCTGGCTAAACGTAACCAAAGGGAAGATTAAAAAAAGGAGAGAGGTCTTTAATCGCATAATGTTATTTTATGGGGTAGTGAAAAATTAACCAGTAAAGTAACGTCCGGGCAGCCTGTTTAGGGGGATTTATTCCGGATTAAAATATTCTTCAATAAATGTTGACAAGGTGCAGATGATCGTTTTCTCAAATTTTTCCAACGCCAGCAAATCCTTATCACCCGTTATCAGGAAATCAGCTTCCGCATCTTTGGCAAGGGCCAGCAGGAAATTATCATTTGGGTCACGGCACACAGAAACAACGGAAGTAACGGTAATATTTGTTACAAGATTGCTGAACTGTTGCCAGAACTGCCGCACAAGTTCTGTGTTCAGCAATTTTTGCAGTCTTTCTTTTTGTAATGTCGCCGCTATTTCTTCTGTCAGTTCTCTGGAGGTAACAAATTGTAATGCCGTAGAAAGGATGACAGCGGCAAACCTGTTGTTATAACTTTTGATAAGAAGACTTACCCACCAGTTTGTATCGGCAACAATGATCTTAATGTTTTTTCCCATATCGTTCCTGTCTTACTTCTTCCACTACAGAAATGATCTCTTCGTCTGTGGCATAGGCTTTCGGGTTCTTTTTTGCAAGATTGGCTAAGAGAATGCCTGCAAGACCTCTTTTTTCTTCTTCTGTAAGCTGAACGGCAGGAATATTATTTTCCGTTGAAAAAGAAACTATTTTTCTTATCTCCTCCTCGTTTTTCGGGTAAAAAACAACCGCATCCATGGTAAAAGCTTTTGCTAAAGTTACACAATCATCTCATTATCGGCAACCAGATACTGCTGGCATTTTTCCCGTCATGATGAATTTTGATGGTGGCTTTTTGAAAATCACTCTTCTCCGCTTCATAGATATTAATAAATTTCTGCGGGTTCATATCTGCCAGCGGAAACCAGCTGCTTTGAATTTGTATCATCAGCCGGTGTCCTTTTTTAAATGTATGCGCCACATCAGGCAATTCAAATTTCACTGTTTCAATTTTACCGGGCTGAAATGCTTCGGGTTTTTCAAAGCTATTTCTGAACCGTCCCCGCATGATCTCGCCTCGTACCAGCATCTGGTAACCACCCATCGGAGCCCCCCCACCCCCCGCAGGGGGGATTGCGGAAGTACCTGTATATCGAAAGTCATCAGGGAATACGTCAATAACCTTCACGACAAAATCTGCATCAGTGGTACTCAGGCTTACTTTCAGATCCGCAATGACGGGGCCCGCCAGTGTCAGGTCTTCCTGCAAAATATCTGTTTGAAAAACCAGCACATCGGGTCTTCTCGAAGCAAAACGCTGGTCATCTGTCATGTATTCCCTTGTTCTTCCGTGATGCACATCTTCTGTATAGGGTACCGGTTTATCGGGGTCGCTGATATATTCAGCAAAACTGCCTGATTTCACAGCAGCGGGCCGGTTCCATGATAATGTGCTGTTTGCAGCAAGATAAATGGGTGTTGCCTCCGTTTCTTTTGGCGGCCATTGTTCAAATTTTTTCCAGTTATTTTCCCCGGTGAAAAAGATCGTTGCTTCGGGCAGTTGCGGTTCTTCACCTTTACCCTTCAGGTGATAATTAAAGAAAGGTATTTCAATATTGTTTTGATACCAGATGGAAGTGTTGCTTCCGAATCTCACATTGCCGAGATAACTGCCATCGCGGCTGGCCCATTGACCATGGTACCACGGTCCCATCACGATCTTGTTATGAATACCGGGATTTTGTTTTTCGATGGCTTTATATAAATTCCAGGCGCCCCAGCAATCTTCTGCATCAAACAAACCGCCCACCACCAGCATGGCAGGTTTGATATTATACATGGCTCGTCTCGCATCTCTTGCCTGCCACCATTCATCATAGTTAGGATGGGCATACATGTCTTTCCAGAATTTAATACTGTCGCCCATCAGCCTTGCCAACTCTTTCAACGTTTTAGTTTCCTGGTAAAATTTATAATTGTCCCTTATTTTGAAATCATAGCCCGGTGAGCCCACTGTGGTGGGTTTAGGTCTCGGTTTACCAAAAGAAGAATAGAAACGAAAACCATCTAACTGGAAAAATGCACCGTTGTGGTGAAAATCATCACCCATGAACCAGTCGGTAACAGGCGCCTGCGGACTCACAGCTTTTAATGCCGGGTGACCGGATGCGGCTGCCATCGTAGAATAAAAACCCGGATAAGAAATGCCAAACACACCCACTTTGCCATTGTTGCCGGGTAGATTCTTTACCATCCATTCAATCGCATCATAGGTGTCGCTTGCTTCGTCTGTATCTATATCCGTGTTGGATGCAGGGGCAGGAACCAATGGTCTTTTGTTTTTGATAAAGGGCCGCACATCTTCAAATTCACCTTCACTCATCCAGCGGCCACGAACATCCTGGATGACGAGAATATAGTTTTCCCTCAGGTAATACTTCCAGTGCCGTTCCCACAAACGGGAGGAAAAATCAGCACCATAAGGAGCACAGGAGTAGGGGGTCCTTGTCATCAGGATGGGGTGCTTCTCGCTTTTATCTTTGGGCATATAGATGGCCGTAAACAATTTCACCCCATCTCTCATCGGGATATACTGTTCCGTCTTGGTATAGTTTTCCCGGATCCAGGCAGAATCCTGGTCGGTCTGGGCAACAAGCAAAACGGGAAATAATAAAAGCAGCAGTGCATAAGCTTTGCGTATCATGATAACGTAGTTTTGAAAAGCTAAATTTAACCATTCTTCATTTTCACCCGGAATAATTTATGGACACCAATAAACAGTTGATTGAAAAATTCTATACGGCTTTTCAGCGGCTCGATTATGAGACGATGAACAGTTGCTATAGTGACGACATCATCTTCAGCGACCCGGTATTTATGATTCTGAAAGAGGAAGAAGTGAAATGCATGTGGGAAATGCTTTGCAAAAATGCCAAAGACTTCTCACTGACCTTTGGCAATATACAGGCCGTTGATGAAGAGTATTATACCTGTGAGTGGACGGCCCGTTACACTTTCTCTAAAACGGGTAATAAGGTTGTGAATAATATCAAAGCCTTTATGCGGATAAAAGACGGTAAAATCATTGAACACAGCGATGGTTTCCGCCTCAGCACCTGGATAGGGCAGGCCCTTGGCTGGAAAGGAAGGGTTTTTGGCTGGATGGGATGGATGAAGCGAAAAGTGCAGAAAGGGGCGAGGAAAAACCTGCAGCATTTTATGGAAAAAAAATATGCCGCAGCTTCTGAATGAGAAATTGCGGCATACAAACTTTATCATTTACTAAAGAAGCTTTGAAAAGCAAGGGCTGTGCGCTGATGGCTTCCTCTGGAGGGGGAAGTCGGAAGGGGCTTCACTCTTCCAGTACTCCAAACTTTCCGGCATTCACATCCTGTATCGCCTGTTCCACTTCGGGCCAGGTATTCATCAGGAAGGGGCCATAAGCCGCAATAGGTTCATTGATCGGTTCTCCTGACAGTATCAAAACGATGGCATCTTCTGTGGCTTCAACAGTGATCAGTTCTCCTTCATTTTTGAACAATACGAAGTGATCGGTTGCCACGGGTTGTTCATTGATAGAAACATTGCCTTCAATGACCAGCATGCCTGTATTATAATTTGCCGGGAAACTGAACTGAGCTTTTGTTCCTTTCTTCAGTTTGGCATTATATACCTGCATTGCTGTGAATGTGGACGCCGGTCCTTTTGTTCCGTTATATTCCCCTGCAATCACTTCAATAAAACTTTTGTCATCTGCCAGGTAAGAACGGCCCATTATGGCATTGGTGATCTCCTGGTATTTGGGCTTAGTTTTTTTAAAAGCAGCAGGAAGATTCACCCACAATTGCACCATTTGAAATGCCCCGCCTGTTTTGCTGAAATTTTCTTCATGGTATTCTTTGTGCAACAAACCCGAACCCGCCGTCATCCATTGCACATCGCCTTCACCAATGATGCCGCTGTTGCCGGCGCTGTCGTGGTGAGCAATTTTTCCATGATAAGCGATGGTCACAGTTTCGAAACCTGCATGCGGATGTACGCCTACGCCTCTTGGTTCATCAGCGGGTGAGAATTCAATCTTTGAACCATAGTCCAGCATGAAAAAGGGACTCATTCTTTTTTTATCAATCAGCCTGCCACCGGGAAAAAAACTATGCACCCGGAAACCATCACCCACCATATGCGGCGGGGGAGGGGCAATGATGTATTCTATTGTTTTTATGTTGCTCATACAATCTCCTTAGTTTAATAGGGGAACTTCCATTAATAATAACTCTGCATCACTGTCGGCTGTGATATCTAATTTACCTGCATCAGTTATTCCTAATCCATCCCTGCGGTTCAGTTTTTGTCCATTGATGGTTACATCGCCTTCGATCACAAAAGCATAAACACCGTTCTCTTTTTTCTTCAGGTTATAGCCGGCAGAAAAACCTTTATCCAGTTTTCCTAAACTGAACCAGGCATCCTGGTGAATCTGCACGCCGCCATCAGTTGTTCCAACAGGGGATACTACTGTCAGCAATTTGTTATGTTTATCGGTATCACTGAAAAACTGTTGTGCATACCTCGGCTCCACATTTTTCTTATTAGGGAAAACCCAGATCTGGAAAAACCTTACTTCTTTGTCCGCATTTTTGTTTTTTTCTGAGTGCTGAATGCCAGTGCCGGCACTCATCACCTGCACATCACCCTGCTTTATCACTTGTGCATTACCCATATTATCCCTGTGCTCCAGGTCACCGCTGGTAGGAATGGAAATGATCTCCATATTATCATGCGGATGGGCGCCAAATCCCATTCCACCTGCCACCGTATCATCATTGAGCACTCTTAATGCGCCGAAATGAATTCTCTCCGGGTCGTAATACCCGGCAAAACTGAAGGTATGATAAGAATCTAACCAGCCATGGTTGGCATGACCTCTTGTGTTAGCTTTATGAAGAATGGTTTTCATGATAAACTCCTTTTTATTTATGTATGATTATGCCACAACCTTTTCACTGACGAGTCTCTCTGCCAGCCAGGTGAATTCATTGATAAAATTCACCACACTGTTCTGGAAGTTTTCATCGAGCAGGTCACCATCAGGACTGAATTTTTTATCCACAGCCGGTACAATCAGCATATATGGTGATGTGATACCAAATAATGCCGGAATCAGCAACAGCAATTGCTGCGAAGCCCTCATACCACCCATTGCACCCGGCGAAGCGGTCACAATGCCAAAAGGCTTGTGATGCTGTTTCGGAAAATGATCCAACAGGTTTTTCATAGCAGGGGAGTAGCTGCCATTGTATTCAGGTGTAACCAGGATAATGGCATCGGCATCAAAAATGCGTTGTGCCAAAGGCTGAAATTCCACAGGTGCTTTATCGGGTGTCACCCATACCGTTTGTACAGGTGGAATCGTCCAGTCTTTCATATCAATAATACCAGCTTCATGGCTGGTATGTTGCGAAATCCAGTTTTTTAAATGAAGCGCCACACGACGTGTTACACTGTTGATTCTCGGGCTTCCTGAAATGATCTCTATTTTCATTGTTTTGATTTGGGAGTACAAAGATACACAATCAATGTTTAAACATCAAATATTTATTCTTAGGGTTCTGTTAATCATTCCGGCAGGATTTTACAGCCTGTGCGTAAAGGACTTGTGTTTTTCCAATTAATTGAACCCGGATACATTAATTTCGGATTATACAATTGTTTAAACATGTTCAATCGCAGAAAGTTCATTCAGTCATCAGCCCTGGGATCGCTGGGTATGATGCTCGGCAAAGTTGCAACGGGTTGTGTACAACCTGTTGCGGTAAAAGGAAAACCTGTGGTCGTTTCCACATGGGATGCAGGGTTGGCGGCCAACAAAGCAGCATGGGAAATATTGAGTAAAAATGGACGGGCATTGGATGCAGTGGAAAAGGGGGTGATGGTCACGGAGGCTTCACAAAATTGCTGTGTGGGGCTTGGCGCCAATCCTGATCGTGACGGATTTGTAACACTGGATGCCTGCATCATGGACGAATTTTTTAATTGCGGTTCTGTGGCTTTCCTGGAAAGAATTAAGCACCCGATTGCTGTGGCAAGAAGGGTGATGGAGAAAACACCACATGTGATGCTGGTGGGTGAAGGCGCACAGCAGTTTGCCATTGCAGAAGGATTTCCGTTGGAAGAACAGAAACTTTCTCCTGCTGCTGAAAAAAGTTACCAGGAGTGGCTGAAAAAATCGGAATACAAATCACCTGCTATCAATATCGAACAGCAAAAAGGACATGGGCCATTTGCACCGGCAAAACTGGACAGTGGTGAATGGAACCATGACACCATCGGCATGGTGGCGATGGATGCGAATGGCAATCTCAGCGGCAGTTGCACCACCAGCGGTGCAGGATTTAAAATGCGGGGACGTTTGGGAGATTCACCCATTATCGGGGCCGGGCTATATGTTGATAATGAAGTTGGCGCCTGCACTGCTACCGGCCAGGGTGAAGATGTGATAAGGGTGGCCGGTTCACATTCCGTGGTGGAACTCATGCGGCAGGGATTATCACCTGAAGCGGCCTGCAAGAAAGTAGTGGAAAGAATTGTACGCATCAAAGGCGAAAAAGTAAAGGACATACAGGTGGCTTTTTTAGCCTTGAGTAAAAAAGGAGAGGTGGGAGCTTACGCTATCCATCAGGGATTCAGTTTTGCTTTACGTACAAGCGATAAAGAAGAATTAGTAGAAGCCAAAAGCATATTTAAGTGAACAATACCAAATACATTATTGAGATCGCCACTGCTGATTTCAGCACAACGAAAGCGGCGGTGGAAGGAGGCGCTGACCGTATTGAACTCTGCGATAACCTTGCTGACGGAGGTACGACTCCCTCTTATGGCATGATCAAAAAATGCAGGGAAGCATTTCCGGTGGCTTTATATCCCATCATCCGGCCAAGAGGGGGTGATTTTTTATACAATGATGAAGAATTCAGCATCATGCTGCAGGATTTGAAGCTGTGCAAAGAACTGGGTTGTGATGGGGTGGTGATCGGTATGCTGCATGCTGACGGAACGATTGATGTAAAACGCAGTATACAATTAGCAGAAGCCGCTTACCCACTGGGAGTTACTTTTCACCGGGCATTTGACCGATGTAAAGATCCTTATGCCGCATTGGAGCAAATCATTGAAATGGGTTGTGAAAGAATTCTTACCTCGGGACAAAAGCCTGCCGCACCCGATGGAGTGGAGTTGATAGCAGCACTGAACAAGCAGGCTGATGACCGTATCATCATCATGCCCGGCAGCGGCGTACGAAAAGAAAATATCAAAATGCTGGCGGAAAAAACGGGCTGCACAGAATTTCATTCATCCCTGCGGGCAAAGAAAAAAGGTGATATGCAGTTCATTCACCCGGCTTTTGCGGCGTCGGAAGAGAGTTATGCGAATAATTTTATTGACAGGGATGACGTTATAGCTTTACGAAATGCATTAGGATGAAAGTATTCTTTTTAATCACCGGCATCCTTTTTTCATCTGTCTTATGCTCACAGATCAAAGATTCAGTAGTTTGTAATAAAGAAGATATTAAGTATCCTGCGGATACCGTTTATGCTCATATTAAGGGGATAGAATTAATTAAAGAAGGAGTTTTTGAAGTTAGCGCAGGCTATTTTAATAATCAAACCCAACTTCTTCTTTCGGACAGTTCATATAAGGTAGCTAGATTTTCTATCACCTGGAGTGATGAAAATAACATTTATGAAAGACCCAATAAAGGGTCAATCATAAATCCTGATTTTATAGACAAGGATAACCTATTAAAGGAAGAATATTCGTTTAAGAAACTGAGGCCGGGATTTTATATGGCAATTGATCGTATCATAATTGAAAAAGAGGGGAAGTGTTTTTTAGCAAAACCGATTCTTTTATCTCTCCGCTAATAAAGAATAAAACCCCATCATTGCTGATGAGGTTTGTGCCCGGGACTGGAATCGAACCAGCACATTCTTGCGAACGGCAGATTTTGAGTCTGCTGCGTCTACCAATTCCGCCACCCGGGCTTACTTCGACTGGCTCAGTATTGGGGCTGCAATATTAAGCCATTCCGTTTAATTCCCGCCGGATGCGATCCAAATATTTTTTCTTGTAGTAATATTCTTTTACCTGCAGCAGTTCTTTTTCGGTAGTAACACCGTCTTTATAATCTTCCACAATTTTTGTAACAGGGGCATAAATATCGGATTGAAGATTTTCGATTTTTGATTTTAGATTGCCAGGGTCATCACCATCCATCAGTTGCTCGTTTATTTCCAACACTTCCATTAAAAAGTCAGGAGGTAATTCATATTTTTCTTCTTCTTCCAGCAGCCCTTTCAGTTGCAGCACATATTTAATAGTCTCATCCGGGCTTTGAAAGGTTTTCCAGGCTTTATTCAGCAAGGCCGATTTTTCCAAAGCCTCTGCCTGGTCTGCATCGGTTCCTGTTGCGGCATAATCCGGGTGGTATTGCCGGCTGAGTTCAAAAAAACGTTTGGAAAGCGTAGCCGTATTCACTTTTAAATGAACCGGTATATCAAACAATTCGAAATAAGTCATAAGCATCTCCGTTTTTTCAAACTACATTTGCGCCACTTACTAAAAGCCCCGATAACTTTCGGGGGCAAATGTACTACTATGGTCAGGATCGGGCTTATCAAAGAAGGAAAAATACCGGCAGATAACCGGGTGGCGCTGACACCGGCCCAATGTAAATGGATACACAAGAATTCAGGTGCGGTAAAAATAGTGGCTCAGTCATCAGCCGACCGTTGTTTTTCCGATCGTGAATACCTTGCTGCCGGGGCAGAGGTAAAAAGTGATGTCAGTGATTGTGATATCCTGTTAGGTATTAAAGAAGTGCCGGTTGACCAGCTTATACCCAATAAAACCTACCTGTTTTTTTCCCACACGAAGAAAAAGCAGCCGCATAATCAAAAACTGCTGCGGGCTGTGTTAGCTAACAATATCCGGCTGATAGATTATGAATGCCTGGAGCATGATGATGGACAGCGCATCATCGGTTTTGGCTTTTTTGCCGGGGTGGTGGGGGCTCATAACGGGATGATGGCCTACGGCAACCGCACCGGTTTGTATAAACTCGACAGGGTTTACAAGCAACGGAGTTTTCGTGAACTCATCCATAACTATTTTGGTTTGCGGTTGCCCAATGTAAAGATTGCCGTTACCGGTTCGGGTCGTGTGGCCCATGGCATTTTGGAGATCATGAACCTGATGGGCATTCATGAAGTGGAACCGGAAGATTACCTGAAGCGCCGCTTTTCTTATCCTGTGTACACTCAACTGAAAGGCGCTGACCTGTATCGTCATAAAACGACAGGCGGCTATAGCCGGGAAGATTTTCATAATAACCCCGAAAAGTATGCCTGTAAATTCCTGCCGTATGCAGCACAGACGGATATATTAATGAACGGTGTGTTCTGGGATAAGAATGTGCCCCGGTTATTTGAAAAAACCGATGTGACTTCCGAAGATTTCATCATACAGACCATTGCGGATATCACCGATGATGTGAATGGTTCTGTGCCTGTCAATATCGGTGATCAGACAATTGAAGATCCTGTTTATGGAGTGGATAAAAAGACACTGCAAAAAACAGCTCCATACCTGGAAGGTTCAATAGACCTGATGGCGGTGGGTAACCTCCCTAACGAACTGCCCAGAGATGCAAGCCGTTATTTCGGCGAGCAGTTGATCAAGTATGTGCTGGATGATCTCCTGAAAGGCGGATCAGAAATAATTGAAAGGGCCACGATGACGGAAAATGGTAAACTGACAAACCACTACCAGTATTTGCAGGATTACGCAGAAGGAAAGACCATCTGATTTATTTTTTAGTGGCTAGAGGTATAGGTAATAATCTTTCAGCAGCGAAACAAATTCAGCCGTGTATTGCTGTTTTTCATTCCATATACTTATCTCATCAAAGATAGTTTCAATGCTTTCATCAGTATGGAGTTTGCCTGATAACATGATGCGGAAAAAATCATGCTTTACAGATTGTCTTACGAAAACTATTTCAGATATGTCAAATTCATGCTCTAGCATCAGGTCTTTGATTTCTGGCTTTCTTTTATAGGGCAGAAGAAGGAAAAAGCTTCCGTCAGTTTCGAGGTTGCCTTTGATAACAGCCAGTAATTCGTGCAAAAACAATCCTTCATTGTGATGGGCTATATTCTTTTTTTTGCTATCTCCCTTCAATTCATTTTCATAAAAAGGCGGGTTGCTGATGATGATGTCGTAGTTGTGCGGGTATAGAAATGTTCTTGCATCGGCATGGTGCAGGCTGATATTATTTTTCCAGGGGGAAGAACCGATATTTTCTCTGGCCTGTAGCGTTGCTTCTTCATCCAGTTCAACAGCATCTATCGTTAGTGCCGGGTTTTTTTGAGCAAGCATTAAAGAAAGCAATCCCGTGCCTGTCCCGATATCCAGCAAACGCCGGGCAGCCGTTTCCCGACTCCTGGCTTTTTCCGCTACCCATGCGCCAAACAGGCAGCTATCTGTTGTCACTTTCATGGCGCAACGATCCTGGTGTACCGTAAACTGTTTGAATTGAAAATAGGAGTTAGCCATATTTTATTACTACCATTCCGCTCTTGCAGTGGCGCTGACGGATAAGTCAGCAACATCACCGTCCAGGTATTTATAATAGCCGGTGATAGCAATCATCGCTGCATTGTCGGTACAATACTGGAAGGCGGGAATAAAAGTGTTCCAATGATACTTTTTCCCCGTTTCTTCGAATGCTTTTCGCAACCCGCTGTTGGCAGAAACACCGCCGGCAATACAAATATCATTGATGCCGGTTTCGATGGAAGCTTTTTTGAGTTTGTTGAGCAGTATGGAGACGATACGATGCTGAATGGAAGCGCAGATGTCATTCAGGTTTTCTGTAATGAACCGCTGCTTTTCTTCCGTTGAAGCGGCAAACTCTTCCTTATAAACATGACTCTTGCCTGCGTTCTGTAAAAAATAAAGTATCGACGTTTTTAACCCGCTGAAACTGAAATCAAGCCCAGGTATCTGCGGCTCGGGAAATTTGAATCGTTCAGGGTCGCCTTCTTTGGCATATTTATCAATCAAAGGCCCTCCGGGATAGGGAAGACCCAGCAGTTTGGCTGATTTATCAAAGGCTTCGCCGGCGGCATCATCAATCGTTTCGCCGATCACTTTCATTTTTGTGGGTGATTCGCACAGCACAATTTGTGTGTGACCGCCACTAACTGTCAGGCATAAAAAAGGGAATGAGGGCCTGGGCTCATCAATCAGGTTGGCCAGCACATGCGCCTGCATATGATGCACGGCGATCAGCGGTTTATTCAGCGCCAGCGAAAGTGACTTGGCAAATTGAGAACCTACAAGCAGGGAACCAATCAAGCCGGGTGATTGGGTAAAAGCGATGGCATCTATATCCTGCATGCTGTATCCTGTATCCCGCATGGCTGCTTCCACTACCGGCACGATATTCTGCATATGTGCCCTCGAGGCTAACTCAGGCACCACGCCACCGTATTGTTCATGCACTTTCTGGTTGGCGATATAATTAGACAAGATTTTTCCATCTGCACAGAGTGAAGCAGAAGTTTCATCGCAGGAAGATTCTATGGCGAGGATTACAGTTGACAAGTTGATAAAGTTGATGTGGTTAACAAGGGACAAAAATACTTCTAATCCTTTTCAACTTATCAACCTTTCAATTATTTACTCCTTATCGCCACCACCGGATCCATTTTCGCAGCCTGCGAGGCAGGTATAAAACCGGCTGCTATGCCTGTAACGATACAAATGATGATAGCGAGGATCATATTATTGGTGGAGATAAATACAGGGAAGTTCAGTAATCCGCTAAGTACAAGTGTCAGGAGGAACACCATCAACAGCCCGATCAAACCCCCGATGATACATAGGAAAGCAGATTCTAATAAAAACTCAGCGAGTATCACCCTGTTCTTGGCGCCGATGGCTTTTTTCAATCCGATCTGGCTGGTTCTTTCCCTCACTGACACAAACATGATATTGGCCACACCAAACATGCCGACAATCAGGGAAAGCAACGCAATGGCCCATCCTCCCATGTTCAGCCCGGCAAAGGCAGAACTGATAGCATCGCTGAAGTCGTTGATATCGTTCAATGCAAAATCATCATCCTTGGTAGGGCTGAGTTTGTGTATAGCCCGCATGGCGCCGGTCAACTGATCTTTTAATGCCTTGCTGCTAAGGCCATCCTGTCCCTGTACCATGATGACAGGGTCGCCTCTTTGTTCGTTGATGATGTTGCGGGCAAAACGGTAAGGAGTAACAATGCTTTGGTCAAATTCCCAGCCGCCGATCATTTGTTTCCCCTGTTTGGTGATAACGCCAACCACCAGCAGTTTCTTTCCTCTTACTTCCACTTGTTTTTCTACTGCCAGTTCAGGGGCGCCAAACAATTTTTCCGCCACTTCATATCCCATAACGACAACAGGGCTGCCCCGGTCAAACTCAGCATCAGAAAAATACCTGCCCTGCAGAATATTAAAAGGCTGAATATCTTCAAAGTCCTCGTTTATGCCATAAATATTCACATTGGAAATGATGCTGCCGCCAAAACCAATGTTATCATTGGCCCGGATGCGGTAGGCGATATATTTGGCAGCAGGCACTCTTTCCCTGATCTGCCGGACTTCATTATACTTTGGCAGTGGCCTGTTTACATAGCGCCACCACGGATAATCAGGGCCGCCGCCGGCGCTGTAATCCCATTTGTCAATATAGATGGTGTTATTGCCAAGTGATCTTACTTCGTTCTGTATATTTCTTTCAAGGCTGTTGACGACCGTGAGCACACCGATGATACAAAAAATGCCAATGGTGATGCCGAAAAGGGAAAGGAATGTGCGGAGTTTGTTTTTCCACAACTCCTGCAGTGCCATCAAAAAACTGTTGCCTGTTATCTCTAATGAGCGGCGGATCATGCTGCGAATTTACCGATCAAAACCGGCCCGGTAAAGATTTTGTTTTACCACCAGGAAATGATCTATACCCTTACAGCCACCACCAAAGGTTCCGGTTCATGCACACTCAGCGAAACGGCTTTATCATCGGTGACCTTAAAAATGATGCTTACTGAAGCGGCCCCTGCGGGTGCAAAAGAATTGTCCGCTATTTTATTCAATTTCCTTGCGGAAGAACCCTTTCGTGCCAGTTGTAAAAAGCCAAGCCTATGCACATCTACCACGAAGCTTTCATTTTCACCTTCCCCAAACCGGTATTCACCCAAATATCTTTTCTTTTCCTCCTCTGTTATGTCAATACTTTTTGGCTTTGCATCAGCATTGCCTACGCTTTCAAGGTATGAGATCACTTTATTCACGTTGACTTTATCATCTGTTGTGATATTCTTGTCCAGTAGCCTGTTTTTAGCATGTTGCAGCAAAGTAATACCATGGGGACCGGGTATGCTTTGAATGCCAGGAACTGTTTCAACTATTTCCTGTAAACTTTTATAAGCCCCCAGCATTGCAAAAGTGAAAATGTCAGGTCTTGCGCCATGGCTCATTAATAATTCAGCAATATCCCTGCGACCTACATGAGAGGCGGCGCCCAGGGCAGTTTCCCAATCGCCAAAGCCCCAGTCCCAGGCAGCGCCGGCGAGTTCAGGTCGTTTGCTGACGAGTTCTTTCACTTTGTCGAAATTAAAATGTGAGGCGCCAACAATACCGCTGACCATTTCATCATCCATGCTCGGGTAGCGATAAAATAGTTTCTTATTGCCGGCCAATGACAGGTTATTGTTTTCTGAGGCATGGCCGAAGCCAAATGCCGTGATGCCGATGATGCCAAAGGCAGAACTTTTAATAAAGCGGCGGCGGGCAAATGATGGATTGTTCATAACAGGCAGGTTGATTCAATTCATAAGTTACAATATTCCTTATCCTGTTTGAACAATTATAAGATGATTGGCCAAAAATCAATATTGGTGGCAGAAAATATTACTCTTTCATAGCAAGATCAGTAGGCAATCCGTCCAGGCTCTTGAGGTTGTTCTGCTGAATATATTCCACCAGGCCATCAGCGCCTTTCTTTTCGGCCCATTCAAAATGAATGTCTCGGTGACCCTTGAAATCATATAAAGGCACCCCAAAGCCGCAGGATGTCTGGACGAGATCAATATCGGCAACGATGAGCTGTCTTGTGCTGGGATAGATAGTGAAGTGCGGGGCCAGTTCATCCCATTCCTCAGTGCCAGGGAGCACAGCATGACCTTTTCCATACAACCGCAAAATATTCGGCGCCCCTTCAAAGGAGCAGAACATGATAGTGATGCGGCCGTTTTCTTTGGTGTGGGCAGAGGTTTCATTACCACTGCTGACCAGATCCATGTAGGCAACTTTGTGTTCGGATAAAACACGGAAACAATCCAATCCTTTTGGTGAAAGGTTGACCCTGCCATTGGCGCTGAGCGGTGCGGTGGCCACAAAAAATAGGTGCTGCTTTTCGATAAACTCTTTATGCGCCGGTTTGATGGAGTCGTGGAGTTTGCCCATGAATCTTTTTCTCCAAAGTTAACGACTGTCTTGTTTCCTGTCATCTGGGAACAAACCTTACCTTTGCCGCCTTTAAAGAGCGTCTGTAGACTGTCGTCTATAGACCGTGTACAGCAACAATGAAGTATCACAACGAAATACAAAAGCGCAGAACCTTCGCCATCATTTCTCACCCCGATGCGGGTAAAACGACATTGACGGAAAAGTTCCTGTTGTTTGGCGGCGCTATCCAGGTGGCAGGAGCGGTGAAGAGCAATAAGATCAAGAAGCATGCGACCTCCGATTTTATGGAGATAGAAAGACAGAGAGGTATATCGGTGGCCACCTCGGTGATGAGCTTTGAGTACAATAAAATTCTCATCAACCTGCTCGACACTCCGGGTCACAAAGACTTTGCAGAAGACACTTACCGCACACTGACAGCGGTGGACAGCGTTATTTTGGTGGTGGACAGTGTGAACGGAGTGGAGGAACAAACGAGAAGGCTTATGGAAGTATGCCGGATGCGGGATACACCTGTTATTGTTTTCATCAATAAGATGGACCGTGACGGAAAAAACCGTTTTGACCTGCTGGAAGAAATCGAAAAGGAATTGTCCATCCACCTGCACCCGATGACATGGCCCATCAACAGCGGTAAGGAGTTCAAAGGCGTTTACAACCTTCATGATAAAAGTTTACTGCTGTTCACTGCCAACACAAAGGCGGATGAAGACAGCATTTCAATTTCTGACCTGTCTGATAAAGTCCTGGAAGATAAGTTGGGTGAGAAAGATGCCGCCCAGTTGCAGGAAGATGTGGAACTGGTGGATGGGGTGCACGGCGAATTGAAAACGAAAGATTACCTGGCGGGAAAAGTGGCCCCGGTATTTTTCGGCAGTGCCATCAATAATTTTGGTGTAAAAGAAATGCTGGATACATTTATCCGTATTGCACCCACACCACGAAGCCGGGAAACCACAACACGTTTATTGAATGTGGAAGAAGAGAAGATGAGTGGGTTTGTTTTTAAGATCCATGCCAACCTCGACCCCAAACACCGGGACAGGATCGCTTTCTTCCGGGTTTGCTCAGGTAAGTTTGAACGAAACAAATACTTCCACCATGTCCGTTTAAACAAAGATGTCCGCTTCAGTAATCCCTATTCTTTTATGGCAAGGGATAAAAGCATCATTGAAGATGCGTATGCCGGCGATGTGGTGGGCTTGTTTGACACGGGAAATTTTAAGATCGGTGATACGTTGACGGAAGGGGAAGATTTTTATTTTACCGGCATTCCATCATTCTCGCCTGAAATATTCAAAGAAGTGGTGAACAAAGACCCGATGAAAACAAAGCAGCTGGAGAAGGGACTGATGCAGTTGACCGATGAAGGGGTGGCGCAGTTGTTCACCCAGTTTGGTGGCAATAAAAAGATCATCGGCTGCGTGGGTGAACTGCAGTTTGAAGTGATTCAGTACCGGCTGCTGCATGAATACGGAGCATCGGTAGCATTTAATACCCTGCCTTTCTACAAAGCCTGCTGGCTGACGAGTAAGGATGATAGAAAACTACAGGATTTTCTCCGTTTCAAGCAGGCCAATTCGGGAGAGGATAAGGACGGTCACCCGGTTTATTTGGCGCAAAGCGAATGGTTCCTGAATACCGAGAAAACGAATAACCCTGATATTGAGTTTCATTATACGAGTGAGATACACAAGTAGTTCATGGTTCATAGTTGATGGTTCATGGTAAGCTGTTGTAAGTACAAATTATTTTATGCGATGGGAAATGTTTTGTGAACCATTCGGTCAAGCCATGAACTATAAATCATCAACCATGAACCCAATGATAATATTCGATACCGAAAGACTGATCGTTCGCCGTTATTTGCCGGCGGAGTTTGAAAATTTTTTCCGGCTCAATGGTGATGCGGATGTGGTGCGGTATATCCGGCCGGTGCAGAACAGAGAGGAAGCGCTGGATTCATTTCAACAACTATTGGCTGCTTATGATGAACAACCGGGCCTGGGCCGCTGGGCAGTTCATACATTGAATAATGGAGATTTTGTCGGCTCGTTTGCTATTATCCCGCTGCCATGGGATAAGGACAAAATACAAATGGGTTATGCTTTTCCCAAACAAAACTGGGGCAAGGGGTATGCAACGGAACTGACAAAGAAGGGGCTGGAACATTACTGGCAAAATTTTTCAGCAGATGAAGTGTACGGGGTGACTGAAGTACCTCACACCGCATCACAAAAAGTATTACTCAAAGCCGGGTTTGTATTTAGCCATGTATTTACCCACGAAGAAATTGACCTGAATATCTACAACTGCCAACGCCCCTGCTAACGGATAGGTCTGCTAAGCCAGTATTCGTCCACAATATTTCCATTGCTTCTCCATATCCTGAATTTTTGTTCCGGCAAGGCTTCGATAGTATAGACACCATTCAGCACCAGCGACCAGTCGAAATCGGCTGTCCATGCACAGGTATCTGTGAAGATTATTTTGTTTCCCTGTAAGGAAAAACTACCACCGCAAATGGCGGGATATTTTGCTCTTTCGCTGTTGCCTTCAAAACGATTACCCGTGAAAAGAAGGCTCACCCACACGGTATCCATCCCGGTGCGGTTGAAATAGCCGATATAGCGATCCTTTAATACGATGTTTTCTGAAGCGGGTTTGCTGCAGGCCCAAAAAACAGACAGGGCCAGCGCTGCGATTCCGATCTTTTTCATAACCTGTCATTTAGGTAAGGACAGGCAAATACTGTGCAAAACAGGTGGGACCGGCATTAAAATTTTGCAGCAACCCCGGTATAATTGTGCGGGGTGATCTTTTTCAGTTCTTTTTTGATCTCATCGTTCACTTTTAATGTATCAATAAACTGGTGGATAGATTTTTTATCAATTGTATGATTGCCTCTTGTCAGGTCTTTTAGTGCCTCGTAGGGGTTAGCATATTTTTCACGGCGCAGGATTGTTTGAATGGCTTCGGCCACCACTGCCCAGTTATTCTCCAGGTCTTCATGAATTTTGGCATCATTGATGACGAGTTTTGATAAACCTTTTTCAATGGAACGAACCGAGATCATCGTGTGAGCAAAGGGAACGCCGATATTTCGGAGCACCGTGGAGTCGGTCAGGTCTCTTTGTAGTCTTGATACCGGCAGTTTGGATGAAAGGTGTTCGAAGACAGCATTTGCAAAACCGAGATTGCCTTCGGCATTTTCAAAATCAATCGGGTTCACCTTGTGGGGCATAGCAGAGGAGCCCACTTCGCCTTTCTTTGTTTTTTGTTTGAAATAGTCCATCGACACATAGGTCCATACATCCCGGCAGAAATCAAGCAGGATGTTATTGATGCGTTTGATGCAATCAAAATGCGCCGCCAGGTTGTCATAGTGTTCGATCTGCGTGGTGAATTGCTGACGGCTTAGTCCTATTTGCTCAGTGAATTCGTTGCCAAACTTCACCCAATCCATTTTTGGGAATGCCACATGATGGGCATTGAAGTTGCCGGTGGCGCCGCCAAACTTGCAGGTGAAAGGTATGCCGATAAATTGTTCCACCTGGCTTTCGATCCTGGCCACAAAGACCATGATCTCTTTACCCAGTTTGGTGGGACTGGCCGGTTGCCCATGGGTGCGGGCCAGCATGGGTATCTCTTTCCATTCTTCAGCCAGCAGTTGTAATTGTTTGTTCAGGTTGAGCAGGGCGGGCAGGTATTCATATTCAACAGCATGTTTCCACAGCAGTGGCACGGCGGTATTGTTGATGTCTTGCGATGTCAGTCCGAAATGCACCCATTCTTTGGCTTCTTTGGCGCCGCATTTCTCCAGTTCGTTTTTCAGGAAATATTCCACCGCTTTCACATCATGGTTGGTGGTGAATTCGATCTGCTTTATTTCCTGCCCGTCTTCGGGACCAAAATCCTCCGCCAGTTTTTGCAAGTGTTTGATGGCTTTGTTAGATAGTTTGAAGAATTTTTTTCTTTCCAGGAAAAGCAGGTACTCAATTTCTACCAGCACCCGGTATTTCATCAGGGCATACTCTGAAAAATATTCATCCAGGTGCTGCACCTGTTTGCGGTAGCGGCCATCAATGGGAGAAATAGCTGTAAGTGCGGTGAGTTCCATGATTGTAAGGGGTTCTGACTTCTGGTTTGTTGTTGCTTTCTATCGTTCCTTTACCTTTGCCCGGCAAAAATAGTTCAATTGGAGAAGATAAGAGTTGGTATTGTTAATTACATGAACACCAAACCACTGATCTATGGTTTGGAGAGACCGCCCATCTGTGAGCAGATCGAACTGGTGGGTGCCTACCCGGCAAAAGTGGCGCAGCTGCTGGCCGAAGATAAAGTGGATGTGGCACTGATGCCTGTCGCATCGATTCCGGAATTGTCTTCTTATCATATTGTCGGCAATTATTGCATCGGCACTGAAGGGGAGATTGCATCGGTGGCTTTGTTCAGCGAAGTGCCCATGCAGGAAATTGATAAAGTTTATCTCGATTATCAAAGCCGTTCTTCGGTAGCCTTATTAAAATGGCTGATGAAAGAATATTGGGGCATCCACCCGGAGATCATTCAGGCATCAGACGAGAATTACCGTAACGAGATAAAAGGAACCACAGCCGGCCTGGTGATCGGTGACCGTGCCCTGGAACAACGGAAGATTTCTACATTTATTTATGACCTGGGGAGTGAGTGGAAAGCTATCACAGGTCTGCCTTTTGTGTTTGCTGCATGGGTGAGCAAAAACAAATTACCGGATGAGTTTGTGCGGTTATTTGATGAAGCCAATGCGATGGGATTGCAACATATTGATGAGATCGTTGCTTCAGTACCTGCTGATCTGTATGATATGAAGAAATATTATAACCTGCATCTTAGCTACAAACTGGATGAAAGAAAACTCGAAGGCATGAGAAAATTTTTGAATGTGACAGTGAATATTTAATGCTTCTTTTTCTATAAATAAACAGCTATTTTTTTTAGTTTCAGGTTTTGAATAACTGCTATTTTATGCAGATACGTCCTCTTTATATCTATATCAAAAATTTTTTTTTATTTTTTTTATTTTTTTCTATTTGTCGAACCTCAAATGGACAAGTGAACCTGAACCAGGGTTTGATAGCATTCTATCCATTTAATGGTAATGCAAATGATTTCAGTGGAAATGGCAATCATGGAACACTTATGAATGGAGTGCAGCCTACAACTGATAGATTTGGTAACCCTAATAGCGCCTATTTTTTTGATGGAATGGATGACTATATATCTGTGCCTAATTCTCCGATTCTTAACCCACCCAATGCTATGTCTATTGCATTGTATTTTTATCCAACAAGAACTGGCATTCAAATTTTGCTTGGTAAAGTAGCATATACAGGGGCTGTTTCTACACAATATCAGATAACTATGAATGATCCTAGTTACCCTGGTGTAAAGTTTGGTGTTAATTCAGCAGCAAGCGGATGTGCGGGTACTCCGGTAAACACTGGTAGTGTAAATACCAATATCCCGATAGATTTAGATACTTGGCATTGTATTGTTGGTACTTTTGACAATGGAGTCCAAAAAATATATCTTAACGGAGTATTGATGCAAACAATTAATACCGGTTTTACAACTCTTAATTCTTGTTCAAATGCTACCATTCAGATTGGGAAATGGTGGAGTGCTGATCCATTTCAATTCCAGGGAAAGATTGATGATGTTCGAATTTATAACCGGGCATTAAATCAGGAAGAAGTAAGTGCCCTTTGTTTACAAGAAGTGATTGTTAATAAATACACTCCTGTCATAGCTTTCAACCAATGTTATAATTCTGTAACTGTGGAAAGTACTTCTGAATTTGGAGTAGGAGATACTATTTTATTAGCGCAAATGAAAGGGGCAATAATTGATAGCGCAAACAACTTGTCCTATGGTAATATTGCCGATTATAGAAATGCAGGCAACTACGAGTTTAATTATATCAAAGCTATTAATGGAAATAGTATCGAGTTGTTGAATAGTCTTGAAAGGAATTATGATTGGGATACAGGCAGAGTTCAGTTAATAAGAGTGCCGTATTATCAAAACCTGACCGTTACAGATAAACTCACCTGTTTGCCGTGGGATGGATCGAAAGGAGGTGTTTTGGCTGTAATTGTTGAAAACGATCTAACTTTTAGTGGAGCAGGTGAAATTGATGTAAGCGGAAGAGGTTTCAGAGGAGCTACACCTCTAAATAGTTCGATAGTTACCTGTAACATGCAGGGATATGTTTATACCCAGGCTTCAAATAATGGTGGTAGGAAGGGGGAAGGAGTTTACAATGTGGCCAACAACAACAATTTTGGAAGAGGATCTCCTGCGAATGCCGGAGGCGGAGGTAATGCACATAATGCAGGAGGGGGCGGAGGCAGTAATGCAGGAGCAGGCGGACATGGAGGAAATCAATGGAATGGTTGTGCTACAATTGCTGAAAACGTTGGAGGAAAGGGCGGCAAGGAATTGGTGAATAATGCAACTTTAAATAAACTGTTTTTTGGCGGTGGTGGTGGTATGGGTCATGGTAATGACCAGAATGAGTATCCTGCTGGCCATGGCGGCGGTATTATTATAATACAGGCAAGTTCTATTAATTCAAACGGAAATTCAATCAGGGCAAATGGTACAGGAGGCCAGGTTTGCCCGGGTCCAAGTGTTTGTAATGACGGACTGAGTGGTGGAGGTGCCGGGGGAAGTATATTATTAAATGTTCCAATCATAAATGGAAATACTGTTGTGGAAGCAAAAGGCGGAGCCGGGGCAAATTCAGAATATATTCACCCGGTATTTACTACATATAAGGTCGGTCCGGGCGGCGGCGGTGGTGGCGGATTTATTGCCTTGACACAACCTGCGGTTAGTCCTGACCTTCTGGTTAATACAGATGGCGGTGTCAATGGCATACTCCTACTTCATAGCAACGATCCATATGGTGCAACTTCAGGACAAAATGGAACAGTGCTTACTTCTTTTGATATGTTCTTTGACACAAACCTGTTTACACCCAATATTGATTCAGTACGAATCCGGGAAACAGCCACCAGTTGCAGCAGTTTTGATTTTGAAGGAGTAGCTTATATTAACACTGCTGCCGTGAACACCTGGTATTGGGATTTTGGAGACGGCAATTCCTCTGCAGATCAGAATACTTTCCATACTTATAACAACTCTGGTACCTATGATGTGAAACTTGTCGTTACTGACATAAATGGTTGTAAGGACAGCATTATTATACAGGTTTCTCCAACTGTGCTAAACTTAGATTTTTCTTACAATATAGATGTTTGCGATCCGCAGTCGGTGCAATTTACCGGCAGCGGGAACACAGCCCCGGGAATATTTTGGGACTTTGGCGATGGCAACAACGCTACAGGGATTGCTGCCCCAATACATAACTATGCAACAACCGGAACTTATATTGTGAAATATGCACTTACGAATGGCCCTTGCAGCGATACAATAACAAAATCAATTTTTATTGGTGTTCTACCCGGTGATATTATCCTAACGCCTGATACTACTATTTGTTTCGGCACCTCACTGCAGTTGAGAACCGTTCCCTCATTAAGTTTTTGCTGGTCGCCTGCTACTTATCTTGATGACCCACTGAGCCCGCAGCCTGTCAGTTCTACACCAGGAAATATTACTTATTATCTCACGGCTGAGTTGATGGGCAACAATCTTGTAATTAACGGCGATTTTTCACAGGGCAATACGGGATTTACTTCGGGTTACCAATTTGCTGGCACAAATGTAACGGAAGGACAATATTTTGTAGGTTCCAATCCACAGGCATGGAATGGCTCTATGGCTTCTTGTGGTGATCATACCGGCGGGAATGGCAATATGATGCTTGTTAACGGTTCACCGGTTGCAGATGTTGAAGTATGGAGGCAGACCATAACAGTAACTCCGAATACCAACTATGCATTTTCTACCTGGATACAGGCACTTTGGGCTGCCAATCCAGCCCAGTTGCAGTTCTCCATTAACGGGTTGCTGTTAGGAGGAACCATCACTGCGAGTTTGCCTGTTTGTAACTGGACGCAGTTTTACACTTCCTGGAACTCAGGCAATGCTGCGACAGCAGTTATTTCTATTGTAAATAAAAATACCACAGTGGCAGGTAACGATTTCGCATTAGACGATATATCCTTTGCGCCGCTGTTTATTCAAAGAGACTCAGTGCGGATCAATGTTGATACTGCATTTGTAAGTATTTCCAACAATGATACTACTATTTGCGCCGGCGCTTCAGTACAACTCACTAGTTCCGGGGCTTTTCAATATAGCTGGTTCCCTTCGTCAAGTTTGTCTGATCCTTTGACCAGTAACCCGGTTGCTTCACCGGTAACTTCTACTGAATACATAGTTACAGGATTAACGATGAATGGATGTGCCGCCTTTGATACTGTAATGGTTAACTTATATGCTTTGCCCGCAATTACTATTTCAAATGATACAGCGATTTGTCAGAATTCTTCTGTTCAGTTGTTTGCCAGCGGAGGTGTTAGCTATAACTGGTCGCCTGCTGCAACTTTAAATGACCCCCAGTTAAGTAATCCTTTTGCAACTCCGGTAACACCGACACGTTATTATGTGCAAATCACAGATGGAAACAATTGTCAATTTCAGGATTCAGTATTGGTTGAATTTAGGCCGCCACCTGTATTTAGTATAAGTCCGGTGGCACAGACATGCCAGGGTAACCAGGTCCAGTTGTTGGCATCCGGAGGAGATATTTACGCATGGCAGCCTTCCGGTACCCTGAGCAACAGCAGCATTTCAAACCCCATTGCTTTTCCGGCTGCCAGCACAACTTATACAGTTACCATTACGGAATCAACCTGTAATGAATCAGCCACACTGTCAACTGATGTAACGATCCTGCCTTCCCCGCAAGTGCAAGCTTTCAAATCAAACGACATTGATTGCAGCAATGACAGAAGCCAGCTTACTGCTACCGGGGCCGTTCAGTATAACTGGTCGCCTGCCGCTACTCTTAATAACCCTTCCATTCCCAATCCTCTGGCAATGCCTGTAGCCGCCACCCAGTATACAGTTACTGGTACTGATGCTAACGGCTGCAGCGGGACATCATCTATTACAGTCAGCGTAGAAAATATCAACCAGGGAGGCTATCACATGCCAACGGCCTTTACCCCGAACAATGACGGCCTGAACGATTGCTATGGAATAAAATTCTGGGGAATAGTGGAGGAAATCGAATTCAGTATTTATAACCGGTGGGGAGAAAGAGTATTTCATACAAAGAACAGGGGACAATGCTGGAATGGTATATATAAAGGTGTGCCACAAGATGCAGGAGTCTATGTGTATATGATCAGGGCAAAAACCAGTTGTGATCCGAATGTTTTCCGGAAAGGCACTTTTGTGCTCATTCGGTAATCAGGCAACAATCATTTACATTTGCCCGAAATACAGCTCCCAGCATGAAGAAAGCCCTTATCACAGGCATCACCGGCCAGGATGGCGCCTATCTTGCGGAACTCCTTTTGGAAAAAGGCTACGAAGTACACGGCATTAAACGCAGAACTTCCCTTATCAACACCCAAAGAATTGATCACCTGTACCAGGATCCGCATGAAAAGAATATCAGGATGACCCTGCACTATGGCGACCTGACCGATTCCACCAATATTATCCGCATTATTCAGCAGGTGCAGCCCGATGAGATCTATAATCTCGGCGCCATGAGCCATGTGCAGGTAAGTTTTGAAGAACCGGAGTATGCCGCCAATACGGATGCAGTCGGCACTTTGCGCATATTAGAGGCAGTGAGAATCCTCGGGTTGGAAAAAAGGACCCGTATCTACCAGGCGTCCACTTCAGAATTATATGGGAAAGTGCAGGCCGTTCCTCAAAATGAGACAACTCCATTTTATCCACGTTCGCCTTACGGTGTGGCCAAACTATATGCATATTGGATCACCGTAAACTACAGGGAGGCCTATGGTATGTATGCCTGCAACGGCATTTTGTTCAACCATGAAAGCCCGTTACGGGGCGAAACTTTTGTCACCCGTAAGATCACCCGTGGTGTGGCTGAAATTGTGTTGGGTTTAAAAAACAAATTATGGCTCGGCAACCTGGATGCAAAGCGGGACTGGGGCCATGCCCGGGACTATGTAGAGGCCATGTGGCTGATGCTGCAGCAGGAGGAACCCGAAGACTTTGTGATCGCCACAGGTGTTACCACCGCAGTCCGTGATTTTGTGAAATCTGCTTTTGCCTGTGCCGGTGTGAGTGTGGAGTTTGAAGGACATGGCGAAAAGGAAAAAGGTATTGTGAAAGCCGTAGCATTGCCGGATATTCACCTGAAACCCGGTGATGTGGTGGTGGAAGTGGACAGCCGTTATTTTCGCCCGACAGAAGTGGATCTATTGTTGGGAGATGCCACGAAAGCAAAGGAAAAATTAGGATGGGCGCCAAAACATTCATTAGAGAAATTAATTAAAGAAATGGTTGAAGCGGATATTGAGTTGTTCCGCAAAGATGTGGTATTAAGAAATTCAGGGTTTAAAACTTTAAGTCAGTTTGAATGATGGAGCAGGGGAAACGTATCTATGTGGCCGGGCACAATGGCATGGTGGGTGCGGCAATTACGAGGAAATTAAAAGCGGGTGGATTCGAAAACCTGGTTTTGCGGTCGTCCGGGGAACTTGACCTTCGTAACCAGTCTGCTGTAAATGATTTTTTTGCAGCAGAAAAACCCGACTATGTTTTCCTGGCTGCAGCCAAAGTGGGAGGCATCGTTGCCAATAATACATACCGGGCCGATTTTTTATACGATAACCTGCTTATTGAGGCCAACATCATTCATGCAGCTTTCCTGAATAAAGTGGAGAAGTTGCTTTTCCTGGGCAGTTCCTGCATCTACCCGAAGCTGGCGCCGCAACCATTGAAGGAAGAATATCTGCTGACTGGTTTATTAGAACCAACCAACGAACCTTATGCCATTGCCAAGATCACCGGCATCAAACTCTGCGAGGCTTACCGTGACCAGTATGGCTGCAATTTTATAGCAGCTATGCCCACCAACCTATATGGGCAGGGCGATAATTATCACCTGCAAAACTCTCATGTTATTCCGGCCTTGCTGCGGAAGTTTCATGAAGCAAAGGAAAGCGGATCAGCATATGTGGAAATATGGGGAACAGGATCGCCGCTGCGGGAATTTATGTATGTGGATGACCTCGCCGATGCATGCGTTTTCCTGATGCAGCATTACAATGGTAAGCTTTTTATGAATATCGGTACGGGGGAAGAGATCAGCATTAAAGACCTGGCTTTGCTGGTTAAGGAAATAACTGGCTATGAAGGTGAAATAACGTTTGATACTTCAAAACCTGACGGTACCCCTCGCAAGCTGATGGATAATACAAGACTTCATCAACTGGGATGGAAACACCGCACCGGGCTGAAGGAAGGACTGGCCATGGCTTACCAGTTTTTGCTGACCGAAACGGTCAGGGAGAAATAAAATACCTTTTAATTAACCAGGTGAACAAGGTCTTTCCGGATGAAGATAGAGTCGGCGAAGAGGGGGATACCGGATTTTTTTGAATTTTCCTGATCTGTGAACCCCATGAATTTGAACCCCGAATTGATAAAATGTTGGTAGATATCGTCAAAAAGCCATTGGTCATTGTACAGCATTGCGAAGCTTGATTCTATGATAATTGCTGAAGCCAGTTCAAAGGTTTTTTTACCTCCAAGGATTACTTTATTCTCATATCCCTGAACATCAACTTTGATTAAGAAGTTTTCCTTAATATCCAGGTCAGGTAGAACATCATCTAATCTTTTTATTTGTATGTCCTGCTTTTTAACGAACTCTGAGTTGGGATAATTTTTCTTGTGCAGCTCTTCCATTTTTAGAATGGATGAGCTAACCAAATTGTTGCTGATATTAATTTCAATATTTCCGTTTATATCGCTAAGTCCAAAATTGAAGCAGGTAACATCAAGCTTACCTGTTTTTTGAACTAATTTTTTATAGCAGTCCGGGATCGGTTCGAATGCGTAGATTTTTCTATTGGGAAGTATTGAGTTAATTTCCAAAATAAATTGTCCTTCATTCGCCCCGATGTCAAGTATGGTATTGATGTTAAGCCTTTCCCCCCAGTTTTTATCAAAAGTTGCAGGAATAATTTTGTGTTTATGGGACAAGTGGTATCCAAAAACATTAAATATTTTATTTAAAAATCGACCTATGACTTTCATCATATAAGCTAAATTTGCAAAAAAGTTAGAGTGGATGTTAAAAGTGACGAAATTACAAAAGATAGATTAAAATTAAGATACAATATATATGAGTAGCTTGTTAAAGAAGTATTTGGGAGAAAATTTATATCAGACTTTAAAATCAATAAAAAGAAAATATTTTCCCTCACAGCTGGATAGGCAAACAATCTATAATGAAAGGATATTGGAAGAAAAGCGTATAGCATTATTTTCCAGTTTTATTCAACCAGGAGAGTTGTGCTTTGATGTAGGAGCGAATATTGGCAATAGGGTTTCACCGCTACTGAAAATCGGTGCCAAAATAGTAGCAATTGAACCTCAAAGATATTGTTATAGAATTTTGGAAAAAAAATTTGGTGATAGAATAACTCTTGTTAAGAAGGGTGTGGGTGAAAAGGAAGGCATTCGTGAGTTTTATATTGCCGATGATTCTGTATTATCTACTTTTTCAAAAGAATGGGTGGATCAAGGAAAAACTGGAAGGTTTAAAGGCCGTAGTTGGAATAAAGTAATTAAAATGGAAATGACAACACTTGATCTTTTATTAAAAGAGTATGGTGTTCCTGTTTTTATTAAAGTAGATGTTGAGGGCTTCGAATTGGAAGTATTAAAGGGGCTTACATCCCCAATCAGGTGCATTAGTTTTGAGTATGCCGTTCCAGAACATCTGGATAAAGCAATCGCATGTATTGATAGACTCATTGAAATTAACAATGACATTGAGTGTAATTTTTCCATTGGGGAAAGTATGGAGTTGGCGTTTGATGAGTGGCTGCCAGCAGAAGCGATGAAAATATATGCCAAGTCCTCTGCATTTTTAGATTCTTTTTTCGGGGATGTATACGTTCGGAGAAAACCTGGAACTTTTTAGTTGTAGTCACCACTTAAATGCTTTATGGAAAGTATTAATCCTAAGATATCTGTAATCACCCCATCCTATAATCAGGGTAAATTTCTTGAGCAAACAATACTTTCTGTAATATCTCAGTGTTATCCAAATCTTGAATACATAATAATGGATGGGGGGAGCACTGATGAATCCGTTGAAATTATTAAAAAGTATGAGCAGCATATAACATATTGGCAAAGCAAACCTGATAATGGGCAAGCCGGCGCAATTAATGAGGGGTTTAAGCATGCTACGGGTGATATTTTATGCTGGCTGAATTCTGATGATATGTACATGCCGGGCATCTTTGATAGGATTGCAGCAATATTTGCCAATACCAGTAAGCCTGCGATAGTATTTGGGAATTGTCTTCATTTCAACGAGCATAGCAGTAAAACCCGGGGCAGTGATGTGGTGGGAGATGATGCCAGGCATATACTGTCATTATATGATTATATCATTCAGCCATCATCTTTCTGGAACCGGGCAGCCTGGCTGGCTACCGGGGCGCTGGAAGAATCTATGCACTTTGCTTTTGACTGGGACTGGTTTATAAGGGCACAAAACACAGGTGTTCAGTTTGTGCCGGTACAAGATTATCTTTCGATATATCGTATTCATGAATCACATAAGACAGGTACCGGGGGCGATAAGCGGAATGAGGAATTAAAAAAGATAGTCAGTAGATATAATGAGGAACAGAAACTTATCCGGGCTTTTAACCGCTGGCTGCGTATTTACGCTAAGTATAAATTTGTTTCAAAAATTATTGAGAGCGGTTACCGGTTCCGATTACCGGTGGTTAACAGCTTGAGCCGGCTGTTTTTATTTCCACGCCTCAGTAAGAAACAATACCTGAGCATTGTTTCTATGAAATAGCCGGGTTGGCAGTTGTTTTCCGGTTTTTCCAGGCAAACCATTTTTTGCCAACGGCGGTCTGCATAAACCTTTGCAATATTTTTTGACGAAATTGCCATAGCGACAAACGGGTGCTTGGCCCGATATGTTTATTATGGCTTTCCCTGATTTCTTTTAAAGCTTTATTGAACTGGATTGTGCTGACTCCGCCTGGAGAAAAGAATACCAGTGGTTCGGGAATAAAAACAAATTTTTCATTTCTGATTCGCAAAATAAAGTCATAATCCATGGCCAGTTTAAGGGATGTGTCAAACAGGCCATATTTTTCATACAGCTCTCTTTTAACAAACATCGTTGGATGGCCGATGGTTCTCATTCCTTTCCAGAGTTTCTTTCTTTCAAAAGGGCTGCCTGTTATTACATTGATATCCCCCCGGTGTTGTATATACTTTGAGTGGCTCCACATAATGTTTTCGTCTGATGAAAAATAGTCGGATGCAATCTTTACCGCATCATTGATGTAATACAGATCGCCGGAGTTAAGCAGGTGAATGATTTCACCGTATGAGTTTCTTATTCCTTTATTAAAGGCATCGGAAATGCCCTGGTCTCTTTCAAAAACCCAGCGACGATAAGAAGGTTGCGGGTTTTCAATCAGCCAGCTGTTTATTACATTATTGTCTGAGCCATCAATGATCAAATGCTCAAATGGTAATAAGGTTTGTTTGTCTACTGAAACACATGTCTTAATCAGGTCATTTAAGTTATTAAAGCAAATGGTAACAATAGTTATTCTATATTTCATACAATAAAAGTTGGATTTGTTACCTAACAAAAACCTCCTTTTTGCAAAACCCCTTCAATGTAAACCATTGCGACAGGAAAACATAGCGTCCCTTGATGGCCTGGCCTTTCAAGGCAAATAAAAGCCAGATCAGGGCTGCCGCCCCTGATTTGAAAACAAATTCAGCAAATTTTTGAATAACTGCTCCCTTGCCTTTTTCCGTTCTTACACGGATCTTTTCTTCGTTGCCGGTTTTCAAAAACAGTCTTTTAAAACTGCTAAAAGATAGACGTTCGCTGTCAATATTATGATACAGCATGGCCTGCGGCAGGTAGTAAATTTCGGTGCTCAGTTTACTGACCTGGTGAAAGATAAATTTATCATCGCTGCGGAAGGTGAGTTGATTATTGAAGCCTCCGGCTTTCAGTAAAATTTCCCTGCTATACGTCATATTGCAACCGGCAGGGTATTTCATTCCTTTGCCAAATCGTTTGGGTTCATTGCCATAATCAAGCAATCCTACATACCCGTTCAGGTACTTACTCATCCAGCGGGGTTCTTTTTCTTCAGAATAACGGGGAATCACTTTCCCGCCGATACCTGCGGTGGTAGGATGATCTTTCAGGAAATGCAGGATGCTTTCCAGGAAACCGGGCACCGCTTCTGCATCATCATCCATGAAAGTGATGATTGGAGCTTTTGCTTCTTCAATTCCCCGGTTGCGGGCAAAGGATAAACCCCGGTTGGTCTCCAGCACATACCGGGCATTCAGTTCCGGGTGTGCTGTGATAAAATTTTTACTGATGAAAGCCGTGTTGTCAGTACTGTTATTGTCAACAACAACGATCTCAAACAGGGAAGGAGTGAGGGTTTGCCGGGCCAGGCATTCTAATGCAGCGCCAATGAACTTATCACGGTTGTAGGTGCAGATGACTACTGTTATTGCTGATTGATTATCGCCTGGCATCTTCTTTATTAATTATTGCCGTAAGGGTTTGGGAAAACCGCTGTACATTATTTTTCCGGCTAAAATACTCGAAAAATGCCGGAGGGGTCGGTTGTTTCGTGAAAAGGGCACGACTAACGACAACTGAAAAGTCATTCCAGTTACTATTTTCAGCAATGAACAGTTTTTGGCCGGCGACTTCAGCAGGGATGCCAGCCGCCATCTGCTCAAAGCACACCACATTGCAGTGATGAGATAATGCGTCAATAGTTTTGGTTTGTATGCCCCCTCCGGAGAGAACAGGGTTGATGAAAACATCAGCCGCCTGGAAATAGTTCCCAATATCCTGAACTTCCCCGGTCATGATCACTGATGGATGAGTTAATTTGTTTAAATAGGCAAAAGCTTTTTTATTATTTTTTCCGCAGACAATGATCCTGAAAACTATTCCTTGTTTTTCAAGCCCCGGCACAAGATGCCTGTAAATATTTTCGACAGCATTGGCGTTGGGAGTATAGTCTAATGTTCCGGCAAAGAGTAGTATTTTTTTTGATTCATCTATGCCATGTCTTTCCCGGATAATCTCACCTGCTGCTGCATTTGGTTCTGTTTGTTCAATGCAATAGGGCAAGACGATACATTTACCAGGTTGTAGTTTAAACTTGTGAATTGCAATAGCTCGGTCAATTTCGGTTTTAAAAAGACTGAGATCGGCTTTCCGATGAATCCAGCCTTCATATTTGCCAAGTAAATTCCACCACCATTTTCCAAGCTGACGGAACCGTTCTGATTCAATATTATGCGAGTGAACAACAAGCAAAGCCCCACAGGCTTTTGCTGCTTTTTTGGCGGCGATGCCATGATAGGGATGTTCAAGGATGATGCAGGAGGGTTTTTCTTTAACAGCTACTAATCTTATTTTGTTCCAGACAATCGGGTTAAGAAATTGTTTTTTACTTAATGGTAAATCGGGGAGTATCCTGTAGCCAGTTTCTTCAGTAAGTTCGTTATTACGGGAGCATAGACAAACCAGGTCAGAATGTTTAGCCAGTTCTTTGATGAAATGTGCAATACCCTTTTGCCCACCAAACACCGGCGGCAGCACTTTATACCACACAATGCTCAGTATTTTTTCCATGCTGAAACAACACTGTTTATCAGACGGCTTTCAGTTTGTTCTTTTTCCCTTCCCGCCAGGCCATGAAAAATCCTCCTGCCACCAATAACAGGATCACAAAGGAGAAAATGTATGAAATGTTGATTCCTTTTTTATAACTCTCCGGTTCAAAAACAAACCGGATATTGTGTTTGCCGGCAGGCACCTGCAATCCACGGAGCAGGTAATTGGTCTTAATATAATTTGTTTTCTGACCATCTATATATGCATTCCAGCCATAAGGATAAAAAATTTCGCTGCATACCAGGAACTGCGGTGATGAAGCGTTCACTTCATAGTCAATAACATCGTTATCATATTTCAGCAGCGTTACTGTTGCAGCAGAATCCCATTGTGGTTGCGAAAGATCTTTGGCATATGCCTCAGCAATCACTGCTGTGTCTTTCAGGTTCGTTTCTCCGATTGCCACTATTTCTGCAGCTTCATCTTTTACAAACTTAATGTTCTTAACCAGCCAGGCCGGGCCATATCCTTCCTGGTTAGGTAACAACATCTGTTGTCCGCTCTGGGGGTTTGGTGCAATGATATATTTTGTATTCAGCATATTCAGTACCTGCTGATTGGCGCCGGCTGACAAATACTTTTCAATCACATCCTGGTAAATCCTGAGTTTGGCCGGGTGATAGCCGCCTACCGACCTGTGGAAAGTAGAGATTTTATAATCGCTGGCGCTGAATCGTTCCGGCCCTGCATTATAAACCCTGAAATGCGGTTCTTTATCTGCCAGTATCTGCTGGTCAATTGCTGATTTGGTAAAATTTTCATATTGCACTTCATCTTTTGGAACATAGTTGTCATCACCCAGGTATTTTTTCCCAACAACAAGCAGGTCGCCAATGGCTACCACTGCAATGATCGCTAATGCGACAACCGGTTTCAATGTTTTGCGGAGATAAAGCCATATTACGAGTAACAATAAAACAGCAAATGCCAGGGTGCGGAACAATTGTCCGCCAAACATAGCGTAGCGGTCTGCTTTCAGACCTGCGATGGTGGCTCTTGCAATTTCATCATTTGCACCCATACGTTTGATATAATCACTGATCATGCCATCACTGGGTGAACTATAATCCATCATCAGCCATACCAGGGCCAGGATGAGAATGAGTCCGCCACTTGTATAAAGTAATTTCTTAAAGTCAGCCTTCAGGGCTTCCCTGTTATTGTTCGCAAAAAGTTGCTGTGCTGCCAGTACAGCAGCAACAGGTATTGCCATTTGCGCAATCACCAACGCCATCGAAGGTGCCCTGAATTTGTTATAGAAGGGTAGATTGTCAAAAAGAAAAATATTAAATGCCGGGAAAAATTTGCCCCAGGTCATCATCACAGATAACACCGAAACAGCCAGCAAACCCCAGCGGGCCGGGTGTTTAAGCAATACAAAACCAAATAAGGCCAGCAGGCAAATAAGCACACCGGAATAAGGGGCCCCGGACGTACTTTCCAATCCCCCCCAGTATTTTGGAAGACTCCCTGCTAACTGCATAGCCTGGTTTTCCTGGACGCCTCTGGCTACAAGCTTTTTCACTACGTTGGAATTTTCATCCAGTGTGTTGCTGCTGCCCCCGCCGAATGCTTCGGGCATCAGCATGACCAGGGGCTCTGCCACTTTCATGCTGTACTGAAATGCATACGAAGTGTCAAGACCGGAGGTTTTTGTTGTTGTCACAGAATCCCCTTCAATACTGATGCTCTTACCACCCCGTATGGTGGCTTTCGAATACTCACGGGTTATCAGGAATGATAAAGAGTTGGCCATCAAACCAACTACTACCGCCACTAAAGAAATGCCAATAGCCATCCGCATATGTTTCCATTCCTTGTTCCTGATCCAGTTAACAAGATAACTGACGCCAATACCACCTAATACGATAAATGCATAATAACTTATTTGCGGGTGATTGGCCCCGATCAGCATATATACACCCAATGTGGCCACTGCAAGTCCCAGCCAGTATTTTTTTTCAAAGGCCAGGATAAAACCGGCAAGCATTAATGGGGCAAAACCGATGGAATACATCTTGGTCAGGTGCCCTGCGCTGATGATGACAGGATTATAGGTAGCAAAAGCATATACAAATGCACCAAAGACAGCTACCATTTGTTTTACTCTAAGCGAAAGGCAGAGAATATAAAAACACAAACAGGCAATAAAGAAAAAACTGATTGGCTGCGGGAGGCCAAGACCAAAAACATTTTGCAAATTGGGCAAAATGCTTTTGCCATCAAGTGCAATCATGTAGTTGGGCATACCGCTGAATACATTGGTATTCCACAACGGAAAATGTCCGGCTGTGTCTTTGTATTCAAATGCATTGTTGGCCACACCTCTCCAGCCCGCCACGTCGTGCTGGTTCAGCACATTGCCCTGCAGAACAGGGCGGCAAAACAAAACAGACACAAGCAGGAAAAGAAGAATCGCAACAACGTGGGGAACTATCTTTTTAACCAGTTCGTTTTTCATGTATGTATTTTTTCAAAAAGCCCGGAAAGGGGGTTGTGTATTTCCGGGTATCAGGCTGACAAAATAATGCTATTTTAGACGAAATTCGACCATGCGCTGGCTTTTATTTTTATCAAGACTGGCTTTCATCTCAGGTGTTTGCTTCCTGTTGTCATTATCCATTTTGCTATGGAACTGGACCAGCGAGCAACATATCATCGCCACTGTTGCTACCATAGGGTATTTTTTGGGAATGCTGCTGGTGCCCGTCACGTTGCTCTGTTATCTCGCCGTAGTGATATTGAGAAAGAAATTAACGGACAGTATACCACTGTGGCTGGTGATCAGTAATATTGTTTTTCTTTTTGTGTTGCTGCTGTATATAATCATCAACAATGGTCAAAACAATCATTCAGCATAAACCCACCCGCCTTTTCATCATACTGGGTGGTTTTTTTATCGCCAATGCACTGATCGCAGAGATCATGGGGGTGAAACTTTTTTCATTGGAAAAAACGCTGGGAGCTGAGCCGCTAAGCCTGCGCATTTTTGGTAATGAATTTTCTTTTAACCTCACAGCCGGTGTTTTGCTATGGCCGGTGGTGTTTGTGATGACCGACATCATCAATGAGTATTACGGGAAAAAAGGAGTGAGGTTTCTTTCTTTTCTCACCATCGGGCTGATCGCTTATGCATTCATTATGTTCTTTGGCGCTATCCGGTTGCACCCGGCTGATTTCTGGGCTACGAACTATTTTCCGGGGGTGCCGGACAGTGATAAAGCTTATTCGGGGATCTTTGGGCAAAGCCAGGCCATTATCATTGCTTCATTGTTAGCCTTTCTTATCGGCCAATTGCTGGATGTATATATTTTTCACCGCATCAAAAAACTCACAGGGGAGAAGAAAATATGGCTGAGGGCCACCGGTTCTACACTAATCTCGCAACTGGTTGACAGCTTCGTAGTGCTCTTTATCGCTTTTTATGTGGCGCCAAGATTATCAGGCCAGTCTTCTCCCTGGTCGCTGAGCCTGGTGTTGACGGTTTGCGTGGGCAACTATATATATAAATTTATTATTGCTCTTTTGATGACACCTGTAATTTACCTGGTTCACCATCGCATCGAAAAATATCTCGGGAAACCATTAGCGGCAACAATGAAGCAGGCGGCCATGCAGGACAGCTAGAATCTTTCTTTTATCATTTTTGCCACGATCTTGTCTATCGGCAGGGTCACAGCTTCATCAGAAAACAGGCTCCAGTCAACAAAGCGGAACGTTTCTGTTTCGCCGGTGGCGGCATAGGTTTTCAGTTGCTGTTCATCAAAATCAAAAGGAGTGTTGCGGAGCGGGGCGGTTATCGGTTCCAGCGGGTGGGCAAAATAATAAACGGAAATGATCTGGTGTTCAGGATTGAATGCAGATAACTGGAAAAAATCGGTGGTGTAGATATGTTCCCCCGGGTTTATGCTAAGATCCATTTCTTCTTTGAATTCTCTCACCAGGCAGTCCCGTAGCCCTTCGCCAAACTCCAGCCCGCCGCCGGGAAACTTGGTGTAATAATTTCCTCTGATGAACTCATCACTTACCAGTACTTGTTTTTGTTCATTAACAAGTATACCATACACACGGATGTTGAAGCGGGTCATGTATCAGAATATTTTTTTCCGGAAAAAAAGCCAGCCGATCACAAGGGCAATGATGAAGGAAAGAAAAACAACAACATAAAAAGCATAGGGAGAATGTTCAAACCCGCTGGGCACATTCATGCCAAACAAACTGGCAATAAGCACTGGGAAAGTGAGCACAATGGTGATCACCGCCAGTTTTTTCAACACTTCATTCTGGTTGTTGGCAATAATGCTGGCAAAAGCATCCATGGTGCTGGAAAGGATGTTGGCGTAGATATTCGCCATCTCAAGGGCCTGTGAGTTATCCACGATAAGGTCATTGAGAAATTCTTTTTCATCTTCATTCAGCCCCAGGAAATTGGTGCGTTCCAGTTTCATCAGCAGCATTTCGTTTGAACGAAGCGCCGTTACAAAATACACCAGGCTCTTTTGTATACGCATCAGTTGCAGCAGTTGTTCATTCCTGTTAGAGCCATATAGTTTTTGCTCCAGCAGGTTACGCCGCAGGTTGATCTCTTTGAGGTGCTCCATGAAATTCTGAACGATCTTTTCAAAAACTTTCAGCACCATCATGTTCCGTTTGTCAGGATGCCGGTTCTGGAAAGTGTTGAGGAATTTTTTGATGGCAGCGTTTTCAAAGGAGTTAACGGTTACGATCTGGTTATGTGTAAGAATGATGCAGATCGGGATGGTAATGTAAAATGCATCACTTTCGTTAAAAGAATTGTTCTCAGTGGGTGTTTTGATAACAATCAGTTTCACTTTGTCTTCTTCCTCAAATCGGCTTCTTTCGTCAATATCGAGGGAGTCAGTCAGAAAGTCAATAGGTATTTCCAGTTCGGTAGAGAGTTCGGAAAATTCCTCCTGCTTCAGCGGCGGCAAAACATTCACCCAAACCCCATTTTCGGGTTTGTCAATCTGCACCGTTTGATGGCTGATATTTTTGAAATACTGAATCATGGAAGTGGCGCAAAGTTAAGGGATTGAGGCAGGAGTTAGGAGTTGTCAGACATTTGCCAGGAGTGTGGAAGATTTGGGTGGTAGTCGTTAAGCCTTTCTTTAATGATTGCAAGGTGATGCAGAGTATGATAGATGGTAAAATACCCTAATTCCCGCTGGGTGATCTTGCCAAGCAGCGGATGTGGCGCAAGATATTTGTCGAGATCAGCATCCTTCCATTTATCAATAGCATGAACAAGGGTTTGCATTGATTTCCGGAAATCCGTTATCCATTTTTCTTTACCGGCAGCAGCATTTATCTTTTCAGGGACAAATCTTCCGCTGGCCCTGCCGCCTTGCTCTAATTTCATCTTGTATTTGTTCACCAGTTCATCATAGCTGCGGGAAGGACGGTTGGGCTTGCCTGTATATACCCGGGTGATGAATTTTGGCAGGCTATAGGCCAGTTTGGTCATCTTCGCTGAAATGATAAGGTGTTTTACATTTTGTGCTACCGACCATTTCTCCAATGGCTGACGGGAAAAGTCATCGGCATCAATAGCTGTACAACAGTCAGCAAATTCTGTAGTCACTTCATTTAGTCTTTGTATGATCAATTCTTTATTCAATACCTGGATTATTTTATATCTGCTAGTCCTTCATACACTTTTTCTGCCGGACCGGAGAGCCAGATGTTGATATATTTTTCTTCATCCAGCCGGTCATATTCAACGGAGAGTGTTCCGCCCAGCGTTTTCACTTCCACTTCATTAAAGCCATTTTCATTATGGTAGCAAACAATAGCAGCGGCAGTGACACCCGTTCCGCAGGAATAGGTTTCATCTTCCACACCTCTTTCATAGGTCCGCACCATGATCTTATCAACCCCTTCACCTTGTTCGACAAAATTGACATTGATGCCTTCCAGTTCATAATCCTTGCTGTAGCGGATGTCACGGCCTTTTTTATATACATCCAGTTCCATCACATCATTCACCAGTTTCACATAATGCGGCGAGCCGGTATTCAGCACAAAATCACCGTGTATTTTCTGAACACGGTCAACATCTTTCATCTTCAACGAAACAATTCCATCTATATCAATTTCTGCTTCATGCTCGCCATCTGAAGCAAGGAAACGATAAACATCCCTATGGATGCCCTGGTGCCAGGCAAATTTTGCAATGCAGCGACCTCCATTGCCACACATGCTGCCTTCTCTTCCGTCGGCATTATAGTATTTCATTTCAAAGTCATAGCCTTCTTTGCTATTCAGCAGCATCAGCCCATCGGCGCCAATGCCAAAACGCCGGTCGCAAAGCCGCCTGATCTGGTCTGTGGTCAAACCCGAGTATTCATTTCTCCTGTTATCTGCAATTACAAAATCGTTGCCGGTGCCCTGGTATTTATAAAAATGAAGCTTCATGTATAGTCTTAAATACTTTCTGAGAATATGGTTAGAAATTTTTTTATAAGGTTCTCTACGGCTGCTTTGCCGTCTTTGGAAAATTCTTTTTTCACCCGGTTGGCAACAATGGCATTCAGGGCAAGACAATTATGCCCCAATAGTTTTCCCAATCCATAAATGGCCGAAGTCTCCATTTCAAAATTGCTGATGCGATGCTGACCGAACCGGAAATCGGTAAGCCGGTTAACGAATTCGGGATTGCGGATGCCTAGTCTCAGTATTCTTCCCTGCGGGCCATAGAAGCCGGGGCAGGTGACCGTGATGCCGTGATGAAAATCTTTTACAAAATGCTTGATCAGTGAAGCGGCACAACTGCTGATATAAGGATTACCGATTTGACCATGTATCTGTGTGTGGGTGTTAAAGGAATGCAGCAGTTGTTTTTCTTCTTCATTTTGTTCGTGGCGATAAAAATTAAGCAGGTTGTCAACGCCAAGTCCGTGTGTGGAAGCCACAAAACTGTCAACAGGTATATCCGCCTGCAACGAACCCGAAGTGCCGATGCGGATAATGTTGAGTGACTGCAATTGCGGCTTGATCGTTCTTGTGCTGAAATCAATATTGGCCAATGCATCGAGTTCGTTCAGTACAATATCAATATTATCGGGCCCGATGCCGGAAGAAAGAACGGTGAGTCTTTTTTTACCCACCCGGCCGGTATGACTGATGAATTCACGATGTTGTCTTTTCACGTCTATAGAGTCGAAATGTTTGCTCACCTCAGCAACACGGTCAGGGTCACCAACCGTAATGACAGTTCCCGCAATTTCTTCTGGCCGCAGGTCCAGGTGATAGATGGCGCCGCGGTTGTTAATGATCAGTTCTGATTCGGCAATACGACTCATAACTATTTCTTTTCAAATGAATAAACAATCTCAAAAATATGCTTTATTTTCGCAGCTATTCATCTGGTCCTTTGGCCGAGTGGTTAGGCTCAGCTCTGCAAAAGCTGCTACAGCGGTTCGAATCCGCTAGGGACCTCAGGAAAAAATCTAAAGCTGGTCAAAATATGACTGGTTTTTTATTTGTCAGCGACTTATTGCAGAAGTATGTTGAATAGGCTCAGCTCTTCCGCCAGTGGCGGATGCTACAGCGGTTCGAATCCGCCAGGGACCTCAGGAAAAATCTAAAGCCGGTCAAAATATGACTGGTTTTTTATTTGTCAGCGACTTATTGCAGAAGTATGTTGAATAGGCTCAGCTTTTCCGCCAGTGGCGGATGCTACAGCAGTTCGAATCCGCCAGGGAACTCGGGAAAAAGTCTAAAAGCCTGTCAGGGTTTGACTTGCTTTTTTATTGTTCAACGAAAGCTTTGCTCCATGCCGGGGTGTAGATGATGCGGAGCGAATCTCTCATCCGGGCAGTGTCAGCGGCTGTTGCCGGCAGTAAAAAAAATAATTTATAATTGACCGAATCAGGGGTTTCCATTCTCAGATCAAGACCAAATCCTTTCAGTTTATTCATTCGTTCCAATGCCCTTTGCAGACGGGCCACTTCTACAACAAATTTATAATTGCCCGGAGGCGCTGCAGTTATTACAGGGACCGGGGTTGTAACAGGCGGTTCAGTATTTTCATCTGCGGTTTGTTCCTGCCCTGTTTTTTCAACAGTGTCTTCCACTGCGATTGTTTCATCCTTCTTTTCAGGTTCGGCTTCTTTCTCTTTTGCAACAGGTGTTTTTTGGCTGTTTTTATAAATGCCGTAGCCACCCCATACGGCGAGCCCAAGACCTGCCAGTACCAGCAAGGCAATCACCGGTTTTTTCCATCCCGGTGAAGTGGCAGGAGCAGGTGATAAGGGGTCTAAATTACTATATGAATCTTCTTTGTCAGCAAAAGCAGTTTCTTTTGCCGTGATTTCCTTTATTTTTTCATTGCTGACAGGGCCGGCAGCGAAATCAAATTCCCCGGCTTTGATTTTTGTCAGTGTACCTATACCTTCAAACAGGAAGGGTTTTCCAATGTTCAGGAATTGAAGCGCCAACTGGAGATGCGAATCAAGATCGGCAGCAGCCAGGGCTTTCATTTTTCCTGTGCTGGCGGAAATATAGGCTACCAGTTCTGCTGATTCTTTGATTGACGGATTACTTTCAAAACTTATATCACCGGAGGCTGCGTTTGGCTGTTTGCTGTTTTCCGGTTCGGCCAGGAGAGCATCGCTGCTGAGAAAAAAACTGCCGATACCGGGCAGGTCAAGCCTTTTGTTCGAATAAAGGAATTTGGCAAGTAGGGGAGCTAATTTCAAGGTTTGGATATTAAGACTCACAAGATAATTAATTTGAACGGCCGGTGCAAGGGGGTGTTGCGAACCCGTAACTTTGCCTCTGTTATGCTGACAAAAGAAGAAGCGCAGTTTGTGGAATATTGGAAAGAAAACCGTCTTCGCCGCAAAAAAGTGTGGAAACAACTGGCGCTGGGGCTGCCCCTCGCTTCTGTGCTAATCCTGGCAATTTTTATTAATTTTTTTTCCAATTGGTATAAGAAAGCAGAAATGGTTCGGAATAAGGCCGTGCAGAACCACGATGCCTCATTGGTATTGGTGCTGCTGGTTGCAGCAGTGCTGATCACCGTTTTTATTGTAATTTTCAGCGTCCGCCACAAGTGGGACATCAATGAACAACGCTTTAAAGAGCTGATTTCACGGGAAAACCCAGCTTGATTATTTTTGCAGCCATGCAGCGAATAAGTCTCCGTTGTTGTCAAAAAAAGTCTTTAATCATCAAAGTAATGTGTAAATGAAAAAATTGGTATTAGCCTTATCGGTTTTATTGCTTGTTACAGGTTCTGTTTCATGCTTAAAACAGGAGGTTTGCAGACCTTCTACCCTGCAAAGTGAAATTGCTGAAATTGAAGCCTACGCCACAGCCAATAGTATGAATGGCACATTGGATCCTCTTAATGGGTTGTATTACGAGATACTCGATGCAGGTGATATTAGTGTTAAACCTAATCTTAATTCCACCATTTATATCCGTTACACTGGGAAACTGCTGAATGGAAATATTTTTGACCAGGTAACCGATCATGCACAAACCGGCTGGGTGCTCGGCAGCCTGATCCCCGGCTGGCAACTGGGCCTTCAGCAAATTGGCGAAGGCGGGCATATCAAACTGATCATTCCTTCATCACTTGCTTATGGTTGTTCAGGGTATGGTTCAATCCCCGGTAATGCCATCCTGTTTTTTGAAGTTCAGCTTATAGATGTTTTATAAACAGCCACTGCTATCTGCTTTGCTGTTTCCCCCGGTGTTTATCGCCGGGGTTTTTTCTTGTACTTTTGTTTGAAACTCTGTTTGCTTGATCTACGAACCTATTTCCGCCTTCGATATTTTTAAGATTGGTGTAGGCCCATCCAGTTCGCATACTCTCGGGCCATGGCGGGCAGCGCAGCGATTTTTGCAAACCCTTACAGCGACCAGCCAATTATATGCCGTGAGATCGCTGAAGGTGTTGCTGTATGGGTCATTGGCCAAAACCGGCAAGGGACACGGCACCGATGTGGCGGTGCAATTAGGTTTGTGTGGTGATGATCCTGTTACTTTTGATGTGCATAATATCCAGGCAAAGATCCATGACATTGCCGCTATGCATAAACTTTTGCTCGGCGGGCTGCATGAAGTGGAGTTTGACCCCAGAGAGGATATTGAATTTTTATTTACTGAAACCCTGCCTTATCATCCCAATGCACTTAGTTTCCTGGCCACTTTCAGCAACGGTGATTCTCTTGCCGAGACTTATTATTCCATTGGTGGCGGGTTTGTAAAGAAAGAAGGGGAAGAATTTTCCTCCTCACAGCAGGTGCAACTGCCTTTCCCGATCAATAATTCGGAAGACCTGCTGCACTGGTGCAGGAAAACGGGCCTGAGCATTCATGAAGTGGTGATGGAAAACGAAAATGCCTGGCGAACCGAGCAGGAAACAAAGGATGGTATGTTGAAGATATGGCAGGTGATGAGTGAGTGTATGTACAAGGGCTGCCACACAGAAGGAGTGCTGCCTGGCGGGTTGAATGTGAAACGAAGGGCTTACGGGCTTAATAAAAGATTGCTGGGGGATAAAACATACAATAACGCTGCTGAATGGATAAAACTGATCAGGCAGGGCGGCAATGATTTTAAATACATTTTGGACTGGGTCAGTTGTTTTGCTCTTGCAGTGAACGAAGAGAATGCCTCCTTCGGGAGAGTGGTAACGGCGCCTACAAATGGCGCAGCAGGAGTGATACCCGCCGTGTTGCAATACTATATTGTTTTTTGTGATGGCGACAGCGAGGATAAGATCATTAAATTTTTGCTCACTGCTTCTGAAGTGGGCAGCATATTCAAAAAAGGAGCAACCATTTCTGCTGCGATGGGCGGCTGCCAGGCAGAGATCGGTGTTTCATCGGCGATGGCAGCAGCAGCACTAACGGAAATGACCGGCGGCACCCAACGACAGGCATTGATGGCGGCCGAAATTGCCATGGAACACCATCTCGGTATGACCTGTGATCCCATTGCGGGACTGGTGCAGGTGCCTTGTATTGAAAGAAATACGATGGGAGCTATTAAAGCGATAACCGCCTCTCAACTGGCATTGCAAAGCACTCCTGATTTTGCCAAGGTATCATTGGATGCGGTGATCAAAACCATGTGGGATACGGCAAAAGACATGGATCATAAATACAAGGAAACGGCCGATGGCGGGCTTGCTGTGAATGTACCACTGAGCCTGCCCGAGTGTTAAAAAGAAAAACCCCGTGTTGATTTACAAAACGGGGTTGAATATGTTCAGGAAACGGTTTGATCAAATATGTGACTCGATCTTTTTTACAAAATTTCCTTTGGGCTGTGCGCCGACTAATTTATCTACTACCTGGCCATTTTTGATGAAAAGGATAGCCGGAATAGAAGTGATACCATAGTTCATAGACACCTGCGGATTATTGTCCACGTTCACTTTGCCGATATTCACCTTGCCGTCATATTCTTTGGAGAGTTCTTCGATCACCGGCCCGATAGCACGACAGGGTCCGCACCACTCAGCCCAGAAATCCACCACGTTCAGTTTGTCAGATGCCAGTACTTCGGTTTGAAAGTTTGCATCATTGAATTCTTTTGCCATTGTATTGTTTTTAATTTTAGTTTTTCTGTTTTGCTACAAAGGACTGCAAATTTAAGCCCGTTACTAATAACAGGCAAAGTTGGCAGAAAGTTGTGTAAAAAATGTGTTGATGCATGTCAAACGATTGACAAACCTGTAAAAAAGGCGCTACTTATCAATTCGTTAACACCTGCACTTCCAGCTCGGGTTTTGTTTCCAGGAAATGGATCAGTTCTTCATTCATTTCAAAGCCATTGCCGGCTGTCACCAGGCTGATCTTCAGTTTATTCTTGGGCTCGGTTAAAATTAGTCGTAATGAAGTGTGGCCGGGATACTGCTTCAGGTTCTTTTCCACGAAGCTGATCATTTCAGGATTGATGTCCTGCGGGTTTACTTCGATATTCACCTGCTTGGTCATGTTACGTTTCATAGTTTCTGCCAGCGAAACTGTCATTAATTTAAACTCAAATTCATCCCGGTTATATCGTTGTTTCAGGTAGCCGGTGAGGTAAACCGTGCTGCCCTGTTGCAGGAAAGGCGAGTGCCGCAGGTAATCTTCGCTGAAAAGAATGATGTCTGTTTTGCCACTATAATCTTCGATCACAAAATTTCCATACTTGTTGCCGCTGCGGGCAATTTTGTGTTGTGCATCAGCCACCAGTCCCATCAGGCGGAACATCCTGCCGGGGTTGGGCTGCAATTTTATAGAGTCTTTAAACTCGTTGAAATCGGTGATAGGGGTAATCCCGTAATGACGCATCTCAAATTTGTAATGATCCAGCGGGTGACCGCTCAGAAACATACCTGTTACTTCTTTTTCCTTATCCAGTTGAACCACCAGCGGCCACGGTGCACATTCCGGTAAGCGGGGTGGCGGAATTTCCATGGTTATAGGCAGATCGCCAAACAGTGTATTGACTGTTGAAGCATTTTGGGTGGTGATCACCTGCCCGTATTTGATAACCCTTTCCAACCCGTTTGTGATTTCACCTTCCGGCGCATAAAAATATTGTGCCCGGTGATATTCCGGAAAACAATCAAAGGCGCCGGCATAGGCCAGGCTCTCCAATGTTTTTTTGTTCACAGTTCGCTGGTTAATGCGTTTTATGAAGTCAAAAACATCGGTGAACGAACCTTTCTTTTGTCTTTCGGTGATAATACTTTCTACGGCAGCTTCACCCACACCTTTCAACCCACCCAGGCCAAAGCGGATCTCCCCTTTTTTGTTGACGGCAAATCCTTTCAGCGATTCATTGATGTCCGGCCCCAGCACTTTAATACCCATCCGCTTGCATTCTTCCATAAAGAAAGTGATCTTGTCAATGCTGCCGGCGTTGTTCAACACAGCAGCCATGTAATCGGAAGGATAATGCGCTTTCAGGTAGGCTGTCTGGTAAGCCACAAACGCATAACAGGTGGAGTGAGATTTATTAAAAGCATATTGGGCAAAGGCTTCCCAGTCGGTCCATATTTTTTCTAATTTGTCAGCTGCTAATGATTTGGCTGTGGCGCCGGTGATGAATTGTGTTTTCATCTTATCCAGCACTGATTTTTGTTTTTTGCCCATCGCCTTTCGCAACACATCCGCATCACCTTTGCTGAAACCCGCCAGTTTTTGCGCCAGCAGCATCACCTGCTCCTGGTACACCGTGATGCCATAGGTTTCTTCCAGGTATTCCTGCATTTCGGGCAGGTCATAGCTGATCTGTTCCCTGCCGTGTTTACGGTCAATATAATTCGGGATATAAGCGATAGGGCCGGGGCGGTACAGGGCATTCATGGCAATCAGGTCGCCAAATTTGTCGGGCTTCAGTTCCCGCAAATATTTCTGCATTCCCGGGCTTTCAAACTGGAATGTTCCTATGGTGGAACCATGCTGGTAAAGCTCAAAAGTTTTCTGATCATCCAGCGGGATATTGTCAATATCAATCTCCACCCCATGGTTTTGTTTGATGAGGTTGAGGGCATTTTTAATAATCGTGAGGGTTTTCAGACCCAGGAAGTCCATTTTGATTACGCCTGCTTCCTCGATCACATTGCCTTCGATCTGTGTCACCCACAGCGGTGAATCTTTTGCCACCGCCACCGGCATCAGTTCGGTGAGGTCTTTGGGTGCAATGATGATACCGGCGGCGTGGATGCCGGTGTTGCGGACAGAACCTTCCAGTCTTTCGGCTTCGTGCAGCACTTTACTGGCGGGCAGATCAGATTGTTTATAAATTTCCCTGAGCTTTTTTACATTCTCAAAGTCGTCATTGCCGAGACCATCTTTTTCTTCGAGTGATTTTTCACCATCTTTGATTTTCATCGGCGCATGCAAAACCCGTTTCAGTTCAATACCCGGTTTTTCAGGAACCAGTTTGGCCAGGGCATTTGATTCAGGTAGTGGCAGGTCCATCACTCTTGCCACATCTTTGATACTCATCTTGGCGGCCATGGTGCCGTAGGTGATGATCTGCGCCACCTGGGTCTTGCCGTATTTGTCAACCACATAGTCAATCACTTTTTGACGTCCCTCATCATCAAAATCAGTATCAATATCCGGCATTGATTTCCGGTCGGGGTTGAGAAACCTTTCAAAAAGTAAATTGTATTTGATCGGGTCAATATTGGTGATGCCTGTGCAATAAGCCACCACTGAACCGGCTGCTGAGCCACGACCGGGCCCGATGAACACACCAATTTCCCTGCCTGCCCGTATAAAATCACTTACGATAAGAAAGTAACCTGCAAAGCCCATCGTTCTGATGGTGAAGAGTTCAAATTTTATCCGTTCTTCTATTTCCGGGGTGATCTCACTGTAGCGTTGTTTGGCACCTTGCCATGTCAGGTGTTCGAGGTATTCTTCCTGCGACGCAAATTCTTTTGGCACCTGGAAGAAAGGCAACAGTATCTCCCTTTTCAGGTTGAGCAGGTCCACTTTGTCAACGATCTCATTAGTGTTATCAATGGCTTCGGGCAGATCGCTGAACAGTTTGCTCATTTCTGCCGTGGTTTTGAAGTAGAACTGGTCATTGGGAAAAGCAAATCGTTTGTCTTTTACATGCACATCATCATCCGTGAATTCCCGCAGGGCGGGAGTGGCCACTTTTTCGCCGGTGTTGATGCAAAGTAAAATGTCATGGGCATTGAAGTCGGACTGCTCTACATAATGCGAATCATTGCTGGCAATGATCTTCACCTTGTATTTGCGGGCCAGTTTTATCAGCACTTCATTCACCTTATCCTGTTCAGGCATACCATGCCGCTGCAGTTCCACATAATAATCTTCCTGGAATACATTCAGCCACCATTTGAATTCGTTTTCTCCTTCCGCTTCCCCTTTTTTCAAAATGGCCTGTGGCACCATGGCGCCAAGGCAACAGGTAGTGGCGATCAGCCCTTCGTGGTATTGCAGGATCAGTTCCTTGTCAATCCGGGGATATTTGCTGTACAGCCCTTCAATAAAACCCAGTGATGTCAGCTTGACAAGGTTTTTATAGCCCTGTTCGTTTTTGGCCAGTAAAATCTGGTGGTTACGCTGGTCTTTTTGTTCTTTGGTAAATGTTTTCTGGTGGCGGTTGCTGGTGATATAAAACTCACAACCCACAATGGGTTTCACTTTCACCTTGCCGTTCTCATCTTTATGCTTGTACGCTTCGGCTACAAAATCAAAAACCCCGAACATATTACCATGATCAGAAATAGCCAGGGCGGGCATCCCATCAGCAATAGCCTTCTTATACAGGTTTTGAATGGAAGCAGCGCCGTCCAGCAGGGAATATTGGGTGTGTACATGCAGATGCGAGAACTTCATAGCCGCAAGTTCCTTATATTTTTTTAATCAGGAATCAGAAATGAAAAATGAAGAATAAGGAAGTGATGAGATTGTGGATTACTTTCTTATCAGGTATTTGTAATTCCTTATTTTTTATTAAAGCTAAACACACTGATAGATCCATTGGAGTAGCTGCACACCCATGCTTCCAGTTTTTCATCGTTTTCAAATATATCCACCCCCACCGGGTGGCCTTTGCAGGGAAGCGAAGCCACTTTTTCAAAACCATCTTCTTTTATCTTAAACACATCCACATAATCACTGCTGTAACAGGTAACAAACAGGAATTTGTGGTTCTTCGATAAAATGATCGTTCTTGGCTGCGCATTGGTGGATGTGCTGAATAATGTTTTGCCGCTGAGCCCGTCAATGCAGGCCACTTTGGCCAGGCGGTTATAAGAAACAAATAAACGACCGCTGCTGTCAATCACGATATGACGGGGATTGGAAGCCACTTCAATATCATCTTCTTTCATCCATACCGAATTATTGATGACACGGATGCTGGCACCGCCCATGATGGCCACATAAGAACGGCTGTTGTTATCATCCACCGCAATGCCCCTTGGAATGGCCGGCACCGGCACTGTACTGATAACTTTTGCAAAGGGATATTCATTTTCATTCATCTCCAGCACACTTACATTGTAGGAATGCCAGTTGCTGACCAGTAAATGTTTACTATCGGCAGTCCGGGAAATGATCTTGGGTGTTTTCCCGGTTGTTATCAGCGGCACATCAAAAGAGTCTTTGCGGGTAGTGCCCGGGTAGGCGACAGTGATCTTTTTTACAGCCTGTTTCAGCTCTGCGGGTTTCTTATTGGCAGCAAAAGAATCAATTTTAATGGGTACGATACCTTCCGCATTGTGGAGAGACACCCAAAGAATTTTATCATCATGGCTGAAACAGGCTTCCACCGGTTTTTCCTGGAAAGAAGAAATAGGTTTTTCTTTTACATAATCCCAGCCCGTTCCTTTGGTGGGCCTGAATTTAAATTCCCTGACCACTTTGCGGGAAGCCTGGTCAAATTCATAAATGCTCATGCCTTCGAGGTTCATAGCATAAAGCCTCGAACCATCACTGTTGAACAAAACCGATTTGGTGCCGGGGGCCGCTTTTAGTAATTCTGTTTTCTCATATTTGATTTCATCGTAAGGTTTAATGACCGGCCGGGCAATGGTGTCTGTTGCAACAACTAAACTGTCTTCAAGCAGAATGGGTTCATCGGTCATTTTTTTGGCGCTGGCAGCCTCATGGCAACTGGCGCCAACGAGGAGAAAACTTACTGCTGTAATTACTAAGGAAAAGCTCATGGTCAATGGGGCTAATGTGATTTTTTTTAAACGATTTTCCAGTGAAAATCATCACATTGCAGTTCTAAATTACTTTAAAACAACAATTTAGCCATACGGCAATTTTTATTATCAAATTTCGTTTAGGAAACGAGGTTATTTTCAACTATTATCCTATATTTTTGCACACTTGCATATGAGGTATGGTTTTTGAAAGTACCCGCCGAAATCATCCTGAAAAATCAAGTTAATGGTTAAGAACATTATTCCTGCAGTAGCCGCAATTTTTTTGTTTGCCAGCTGTTCCAGCCTGAAGCCGCTGGGTATAGCCAGCAATAAGCAGGTGATGAATACGGCACCCGCAACAACCCAGCAAAAAAATACATCTAACCAGGCCTCTTCAACTGCAGCAACAACCGCTGCGAATTCCCAGGTTAAGTTTATTGATAATATATCGGTCACTCCGCAATCTACCAGCACAGTAACGAATTCCCGCATCACGTCGCCTGCGGGTGGTGATAAGTTAGATAAAAAGGAAACGGTTAACACAAGAGGGTTGAATATTGAAGAAACAACTCCTGCTCCACCGCCGCCATCTTTTTTCGGCGACCGTTCTGCAGTAGTGGAAGCAGCTTCACCGGTGCAATTGAAATATGCGATTTTATTGAACACAGAAGTGGAGCAACTGCAAAACAAAGCCCTGCTGGAAAGTGTGGATGAATGGTATGGCACCAAATACAGGCTTGGCGGAACGACAAAGAAAGGTATTGATTGTTCTGCTTTTGTACAGGCTTCTTTTATTGCTGCATTTGGCATCACGCTGCCCCGCACCGCAAGAGAGCAATACAAAGTGGTACGTCAAATTTCCCGTACTGAATTAAAAGAAGGCGATCTTGTTTTCTTCAACACCCGTGGCGGTGTTTCGCATGTGGGCATTTATCTTCAGAATAATAAATTCATTCATGCTTCTGTGTCGCAGGGAGTGGTGGTCAGTGATCTGTATGAGCCCTATTACCTGAAAAAATACATCGGCGCAGGCAGAATTGAAGATGCCGGATCGGGTGTATCTGCTTCCCGTTACTGATCTTTTCTGAATCCTAATCTTTTTTGAATGGTCTGCATCACCGGCCTGATGTCGGGTGAAAGATTTGTGTTTAACACCAGTATCGCATAGAGCAATACAAACACAGCACTACGCAGCATCATACCCATGATTCCCTCTATACCATCAAAGGCAAAATAGCAACCGGCATAGCAGGCCGCTGCGATCAGCAGGGCATACAATGATTGCCGGGTGAAAGGAAACAGCCTGAATTTTTTCCAGAGAAAAGCAATGCGTATCGCATTGTAAATGCTGATGGAAACGAGATTGGCGATGGCCGGGCCGATCAGCCCCATTTGCACAGTCAGTATATAGGTCAGCGGCAGCATCACGATCAATAAAACAGCACCACTCACCAGTTCAAATTTCCATTGCGTGGAAGTGATGATGATCTGTGAGTTCACCCCTGTTCCCATATCCACCACCCGCATCAGCCCCAGCAGGATGAATGCATTGAAACCGGTAAGGTAACTTTCTTTGAGGTGGAAGGTATGAACCGCTTCTTTATAGTTCAGGGCAATGAGTGAGAAGATACCCGATGCAAAAATGAGCTGGTTAATGGATGACCGCTGGTAAACCCGCTGCAGCAAAGCCATATTTTTTTCTTTCCATGCTTTGGAAAGGTGAGTGAGGGAAGATGCAATGATGGCCCGTTGCGGCGCCTGTATGATGCTGGCCATGATCTGCGCCAATCCGAATATGCCGGCTTTGGCAGTGCCATCTTCCAGTTTGGATGCAATAACAATGGTGTCAAATACCAGGGACAAAGTGAAGATCAATGTGCCTGCATAAAAAAAACTGCAGAGCCGGATGATCTTTCCTAAAAAACGACGGGTGACCTTGCTGATGCGAAATGTGAAACGCACCTTGCCGGTGCTGACTAAGTAAACGAGCAGTATCACCGCAATGGAAGGATAGCCAAGGGCAAATAGTTTTATAAAAAGGTCATAGTCTTTGACGAGGCCTGTGATCAATGCCACGATTAGTACAGTGGTCCACAGCCGCCATTGCACTTCCCGCAAAAAACTGGTGAGCACAGCTTTCCCCATGCCCCATGCATAGGCTTCCAGGACGGTGTAGATCGTAAGTCCAAGCCCCATGGGAAAAAGCCAGTAGTAATAAGTCAGCAGCAAAGGAGAATTTTCTCCAAACTTGCGGATGACAAGATCTTTGAAAAACCAGCCGGCCAGCATTACCAGCAGGAAGCCGATACAGCTCATGAGTAACGACCAGGTGAGCATATCATTTTTGCGGGGCGGCAGGTGATCGTTATAGTAATGGTAGAACTTGAAAATAAAAGAGGGCATGGCCATCATGGAAAAAGTGGCCATCAGGCTGGTGATGGCGATAAAGATGCTGGTGAGGCCGTATTGTTCTTCGGTGAAGAGTCCTTCTTTAGTGAAAAAATAAACATTCAACATGCCGACAGCAAAGCCAAAATAGATCACAGCAGAAGAGATGATGCTTTGCCTCCGGATAGTGCTCATATGGTAAAGGTAAGTGCGGGTTGCTAAGTTGCAAACAGGCTACTTAACTTTCTTCACCTGTATATAGAAGTTGCCGTTGACACGAAAGTCTTCAAGCAATTCTTTTGTTGCTGAGATAGATTTCCATTCAGCGGATACCGGCAGCCATTCGCCAGACTTTGCGAGTTGCACAGGCATATTGAAACCTTCCACCACCCCCTGCCAGCGATAAGAAATTTTATCGCCTTCGGTTTTATACTCAAGCACTGGTATACTGGTGTTGCGCAGGTACTGGTCAAATATTTTTGACAGGTCTTTGCCTGATTTTTTGCTGATATAAGCTTCCACTTCTTTTGAACTGGTGATTTTATGCCGGAAATCTTTATTTAGCCCCCGCAATATGTTTCTGAACAGCGAATCATCATCTATCACCTGCCGGATAGTATGCAGCAGGTTGGCTCCTTTATTATACATATCACCGCTGCCTTCCTGGTTCACCCCATAAGGACCGATCACCGGTTTGTCATTGCTGATGTTCCGGCGGATGCCTCTGCAATATTCATCAGCGGCCTCTTTCCCATACTGGCATTCTACAAACAACACTTCTGAATACATGGTGAATCCTTCATGCACCCACATATCGGCAATGTCATGTGTAGTGATATTATTACCAAACCATTCATGCCCTGCTTCATGCACAATGATATAATCCCATTTCTTACCCCAGCCGCTGCCGCTCAGGTCCATTCCCAGGTAGCCGTCGCGATACTGGTTGCCATAGGCAATGGCGCTTTGGTGTTCCATACCCAGGTGTGGTGATTCCACCAGTTTGAAACCGTCTTCATAAAAAGGATAGGGGCCAAACCAGTATTCAAAACATTTCAGCATGGGTTTCACATCACGGTCAAATTGTTTTTTTGATTTGTCAACATTATAGTCCAGCACCCAATAATCCAATGAAAGGGTCTTTCCCGTTTCACCAACAAAACTATCTGACCAGTGGGCATACTTGCCGATGTAGGGAACGATATTGTAATTATTGATCGGGTTTTTCACTTCCCACTCATAGATGAAACCGTTCCGTGTTTTTTCTTTTTTCAGCAATTTGCCATTGGCAACTCCCACCAGTGTATCGGGCACTTTCACCCGGATATTGGCGCCGAGATCAGGTTCATCGCTTTGGTGATCCTTGCAGGGATACCACACACTGGCGCCAAGACCCTGGCAGGCCACCGTCATCCAGGGACGGCCTTTAGCATCTTTGCTGAATATCCAGCCGCCATCCCAGGGCGGGTTTTTGGCGATCACCGGTTTACCGCTGAAATAGATACGGATCGTATGCAGCGGGATTGCTTTTTCTTTTTTCACCAGTGTCCTGGCTGCTTTGAACTCCATTTTGCCAAAGTCAATAAAGTAAACATTTCCCTCCCGCCTGAAATTTTTGAGTCGTTTTTTATTGAAAACAATGCTGTCAATTTTCATCGGTTCCTGCAGGTCTATCTGCATGAGGCGGCCGCGGCCGTCGCTGTTCACATCAAAACCGATATCGTTCCATCCCCTGATGGTTTTGCTGTTATAGTCGGGTTCCACATACAGTTTATAGAAAGCTACATCCCACCAGGCTCTTTCAGGAGTGATGCTGCCACGGAGACTGTCCTGCCTTGTAAAATTTCCTTTTTGATGCAGGGGTTGTGAGCAGGAGCGGGGCGCCACCAATGCTGATGAGATCACTATGAATGCCAGGCAAATGATGAATTTCACACTATATTGTTTTGTTGCTGTAAATTTAATCGTTCATGCTTAACCGGGCTGTTAAAAGAAAGGATTTTGTCAGATGGCTTTGCAGCGCTGCACTACTCTTTGCGCTGGCATCCTGCCATTCCAAAAGAAATAGTAATAAAAAGATCTTTCACTATAACGAAACCACCGGTATTGCCTCATTGGATCCGGCTTTTGCCAAAAATCAATCCATCATGTGGCCGGTGCACCAGTTATATAACACGCTGGTGGAAATTGACGACAGCCTTCGCATCGTTCCATCCTTAGCCAAAAGCTGGACTGTTTCGGATGACAGGCTCATGTATACATTTCAGCTGAGAGAGGATGTTTTTTTTCATGATGATGTTGCATTTCCGGGCGGCAAGGGAAGAAAACTGGTGGCGGAAGATGTGGTCTATAGTCTCAACCGCATTCTTGATCCCAAAACAGCCAGCCCGGGTTCCTGGATATTCAACCGCAAGGTGGACAGCATTGCGCCTTTCACAGCAGTTGATGAAAGCCATTTTCAGTTGCGGCTGCTGCGTCCATACAATCCTATTTTGGGTATTCTTTCCATGCAATACTGTTCCATTGTTCCCAAAGAGGCAGTGGAATATTATGGCAATAATTTTCGCCGTCACCCGGTAGGCACGGGGCCGTTTCGTTTTGTGGCCTGGGAAGAAGGGCAGGCACTGGTGATGTCAAAGAATCCTCACTACTTTGAGACGGATGAAGCGGGCAACCGTCTTCCCTATCTTGATGGCATCAAAGTGAGTTTTTATGACAGCAAGGCCACCGAGTTTTTATTGTTCCGGCAAAACAAACTTGAATTCATCAATGATATTGATGCCTCTTTTAAGGATGAAGTGCTGAGCAAACAAGGAGTGCTCCGTAAAGAATGGGAGGGAAAGATTTCATTGCAAACAAGTCCTTATCTCAACACCGAGTATCTTGGTTTTCTTACAGATCCTGCCAATGAACTGCTCAGTGATTCGCCGCTGAAAGATAAACGGGTCAGGCAGGCGATCAATTATGGTTTTGACCGGCGCAAAATGATATTGTACCTGCGTAATTCGCTGGGCACTCCTGCCGAATCAGGATTTGTGCCTGCCGGTCTTCCGTCCTATGATTCAGCTTTGGTTAAAGGATATCATTATGATCCCGCAAAGAGCCGGCAATTGCTGGCACAGGCCGGTTATCCGGAAGGGAAAGGTTTGCCCCGTATCAAATTGCTCACGGTGCCCATTTATGCAGACATGGGAGATTTTATTGCAGGACAATTGGCCGAATGCGGCATACCGGTGCAGGTGGAAGTGGTGCAGAAAGCATTGTTGCTCGAAATGACATCGGGTTCAAAAGCTTTGTTTTTCCGCGGAAGCTGGATTGCCGATTATCCCGATGCGGAAAATTATTTATCTGTTTTTTATTCAAAGAACCCGGCGCCGCCTAACTATACCCGTTATAGCAGCCCGGCTTTTGATGCTTTGTTTGAGAAGGCTTTGTCGGAACAGAATGATTCACTGAGGCATCAATTGTACAGGCAGGCCGATCAGCAGATTATGATTGATGCACCGGTGGTGCCGCTATGGTATGATAAAGCGGTGAGACTGGTGCAAACCAACGTAAAAGGGTTTAGCCCGAATGCACTGAATTTACTGGAATTGAGGAAGACTTTGATAGAATGAGGAATAAAGAATGAGAAATAACAAATATGGAATAAGAAATGAGAAAGTTAAGGTTGCCAACCTTAGTAAAGGATTTAACCGTTATGTAAGTTCATTTGTAAGGTTGGCAACCTTGGGCTTACAGCCAACTATCAACAAACAACGATCACCTTCCTCTTTTCTTACCAAGAATACCAAACCGTACACCGCCTTCAATCAGCAGCATCGTGGTTTTGGATTCCCTTTCAGTGAAGAACACTTCGCCATTGTTGTTGATGTAGGGATCGGTAAGATATTTGGTGTTGCTGCCAAAGAGGTAAGAACCTTTTATGGAGACAGCGGTTTGCCGGTCTTTGCTCACCGGTATTTCAAGCCCAAGACCGGGCCCCCACACAAAAGCCCAATAGCCTTTGGAGGAATTGCCGCCGGCATAATCTGACTGACCAAAGAATGTTTCTCTCGTTATTTCTACTGTGGAAAAGAAAAGGTTGGTGCCAACCGTTCCGTCAACAAATAACTGCACGGCTTTGTCATGCGGGATAAGATCGGCCCTTGCTTTAAAAGCCAGCGAAACAATATTATTGGCAGCCGATACCCGGTAGCGGTCATAAAAACCAAGAAAGAACACATCAAATGCCCTTGAACGGCTGCCATTCACCAGGAATCCCAACTCACCACCAATGCTGATTGGAATATTGATGTTGGGACGGGTAAGCACATTCCAGCGGATGCCCACACCGGTTACATTATAAGTTTCCTTGTATTCTTCCTGCGGAAAACTTAATTGCAGGCTGAGGGTTGAAATGGTTTTCTGACCAAACGATGGAACCAGTAACAGTAACCCAAGTGTGATAAGGATAAGGCGTTTCATCCTGTCTGTTTTATACAAAGTAAATTAAAAATAAGGGACAGATCAGGCCATCGTTGTTAAAAACAAATAACAACCAGTCAGTTCTTTTTCAGTTTTTCTTTGAACACTTTCCTGAATTTTTCCAGTTTGGGCTGTATGACGATGCGGCAGTAGGGATTGCTGTTGCCATTCAGCTCATAATACTGCTGGTGATAATTTTCCGCAATATAAAATTTATCGAAAGCGGTGATCTCTGTAACAATCGGGTTGTTGTAGGCTCCGCTTTTATCCAGTTCTGATTTATAGTGTTCTGCTTTTTGCTTTTGCTCTTCATTGTGGTAAAAGATGGCGCTGCGGTATTGTGTACCTACATCTGCACCCTGCCGGTTGAGGGTGGTGGGATCATGTGTTTGCCAGAATACTTCGAGCAACTCATCAAAACTGATCTTCGCCGGGTCGTACACAACCTGGATACATTCAGCATGACCAGTGGCGCCGGTGGTCACCTCTTTATAGGTAGGGTTTTTCGTGTGCCCGCCACTGTAGCCCGATACAGCGCTGAACACTCCTTCTAATTCTTCAAAGATCGCTTCGGTGCACCAGAAGCACCCGTTGGCAAAAGTGGCGGTGTCGGTTTTCACGCCGGCTGGTATAGTAGTTGTTTCATTCATAGTATTTGTTCTTGTAGAAGTTTTTTGTGCACAGGAAAACAGGCTTATCAGCAGCAGGGTCGCTGCTGCTGCTATCGGTTTTACGGGGTTATTCATTTTCATTGCTGCTGTAAATTTCGGCAAATTATTCTCAGTGCTGTTGCTAAATTGTCTGCTGGCAGACAAACAGGTGAATTAGAAATAATGATAAACAATTACACTAACGAAAAGTTGAGGCTGCCGGATGGAAACAAAATGTGAAAGAAAAAGCAAACCCACCGCAAGGCGGTGGGTTTGCAAAAAATAAAGCCGGAAGGTTTATTTACCGTCCAATGCTTTGTTTATGATAAACAGCATATTGCCACGGTGAGCTCTGGTTTCTTCATTCAGCGATACGGCAGTGGCCAGTTGTGTTTTCAGTTTTTTCACAGTGTTCAGTACGGCCGCTCTTGCCACATCATCATAGCCGGGATTCTTGGCGTCCATGATCATGCAGGCCTGTTTCACAAAGGCGGTCTGCAGGTATTGACGATATACATTCACATTCCCTTTCAGGTCAGCCTCAAAACAGGCTTTCAGCAGGTCGTTCATCACATCCGCCACGCTGTACTGATTGCCATAGAGGCGGCTGTTGGTGATACGCTGCAGGGTGTTGGGGTGCATGATATGCGCCAGTGAACTGTTGATCTGAACCGCCAGTACATTGGCTGTGATACGGTAATCATCACCACCGCTGTTTTGGTTGAACCCGCGGCGTTGAGTGGCTAAGTAAGGAAACACCTGAGCATCTCCGTCAAAAGCATTGGGGGCAAAAGCATATTTGGTTAGTATTTCCATTGCTTTCTTTTGGGTGGCCAGGGGCACGGGTGTGTAGGGCTTCACACCTGAGTTCTGATCGGGGGTGCTGCGGTCAACATAGATACCACCGATGAAACGGCTCACTGATGCAAACATACTGTTGCGTTGACCCAGCAAGGCGCCATAACGGCTGCGTAATTCGGCATAGCTCTGGCCCGCTTTGCTGTATTTCTTCACCAGTTTGCCCATCACACTGTTCACCAGTTTGAATCTTTCTTCAGCATAGGCAATGGGGTCGTTGGTGAGGTCATTCACATTTACTCTCGGGTCCATCGCTTTTCCGGGTGCCCGCATGTCATCACCATCGTTTCCGAATGTGAGTTTGGGGTCAGTGCTGCGGCTGAGTATTTTGGCTAATTCTGCTTCTTCCTGCGATGCGCTGAAAGGCGTGTAGCCATACTCAATAGCCCACAGGTCATAGGGGCCGGCCACTGTGGTGTAATAATCTCCCTGTTTGCTTTTATCCAGCGCCACATTGATGGCGGGATAGTCCATCACTGAACCAATGAGACCGATCTTGCGGGTGATCTCTTTGTTGTGCACTTCGGCAGGGGACAGCATCTGGCTGGCTTTCATGTTGTGGTTGAGGCCAAGGGTATGTCCCATCTCATGCATGATGAGATAGATGAGGAATTGTTTGTGCATTTCCTTTATTTCTTCCGGTCCTGCATCACTCACATCGGCAATGGTAGTTCCGGTAATAAGCTGTGCTTTCAGTTCCTTTGCCATGGTGCAGGTGGCATAATGGTTCGGGTCCATGCTATGGCCTGGTTCATCCACATGAAAAGGATTTTCCATAACCGGCCCGCTGAACAGTTCATCCATAATAGGTGTGGCGCTGCCGCTGAACCATTCGATGGTGATGTCGGCGCCAAGTATCTGTCCTGTTCTCGGGTTTACAAAGCTGGGCCCGATGGCGCCATAATTGGGCTGCGCCGAAGCCACCCAACGGATCACATTATAGCGGATATCAGCAGGATCCCAATCGGCATTGTCCGGCATGATCTTCATCTGCACGGCATTTTTGAAACCAGCTTTTTCAAAGGCTGCATTCCAGCTAAGACCGGCATCAATGATGGTCTGCCGGTATTCATGTGGTGTGGTATTCTCAACCCAGAAAACGATTGGTTCAACGGGTTCGCTCAGGGCTGCATTGGGGTCTTTTTTCTTCAGGTGCCAGCGGTTGATCATATCCTTGTAGGGAACAGGGCTGATGCTGGTCTGGTCAGTCACCTGTTGCATAAAATAACCCACTCTCGGGTCGTCTCTTCTCGGACGAAAATCATTGTTTGGCATTTCGATCAGGCTGTGCTGCATTCTCACCCTCACATAGCGGGCATCGGCTACGTCGGGGCCGCCACCTACAATGGCATTGGGGTTGTCATAGGCCATATCTACAACCACGTCCGTATTATTAGGGAATGAACGGACCTCATGGTATTTTGATTTGGCCGGGTTCAGCATACCCAGGCTGAACATCATCGCAGTTTGCGGGCCGGGTATGGTCACAGGTTTCACCCGGTCCAGTTTTTCGCTGATAAAGATTCCGTCGGCAGCCAACAGGTAGCCGGTTGAATCTTCTGCGGCTGTTTTATCCGAATGAAAAACAGCTTCGGGTTTGTCCACATTCTTTGTTTTGCTTACGGGGTTTTTAGGATCATAATACTGGCTTGTGTTTACCAACGAAAACTCCAGTTTGTCGTATGCTTTTTCTACTTTAAAAACAAAGGTGTTGCGGTGCATACTTTGGTTCAGGAAAAATTGCGTGGGGCCGCTGATGGAAAAACTCTGGTAAATAAATTCTTTACCCAACTGGTCTTTCCGGATGTACAGTTGCATACTGCCGGTGGCAGTGTCCTGGTACAGTGTGAAAAGGCCATCAATCTTGCGGCTGCTTTTCACTTTGTCGGTGATGCCCGCAGGTTTTTTCGGTTTGGAAGTGTCTGCGGCAGGCGGTGCCCCCGCATTTACCGGCGTCGCAGGTCTGTTTTGTGCGGCAAGCGCCAGGGAAACAAAAAGACAGGGAACGCCAATCAGGTGTTTACATTTCATACTACATGTTTTTGGTTATCCGGACAGGAATAAATACAAGTTTAGTCATTCAGGCAGATGGAAAGATAAGGAATTGGATGAACGAACGTTAACCGGGATGAAATTCAAAAAATTGATCATTTACCTGTCGGTTTTGTGGCAAACAGCCGCCCGGTCAATTCCTTAATACCCGAAATTTGCCGTCCAAACAAACCCGGAGTGAGATTATTTCCCGAAGCGGCGGCATCCCAATTAGAGTTTGACAAGATCAGGCAACTGCTGGCAGGGTATTGCCAGTCGGAGCAGGGGCGGTCAAAAGCACAGCAACTGCGCATCCACACCCGGAAGGAATTTATTGACCTGGAACTAAAGCAAAGCCATGAGTACCGCCAGTTGCTTGCCAATGGTATTTATTTCCCGGCAGAACCGTCTCCCAATTTATCAGCCGAATTAAAACTACTGGCCGTGCCCGGCGCCGTGTTGTCAGGCGAACAGGTGCTGCAACTGCGCAGGCTTGTATATACGGCTGAAAATATTTTTCGCTGGTTTGATAAAGAGAGAAGGGAAACCTATGTGGCGCTGGCGAAAGTGACTGATGGCGCCTGGTATGAAAAAAACATCCTGTTGCTTATTGATGAAGTGCTGGATGAACAGGGACAGGTAAAAGACAATGCATCGGACAAACTCAAACAGATCCGTCTTGATCTCTACCGCAAACGCAATGAACTGAGAAGGGTTTTTGAAAAAGTGGTGGCGAAACTGAACAAGCAGGGCTATCTCGCAGAAATAGAAGAAAGTTATCTCAATGGCAGGAGAGTGGTGGCGGTGATGGCCGAACAGAAGCGAACGGTGAAAGGTATTTTGCATGGTGAAAGCGACAGCCGCCGCACCGCTTTTGTGGAGCCGGAAGAAACCATTGAACTGAATAACCAGGTGTATGAACTGGGAAACGACGAACGTAAAGAAGTCTATCGCATCCTGCGGGAGCTGACGCATCGCTTATCTGTTCATGCTTCATTGTTAACTGCTTATTATCGTGTTACCGGCGACTATGATTTTATCCGTGCCAAAGCAAAACTGGCCCTGGAAGTGAAAGGTGAATATCCTGTAGTGGATGAAAAAGCAGGTGTGCACATGGTCAATGCCATTCATCCTTTGTTGTATCTATACAATCAAAAAAGCGGCAAGCCAACGATACCCGTCCATATCAGCCTCGATGAAAACAACCGCATACTGGTGATCAGCGGACCGAATGCAGGCGGCAAAACGGTGACCATGAAAACCGTTGGGTTGCTGCAAATGATGTTGCAGGCCGGTTTGCTGGTGCCTGTTCATCCTTCTTCCCGCTTTGGCATTTTCAAACAACTGATGATCCATATCGGTGACACCCAAAGCCTCGAATTTGAGCTGAGTACATACAGCAGTCATTTGCTGCACATGAAATATTTCATGGAAAACGCCAATGGCAAAACCCTTTTTTTCATTGATGAATTAGGCAGCGGCAGCGATCCCGGCCTGGGCGGCGCCTTTGCTGAAGTGATACTGCAGGAACTGGCCCGCAAACATGCCATTGGCATTGTGACCACGCATTACCTGAACCTGAAAGTGATGGCCGGCAAAACAGCCGGCATCCTCAACGGCGCTATGGCTTTTGATGAAAAGAACCTGCAACCGCTTTATCAACTCATCACCGGCAAGCCGGGCAGTTCCTATACTTTCTCCATAGCAGAAAGAATAGGGCTTGACAAAGCACTGATCAAAAAAGCAAGAGAGCTTGTTGATGAAGACCAGTATCGGTTGGATAAATTACTGAACCGCACTGAGCAGGACCTGCAGCAACTGCAGCAAAGAGAAAAGCAGTTAGAGCAACTCATCAAAGAAAATGAAAAGCTGAAGAAAGAAATGCAGCAGGTGATGGATAAGGAAAAGCACCGGCAGCAGGTGGAACTGCTGAGAGAACAAAACCGTTTGTCGCAGGAAAAGATCGTTTACCTGAAAGACATGGAAAGAAAGCTGAAGCAATTGCTCATAGACTGGCGGAAAGAAGAGGACAAGAAAAAAGTGATGCGCCAGATGGAAGCCTTATTGTTCAAAAAGAAACAGCAGCAGGCCAGCGGCAGGATGCAGAAAAAGATAGAGTCAAAATACAGGGAAGTGGGCGGCGACATCAAACCCGGTGATAAAGTGAAGATGAAAAAGAATCACCAGGTGGGGCAGGTGATGGAACTGCGGGGCAAAAGAGCTGTTGTAAAGATCGGGTTGCTGCCTATGCAGGTGGAACTGAAAGACCTGGTGCTGGTGGAGGAGAGGGGGGAGGGAGGTTGAGAGGTTGAAAAGTTTTTCTTTTAAGGTTGCCAATCCTGGAACGGTCCTCACAGTTGGGGTAAGGTTTTTGCAGGGTTGGCAACCTTTGTAAATGTTTTTTTTAGGTTGGCAACCTTTATTCCTCAATTGAAATATCGCTTTCAGAATACTTCTCTGCCATTTGCTCATGAGTTTTAATAAAACTTTCTCTTCCTCCAAACCATTCCATTATTTCATCCCGCAATAAAAAGGTTGGTGATGCAGAGAGAAGGCTATGCCATGACGACCATTTATATTTTTTAAAATCTTCTTCCATCCGATGCCTGGCAGCGTTTGCATGAATATAAACAACTGCCTGTGTGAAGTGGCTTTCTTTGTTAATAATAACTCTTTTAAAAGGTTTGTAGAACAAATTCCCGGAGCGGCTGTAGGCTTTATTGAAAGCAAGAGAATAGGATTGAAACAATTGACGGAATGAGTGACTGATCAATTCGGTAAGGAGAATTTTACCGGTTAAAAATTTCCGGTCGGTAAGAGTCCTGTATTTTACTTCTTTTGATAATAGATACTCTTCGGCTGTTTGCAGCGGTTTCACCCTGACAAGCAGATGAAAATGAGTAGGCATAAGGCACCAGCAGTAGGTGTCAAGATAAGGGGAAAGGAATAATTTATACTTATTGAGGAAATAAAGACGGTTTTCGTCAGACAGGAATAATTGTTCCTTGTTGTTGGTACGGTTATACACATGATAGATGCTGTTTTCCTCGAAAGCCGCAAGATATTTTTCAGGGATAGGCATGTTTTAAAGTTAAAGTATTTTTTTTCAAAGGTTGCCAACCCTTGAAGGGTTCTCACAGTTGGGGTAAAGTTTTTTGCAGGGTTGGCAACCTTTGGAAGAGTCTGAAGTTTGGTTGCTATTGCCCGGGGTTTCCTTTTAAGGTTGCCAACCCTTGAAGGGTTCTCACAGTTGGGGTAAAGTTTTTTGCAGGGTTGGCAACCTTTGGAAGAGTCTGAAGTTTGGTTGCTATTGCCCGGGGTTTCCTTTTAAGGTTGCCAACCCTTGAAGGGTTCTCACAGTTGGGGTAAAGTTTTTTGCAGGGTTGGCAACCTTTGGAAGAGTCTGAAGTTTGGTTGCTATTGCCCGGGGTTTCCTTTTAAGGTTGCCAACCCTTGAAGGGTTCTCACAGTTGGGGTAAAGTTTTTTGCAGGGTTGGCAACCTTTGGAAGAGCCTGAAGTTTGGTTGCTATTGCCCGGGGTTTCCTTTTAAGGTTGCCAACCTTGGAACGGTTCTCACAGTTGGGGTAAAGTTTTTTGCAGGGTTGGCAACCTTTGGAAGAGCCTGAAGTTTGGTTGCTATTGCCCGGGGTTTCCTTTTAAGGTTGCCGACCCTGGCAAGAGCGCTACCGGGCAGGGAATGTTTTTTCAGGTTTGGCAATCTTTGGAAAAAAAAGGCGAAGCCTTACGGGGCTTCGCCGGTATTTAATGAGCATGTAAGTCCTTAACTGTTGCTATGAATATAGCTTTGCAGGTGGGTGATGGTTTCTTTCTGCGCCAGGATGGTTTCTTTCACCACATCACTCATCGAAATGATGCCGGACAAAACAGCATTATCAAAGACCGGCATATAGCGGATATTTTTTTGTGTCATCAGCGTCATGCAATGTTCGATGCTGTCTGAAGGTTTCACCGAAGGCAGGTCGGTGCTCATGATCTCTTCCACATGGGTGTCGGTTGAACTTTTATCTTTCAGCACCACTTTCCTGGAATAATCCCTTTCAGAAACAATGCCCCGGTATAACCCGTTTTCCAGCACCACCACGGAACCGATATTTTTTTCAGCCATGATCTGAAGCGCTTTCAGCACCGTATCGCCGGGAGCAACATGGATCACTTCTTTTCCTTTACGGGATAAAACAGCGGAAACTGTACTCATGCACAATCGTTTAATGGTTGAAATTTACGAAAATCAATTTCCTATACAAAAATTATTTCATGTGCCAGGCCGGTTGTATTGGTTTTTCATTGTGCTGCAACAGCACTGCATCTGCAGCACAAGACAACAGCAGCAGGTATAAACCAGTATGCAGCAGAAATTCCTGTTCATTATTCTGTGCATGTTGTTACCTTGCAGCAACTGCCATGGAACGAAAACCCGCTACTATAAAAGAAATTGCAAAGCGGCTGAATGTATCTGTCTCCACCGTATCAAGAGCTTTGCACAATCATCCCAGCATCGGGCTGCGCACCCGTATGCAGGTGCAGCGGCTGGCCAAAGAAATGAACTACGAGCCCAACCAGGCCGCCATTTCTTTCAAGCAGGGCCGCACCATGACCATCGGCGTCATCCTGCCCAACCTGGGTGAAGAATTTTTTTCCATCGCCATCAATGGTATCGAAGACACGGCCATGGCCAGCCAGTACACGGTGCTGATCGGCCAGTCGCATGACGATACCGAAAAAGAAAAACAGATTGTTGACAGTATGCGCCGCCACCGGGTAGATGGCATCATTGTTTCGCTGGCCAAGACCACGGAGAGCTATGCGCATTTTGAACAACTGGCAGCCTACAATATCCCGGTTGTGTTCTTTGACCGGGTGCCTGAAGGCACTGATTTTTATACGGTGTCCTGCAATCTCAAAGAAAGCTCGGAAAAGCTGGTGGACTGGCTGCTGGCACAGGGGCACCGGCGCATTGGTTTTATCAAGGGGCCCGACAGCCTGCTGCCATCGCAGGAACGCTGGCAGGGCTACCTGCAGGGGTTGGCCAAAAACGGGTTGAAACCCGATGCCTCGCTGGTGGCGCAAACCGACCTGGGCAGGGAGAAGAACGAAGCTGCCATGGAGCAATTGCTGTCGCTGCCATCACCGCCGCCTGCTGTTATTGCTTTCAACGATTATGTGGCGCTGGATGCCATCCGCTACACCCGCCGCCGCGGGCTGAAGATCAACAAGGATATTTTTTTTGTGAGCTATGCCAACCTGCCGGTTATGCATTACTTCGATGACCCGCCCATTGCTTCTGTGGAGCAGTTTCCCCGGCTGCAGGCAGAAAAAGCCACCGGCATTTTGTTGCAGCTTATCCAGTCAAAAGAAAACGACATGGATTTTCCCCGGCACACGGTGCTGGAAGGAGAAGTGGTAGTGAGTAAGGGGGGGCCAGCTTGAAAGTTTAAGGTTGCAAACCCTGGCAAGGGTGCTACCGGATAGGTAAAGTCTTTTGAAGGGTTGGCAACTTTTGGAAGGGACTAACCGGATGTGTACTGCTTTTTGCAGGGTTGTAGTCTTTGCCCGGGGTTTCCCATACCGGAGGGTGGCTTCCGGGCGGGCTTTACCATACTGCTGGTACGAAGAATGAACGAAGGATGAACGAAGGAAGTGTTCTATAAGGTTGCCAGTCCCGGCAGGGGCATAACGGGATGGGTGAATTGTTTTGCAGGGTTGGCAGCCTTCAGGGCTAACGGTTAACCGCTTCCCATTTTGCCGGGCATCGTAGATCTACGATTTTCTGCCCTTCCGGCAGGATGATGATTTGATAATCCCAAAATGTTAAAAATTAAACCGCTGAAACCTACCTATCAATTGGTTATTTTTCTACATTTACGCACTGTTGTAAAGTCCTATCTATTAATAACCTGAGCTAACCCAATCCTCTTACGAAAGCCGCTGTTTTGAAACCTTAAACCGGTTGAAGTTTATGGGAAATGTTTACCTGACTGGCTTTTATTCTTTTGCACATCACGGAATGTTATCAACTGATAACGGCAAGCATCACCTGTTTAATTCTTTTCAAAGCAAAGCCGGCTGAAACGAAGCTGTTTCATCGCCTGCCCTTTTATCCTTTTAAAAAAACCGAATCATCATGGCGCTGATTAGCGGCCGGCACCAACCGGAACGCTGAGCAGTCAATGTATTCCAATCATTCCTGTGAAGCCCTGATCCGGCCCGTTGCGGCTTTATGAACTGCCGAATGTTTGAGGAATGACTGAAAACTGCCACCATACCATTAGCCTTTTGCGCAGCGACATCCGTCTGCTCCCTTCCCTGATGAAGCGATCTCTTCGGCTTCTTCTTCTGTTAATTATATGCCTGTTTTTTTGCGTGAATGTGGTGAAGGGGCAGATTTCGATAGCAGCATTTAATACACCATACACTCAGGATTTTAATACACTTGCATCTACTGGAACATCAGGAGTAACTCCCTTGGGGTGGGTTTTTAATGAAGTTCCTTCTAATGGTTTATACACGGCGAATGATGGTAGCTCAAACACAGGTGATACATATAGTTATGGGGTTAATTTATCAACCGAAAGATCTTTTGGGTGTTTATTGTCGGGCAGTTTAGTTCCGACAATTGGGGTCTCTTTTCAGAACAATACCGGGGCAACCATTACAAGTTTATTAATTACCTACACAGGGGAACAATGGAGATTAGGCGCAATCGGAAGAGTTGACCGATTGGATTTTCAATATAGCACAAATGCTACCAGCCTGACAACTGGTATCTGGACAGATTTTAATGCATTGGATTTTACAGCACCTGTCAATGCAGGTACTGTTGGTGCATTAGATGGCAATGCCCCATCAAACAGTAGTATAATTTCAGCTACGATAACGGGACTGAACATTCCTGCAGGCGGAACAATATGGATCAGGTGGAATGATCTTGATGCTGCAGGTGCAGATGATGGATTAGCCATTGATGATTTTAATCTTACAGCTTTAGATCCATGTTTTGTTACTGTTAATTCATTTTTACCAGCCAGTGGTCCTGCCGGAACGATTGTAACAATAACTGGCGATAATTTTTCTGGCGCAACGCAGGTTGCCTTTAACGGAACTCCTGCTACTTCATTCACCGTAGTTAACAATACAACGATTACGGCCACAGTTCCCGTTGGAGCAACATCCGGGCCTGTTACTGTAACAAGCGGGTGTGATGGAATCAGTGCTACAGTTTTTCCGGTATTATCTGTTTCCTGTACAACCGGGGCCACTGACTTATTCATTTCGCAATATGTAGAAGGAAGCAGTTTTAATAAAGCTATTGAGATTGCCAATTTCACAGGGGCACCTATAAATCTTTCTAATTATTTTCTTGATATTTATTTCAATGGAAGTGCCACGGTAGGTAATACAATTGCATTGAGTAATGTGGTATTGCCTAATAATTCAGTTTGGGTGGTTGCCCAGAGTGGCGCTGACCCGGCTTTACTGGCAATAGCCAACCAGGTTACGGCGGTGCCAATGTTTAACGGCAACGATGCCGTTGTATTGAGGAGGGGTGCCGCTACTATTGTTGATATATTCGGCAATATTGGCTGCGATCCAGGAGCAGCCGGGTGGACTGGCGGTGGAATGCAAACTACTGACAGAACACTTATACGAAACAGTAGTGTTACGACTGGTATTACAGTTGATCCTGCTGCGGCATGTCCATTCCCGACACTTGCAACTGAATGGACAGAACTGGCTACAGATGATTTCACTGATCTTGGAACACACACTGCTACATATTCTACGACGCCACCAACTATTAGCACTCATCCCGTTCCTACATCTGTTTGTGAAGGATCAGTAACTACTCTTCAAGTTGTAGCAACCGGATCAACATTAACATACCAGTGGAAATATTTTGATGGTGCTAATTGGGTGAATGTAGTTGACCAGGCGGGTCTTTACGCCGGCTCCACAACGGCCACACTTACAATCACCGCTAACATATCATTGAATGGACTCCAGTTTTATTGTGAAGTATATACTTCAGCCACTTGTTTTGTTGCTTCTAATGCAGTGCTGTTAACTGTGAATCCCCGCCCTGTTCCCGTCATCACGGGGCCGACCAGTATTTGTGGTGCACCATCAACCGGGCATGTGTATACTACTGCAGCCGGTAATTCAGCTTACGTTTGGACGGTATCAGCAGGTGGTGCAATAACAGCTGGTGCAGGAACAAACTCTATAACAGTAACGTGGAATACAACAGGACCTAAAACAGTTACTGTTACATATACAGATGCTAACAACTGTACTCCTGTTACGCCGACAATTTTTAATGTGACGGTTACTCCTTTAGTTGCCTCGATTGTATATTTTTCAAATCCTTATTGTTCCAACGAAGGAATTGCTACTGTTACACAAACAGGCGCAACCGGGGGAACCTATTCCGCAGCAGCAGGACTTTCAATAAACAGTACCACAGGTGCTGTTGATCTTGCAGCCAGTGTTCCCGGTACTTATACGGTTGCATACAACGTGCCGGCGCAAGGTGGTTGCCCAGCATCCGGACCACATACAACTTCTATAACAATTACCGCACTGCCCGTTGCAACTTTCAGTTATGCCGGGCCATATTGCCGTAATGCAACGAACCCGCTACCAACTTTAGATGGTAGTGCGGGCACTTTTACTTCAACTGCAGGACTTGTTTTTGTAAGTGCAACAACTGGTGAGATTAATCTCACTGCCAGTACACCTGGAACTTACACAGTAACTAATACCATTGCTGCGGCTGGGGGTTGCCCCGAGGTTATTGCGACTAATACTGTAACTATCTATTCTTTCCCGGCAGTTATTTCTCTTGATATTACTCCGGCAGCAATCTGCACCGGCAGTAATGCAACTATTTCGGCAACCGCATCAGGTGGCACCGGCCCCTATACGTATGTATGGACAGTTCCCGTTGGCGCCACTGATCCTGGAAATGTTTCCAGTTTCAGCAGTTCAGTTGCCGGCATCTATAGTGTTGTTGTCACCGATGCAAACGGATGCAGCAGCGCTTCTGCAAGTGGAAATTTGACGGTGAATATGCCACCTGTTGCGGGCATTACCAATAACAGCGGCACCACTGTTCTTACCTGTTCACAAACTTCCATCAATGTGACAGCCACAGGCGGCGGCACCTATGCATGGGATAACGGTTTGGGCAATGCAGCTGCAGCCGTCATTACTGCGCCGGGCACATACACAGTTACAGTGACAGCAGCCAATGGCTGTACGGATACAGAAAGCATCAGCATCACACAGGATATTACTGATCCTGTTGCGGGGATAAATCCTCCTGCCACTACAGAATTAAACTGTTCGGTCACTTCGATAAGCCTGACAGCAACAGGAGGCGGTAATTATTCATGGTTTGATGGAACCTCTGTAGTTGGAACGAGCGCCACACTGAATGTGACCTCACCCGGCACATATACAGTTACGGTGACAGCAGCCAATGGCTGTACGGATACAGAAAGCATAATTATCACACAGGATATTGTTGTTCCTGTTGCGGGAATCAATCCGCCGGCTACAACCGTATTAACCTGTGCCGTTACTTCTATCAGTCTTACGGCAACCGGTGGTGTTTCATATTCATGGTTTGATGGAACCTCTGTAGTTGGAACGAGTGCCACACTGAATGTGACCTCACC